>CXWL01055105.1_pt1 | contig 126682 bp, 112 predicted proteins | sample 590931 | NCBI WGS metagenome assembly CXWL01 (sample SAMEA3498368, study PRJEB10139) | groundwater metagenome | biome: water well; material: biofilm material | place: Germany | collected 2015-04-27
ATAGTTAAGAGGCAAATAAATGAAAGCTGATGACGTCGCACAATATTTGCAGAGCAACCCGCAATTCTTTGAAGAACAGGCCGAGATGCTTTCGCAGATAAACCTTCCGCACCCGCACGGTGGACGCACCATCTCGCTAAGTGAGCGCCAGTTGCTGACATTGCGCGAGCGCGTCAAAGAACTGGAGAAAAAACTGCACGAGTTGCTGGTGTTCGCCAAGGAGAACGACGTGTTGCAACTTAAGGTGCACCAATTCAACTGTGCACTGTTCGGCCCGCATGACCGCTCCACTTTGCAGAGTCTCATCGTGCACAACCTGCGCGACATCTTCGATATTCCGCACGTCGCCTTGCGTCTGTGGAAAGACGAAGCTCCGAGCCCGGTGGTGTTGGCTTTCGCCGACCAGCACCCGCAACCGTTATGCACCCATCTCGCGGTGAACGAAACCCTGCCCTGGTTCGGTGATGCCGGCGATCATCTGCGTTCTTTTGCCTATCTGCCGTTGCGCTCACAAGGCCATACGATCGGTCTGCTCATCCTCGCCAGCGAAGACAAACAGCGTTTCTATCCGGAAATGGGCAACCTGTTTCTGCAGCGCATCGCGGAGACATTGGGCAGCGCGTTTAATCTGCATGTGTAACTGCAACTCAATTCTTTTAGGTTTCGTCACACCGGCGCAGGCCGGTGTCCAGTTAATTAAAAACGCTAGATTCCGGCCTGCGCCGGAATGACGGTATATTCAAATGCCCGTCGCTTCACCATCGGAACCCGCCACGCTGCAAGGCTATCTCGCTTATCTGAACAATGAACGCGGCTACTCGCCGCTGACCGCCGAGAATTACGCGCGCGACATCCGCCGCTTGTTGTCACTCACAGGTTCAGTTCCGCTGACCGATTTGAAGAGTCATCACATCCGCCGGTTCATCGCCCAGTTGCACAGCAGCGGACTGGGTGGTCGCTCGCTGGCGCGGGTACTTTCGTCGTGGCGCGGATTTTTTTCGTATCTGATGCGCGACCACGCCTGCCCGAATAACCCCTGTGCCGGCTTGCGCGCACCCAAAGCTCCCAAAAGTTTGCCGCACGCGCTGTCACCGGACGAAGCGGTGAAACTGATGGAGATGCCCGTGGACACGCCAATGGATGCGCGTGACAAGGCAATGTTCGAATTGTTTTACTCATCCGGCCTGCGTCTTGCCGAACTGGTCAGTCTGAATCCCATCAACGTGGATTTCGCCGATGCCTCGGTGCGCGTCACTGGCAAAGGCAAAAAAGAGCGCATTGTACCGTTGGGCAGCCATGCCATCGCCGCGATCCAAGCATGGCTGGCCATGCGCGAGAAGATCGCCAAGCCGGAGGAGACCGCGCTCTTCGTGGGCAAGAATGGCAAACGCGTTTCTCCGCGCACCGTGCAACTGCATCTTCGCCAGCGCGGTATCACCCAAGGCATCGCCAGTGGCGTTCATCCGCATCTGTTGCGTCACTCCTTCGCTACCCATGTGTTGCAATCCTCCGGCGACTTACGGGCGGTGCAGGAAATGCTCGGGCACGCCAGCATCTCCACAACGCAGGTGTACACCCATCTCGATTTTCAATACCTATCTAAAATTTACGATGGTGCGCATCCGCGCGCCAAGAAAAAGTCATGACACAAACAAAATCCAAAACACATACGACGCCACACCGCCAATCGCGGGGCGGTAAAGATTTCCGCAACCGGGTAAAGCGCGACTTGCACCCGGCCTCTTCTCACGAGACGCAGCAAGACAGCAAACCGCGTGTTGGCAATGTCGCCGCCAAACCATGTATCCACCTCAAACCCGGTCGAGAAAAATCTTTGCTGCGTCGCCACCCGTGGATTTTTTCCGGCGCGATCGAATGTATTGATGGCTCGCCCGTCAGCGGCGAAACGTTGCCGGTACGTAATTTGGAAGGTACGTTTTTGGCTTGGGCGGCCTACAGCGCCGACTCGCAGATCACCGCGCGGGTTTGGTCTTGGCGCGAAGCGGATGTAATCGATAAGGAATTTTTTAGCAGCCGCATCGCCAATGCATTAGAAATGCGCCGCGCCCTCTGCTTGCTTCTTCCATCTCCCACCGTGGGAGGGATTGAGGGAGGGGGTAGACCTGGAGCCCGTCTCATCCACGCAGAATCCGACGGCCTGCCCGGCCTGATCGTGGACCAATACGGTGACGTGCTGGTGATGCAACTCGGTAGCGCCGGGCCGGAACATTGGCGCGACACGCTCGCCGACATCCTGCAAGAACTGCTCTCCCCGGTATGCATCTACGAACGCTCCGATTCCGATGGACGCGAATTGGAAGGCTTGCCCAAACGTAATGGCGTGGTGCGCGGCAAATTACCGGACAAAGTAGAGGTGATTGAAAATGGATTGCGCTTCGCGGTGGATGTTGCTGCCGGGCAAAAGACCGGCTTCTACCTCGACCAATGCAATAACCGCGCACTCACCGGAACGTTGTCCGAGAGACGCGATGTACTCAATTGCTTTTGCTACACCGGCGGATTTTCACTGTATGCGCTGCGCGGTGGTGCAAAGTCGGTACTTTCCATCGACTCTTCGCAGGAAGCGTTGCAACTCGCACAAGATAATGTGGCATTGAACGGATTAGATAACTCGCGTGCCGAGTGGTTATGCGCCGACGTGTTTGAGGCTTTGCGCAAATTACGCGACCAGAACCGCAAGTTCGATCTCATCGTGCTTGATCCGCCCAAATTCGCCCCCACCGCCGCCTTCGCCGAAAAAGCCTCGCGCGCCTACAAAGACATCAACCTGCTGGGCTTCAAACTGCTGCGCCCGGGCGGTTTGTTGTTTACCTACTCCTGTTCGGGCGGCATCAGTGATGAACTGTTTCAGAAGATCATTGCGGGTGCGGCGCTCGATGCCGGAGTGGACGCGCAGATTGTGGCGAAACTCCATGCGGCAGCGGATCATCCGGTGCTGCTGAGTTTTCCCGAGGGTGCGTATTTGAAGGGCTTAGTGCTGCGGGTGGTTGGTTAGCTCAACTGCCTAGGTCGGTCGGGTAAGAAAACACCACCTTCGGGACGCCCCCTTAAGGTCAGGCACAAATGAACTTCGATTAACCGCAACTCCACTCGAATTTGAAATTTAGCTTCCCATCAACATCTTTCTCATAGAATATTTGACCATTGCCTGCTCCAAGGTTGTATAGGCTTCGTCTATCTTTGTTCTCAAAGCAAAATAAGGGATGTGGTCTTTGATGAGCATCGTATTGAATGCCACTGAATGTACCCACGAGGTGAGTACCTGTACGCCAACAATCTTGGCTGTGGCCAATTAATGAGTCTAGCGTGTTGATTAGTTCAACACACTGGTCAGGGATTTGCGCCAACATTCCTTCGTGGGACGACATCTCAGTTATTTTGTAAAGACTCGGGAGCGTAAACCGTTTTTTCTTATATCCGGATATTTGAACGCAATTATCGTCTCCCTTATCATCATACAGATAACGTCTATCTGCCCAATCTAATGGGGCAATGGTAGTCAGATCATCCCAAACCTCCATGTCAAAATCAGGAATTGGAAATAGCGATTCTGATTCAACTTTTGTTGCAGGGATTACTCGGATGAATATTTCATCGTCGCCTGTGGATAGATCAAATCCCTGCCAAAGTTGTAACAACCCATCACCGAAATCAATACCACAGGTGCGCCCACACTTTTTCAAATCAAGCTGCATCATCGGAGCCATAGGTAAATCTCCAAGCATGGGCCACTCATACCCTTTACATGTAAAGAGTGGGCCATTGGCAATGCTCTTGCGTATGTCAATTTTCTTGGGATGAACCACCTTATATATTGGCTCCCACCCCCATGCACCCATTGCAACTTCCTTCTTCAGCTTGTCGAAATAATCGCAAAAATAGATGTCCTCCAGCAATTGAGGACAATTTATGCCGAGTTGATCTACAACTTTTATCAGCTTTCGATATTCTCTGGGAACGGTAGTCATATCATATTTCTGAGTTGACTCATTCCCATTTAGTGAGAGGGATGTCAACATTCCATCGGTTGGGTTGTGATGTTTTGCAAGCAAACGGTTCAGAGTTACATCCTGCCCTAATAATGGAATGAGTTTGTCTGTTGTCGTGCTTGGATCTTTAGCCAGTCTTAGCAGGTGTTTATCAATCATGACCACAGTTTTTCCCCCGTTTCTGGTATTGCAAACAAGTTTGAAGCTTTGATAAACCCCAATCCTACCCATGCCGAGGATCCGTTCTAGCGCCTCCATTACTGATGAATTTCCACTTCGTGGAATGAGCAGTTTGTTGACTAGCTAGTGTGTCATTTTGATTTACTGACGAATTATTAACCGACTACTAATGCTCGCAGAGTGAAACTTCACGAGCGGAGTAATCCTCCTTGTGTAGTTTGCGCTCGGCCATCAGTGCTAAACGGTATCTCTCTGCATCATTTCTGGTCATCACACCTTGCTGAGGGGCGACCTGCGCTGTTGAAATGATTGGGCGTTCCGGATTGACCAACCAAAAAACAACTATACGGCGAACGGCCTCATTGCCATCGGATGAATACATGCTGCTCAACCGATGTATGTGCGAGTTAGGGAACACAATAACTCTTTTCCCCGGAGTCTTCATTCTTCCCAAGGGGCGCACGTTGCCACCGGCCATCTCATCAATCGGACTATGCGCATTTTGCGGCGTTGATTCAATCAGATCATTTCCTTCTTCCTCAAACAGGAATCGTCGGAATTCAATTTCTGCTCCAGCAAAGTTCTTGTCGCGCTTAACTATGCACAGACCTGTCGCAAGAATATTCTCATGCGACATGCCTTCCACATGCCAGACCCCGTCGAAGTTTGTCTTTCCATTCACACGGTATTCGACGATTTTAGGTATGACCTGCAAGGTGCGGTTACGCAGTGATAGGTGTTCAGGAACGTTGTCGCATGAAGCACCGTAAAAATCGTTTCTAAGCGAGCCGCATACTGCCTCGAACATGGGCAATATCCGTTCAAACATGCGTTCAAGCCCGTCGTATATCCCGGGGTATTTTTCCTGATCAAGGTTATTAATATAGGAATTAATTCTAACCTTGCCATTTTCCGAAACATGAAACTCTGAAGGTAGCCACTGGTATATTGATTGTTCATACTTCCTGCCCCAAACATCTTCCCCACCTTCGCGATTAGCAAGCGACTGTGAAAACGCTAAATCCGGTGGAGCCTTCAGTTCCGAAGCGCCCTTTACATAGCAATAAAGTGAAGGATGTACGATATCCCGAACCACAGTTCCGGAACCTGGGTGATAGTCAGCCGGTTCCCTGTAGCAGAACTCATCTAGTTCTTCATTAAATTTGGCCAATAGTCGCCGCGTCAGAATATTGCCTGACCAGGCGACATTTTCAACTATCGTTTGGTTTGAGTGCTTTCTCTTGAAATTATCTATTTTTTTAGTGGAAATAACTGCGCGAGCACCCACAAAACATTTCAGGCGACCAGTCAGTAGAAATGATCCATCTTCGGCTCGTGAGAGCATGGCCTTAATTCTTCCAGCAGTAATTTTTGCGCCAACAACATTATCAAACTTGGATTTTGCAAACGCTTTACTAACCGGCTGTTTGAAACTGACTATGCATCCTGTAACATCTTTGTCAATACAGTCGTAGTCTTGTAAGTCACTATCCACATAGTCATATACTTTACGGAAATGAACCATTAGGTTGCCATACCAGTAATTCTTAACAATGATTCCAGATTCGATACGTACCCCCAAAAAATACTTCGCAATCTCCACAGTGTCTCCCACCGCAGGGGCAAAGCCATCAGGTGTGAGTCTGCCAAGTGTTTTTGAAAACTCTGTTACTTCACTTGAAAAATGAAACTTGCTGGATTCGGTTGTCATTTATATTCCTTCCACTTGGCATTTTCTGACATACATTCTCCGCTGGCGAACCCGCGTTATTTAAAACAAATTCCACAGATTACTGTGATCATTTCTTTATTCAAATAATCCAGTTCTGCTGAGTTTTCCCGAAGGCGCGTATTTGAAGGGGTTGGTGTTGCGGTTAACTATTTAGTTCAGCCGTCATTGTTTGTCAAAGGCCACACGGCAATACTTGGTGTTCTTTCACTTGTCATTTCGACTTGCTTGATGTTTACGCGGGTCAAAATTATCTTGATCTCGTTTATAACTATTCGGCGCTAATTTGAATTCAGATAATTCGAGTGGCGATTTAGCCCTGATTCATCCGCTTATCCAAGTTTTGTAAAACAAATCGATCCGTAGAATTCGATAAGAGTGCCAGGATTTCACGGGTTGCATTTTGATGTTTGGCGATCCGGCGATCAATTTTCACATTTATACCTATCAGACCCGCCAGTTCGCCCGAAGCCGTTTTCTGATCCTCTACTATTCTTACCAACTCTCCAATTTCGTCATAGTCATCCCACGCCGTTATATCGGGGTATTTTTCTATTAGACGCTTACTCAGAAGAGGTGCATTTTCGTTGTTAAATATAAAATACAAAGCCCGCCTGCAACACCAAAGAGCATCTTCATCTCCATCTCTTTGATCAACATGCCATTCTAAAAGTGCAGCCAGTTCTTCCAGAAAAAACACTGGGGCCAACTGACAAAAAAGCTCACACAATTTCGGATTCCATACATCAAATGGCAGTTTTCGAATGTCGCAAGTTTGCGCCGACCATTCCGTCGACTTGGAATCCCCCCAGCTTGAGGAAAAGATCAATGCAAACTGTTCTGATACAAATTCTTTTTGTTTGGTAACGGGAAAATCTTTGCGCCTACCTATTGCGCATCGAACATTTATGTTGGCATCTGTAGATAGTCTTTCGAGCGCATCAACCGGTGATTTCTTATTATTGGCTACAGCCAAACGAACCCGCACGCTACGATCAGCAGAAAGTGTTCTCAGGGTATCTACAGAACAAATTGAATTGCTCGCCACCAAACTTCTGACTTTGCTGCTTACGTCTCTTGCCAATTTTTCCAATGTATCTTGTTCGATTTCATGGGACTTGGCGATATCGCATTTCTCGGGTTCGTCATTAGGGATCAAATTAGGATACTTGACGCTATACGCGTAAATCGACAATTTCAGATATTCCATCAAGGTTTCAAAGTCGCTTTCGTGGAATATGTCAATTTGGGCCGGGTAATATTGATAAAAGAGTTGCTTGAGAATATCAGCGAGATGCGCAGTTGCAGCTGTGTTGAACGGTTTTTCATCAACCAACCTATCTTCTAGAAATTCAACCAATCCGCGATAACAAAATTCGTCATCATAAATTTCGTGAACCCAATTCATTAAACCATTGCGATAGTATTCATTCGAAAAACGATAAACAATGCAGCCAAACTGGCCCTGAACAGTTTGTGCGTCGCCAGTCGGTGGAATCAACACATCCCATAGTTTCTGTAGCTCCTTGCCGCGTATATCCGAAACACTCAAGCTCACCGTATCGTATGACTTTCCTCCATCCAAACTTACAACGTACCCACAACGCTCAAATTCTTTTATGTCTTCTGGTGTAGCAACTCGAACGTCAAGGCCTAGCTCAACCAAAAACTTGCCCTTGGCTATATCTTTCTCCAACTCAGCAATTTGGTAGTTAAAGAAAGAGTCTTCTATTTCCTTGACCTTGAACAAATCATCTGGAACCAATGGATTTTCCCAAAGCGTTTGCAGTATTTCTTCAGGTAGCCATTGTCCTGCTTGCTGGCTAATTGCCCAATCGATCAGGTATGTGGGGATATCAGGGCGTTCGAGTTGGCTCCCGATCCAAATTTCCCCCATCTTGCCCATCTGCCTAATGATTGCAGGTTGTGTAATTAGTAACTTTTCAAAGTTTGAGTTTTCTAAAACAAGTTTGCGAGTTCTTGTGTCATTACTGCCAGTCAATTTGCCGAGTACTACACTGTCGGCATTTTGATGTTGGGCAATCAATCTATCCACCCTGTCTGATTTTCCAACAAGTGTTTTTAGCGCCTCCGCAGATGCATTCTTGTTCTTGGCGAGCTTTAACGCTGCGATTTCATCAAAGTTGTTCCCCATCATTTTTCCTTATGAATATCTGCCTGTAGCACTTACTCGAAGAACATCCACTTGATGAACTCCAAACTTATCCTACATGTCCTTGGCTGCACCAAAGACCTATACACGCATGTTGAATCCCTGCAATACCCGTGTCATTACTGTTCCCCAACAATTTCTAAGAGTTGATCTTCCGAGATGACTTCAACCCCCAACTTTCTTGCCTTATCTGCTTTACCGCTTGTCGAACTAGGATCGGCCAGCACGAGATAATCGAGCTCCCTGGTTACGGTATCGACCAATTCATAACCGGCTGCGCGAAGAGGTTCTTCGTAATCTGATTTCTTGCGCCCACTTGGCAACTTGCCGCTTATGCAGACAGTTTTGCGTTGTGCAATGTCGGTTGTCTGGCCAGCGCGCGACGGTGTTAAAACGGTTACGCCAGCAGTAAGCAGGTCGTCTATCAATTGCGCCATCGAATCAATTGCGTCTTGAATCTGTGCAGCGATTTTGGGCACACCGACCATTTCCGCAAATGCGGAATCACGCAACTGGCCCGTGCGCCAATCTTCCAGAGTATCGAGCGCGCCGTCGGCCGCACCGATCATAAGTTCAACCCGGCGCTTGCCAAGTCGGTCGATACCGAGTGATCCGAGGAACTGGCTCAATGTAAGGGTTCGAGTAGCTTCGATTGCATCGAGAATAGTGGTGGCCCGTTTCTCACCCAGCGTCGTCTGGTTTTCTACGTTGATGATGAGACCGGCAAGCTCTGTCTCCCGATCTCGCAATGTGTATAAATCTGCGGCATCGTTGACGGCAAGCCGATCAAGTAGCGCCTCCAGAACCACATCACCAATGCCCTGTATGTCCAGGCTTGCAATCCAGCGACGGATTTTTCCGTTGGATTTGTTTGAGCACTCAACATTGCGGCATTCGATGAAGATGCCATCTTCTCCACCTACGACCTTTCTGCGTCCGACCTCGCCGCCACAGAACGGGCAGACGACCGGTGTCAGAATTGGCTCGCGCAAACTGGCACGTTCTGTCACCCGGATGATCTTCGGGATAATGTCATTCGCTTTGACGACCCAAACCTTGTCACCTATTGCCACATTCAAACGGGCAATTTCATCGAAGGTTGCCAGAGAGGCGTTGCTCACTGTCGTGCCGCCGATTTCAACCGGGCGCAATTGTGCAGTCGGGTAAAGGACACCGTTATGTCCTCCGGTTACAACCACACCCTCAAGAACCGTCTCGGCACCGGCAGAGTCGAATTTCCACGCCACCTGCCCTTTGGGTTTTCCACCTACCACACCCAGTTCATCCTGTTTGCTGATGTCATCAATCTTCATGACCACACCGTCGATCCAAAACGGCAACGTGTCACGGGCAGTCGCAATACTCCTAAAATATCCAACCGCCTGATCTGCGGTCTCACAAAGCTTGTGGGGAATAACATTGAAACCCAGCGAGGCCAGTCGAGCAGTTTTTCCCGCTTCAGTACGGAATGCGATCGAACGATCACCCTTCACTTCATCGAGATCAAACGCAAAGATTGTTAAGTAATCGGACTGGTGGCCATTTTTCCTGCGCATGATGCCGACACCGGCATTGCGTGGATTTTTACTGCGTTCTGGATCAACCTTGCTCCAGTCATCATCTGTCAGAATCACCTCGAAACGCACTGAACCGCTGAAGCCACCAGACGCTGAACCCACCCAAGCGTGCAGCCCTTTGAAACGCATAGCATTCGCCGTAATGTCCTCGCCTTCGATACCGTCGCCACGTGAAATTACCTGCACGAGCCGACCATCGAGATAATATGCGGCGGCACTTGCCCCATCGCCCTTCAAGCTTGCATGAATAGTCTCAATCGCGTTTTTCTCGCACCAAGTGCGGAACTCGACCTCCGAATTTACTTTGCTCTGACTGCCCATCGGCATCGCATGGCGCGCTTTGGTCAACATTGCATCCGCCGTCACCGGCGCCCCCACCAGCGCGAGCACCGGGTCATTGGGTTTCAACAAACGCAACTCGTCTTCAAGCGCGTCGTATTCGGCATCACTCATGATTGGCTCGCCACTGTAGTAGTAGGCATGTTTGGCTTTGAGGATCAGGTTGCGAAGGTCGATGGTGCGGGACACAAATATTCCTTTCGTTTAGGCCCGCCGACGGGCGATCAAGAATGTAAAAACTACATGTTGTTATCTTGAAAAGTAATGAGTGAGTCGTACATCGAATCCTTAAATGCATTGGAAATTGACGGAACCATCAGCACTACAAATAACAGCGGAGACGCCACAAATCCACAAATTGCAAAGACCAAATTTGAAACGATTGGCGATTTGATTGCCGGGATATCAGTGTTTTTAGCTTTTATTCTTTTAAGAACCGGGATAAATATCTGGACAACGCCCACTATGGCGGTCGTCAAACTGAACAAAATGTACAGTTCGACCATGCCCAAATTCGTCCAAGACGTTGCGATCAAATCCATAGTGCTTGGGCGTTCAAAGGCGCACCCCATCCCTTTCGATATTGCGCAACAGTTGCGGATTGGAATACGCCTCGGGATGTGCCCACTCCATTTTCCAGATCGGCAGCGGCTGGTTGCGGATGCCCATTTCCAGCAAGGTGTCGTAGGTAATATCCGCCATTTCCAGCTTGGTCGAAACAAACCTGCCGGGATGCCCATGTTGAATCACGGCGATGTTGGCATCGCTATCGGGGCGGTTGGTCTGGCGCGCACGGCTGCCGAAAAGGATCGCGCCTGCAAAATCATAGCGTGCAGATACTTTGGCGATGAAGGCGCGGGCGGCGCGTTCGGTGGCGGGGTCATTGTTGGTAGTGTGGGTGAATTTCAAAATAGACTCCCAAAATTGTCAATTGCTTACCTCATCATCTTGAGTCGCAATACCCAAACATGCTTTGAATATTATTATTGATCCAGACAATGATTGGAGCACACCCTTAGCCAATTCAACTTCATGTTCGCTAGGTTCGTAAACGGGGTCTTCTGATGCAGATATCCCCCAATGACCTTGGTTGCATTGGTATATGGCATTATTGATGTTAACGGTAACTTTATTTGGAAGAATGTAGCTGAAACTTTTCAAAAAAACGTCCAGCTTGTCAATCAAATCGGACATGTTGCCCAGAACTGCACTATATGCATCGTCCGAATCTGAATGCGGAGAAGGCCATCTATTGGGAATAATTTCTTGATAAATTGTTACCAAATCCTTTAAAGCTTGAAGTTGCAAAGCTTGAATATTTTCCTGCTTGCGAATTTCAGACTCAACAAATCTTAAGTTCACATCACCCTCATGCCGCTTTTTCTCACCCCATAGATGAGAAAGCTGGTTTAGCAATACACCCGCCAACGCCATAGCTCCTGAAATTGCGGCTACAAATGTTGGCGACGTATAAATATTGCCGAATTCAGAGTCTAGTGACATTATTTTCGACTCCCTTGTTTACATGAATCAGCGATACGTGCTGACTGCAACGCCGAAATTACTCGGGGCTTTATTTCACGCCTTACGACCTGAAATTCGATTTTCAACGGAAGTACAAAAATGCACCATCACATCCAAGAGCTCTGCAGAACGTTGAGCAATCTCCTCCCTGGAACTTGAAGATAAGCTGTGCGCATATTCATTCCTTAACTGCCGTGCAGTGCGTCGTCCAACAATGCCATTACCACTCTTAAATATCGCATCAGTATCATCGAATGGGAAATCCAATGAGAAATGAATTAACGCTTTTTTGATCTTTCCAACATCGAGAGTTTTGAAATGACCGCTTGTTTTCTTCTTTGGGCACTCATTTTCAGCACCGCAGTTTGAACACTTAATCTTTTTCGACTTAGCACTCATCGGTGGATCGTCGGTTTCCAAATACTCGATTAGTTTATTTGCCAAGGCCTCACACAAAAAATATGCAGACACAAAATCAGAAAGCTCGCTATCTGATGTTAAATCAGGCTTGGCAGCGAACACTTCTTTTAACGCCTTGGTTCGTTGAGGAAATATTCTATCTATGCTCAATTCAATCATTGATGACCGACCTTATATTTCCCCACACAAAACCAATTTCATCAAGCCGCTTCTCGCGTTCGGGTAAGAGCTTGCCATTTTTCTTAGAACTTCTTTGATTGCTTACCCATGCTCCCAAGCCAGTAGCCCATTTTATAGGCACTTTAACATTGCCGTGTACTACCTTATATGCAGCCAACTCAATAAATCGTTCCTCCCATTGAGAATCTAATGCATCCCAAATAAAACCAATCTCATCCAGCCTTTTCTTTCTATCCGGAGAAAGAGCACCACGACTCGATGCCTTATTTGCCCTTCTTTGGAGAGTAACCCATATCCCCAAATATGTTGGCCAATTGGTAGGAACATTCGTGTCCCCATGCTCAGCCTTGTACTCAAGCAATTCGTCAAACAGGCTTTCCCATTTTGAGTCCAGCACATCCCATTCAAAACCAATTGTTTCGAGCCTGCTTTGTTGTTCAGCTGAAAGCCTGCCAATTTTCATGGAATCTCTTTGGCCACGTACCCATCTACCGAGAGGGGTAGTGGGGCGCTGGGGAACATCCACATGGCCGTTTGTCGATTTATATTCGAGCAACTCGTTATACATTACATCCCAACTTGACTTGAGCGGCTCCCAGTCAAAGCCAATTTCTTCAAGTCGTTGCACTTGGTCGGCGGATATTATTCCTTGCTTTTTTCGGCCTCGTTGAGTGTTAACCCAAGCCCCTAAACCCGATGGCCAGTTAGCAGGCACATTCACATCATCATGCTCAGCTTTATAGGAAAGCAATTCATCGAATAGCCCCTCCCATTTGTCATCGCGCACCTTCCACACGAAACCAACCTCATCTAGTCTTTTCTTTCGATCAGAATCAAGCTCATCACTTTTGAGATTTTTTCTTTGGTTTGATACCCAATTTCCAAGGGGTGTTGATTCGTTTATTGGTACATTCACATCACCATGATGAATCTTGTAACTAAGTAACTCATTGAACATACTCTCCCATTGGGACGCCAACGTATCCCATAAAAAGCCAATCTCATCCAGCTGTTTAATTCGCTCAGTAGAGAGCATTCCCTTTTTTCTGACTATCCTCTGATTTACAACCCACGAGCCGAGATTCGTGTCGTAGCGTAACGGCACGTTTGTATCACCGTGCTCAGCTTTATACGTCAACATTTCTCCATACTTCTCGTCCCAGAAAACCCCGAATAACTCTAAACACTCCGCCGTAATCGACTCCCGTATCGTATCCAGCGATACGCTCGGCCCCAGTACTTCCACTCGCTCGCTAAACCGGCTTTCGTCATAGCCACCCATGCGGCCTTTGTCCTCGCGCATCTGGCGAATGATGTCCACAAGCACATCATCCTGTTCGCGCATGGCACCGAGCAAATCCCAGATGTCATCAAAGCCGGTGCGCTGCAACGCTTCTTCGATGGCTTCGTTGGCGGCCTGCTCGACAAACAGCGGCACCATCACATAACCAAATTCTTTTCCGGGTGATTTGCGCATGGCGCGGCCGGTGGCTTGCACAATATCCACTTTGCTTTTGCGCGGGGAGATGAACGCCACCATGTCCACGGCAGGCACATCCACACCTTCGGTCAAGCAGCGGGCATTGGAGATCACAGCTTTATCTGCCTGACGAAACGCCTTCATATTGTCTTCGCGGCGGGATGTGGGCATTTCACCGCTAACGTGCAAAGTAGTGAATTCAGGTAAGTGATGCCGGATGCCTTCGCCATCGTTTGAGGTGAACGAGCGCGCGGCTGCGACCGAGCCGTGAAAGGTAAAAATGCGACTGACCGCATATTTCTCAACAGCTTTTTGCAACGCAATTTGCAGCGCCACTTGACGCGCTTTCACCGTATCTCCGGCAACAACAACTTCGCCATGTTTCAGCAATTCGTCGTTGACCATGTCGGAGGTCACTACCGAGATCACCACTTTGTAATCGCAGATGATTTTGAGTCGGGCTGCTTCGGCAAAACTCAAGGTATGAATCACTGGGCCATAGACTTCCGGCCTGTCCATCGAATAGACCAGCGCGTTGTCGCCTTCTTTATCTTTCTTGCGAATGTCGTAATGGCGCGGGGTAGCGGTGAAAAATAGCCGCTTGCGAATTGGTAGATTGGCATCTTCCAAAGCAAAGCTAAAACGGGTTCCCTCTCGACTTGCGGTTTTGTGCGCTTCGTCAAAAATTGCCAAATCAAACGGCTTCCTTATCCCAGCTGCGTCAACTGTCATGCCCGCCGCCACCACCTGCGCCGATTGGTAGGTGGAAAAAACAATCTTGATGCCATCGAAGGGCTTGCTGAGAAACTGGCTGACGATTGCGCTTTCGGTAGTCACTGGGAAATCCAGATCGGCTTGATGCACAACTAAATCGTCCGCTCCTTTGGCGACGGTAGGATCGGAACAAACGCACATGAAAGTAAATCGTTCCCATGCTGTTTCACGCAACCATTCGTGCAACAACTGGCGCACCAAAGCCAATGACGGCACCAGCACCAAAAGTGATTTGCAGTCGTAGTGCTCTGCGGCCCACAGGGCAACCAGCGATTTGCCTGTGCCGCAGGCCATGACAACGGTGGCGCGGTCGTTGACTTGCAAGCCTTGCTCTATTGCAATCAAGGCTTCTTGCTGGTGCGGTAAGGGGGATTTACGCGGAAGTTTTATATGGCCCGTAAGCAACCATTCGCGCATCGCTTCAAAATCTACTGTGGTGAGGCGGTCAAGATCGCTGCCGCGAATGGCGACAAAGCCACTGCGGTCTTGCATGAGGCTGGGCAGGGCTTCGCTGTTGGTAATTAAGACGCGCTGACTGACCTGATCGGTCAACCCCATGAACGTGGAAAGTTCATCCCAAGTCAGTGCTGTTCGGTTGCTGCGAAACTTAACTTGATAGGCGCGCAACTCGCCGTCCGTCGTGAGATAAGTTCCATCCACACCCATGTCGCGTCCGGTATCGAGCGAAAGCACCTTGCGTTGATCTAGCGGCACCGCTTCGAAAGGCCACACTTCCTGTGCCTGTGCAATTTTCTGGGTGGCGAAATAGGCTTCTGCGAATATCTCGAAAGCGTCGCCCCGCTCTTTATTTCCGGGGAGTGCTGATATCTTGGTTTCGAGACCGCCAAATGAATCAAGACCGTCAAAGAAACCCGAATTCAGTAGTCGGCTGGCTGATGAATGTCTTGAAGGCATGTACCCAATCCTTGATCTAGTTCTCGCACATACAGCAGGATGTAATTCTGAGTAACTCAGGTTGGAGGAGGCTTACGATGCAATTTTTCCGTCCAGACAAAATTGTAATGCGAACTACACAACATCGCATGAACTTCCCCATTTTATCGAGGGGTTCGTCCATGCGATTGAAGGATTCTTCTATTCAAGGCTGATACAGATTTTAGTAGACTGCTTATGAACCACGCTGAAAATCCATATTTCGTCGCCCCCGAGAACGGGGCGCCCTATCAATTCAACAAGCTGGATTCCCGCCTTCGCGGGAATGACGAATATTTAGGTTTATCTGGGTTTCTTATGGGTAACTAAAAGCGAAACGGCGTTTACCAAAATATTCCAATGCCTCTGGGCTCGTTCACTCGTCCTGTTGGCGGGAAATTATAGAGTGTTCCCCCATACATGGACGCCCACTTTTTTGCCAAGCTTTCAATCAATGAGTTTGAGAGTAGGTAAAGATTGCGGCCATTCATCCGGACTTTAAGTGAAGCGAATTGCTTCTGTCCCTGATGGAATACGCTGAGTCGTTCCTCTATCACCCTAGCGCACTTGATGTGCCGTGGGCACAACGGGATTTCCGACTCACGGTCTGACCTGTCTCGCCATCATTTCCTGATTGCCTGTGCAATCGGTGGAAGCCTTCCCCTTAAACTCGTTATCAATGCGTATCGTTTCGATACGCGCCTATTACTGTGTGATGATTACGCGCCGACCCTCTTGCCTGTCGGCATGTAATCCTGTTCGTATATTTTGCCCTTCGCCAGCAACGCCCAAACGATGCGCGCATTTTTGTTTGCCAGCGCAACCGCCGCCACGTTCTTGTTGCGCCTACCAATCAACTTGCATAGCCACGGGTTCGGCTCTGCCTTGTTCTCGGCAAAACGGATGACTGCTCTTGCGCCGTGAATCAGCAAGGTGCGCAGGAAAGATGAGTAACGCAAGTATGGTCGCCAAAAATAAAAATCGGCTCGTTTGGAGTTGCTGCAAATTGAGCAGAGTTTTCGTGGTAGCCCAGCAGAATTCCCACTCCTTGCTCATAAACTGGTGTTGCCCCAGAAAATGAAACTTGCTCCTTGGTATATCGAACTTTTGTTTTTAACCGGGTCAGCAACGTCTCCGCTTTCCTTATTTGCCACCCCCTCGGCACCAACCCCAGCTCCGATTCCTCGAAGCTGTCGGGAAACAGCGCGGCGGTGGCTTCGCTCATGCCTTCGGGGGCGCGGCCTTTTGCGTTGGCGTGGACGGGATCGAAATCGACAAACCACGATTTGAACATCGCCTGCGCAATGGCTTCCAGCGTGGCGTTGGTTTCGCGCAGGAGGGTGATGCGGTCGTCGAGTGCATCCAGCGTGTGTGCAATTGCATCTTGTTCCGACTTGTCTGTAGGTATTGAAAGCCAAAGCTTTTCAAGTGATCCAATGACAATCTGCGCTTGTGCAGAGCCAGTTCGAAGTCGATGGGTGTCGCTAGCTTTTAATGCCCAGTACAAATATTTCTTGGAGACAATCTGTTCGTTCGGCGAAAAAACAATTGAAAGATTTGTAATTGAACACTTGCGCGGAGACATTTTCACATCACCGGTTCCGCCTTCGCCACGACAGACAATCAACAACTGAGGTTCGTCAAATTGAAATGTCGGCAAATAGCCAACAACACCATAGCCACTGAATACAGGAAAGCCAGATTCATCAAGCTGTGACTTAGCCAAAAACTTCCCATACTTGAACTTGGCTAAATCAGCTAGTTGATAGCTCTTCCACTCAGAACTCATACCCCAGCCCTCCCGGCTTCTGCCGGATTAACTGATCGAGTTCCGTGCTGGAGCACAATATAGCTGGCTGCAATTTCTTGATGAAAGGCTTGGGGCAGGTGCGCCCAATCATGCACGTCCACCAATATGGGCAGGGTGCTGTGTTGTATGGCTTCTTTCAAATCGTGGCAGCCTGTCACGGATGCGGTAAGGTCTTGCGGGTTGCGCACGACCAAATCCAAATCGCTGCCTTCGTGCGCGTTGCCTGTCACGCGACTGCCGAAAGCCCAGACTTCGGCTTCAGGCACATGGCTCGTCAATAATGTTTGGAGCAAGGCGAGGTAAGGCGCGGGCAGGTCAATGCGATTCGGCATCAAATACTTTCTGCAAGGCGATCGCTAAGGCGCGGGCATCGACGACGTAGCCGGGGAGTAAGCGCAGCGTTTCGTTGGCGAACCCTTCGCCGTAGTCGTGGGCGGTGGAGTTGCGGTTCGTGCGATATTGAATCCAGCGCTCGACTTCGGCCAACTCCAACATGCCGTGTTTGCCCGCGTGACGCAGCACATCGTTGAAGATGAGTTTGTCCACTTCGCGGGGGCTGCCACCAAATGCTTTGATTGCTTTGCGTAGGAGTTTGCCGGCAGTTTCCAGTGATAATTCGAAACTTTTGATAGCGGCATTGCGATACAGGTCATGCATCACTTCGTTGTTGCCGCGCTGTTGCAAGGCTTCAAGCGCAGCCTCTAGCGTGGACACCGTGCGCAATAAATGTTCGACGTTTAACGACATGATGTATGTCCTCCTTGGTGTGGATTGTATTCGTTGTTTTGTCGGTTAGAACTCATACCCCAGCCCTCCCAGCTTCTGCCGGATCAACTGATCGAGTTCTGTTCCCTTCGCCATTTGTTCGCCCAGCTTTTCGGTGAGCGTCCGAGAGGATGGTTGGTTGTTGGCTATTCATTGCGCGTCGTCCTCTGGGTCTGGCTCGCCCGCCCATCCCTGCAATCGTGCTGCGATTTGTTCCGGGCTGGGCAGTTCGTCGCGATAGTTGGCGGGCAGTTGCGGGGTGACGGTGTAGGTGGCGATGCCGAGTGCGTGGCTGGCGGTGCGCAGGGCGTACTCGACCATGGTTTTGGTTTTGCTGCGGCAGATGACGATGCCGATGGCCGGGTTTTCGCCTTCGATGCAGTGTTGTTGGTCGAGGGTGTCCAGGTAAAACTCGATCTGGCCTTTGTGCTCGGGTTTGAATTCTCCGATTTTGAGTTCGATGGCGACGAGGCAGCGCAGGCGACGGTGAAATAGCAGGAGGTCGATGAAGTATTCTTTGCCGTCCACTTCGAGGCGATATTGGTTGCCGACGAAGGTGAATGCGCCGCCCATTTCGGCAAGGAAGCGGCGCAGATTGCGCACGAGGGATTCTTCCAGTTCGCGCTCGGAGTGGGCTTCGGATAAGCCAAGGAAGTCGAAGGTGTAGTGGTCTTTTACCGCCAGCATGGCTTGTGCTTTGATGGTGTCGGGCAAGGCTTCATCAAAATTGGTTTGGCCGTTGAGGTATTGGGCGTAGCTGTGGTTGTCGAGCTGGTGTTGCAAGACTTTGCTGGTCCAACCAAAACGGGCGGTAGCGCGTAAATAAAATTCACGCTCTAAATCGTCTTTGCAGCGCGCCATGATGAGCAGGTTTTTAGCCCAGCTAATTTCTCCTATCAACGATTGGAGTTTTGGCTTGGCTTGGTATTCGTTGAAAAATTGCCGCATCGCCCAGAGGTTTTGGGTCGAAAAACCGTTACGCCCGGGAAACTCGGATTGCAAATCACGCGCCAGATTTTCCACCACCGCTTTGCCCCAGCCTTGCTCGGCTTGGCGTCGGCTGATGTTTTCTCCCAGCCACCAGTACAGTTGCAGCAGCTCGCGATTGGCCGCACGTAATGCCTGAAATTGGCGCTGGCGTATCTGTGCTTTTATTTCCAGCAGAAAGTCGCCGTAACCATTCGGCACGGCAGATGCAAGGGGGGAAGCTGGTAAGGGTGTAAGTTCATCACTCACGTTTTATCCCTCCGCTTTTTGGATGGTGCTGTCGTTCAGAACTCATACCCCAGCCCTCCCAGCTTTTGCCGGATCAACTGGTCTAGCTCCGCTCCCTTTGCCATTTGCTCGCCCAGTTTTTCGGTGAGCTTTTGCATCTTGTCGGCGAAGGCTTCGTCATCGTCGTCCACTTCTTCTGCGCCGACGTAACGGCCGGGGGTGAGGACGTGGCCGTGTTCGGCGATTTCTGAAAGTTTGACGCTGCGGCAGTAGCCGGGGATGTCTGTATAGACTGCTGGATTCCCGCCTTCGCGGGAATGACGGTCAGTGGGAGGCTCGCCGCGCCACACGGCGACGGTGGCGGCGATGCGCTCTATCACCTCGTCCGTAAACTCTGTCTGCACACGGCTAATCATGGTGCCCAGTTTGCGGGCGTCTATGAACAGCACCTCGCCCTTACGGTGGGTCTTCTGCTTAACGAGGAACCACAGGCAGGCGGGAATCTGCGTGTTGAAGAACAACTGACCGGGCAAGGCGATCATCACCTCCACCACATCGGCATCCACCATCGCGCAGCGAATCTCCCCCTCGCTGTTCTGGCTGGAACTCATGGAGCCGTTCGCCAGCACAATCCCGGCACGACCCGAGGGCTTCAGGTGGTAGAGCATGTGTTGCAGCCACGCGTAGTTGGCGTTGCCTGCGGGCGGGTCGCCAAACTCCCAGCGCGGATCGCCCGTCAGGCTGCCGTGCCACCAGTCCGAGATATTGAACGGCGGGTTTGCCAGAATGAAGTCCGCCCGCAAATCCGGATGCTGGTTCCTGGTGAAGGTGTCGCCGGGTTCGCGTCCGAGATTGAAGTCGATGCCGCGTATCGCGAGGTTCATCGCGGCCAGTCGCCAAGTGGTGGGATTCGACTCCTGCCCGAAGATGGCAACGTCGCCCAGCTTGCCGCCGTGTGCCTCGATGAATTTCTCCGACTGAACGAACATGCCGCCAGAGCCGCAGCAGGGGTCATAGACCTTGCCGTGGTGCGGGGCAAGCACGGCGACCAGGGTTTTGACGATGCTGGCGGGCGTGTAGAACTGCCCGCCACGCTTGCCCTCGGCACTGGCGAATTGTCCGAGGAAGTATTCATAGACCTGCCCCAGCACGTCGCGGGCTTGTCCTGCGGTACTGCCGAAGCCGATGGTGGATACGAGGTCAACCAGCTCTCCCAACTTGCCGTCAGGCAACTGGGCGCGGGCATAGCGTTTATCCAGAATGCCCTTGAGCTTGGGATTCTCCGCCTCGATGACCACCAGTGCCTCGTCAATGCGCTTGCCAATGTCGGGCTGCTTGGCGGCACCTCGCAGCACTTCCCAACGCGCGGCTTCCGGCACCCAGAACACGTTGACCTCGGTGTAGTAGTCGCGGTCTTCCAGCTCGGCTCGCAGCAGCTCAGGGGTGTTATCGTGCAGGCAGTAATCGTCAGACGGGTCAGCGAAGCGTCGCTCCAACTCGGCGCGGCGGGCGGCAAAAGTGTCGGAGACGTATTTGACGAAAATGAGCCCGAGCACGAGGTGCTTGTATTCGGCTGCATCAATGTTGGCGCGCAGCTTGTCGGCGGTTGCCCACAGGGGTTTCTTGATGTCGTCGAGCATGGGGCTTCCGTCGCTGTGAGTGGCAAGGCCGGGATTATAGATTGCGGGAGGGCGGGCTCACTATCGTCACAAAAATATCCTCAAACGGCCACACCTCCTGTGCCTGCGCGATTTTCAGGGTGGCGAAACAGACCTCGGCGAATATCTCGAAAGCGTCGCCGCGCTCTTTGTTGCCGGGTAGTGCCGATATCTTGGCTTCGAGACCGCCAAATGAATCAAGTCTGTCAAAGAAACCCGAATTTAATAATCGGCTGGCTGATGAATGTCTTGAAGGCATGCACCCAATCCTTGATCTTGTTCTAGCACAGACAGCAGGGTGGAATTTTAAGTAACTCAGGTTGGAGGAATCTTATGATGCAATTTGCCCGACCGGACAAAATTGTAATGCGAACTACACACCACCGCATGGACTTCCCCATTTTTATCGAGGGATTCGTCCTTGCGATTGAAGGATACTTCTATTCAAGGCTGGTACAGACTTTAGTTGACTGCTTATGAACCACTCTGAAAATCCATATTTCGTCGCTCCCGCGAAGGGGGCCCTGTCAATTCAACAAGCTGGATTCCCGCCTTCGCGGGAATGACGAATTTTTAGAGATGCACTTATATCTTGGCGACTTTCTGGGTGCCGAGCGCAGTGCTGTGTAGCGAAGGTGGAGCAAAGCCCGCTGCTTAGTTGATTCAAAATCAACTCAAGTAAGGCTGAGTACTGGGAAGGAAAATCGGCAAACTCGCGCGACTACATCTTTGCAATTTCCAATCCGCTGCTTTGCCACGCAACCATTCCGCCTTTCACATTACTGGCTTGTTTATATCCGGCCTCTTGCAACTGTGAGACGGCGATTGCTGAACGCCTGCCGGAACGACATATCACCACGATAGGCTTTTCTTTATATTCGGCTATCTCTTGCAGGCGTGCGTTCAGTTGACCCAACGGGATCAACTTCGCATTCGGCGCGTGTATCGCCGAATATTCGGCGGGTTCACGCACATCCAGCAGCAACGCTCCTTGCTTGCTCATGTTTTGCGCCTGCTTCACATCCACGCCGTCCGCAGCCTGCAATTGTTGCACTGCCATCACCAGACCCAGCAAAATCGCCAGCGCCCACAGAATTTTTTTGGATTTCATGTTTTGTCTCTGTAAGAAGAACGCTGATTCAAGCCAGCTGATAAGCCGGGAAGCCACTCTGCACCCAGTTCATCATGCCGCCACGAAGGTTGTAAACGTTGGAAAACCCCTGCTGTTGGAGAAACACACAGGCTTGCGCGGAGCGCGCGCCGCTGCGACACACCAAAACCAACTTTTCTTCCTTGGACAGGTTTTGTATATTGCCGGGCAACGTGCCCAGCGGAACTGCCTGCGCTTTGGGCACCGTGCCCATCGCGATCTCTTGCAACTCGCGCACGTCGATGACACGCATTTCATGATTGTCATCATTAACCCAGTCGGCAAATTCGGACACGTCGATTTCTTTTATGGATCTGGCGAACATCGTTTCAACTCCCAAAATAACAAGAGTTGAATATTAGCGTAATCTAATATACTTGCCAACCCCCGCCGGGGATCAATTTGGAAAATACGGTGAGGCGGATTTGAAGGATCGCCGGACAAAGCGCAGGGGTTTAGCGCAATCGCCAAGCCCCCGCCGGGGCTTCAATGCTGACTGACGAACGGTTTGAATCCCAACTTCTTTTGCAACTGTGCGGCCGCACTGCGTGCTTCATCGGCATTCGCATACGGGCCAAGATGCACCCGCGACAAGTCATCTTTTTCATACAGTGATAACGACTTGCCACTGTCGGCCAACTCGTTTTGCATCTTGGCCAGGAAACTTTCAGCACCTTGCTTCGCTTTGAAAGCACCCAGTTGCAGGAATACTTTTCCCTTTGCGGAACCCGCCAGTTCGACCGGAATGGCGACACTCGCCGTAACCGCTTCCACCTTTATAGCCGGTGTATCCACTGCCGTAGTGACGGGTGCATTGGCATCGACCGCAATGCTCTCGACTTCAACTTCGGCACTGCCCGTGTTGATATAACCCAGTTTGTATGCGGCAACATACGATAGATCCATGATGCGCCCGTGCAGGAAAGGGCCACGGTCATTGACGCGCACCACGACTGATTTGTTATTCGCCGGATTGGTCACACGCGCATAACTTGGAATGGGCAAGGTGGGATGCGCGGCGGTCATGCCGTACATGTCGTACACCTCACCGATGGACGTGTTCTGGCCGTGGAATTTTTTGCCATACCAGGACGCGATGCCGCGCTCTTTATAGTTACCTGTGACAGTCAACGGGGTATAGGACTTGCCTAATGCGGAGTAGGTCCGATTGGCATAGCGATGCAACGGTTCGGCCTTGGGCACGGCATCGGGAATGGCATCCAGGTTTGCCGGAATCTCCGCAGCGGGGCCGTCGCCTGGCAGATACCCTCCGCCTGATGTTGTTTGAGCCGGTGATTGCGCTGCGGTTTCGCCCGCGCGTACATCCACGATGGGGGCTGCCTCGCCTTGTCTGACGGATGTTTTTTGCGGAGTATTTGAACAGGCGCTCAGCATCACCACGCTACCTACCAGCCACACGATCTGTGTTCTCATGTTCATCCCCTTAAGTTTTGACCAAGCGTTGATGTGTATGAATGCTCATCAACACGCCGAAGCCGAGCATCAGCGTGAGCATGGAAGTCCCGCCATAACTCAGTAGCGGTAACGGCACGCCCACCACCGGCAGGATGCCGCTGACCATGCCCATGTTGACGAAAGTATAAGTGAAGAAGGTCAGCGTGATGCTGCCCGCCATCAGCCGCGTGAAATAGGTGGAGGCGTTGGCGGTGATAATAAAGCCGCGCCCGATGATGAAGATATAGATGCCCAACAAGATCAGATTGCCGAGGAATCCAAACTCTTCCGAATACACCGCAAAGATAAAATCGGTGCTGCGTTCCGGCAGGAAATCCAGATGGGTCTGCGTTCCGTTCAAATAACCTTTTCCCAGAAAACCGCCGGAACCCACGGCGATCATGCCCTGAATGGTGTGGTAGCCCTTGCCCAATGCATCCTGCGAAGGATCGAACAACATCAGGATGCGGTGGCGTTGGTAGTCATGCAGCATGTGCCATACGAAAGGCGCGCTGGCCAGTGCCGCCACCAGCGTGATACCCATGACTCGCCAACTCAAACCGGCCAGAAACAACACGTAGAAACCGCTCGCTCCGATCAGGATGGATGTGCCCAAATCGGGTTGCCGCACAATCAGAGCCACCGGCACAAGCAGCAATATTGTGGCAACAAAATAATTCTTCAGGGTCAGAGTAGCTTCGTGTTTTTCGAAATACCAAGCCATCATCAGCGGTATCGCGATTTTCATCAGTTCCGACGGCTGGATGGTCGCCACCCCGATGTTAAGCCAACGCCGTGCGCCGTGGCTGATCTCGCCGAACAAGGCGACACAGACCAGTAAAAGCAAGCCGGTCACATACATCGGGAGCGCGATACGCATCAGATAATGCAGCGGCATGTTGGCGACAATCCACAGCGCGGTGAATGCCACCAGGATGTTGCTGAGTTGGCCCAATACACGCAGCCAACTGCCGTCAGTCGCGCTATACAACACCACCAGACTGACGAACAACAACGCCCCCAGCCCGTACAGCAAAACGGGATCCAGATGCAGCATAAAACGTTGCTTGATGCGTCGGACCAACATGGCTAATCACTCTCGGCAACAGATTTGTCGGATATTTTTTGCAGCGGTTTTGGCAGCGTCCCCAGCAGGTAATAGTCCAGCACTTTACGGGCAATCGGTGCTGCGGTGGAGCCGCCGTGCCCGCCATTCTCCGCCAGCACCGCCATCGCGATGCGCGGTTTATCCACCGGTGCAAACACGATGAACCAGGCGTGGTCGCGATTGTATTCGCTGACTTTGCGCTCGTCATATTTCTCGCCCTGCTTCATGCCGACCACCTGCGCGGTTCCCGTCTTGCCGGCGACGGTGTATTTCACACCCATGAATGCGCCAACTGCCGTGCCGCCCGGCTTCAGGACATCCGCCATGGCATTTTTTACCAGTGCCAGATGCTCCGCCGGAATCTTCAGATCGTACAAGGGTTGCGGTTTGGCTTGCGGAGCAACTTGTGTTTGTTGGACTTCTTTCACCAAATGGGGGCGATAGCTCACACCGTCATTGGCCAGCGTCGCGGTGGCCATGGCCAGTTGCAGCGGCGTGATCAGATGGTAGCCTTGGCCGATACCCGCGGACACGGTATCGCCTGTGAACCATTGTTGCTGGTATCGCTTCATTTTCCACTCGGTGGACGGCAACAATCCCGACGTTTCTCCTTCCAGATCGATTCCGGTCTTCTTGCCATAACCGAACAAATCAAGGTAATCGTGCATGCGATCGATACCCATCTCGGTCGCCAGCCCGTAATAGTAGGTATCACACGACACCACGATCGATTTGTACAGATCGACACGGCCATGCCCGCCCGCTTTCCAATCCCGGTATTGGTGACTACTGCCGGACAACATGAAATATCCCGGATCGCTGATGGTGCGCTCGGGTGAACGCACGTTGTAATGTTGCGCGGCCAGCGCCATAAACGGTTTGATGGTGGAGCCCATCGGGTATTGCCCGCGTAATGCGCGGTTGTTCAGTGGCACATCGGGCGAATTGTTGAGCGCATCCCAGCTCTCTGAATCAATGCCGTCGATAAACAGATTGGGGTCGTAACCGGGCTTGCTGACAAAGGCCAGCACTTCGCCGTTGCTCGGGTCGATGGCGATCAATGCGCCGCGATAATCACCGAAAGCCTGCACCGCCACTTCCTGCAATTTGGCGTCCAGTGTCAGCGTCAGATTCTTGCCGGATTGGGGCGCGGTGCGCGACAACATGCGCACCGCGCGACCGCCGGCATCCACTTCGACCTGTTCGAAGCCGGTCACCCCGTGCATCGCCTGTTCGTAACGTTGCTCGATGCCGGTCTTGCCGATGTAATCCGTGCCCAGATAATTGGTCGCAAATTCGGATTTTTCCAGCACGGCACTCTCTTGCTGGTTGATGCGCCCGATGTAGCCGAGCAGATGCGAAGTGACTTCGGTGAACGGATATTCGCGGAACAGGCGCGCTTTGATCTCGACACCGGGGAAACGATAACTTTGCGCGGCGAATCGCGCCACCTCCTCATCGCTCAACCGTGTACGGATCGGCAGGGTTTCCAATGAACGCCGCTCCGACATCAATTTCTTGAAGCGTCGCAGGTCTTTCGGTTTGATCTCGACCAGTTTGCCGATCTCGGCCAGCGTCGACTGCATGTTGGCGATTTTGTCCGGCGTGATCTCCAGCGTATAACCGGCAAAATTGCGTGCCAATACCACGCCGTTGCGGTCGGTGATGACACCCCGATTGGGCACGATGGGTACCACGTAGACGCGGTTGCTCTCGGCCATCGTTTCAAAATAATCGGTGCGCAAAATTTGCAAATAAAAGAAACGCAGCAACAGAATGAGGAACAGCACCCCCACAAAACCCAGGCTCAGAAACAGACGCAAACGGAAAAAATAGATTTCGCGCTGATGGTCTTTCAGCTCGATCTTGCTGGTCATAGTTCGTTGGGGTCGCGGCGTGGTCGGCGCAATGCTTGCAAGACAAGCGTGAGCGGTGCCCACATCAGCGCCGAGGTGAGGACTCCCAGGTAATATTCCCAAGCGACATAACCGCGCACCTGCCAATGCACGGCGGCATACACGGAATAACTGGCCAGCAGCAAGACCAGCACATGCACGGACTGCTCGCGCAAATTGAACATCTGTACCCGCCGGTTCAACACCAGACCGCCAAAAGCCAGCACGGTATACGCCAGAGCATGTTGGCCGAACAGGCTGGCATCCGCCACATCGACAAAGATGCCCAGTATCCAGGCGATGCCGATACCGATGCGGTGCGGTTTGTGTGTACACCAATACAACAGAACCAGCGCCACAAAATCGGGACGCAAGGCGAGCGCCCAACCGCTCCACGGCAACCATTCAAGCAACACCGCGACCAACAGCGACAGCACAATGAAACTGCGGCTTACCGGCAACATGAACTCCCTGTCTCGCGCCATCTCGTATCTCATGGCTTGCTCCGTCTGGCGTTCTTTTTGATGCGCTGCGGCTCCTGCAGGTCGGCTGCCGCAACGGGCCTTTCCGGCAATGGCGGCACGCTGGAAACGATGAGCAATGTGCGATGCCTGTCCACACCCGCCAGAGGAGCACACACGACATGCGCAAACGGATAGGCGGGGTCGCGTTCGACCTTGATGACTTTCGCCACGGGCAACGACGGGGGATACGTACCATCCATTCCCGAAGTGACCAATTCGTCCCCAACCTCAATGTCGGCACTCACCGGCTGGTAGCGCAGTTCCAATTCGCCGATGTTGCCCGAACCAAAAACTACCGCGCGCAAGCCATTGCGTTTGATCTGGATGGGGATCGCGTTGTCCTTGTCGGTGGCCAGGGTCACTTCGGAAAGCCACGGATACACCCGTGTCACCTGCCCAACCACGCCGGTGTCATCGAGCACCGCTTGCCCTGGTTGCACATTGGCCTGCGCACCTTTGTCGACCAGTAGTTTGCGTTTGAAGATGTCGCGTTCAATGTAGACAATCTGTGCCATTTGCATGGTGTAATCGGCGCGTTGTTTGACCTCCAACAACGCGCGCAACTGGGCATTCTCCAACTGAATGGATTGCAGTTGCAGCAACTGGGTGGCATCCGCCTCATGTTGCAGATGCAACTGTTGGTTATCGGCGATCAGATGACGCTGCAACGAGAAATACGCGGCGATGTCCCGGGCAATTTCGCCGGGCAAAGAGGTCAGTCGCTGAAAAGGATAGATGATGACCGCGATGACCTGGCGTGTGGATTCCAGATATTGGTAACGCGCGTCCACAAACAACAGGGCCATTGATAAAACGCTGAAAAACACCAAGCGTGCAACCGCACTCGGGCCGCGATTGAAGAAACGTAGCGTGCGGGTGTCTTCCAAGATCTAACGGAATCAGTCGCTGGTGAAGATGCTGCTGTACTTGTCCATGCTCTCCAGCGCTTTGCCGGAACCGCGTACCACGCACGTCAAGGGATCATCGGCGATGACTACCGGCAGCCCGGTCTCTTCCATCAACAGGCGATCCAGATCGCGCAACAACGCACCGCCACCGGTCAGCACCATACCTTTGCTGGCGATGTCCGCGCCCAGTTCGGGCGGGGTCTGTTCCAGTGCGGTTTTCACCGCGCTGACGATGCTGTTGAGAGGATCGGTAAGGGCTTCCAGAATTTCGTTGCTGGAGATGGTGAAGCTGCGCGGCACACCTTCCGCCAGATTGCGCCCGTTCACTTCCAGCTCGCGCACTTCACTGCCGGGGAAAGCGGAACCGATTTGTTTCTTGATCATTTCGGCGGTTGTCTCGCCGATTAACATACCGTAGTTACGGCGAATGTAATTGATGATGGCGTCGTCGAACTTGTCGCCGCCGACGCGCACGGAGCCGGAATACACCGCACCCCCCAAGGAGATCACACCGACCTCGGTGGTGCCGCCGCCGATGTCCACCACCATAGAACCGGTCGCGTCTTCCACCGGCAGATCGGCACCAATCGCGGCGGCCATCGGCTCTTCGATCAGTTCCACGCGGCGCGCTCCGGCACCATAAGCCGACTCGCGGATAGCGCGGCGTTCGACTTGGGTAGAGCCGCAGGGCACGCAAATGACGATGCGCGGGCTGGGGGTGAAGATGCTGGATTTGTGAACGCGGCGGATAAACTGCTTGAGCATTTGCTCGGTGACGGTGAAATCGGCAATCACCCCGTCTTTCATGGGACGGATGGCGGTGATGTTGCCCGGTGTACGGCCCAACATCTGTTTCGCGGCGAGTCCGACCTGTTGGATGACCTTCTTGCCATTCGGTCCGCCCTCCTGGCGAATCGCCACGACGGACGGTTCGTTTAACACGATGCCCTGACCGCGCAACCAGATCAGTGTGTTTGCCGTACCGAGGTCGATAGCGAGGTCGTTGGAGAAATAGCCGTTGAAATAACTTAACATGTTGAGTCCTGAAAGGTAGAAGGGGTGCGCCTGCAAAGCACTTTATGATAACCTATCGCGCCCGATTTGATAAAGCTTTAGCCCCGTTATGTCCCTAAGTTTAGCCGATGTTGAAAAAGTCGCCCGCCTTGCCCGACTGGCGATGAATCCGCAGGAATTACACGCTGCGCAAGCGCAATTGAATAACATCTTCGACCTCATCGCCGAGATGCAGGCAGTTGACACCCGTGGCATAGCCCCGATGTCACACTCCCAGGACTTGTCGCAACGTCTGCGTGACGACGTGGTGAGCGAGTCCAACCAGCGCGAAGCATTCCAAGCCGTCGCCCCACAAGTGGAACAAGGCCTGTATCTGGTTCCGCAAGTCATCGAGTAACGCCCATGATCCATTCCAGCCTCACACAACTGGGCGCGGCTTTGCGCTCCAAACAAATCTCCAGCGTCGAACTGACGCAGCTTTATCTCGACCGTATCGCGCAACTGAACCCGGCGCTGAATGCGTATATCACCGTACGCCCGGAAGCCTCGCTAACGCAGGCGCGTGCTGCCGATATCCGTATCGCAGCGGGAACAGCCGATGCTTTGACCGGCATCCCGTTCGGGCAGAAAGACATCTTTTGCGCCAAAGAATGGCTGACTACCTGCGGTTCGAAGATGCTGCACAACTTCGTCTCGCCCTACGACGCACACGTTATTTCGCAATTCAACAACGCCGGTGCAGTGAATCTGGGCAAGACCAATATGGACGAATTCGCCATGGGGTCGTCGAACGAGACCTCGTTTTACGGCGCGGTGAAAAATCCGTGGGACACGGCGCGCGTCCCCGGCGGTTCGTCCGGCGGTACCGCCTCTGCCATCGCGGCACGTTTGTGTGCGGCAGCAACGGGCACGGACACCGGCGGTTCCATTCGCCAACCCGCCGCGTTATGCGGCATCTCCGGCTTGAAACCCACCTATGGCGTGGTATCGCGTTACGGCATGATCGCCTTCGCTTCCAGCCTGGACCAGGCGGGCCCGATGGGACGCAGTGCAGAAGACCTCGCGCTGATGCTGAACGTGATGGCCGGTTTTGACGAGCGTGATTCCACTTCACTGCAACGCGACAAGGAAGACTACGCGCGCGACTTGAACAAACCGTTGACCGGCCTGCGCATCGGCCTGCCCAAGGAATTCTTCGCCGAGGGTATGGGCGCCGACGTGGCCAAGACGGTCGAGGTTGCTATCGACGAATATAAAAAACTCGGCGCAACTCTCGTTGACATCTCCCTTCCGAATTCCAAACTTTCAGTGCCGGTGTATTACGTGCTGGCGCCGGCGGAAGCCTCCAGCAACCTGTCGCGTTTCGACGGCGTGCGCTACGGCTATCGCGCCCCGGAATACAGCGACCTCGCCGACATGTATGAAAAGAGCCGCGCGCAGGGCTTCGGCGCGGAAGTGAAACGCCGCATCATGATCGGCACTTACGTGCTGAGCCACGGTTACTACGACGCGTATTATTTGCAGGCGCAGAAGATTCGCCGCCTGATTGCGCAGGATTTCACCGAAGCGTACAAGCAGTGCGACGTCATCATGGGGCCGACTTCGCCGTCCACCGCGTTCAAGCTGGGCGAGAAGGGCGACGATCCGGTGCAGATGTACCTGTCCGATATCTACACCATCGCGGTCAACCTGGCCGGGCTGCCCGGCATGTCCATTCCGTGCGGATTTGGCGCAAACAACATGCCGGTGGGCCTGCAGATCATCGGCAATTATTTCGACGAAGCGCGCATGCTGAATGTGGCGCACCAATATCAACAAGTGACCGACTGGCATGGCCGTATGCCGACCGGCATTTAAGGAATTATCATGACTTGGGAAACCGTCATCGGACTGGAAGTACACACCCAGCTCTCGACCCACACAAAGATATTCTCCGGCGCATCNNCGCAAGAATTATTTCTATCCCGACTTGCCCAAGGGCTACCAGATCAGCCAGTTCGATCTACCTGTGGTGGGGCAAGGCGCGCTGACCATTCAGGTGGAGCCATTGTCCGGTAATGCAAAACCCTACGAGAAAACCGTGCGTATCACGCGCGCCCATCTGGAAGAAGACGCCGGAAAATCGATGCATGGTGACTTCCACGGCATGACCGGTATCGACCTGAATCGCGCCGGAACGCCGCTGTTGGAGATCGTCTCCGAACCGGATATGTGTTCTGCCGCCGAAGCGGTGGCGTATGCCAAAGCGTTGCATTCGCTGGTGCGCTGGATCGGTATCTGCGACGGCAACATGCAGGAAGGTTCGTTTCGTTGTGACGTGAATGTTTCGGTGCGCAAGCCCGGCCAACCGCTGGGTACACGTCGCGAGATCAAAAACCTCAACTCGTTTAAATTCATGCAGCAGGCAATCGACTACGAAGTGCAGTGGCAGATTGACACGCTGGAAAACGGCGGCAAGATCCAGCAAGCCACCATCCTGTTCAACCCCGATACCGGTGAAACGCGCGCGATGCGCAGCAAAGAAGACGCGCACGATTACCGCTATTTTCCCGATCCCGATTTATTGCCCTTGGACATCAGCGAGGTGTGGAAAGAGCAGATTCGCGCCACATTGCCGGAATTGCCACAAGCCAAACAAACGCGTTATGTGAATGACCTCGGCCTGTCTGCGTACGACGCAAGCATCCTTACAACATCGCGCGAAATGGCCGATTATTTTGAAGCTGTACTCATAGCGTGTTCCCCCTCCCCCGGCGGAAGAGGGGATCAGACCTCCAAGCAAGCGGCCAACTGGATCATCGGTGAAGTGAGCGCGCAACTAAACCGCGACGGCCTGGACATGGCGCAATGCCCGATTTCCGCGCGGCAACTCGGCGGCATGCTGCAACGTATCGCCGACGGCACCATCTCCAACTCGGGTGCGAAGGAAGTGTTCCGCACCCTGTGGGCGGAAGGTGGCGAGGCGGATGCCATCATCGAATCAAAAGGATTGAAGCAGGTCTCCGACAGCGCTGCCATCGAAGTTTTGGTGGATGAAATTATCGCCGGAAATGCCGACAAAGTTGCGGAATACCGCAGCGGGAAAGACAAACTGTTCGGATTCTTTGTGGGCATCGCCATGAAGGCGAGCAAAGGAAAAGCCAATCCGGCACAGTTGAACGAAGTCTTGAAACGCAAGTTGGGTTGAACCTATGGCCAAACGCCGCGTCGATCTTCTGTTCAAAAATTTCCCGGATGATTTTCCGCATGAGCTTGAAAAAGATTATCCGCGCATTTTGCATAAACTCATGCATTTGTGGTCGAAGGATCAATTCGATGTGTACATAAAAGAGTTGATGGTCAGCGACCGCAATGATCGTCAGGGATTTTCACGCAAGGTGATTTCGGAAATTCTGTTCATCCACAAATTGCATGACGCCTGCCGTGTGCAGAATCTCACGTTGCCACCCATCGAAAATTCATGGGAGTCGCTGCCTCCCGCGAACCGCTCCCCGCAGTCTTATTTGCTCGCCTTGCAACGCGGCGATCTGGATCAGGTTCGCCTCTATCTGGATGTCGGCATCCCCGTGGATTATCACTTCGAAGACGGTGGCGGCACGCCCCTTGCCATCGCTGCTACCAACGATCAAGCCATCGTTGCCTCGCTGCTCATCCAATCCGGTGCCGATGTGAATGCCCGCGACCGGGGTGAATACACACCGCTACATTGGGCGGCTTTTTTTGGTCATACCACGGTGGCCAGTTTGTTGCTGAAAAATGGCGCCAATATCAACGCGCTGCAAAACACCCTGAGTACGCCGCTGATGTTGGCCGTGTTGCGCAACCATTTGAGCATGGCTACGCTGCTGGTCAAGCATGGCGCAAACAAGAATCTGGCCAGCAAAGATGGCTCGCCAATCGATGTCGCTCTGAAAAAGGGAGCGGCTGAGATGATCGCTATCCTGCGTACCCCGGCCCATTCCTGATTCCCCATAATCAAGATAGACACCGTTTGAAAATGCTGGCCGCGATCAGAACATAATGTCGAAACGCATCACGCGATAAAACCGGTCAAAGCAGGTTTCGACGTTCGGCTCACCCGCCAGTCTTTTGCCCTGTTTCGCCAAGGCTTCCGACAATTTCCCTGTCACGTCTTCTTCCCAGAAACCGGGCAGGAACGGCTCCAGCCGGGCGAACACCCACCGCGTCAGCCTTAGCCGATACAAGCAATGCTCGCGGGGGCTCGATCCGTATTCGGCGATCAGCACCGAACCTCCGCATTTCACCACTCTGGCAATCTCGTCGTACACGTTCTGCCGTGCCAAGGGTGGCAGTTCATGGAAGAGAAAAAACAGAATCACTTGGTTGAAAGAGTCGTTGGCATAACCTAAACTCTCCGCATTCATCCGCGCCAGATGGCAGCGCCCGGACATGTCCGATGTTTTGCTGCGTGCCAGGTTCAACTGCCCCACCGCCACATCGCAGAGATGCACTTCATTCCGGGTATGCCGCAACAAGGAAGGGGTGAGCTTGCCGTACACACAGGTCAATTGCAGCAACCTCGAACCCGGCTTGTTCTCGACTTGAGCCAGTGTTTTATCGAGCAGCGTGTCGTACCGACCGAACAGGATGGCGTTGATGATTATTTGGTGATCGAAGAACCAGATGCTTCTGCCCCACAGGTACGCCCACCAGTAATAACGTGCCAAATATTCCGGCACACCCGCATGAAGAAATTTCCGGTACAGCCGCACTGCGATTATTTGAGGAGTCCGCGCGGCTTGCGCGGTGCATCAACGAACAGGCGGTCATACAACCCGTTCGGTAAACGTTTTAACACCCAACCCACGATGCCCATCTGCCACGGCACCACGCTAAAGGGGGTTCCGTTTTCAATGACACGCGCCATACGCGCTGCGGCCACCCGCGCATCCAGGATGAAAGGCATGGCATACGGATTGATGTCAGTCATCGGTGTCTTGATATAACCGGGGCAGATGGTCACAACTTTGATGCCCGTGTTGCGCAATTCCACGCGCAAAGATTCCAGATATGAGATCGCTGCCGCCTTCGACGCCGAGTAGGCACCGGCTCCGGGCAGGCCACGGAATCCCGCGACACTGGCGATGCCTACCAGCGTAAACCCTCCGTGAGAGGGGCCGGGGGTGAGGGTGGCTGCACGCATTGCGGCCAGAAAAGGCTGGAAGGTTTGCACCATGCCCAGCACGTTGATGTCCATGACCTGTCGAAACACCGATTCATCTTCGGCATATTCGGTCAGGGTTCCAACACTCACTCCGGCGTTTGCGATGACGATGTTTGGAATGCCGACGCGCGAAATAATATCCCGGGCAGCGAGTTGCAGCGAGGCCGCATCGCGCACATCCAAGGCGTAGGGGAATACCTGATTGGGGAATTCGAGCGCGAGCGACTGCAGAAGGTCGCTACGTCTTGCGATGGCGGCAACAATGACACCGCGCTCAAGATAAAAGCGCGCGAGCGCAAGACCGATGCCACTCGACGCGCCCGTAATAACAAGCGACTTGATATCCGACTTTTGTTTCACGTGCCGAGTCGCCCGCTAAACTTGACCGCCCGAATCAATGTTTGCCGGAGCGACGCTCCTTGCGCGCCATGTCTATCACTTCATTCAACACGCGGATGGTNNAACACATTCCACGCTTCGAAAAAGTCGTTATGCAAGCGGTCGCGTTGCCCCAACGATTCCAGCGCATAAAAGGCGCGTGCCATCGGCTCCCACGAATCGCGAAAGATGACGGGCACCAGTTGCAACGAAACGTCCTTGGGCAGCTTCTTCTCCCAAACACTCAAAGCACCGTGCAAGTGGTAACAATGCGAGCATCCATAAAAAAAGAATTCAAGCACTTCCACCTTGCTCCCGCTCAGTGTGAGCTGCGGCGGATTGAGCACCTTGTAATCTCTGCCCGCGACCACTTCGGCGTTAACCTGGGTGGCACACAGCAAAATCAGAACCGTGAAAAGCTTGCGAAAAAGATTCATATTCCTCTCCAATTATTTATTGAGCATGTAAAGCGGTGGCATTGTTGACGCCGTTTTGTTTCAGCATCGCGATCGCGGTGTTGGCTTCCGCCAATCCTTTGTAAGGCCCCAGTCGCACACGGTGCCATACCCCTTTTCCGGGGATCGTGACAACCTGCACAGCGGCCTCGATACCACTCAAGGCCAGTTTGGCTTTCAGCTTTTCTGCATCCCCGGCATTCTGAAAGGAACCGGCTTGAACGAGGTAGGCCGAGGTGTCGGGTACTGCGGGTGACACCGCCTTGGTGGCGGGCGGATTCACCTGCGGTTTCGCGGGAGGCGTTTTGCGCAACACTCCGCCTTCGGGTTTGTCAGGCAACACTTTATAGAATTCGAAATTTTGTGCCTCGCTGGCCGGGGCGGCAGGCGGGGGAAGTAGCGGCGCGGACTGCACTTGCGGCATCGGCCTTGTTGGCTCGTGCAACTCTTTGTTATTGAATGATGCCGGGTTTTTTACGATCACGTACCAAGCCACAAAACCCATTCCGGATATACCCAGCACGATGCCGATAATCAGAGTCGCCATCATTTTGGATTTTTGCGACCCGCCCACACCGCCATTGCTCATTCCCGTTCCTTCAAGTCGTTACATTTTCTCGGGGGCTGAGACCCCCAACAATGCCAAACCGTTCCGCAACACCTGCGCCACCGCAGCGATCAGCGCCAGCCGCGCCAGCTTGAGCTTCTCGTCCTCGACCAAAAATCGCGAGGCATTATAGTAGCTGTGAAAATCGGCCGCCAATTCTTTGAGGTAGAACGCGACCAGATGCGGGGCAAGGTCTTCCGCAGCGGTTTCGATGATTTGCGGATAGTCAATTAGACGTTGCAACAATTGCGTTTCGTATTCGCTCTCCAACAAACTCACTCCGGCGTTTTGTAAAGCCAACCTTTCGCCGCCCCACTGTGCCAGCACCGTACAAATTCGCGCGTGGGCGTATTGGATGTAATACACCGGATTGTCGTTGCTCTGCGATTTCGCCAAGTCGATGTCGAACACCAGTTGCGAATCGGGGTGGCGTGCGGCGAGGAAATAACGCGTCGCGTCGCAGCCCACTTCGTCGATCAGGTCGCGCAGCGTGACGTAGCTGCCTGCACGTTTGGAAATTTTTACTTCTTCGCCATTCTTCAGCACTGTCACCATCTGATGCAACACATAGTCCGGCCAGCCCTTGGGGATGCTTGCATCCAGCGCCTGCAATCCGGCGCGCACACGCGTGATGGTGCTGTGGTGATCCGAACCCTGCTCGTTGATAACGCGCACAAAACCGCGCCGCCACTTTTCCAGGTGATAAGCCACGTCCGGCACGAAGTAGGTGTAGCCGCCGTCGCTTTTGCGCATCACGCGGTCTTTGTCGTCACCGAAATCGGTGGTGCGCAACCACAGCGCACTTTCCAACTCGTACGTGTGGCCGCTGGCGATAAGCTTCTTCACCGTCTCATCCACCTTGCCTTCGGTGTACAGCGCCGACTCCAGCGAGAACACATCGAACTCAACCTGGAAGGCGCGCAAGTCCAAGTCCTGCTCGCGACGCAAATACGCCACGGCGAAATGGCGAATGGCTTCGGCATCGTTCACGTCGCCCTTGCCCGTTATATGTTGATCGTCCGCTTCCACGGTTTCTTTCGCCATGTAACTGCGCGCCACATCCATGATGTAATCGCCGCGATAGCCGGACTCCGGCCACGACGGATCGTCCGGCGTGATGCCCTTGCAGCGCAACTGCACCGACAACGTCAGGTTGTCGATCTGCGCGCCCGCATCGTTGTAGTAAAACTCGCGCGTCACATTCCAACCCGCCGCGTGTAATACGTTGCACAAGCAATCGCCCACCGCCGCGCCGCGCCCGTGACCGACATGCAGAGGACCAGTCGGGTTAGCGGAAACAAACTCCACCCCCACCTTGCGACCGCCGCCGACATGCACATGACCGTAACCCGCACCCGCTTGCAACACACCGTGCACCACATCCTGCTTGGCGGCGGTGGTGATGAACACATTGATGAAACCCGCACCTGCGATCTCGACTTTTTCGATGACCTCTGATTTCGGCAACGCCGCGATCAGCGCGTTGGCAATGTCGCGTGGCGATTTGCGCAAGGGCTTGGCCAGCTGCATCGCCAGATTGCAGGCGTAATCGCCATGCGAGGCTTGTTTGGGACGCTCGATGAGAATCGTCGCGCCGACAAAGTCGGGCGCAACTTCTCGCAAAGCTTGCGCAAATAAATCGGATAAATGGGATGTGAAATTCAGGACAACGGACATTGCTTTACGCCTTCAAAAGAGGCGCGGATTATAGCATTGGGGTGGCTGGTGGCACCTATGGCCGTTCGTCCTGAGTAGGCGCAGCCATATCGAAGGATGGGCAAAGCCCGCTGATTTTCAAATTCAACACCAACCCCGTCGGGGGTAGCCCGACAGCTAGTCACTTTTTCTTGCTTCGCCAAAGAAAAAGTAACCAAAAAGAAGGCGACCCCAGCGCGCCGCTGCTTCGCAGTTCCCTGCGTTGCTCGACTGGTCAGGCCTCCTCATAAACTCGCACGACCCGCTACGCGGTCACGTGCTCAAACATATTCGTCGGACTACCCCTGACCAGCCTGCGCTACTCGGCGGCGCACAGGGGAAAAAAGCCAAAACCTTGAACCTAACACCAGAGCGGGCGCGTTGCGCCCACTCTGGTGGGCTTGCGATGAATATCGTTCACGCGATGAGTGGCATTCCGACCATATATGGTGCGAGCCCCTGCGGTCGTAATTGCACTAGATTTGGTAAGTTGTTTTGGACAATTGGATCAGTTTGCTTTCTTTCAAACCAGACTCGCGCACAATTTACAACGTCACGGCAAAAGATTTTTGCGTCCAAGTTCAGCGCATCATCGATGATGTTGTTATGAAATATATTTCCCTGCTTATTTGGCAGGGTGAACAATATACGTCCATATTGCATATTTGGATGTCCGCAACGTCCTTGATGCAATACACCACATCGCAAACTCCAGCAATCAGCATCCGTGATTTTGGTGTAGTACTGAGCCAAGTTCTGGTTATACCAAGTCTTGTATTTCTGCCCGTTGGTTTCACCATTCTGGGTCTCAAGTGCTGCACAAATGTCAGGAATCGTTAGCGCCATTGCAATAGCCAAGTAGTAAAGCTCTGCTTCAAGTGCCCTATCAATTTCTTGTAAAATTGTTTCCATATATACTTTCGTCAATCCGCCGCAGGCAAGCGAATCGTGTATTGTCCCGACTTTTCATCTTTCACCAGCACAACCAGCTTGTGTTCCTGCGCATCTTCGATCAGCTCCTTGAATGAGCGGTAGCCGTAATAGGATTCTGTGAAGCCGGGTTTGCGGCGTTGCATGGTGGGCTTGACCATGGAACCCCAGAGTTTTTCGTCTGAACCGCGTTCCGAAATGAGGCCTTCGACGGTCTCGACCAGGAAGTCCATCGCCTCTTGCTTTTTGTCTTCCTCGTTCTTCGCTGCGCTTGGTTTTGCCGCTTCAGTCTTCATTTTGGCGGGTGCTTTCTTCGCGGCTTGTTTCTTCTTCGCTTCCTGCACGCGCACGAGGTCGTCGTAGAAGATGAATTCGTCGCAGTTGCCGGCAAGCAGGTCGGAGGTGGAATCTTTCACGCCGATGCCGATGACATATTTGTTGTTCTCGCGCAGCTTGGACACCAGCGGCGAAAAGTCCGAATCGCCGCTGATAATGACGAAGGTATCGACGTGGGCTTTGGTGTAGCAGAGGTCGAGCGCATCGACGACCATGCGGATGTCGGCGGAGTTTTTGCCGCTTTGTCTCAAATGCGGAATCTCGATGAGTTCGAACGCGGCCTCGTGCATGGTGGCCTTAAATTCCTTGTAGCGATTCCAGTCGCAATAGGCTTTCTTGACCACGATGCTGCCTTTAAGCAGCAGGCGTTCCAGCACTTTTTTGATATCGAACTGCGCGTATTTGGCATCGCGCACGCCCAACGCCACGTTCTCGAAATCGCAGAACAGCGCCATGTTGGTGATCTCGGGTTGATTTGCCATTTAACACCTCCGTTGCCGTGATTGTATGAAGTACCGTCAGAAATGTTCTCGACGGGATTCCGATCTCAAAATAGCACTTCACTCTTGCATCCACCAGAGAATTTCGATGGAACGAGCGATCATTTGCCGGATGTTCATCCCGCCGACTCGCTCAGAAATTGATTGAGTGATAGCTCTACATGCGGCTCACTTGTCGCCCGAAATCCTCGACCTGTTTCCAATCGGTGAATTCATAGATGTTTTTGGTATCTGTCGGTCCCTTGGTCATCCACATGATGAATCGAATCATCATGCGATCAAAGAAGCGGTAGCCGGGATAGTTGAGCTTGCCCGCGAACACGGCCAGATGTTTCGGCTTCCACACGATCTGCCGCAAGAACTTCTGCAAGTAAGGATTGGTTTCCGGCCTGTTCTTTTCCGGTTTGCGCGCAACCACATTCACTGAAAAGAACGCGTTGGCTTTGCTGTCCAGTATCTGTGTATTCTCATTGACGAACTCTATGACCCGAGGATGGTGCTTGCCATAACGGATGCTGGCACCGACCACAATCGTGTCGCACGCTTGCAAGTCATTTGCTGTGCACTCCACCAGCGGCAAAAGCGTGACCCGATGAGGTGATTCGATCACCTCTTTTATTCGCAGACATATCTCTTTCGTATGTCCATCGGTCGTTGAATAGGCGATAAGTATGTTTGCCATTCTATGAACGCTGAGTGGATCGAAGAACATCCGATCCAGCAAGGATCACCCCGCTGGATCGGCCGCTCACTTGCGCTTTAACCCTTTATGCCCCACCAAAGAAACCGATAGTCACCAGGGTCAGCAAAGTCAAACCGAACAGGATCAGCACGATGCCCAAAACCTTCGATGCCAAGGTCATCGGTGTGGACGGCGCATCGACCAGATATTTCTCCAACTCCCCTGCGTCAACAAGACGTTGATACTGCGCTGGGTGGTCGCGCCTGAATTCATCCAAAGACTGTGCGCCGGTGAACATGACGATGTCGGGCGGCGGCAATTTGTCCGGACGGAAGTGGTTGTTGAAGAAGTGCACCGTGAACAGGAACACCGCTGCAAGGAACGCTTCCTCCGCATGCACCACCGTCGCCACATTGAACACCCAACCCGGCAGATAGGCCGCTGTCACGTGCGGTATCGCCAGCATCAAGCCGCTGGTGCCGATGATGGTGACACCCCAGAACACTGCCCAGTAGTCGAACTTCTCGAAATAGGTCCAACGATCGAACATCGGCTTCGGCCCCTTGCCGAAGAACCACTTGAACATGCCGTAGCAATCCTTGAAGTCCTTCCAATTCGGGATCAACGAGTCGGGGCCGAACCAGCGGAAGTTCTTGTCGCGCAGCAACTTCTGCATCACGTAGATGAAGTGCGTGAAAAAGATCGCGACGAATAAACCCGCAACGATGCGGTGGATGTGGTTGATCAAATGCGGCCCGCCCAGCATGTCGGCAACCACCGGTGCCCAAGCCGTCTCGGCAAACAAAGCTGTCGTGCCGGTCAACACCAGGGTCATGGTGACCAAGGCGAACACCAGATGTGCGACGCGCCATCCCCACGGGAAGCGCTGGAAGAATTTCTTCTCATCCACTGGCAAATCGCCGACACGGATGTAGGACACCACTTTGCCTTCTTTCTGTTCTTTCCATTCGCGGTAATACCAGAGAGCGGAATGCAGCCAGAAGAAGATGAACACACCGATCAATAAGGCGATCATGAATTTGGTCACGATCCACATCTGCGGGTATTTTGCGAAATCGTGACTATTGGCGTGGGGACTGAACGTCAGAAAACCTTCCGTGGCGGTGTTCATGCCCGGCTTCTTGTCGTTGTGGCACTTCTGGCAAGTCTTTAATCGTTTGTCAGGATGCACCTTGGACTTCGGGTCATCCGTTCTGCGCACATCATGGCTGCCGTGACAGTCGAAACACTTGGCCGTGTATGCATAGCCAAGCGAACTCACTTGTCCGTGATAGGTCGCACGGTATGTCTTGAAGTTCTCTTCGTGGCAACCGCCACAGTTCTTGGTAATCTCCAGTTTGATCGGCGATGCCGTGGGGCTGCCTATCGCGTGTGTCGTATGGCAATCGATGCACGCCGCCGCCTTGTGATTGTTCTTCTGGAGCAACTCCTTGCCATGAACCGAGTTGACATACTGCCCCAATTGTCCGGCATGGCAATTCTCGCCACAGACTTGGGGGGTGTCGTGATGCCACTTATCGTGCTCGGCAGAGCCACTTGGGGCTACATTGAAAGTGTGGTCGTCATGACAGTCATGACAGGTCGCATTCGGCACATCCGGATTGTCGGCATTCGGTTTGGCATGGGAAGACTGCTTATAAACTTCGATATTGCGCATCACCACGCTCAACCCGGGCTTCTCGTCGAGCTTGCCTTCGCGCAAAGCAGTCACCCATAACGAGATATGGCATTCCGCACAATCCGGTTTTTTTGTTGCTCCCGAAATCTTGTGCGGTGCGCGTGCATCCCTGATCTCAACGTGACATGTCACGCAGGCGAGATTGGCGTGTACGCTCTTCTGAAATTTTCCCGGAGGGACCGCATGCAGCTCGCGCTTCTCGCCATTCGAATTTTTACCGTGTAGCTGGGCATTTTTACCGTCATGGCAAGCCAAGCAGGTCGCATTCTTCGACGCGATTTGATCGGACGCAGCCGATGCAAGCGAAATACTCGAGAACCAGGTCGAAACAAAAAAAGCCAAAAGGCATAAACCTTTTGGCACCGATTTTAACAACACGAGGGTTTTCATTTTTTCTTCCAGACAGTTTGGAGCGTCATTCAATACGTCCAGTACGACATACGGGCAACGTAGCATTGCGCGCTACGCTACCCATAACTACTCCATCAGCGAGACAGAATCCATTTGACCAGATTCTTCACCTGCGCTGCATCTGCTTCAACTTGCGGGTGGTCGATCATGTCCTCGCCGAGCTTGACTGTGCTCGGCTGTGTGAGGTGCTTGGTGATCGACGCTTCGGCATCTGCCTTGCCTTTGAGTTCAGCCGCGATTTTTTTATAGGAACGAGCCGTCTTTGTTTTGGACACATCATGGCAATTCAAGCATCCATTCTCATTCAGCAAATTCTTCGCACCCTTGTCATCCACAGCGGCCTGCACACCCGTGGCGACCAATGCTGAGACCAGCAACACAACACCTGAAAGTAAGGCCTTGGTTTTCATTTTAATTCTCCTGACATTTAAGACTGAAATTTTTGCCTGCCCAGAAGCGTCCTATTTTGCCACTTGCGATGAATAGTGTTCCGCCAATCCTTCTATGGTGGCATCAAAGAGCATGGTCGAACTGATCGAGTGCATCGCCGAATTCCCGCGATCTCCATCCCGATAGGTGGTCATCGCATTGATCAGGTAAGCGCGATTCTGGCCGTTCAACTTGGGTGTCAACATATCCGGGTTGGTGCTGCCGAGGCTGTGGCAAAGATCACATTTCTGCACCAGCGAATTGATCGTCTCGGGTGGCGCAAAGTTGGTCTGCGCAGGCGGCTCTGTCGCAAAGTAGGTTGCGATCTTGTTAATCTCGCCATCCTTCAGCCCTGCAAGGGCCTGATGCATCACTTTATGATCACGCACATTGTCGCGGTACGACTTGATCACTGTATTGAGATATTTCACATTTTGGCCGGCCAGATTAGGGACGCTCAAATCATCGCCGGAACCCGATGGGCCGTGACATTTGACACAAGAACTGATGAACTGCGCTCCCTCATGCGAATTGGCCGCCTTGCTGGAAGGCGACTTGGGTGCGCTCAGCGCAAAATAGATGGCGATATTCTCAATATCGGCCGGACTCAGGTCGTCGAGCTTCGCATGCATCGAGGGCATCGTGCGCGTACCGTCATGATAGGACTTGGTTGCCTTGATGATGTATTGCGGATGTTGTCCGGCCAAGCGTGGAACGCCCGCAACGGTAGTGTTTCCATCTTTCCCATGACAGGCAGCACAGGGCTTGCTCAACGTTTTGCCGCGCTCGTAGTAGGAATATTCTGTGTTCACTTTGGATGGCTGATTGACTACCGGCGGCAGACTCGCGTAATAGCCGACCGCATTGCGCAACTGCTGATGAGACAACCCCTCGGCGATATTCATGACTTTGCCGCTGCTGTCGACGCGCTTGCCATGGTCATAACTCTGAACGGCCTTGAGCAGATAGGTTTCGATTTGTGCGGCCAGATTCGGGATGTTGTCTGCCACCCCCTTGCCATCCAAACCATGGCAGATCGAGCAGCTGTTCTGGGCAACGATCTTGCCGGCCTCCATGTCCAAGACTAATTTCGAAAGATCTTGAGGGCCGTGTTTTTCTGAGCATCCAGTCAGAAAGATCAGAAGTGTTGCGAGTGCAAAGATATGTTTGTTCATGACATCCTCTATTTGAAATTTGATTTGGAATATCCGTTCTGTATTTATTGCCTAATGTTTCGGTGATTCTACAACACCACCCTGTACCATTCCCAGCCCACAAAGGCCGCCACCATCCACATCGCCATCCTCTATCGAAACCATCCTGGCGATTTCCGCTCGACCTTTTTCCTCAGATCATTTTCCCCGGATTCATCAGTCCTTGCGGATCCAGAACGTGCCTGATAGAGCGCATCAATCCTAATTCCAACGCACTCTTGTAGCGCGTGATCTCTTCGCGCTTGAGCTGACCCAGGCCGTGCTCGGCGCTGATGCTGCCGTCGAGTTTGGACACCACTTCGTACACAACACGGTTGATGTCGCGTTCGTGATTTTTTATGAAAGTTTCGTTCAGAGCTACATCCAGCATGGAGATGTTGTAGTGGATGTTGCCATCACCCAAATGGCCGAAGGCGACGATGCGGATACCCGGATAGGCATTGTGCAAATCGTTGCCGGCTTGTGCGATGAACTCTGCCACACGACTGATTGGCACCGAGACATCATGTTTGATGCTGACACCCTCAGCCTTTTGCGCTTCGGCAATGTTCTTGCGCAAGCGCCACCAGCGTTCGGCACTTGCGTCGTCCGAGGTGATGTCATACTCAATGATCCCGTCCCCATAGGAGTTGAGAGCCACTCGAAGTGCCGAATCCAGTGGTGCTTTCAGCACATCCGCAATTTTGGCGATGACGATCCAGTCGTGCTTGGTGGCGAACGGTTCTTGCGTGTCTTCGATATGCCTGAATACAAGATCAAGACAGGAACGCGAGATGATCTCGAATGCACTGATCTTGTCACCGCAGCTTGCGCGCAGGTGGGCAAGGAGCGCCACCGCCGCAGCGGGATCACGCACTGCNNATGAACAGATGCTTCAGGTCGTAACCTGTGTTGTCTTTGCGCAGGCTGCGCAAACCGTTCCAAATCTGCCCATCGGGTAACACCACTTCCAATCCCAAAACGAGGTCGCGAGCACTCCCATAACGCAACACGCCGATGCCGCCCGCATTGGTGGAAAGATTGCCGCCAATCTCGCAGTGCGGCGCAATGGCAGTTAGACCGAGCGGGAACAACCTGTCGGCTTGCTCAGCGGCTTCGTACAGCGCGGCGAGTTTGCAGCCCGCCTCGACGGTCATGGTGTAGTTGACGACATCCAGTGCGCGAATACGGTTCATACGCGAAAGGTTAATGACGAGCTGTTTTGTACCCTCCGCCAAGGGCACTGAGGCTCCGCACAGGCTGGTATTGCCGCCCTGCGGCACGATGGCGATGCCATTGTCGGCACACAGTTTCACCACTGCACTAACTTGTTGTGTGTCTGAAGGGAATACGACGGCGAGTGCCATGCCGGAATAGCGGCCGCGCCAGTCCTTGCAATAGAGCGCCGCAGCTTGCCCCGTCAAAACAGCATCGCCGCCCGTAACGGCGGCGATGGCTGCAATCAATTGACCTTCCGTTTCCACAGCAAGATTCACTGGGGTGTCGGATCCAGCGGTTTAACCCGACGGCGCGGCAATATCCACATCTGATACAAAGCAGTGAAAATCATGATGGTCGCCGCAACGCTATAACCGAAGCCGCCGATAATCACGAACCAGGCAAAATTTGGATTCCACTTGGTCAGCCACCATGACAATACGTCTACGATAAGGAACAGAAAAGGGACCGAGATAATGATCGCTTTGTTCATCTGGGAGATACCCGTCGAATAGGTGAATATCCAACCCACGAAGAAAAAGATGAATGAGATGCCAAACAGATGGATATGCGAAACACGTGTGAGCGTTGACGGTGATTGACCTTCATCTACTTTGACCATTTCGTCCATCACCGGTTTGTCGGTGAGGTTCGCCAGCCCCGGCATATTGGCGTGACATGGGGCGCAATATTGATCGACGTCCATCGAAATCTTTTCGTCCCACTCTTCCGCCGACGCGCCGCTCTCCGCCCACTTGATCATCGCGAGTCTCACCTCGGGAGGAGCATTGTCTTTCATCGAGCCGTTGAGTTTTGCAACCAGCTTTGAACCGCTTTCCCGATTGCCGTAGTAGCTGTAGATGATGTCATCCACCGACAAGCCTACTTTGCCGTCCGCCATTCCGTGGGTGAGCATGATCTGGCCACCCGCGAACAACAGCCCCAAACCTATCACCAGCAAATACCCCGAGAACAAAGTCTTCATCGGCAGCGTCAGGTCCGCCAAGGTGAAACGTTGTATTTCCTTCATCATAGATCCCATATCAAAAAAATTTAGCGAATTATAGCCCTCCCACGACGTGGGCTTCATAGCCCTGTCGGGTAATACTTCAAAACTCTATCGGGTCTACCTCTAAAGACCAACGAATTCGCTTGGTTACCATCAAATCGAGCTGCGGCTTCCATTCGCGCAAGAATTCCTGAAGTCGCTTGCGCGACTCGCCTTGTACCAACACTTGCGCGCGGTAATGATTCGCTCGCTTCGGCATCGCCGCAGGTATCGCCCCATACACTTCAACCTGTCTTTTCAGCTCTAATGCAAAACAACGTGCGCGTTGCAAAAAATCCATCGCTTCACTCTCTACCTTGCTCTCGGCACTCAACAACGCTTGATACATGAACGGTGGGAGGCCAGCCATCTGTCGCTCCTCCAACAATATCCGAACCCACGCTTCGAAATCATGCCCGCGTAACGTATTAAACAGCGGATGCATCGGGAACGCGGTCTGCACGATCACCTCCCCTGCTTTGTCGGCGCGACCCGCACGCCCGCCCACTTGAGTAAGCTGTGCATAGAGCTTCTCTGAGGCTCGAAAATCGGCACTGTATAACCCGCCATCAGGACTCAGCACGCCCACCAACGTCAGATTTGGGAAGTCGTGACCTTTTGCCAACATCTGAGTGCCGATCAGGATGTCGGCTTCACCGTCATGAATCTGTTTGCGCATGGCTTCCCACGCACCCTTGTGGCGCGTGCTGTCACGATCCACTCTCAATATTCGCGCGTCGGGGAAACGTGCTTGCAGTGCAATCTCCACGCGCTGTGTGCCCATACCGACCGGCTTGAGATCAGCATCGCCACAACTTGGACAGGCTTTCGGAATGCGCTGTTGGAAACCGCAATGGTGACAGCGCAGGGTACGATCTTTGAGATGCAACACCAATTTACCCGCGCAGTGCTTGCACTCGGACAACCAACTGCACGTCGTACACATCAACACAGGCGCGTAGCCTCGCCGGTTGATAAACAGCAGGCTCTGCTCACCCCGCTTCAGGCGCGCCTCGATTGCCGAAAGTAACGGCTCACTCAACCCTTCTTGCAATGGCAGCCTGCTCACATCAATGCAACGAACTGTCGGTAACGTGGCGGACGCTACAGCGCGCACCGTCAACCTCAGTAACTTATAGCGTCCGCTTTGTGCGTTGTGCCAACTCTCCAATGACGGCGTGGCCGAACCCAGCACAATGGGCACTTTGCGTTGGTTAGCCCGAAATATCGCCACATCGCGTGCCGAATATCGCAATCCGTCCTGCTGCTTGAATGAACTATCGTGCTCCTCATCCACCAAGATCAAACTCAGCCTGGGTAGCGGAGTAAACACCGCGAGTCGTGTTCCGAGGATGATTCTGGCCGCGCCGGATTGCGCCTTGAGCCAATTGAGTGCGCGCTCACCATCGGCCAACCCACTATGCATACTGACCAGTTCCACATCGGGAAAACGACTGCGGAAATACAGTTCCAATTGCGGTGTGAGGTTAATCTCGGGAACCAGCAATAGCACCTGCCCGCCGCGTTGCAACATCTCATGCATCAGATGCACATAGAGTTCTGTCTTGCCGCTGCCGGTGATGCCATGCAGCAGGAAGCAAGAATATCCCTTGCACCCCGTTACGGCTTCCAGTGCCCGCTGTTGTTCGCCCGAAAGTGTGTGCGCATTGTCGAAGATATGCGTGGTGAGCGGCTTCGGCGCACCGGCTTCGACCCAACCCGCCTCCAGCAGCACCTTCAGTGCGGCGCGCGAACCGCTCGAAAGACTGCGCAATTGCATGTCTCCCAACGGGGACAAGCGTAATGCCTGCAGGATGCGCATTTGAGCCACACGATTTTTTGGAAACACTTCCAGGTCTAGAGCTTCACCCGCCTTGGTCAGCGTGAATTCAAGCGAATTTTTCGGGGTGATCGGCTCAATCACACGCAGGCGCGTTGGCAACGCAGCCAGTACAGTCATGCCCAACGGGTAGTGGTAATAGTCGCTACAGAAACGCATCAAGGACAGCAACTCCAGCGGAAGGGGAGGTACATCCCCCAAGAGTTGCGTCACCGGTTTGATGCGCTCTGCGGACAATTCAGAGCTGATTGTCCTTTCCATGACCACACCGACGAGCTGTTTGTTTCCGAATGGAACAACAACACGCTGCCCGATCTCGGGCTGGCTATCGTCATTCACGAAATAATCAAAAAGTGTTGACAATGGCACGTCTAGGGCAACGCAAATAATGGCCATGTTATAAAAAATCTCTAGTGTTATTTCTATGAAGTTTAGCTAATCGTATTGACTCATATAGGGTTTTATTCTTATGCACATTTGCTGTGGATAAGTTTGTGGAAAACACCCGTACAAATGCGCTAACTGCTAAGTGTATATACGCTTTTCTACACTCGCTTGATTTCTATTCAAGTTAAATAATAGTTAATATACAACATGTTACGATATATAAGGAAAAGGCCATGGAAATCTCATTCCACGGCCTTTGGTGAAACCCTACCCCTGTTTATAACTCCAAGGGTTTGTCGTTGATTCTAGTGATATTTTTTGCTCAGCTCATGCACCGCCTGCACCAGCACGGCAGCGTTTTCCGGATCGGTATGTTGCGAAATGCCGTGACCCAGATTGAACACATGACCGCTTCCGTAACCATAGCTACTCAGCACCTTTTCCACTTCGTTACGAATGACTTCCGGCGTGGCAAATAATACCGTCGGATCCAGATTGCCCTGCAACGCAACTTGATGCCCGACTTTTTGCCGTGCGATACCGATGTCCATGGTCCAATCCAGACCCACCGCATCGCAGCCAATATTGGCGATGCTTTCAATCCACAGTCCGCCGCCTTTAGTGAACACGATGGAGGGTATACGCACGCCGTCTTTTTCCTTGATCAGGCCGTCGACAATACGTTGGGTATACGCCAGAGAGAACTCGTGGAATGCCGCGTGAGACAACGCCCCGCCCCATGAATCGAAAATCATCACGGCTTGCGCACCCGCCTCGATCTGCGCATTGAGGTAAGCGGTTACTGCCTGTGCCGTCACATTCAGGATGTGGTGCATCAGATGAGGCTCTTTGTACATCAAGGTTTTCACCTTGGCGTAGTCGTCACTGCCGCCGCCTTCTACCATGTAACACGCCAACGTCCACGGGCTGCCGGAGAAGCCGATAAGCGGCACACTGCCGTCAAGCGATTTGCGGATCTGTGAAACAGCATCCGTTACATATTTCAAGTCCGTGCCAATATCGGGCACACGCAACGCCCGGATCAGCACTTCGTCGGCCAAAGGACGCTCGAACTTCGGCCCTTCACCCTCGGAAAAATACAGGCCCAAACCCATCGCGTCCGGTACCGTCAGAATGTCCGAGAACAAAATCGCGGCATCCAGCGGAAACCGTTCCAGCGGCTGCAGAGTCACTTCTGTGGCGAAATCCGGGCTTTTGCACAAACCAAGGAAACTGCCGGCTTGACGGCGTGTGGCGCGATATTCCGGCAAATAGCGCCCGGCTTGTCGCATCATCCACAGCGGCGTGTAATCAGTCGGCTGGCGCAGCAAGGCGCGCAGGAAGGTATCGTTTTTAACTTTGAAGTTCATTTTTCTCTTTTCTTATCGGGGTAACACAGAGCTAAGCATGAGAAACTCATCCACCGCACGCGCTGCCTGCCTGCCTTCGCGAATCGCCCAGACCACCAGCGATTGTCCGCGCCGCATGTCACCCGCCGCGAACACTTTTTTCACACTGGTTTGGTAACAACCCGTGCCATCGGTCGTTGCCTTGGCATTGCCGCGTGCATCTTTTTCAACGCCAAAGGCATCCAGTACTTGTTGTAACGGATTGGTAAAGCCCATGGCAAGGAAAACCAGGTCGGCCTTGAATTCGAACTCGCTGCCGGCGACCTCTATCATTTTGCCGTCTTTGAAATCGACACGCACCGCCTTGATCGACTTGAGCACACCGTTTTCACCGACGAACTCTTTTGTAGCAATCGCCCAATCCCGGTCGCAGCCTTCGTCGTGTGAACTGGAAGTGCGCAATTTCAGAGGCCAGTAGGGCCAAGTCATTGTCTTGTTTTCCTGATCCGGTGCGCGCGGCATCACTTCGATCTGTGTCACCGATGCCGCACCGTGACGGTTTGAAGTACCGACGCAATCGGAGCCGGTATCACCACCGCCGATCACCACCACATGCTTGCCGTGGGCATTGATCGGATTCTTTGCCTCACCCGCGTTCTCTTTGTTTTGCGGGATGAGGAACTCCAGCGCAAAATACACGCCCTTCAACTCGCGCCCCGGTACCGGCAAATCGCGCGGTTGTTCAGCACCTCCCGCCAAAATCACCGCATCGAATTCTTTCTGTAACGCGCTTGGGCTGACCGTTTTTTTCGCATCGTTGGCGATGCCTCTTCCCGGCGCCTCCTTGCCGATGAAAGTATCGGTCTGGAATTTCACACCTTCGCTGGACAGTTGCTCCATGCGCCAGTCAATCAAACGCTTGTCCAGTTTGAAATCGGGAATGCCGTAACGCATCAGACCGCCGATGCGGCTGTTCTTTTCGTAAACAGTCACCGCGTGGCCGACCCGCGCGAGTTGTTGCGCGGCGGCCAGACCGGCCGGACCGGAGCCCACAATGGCGACCTTTTTGCCAGTCTTGTGTTTCGACGGTTGCGGCAAGACCCAGCCGTTTTCGCCGCCCTTGTCGATGATGGCGTGTTCGATGGATTTGATGCCCACCGCGTCGTTGTTGATGTTCAGCGTGCATGCCGCCTCGCACGGCGCCGGACAGATGCGCCCGGTCACTTCGGGGAAGTTGTTGGTGGAATGCAATACTTCAAGCGCCTGCTGCCAGTTGCCGCGATACACCAGATCGTTCCAGTCCGGAATGATGTTGTTGACCGGACAACCGTTGTTGCAAAACGGGATGCCGCAATCCATACAACGCGCGCCTTGTTGCTTGGCTTCGGCATCATCGAGATGTCCGACGAATTCGCGGTAATCTTGCAAACGTTCCGTGACAGGTGCGTACCCTTCATTCAAGCGCGCGAATTCCATGAAACCTGTTGGCTTGCCCATTATGCTGCCTCCTTTTGTTGCGCCGCGATTTCCAGCAACGCTCGACGATATTCGGTCGGCATAACCTTCACAAATTTTGGCAAGTAGACACGCCAGTCGTCGAGTATCTGCTTGGCTCGCACGCTGCCGGTATAGCGCAAATGTTTCTCGATCTTGCTCCGCAGCACGGCTTCATCGGCCTTGTTCAGATGATTGAAATGCACACGACCATGCGCTTCAACTTCACCGGTCTCGCTGGCCGCGACTTCTTCAGGGATCGCTTCCAATTGCACCATCGACATATTGCAGCGTTTGGCGAAACCGCCATCTTCATCCAACACGTAAGCGACGCCGCCGGACATACCCGCCGCAAAATTGCGGCCTGTTTGTCCCAGCACCACCACCATGCCGCCGGTCATGTATTCGCAACCGTGGTCGCCCAATCCTTCAACCACTGCAACCGCACCGGAATTGCGCACCGCAAAACGCTCCCCGGCCACACCGCTGAAATAACATTCGCCCGCCGTTGCACCGTAGAGCACGGTGTTGCCCACCACGATGTTCTCCGCCGCCACCAGTTTGCTGTCTGCCGCCGGCTTGACGATGATCCTCCCGCCGCACAACCCTTTGCCCACGTAGTCGTTGCCCTCGCCTTCCAGATGGAACGTGATGCCGTGGGCAAGGAATGCACCGAAACTTTGCCCGGCCGTGCCCGTCAACCTGACTTGTATCGTGTCGTTGGGCAGTCCGGCGTTGCCGTGGCGTTTGGCGACCTCATGCGACAACATCGCGCCCACACTGCGGTGAACGTTGCGGATACCCGTCTCGATGGTCACCACGCGTTTCGCATCCAGTGCTTCTTTTGCTTGCGCGACGAGTTCGTTGTCAAGCGCATGCTCAAGCGCGTGATCCTGCTGTTCGAGATGACGCCGTGCCACGTCCAACGGCATATCGGGCTGGTGAAACACTCTGCTGAAATCCAATCCTTTAGCTTTCCAATGGGTAATGCCTTTGCGCATATCCAGCAAATCACTGCGACCGATCAGATCGTCGAATTTGCGTATGCCCATCTGCGCCATCAGTTCGCGCACCTCTTCGGCCACGAAGAAGAAATAATTCACCACGTGTTCGGGTTGTCCGGTGAATTTCTTGCGCAACGCGGGGTCTTGGGTCGCCACGCCGACAGGGCACGTATTTAGATGACATTTGCGCATCATGATGCAGCCTTCGACCACCAGTGGCGCCGTGGCAAAACCAAATTCATCCGCACCCAGCAACGCACCGATCAGCACATCGCGACCCGTCTTCAGTTGGCCGTCCACTTGCAGACCCACACGTCCGCGCAAACGGTTAAGCACCAGTGTCTGTTGCGCTTCCGACAATCCCAGCTCCCAAGGCGTACCCGCATGTTTGATCGAAGATAACGGCGAAGCACCCGTGCCGCCGTCATAACCGGAAATTACGATGTGGTCGGCCTTGGCTTTGGAGACCCCCGCCGCAACCGTCCCCACGCCGACTTCCGATACCAGCTTGACCGAAATCGATGCGGACGGATTGGAATTCTTCAGGTCGTGGATGAGTTGCGCCAAGTCCTCGATGGAATAGATGTCATGGTGTGGCGGCGGTGAAATCAATCCCACACCGGGAACCGAATGGCGCAATTTACCGATATATTCGGACACTTTTCCGCCCGGCAATTGACCGCCTTCGCCAGGCTTGGCACCTTGCGCCATCTTGATCTGAATCTGGTCCGCGCTGCTCAGATATTCTGCGGTCACACCAAAACGCCCCGACGCCACCTGCTTGATGCGTGAGCGCAAGGAGTCTCCCGGCTTCATCGTTTGGTCGGCTTCGATACGGTTTTTGCCGATGATTTCGGACAATTTTTCNNGTCATCTGGCGTTGGGTCTGGTCGTTGATGAGCTTGGCGTATTCCTTATAGGTATTGAAATTGTTGGAACGAGTCGCGTGTTGCAACTTGGCAATCGAATCCGGCGTCCAGGTATGTTCCTCACCGCGTGTACGCCAGGCGTAATCACCGCCCGCGTCCAGCATGTTCAGCAGTACCGGATCATGTCCGAACGCGGATTGGTGCGTGCGTAATGCTTCTTCCGCCACTTCCTGCAAACCGATGCCCTCGATTTGTGTTGACGTGCCGGTGAAATATTTTTTCACGAAGGTTGCGTTCAAACCGATGGCTTCAAAAATCTGCGAACCGCAATACGATTGATAGGTTGAGATGCCCATCTTGGACATCACCTTGAGCAGTCCTTTGTTGATCGCTTTGATGAAACGCTTTTGTGCGTCCTTGGCAGTCACCCCAACGGGCAAGTCCATCGCCGAGATACTGTCAAATGCCAGCCACGGACAAACTGCCTCCGCGCCGTATCCGGCGAGTAGCGCGAAGTGATGTACTTCACGCGCTGAACCGGTTTCAACTACCAGCCCCGTGCTGGTGCGCAATCCGCCGCTGACCAAATGGTGATGCACCGCTGCCGTCGCCAACAACGCAGGTATCGCAACGCGTTTGTCGGAAACCGCACGGTCGGACAAGATCAGCACATTGAAGCCGCCCGCCACGGCTTTGTCGGCTGACTTGCACAGATCGGAGATGGCCTTTTCACAACCCCCCGCACCGTTCTTGACCGGGTAAGTAAGATCCAGCACTTTGGATTTGTACTGGCCTTTGGTTAACTGGTCGACGGCATACAGCTTGGCCATATCGTCCGTTGACAACACCGGTTGATGCACTTCGAGACGCAACGCGGGTTGGGTCTCATCAATCCCCAGCAGGTTCGGCTTGGGTCCGACAAACGACGTTAACGACATCACGATCTCTTCACGGATCGGATCAATAGGCGGGTTGGTCACTTGGGCGAACAACTGCTTGAAGTAGTTGTAGAGCACCTTGTTTTTGCTCGACAACACGGGCAACGCGGCATCGTTGCCCATTGAGCCGGTGGCTTCTTCACCTGCGGTTGCCATCGGCAACATGATGAACTTGAGGTCTTCCTGCGTGTAGCCAAATGCCTGTTGCGCATCCAACAGGCCGGCCTGCGATTCGACTTTTCCGGCCACGGCAGGCATGTCGTCCAGGTAGTAGCGCGTTTGTTCGATCCACTTGCGATAAGGCTTGGCTGTCGAAATCTGTTGCTTGAGCTCGGCATCATCCACGATGCGGCCTTGTTGCATATCGATCAGAAACATTTTGCCCGGCTGCAGTCGCCACTTCTTCACGATCTTGTTTTGCGGGATCGGCAACACCCCCATTTCGGAGGCCATCAGCACCACATCGTCGTCGGTGATAAGGTAACGCGCGGGACGCAGGCCGTTGCGATCCAGCGTCGCACCGATCATGCGCCCATCGGTAAAAGCCACCGCTGCCGGGCCGTCCCACGGCTCCATCAGTGCCGCATGATATTCGTAGAATGCGCGACGTTCTTCATCCATCAACGGGTTGCCCGCCCACGCTTCGGGGATCAGCAGCATCATCGCGTGCGGCAGTGAATAACCCCCCGCCACCAGCAATTCCAGCGCGTTGTCGAAACAAGCGGAATCCGATTGGCCTTCCACGATCAGCGGCCACAACTTCTCCAAGTCTTCACCCAGAAGCTTGGACGACATCGCCGCATGGCGTGCCGCCATCCAGTTGACGTTGCCGCGCAAGGTGTTGATTTCGCCGTTATGCGCGATCATGCGGAACGGATGCGCCAGATTCCAAGTGGGGAAGGTATTAGTAGAGAAGCGTTGGTGCACCAGTGCAAAGGCACTGCTCACACGCGCATCCTGCAAATCCACAAAATATTTGCCGACCTGGTCGGCCAGCAACATACCTTTGTAGACCAACGTGCGCGAAGACATTGAGGGTGAGTAGAATCCTTTGCCTTGTCCCTTTGGAAGATTGCCGATTGCGTGCTCAGCCGTTTTGCGTATCACGAACAACTTGCGCTCGAACGCATCCTGGTCGGCTGTTTTCGAGCCGCGTCCGATGAACACTTGGCGCACTACCGGCTCCACCGCTTTGACGCTTTCGCCCAATGAACTGTTGTCGACTGGCACATCGCGCCAACCGATCAGTGTTTGACCTTCTGCGGAAATTTTCTGCGCCAGCGTTTTCTCGCACACTGCGCGCGCATTTGCATCACGCGGCAGGAATAACATACCGACACCGTAATCGCCTACCGCAGGCAGTTGAATTCCGCCCCAGCCTAACTCATCACGCAGAAACTGGTCCGGGATCTGAATCAGAATTCCCGCGCCGTCACCCGCGAGCGGATCCGCACCGACCGCACCGCGGTGTGTCAGATTCTCCAGTATTTGCAGTCCTTGGCTGACGCGGTCGTGGCTGGCTTGACCTTTGATGTGTGCAACGAAACCCACACCACATGCATCATGTTCATTGCGCGGATCATATAGACCCTGTTGCGCTGGCAACGCAGAATTGTTCACTTGTTCCTCACCTCAATCATCACAACAAAAACGGCGGCATCAGCCGCCTTCCAATTTATTTATTCGAAAGGGCGGGAATGCTACCTTAAACCGGGGGGGCAGGGCAACCCGAAGGAATGACACACCAAGTACTCCTGCTCAAGCGTAAGCATCGTTTTCGTAACGGCTTCTAAAATGTGGTTGCGTCATTAAAACCATGGGTTATAGAATACTGCTCACAATTATTCGCAATTTTGCGGTTAATTTTTTTAATGAGGGGGCTGTCTTGCGAACCACATTTTTGAAACACACCGGATTGTTGACTTTAATTGTAGTTTTAACGGCTTTCCTTGCAGGATGCGGCAGCGGCACTCCAACATCCACCCCCACCACCGGCACAACTACAACTACAACTTTGACTCCCGCCGGAACCACGATCGTACCCGCACCAGCGCTTACTCTAACTCTAACCAATACTTCCGGCATCGCCATCACATCAATCTCTAACGGCGCACCTGCCACGGTGAAGGCGAAACTGGTTGATGCAAATGGTGCTGTCGTTCCAAACGCCGTTGTCACTTTCACTACTAACGCGCTGATAGCCGCCATGACGCCCGCGAATGGCACAGCACTCACTGATTCAACCGGTGTTGCGACCATCCAATTATCTCCCGCAAGTTTGACGGCTGCCGGTGCGGCTACGATAACCGCGAGTGCGCAAGTACAAACTGCTGCTGTAACAGGTTCGACGGGTTATTCGATCGGAGCTGCGACGGTTACTATATCCGCACCTGTTTTTGGTTCTCCCACACTTTCCGCTTTTGGCACAACCAGTGTCACTGCAACAGTCTCTGTTGGCGGCACTCCCGTAACCACACCCCAAACAGTCAATTTCACGTCTGCCTGCGCAGGCAGTGGCAAGGCTTCACTCAGCACAGGCATAGCAACTGTTGCGGGCGTAGCCACAGCTTCCTACCGGGATATGGGCTGCGCCGGAACTGACACCATTACCGCATCAGTCGGCGGTGGTTTGGGCACCTCTTCAGCTTCTTTAATCGTAACGGCGCCCACGTCCGGTTCGATACAATTTGTGTCTGCTTCGCCAAGTTTAATAAATCTTAAAGGGACGGGCGGCACAGAATCTTCTCTGGTTGTATTTAAGGTTCTTGACCAAGGTGGAAACCCCATCAGCGGTAAAACAGTGACTTTCAATATTGATGCCAATGCCACCGCCGGCGGCGTTACTTTAACTCCGACTCCCTCTACGGCGATTTCAGATAGCAGCGGGCTTGTTCAAACAATCGTCAATGCGGGGGTTGTCAGCACCCCAGTCAGGGTATCTGCAGCCACAACAGGGGCGGCAGGAGTAACACTGAATAGCACCTCCAATTTGTTGACCATTACCACGGGCATTCCGGACCAGGATAGTTTCTCTTTGAGTGCTACCAAATATAACTTCTCTGGCTGGAATATTGATGGTGACACCACCGTAATCACTGCCCGACTCTCGGATCATTTCAACAATCCTGTTCCGGATGGCACACCGGTAAATTTCACCACTGAAGGTGGATCAATCATCGCCACATGTAGCACGGTTGCGGGCGCGTGCTCTTCCACTTTGACCAGTCAAAATCCACGTCCAATTAATGGTCGTGCAACCGTGTTGGCCTACGCGGTGGGTGAAGAAAGTTTCACCGATTTGAACGGCAACGGATGGGCCGATCTGGCTCCGGCCAGTGAAATGAAAGATGCTAATGGCGTCCCCACCGATTTGGCTGAGGCTTTTGTGGATTACAACGAAAATGGCACAAGAGATGCGGCAAGCGAACCCTTTATCGACTTCAACAATGACGCTGTGTTTAGTGCAGCGGATGCAAAATACAGTGGTGTATTGTGCGACAACATCAATGCGTTGCGAAGCTCGGCGGGAACCTGTGCAACCAACAAAACGGTGCATGTTCGCGGCTCGACTGTTATTGCCTTTTCCAGCTCAGATGCGACCGTTTCGATTAATGGCGGTGCAACCATCGGACTGAATCCGTGCGTTGCTGGTGGCCTTGGCCTCTCAATAGACGTAACGGTTACTGTGGTCGATATAAATGGCAATGCAATGCCCGCCGGAACCACTGTTGAAATAACCACGGACAATGGAATCATAGTCAGCGGTGGCAGCTACATAGTGCCCAGCACAAACGGCTGTCGCACGAGTGGCAGTTGCCCGGCACTGGCATCATCAGCAACATTCGGAAACATCACTGTAAACATGAAGTCTGATGCGTCTTATGCAGCGGGAACGGGCGTTTGTTCTAATACCTCGGCAAATGGAACACTCACCGTAACGGTGACTTCACCCAGCGTTGGAACAATACCCGGTGTAAAAACAATTGCGACTAAAGCTGTCACCGATTAAATCCTCCAAAACTAAAGAGACCGCCCCAACCGGGGCGGCCTCTTTGTTCAAGCCTTTTTAACCCTCTTCAACCGCAAACAAACGCCGATGTTCTCTGATCGCGTAACGATCCGTCATGCCGGCAATGTAATCAGCGATTTGTCTTGTTGCCGAATCTTCTGACTCTTGAGCAAATTGCGGGGGTAGCAGTCGCGGGTCATCGGTAAAGGCCTGAAATAATTCGCTGATTATTCTTTTGGCTTTTGCACTCATACGCATCACGCGGTAATGCCGATACAACTGAGTGCGCAACATGGATTTTAGCTCACGGTTTTTTTCGTGCATTCGCTCACTGAATGCCACCAAAGCCGGTGCTTGGCGCACGTCATCGACACTGGCCGGGGTATATTGCCGGATGTTGTACTCAGTCTGTTCGATGAGGTCGGTGACCAATGCATTGATCATGCGGCGCACCGTCTCATGCACTACACGGCGTTCCGCTAGTTGCGGATATGCATTCCGAACTTCATCCAAATGCTGGGCAAACAACCCAACCGAAGTCAGTTGATTCAGCGTGAGCAAACCGGAGCGCAAACCGTCATCCACATCATGGTTGTTATAGGCGATCTCGTCAGCCAGATTGGCGATTTGTGCTTCCAGCGAGGGGCGCTGATTGTTGAGGAACCGTGCGCCTACTTCGCCCAGTTGCGCGGCATGTTCCAGCGAACAATGTTTTAGGATACCTTCACGAGTTTCGAAACACAGGTTCAAGCCATCGAAGGCGGCGTAGCGTTCCTCCAGTTTGTCCACTACGCGCAGGGATTGCAGATTATGTTCAAATCCGCCGTGCTCCTTCATGCAGGCGTTAAGCGCATCCTGTCCGGCATGCCCGAACGGGGTATGGCCAAGATCGTGCGCCAACGAAATCGCCTCGACCAGATCTTCGTTCAGGTGCAAGCGCCGCGCGATCGAGCGCCCGATCTGTGCGACTTCAATGCTATGGGTCAGACGGGTACGAAACAGGTCGCCCTCGTGATTGACGAAAACCTGTGTCTTGTATTCAAGGCGGCGAAAAGCGCCGGAGTGGATGATGCGATCGCGGTCACGCTGGAATTCGCTGCGCCCGGAAGGTGCGGGTTCGGTTATCCGTCTTCCGTACGCGCTGGTGTTAACTGCGTAGCGGGCGAGCGCCTGATCAGACACAACAGGCTTCCAATGTTTGCTCCAATAATTCCTGCGGCACATCGGAGGTCATCACGGCGCAGCCCAGTGACTTCAAAAGCACGAATCGAATTTTTCCGTCCGCGACTTTTTTATCCAACCCCATCAATTCAAGATATTTTCCAGTTCCCAGCTGCGGCCCCGCAACGGGCAAACCGGCACTTTCGAAAAGTGCCTTTACCCGCGACACATCTTGCCCGGTGATCCATCCCAGCCGATGCGACAGGTCAGTCGCCATGATCGTGCCTGCCGCGACAGCTTCCCCGTGCAACCAGACGCCGTATCCCATGCCGTTTTCGATGGCGTGGCCGAAGGTGTGGCCAAGATTCAGCAATGCCCGCTCACCGCTTTCACGTTCGTCCGAGCCGACCACCTCTGCCTTGTTTTCGCAACTGCGTGTGATGGCATATTGCAAGGCCGAGGTATCGCGCGCCAAGAGTCTTTCCATGTTGCTTTCCAGCCACTCCAGAAAGGCCAGATCGCGGATCAAACCGTATTTGATGACCTCGGCGATACCCGCCCGAAGCTCCTTGTCCGGTAGCGTGCGTAGCGTTGATGTATCAGCCAGCACCACCTGCGGCTGGTAAAACGCACCGATCATGTTCTTGCCGAGAGGATGATTGATTCCCGTTTTCCCGCCAACCGATGAATCGACTTGTGCCAGTAAAGTCGTGGGGATTTGAATGAACGGCACACCGCGCAAATAGGTTGCTGCCGCGTAGCCGGTAATGTCTCCGATGACTCCCCCACCCAAGGCAATGAGCGGCGTGGTTCTCTCGCTGCGGTTATTTAGGAGCGCGTCGTAAATCGTGTTCAATGAATCGCTATTTTTATAGTGCTCACCATCCTGCAGAATGATGCTCTCTATCTGAATACCGTTTTCTTTCAGACCAGTGCAAAGCTGATCCAGATATAACGGTGCAACCGTCGTGTTGCTCACGATCACTGTTCTCTTGCTCGGCAGATGGGGCAACAACAAATTGACCCAATCCAACAGTCCACTGCCAATATGTATGGGATAACTGCGTTCTGCCAGTCCAACGGTCAAAGTTTGCATGAACTCTTCATTCGTTAATTGATTCGGATTACGCAATGCGTCAAGACGCTGTTGCAGGCGTTGCAACAGCACTTGTACGTTTTGTTTACCGGTATGCATGAGGATATCGGCAGTCTCCTGATACAGCGGATCACGCTGTTCAAAGAGCTGCTGTAACGTTGCACGGGGGTCAGCGGTTTTCAGCAAGGGGCGGTTTTGATCGTGGCGCGTGCGATGCCAAAGATCATGCACGCTACTCTTGAGGTAAACCACCACGCCACCCTGTTTCAGTATCGAGCGATTCTGCGAGCTGATCACGGCACCGCCTCCGGTGGCCAAAACCAGATCCTTGCGTTGAACTAAATCTTCCAAAACGACGCTTTCCCGATGGCGGAAGCCGGCCTCACCCTCCACATCAAAGATGTGAGGAATGGTCACACCCGTGCGCCTTTGGATCTCTTCGTCACAATCTACAAAGGTCTTACCGAGTTGTTTTGCGAGCAATTTGCCCACCGTTGTTTTGCCGGCGCCCATCATTCCGATTAGGATGATGTTGCCGGAGGTGTATTTGTTGGATGCGATCATCATGTGAGGAATTGTAGCGGAAAACAGGCTGCTCGCTTAATGCGAAAGCCCGGCGCTGGCCGGGCTTTCTCTAAGGGAAATACTATAATTCAGTTGGTACCCAGCGTGTCTTTGAGAATCTTGGGAGTAATGAAGACCAATAACTCTTTCTTACTCTTCACCTGAACGTTGTTCTTGAACAACCAACCCAACACGGGAATATCTGCCAGTCCCGGCACAGCAGAAGTCGAATCTGAATCGTCTTGAGTATAAACACCCCCGATAACCACTGTCCCCCCATTTTCTACCAGCACTTGCGTATCGACTTTTTTGGTATTGATACTTGGCACTCCGGCATAGATGTTGCCCACCGAGTCTTGAGTCACACTGACTTTCATCGTAACGCTATCTTCGGGCGTGATTTGTGGTGTCACTATCAGACTCAACACGGCCTTCTTGAATGCCACACTGGTGGCTCCACTACTGCTGGCTTGCAGGTAGGGAACCTCCACTCCGGATTCTATGGTGGCAGGCGTCTTGTCTCCGGTCACTACTCTTGGGCTGGCGATATTCTTGGTAGTGCCGTCGATCGCGGAAGCATTCAATTCAAGGGTCAGGGTATTTGTTGCGGCCGCATTGAACAAGGTCATCGTCAAACCGCCCAATCCGGAAGCCGCGCCCGGCAGATTCAAACTGCCCCCTGACAACGAACCGCGTGTACCACCAGAGATAACTGTTCCACCCTGTGCTTGGGTCGGTCCGACATAACCCAGTCTGCCGCCCAATGTGTGATTGAACGTCTCCCCGGCCTCAACAAATCGCGCCTCGATTAACACTTGGCGAACCGGAATATCCACCAGCTTTATCAGTTTTCTGACTTCTTCCAAAGTGGTCGGTACATCCTTGACGAACAGCATGTTGGTTCTTAAATCGAAATTCGCACTTCCACGATTGGTCAGTATTTTCTGTTTGTCACTCGAAATTAACTTTACGATATCGGCTGCTTTGGCATAGGACAAAGTGAAGTTTTCGGTGCGCAACGGCTCCAGGTCAGTGATTTCCTGTCTTGCAGAAAAGTCGATCTTTTCTTTGGCAGCAATCTCTTCGCGCGGAGCGACTTGGATCACGTTTCCGTTCTTGCGCATATCCAATCCCCTGCTCTGCAGGATGATGTCGAATGCCTGATCCCACGGCACATCCTTCAGGCGCAAGGTCAAACTCCCGGACACCGTGTCGCTGATTACCATGTTCAGTCCGGTGAAATCTGCAATCACACTCAAGGCTTCGCGTGTCGAGATGTTCTGGAAATTCAGAGTGAGTTTTTCTCCCGAATAACCGGCCACATTGCCTTTGACCAATTTATTGGGATCCTCGACAACCGCTTTGACTTCGATGATGAATTTGTTGTCAGCTTGGTAAGCGGAGTATTCCCACAAACCTTTTGGTTCAATCGAGAGTCGTGCATTGCCGCCCTGCACGTAGGCATCCAACAATTGAACCGGCGTCGCAAAGTCGGAAACATCGAGCTTGCGTTGCAAATTGCGCGGCAGGGTGGTGCGCTGGAAATCAACCACCAGCGCCTTCCCTTGCTGCCTGATGTCGATGCCGATATCGGCATCCGATAAATCTATCTGTACTCGCCCTTCCCCATTTTTACCCCTACGAAAATCGATATCGCGCAAACTATGTTTTTGAGCCCCGGCAGACGTGTCTGCAAAATGCGCCGCCGCCACTGGCGCCGCACCACCACCCACACCTTTCGGCTGTAAAGTGATTAGCACATCGTTGCCTTCGATACGCGTGTCGTAACTCAACATCTGCGCCAAGTTTATTACCAGACGGGTGCGATTTCCTGCCTGCACGATATTCATGCTGCGCAAGTCACCTTCCGCAAATTCCTGCATTGATTTCCCCAGCCCATTTGCGGTGTTGGGAAAGTCGAAAGCAATACGCGGCGGTGTATTGATGGTGAACGCAGCGGGTTGGTAAATGGGTGCGTCTTTCAAGCCAATCTTGACCACTAGACTGCCACCCGTCTCGCTTTGCGCTGTAATGGATTGAATGCTGTTGAGTTCACCAACTGCGGCTGAGTCTTGTGCTTGGGTAGTGAACGAACTCAAAGCGATGGCAATTACGAACAAACGAATTATGCTTGCTGCCGCCCTGTTTAACTGTTTCATGTTTTCACTCCTCATCACTGAACCAACTGCAAACTGCTTTCTCGTTCTGTCCAATCGCCTGCACTGTCCTGCACCATTTCTTTGATTCTCATCTCATCTTCTGCAACCGAGATGATCTGTCCGAAATTCAAACCGATGTAATTACCCGCCCTTGCGCGATAGATCTTGCCTTCCGATGAGCGTATGACGGCATGACCGACCTTGTTCTGGTACAGGTATCCGACCATTTTCAGACTTTCCAGCGGGTAGTCTTCCAACTCCTCTTTGGGCCTGTCCAAGTTCGGCTGATTCTGTCCAACTCGGTTCGAGTTTCGAGCATCCTGCTTACGTGGTTTGAAAGGATCTTGCAAAGACGTGGAATTATCGTAAGCAAATGGCTCATAAGGCTTGATGTCGGGTGGTGGTTCAACTTTCCCGCGCATATCGGCCCCTGCATTATTGACGAAGTCGCGCAAGTCTTGAAATTCCTCGCCTCCACAACCGGCAAGGAGAAATACCGAGAAGATCGCAACGCGGAATAGCCTCATTTTTTGGCTCCCGGCGGTTTGGCTGCACGTTTGTTAGCCGCCAACTCGGTTTCGTCGAGATAGCGATAGGTTTTTGCCGTCGCATCCATTGAAAGGCTGCCACCTGTTGTCGGACTGATACTAATGTCATTCAATGTCACGATGCGTGGAAGCAGCGAAATATCACTCGCGAAATTCCCCAGATCGTCATAGGTTCCGGCAACTTTTATTGAAATCGGCTGCTCGGTGAACACCCCGGTTGCCACTTCAGCACTCGGCCTGAAAAGATCGAATTGCAAACCACGTCCCAAGCCCGCCTGATTGATGTCGGTGAGCAACGCATCCATTTCCGATTTGCTGGGTAATTGCTTGAGCAAGGCGCCAAAGGATTCTTGGGTGTCAATCAGTTGTTTTTTAATGATGTCCAGATTGATCGCTACGCGTTTTTTCACCAGGTAGGTATCACGAAGTTTTTCCTCTTCTATTCTGATTTGCTGCAGATTGTCATATTGACCCTGCCAATCAAACAAACCGCCCACGATTATCACCATCAAAAACATGATGGCAAACGAGGCCAGCTTGACAAGCCAAGGCCAACTTCCCGGTTTCTTGGGATCGATGTTCTTGATTTCTTCGAGAAAATTCATTTTGCCCTTTAACCTTTCCCGCCAGCTTTGACCCCTGCCGATTCAGTTGGCACTGCAAGTTTGGTCAAGTTAAAGTTAAGAGAGAACTCGCTGACCCTCATCCCTCCTGCAGTGGCAGCATGGATCTCGATGAGCGTTGGGGTATCCAGCCAAGGAGAATCCTCGATTGATCGCATCAGGGTGGAAACACGCGCATTGGATTGGGCGTAACCCACAAGACTGATTTTGTACCCGGTTTGCTTCAGACTTTTGAGGTGGACGCCGTCCGGCAGGATACGCAACATCTGATCTAACAGATGCACCACATCCGAGCGGGTTGCTTGCAAGTTTTCAACCACATTCTTTCTGGACAACAGTGATTGTGTTTGTTCACGCAGTTTTTTGATTTCTTCTATCTGCTTATCCAGGATGGAAATCTGTTGAGTCAGGTAGGCATTGCGCCGTTCCTGATAAGAGATCTGTGTGCTGATGGCGACATGGACGAATCCGACGATCAGCGCACCCAGTACCAAAGAGATCACGCTCAATACAACAAATTGAAGCTGTCTTGCGCGCCTTTTTTCTGCGCGGTGGGGGAGTAGATTTATTCGTATCATGACGGATCAAACCTTCGCATGGCCAATCCGCAGGCAATCATCAATGCTGGCGCATCGGCTTGCAACTGACGCGGCTTGATGCGGCTGGATAAGGTCATCAATTCGAACGGATTCGCAACCAGCGTGTTAACTTGACTGCGCGTCGCTACCACCTCGTCTAATCCTGCAAGGGCAGCGCACCCTCCCCCCAGAACGATATAACTCACTTCGTTATATTGGGTCGAGGTGAAAAAGAACTGCAATGCCCGCGCCACTTCCATCGCTATATTTTCACGGAAAGGAGAAAGCACATCACTTTCATAATTGTCAGGCAGACCGCCATTGCGCTTTCCGGTTTCCGCCTCTTCGGCCGACAAGCCAAAAGCACTCTGAATCTGTTGGGTGAGTTGCGCGCCTCCGATCTGCTGATCGCGAATGTATACAGATTGCCCGTTGCGAAGAACATTCACGTTCATTACATTGGCACCGATATCCACCACGGCGACGCACTGGTCAGTTGCCCCACCGGGCAGTTGCGACTGGATTTGCGCGAAGGCCGCTTCGGCAGCATAAGGTTCAACGTCGACCACGACCGCTTTTAATCCCGCAGTTTGAGCCGCTGCTACTCGGTCTTCGACATTGGCCTTGCGCGAGGCAGCCAATAACACTTCAATTTCATCTGGGTTGGTTGGGGAGGGGCCAATCACCTGAAAGTCTAGATTGACTTCTTCCAAGGCGAACGGTATGTATTGATTTGCTTCGGATTCGACCTGATATTCCAGATCGTCTTCTCGCAGGCCTGCGGGTAACAATATCTTTTTGCTGATCACAGCGGCAGCCGGCAGCGCCAGGCTTACATTTCTGATTCGCGTTCCCATGCGCTTCCAGGCTCTGCGTAGTGCTTCAGAAACGGCATCAAGGTTGTTTATGTTGCCATCGCTAACTGCATCAGAGGGCAGCGGCTCGATTACATACCTTTCCACCACATAGCCATCTTTTTTGGGAGTTTCACTCAACTCCAGTAATTTTATGGAGGAAGAGCTGATATCCACCCCGATCATCGGGGGCGTAGACGTTTTCAAAAAGTCTAACGGAACATCAAAATTTCCTTTAGTCATAGGATGGTTAGCGCGTTTTCGTACAAAGTGGTTTAAATCCTAGCAATAACTCCTACGTGTGTAAAGTTTTTTCTAACGGCAAAAATATTCTCAACGAGCGATATAATTCGCGGACGTTCTATAATTTTCCGACTTCCTGTTATGACCTCTCGCTGGTGGTTCTACCCTGCACTGGGCATTTTGGCGTTACCGTTATTGCCCCTAATGCTTCTGGTGTTCGCGGCAATCCTAACCTATCCGACGCTTCCCTCCCTTGAAGCGCTGACCGATTATCGCCCCAAAATGCCTTTGCGAATCTTCAGTGCTGAAGGAGTTTTGATCGGCGAATTTGGCGAAGAAAGACGCGAACTAGTCAAGATTGAGGAGGTGCCCGACTTGATGAAGAAAGCTATTCTGGCTGCCGAAGATGACAGGTTCTATGAGCATGGCGGGGTTGATTACATAGGTGTGTTACGCGCCACCTATTCGAATTTTATTTCCGGCGGGGTCAAGCAGGGTGCCAGCACCATCACCATGCAGGTTGCCCGGAATTTTTTCCTGTCCAAGGAAAAAACCCTGTCACGCAAGTTCAATGAGATGTTGCTTTCATTCAAAATTGAGCACAACCTGACCAAAGAAGAAATCCTTCAGCTTTACATCAATCACATCTATCTGGGACAACGTGCATATGGGTTTGCAGCCGCCGCGCAGGCTTATTACTCGAAGCCGCTCAATCAACTGAATCTCGCTGAAATTGCCATGCTTGCAGGTCTCCCCAAGGCACCGGGAGCGTTCAATCCTGTGGTCAATCCAAAACGTGCCAAGTTGCGTCAGGCCTATATCTTGAAACGCATGCGGGATCTTAGATATATCAATTCTGACGAATTCGAGATTGCCATTAACGAACCCATCCAAACCAAGCAAACCACCTATCACCAGGAGCTTTCTGTCAACGCGGGTTTTGTTGCCGAAATGGTACGCCAGGAAGTGTACGAGAGGTTCCAGGAAGATACTTACACACAAGGTTACAGCGTCTACACCACGATACGCGTCAAAGATCAGGCGACCGCCTATGAGGCATTGCGTAAAGGCGTGATGGATTATGACCAGCGGCACGGATATCGAGGTCCCGAAGGGTTCGTAGACTTGAAGAAGAACAACACTGACGAGCTGCTTGAGGATGCACTGCAGGAAGTTCCAAGCAGCGACGATCTGATACCTGCCATCGTGCAAAATATCAGTACAAAAGGACTCGACGTTTTTCTCAAAGGCGGACTCTCTATCGAGGTACACGGCGAGGGATTGCGCTTTGCCCAACAAATGTTGGGGGACAAGCTCGCACTTAACCGACGAATTCGCAAAGGATCCCTGATCCGGGTTCGCAAAAATGCTAAAGAAATGTGGGAGGTAGTTCAATTGCCCCAAGCCGAAGCCGCTTTCGTTTCAGCCAGTCCGCGCGATGGTGCGATATACGCCCTTGTCGGCGGATTTGATTTCAACCGGAGTCAATTCAATCATGTGACACAAGCTTGGCGCCAACCCGGGTCGAGCTTCAAACCGTTCATCTATTCTGCCGCACTGGAAAAAGGCTTCACGCCGGCCTCGGTAATCAATGATGCGCCGCTCGTGGTTGACCCGATAGACACCGGTGGCGAACCTTGGGAGCCCAAGAACTTCGATGGCCAATTCGAAGGGCCAATGCGCATGCGTCAAGGCCTGACCAAGTCCAAAAATCTGGTTTCGATTCGAATCCTGCAATCCATTGGCTTGGACTACGCACAGGATTACGTGACCAAGTTTGGCTTCGACAAGGATAAAGTAGGACCCTATTTGACCATGGCTTTGGGCGCAGTTTCGGCCACTCCTTGGCAAATGGTGGGCGGGTATTCTGTATTTGCAAACGGCGGTTATCGAGTCACGCCTTATCTGATTCAGCGTATCGAGGATGGACAGCACAACATCATCAGCCAAGCTACACCTATAGAAGCCGGCAAAGGTGCTGAACAAGTCCTGGATGTGCGCAACGCGTTCACGATGGTCAATATGATGCAAGATGTCGTCAAACACGGGACCGCTATCCGTGCCATGTCGATGGGTCGGCAGGACCTTGCCGGAAAGACCGGCACCACCAGTGATTCTATGGATGCCTGGTTCTGCGGCTTTCATCCCACTTTGGTCGCAGTCACCTGGATTGGCTATGACAATCCGCGCAGTTTGGGAGAGAAGGAAACGGGTGGGGGTGCTGCCCTTCCTATCTGGATCGACTATATGACTGCCGCGCTCAAGGATATCCCCGAGTTCGCTTACTCTATACCCGAACACATCGTCACTGCCCGCATCAATGATGACGGTTTACGCAATGCCGAAGGCCGTCGGATTGAGTATTTCTATGAGGAAAACCTGCCTCCTGAGCAAAACAGCAACATTTTCGATTCCGCCAAACCAGCCGGCGGCGATGCTGACCAGCTCTACTAATGGGCAAACCGCATCCACAACGCCGCGACTTGATGCGGGAGCAACTTGCACAGCAGGCTGCACGCATTCTCGCAGAGGACGGAAATGCCGATTTTGCCTTTGCCAAACGTAAAGCTGCAAAACAGTTGGGGGCATCGGATACCCAGCACCTGCCCAGCAATCAGGAGGTAGAGGAGGCGCTTCACAATTATCGCGCGCTCTATCAAAAAGAAAGCCATCCCCATATCCTCACCCAACTGCGCGAAGAAGCCTTGGCTGCCATGTTGTTGCTGGAGCAGTTCCGTCCTTATCTCACTGGCTCCGTATTAAGCGGTACCGCTGGTAAGCTTTCTGACATCAACCTGTTGTTGTTTAGCGACGACGCCAAGGCTGTGCTGTTGTTTCTCCTCAAGAATGAACTCGATTTCGAGGATGGCGAGTGGCGTGTGCGAGTGGCGGGTCATGAGGAGAGCGTTCCCAGTTACACGTTAACCGGCGAAACGGGTACTTTGATCCATATCATCGTAATGCCGGAAAACTCCCGACACAGCGGCAACCGCCACCCTGAGACACATGCAGATATCGCGGCGGTGGAGGGATTGCTGAAGGGTTGAACTAGGTTGGGTGAAACTTTGAACCTCGGCCGTGTGACCGATGTGCTTACCCATCATTACGATGGTGATTACGAATTGGTAAAACGTGTTGAGATTCTTCCAACAAAAAGCGACTGAGCTCTTGTGTAGCAGTAGACGGTCGCTTCTCTTTGCGTTGAACGATATGCCAATTACGCAATATAGGAAAGTGGTCGACATCAAGGATGACGAGTCGTTTGGTCTCCAACTCCAGTTCGATCCCGTGCCGAGAAATGATCCCAATGCCCATCCCCGCCTGCACCGACTGCTTGATGGCTTCGTTGGTATCCATCGACATGTAGGCAGGCAAGGCAAGCTGATGGTCGGAAAAGTAACGCTCAACTACACCGCGCGTACCGGACCCCTTCTCGCGCAGCAGAAAAGTCTCGGAAGACAACTGTTGTGGTTTGATTCGTTTAGCCTTGACAAGAGGGTGAGAAGGAGAGGCGATGACTACCAAAGGGTTGGGCATAAATACTACAGCATACATTTCCGAACCATCGGGCGGCTGGCCCATTACAGCAAGGTCAGCGATGTTATCGGAAAGTTGCTTGATAACAGCGTCACGGTTTGCCACGGACAGACTAACTTTGATATTGGGATGCAACTGGATGAATTTAGCCAACAACTGAGGCATGAAATAGTTCGCTGTACTGACTACAGCGATACTGATATGCCCACGATCGAACCCTCGCATTTCTTCGAACACGGTTTCCATTTCTTGCATCAATTGCAAAACCGAACGGGAGTAATGCAACATTTCACGCCCCGCTTCAGTGAGAAACAACTTCTTTCCCACTTGCTCGAACAAAGGCAATCCGATAGTCTGCTCAGCCTGCTTGATCTGCATGGAGACAGCGGGTTGTGACAGAAACAACTCTGTTGCGGCGCGCGAATGATTCAAGTGGCGCGCGACGCTTTCGAAGACCTGTAGTTGGCGAAGGCTCAGTGGCAACATGGTGAGGGAATTCTAAACCATAAGCAGCGCTTATGGTTCTGATAAAAATATTTGACTGTTATTTATAGTATCAAGGCCGTAAAGTTCAAACCGTAGCAGAGACATTTCTAACAACAGAGGAGAAGACAATGGATCAATCAAATCGTTATGCAGATCTGAGCTTGGATGAGGCAGAACTGATCAAGAACGGTAAGCACATTCTGGTTGCTTACACAATGCACCCCATGGCGGGCGTGGGTTACTTGGAAGCGGCAGCACACATTGCGGCGGAGTCTTCTACCGGCACCAACGTTGAAGTCAGCACCACCGACGATTTCACCAAGGGCGTTGACGCGCTGGTGTACTTCATCGACGAAGCTAAAGGCATTATGAAGGTCGCTTACCCTAACGACCTGTTCGACCGCAACGTAACTGATGGTCGCGCCATGATTGTTTCTTTCCTCACCTTGGTAATCGGTAACAACCAAGGTATGGGCGACGTAGCTGACCTGCAAATGCAAGACTTCTACGTTCCGCAACGCATGCTGCAACTGTTCGACGGCCCAGCAAAAGACATTTCCGACCTGTGGCGCATCCTTGGCCGTCCAGTCGTGAACGGCGGCTACATCTCCGGCACCATCATCAAGCCTAAGTTGGGTCTGCGTCCTGAGCCCTTCGCTAAAGCGGCTTACCAATTCTGGTTGGGCGGCGACTTCATCAAGAACGACGAGCCACAAGGCAACCAAGTTTTCTGCCCTATCAAGAAAGTATTGCCACTGGTGTATGACTCTTTGAAGCGCGCGCAAGACGAGACAGGCGATGCAAAACTGTTCTCCATGAACATCACGGCGGACGACCACTACGAAATGTGTGCTCGTGCGGACTTCGCCCTTGAAACATTCGGCCCAGATGCAGACAAAGTCGCCTTCTTGGTTGACGGTTATGTTGGCGGTCCTGGCATGATTACCACCGCACGTCGTCAATACCCAAGCCAATACCTGCACTACCACCGCGCAGGTCACGGTGCGGTGACTTCTCCTTCTTCCAAGCGCGGCTACACCGCGTTCGTCTTAGCTAAGATGTCCCGTCTGCAAGGTGCTTCCGGCATCCACGTGGGTACGATGGGTTTCGGCAAGATGGAAGGTGGCGCAGATGATCGCGTAATCGCTTACATGTGTGAACGTGACTCTGTTGATGGTCCTTACTACCATCAAGAGTGGTACGGTATGAAGCCAACCACACCGATTATCTCCGGCGGTATGAATGCGCTGCGCTTGCCAGGTTTCTTCGAGAATCTCGGCCACGGCAACGTGATCAACACAGCAGGTGGCGGATCTTACGGTCACATCGACTCTCCAGCAGCAGGCGCGATCTCTCTGCGTCAAGCTTACGATTGCTGGAAAGAAGGCGCTGATCCAATCCAGTACGCGAAGGAACACAAAGAGTTCGCACGTGCATTCGAGTCTTTCCCCAAAGACGCGGACAAGATCTTCCCAGGCTGGCGCGAAAAACTGGGCGTACACAAGTAAGCTCAGTTGTATCGAAAGAAGTAAAAAAACGCGCCCCCACACGATGGGGGCGTTTTTTTCCAAGATTCAATACCGTTTTGCGTGTGTGGTCACACGCGGAACAGGAGTCAAAAAATGACAAATAAAGATCAATATAAAGTCGGCAAAGAACCTTTCTATCAAGCGCAAAGCGACGAAGTGACGCTGTATGAAGCAGCTTACGCGGCGCGACTCCCAGTGATGGTGAAAGGCCCGACCGGTTGCGGTAAATCGCGCTTCATCGAATACATGGCGTGGAAGCTCAACAAACCGCTCATCACCGTGGCATGTAACGAAGACATGACCGCAAGCGACCTCGTAGGGCGCTATCTGCTGGATGCCAACGGCACCCGCTGGTTGGATGGTCCGCTGACCACTGCAGCACGAATCGGCGCGATCTGCTACCTCGACGAAATCGTCGAGGCGCGTCAGGACACTACCGTGGTGATCCATCCGCTGACTGATCACCGCCGTACCTTGCCGCTGGACAAAAAGGGCGAGTTGATCCAGGCGCATCCTGATTTCCAACTGGTGATCTCGTACAACCCGGGCTATCAAAGTCTGATGAAGGACTTGAAGCAATCCACCAAGCAGCGCTTCACCGCGTTCGAGTTCGATTATCCGGCGGCAAAAGTCGAAGCAGAGATCTTGAGCAAAGAAGCCAACATCGAAGTGGGCCTCGCCTCGCAACTGGTCAAGATCGGCCAAGCGGCGCGCAACCTCAAAGGTCATGGATTGGATGAAGGTATCTCGACGCGCTTGCTGGTATACGCAGCGACCCTGATCAAAGGTGGCGTCGAAGTCAAAGCGGCATGCCGCATGGCACTGGTGCGCCCGATCACTGACGATGCGGACATCCGCGACACCCTGGATCACGCCATCGCTACGACCTTCGCATAAATCATGGCAAGCCCAGTGGTCGAGATCCCGGCACAACTGCAATCCTATTGGAAGAATCTGGATTGTGGCTTTCCACGCGTGGCGGAAGTGTTTCCGGAGTGCATGTTAGAAGCTCTGGCTAAGCTGTCCAACGACGGGATCGAGTCCTACATTGAACACGCGCGCTTCTTGGGCAAGATGGGGCGCGGAGCCGAACCTATCCTGATCTTTCTGGAAGAGTGGCCGGGTGTCGCCAAGACAATCGGCGAAGACACCTTGCTCGACATCATGTTGTTCATCCGCAAGATGTGGAAATCGCCCAACAGCAAAGCCATCGTGCCGTTCCTGCAATCGTTGCCGGTGACTGCACGCAGATTGCCAACGCGTGACCAGATCAGCGATTACCTTTCCATCGCGCTGGACTTGATGGAACGTACCACCGGCTCGGTACATGGTATCCACCAGACCTTCCCCAGCCCCGGCTTGCCGGAGATGTTCAAGCAGATACCGATCTTGCTTGGCCAATTGTCGCTGGCAGGCTTGAAGAACTGGGTGGATTACGGCGTGCGTTATTACGACGACCATCCAGAACGACAAACAGAATACTTCAGCTTACATTCGGCAGACAGCAAAGCGGTGTTGCAACGCGAGCGGCACGGTACCTTGCTGGTGGATAACGACCGCAAGTTGNNGTCTCAGGCATTGACCGCTATCGAGCCACGTTAGCGCACATCATCGGGCATCGACGTTGGACCAAGGCCATCATCGCCGACAACATGAGTCCGTTCCAACGCATGGCGGCTGAATTCTTGGAAGACTGCCGCGTCGAGTTTCTGGCGATGCGCGAGTATCCCGGATTGCGTCGAATCTTTACGGCTTTACACCCTGCCCCGGCCGAAGATGCGTGCGACCACGAAAAAGAATCCGGTGTGCGCCATCGTCTGACGATGTTGTCGCGCGCCATTCTTGATGCGCAACATCCCTACAAGAATCAGAACATCATCGAATTCGCACGTCGCTTCCACGAGCTGATGCAGCAAAGCGAATCCAGCACGCAAGAAGTCTCCGAACTGGCGATTACGTTCGTGGCGCGCACCCGTTTGCAAAGCGACAACCTGCCCAAGACCCATTTCAAAGATACCGTCATCGACTATCGCGACGATAACCGTCAGATGTGGAAGTTCATCGAAGAAGGCGACGAGGAAGAAGCCTTCGACGAGCCACGCAAGATCGAACCGGGCGAAGAATTGAAAGGTCTGCCACCACGCCATTATCACGAGTGGGATTACAACAGCCAAAGCTACCGTCCCGACTGGGTCAGCGTATACGAAGGACTGCACCCGCAAGGAAACGCAGCGGATATCGATAAGTTGTTGGAGAAACATGCAGGGCTAGCCAAACGTCTGAAGAAGATGCTCGACCTGCTCAAGCCGCAAGACAAAGTACGTATCCGTTATCAGGAAGAAGGTAGCGAACTCGATTTGGACATCGCCATCCGTTCGCTCATCGATTACAAAAGTGGCGCGCAACCCGATACGCGCATCAACATGAGCCACCGCAACGACGGGCGCAACATTGCCGTCATGTTGTTGCTCGACTTGTCGGAATCATTGAATGAGAAGGCGGCGGGAAGCCAGCAGACCATCCTTGAGTTGAGCCAGGAAGCAGTGACGATACTAGGTTGGGCGGTGGAAAAACTGGGTGATCCTTTTGCCATCGCCGGCTTTCATTCCAATACCCGTCACGATGTGCGCTACCTGCACATCAAAGGTTATAGCGAACACTGGGGCGATGACGTGAAAAGCCGTCTAGCTGCGATGGAAGCGAGTTACTCGACCCGTATGGGCGCCGCAATGCGCCATGCAGCGCATTACTTGGAAAAGCAGCAGGCAGACAAGAAACTGATGCTGATTTTGACCGATGGCGAACCGGCGGATATCGACAGCAAAGATGGTCGCATCCTCATCGAGGATGCACGCCAGGCGGTGAAAGAATTGGATCAGCAGGGCATCTACAGTTATTGCATCAACCTTGATCCCAAGGCGGATGAATACGTGTCCGACATCTTCGGCAAGCAGTACACCATCGTAGACAACGTGTCGCAATTACCGGAGCGATTGCCTGAGTTATTCATTTCATTAACCAAATAGCAATAGAGAGCAAGCTTTAAAAGCAGTAAAATCGCGCAGCAGAAATTAAAATAACCGAGGAGAAAGCAGCATGAGCAAAAGTCTGATTCAATTCATCATCGAAGAACAACGTCATATTCCCAATGCAAGCGGCGATTTCACCGGTTTGCTGAGCGACGTCATTTCAGCCTGCAAACAAATCGCGCATGACGTGAACAAAGGCGCGCTGATTGGCGTGTTGGGCAGCGCGGGTAGCGAGAACGTGCAAGGTGAGACACAAAAGAAGTTGGACATCATCACGAACGAAGTCTTCATTAAAGCCAACGAGTGGAGCGGACACTTGGCTGCAATGGCTTCCGAAGAAATGGATGACATCTACGAGATCCCCAAGCAATACCCGCGCGGTAAATACCTGATCACTTTCGACCCCTTGGATGGCTCTTCCAACATCGACGTGAACATTTCTGTCGGCACCATCTTTTCGATTTTGCGTTGCCCGGAAGGCGTGACCAATCCAACCGCCGCTGACTTCATGCAACCCGGTACCAAGCAAGTGTGTGCAGGTTATGCACTGTACGGCCCGAACACCATGATGGTGATCACCACCGGCCACGGTGTAAACGGCTTCACACTGGATCGCGACGTGGGTGACTTCTTCCTGACCCATCCGAACATGCAGATCCCCGTGGACACGCAAGAGTTCGCCATCAACATGTCGAATCAGCGATATTGGGAAAAGCCCGTTCAGAAATACATCGACGAATGTATGAAAGGTAAAGACGGCGGCCGCGAGAAGAACTTCAACATGCGCTGGGTTGCTTCCATGGTGGCAGAAGTACACCGCATCCTGACACGCGGCGGTATCTTCATGTATCCGTTCGATACCAAAGATCCAAGCAAAGCGGGCAAACTACGCCTGATGTACGAAGCGAATCCGATGTCCTTCATCGTCGAACAAGCAGGCGGTGTGAGCTCCACAGGTCGCGAACGTATCATGGAACTGAAGCCGAACGGTCTGCATCAGCGCGTGCCGGTCATTCTCGGTTCCAAGAACGAAGTGGATCGTGTCGTTGGCTATCACAAAGGCGTGTAATGTTTGAGACAACGCCCCCGGCAACGGGGGCGTTGTTACGTGTAGATTTTGGAAGGATGAAATGATGTCAAAACCACTCGTCTCGATTGTGATGGGCAGCAGCAACGACTGGGAGATCATGCAACAAGCCGCGCAGCAGCTGAAAGATTTCGGCGTGGCGTTCGATGCGCGCGTGATTTCGGCGCACCGTTCTCCCGACCTGTTGTTCGACTACATCAAAGACATGCATTTACAGGGTGTGCAATGTTTCATCGCGGGTGCGGGAGGTGCGGCGCACTTGGCAGGTGTTATTGCCGGCAAAACAACGTTGCCGGTATTGGGTGTGCCTATCCCCTCGAAATATCTGAAGGGCATGGACTCCCTGCTCTCCATCGTGCAGATGCCCAAGGGCATTCCAGTCGCCACCTTCGCCATCGGCGAGGCCGGTGCAGCAAATGCAGGATTGTTCGCGATCTCCATGTTGGCGTTGAACGATAAACAACTCGCACAAAAACTCTCTGACTACCGCATGAAACAAGCGGAGCAGATCGCGAATACCGCTTTGCCGACTTTGTAATTCGAGGTATCCATGTCCGCATTACACGAATCCAATCTGAGCAGCCTAACGTTCCTGCATCGTGGCAAAGTGCGCGATCTGTATGAGGTGGATGCCGACCATCTGCTCATCGTGCAAACCGATCGATTGTCGGCATTCGATGTCATTTTGCCGAATCCGATCCCCGGTAAAGGCGAGGTGCTAACAGCCGTATCGAATTTCTGGTTCAACAAGCTCGGTGGTGTGATTCCAAATCACCTTTCGGGTATCGACCCAGAATCCGTGGTGAAGACCGAGGCAGATCGTGCTCAAGTGCGCGGTCGTTCGTTCGTTACCAAGAAGCTTAAGCCGTTGCCCATAGAAGCCATAGTGCGCGGCTATCTGGTCGGCTCCGGTTGGAAAGATTACAAGAAGACCGGCGCAGTGTGCGGCATCCACTTGCCGGCAGGTCTGCAAGAAGCACAGAAATTACCGCAGCCCCTGTTCACACCGTCTACCAAGGCCGCAGCAGGTGAACACGACGAGAATATCTCGTTTGAAGAAGCCAAGAAATTGCTGGGCGCAGAGATGGCCGAAAAGGTGAAAAACGCCACGTTGGCGCTTTATACCCAAGCTGCTGATTACGCTCTGACACGCGGCATCATCATCGCCGATACCAAGTTTGAATTCGGCACCGACGCCGCAGGCACGCTGTATCTGATCGACGAAGCACTTACACCCGATTCCTCGCGATTCTGGCCTGCTGACCAATACAAGCTCGGCAGCAATCCACCCAGTTTTGACAAACAGTTTGTGCGTGACTGGTTGGAATCCTCGGGTTGGAACAAGCAACCTCCTGCGCCGCAAGTGCCTGCCGAAGTGTTGCAAAAAACAGCTGACAAGTACCGCGAAGCACAGCGACTCCTCACCGGCGTATGACTTCACCCGGCGACCTGATTGAGGGTTTCCATCGTTTTCGCGAAGAACACTTTGCGGATGAGGACGCGCTATACAAGCAACTTGTGGAGGAAGGGCAGACGCCAAAAATACTCGTGGTCGCCTGCTGTGATTCGCGTGTTGATCCGGCACTGGTGTTGGATTGTGCACCGGGCGACCTGTTCGTGATCCGCAACGTGGCAAATCTGGTTCCGCCCGCCGAAAGTCGCAACAGTGGACGCCACGGTACCAGTGCCGCACTGGAATACGGAGTACGCATTTTAGGGATCGAACACATCATCGTTCTGGGCCATGCGCATTGCGGCGGCATCCGCTCATTGTTGCAAGGGGATGATGCTACCAACGGGCAGGAGACTTACATCAACAGCTGGATGCGTCTTGCCGAGCAGGCCCAGAAAAAAGTTCAAAGCGAGATACCGGATGCCTCTTTCGAAGAACGCGAACGTGCTTGTGAGCAACAAGCCATCTTGAGCTCATTGGAAAACCTGATGACGTTCGAATGGATTCGCGACAGTGTCAGCGCGGGGACGCTAGCCCTGCACGGCTGGTATTTTGATATCGAACACGGCGAGTTACTGACTTTCAACGCAAAGAAGAATTGCTTCGAACCGGTCTGATTACTTCAACTGCTGAGCAGTTTCGTTATTCTGGGCTGTGTAGCCCTTTAGTTCACGATAGCGGGCTTTGTCCGAGGCGTAACGGGCTTTGACAGATTCCATTTCCTTGACGCTCGCATTCAGATCCTTCTGCAGTTTTGCGATGCGAGAAGTTGCATCTTCGATATCTTCATCCAGCGACTTCGGAATTTTGCGTCCCTGCTCGTTCAACTTGGCCAATTCCTGCTTCAGGGCCGCCAGATTATCCTGTGCTGAATTCAGCAATGTGGTGTAGCTGTTGGTGCGTGCGTTAACTTGCTGCAAATTGCGGTCCCGGGCGAGATCGATCTCTTGTTCAGAGCTATAGGTATTGACCAGAGCATTGTCGCGACGGGTGGCCTCAATGCGTGCCTTTTCTTCAGCCTTGGCTTTCAGATCCACTTTCTGGCCGTCATTGCCACGTTTGTCCGCGCGTTTTTCAATGCGTCCCTTCTCCAGCTTCACCGCCTCTTTGTCGGCATATTCTGCCGGGATGGTTTCACCGTAATGCGTGGTGCCGTTGTTGTCCACCCACTTGTAAAGCTTGGCTTCAGCGTTCAGGGAAAACAACGCGGCCAACGCAACAGCACTTGCCACCATTTTGAAATCGATCATCATTTCACCCCGTAACGGTCACGATAAATTTGTACCGCGCGCAGATTCTGCACCAAGTCAGCTTGTCCTTGCAAATATCCGAGCAAATCATCGAGTGCGGCTATAGAAATGACCGGTAGACCGAAGTCGCGTTTGACTTCCTGCACCGCAGAAAGCTCCCCTTGTCCGCGCTCCATCCGATCCAGCGAAATCACCACACCGCAGGGAGTCGCCCCGGCAGCCCGAATCAACTCGATGGACTCGCGCACCGACGTGCCGGCCGAGATCACATCGTCGATGATGAGTACCCGGCCCTGCAATTTCGCCCCCACGGTCGTGCCGCCTTCACCATGATCTTTGGCTTCTTTGCGGTTGAAGCAATAAGGCACGTTGCGCCCCTGCTCAACCAACGCGATTGAAGTGCCCGCCACCAACGGGATACCCTTGTAAGCCGGCCCGAATAGCAGGTCGAATTCGATGCCGGAAGAAAGAATTGTTTGCGCGTAGAACTGGCATAACGCGCGTAATGCCGCACCGTCCTGAAACAGTCCCGAATTGAAAAAATAGGGAGACAACCGACCGGCCTTGGTTTGAAACTCTCCGAAGCGCAACACTTTCTGTTCAACTGCGAAACGAATGAAATCTTGGCGATAGGAATTCATATAAAGCGTTGGAAAAGAATTTGAAGGGAGTCGCCATTATAATGGTGCGAAATTATTCAACGAGAAAAACATGCGCATCATCACGCTTAACTTCAACGGCATCCGCTCCGCCTACAACAAAGGCTTTCTCGAATGGTTTGGCAAACAAAATGCCGACATCCTGTGTGTGCAGGAACTCAAAGCCCAAGCGCCGGACATGACACCCGACATGCTCGCCCCGTTTGACTACCACGGCTATTTCCACTATGCCGAGAAGAAGGGCTACAGCGGCGTGGGCATCTACTGCAAACAGAAACCAGACAACGTCATCGTCGGCTTAGGCATCCCCGAGTTCGACTTTGAAGGGCGCTACATCGAAGCACAGTTCGGCAACCTCAGCGTCGTGTCGTTGTATCTGCCTTCCGGTTCCAGCGGCGAAGAACGCCAAGCCGTGAAGTTCAAATTTCTCGAAGCCTTCATGCCTCACCTCCGCCAAATGATGGAGAACTCAAAGGGTGGCGTTGTCGGTGAGTCGCGGTTGCTCCCGCAATCGGCTGGCTCCGCCAGTAACGTGTCGCAACCGCACATTCATCAATTATCCACCAGCGGTCGCGAAGTGATTATCTGTGGCGATTGGAACATCGCCCACACCGAGAAAGATCTGAAAAACTGGAAAGGCAACAAAAAGAACTCCGGCTTCCTGCCCGAAGAGCGCGCATGGCTCACCGAGCTGTTCGATGAGGTCGGCTTCATCGACGTGTTCCGAAAACTGCACCCCGAACTCGAAGCCTACACCTGGTGGTCGAACCGTGGCCAAGCTTGGGCGAAGGACGTGGGTTGGCGTTTGGACTACCAAGTCGCCACCCCCGCTATCGCCGTGAAAGCCATCCACACTGGCATCTACAAAGAACAACGCTTCAGCGACCACGCACCGATGATGGTGGATTACGGAGACTAATTCGGACAACTACCCCCCTTTGCAAAAGGGGGGCAGGGGGGATTTGAACTCTGTGCTACTTCACCGATTCTCAAATCCCCCTCACTCCCCCTTTTCTAAAGGGGGAAGCTTCAGTTGAATCTGCATAGGGAGAGAAAATGAAAACGACCAACGAACCTCTGACCCTGCTGCTGACGGGCATCCTCCTACTCGCCCTCACCGCCATCCACCCGCACGACTACGCCACATGGTGGATGGAGACCGCGCCTATCTTCATCGCGCTACCCATCCTCGTCGTCACCTACAAGACCTACACCCTCACCCCGTTACTGTATCGCCTGCTATTCCTGCACGCGCTCATCCTCATGGTCGGTGGCCATTACACCTATGCCGAAGTTCCGCTGGGTTACTGGATGCAAGACTGGTTCGGCTTCGCCCGTAACAACTACGACAAGATCGGCCATCTCGCCCAAGGCTTCATCCCCGCTTTGCTGTTCCGCGAACTGCTACTGCGCAGCTCCCCGTTGAAGCAAGGCGAGTTGCCTCGCGGTGAGCGCCAGCTACGAACTCATCGAATGGGCAGCGGCAGAGATGATGGGCCAAGGAGCGGACGCCTTCCTCGGCACACAGGGTTATGCGTGGGATACGCAGTCGGATATGTTGATGGCGTTGATTGGGGCGATTGTTGCGCAGGTGGTGTTGGGGAGGGTTCAGGGAAAACAGATCGCAGGCTGATTACTTTGGCTCACCCACCCAATTCTCCAACAGCAACCCCGGTACTCGTTCAAATTCGCGCAGGTTATTCGTGACCAGTGTTAAGCCGTTGCTACGGGCATGGGCGGCGATGTGCAAATCATTCACACCAATTGGCTGCCCGATTTTCTCAAGCGTTGCGCGGATATTCCCATACTGCCAAGCCGCTTTATCGTCGTAGGCCAGCACATCCAAACGGCTCACAAAATCTTCCACCACCGAGATGTTGCGTGATACATCGCTGCTCTTTTCCGCGCCGTGAACGAGCTCCGCCAAAGTAATGGAAGAGATTGCCATGCGACCTTGATGACGATTGAAAATTTCCAGCACCTCCAAGGGGCGCTGCTTGATCACATAAATGACGATGTTGGTATCGAGCAGATATTTCAACATGACCGCGCCTTACAGACTGTCGCGTTCCGATTGAAACTGACTTGCACGTTCAGCCATGAAGTCATCGGTCGCAGGAGCCGTCCCCAGAAAGAAGCTATTCCAGGACGATGTAACAGGCGAAATGATTCTTTCTTGTCCCTTGCTGCGCACCTCAACTTTTTTTACGGAGTCGGGGAAACGCATTTCAGCGGGCAAACGAACCGCCTGCGTGCGGTTGTTGTTGAACACGGTAGTGATGGTCATGATGGCCTCCAAATAATGCGATATACGCGAACTATATACGCGCAAATAACATGAGGTCAAGGCGTTGCTAGTGCTGAAGACCTGCTATCTCGCGGTGAGTGCCAGCTATGAACTCATCGAATGGGCAGCGGCAGAGATGATGGGCCAAGGCGCGGATGCTTTCCTCGGCACACAGGGTAATGTCTGGGATACGCAGTCGGATATGTTGATGGCGTTGATCGGGGCGATCGTTGCACAGGTGGTGTTGGGGAAGGTGCAGGACGGTCAACTTGGAGGTAGAGTAATAACCACCGGGCATTGCGGAAACTAAAATATCCGGTGTAATAAGTTACAGCCCAGCCTCTTGCATCAATTGCGCAATAGAAAAGTCCAGAGCGCGCGCGAGTCTTGCCAGCGTAAGAACTGCAACATTGTTATCTCCCCGCTCAACGCGCCCCACATAACTGCGATCTACTTCGGCTAGCAACGCCAGCTTTTCTTGAGAAATGTCCTTCGATAAACGTATGCGCCTAATCGCTTCGCCAAGTGCAATTAGCATGGGGTCTTGGCGTTTTCTTGAGAGATTTGGCATGCCGTCATCATTCCGATATGATGCGCACCAAGCCACGGTACATGTACCGCTTTTATCGAATCAAGGCAGCTGCTTTTGTTTGTGTAGTTGTTTGCTCAGGGAGTAAAGATGGAGCGAGACAGGCAGATTTTTTCGTATGTAGTTGATCACGATTATGGTTTTGCACCCAATCCTGAAGATGGGTTGTGTAGCCTAGCTCGTTGCAAATATGGCACACCAGAGAAGGCAAACTTAGTTGAGAAAGCCAGAATAGGCGATTGGGTCATCGGTACTGTTGGCAAGAATAATGCGAAAAGCGGTAGCAACATCCTGCGAGGTGGAATGCTGTACGCGATGAAAGTCACCGAGAAGATCACCCTCAAAGAATACGTTGCACGTTACCCAAACAGACGCGATGCCCAATTTCAAGGCGGCTGTGATAGAGAAAGTTTGAGCGGACGATTTGCCTTGTTGTCAGATACCTATTTCTATTTTGGCAGCAAGGCAATCAGCCTTGACGACCTGCCGCAATACAACGCGCATCCTATTGCCAAAAAAGGGCCCGGTTATCGAAGAGATTTTGATCTGGCTTATGTGCTGCAATTGGAAGCTTGGTTGTTTGCTAATTATCGAGTTGGGCAGATCGGTGAACCGTGTTTAGTCAGCAGTTTCAAAGCTGGGACAAGCGCATGAACTATTGCAGACAGTGCGGAAATAAGGTGCATGAATCTGCTAGCACTTGCCCATCGTGTGGTGCTTCTCAACAAATTACAGCGAATGAACCAACTCGCACAATATGGGCATCCATATTGTCATTGGTATTGGGTTTGATGGCATTTTCAACACTGTTCGATGATATCGGATGGGAAGCCGAGAGCACATTTGGAATGATCGGGATTTCTGTAACGAGTTTGATATTCGGGGTGTGGGCGATCAATACGAAACAAGAAGGACAGCAGATTGCAATTGCAGGTGTTGTGCTTCCCACATTGGGAATTGTTGGATTATTGGGTTCATTTTAACTAGAGGGAGAAATAGTATGGCTATGGTTCATTGTCGTGGTTGTGGAAAAGAAATACACGAGTCGGCGCAAACGTGCCCGTTATGTGGTGCACCGCAAGCAGTTGCTGGCGGTATGAAGGGGGTTGCAATAACTTCCTATGATCAAGTGCCATGGTTTCGGAAGCGCTTGGGCGCGGGTTTAATTTGGTTGATATTCGCTCCAGCCTACGTCGTTATCGCATTTACTGGTGAAATTTATTACCAACAGAAAGGGGAGCTAAAAACCGTGGGGGTGGCTAGCAAAATAATATTTTCTGTTTTGTGGCTGTTTTTTGTCGGCAAAGCTATTTTTGGAAATTGATAGCCATTGCACCCAATCATCCTTGTGAGAGGTATGTATGAAGAAGTTGATAGTGATTTTAGGAGCACTGATTGCTTTAGGTGTATCGCAAGTGGCGGTATCCGGTGAAAGCTTAATGGACTTGGATGATATAAAGCTGGATGCAAAATCCCTAGTAGGGAAAACGGTAAAAGTGAAGGCGCAGGGGATGTTGATGGCTGACATGTTCATGATAAGCAAAGGAGACATGAATTCCATTGCAGTTGATACATCTCGTGTTCCTCGTGAGCAGCGAAAGAAAATATTACAGAAGTGTGCTGACATTATGACCCCGTGCAACGTTACAGTTACAGGGGTTGTAGGAATCGACCTGATGGATAGCGTTGAAATATTTGCAGTATCAGTTGAACAGTGAAAATCAATGAACAAAAAAATGCCCGCCCCCAGTAATCAGAAGGCGGGCATTTTTGGTTAAGCTTACATTTCCTTGACTTCACCCCACGGCGCAACCTTCAACAACAACACCATCCCCGGTATCGCCAACACCACACACAGCAAGAAGAACATCGTCCATCCTAGGCTTTCCACCAACCATCCCGCTGTCGCGTTCATGAAGGTGCGCGGCACGGCGGCAAGGCTGGTGAACAGGGCGAACTGGGTGGCGGTGTAGGCGGGGTGGGTGGTGCGGGCGATGAAGGCGACGAAGGCGGCGGTGCCCACGCCTACACCGAAGGCTTCCAGTCCGATGACCAAGCCAAGTTGGGTGAGCTCGGCCGCACCGATGACATCGAAGTGTCCTTTCGAGGCGAGCCAAGCGAAGCCGAAGATGGACACCACTTGCACCACGCCGAACAACCACAGCGCGCGGTTGATGCCGATCTTCAACATCCACAGCCCTCCCAGCAATCCGCCGATGACGGCAGGCCACAAGCCCGCGTTCTTGGCGATGAGTCCGATCTCGGTCTTGCTGAATCCCATGTCCATGTAGAACGGTGTCGCCAGCGCGGTGCACAGGCTGTCGCCGAGTTTGTAGAAGAACAGGAAAGCGAGGATGAGCAACGCGCTGTTCCAACCTTGGCGCGTGATGAATTCGTGGAAGGGTTCGACCACGGCCTCGCGCAAGGTCTTGGGTGGCGCGGCACGGTGCGGTTCGCTCACCATCAGCGTCATCACCATGCCGGGCAGCATGAACAGCGCGGTGATGATGAACACCATGCTCCACGGTAGATGGTCGGACAGGATGAGCGAGAGCGAACCGGGGATGAGACCGGAGATGCGATACGCGTTGACGTGGATGGAGTTACCGAGGCCGAGTTCGGAATCAGACAACAACTCGCGGCGATAGGCATCCAGCACGATGTCCTGCGTGGCGCTCAAGAAGGCGAGCAGGGTGCAGAACAAAACGATGGTGCTCATCTCGGTCTGCGGCGAGAATCCGCCGAGCGTGGCGATGACCCCCAACAAGCCGATCTGCGATAGCAACATCCAGCCGCGTCGGCGACCCAGCGCAGGCACGGCGTATCTATCCAGCAAGGGCGACCAGATGAACTTCCACGTGTAGGGAAACTGGATGAGCGCGAACAGCCCGATGGTCTTGAGATCAATCTGCTCGCTGCGCAGCCAAGCGGGGACGAGGTTGAACAGCAGATACAGCGGCAGGCCGGAAGAGAATCCGATGAAGACGCAGATCAGCATGCGTCTTGTGAAGAGTTGCTGCCAGATGGTCATGGGGTGGGCGCTTTGTTGAGGGAGTGCTCCCCCTCCCTCAGTCCCTCCCCCGATGGGAGAGGGAAGTTAAGCCCTTCTCCCATCGGGGGAAGGGTTGCACCCGCAAGGGGTAGGCCGTGGTTGTACGGGGCTAAAGCCCCAACAACACACGCTCGGAAGGTGGAGCACTCGCTCAGATTACTTCGCACGTTTAAATCGATAAACCGCTGTGCTACCCAGCAGGTTTGGAAGTACCGATACATCGCTTCCGCCCGCCATCACATGCCGACCGAGAATGCGAATTTCGTGCGTAGCGCAAAGATATTCAAAGTCGCGCAAGGTACACAGATGCACGTTGGGTGTGTCATACCACTGATAAGGCAGTTCTTTGGAAACGGGCATGTTGCCGAACAAAACCTGGAGACGATTCTTCCAGTAACCGAAATTTGGGAAACTCACGATGCCTTCACGACCAACACGCAGAATCTCTTTGAGTAGCGCCTCGGTGTGGCGCGTTGCCTGGAGCGTCTGCGACAGGATGACGAAATCGAACGAGTCACTTTCAAAATCCGCGAGTCCGGATTCCAGGTCGTCCTGAATCACGTTGACATGGTTGGCTATACAGGCGGCAATATTCGCATCGCTGATCTCCACGCCGTAACCGAGCACTTCGCGCGTTTCGCGCAGATAACGCAGCAGACTTCCGTCACCGCAGCCGAGGTCGAGCACCGACGAACCCTGCGGAATCCATGCCGCGATGGCGGCAAAATCGGGGCGGGATTGGATGAGGGGTGCACTCATAACACCACCTCGTTGTGGACGTTGTTCAGGTAATTGCGCATCACGGCGAAATATTGTTCGTCATCCATCAAAAATGAATCGTGACCGTGGTTAGAAGTAATCTCGGCATAACTCACATCGAGTTTGTTGTGCAACAGCGCGCGCACGATCTCGCGTGAACGTTCCGGCGAAAAACGCCAGTCTGTGGTGAATGACACCACGAGGAATTTTGCCTGTGCAACAGCAAAAGCACGGTTTAGGTTGCCCTCAAAACTGCGTGCCGGATCAAAATAATCCAGCGCCTTGGTCATCAGCAAATAGGTGTTTGCATCGAAATAAGCGGCGAACTTGTCACCCTGATAGCGCAGATAAGATTCGATCTGAAACTCGATTTCGTAGTTGTATTTCAATTTGCCGCTGCGCAACTCGCGCCCGAATTTGTCCGCCATCGCGTCATCGGAAAGATAGGTGATATGTCCCAGCATGCGCGCCAAACGCAAGCCGCGCGTGGGCACTGCGCCGTGCTGGTAGAAATCACCCTGATGAAATTCCGGATCGGTGAGGATGGCATTGCGCGCCACGTCGTTGAAAGCGATATTTTGCGCAGAAAGATGCGGCGCCGAGGCGATGGTCAAAACATGTCGCACACGCTGCGGAAAGGATAGCGCCCACTGCATCGCCTGCATGCCGCCCAAACTGCCGCCGATAACTGCGGCAAATTTTTGGATACCCAGATAATCGGCGAGTCGCGCCTGAGTTTCAACCCAATCTTCCACCGTGATCACCGGGAAGCTTGCGCCGAAAGGTTTGCCGGTTTGCGGATTGATGCTGGAAGGTCCGGTCGAGCCGTGACAGCCGCCGAGGTTGTTCAGCCCGACAACGAAAAACTTTTCGGTGTCGATAGGCTTGCCGGGACCCACCATGTTGTCCCACCAGCCGGAATTTTTTTCATCGTGGGCGTAATACCCGGCGACATGATGATGCCCCGACAATGCATGACAGATGAGGATGGCATTTGTTTTGCCGGCGTTCAATTCGCCATACGTTTCAAATACCAGCTCATAAGCCGGCAACACCGCGCCGCTCTTGAAGGTGAGCGGGGTGTTAAAAGAAACGCGCTGGGCGCAAACGATGCCTACCGATGAATTCACGAAATCCCCAAAACAAAAAACCCGGTCAGCTTGAGCCAAAACGGGTTGAGTCGCTTTAGCTGGAATGTTTTATGTGCCCCGCAAGCTGATGTCAAATCGGCACGAAACGCAGTTTCCGTGATTTGCCGAAGGCTGTCAATTCAACACAGGCAACTTTGGCTTGGACGTTGCGGGCCACCGACGCAGTGAACCGACTCAGGTTGCGTTTAATTTATCCAGCAGCTCGCGGATTTTGATCGGATCGTCGGCGCGCATGATCTTCTGTGTGAGTAGCGCAATCTCGGGCAAGTTGGTGGTTAAAACGCGCTGTTTGGTGCCAAGCAATTGTGCCGGATGCATGGAGAATTGGCGTAATCCCAAACCCAGCAACAAACGCGTGTAGCTTAGTTCACCGGCCATTTCACCGCACACCGAGACCGGTACATCGGCTTTGTTCGCAGAAGTGATTACCAGCGCCAATAACTGCAAAACTGCGGGATGCAGCGGATCGTAAAGATGCGCCACTTCCTCATCGGTACGGTCGATGGCGAGGGTGTATTGGATCAGGTCGTTGGTGCCGATGGAAAGAAAATCCAATTTCTTGATAAAGACATTGAGCGCCAGCGCGGCAGCCGGGATTTCGATCATGCCGCCGATTTTCACCGTTGGACTGAAGGCAATTCCCTGCGATGTCAGGTCGTGTTTGACGCCATCCATAATCTGCAAGGTCTGGGTGATCTCCGCCGCTCCGGAAAGCATCGGAACCAGTATCTTGAGATTGCCATGCACCGAGGCGCGCAACAACGCGCGTAACTGGGTGCGGAACAATTGCGGTTCGGCCAGACAAAGGCGTATCGCGCGCAAACCCAGCGCGGGATTGCTGGCGACACGGGTAACACCCTTGAGTTGCTTGTCCGCCCCTAGATCGTAAGTGCGGATGGTCACCGGCAGGTCGCCCATACCTTCCAGCACGGTGCGATAGGCGATGAACTGCTCTTCCTCGTCGGGCAGATCATCACGATTCAGAAACAGGAACTCGCTGCGGAACAAGCCGACACCGGCCGCACCGTTTTCTTTCACTTGGGCCAAGTCATTCGGTAACTCGATGTTGGCCAGCAGGTCGATGCGTGTACCGTCCAGCGTGGTCGCACGGGCTGTGCGCAGCCGTTTTAGTTTTTGTCTTTCAAGCGACCATTGGCTCTGGCGCAGTTTGTATTCCGCCAGCAGAGTTTTGTCCGGATTGACGATGACCACGCCCTGCTCGCCGTCCACGATCAGCATGTCGCGGTCTTTGATTAACTCGCGCGCATGATGCAAGCCAACCACACAAGGCGTGTTCAAACCACGCGCGACGATGGCGGTGTGTGAAGTCGCGCCGCCGAGGTCGGTCAGGATGGCGCAGAACTGGTGCGGCTTGAGTTGGATCAGATCGGCAGGGCTGACATCGTGCGCCACCAATACCATTTCGCTGTCGTGTTGCGGCACGGGCGGCACATGACCCGGATGGCCGCTTAATACCTTGAGGATGCGCTCCACTACTTGGATCACATCGGTCTTGCGTTCGCGCAAATAGGCATCGTCAAAAGCTTCGAACTGGGTGACCAGCGCATCCATCTGCGACTTGAGCGCCCACTCGGCGTTGCAGTGCTCCTGCTGGATCATCTCGCGTGCCGCGTGGCTGATATGTTCGTCACCCAGGATCATCAGGTGCAGATCCAGAAAAGCATCGAACTCGGCAGCGGCTTGTAACGGACGATTGCTGCGCAAAGCCGACATTTCATCGCGGGTGGTTTGCAAAGCGGCATCCAGACGAGCGACTTCTTCTTCCACCAGATGTTTGGGCAGCATGTAATGCACCACTTCCAGCGAGGTGTGCGAAACGAGGTGCGCATGGCCGATGGCGATGCCGCTGGAAACCGGCGATCCGTGCAGTGTGAATGTCACTGACCTTCTCCGAAATAATCGTTGATGAGGGCAATAATCGCGTTCAACGCTTCTTCTTCGCGCTCACCGCTGGTCTCAATGGAAATGGTCGTACCCTTGGCCGCAGCCAGCATCATTACGCCCATGATACTTTTGGCATTGATGCGCTTGCCGTTGCGCGCCAGCCATATCTCACAGGGATACTGCGAGGCGAGTTGCGTCAATTTTGCCGAGGCACGCGCGTGTAATCCCAGAATGTTGATGATCAAAGCGTCCTGTTTTTGCATTTGTCTTTTCAGTTTTCAAGATTGATCGGAACGATACATTCGCGTCCGCCGTCGAGGGCGATCTGCGCCAACTCCGGCATGGTTTTGTTGGGATAACAAACGACCCGCAACAACATGGGCAGATTAACCCCGGCCACTCCCATCACATGTTCGGCATGGCACAGTTGGCGCGCCACGTTGCTGGGCGTTGCGCCGAAGATATCGGCAAGGATGAGTACCCCTTTTCCCAAGTCCAATTGTTGGATCAGCGCGTGACCTTCGGCCAGCTTGGCATGCAAATCGTCGTCGGCGTAAACCGATAACACTTTCACGTTTTCCGGGACAATGCCCAGCACATGTTTGACACAATCCAACAGACTTTCACCGAGCGCGTTATGCGCTACCACCAGGATTCCGGCCATCAAATCACTCCCAATAAACGCGCAAGTAGTATCGCGATGACTAGCAATATTATCCAGCCGTAACGCACCATCAATCCAAGCAGGCGGGTTTTATTGGCCTCGTTCGTATTCTCTTCATCAACAATATTGCGGATCTGTTTCAGTGCGTGGGCAGCCGTGGTCCGTTGGATGTTTTTCTGCAAATTATCGTCTGTCGTCATGGTTCGAGCCTTGGGAGAGTTTTGCTGTCGGTGAATTCTAGCCGTTTCTGCATCGCGGCGGTAAGGTGCACCACGCCGTCAGAGTCTATGAGCAACGCTTCCTCCAGCCGCATATTTTTGGCAGCAACACGCCATCCAGATAATCCCGATATGAACAAGGGCTTGGACGAGCCGTCGGAGAGCAAACCGGCGCGCGGACCGTGGGTGATGATAGTGACGGCCTGCACACCTTGCACTGGATGACCGGTACGCGGGTCGATCAAGTGGCAATAACGTTTACCGTCCAACTCGAAGTAGCGCTGGTAATCCCCCGAAGTACCGACCGCCTCGCCGTCATGCAACTCCATTGTGGCCAAAGCGCCGGGTTTGCGCGGGTGTTGTATGCCGATACGCCACGGACGTTTGCCATGCGTGCCCAGCGCCAGCACATTGCCGCCAATGTTAATCAGCGCGTGATGGATTCCTTTTTGCTTAAAAATGCCTGCTGCCCGATCCAATGCATAGCCTTTGGCGTAGCCCCCGAGGTCGAGTTGCACTGCGCGGTTGCGGCTGGAAATACAGTGCCCCCCTCTCCCACCGGGGGTGGGGGAACACGTTGCAAGAAATACCAGATCACCCATTTGCGGATTCGCATTCACCAGCATTGAGATTTTCTTTTCATCTGGAAGCACGGCTTCGAAAGCGTCCGACTGAAATCCCCAGGTTTGGATCAAGCCGCCAATCGCCGGATTGAACAGCCCGTTTGAAAGTTCCGAAAGTTGTGCCGCTTCTTGCAGCATCGCGGCGATCTCGGGTGAGACCGTTTTCGGTTTCCCCTGCGAGATCGCCGTATTCAAGTGGCTTAATTCGGAAGGTTGCCAGGCGTGTAGCAGATCATGTAGACGTTGGAATTCACGCATCACCTCGCTTATTCCTTGCTTTGCAAGAGCTTCATCCGCCCCGTACACACTGACTTCAACCAGCGTGCCAAACACGTAGCCCTGTTCCTGATAGAAGGGTTCTTTGCCGCAGGCGGCAAGGAAAAATGCCAAGGAGGTGGTGAGGAAAACACGAAGCAATAAATACGAAGCGAAAGGCATTACACCCCCCTTTGAAAAAGGGGGGTGGGGGGGGATTTGAGAACAGGTGAAACATCACCGAACTTAAATCCCCCCTGCCCCCCTTTTTCAAAGGGGGGTAAAGACTTTGAGTGCATTACTGCGGAGCGGATCATTCCGCCGCCATCTCTGCCAGTTCCAGCGAGGCCGCCAGCAATGCCAAGCGGGCGACCACGCCGTAAGCGTAGAAGCGGTTCGGGGCGTCATCGGGTTCGCAATCGGGATTGGGCAAGATGCAACATGACTCGAATGCCAAAGGTTCGAAGCGCATGCCCGGTGCGTTGAGATTTTCGTCCACACCGCGCTCGGTATGCACGCGGTAGAAACCACCGACCACATAGCGGTCGATCATGTACACCACGGGTTCGGCCACCGCGTCATTCAGATTTTCGAACGTGTAGACGCCCTCCTGAACAAGCACGTCGGAGACTTGCATGCCTTCTTTCACCACCGCCATCTTGTTGCGTTGTTTGCGGTTGAGGTCGCGTATTTCACTGGCGTCCTTCACCGACATGATGCCCATGCCGTACGTGCCGGCATCGGCTTTTACAATCACGAAAGGATCGTGTTTCACGCCGTATTCGGTGTATTTGGCGCGAATCTGTTGCAGGACGCTGTCCACCTGGGCAGCAAGGCATTCCTCACCGACACGCTCGTGGAAATTCACTTGATTGCACACGGCGAAATACGGGTCGATCAGCCACGGGTCGATGGAAAGCAACTCGGCGAACTTCTGGCTGACTTGATGGTACGCGGCGAAGTGTTTGGATTTACGTCGCACATACCAGCCTGCTTCTAACGGTGGCAACACGGTCTGTTCCAAATTCTTCAAGATGTCGGGAGCGCCCGCAGACAGATCATTGTTGAGCAGCACCACACAAGGGTCGAATCCGTCCACGCCGAGACGGTTACCCCTGCGCTCCAGCGGTTCCAGCGTGAGCGAGCTGCCATTGGCCAGTTCCAGCGTGGTGGGCGCAGTGATTTCGGGCAACAGTGAGCCTATACGTACTTTCAACCCGGCCTGACGCAACACCAGCGCGAGTTGTGCCACGTTCTGCAGATAGAACTGGTTGCGTGTGTGGTTCTCCGGGATGAGCAAAACGCCACGCGCTTCGGGGCATATCTTTTCAAGCGTACTTTGTACCGCGTGAACACACAGCGGCAAGAAGTCGGGATTCAGATTATTGAATCCGCCGGGGAACAAGTTCGTATCCACGGGCGCCAGTTTGAAACCGCTGTTGCGCAGGTCGACAGAGCTATAAATGGGCGGCGTGTGTTCCTGCCATTGCGTGCGGAACCAGTGTTCGATATTCGGTTGGGCAGCGAGAATACGCCGCTCCAATTCCAGCAACGGGCCTTTCAATGCGGTGGTGAGATGCGGAACCATGATGAACTCAATGTTTGATGAGTGAGCATTCTAGCCGATGCGGCAGGACAAAATGAAACCGCCCACACAAGGCGGGCGGCGAGCTAAGTTCTTTGGCTAGGATTACTTGGAGCTATATTCAGAAATACCAACCCGCACCCAGTGATAGCGAGGTGGCGTTGTATTTGTTGCCTACATCTTTCATATCCCCGTTGTTCTGGTAGTCATTCAAAGTACGGAATGACGCGTTCAATCGGATTTGTTCCGAGAATTGATAGATCACACCACCTTCTAGGTGGTTATAAGTCGCTTGTTTTTTGATATAGCCAAACGGACCGAAGGCTCCAGTGGCGTAAACCGTTAAGCCATTGAGCGGGACGGCAGAAGCAGTAAACGTGAGCGGAAAGGAAAAGTTGCCGTTCTTATATTGATTGGGTAATTGCATCAGATAAATATACGTTCCAAAGCCGATGCCGTACGAAACGGGGGAGTCTTCATGACTCCAGAGCGTGCGGTCAACTTCCAGCCCTAGAAGCGATGGTGTGTAGTCTGTCTTGGTGTTGATCGGAAACAAATGATCCCAGGGTGACCCTTCGCTAGACCATATGATGCGATACACCTCGCCATCATTTGCAACGGGCTGCCTTTCTTCCCACGAATACGTGCCGATGACTTCGCCTTTCTTTTCCATATCCTGTTGTTTCCCCAACTCAGCACTGCGTTGGCGCGTCATGTTTCCCACACCCGCGCTAATTGCACCTGTGGTGTCATAAAAGCCGATGGTGTGAAGTCCAAGCGGGGTCGCAACCCCAATTTTGGGGGTGTAATTCCAAGTCTTGTGTTCGTAGAAAATGCCGGAATCGGCTTGGACACTAAAAGAGATCGCCGTAGCGATAGTTCCAATAAGGACGTGATGGTTTTTCATTGTTTGCCTGTAATTGTGTGCGGAAAAAATGCGCCCGATTATCTCGGGCGCTCGGGTGCAAGAGGGATTACTTGTTGGCGAGGCTAAATGCCAAACGCTCAGCCATCGCCTTGGCAGCAACTTCAAATTTAGGCGACAGTGCTTTCCAATATTCGAGATTCTTATGGCTCTCTCCGCTGGGCACATTGATCTCATCCGGATTCACAGAGATGGTCAATTGGGGAGCTGTGATATTGCCAAACATGCTTGGGTTGCTTGCCCATACGCGCAAGGTGAGGTTACGCACGCGCATCACTTTGCGATCGTTCACGATATCCACTTCCCAATCCGCACTGGCAGGGATTCCAGTGCCGGACATGGCCGCTGAAGCCGCGTCCTTGGGGCCATCACTCAAAAGCCCGCCGCTCATATATTTGTAACCCGCGGTGGGCATCTGGTAGAGACCGAAGTAATAGTCCGGGTTGAACATCTTGCCTTTCACCATCTGGGTATCTGTCTTGAGCTTGGTTTCACCCTTCAGCTTTGCATAAGCAGGCAAAGAAATCACCGTATTGCTATCGGCGGTATTCACCCCCGCTTTCTGCAAAACGGAATTGAGGATCTTCACGATATCGGCATTAATCTTCTTGGCATCGGCTTCGGTCAGGTGATCTTCCACAGGTTCACGCGATGCGAAGTCGGTGCCACCACCAACGCCCGCCAATGATGCCGCTCCCGCCATCAAACCACTGGCGATCTTGGTGCCGGTGTGGCCTTCACCACTTAGGAGCGTCAGACGCTCAAGATGCACACCCAGATTGACGTTCATCCCGCTCACCGGAAGCTTCTTACCCCTCAAGGCCTCTGCATTGTTGATCTGCCCGCCTGCATTTAATGCGACATCGCTCTTTGGGGGCGCGGAGGCACAACCGACGAGCACAAGACTTGCGAAGAGGACAGCAGATAAATTTGTGAATCGAAGTTCCATCGTTGTTCTCCCTGATGAGTTTAAGAAATTCCAAGAGGAAAGTTAATGCGTAGAGATCATCTGCACAATCCCGCGAACGCGGGGGGCGTAAAAGGAAAATGTGGCGATAATGCAACAGGCTGGAGCGCCAGACTGCGCATCGCCCTCGATCTAAAAAGGCCATTTCTTTCGAATTTGAATAGGCATTAACATTGCATATTAAAACCTTACCTTTTAATATACGATAATGATCAATCGAAATCTGCTACATTCAATAGACCGTTCTTTAACGGATTTCCCCGCTGTTGTGCTGCTTGGACCGCGTCAGGCGGGCAAAACTACGCTGGCAAAACTGGTTGCGAATGCGCGAACAGACAGCCTCTACCTCGATTTAGAACGTCCGTCTGATTTGGCAAAGTTAGCCGACCCCGAATTATTTTTGTCACGACACGTCAATCAATTGATCGTATTGGATGAGATTCAGCGTCAGCCTGAACTATTTGCTGTATTGCGCTCACTCATTGATGAGAACCGAAGTCCGGGTCGTTTCTTGTTGTTGGGTTCGGCATCACCCGAACTGCTACGTCAATCCTCCGAGTCGCTGGCTGGCCGAATCATTTTTCACGAACTCGCCCCGTTCGATGTCAGTGAAATTCAACCCGCTCATGCCGAGCTGCAAAATTTCTGGTTGCGTGGCGGCTACCCCTTAAGTTGGCTGGCAAAGTCCGACACCTCATCCTTTGTATGGCGCGAGTCTTTTATCGCCACGCACTTGGAGCGCGATATACCTTCTTTTGGCATCCGCGTGCCCAGCACAACCTTGCATCGCTTCTGGCAAATGCTTGCGCACCTGCACGGGCAACTGTGGAACGCCTCGCGTCTGGCCTCCGGCTTTGGCGTGTCTGCCCCCACCGTTCAGCATTATCTGGATATTTTAGAAGCCACTTACATGCTGCGCCGCCTGCCGCCGCTACAAGCCAATCTCGGCAAGCGGCTGGTAAAATCGCCCAAAGTTTATCTGCGCGACAGCGGGCTATTACACGCGCTGCTCGGCATCGAAAGCCTTAACGATTTGGCCGGACACCCCGTGGTGGGCGCATCTTGGGAGGGCTGGGTGTTAGAGCAGATTGCCCAACTCATCGGGACGCAATGGCAACTCTCGTTTTATCGCACTGCAGCTGGTGCAGAAATGGATGTGATCGCTGAACGCGGCAATCGAAAAATCGGATTTGAAATTAAATTTTCCAGCGCGCCTAAACTCACCAAAGGTTTTTGGTCAGCCCTGACTGACTTAAAGCTTGAACACGCTTACCTCGTCGCGCCTGTTCAAAGCGGCTATCCACTCGCCCCCAATGTTGATGTTGTTCCCGCAACTGAATTGGCAACGCTGCTCAAGGCGATTTGCCCCTCCTAAACTTGGAAAAGTATCGACAAAACAAAGCCGCCCGAATGAGTCCGGCGCTTTAAGTTGAAACAACAGCAATATTTAGAACGGTGTAAAACTCAGTGTTCCATTCACGGTATGTGTTGTGGCTTGTGCCGCATAAGTAAAGACGGTGTTAGTGAAGGTCAGTGTGCCTGCCACTTGATTAAATGCAATGCCCAAACCAGAACAGGCGGGAGCAGACAGAGTAGTGGTTCCAGTGATGGTACAAGTAAGTCCCGTCTGCGCGAATGTCGTGCCCTTTTCGCAACTTGCACATGCGGAAGCCATTGGGCTACCCACATTGATCTGGATGCTGACAGTCGTTGCTGTTGTCCCCACCATATGCGTGACATCAAGGAAGTCCTTCGCAGTGTTCGGTGATGTTTGGCGATATTGAAATTGAGCTATGCCTACCGCTGGGGTGAGGGTAGAGGTAGTGGGTGCCGAACCTGCGAAAGCGAGCAAGTTCTTAAATGCCGGTGCGACAGTAATCCCTACACCAACTGCCGGTCCATTCAGGGTGGTTGCCGCCACTTCAGGCGATTCAACACTCTCACCATATGCATTCACAGCGGTGACTTTATAGTAGTAATTCGTCACGGTTGAATAGTAAGGGGTGTTGGATGGGAACAAAGCCCTCGCAATGACTGAACCCACATCGTTAAATGTAGTGGCTGAGGTTTGGCCGATCAAATCTCCGTAACCTCCCGCATCCATCTTCACAACAGTGAACCCCATAGTCGTGTTGCGATAAACCCTGTAAGCAGTCGCCCCTGCTACGGCCGGCCAACTCAAATTGATTTGCGTCGCGCTGATAGGCATTGCAGTGATGAGTGTTGGCGCACTGGGTGGAACAGCTGCAAGTGTGGTTGCAGTGACCTCGGCTGAACCTGCGCTTTCACCTGCCGCATTTACTGCTGTCACTTTGTAGTAATAGGCTGTCGAAGCAAGGTGTCCCGTTGTTAAATTGGCTGTTGTGGTTGCGCTGCCTGTAACGTAGTTTCCTGTTGCAATTGCTACACCTGCTGCGGTTGAACGATACACATAATAGCCAGCAGCACCCGGCACAGCGGTCCAACTTAAATTAACTTGAGAAGTGCTGATGGGGGTGGCTGTAACGCCACTTGGTATGGCAGGAACAACGGCTGTCGTAGTGAGTGTGAAAGTGCCCACAGGGATCGCTGTGCCGCCATTAACTCCATTGACTGAAATGCTGTATTGGCTTGGCGTCAAGGTTGCGGGCTTTGGAAGCAAGTTCGAAGGTACGTCAGCGGTGATACTAGTACTTGTCAACGAGGTCGGCATCACCAGCTTTGTGCCAAAGTTCACATAAGGTGCAGCGCCATTGATTAGGTCGATGTTCGTTCCAGTGATGGTTACCACCGTGCCACCCGCGCCACTTGCCGGGCTAAAGCCGGTGATGACGGGCGCGCCACCTACTACTACTGCGGTTACCGTAAACGTTCCCGTTGCCACCACCTCTCCCCCGGGATGCACAACAGAAACGGAATAGCTGCCTGCCGTAAGTGAAGCAGGAACAGTGGTGGTGATGCTGGTTGCGGTGTTTGTACCGATGACACCGCTCACAAAGGCGGTGCTAGGCGAAGGCCCAGTAAACAATACGTCGGTCACAGCACTAAGATTCGTCCCCGTTATCGTCATCGAGGTACTTACCGCGCCAGTCGTTGGCGTAAAGCTGGCGACGGTTGGCGTTGTTGCGCCGCCACCCGATCCGCAAATCGTTGTGCATGATCCACCACGAACCACACTGAAGCTTGCGCCATTAGCTAGCGTTCCTGTGAATCCACTATCCGTGAAAAAATCAACGTGATCAGACGGCTGCATCTCTACATACAAAGGCGCGCCAGTAGTCGGCGTATTTTCAAGGCACATCGAAGTAACGAGTTTGGTTGCACCGTTGTAAGTCAAGCCGCCTGCTGCGCTTAATACGAAAGATGCGCTACCCGTGGAAACAAACGGGTCGCCAATATTCGGACCAAAATTACCGACATTGCCGGTGTAAGTTTTTGCATAAACCGCCAATTCTGTTGCGGAGGGCGCATGGACTGGAACGCTGTAATGAGAGGATGAGCAAGTGGTGACTCCACCTCCGCCCGCCCCAGACCCGCCACTCGCCGTTCCCGCATACGCCGACACTAAAGCGGCGCTATAACCCGCTGGTGGGGTGATGGCTGCATTCGGTGCGGTGCCTGCGGATGAATTCAGCAGGGCTGTGTAGCTTGTGCCCGAGCTAGTCATCGCAGCTGCCATGGCGGTCAACACGTCGTCCATCACCACGCCGCCTGTTGGGGAGAAGGCGGTAGTGATGGGATTGATGTTGGTGGGCAGGGTTGCGCCCAGTGCAGTTTGCACGTTGGTGAGCGCGGTGTTGATTTGTGTTTGAGTAATCGCCGCCAGTTGAGTGGCGCTTGGGGAGGTGCTAGATGAGCCAATCAAATTCGCCACAATCATGCTGGTGAGCGGGGTGACGTTAACCGTTCCCGCGCCATTGGCGATGGAGCGATAGGTGGTGGTATTCACCGCAGTGTTAACCATGCCTCCAGTAACGCTAACTGCACAGGGTAGGGTTTGCCCCGTTAAGGTGGCAGACCATGCGCCCGAGGCAGTGGTGTTGGCGATGCCGGTGATGGCAGAGCCTGCCGCGCAGGTAACGCTAACGGTTGCGCCCACAATGGGGAATCCCACCGCGGCCGTGCCGCTGAGATTAGTGGCTGCGGGAGGGGTGTTGCCAGTACTTGAACTTCCACCGCCGCCGCATCCAGCAAGAAGGGAACCCAAGAACAATGCGGTTAAAGATTTGCTGAAAAGGTGCTTCGACATTACAACCTCCGTGATTGAGTGGGTGATCAGTTTGCGCAGAAGGGTTGGTCGTCGAATTGCACGCTTTTCTAGGCAGGGTAATTCTCAGGGGACTCATCACTTCGCACAATCCCGCGAACGCGGGGGTGGGGGTAGCAAAATTGCAACAGGTTAAAACTGTGGAAATTATAAACACAAAACCGCCCGAAAAAATCGGGCGGCTTATCGAAAGGGAAATGCTTTAAGGCTTCGGAATAAACGCCATCACACTTATCGGAGATCTGTTTGTGATGTACAACCCGTTTGCACCCGATGCCAATCGAGGGATAGCACTCGGCATCGTGCTCCTTGCCACCGTTGTCACAACGCCTGCCGGAGTTATCTTGCGTACAAATTTCAAGTCAACTCCACCCTGGTTATCAATTACATACATATTTCCTGTTACCGAATCAGTAGTGATGTCATACAGATAAGTAAATCCGGCAAGCGAGCCTGTGTCATCTGCATTACCCGCAACAAGGGATCCCGCAAAAGTTGTAACCACCCCAGCAGGGGTTATTCTGCGTATGGTTGTCCTATCAGATACATACAAATTATCTGTCGCATCGATTGTGAGTCCGAGAGCGTTGCCATAAGCATCATAAAGACCCGGGCCATTATTTGGGTCATATCCAAATCGGGCTGCGGTTCCAGATCCATTGACATAGCCATGTGGACAAATCGCATTCGTAGTCGCGGCACAAACTACCTCATCGGGGCCTGCAATTGTAGTTACCACGCCTGCAAGGGAGATTTTTCGAATGTTGCCATTCTTGCTATCCAACGCATATAAATTGTTGGCCGAGTCAGTAGCCAGGCCTGTGATCTGACCAAAGCGGGCTACGTTACCTGTGCCATCAACGTAGCCGACTGGGCAAGTACCAGCGATGCACAATGTTGAATCAGGACCCGCAAGCGTAGTGACCACTCCTCCTGGGGTGACTTTGCGAACCGTCTGTCCATTTTGATCTGCTGCATATACGTTGCCCAATGAATCAGTAGTGAGAGCCGCTATGTTGTAGAAACGCGCTGCACTTCCTGTCGCATCAACAATTCCAAACACACAGTAACCAGGGCTGCCCGATGTATTTTGTCCACATTGAGCACTCCCCGGACCAGCCAATGTACTGACTGTGCCAAGGGATGTGATTTTACGAATATTCTCATTAAAGCTATCCGACACATAAACATTGCCTGCAGCGTCTGTTGCCATGGCGTTTGGCAAACCAAATCGAGCTACTGTGCTGGCACCATCCGCGTTACCAGATTGCGCTGTCACTGTTGAGCCGGCAACGAAAGTAGGTACAGCGTAGACCGCCGCCACATTGAAATTCCCGACATTCATGCGTGCGCCGCTGGTGCCGCCGATGGTGACGGCGTAATTGCCTGTTGCAGTCAATGTGGTTGGCACGCGGACGCTTACACTGGTCAAATTCATGACTGGATTTGAACCGTACAGGTATCCCGTTGTGCTCGTCCCCAAAATATTGCCCCATAGCAATGAGCCACCCGCATTTGCGCCAATGGCTGTCGTTGTGTCGAATTGCACGGTCATAGCTGGGATCAACGTGCCACCTAGGGTGTAACTACCTCCTGCAAATTTACCTAAATTAGCACCGTTGATCGTTACAACTGTACCAACAGGCCCAGACGTAACTGACAAGCCTGTAACAGTAGGTGCGGCCATACTATTAGGTGCACTACCAGAACCTAACACCGGACATGCAGCCACAGCTCGATGCGTAACGGTGAATCCAGTAAGCGTTGGAGACAGTGTGGTAGCTTGATTGCATGTAGACGGCACAGGCAAGTCGATATAGCACCTGTAGTAGATGCTTTGGTAGAGCGTGCTTAACACTGTTTCAAGACAGACGCTACCGTCGATAGCGACTGAGGCGTCGGTGGAGATGGTTTTTTGTGTAGAAACGGGGCTTTCGCCCGCAGCATTGAGGGCGGTCATTTGGTAGTAATAAGTCGTAGATGCGGCTAATCCAGCAGGTGCTCCAGTATCGGCAAACCACAGGCCAGTAACTGGGGAAGCATTTACTAAATTGGCCGGACTAGCCACGAAATTGTTAGTCGTCGAACGGTAAATGTTGTACCCAGTCGCTCCCGTGATTGCAGACCAATTTAAGTCGATACCCTTTGCACCAATTGCTGTAGCTCCAATGTTTGGGCCGTAGGCAATCACACTGCCCCCGTTCCCGCCACCACCACTTGTTGTCACATTAAACGACCCGACAGAAACTGAACCTGTTCCGTCGCCATTAGAAATCGTGACGGCGTGATTGCCCACGGACAATCCTGCGGGAACAGTAAATGTGATGTTGGTATTGCTGACATTTGTATACGGCCCAGCCACATTGGTTGCTCCAAATTTCACCAATGGCGCAGGAATGAAGCTGCCAAAATTAGTTCCCGTGATTGAGACTGTCGATCCAGTTTCTCCAAAATTGGGACCCCAAAATGATACGGATGGCGTTGTGTTTCCACCTGCAGGAGGCACATAAGCGCTGGTGAGCGCCGCGTTAAAACCGGCTGGAGGGGTAAAACCTGCATGCGCACTCGCCCCCGCGCCCGTCAACAAGTTGGCATAGGTCGTGCCATGGTTTGTCATGGCAGTTTGCAACGCTTCCAGCGTGTTATCCATCACGTTATCGTTGGTGGGTGTGAAGGCGGTAGTGATGGGATCGATTCCAGTCAATTGAGTGGTCAATCCCAAGGCGGTTTTTACATTTGTCGTTGCCGTAGTCACTTGGCCAGCGGAAATTGCAGCGAGTTGAGTAGTGGTCAAGCTGGCAAACCAAGAGCTCGGTGTTGCAGTTCCGGCCAAATTGGCAATCAGCAAATCCGTCAGCGGCGTGACGTTCACATTGCCAGCGCTGGTTGCAATCGAGTGATAATTGACGATGTTAGCCACACTATTGATCGTGCCGCCGGTCACTTGAATGGCACACGGTAGGGTTTGCCCGGAGAGTGTCACCTGTATCGCACCGGACGCACTCGTGGTCGAAGATGCAATTGGTGTGCTACTTGCACATTTGATATTCACCGTACCGTTGGCAACCGCAAATCCCACCGCAGCTGTGCCGCTAAGCGATGTCGTAGCAGGCGGAGGTGCTGTCGTAGTTCCCCCGCCCCCCCCACACGCTGTAATGATGAACGCAGTGAGCAAAGCAGGAATAAATCTACTTAATATATTGAGCGGCATTTCAACCTCCATGATTGAGTGAGCGAACAGTTTGCGCAGACGAAATCGGCGGTGAGTTGCGCGCTCTTCTAGGCAGGCGCATTTTCAAGGGGCGATTGACTTCTCACAATCCCGCGAACGCGGGGGTAGCTTTAAACCTTGCATTTGTTAAAGTCACCCCCTTGAAATTACGGGTGATCGGAAATGTTGTCGTTACACAAAAGGCCCACTTTTGCATTGTTAGCCCTTGCGCTGGGCAGTATGGTGATCATCGCTTGCACCGCGTGGTTCGCGCTGAAGCAGCCTTGGATGGGTGTGCAGATGGCGGTGGTGGAAAACAAGGTGCGTGTCGTTCACGTCGCAGCGTCTTTGGCGCAACAAATTCCTGAGGGGGTTGAGGTAAAGCGTCTCGTTTCTACAACAGGTGTGTCGCAAGACATTTTGGTTTCTGACCTCATTGAAGAGCCGGACTTCTTAGATACTTATCCCGAAATGGCTGAGTTTTTCACGCGTCAGACGACGTTTGATGCGATGTTGCGAGACACACAAGTGGCCTTGGTTTGGGTCGATTCGTCGGGTGCAGAAAAGCAAGTGTCGGTGACTTTGCAGAAGCGCCCGCTGGCAAGTTTGCCGATGGTCTTTTGGTTCCAAGTGGCTGTTGGGTTCATGGGGTTCTTGATCGCCAGTTGGATATTCTTGTTGCGCAAAGACGATTGGGGCGCCCGCATGTTCGGTCTCTCGGGCGTGTTGTTCCCCGTATTCACCACGCCAGCTGCCATCTATAGCACGCGTGAATTGGCACTGCAGGGCGAGACCTTCCGTTGGCTCGCATCACTCAATCATTTTGGCGCGTTCATGTTCGGTTGCACATTGGTAGCCATATTCATGACTTATCCGCGCAGGTTGGGTCGGCCGATCCATCTGTTGTGGCTGCCTGTCATTTTTGGGACTTGGTTGGCTGCGGATGTTTTTCGCTGGGCACCCGACCAGGATTGGGGATCGCGCATCCCGGTGACGCTAGCGATGTTGGCGGCCATCATTTGCGCTGTGGTGCAATGGCGCAAGACGCGGAACCAGCCACTGGAGCGCGCTGCACTGCGTTGGTTCACCTTATCTACGCTTATTGGCAGTGGCTTGTTCATTTTCACTACCGTGGGCGCGCAGCTACTTGATCTGTTCGAGATGCCACAGCAGGGCTATGCGTTCGGCTATTTCCTCATCATCTATCTGGGCCTTGCGCTCGGTCTGCGCCGCTATCAGTTGTTCGATATGGATGAATGGGCATATCGCGGATTCATGTGGGTGGCCGGTGCCATCTCGGTGATCGCGTTGGATGCTTTGCTCATCTACTTTGGTTTGACAGAAGCCACCTCGCTCGGCGTGAGTCTGTTGATCGCGGGCTGGTTATATTTCCCGCTTCGACAATGGATGTGGCAGCACATCGTCAAGAAGCATTACCCCAAGTTCGAAACATTATTGCCAGAGTTGTCGGCTATCGCATTCACCGCTTCGCACAGCGAACAAAAGTTCCGCTGGGAATCATTCCTGATGCGCGTCTTCGATCCTTTGGAGATGAAGCAAGGGGATGTCGATAACAATGAGTCGGGTGTGCGCGAGGAAGGTCTTGCCTTACAAGTACCCGCATGTGCCAGCTTGCCGTCTTATAACCTGCGCTATGCGGGTCGAGGCATCCGCTTGTTCTCCACGCGTGATGCAGATTTCGCGGTGGCGTTGAGTCAACTTCTGCATCAAATGATGGGAGGCCGTTCCAGCTACGAGCAAGGTGTGGCACAAGAGCGCCTGCGCATCGGCCGCGACCTGCACGACAACATCGGCGCACGTTTGTTGAAACTCATCCACCATCTGCGCGGCACACCCGATGCGGAAATTGCACGGGATGCGATGAAAGACTTGCGCACCTCCATCGCGGCCATGGATTCGCAACCCGTGCCAATAATCGATGCACTTGCTGATTGGCGTGCCGAGACGAACTCGCGCTGCGAAGTGGCGAAGTGCCAGTTGCATTGGAACCAAGCGCAGGACGTGCCAGAGGTCGATCTGCCTCCGCGCATGAAAGGTATGTTGGAATCCGTGATGCGGGAAGTCATCACCAACGCACTCAAACATGCATCGCCAAAGTCCATTCAAGTGGCGTTCCAAGCGAACTTGACACAGATGAAAATGGAGGTAGAAAACGATGGCGACATCGCTGATCCGCTCACTTGGCAAGACGGTTACGGGTTGAGAAACATCCGTGGGCGTATGGAAGAGCTGGGCGGCAACCTGAACATCTCATCCACGGATGGCAAAGTCCGGTTGACGCTTGCGATCCCCTTGCCATGAAGGTCGCACTTATCCTGGAAGACATGCCCGAATCGCAAGAGATGTTGCGCGAAGTGGTGCAGACCGCCTACCCCGGTGTTCGCGTGCGCTGTGAATCCAGTGTCGCGGGTGCACTTCGCATCATCAACCAGTTCCAGTTCGACCTCGCGTTGATAGACCTTTCCTTGCCTGATGGTGATGGAGCAACAGTAGTGAAGGCGATGGCATCTCGTTTTCCAAACTGTACGATTGTGGTTGCGACCATATTTGACGACGACGCACATTTGTTTCCCGCGTTACTTGCTGGAGCGCAGGGATATTTGCTTAAAGACCAAGCACCCGAGCAATTGGTGAAGCAACTTTGCGGTATCAGCGACGGTAGCCCACCTTTGTCGCCTTCGATTGCACGTCGCTTACTTGATCATTTCCATGTCACGCAACAGCAGCCATTGTCAGTGGTCGATGCAGAATGTGTCCAACTCTCGCCAAGAGAACGCGAAGTGCTAGTCCATCTGGCGCGCGGAATTAGCATCGCCGATATCGGTGTCGAGATCGGCATCTCGCGCCATACTGTGAGCGACCACGTGAAGAACATCTACCGCAAACTCAACATCACCTCGCGCGCCGAAGCGGCGTTGCAAGCCAAGAACATGGGCCTGGTGTGACCAGAGTGGAGTACTTCCGGCAAGGTTAAGTCAGAGCTGCCTGGTCGGGAGCGGGCCGGGGAATGGCGAACTCGACCACGACGTTGCATCCACGGGGTGACAGAGATTTCCAAGTGACATGTCCTCCCAACATTGAGGCGCGTTCCTGCATACCATTCATGCCGCGATGGATCTTGAAATCAGTTTCGGGCAATCCCACTCCATCATCCTGTATCTGCAATATCCACCGGTCTCCGTTCTTTTCCAGACTCACATGAATGTGTGAAGCGCAAGCGTGGCGTAACACATTGGAAATCGCTTCTCTCAAAATACGGCTCAGATGCAACGAGGCAGAGGGGTTCACGGGCAATGCGTCTTCGGTCATCGGAACATGCCAACCCAGATCAAGTCCGGCCGCTTGTACGCGCCGTTCGGTCTCGGCGCGCCAATCCGCCAACAAATGATCGAAGCGCGTGGATATTTGAGAAGAACGCGATACAACATCGCGCAGGTCTTGGAGTGCGGAGCGCGCCAGATCCGCTTCAAACGGCAGATTGGCACGTTGCGCAGAAATGGCGAGCCCCAGCAGTTTTGCACCGACATCGTCATGCAGGTCGCGATAGATACGCTCGCGTTCCGCGAGCTGCGAGGCCAACGTCTTTTCTTTGAGCAATTCTTCATTCTCGATCTGCAATTCGACCGAGCGCAACACGGTTTTCTGGGAGCTGAATGCGACCTTGGCGATGAACGCGGCATAGAGCAACACGAGGAAAAACAATGTCATTGCATGTTCGCCAAAACCATTCGCAAGATTTGGCAACATCACGAATAGAGAGCAGGAGACCGCCAATAAATAGAGCCGGTAGGAGTGGGACGCCGAGGCATGGCCCCCGACGCTCATGGCGGCAAGATAGAACACCAGAAACAGTGCATTCTGCGTGGCACTCCGATCAAGTTCGAAGAGTAGCCCCAAGCTTCCCCACGCGAAGCCCTCGACGACGAAGGCAAACAGTTGAACACGCCGCCAAGCTTTCATTTGCCCGACCGTCGGAGTGCCCGTGAAATCTGCCGGATGCAGTGCGCGATGCGCCAGGGATCCCAGTGCTGCGGCGCTTAACATCAAGGTGATCCAGATCGACAGGCGTGTAACATCGACGCTGTCGTGGAATTGGAAACCCACGAAAAGGAGGGTGAATATCAAGCCTACGACCGTGATTAGTGAGTTGCCTCGCGCCATCTTGTACATGGCAGCTTCGACTCTGGGACTCTGCGAGGGATTTAGTCGCTGAAGTAATCTCATGTGGTTCTATCCACCGTAATTACGGAAGCAGAATTGTAGCCAGATTCTTCGTGGTTGGCGGTGGTAGAATGCGCGCCTTTTTATTTTGTCGGATATCGCATAACCGTTGCGCGCAATTGATGGGCAAGGCGCACGGCGCGCAGAAACCGGAATGTATTTTTATACATGAAGATTTCGAGCGCCGCGTAATTCAGAATGACAATTGCGCAGTAGGTTTGGCGGTATTCGAAAGGCACACTATGTTATCTACCGCAAATATCACCATGCAGTTCGGCGCCAAGCCGTTGTTCGAAAACGTCTCGGTCAAATTCGGCGACGGCAACCGTTACGGTCTGATCGGAGCCAACGGCTGCGGCAAATCCACGTTCATGAAGATCCTCGGGCGCGATCTGGAGCAATCTTCCGGCGAGGTTATGCTGGACAAGACTGAACGTCTCGGCAAGTTGCGCCAGGACCAGTTCGCCTACGAAGACAACCGTGTGCTGGACGTGGTGATGATGGGCCACGACGAGATGTGGGGTGCGATGGCGGAACGCGATGCGATCTACGCGAACCCCGATGCTTCGGAAGAAGACTACATGCGTGCCGCCGATTTGGAAGCGACCTTTGCCGAATACGACGGTTATACCGCCGAAGCCCGCGCCGGCGAGTTGTTGCTGGGCTTGGGAATCGCGATTGAATTACACCAGGGCAACATGAGCGCCGTGGCGCCGGGTTTTAAATTGCGCGTGTTGCTGGCGCAGGCGCTGTTCTCCAACCCGGATATTCTGCTGCTGGACGAGCCGACCAACAACCTCGACATCAATACCATCCGCTGGCTGGAAGACATCCTCAACGCGCGCAACAGCACCATGGTCATCATCTCGCATGACCGCCACTTTTTGAACAGTGTATGTACGCACATGGCGGACTTGGACTACGGCAAGATCACGGTGTATCCGGGCAACTACAACGATTACATGCTGGCTTCCACGCAGGCGCGCGAGCAACAGTCGTCTGACAATACCAAGGCCAAAGAAAAGGTCGCCGAACTCAAAGCTTTCGTGGCGCGTTTTTCCGCCAATGCTTCCAAGGCCAAACAGGCCACTTCACGTGCTCGCCAGATCGACAAAATCAAAATCGAAGACATCAAACCGTCCAGTCGCCAGTATCCGTTTATCCGTTATGAATACGATGAGCGTGACAAGTTGCACCGGGTCGCCGTTGAGGTGGAGAAGTTGGCGAAGGGGTATGACCGCATGTTGTTCTCCAACGTCAACTTCCGAATCGACGCCGGGGAAAAAGTCGCCATCATCGGCCCCAACGGTATCGGTAAAACCACGCTGCTACGCTGTCTTGCGGGCGACCTGGCGCAAGACCACGGCAGCATCAAGTGGGCGGAAAAAGCCAAGCTGGGTTATTACGCGCAGGATCATGCGACCGACTTCGCCGAGAACATCGAGATGATGGAATGGATGACCAACTGGCGCGGTCCGCACGACGACGACCAGGTGGTGCGCGGCACACTGGGACGCTTGTTGTTCTCCGGTGATGACGTGAAGAAGCGAGTGAAAATATTGTCCGGTGGTGAGAAAGGCCGCATGTTGTTCGGCAAGCTGATGCTGGCAAAACCCAACGTGCTGCTGATGGACGAACCGACCAACCACATGGACATGGAAGCCATCGAATCGCTCAACACCGCACTCGACCTGTTCAAAGGCACGCTGATTTTCGTTAGCCACGACCGCGAATTTGTTTCGTCGCTGGCGACGCGCATTATTGAGATTTCGGCCAAAGGCGTGAACGATTATCACGGCACCTATGAAGAATTCTTGCGTGACCAGATGGCGGAATAATGATATGCCGTCATTCCGGCGCAGGCCGGAATCCAGTTGATTTGCAAACCCCGCGCTGCGGGACAATTGCTGGTTTTGCTCGCTTCGCGGAAATGTTTCAAAGTTGGATTCCGGCCTGCGCCGGAATGACGGGAGCTTGAGTGTGACTNNCATATTCGCGCAGCTTTGCCCGATGCCCACCTGATCTACGTGGCCGATTCCGGCCATGTTCCCTACGGCGACAAATCGCCCGCCTACATCGAAGCCCGCTCGCTGGCATTGACGCGCTTCCTCGTCAGTCAGGGCGCCGAGGCCATCGTTATCGCTTGCAACACCGCCACCGCCGCCGCCGCCCACTCCCTGCGCGTCAAATTTAACAAACTGCCCATCGTGGCGATGGAACCCGCCGTCAAACCTGCCGTCGCGGCAACAAAGAGCGGCGTGGTCGGCGTGCTGGCCACCGTCGGCACGCTGGAGAGCGCTCGCTTCGCCGCCTTGCTGGAGAAGTATGCCGGGCATGTGAAGATCGTGACCCAAGGTTGTCCCGGTCTGGTCGAGTTGGTCGAACGCGGCGACCTGCACAGTGTGGAGGCACGTATGCTGGTCGAGCGTTACACCGAACCGCTGCTCAGGCAGAACGCCGATACCCTCATCCTTGGCTGCACCCACTACCCCTACCTCGACCCGCTCATCCGCGAAGCGGTGGGCGAGGGGATCGCGCTGGTGGATACCGGCGCGGCGGTCGCGCGCGAATTGAAACGCCGCGTCGATGTGGAATTGCCGGTGCGCACTCTGGTCGGCTCGGTAGGCCCCGTTTCTTTCTATACCAGCGGCGACGAGGAACATGCCACACGCATCATGTCCTCGCTGTGGGGGCAGAAGGTCGAAGTTGATCCGCTCCCGCAAGAGTTCATGTAATCGTACTTGACCGGCATAAACTAATTGTTTATTGTTCGGCCATGATACGAAACTTCGCTACCGCCGAAACGGAGCAGTTTTATTCAACCGGTAAATCCCGCCGTTTTCCGCCTGACATTCTCAAACGGGCGGCGATGCGACTGACACAACTGGATGCTGCTACCCGTATCGAGGATTTGTGTTTACCGCCGTCGAATCGGCTGGAAGCGTTGGCACATGACCGTGCCGGACAGTGGAGCATCCGCATCAACGACCAATGGCGCGTATGTTTCCGCTTCGAAAACGGCGATGCATTTGATGTTGAGATCGTCGATTACCACTAGGAGGACAGCATGGCTAAAAAAGGACTGCCCGCCATCCATCCGGGCGAATATCTGAGCGAGACCTTGGGCGAACTGAACATTTCGCAAGCCGAATTCGCGCGCGCAATCGGCGTCTCTCCGATGCGCATCTCGCATATCATCAAAGGGACTCGTCCGGTAACTGCGGAATTGGCGCTGCTATTCGGGCGCGCCTTCGACCAGTCGCCGCAATACTGGCTTAATCTGCAAGCGACATACGACTTGAAGATGGCCGAGACTAGCCTCGGAAAATTGCTGGCTGGCGTGCATTCATTGGCTCACGCATAACAACTCTATATGACCACCCGCCATTACACCCTCACCATCTCCTGCCCCGACCGTTCCGGCATTATCGCGGCCGTCACCGGCTTCATCGCGCAGCACGGCGGCTTCATCGTCGAGGCGAGTTACCACACCGAGCAGGAAGAACAGCGCTTCTTCATGCGTCAGGAAATTCGCGCCGATTCTTTGCCGTTTGACGCGGATGAATTGCGCCGCCTTTTTGCGCCGCTGGCACAGGAATTTGGCATGACTTGGCAACTTTCCGATTCGGCACAGAAAAAACGCCTGGTTATTCTGGTGAGCAAACAGGATCATTGTTTGAACGATTTGTTACATCGCTGGCGCAGCGGCGAGTTGCAAGTGGACATTCCGTGCGTGATTTCCAACCACGAAGACTTGCGCGGCTTCGTCGAGTGGCACGGCATCCCGTTCATTCCTGTGGACATGACCGATAAACCCGCCGCGTTTGAAAAAATCGCCACCCTGTTCGGGGAGCATCGCGGCGACTGTATGGTGCTGGCGCGATTCATGCAGATCCTGCCACCTTTGCTGTGTCAACGATTCCCCGGACGCATCATCAATATCCACCATAGTTTCCTGCCCTCCTTTGTTGGTGCCAAGCCGTATCACCAGGCGTACAAACGCGGCGTCAAACTCATCGGTGCGACGTGCCACTATGTCACCGACGAATTGGACGCGGGCCCGATCATCGAGCAGGACACGGTGCGTATCGACCACGGCGATACGGTGGACGATCTGGTGCGTTACGGACGCGACATCGAAAAAACGGTGTTATCACGCGGCCTGCGCTACCACGTGGAAGACCGCGTGCTGGTGTGCGGCAACAAGACCATTGTTTTCAGATAAGGGAACTGTTTCCGGCTTTACCTTTCTATAGCGCGGCAAACGTGGGTGAACCCTGCGTTTTTTTCGATTTCACTGAAGCAGCCGCATGACTCCATCCATCCCTCTGCGCATCGGTCACTACACCATCGTCCACCAATTGGGCGAGGGCGCGACGTCCAATGTCTATCTCGCGATGCGCGATGTATCGCTGTCCAGTGTGGCCATCAAACAATTGCGCAAAGGTTGCCAAACTGATCTGCACAAAGCCATGTTTGCCACCGAGGTCGAGTTGGGTCACAAAATGCACCACAAAAATATCGTGCATGTGCAGGAGGCGGATCTGCAGGAGAAGAGCGGTGCCTACATGGTGATGGAATATATCAACGGCGATCCGCTGGATAAACATGAACACGATGCCAGCTTGCTACCGCTGAATACCGTAATATCGGTGATCGAACAAATCGCCGGGGCGTTGCGTTATGCGGCGAATAGGGGTGTGGTGCACCGCGATGTGAAACCCGGCAACATCATCCTGATGCCGAACGGCACGGCCAAACTGGCCGATTTCGGTTGCGCCATCCCGCTGAGCAAAATGGGCGCGGTGGTGGCCGGCAGTCTGGCGTATATGTCGCCGGAGCAGATGGAGGGTAAGCCACTCGATCAGCGCGCCGACATCTATTCACTGGGCGCGGTGTTGTACCGCCTGCTGACCGGCAAACATACGTTCGAGGAGGATAACCCGTTCGACGCACGTATCGCTATCCTGAATTTCCCCATCATCCCGATCGAAAAATACCGCAAAGGACTGCCCAAGGAATTGATCGGAATCATCAATCGTTCCCTGGAAAAAAACGCCGAAAATCGGTATGCCGATTGGGACGAGTTCTTGCGTGCCTTCGGCGATGCCGCACACGTCATCCGCCTGTCCGATTACGACATGGACTTGTATCGCGGCTTCAGTATGTCCACGCAGTCCGAGTTGTCGCGCAACATGGAATCTGACCGCGAATTTTCCCGCAGCGGGTTTTCGCGCAGCACCATGCCCGAATCGTTCGGGGCGTAAATAACGATGGCGCGCCATACAGTTATTCAGGTCTGTCCAAAAAAGACCTCCCCCTTTTCAAAGGGGGAGGAGAGCTGAATTTTTCAATTCAAAGCACCCGCGCTGACAGCAGGAAGTTCGGAAGCGATTATTGGAAGGCGCCCTCTAGCTGATCAATCGGTACCGGCTTTCCGAACAGGTAACCCTGATAGTGGGTACAACCAAGTTCCAGCAGAAGTTGCCGTTGTTCTTCCGTCTCCACCCCCTCGGCAATCACGTCCAGATAAAGGCTGCGTGCCATGGCAATGATGGTGCGCACGATGGCTTTATCATTGTTATCGATGACCAAGTCGCGCACGAACGACTGATCAATCTTGAGCTGATCGAGCGGTAGACGTTTGAGGTACTGCAGGGAGGAGTAACCGGTACCAAAATCATCCAGTGAGAGTTGCACGCCGATTGCATTCAGCGCCTTCATGGTCGCAATGGTGTCCTCGACGTTTTCAAGCAACATGCTTTCGGTCAGTTCCAGCTTGAGCAGGTTTGGCTTGATGGCATGGCGCTGTACCAGTGATTGCACTTGTGCCACGAAATCAATTTGCCGTAACTGTCTGGCACTGACGTTCACCGCCAGAATGAAATTGCGGGTGAGTGCGCCTTGCTCCCATGCCTTGAGTTGGGCACAGGCCGTTTCAAGCACCCATTGTCCGATGGGCAGGATCAACCCCGTTTCTTCCGCCAGCGGAATGAATTGAGCGGGAGGGATCAAACCGCGTTCCGGGTGTAGCCAGCGTATCAATCCTTCGGCACCAAATGGAACATGCGCGCTGCTCGTCTGGATTTGGTAAAACAAGCGGAATTCCCGGTTCTCCAGGGCTTTGCGCAAGTCGTCTTCGAGTGCCACGCGCGTGGTAATAATGTCCTGCATCTGTTGGTCGAAGAAACGCAGGGAATTGCGGCCTGAGCTCTTGGCCTGATACATGGCAATGTCGGCTTGTTTGAACAGCGCTTCTATCGACTGTTGGTGTTCGTTGAACAGGGTGGCACCAATGCTGGGGGTGTTGTGGGTTTCATGCATTGCCAGCTGATAAGGTTGGTTAAGCGAAGCGAGTATTTTTTCGCCGATGGCTTCAGTCTGTGCCGCAGCTTCAATATCCTTCTCGCTCAGGTCTTCCAGCATTACCACGAATTCGTCACCTCCCAGGCGGGCCACGGTGTCGCCTTCGCGCACACAGGAGGCCAGACGTTGTGCAACCTGTTGCAAAAGCAGGTCGCCGATGTCATGGCCAAGCGTATCGTTGAGATCCTTGAAATTATCCAGGTCAATGAACAGCAGCGCCCCTTTACGGCCGTTGCGTGCGCTGGAAACCAATGCCTGCTGAAGCCGATCCTGCAAAAGCCTACGATTGGGCAGGCGAGTGAGCGGGTCGTAAAACGCCAGATGATGGATTTCCTTGGCGGCCTCCCTGCTCATGGTGATGTCGGTGAGCGTGGCTACGTAATTTGTAACCAATCCATTTCGGTCCCTGACTGCGGAGATGATGAGATGCTCAGGATAAATTTCACCGTTTTTACGCCGATTCCAGACCTCACCTTCCCATGCGTCAATGTTATTGATGCTCTCCCACATGGACTTGTAGAAGTTAGCATCATGGCGGCCGGAGCTGAGTATGTGCGGGTTCTTGCCGACAACTTCTTCAGTGGTGTAGCCGGTGATCCTGGTGAAAGAGTTGTTTACCCGCAAGATCATGTTATGGTCATCGGTGACCAGCATGCCCTCCTGGGTTTCAAAGGCGGTGGCGGCAATGCGAAGGTTGGCATCGGCTAGTTTGTGCTCAAGCGCAAATGCAATGTGGAAAGCGGTGGTTTTGGCGAGCTGGAGTTCATTCCCGGTAAAGTGATGCGGCTGGTTGAAATAGACCATGAATTTGCCAAGCAAGCGGTTGTGCTGCGCCAGCGGGATAAAGCCGAGCGCGCGTATTCCTTCTGCCGCCGCTACCGGTCTAAAGTGCGCCCAATTGGCATCCAGCTCGATGTCATCGATAAGTATAGGCTCGGGGTCAATAGCGTCCTTTGTCCAGGGCGAGTGTCCGTCGGCAGCTTTCCGGTACGCATCCGAAAGACCCTGCCATGACTTGAAGCGCATCACGCCTTCCTCGTCAAAGAGCAGGATGGCAACCCGGTCTGCCTTCAGTGTGCAGAGAATGGAACTCATGGCCACCTCATAGACCTCTTCGAGCGACTCGGCGCCGCTGACCGCGTTGCTAAGCTGATAAACCGCCGAAAGCACCTCAAGCCGCTGTCGATTAATCGCTTCCATCTGCTTGCGTTCGGTGATGTCGCGGATAACGCTGTACATCAGCTGCTCCCCATTCAGCACAACCAGGCGGCAGTTGATTTCCACCGGCATTTCCGATCCGTCCTTGCGCACGTGGGCGGATTCGAAGATTGCCTGCCCATCACTCATTATTTTCGCAATGCGCTCCGGCACTTTGGAGGCAAATTCAGGCGGGTCTAATTCCGCGATGCGCTTCCCCAGCATTTCCTCCCTGGTGTAGCCGAGTCGTTCATGGCCGGTGTGGTTGATGTCCACGATGCGCCCTTCCATTGATAACAGCAGCAGGCAATCGTTAGCCGACTCGAACAGGATGCGGAATTTGTTCTCGCTTTCTTTCAGCAATGCTTCAAACCGGCTGCGTTCAACAATATTCTGCTGCAAAAAATCGTTTGCGATTTTAAGTTCTGCACTCAGGTGCATTTGTTGCGCAAAAAGCTGGCTTTGCCGGCGGCACACCACATAGAGAATGGGAAAGAGCAGGATAACCAGAAGGAATCCATCCAGAATGTTTTCAAACCACTGGGGTAAAGGTGGGAGCAAAGCGAACGCAATCATGATTGCAAATTCTGCAGCAAACACCGCAATCAACAATATGGCCAGTAATCGGGTAGGACTGTACATTTTCGCGCTCAAAATTTGTGGATGCCGCCGAAATAATACATGCAAAATGTCTGTGTCTGTGTCTGTGTCTGTGTCTGTGTCTGTGTCTGTGTCTGTGTCTGTGTCTGTCTGGCGTCCGTAAAAGGCCGTGGCCGTCAAGCCAATAAGGCGGCAACATCCACGCACTGCGGGCTTGGTCGAATGACTTTTAGCCCAACCGGAGCAGACAAAACAGTTACAGGTGATGAGCGAACACGTCGTAAGAAATCATTTCCGAACCTTTGCTTTTTCTTCCTTGACACGCAGATTGATGGTTGGCTCAGTGGTCTTGCAGCAGATTTAGACAACCACACCAAACGGGGTAATCGTGGCCCGCACAGAGACGCTCCCTAGAGTTATCAGCAAATGTCGTCGCCAAAGTGTGGCCACTTGATCTTGGATAATCCATTAGTCCAAATGTCTTTTTCCATGCAGGGGAGGGGGAAGTAACTGGTTGAGTGTTAATCAACTGTTGGGTGAAAGGGACGGCCTGCGCATTAACGACGCCCCAGCAAACGGCGAATTTCCGGTACACATGAGCCACATCCGGTACCGGCTTTCAAACACTGACCTATTGCTTCCACAATTTATGGAATCTGATCAATTCCGCTCCGATGGATTGCGCGAACGCGACTCATTGTGAGCAGAGCGAACAAAGGCGTAAGCGCAGTCCATCGGAATGACCGGCACGAAACTCAAAGCACCCGCGCGGACAGCAGGAAGTTCGGCAGCGATTATTGGAAGGCGCCCTCTAGCTGATCAATCGGTACCGGCTTTCCGAACAGATAACCCTGATAGTGGGTACAACCAAGTTCCAGGAGAAGTTGCCGTTGTTCTTCCGTCTCCACCCCCTCGGCAATCACGTCCAGATAAAGGCTGCGTGCCATGGCAATGATGGTGCGCACAATGGCTTTATCATTGTTATCCATGACCAAGTCGCGCACGAACGACTGATCGATCTTGAGCTGATCGAGCGGCAGCCGTTTGAGGTACTGCAAAGAGGAGTAACCGGTACCAAAATCATCCAGGGAGAGTTGCACGCCGATCTCTTTCAGCGAGTTCATTTTTGCGATGATTTCACCGATAGTCTCGAACAACATGCTTTCGGTCAGTTCCAGTTTGAGCAGGCTTGGGTCGATGGCATGGCGAAGCACGGCGATCTGTACTTGAGAGACGAAATCGGCATGGCGGAACTGTACGGCACTGACGTTCACCGCCAGTACCAAAGCGTTGGTGCGTTCATCCTGTTGCCAGGATTTGAGTTGGGCACAGGCTGTCTCCAGCACCCATTGGCCGATGGGCAGGATCAATCCGGACTCTTCCGCCAACGGGATGAACTGCGCCGGTGAGACCATGCCGCGTTCCGGGTGTGTCCAGCGGATCAGGGCTTCTGCGCCGAGCGGGCGTTGCGTCTCGTCCACCTGGATCTGGTAATGCAGCCGAAATTGACGGTTATCAATCGCCTTGCGCAGATCAGCCTCAAGTGCCGCGCGAACGTTGATGGTGTGCTGCATATCGGGATCGAAGAAACGCAGGGAGTTGCGTCCCGCTTTCTTGGCCTGATACATGGCGATGTCAGCCTGCTTGAACAGTTCGTCAATCCCGCGTTCATGGTTGCTGAACACGGTCGCCCCGATGCTCGGTGTGTTGTGGTATTCGTGTTCGGCAAGCTGATAAGGCTGGTTAAGATTGGCGAGGATCTTCTCCCCGACCGACTCCGTTTGCGCCGCCGCTTCCACCGGCAGTTCACTCAGGTTTTCCAGCAACACCACGAATTCATCGCCCCCCATGCGCGCCACGGTATCACCGTCCCGCGTACAGGCAGCAAGCCGCTCTGCCACCCGTTGCAGCAATACATCACCGATATCGTGCCCCAGGGTGTCGTTGAGTGCCTTGAAGTTGTCGAGATCGATGAAAAGAAGCGCGCCATGTTTTTCGCTGCGCGAACTGAAAGCCAAAGCCTGCTGTAGCCGGTCCAGCATCAGACGCCGGTTGGGTAGCCCGGTGAGCGCATCATAAAACGCCAGATTCCTGATCTCTTCCTCGGCTTTTTTACGCTGGGTGATATCGGCCAGCGAGGCGACATAGTTCGATACGTTGCCGTTCTGGTCTTTCACCACGGTGATGGCCAGATGTTCCGGATAGACCTCTCCATCCTTGCGGCGATTCCATATCTCGCCCTCCCACGTGCCAGCCTCGGAGAGACTTTGCCACATGGCGGCGTAGAACAGGTTGTCATGACGCCCGGATCTGAACAGGCTCGGGTTCTTGCCGATGACCTCCCCGGCGGTGTAACCGGTGATGGTGGTGAACGCCTTGTTCACCCTGAGAATGTCGTTGTTCGCATCGGTGATCAGCATACCTTCCTGCGATTCGAAGGCGGTGGCGGCGACATGCAGTTGCCGCTCGGCCTGTTTGCGTTCGGTGATGTCCTCGGTGAGCCCCATCAGTTTCACGACGTTGCCGCTTTCGTCCCTGAGCGGGATGAAACAGGACTTGAATGACAGAGGCGTCTCTCCCGCAGTGGTGAACTCGAAATAACAGGGGAAGCCGCCGATGGCTTGCCGGAACAGGGCATTGATCCGCCCCCCATCCTGCTGGCTGACGACGCTCAGGAAGGGCATGCCGCAGACTCTGCTTTCATCTTCCTGTCCGAGCATTTTCAACCCGGCCTGGTTCATGGAGAGGAAGCGCCCCTCAAGGTCGATCTCGTGAACACAGAGCGGCGAATTCTCGATCAGGGCACGGTAGCGCTCTTCACTTGTGCTGACGATCCGCTCTTGCGCCACAGCCTTAAGGCGCAACACGATGTTTTCGGTCACGTTCTTGTTGATATAGCGGATGGCGAGGATCATGAAGCCGAGGTACAGCAGCGCGGACATTCCCATCACGACGGAGAGTTCATCCCCCGCTCCGAGCATGCTGATGGTCAGCGGTGCCAGCGCGGCTACAGAAAAACCGATCGCGCTGGCGAAGTCCGCCGAATAGGAAACCACGCCGCCCGCCGTCAATCCGGCCAGCATATAGACCAGGAACATCTGATGTTGCGGGTCGTTGGCGGGAAACAGCAGAAATCCGGCCGAGCCCCACACCAGACCCGTAACCAGAATGCCGCTCCGCAACAACATCAGGCGTTTGTGTATGGCTGCAGGGGACTCTGCCGGGTGTGCCAGATATGAATAGACAAGGACTGCCCGGAAAAGCGTGAGCAACAACAGGAGGCCAAGCCAGGGAATCACGACCAGCGCAGGAATCACCTCGCGTTGCATGTAGGCAAGTGCCAAGGCGACCAACGAACTGGCAATAATCGAGATCCTGCTGACCGCGAGCATCTGCCCGAATTGGGCTGCTTGTGTTGCGAACTTTAAATCCATGTTGTTCACCTGTACGGCCAGACTCGGGACAGAACCTGCCAAGCGGTTGCCCCGGCTGATGGGATGCGCCAGTTTACTCGGATATCGCGCTTAAGCCATTCGAAAAGCCATGCAAAATGTCCGTGACTGTCCGGCGTCCGTAAGCGGCAGATTTAGGCAACCATACAAAACGGGGTAATCGTGGCCTGCACAGAGTCGCTTCCAAGAGTTATCAGCAAAGGTCGTCGCCAAAGTGTGGCCGCTTGAGCTTGGATAAGCTATTAGGGCAAATGTCTTTTTCCAAGCAGGGGAGGGGAAAGCAACTTGTTGAGTGCCAATCAAGTCTTGGGTTAAAGGGACGGCCTGCGCATCAGTGCCGCCCCAGCAGGCGGCGAATTTCCGGTACACATGAGCCACATCCGGTACCGGCTTTCAAACACTGACCTATTGCTTCCACACTTTTCAGTCCTTGTATTCGAATCGCATTCAGGATGGTTTTTTCTCCCACGTTATTGCAAGCGCAAACGATGCGTCCCGTATCCGATGTCGCACCTCTGGGTGGGCGTGCGGACAGCAATCCGGCGAGTTCGGCAGTGCTCAGTTGCGGCTTGGCAAACAAGCCGGCGAGCCATTCACGTTCCGGTAAACGCTGATCGGGTGCGAAGAAAAAGACGGCTTCAAGGTTACCGTCCAACAGGCAGGCGGCGCGATAACGTCCCAGCGTGGCATCGCGATATTCGATCCAATTTCCAGCGATGTTCGCAACTGATTGCACCCAATCGCGCCAGTCTTGCGGCAGGGTTTCACCGCCGATTTCATGTCGCCAAAAACCGGCACCGTGCGAACAGGCACAGTAACTGGCATCACCAAATTCCAGCCGTTTTCGGCTCAATACGAATCCCTGCCAAACGGGGAGGTAGGGCTCGATTAACACCGGCGTGTGTTTGGATTCCGGCTGACCGGAGATCGGGTCGGTGATCGGTGCGACCAACGCGTCCACCCGTGCCGATTTGGCGAAAGCATCGTTCCAGTGCATGGGAACGAACACTGAGCCGGGCCGCTGATCCTCGCTGAATTGAACCCGCGCCAGCATCGTGCCGTGGCGACTGGTTAGCCGCGCCAGTCCGCCGTCTTGCAATTGATAACTTTGCGCGTCGGAGACAAACACCTGCACGAACGGCTCGGGCAAATGCGCATTCAGGCGCGGCACTTTTCCGGTGCGGGTCATGGTGTGCCATTGGTCGCGGATGCGCCCGGTATTCAACACCAGCGGGAAAGTGACATCGGTTGCCACGGCGGGTAATTGCGGTGCGACCGCGACCATGCGCGCCTTGCCGCTCGGGGTGAAGAACTTTCCATCACCGAACAAACGCTGCGTCCCTTCGGGCGACTGCGCATCGAGCGGCCACTGCAGCGGTTGCAAGGCGTCGTAGTGCGCATCGTCCAACTCGCTCAGTGCGCCGATATCGAAAGCGCGGGCAGAATGGAATTCGCGCAGCGATTCGTTTGCTCCCTCGCCCGCTTGTGGGAGAGGGTTGGGGAGAGGCGAACGGGCATGCCCGTTGCCGGCATTTTCAAAACCCGACAGGCGCGCATGTTCGCGAAATATCTGCGCCGGTTTGGTGTAAGCGAACGCCTCGCCAAAGCCCATGCGCTGTGCCATTTGGGTGACGATCCACCAGTCCGGCTTGGTTTCTCCTGCGGCGGTGAGGAATGGCTGTTGGCGCGAGATGCGCCGTTCGGAATTGGTCACTGTGCCGTCTTTTTCGCCCCAGCCTTGCGCGGGCAACAGGATGTCGGCACAGGCCGTGGTGTCGGTGTGTTGCACGCAATCGGATACCACGACCAGCTCGCATGCCAGCAAAGCGGCGCGCACTTTGTCCGCATCGGGCAGACTGACCACCGGATTCGTACCCATGATCCACACCGCTTTGATCTTTCCATCGGCGATGGCTTGGAACATATCCACCGCTTTCAGACCGGGAGATTGGGCGATGTTCGGCGCATTCCAAAAACGCGAGACCAGATCAATACTCGCGACATCGGAGAAATCCAGGTGTGCCGCCAGTTGATTGGCCAACCCGCCCACTTCGCGCCCGCCCATCGCATTAGGCTGTCCGGTCACCGAGAACGGCCCCATGCCGGGACGGCCGATGCGTCCCGTCGCGAGATGCACGTTGATGATGGCGTTGGCTTTATCCACGCCGCTGGAAGATTGATTGATACCCTGCGAGAAGATGGTCACCGTGCGTTCGGTGTGCGCGAACAAGCGGAAGAATTCGCCGACTTGGGTTTCCGGCACACCACACACTTGTGCTACTTTGGGAATGGAACTCACTGCGCGTGCTGCCTCAAAAGCGGCGGCGAATCCTTCCACATGATTCTCGACAAAGCTCAGGTCGAGCGCGTCTTCGCGCCGCAAGTGGTGCAGCAGGCAGTTGAACAGGTAGGCATCGGTCCCGGGTGCGATAGCCAGATGTATATCGGCGATGTCGCACGTCGCAGTGCGCCGTGGGTCGACCACTACCACTTGCATCTCCGGGCGCGCTTTCTTCGCGGCGGCCAAACGCTGATACAGCACCGGATGCGCCCAGGCCAGATTCGAGCCGACGATGACCACCAGGTCCGCAGCCTCAACATCTTCATAACAAACCGGCACGGCATCCGCACCAAAAGCGCGCTTGTGCGCCGCCACCGCCGTGGACATACACAGCCGCGAATTGGTGTCGATGTTGGCGCTGCCGATGAAACCTTTCATCAGCTTGTTGGCGACGTAATAATCTTCGGTCAAGAGTTGCCCGGAAACATAAAACGCCACAGCATCACGCCCGTGTTCGGCGATGATTTTGCTGAAGCCATTTGCGACACGATCCAGCGCCTCATCCCAACTCGCTTGTTGACCATCAATCAGCGGATGCAACAACCTGCCTTCGTGATCCAAGGTCTCGGCCAGCGCAGAACCCTTGGAACACAGGCGCCCGAAATTTGCCGGATGCAATACATCCCCAAGTACAAACACGCCTCCTGCTTCATCGGTGTGTACCGCCACGCCGCAGCCCACGCCGCAATACGGGCAAGTGCTGCGAATCGTGCGCTGGGCAGTTACGCTTTGCATACCCCAACTTCCACTTCGAGAAACAACAGACCATGCGCGACCCGCACTTCATGCCGATGCGCGCAGCCCACATCCGGTGCAACGGCAGCTCCCGATTCAAGGTCGATCACCCAGCTATGCAACGGGCAGGTGACGCGCTTGCCATGCACGATGCCCTGTGCCAGCGGGCCGCCTTTGTGCGGGCAGCGGTTGTTGAGTGCGAACACCAAATCGTCCACATTGCGAAACAAAGCGATCTCGCCCGATTCCGTATGAACGATGCGCGAGCCCTGACGCGGGATGTCTTCCAGTGTGCCAACTTGTATCCAGTCCATTGTGTTTCCTTTGCCTCTGTAGGTCGGGTTTCAACCCGACGGTTCTTCGATTTGCCAACTCTGTCGGAATAAATTCCGACCTACACAATTGTTGCCAACGCAACATACTCGTGCGCCTCTTTGCCCTCGGCGCGCTCCTTCCACGGGTCGTCCTGCGAATAACGTTGCGATTCCAGAAAACGTGCATACAACGCGGCACGTCCTGCCGCATCTTCGACGATATGTTTTTTGATATGGGCCAGCCCGACCCGCTCTATCCACGGGGCGGTGCGATCCATGTATTGCGCCTGCTCACGGTAAAGTTGCATGAAGGCGCCGCAATATTCCAACACTTCAGCCTCGGTGCCAACCTTGCACAGAAAATCTGTGACACGCACTTTGATGCCGCCATTGCCGCCGACGTGCAACTCGTACCCCGAGTCCACACACACCACGCCGAAATCTTTGATGGTCGCCTCGGCACAATTGCGCGGACAGCCGGACACGGCGATCTTGAATTTGTGCGGCGTCCACGAACCCCAGGTCATTTTCTCGACCTGAATGCCCAATCCGGTTGAATCCTGCGTGCCGAAGCGGCACCACTCGGAACCCACACAGGTCTTCACCGTGCGCAGCGACTTGCCGTAAGCATGGCCGGAGACAAAACCTGCCTCGACCAGTTCGCGCCACATCTTGGGTAAATTTTCCTTGGTGATGCCGTATAAACCGATGCGTTGTCCGCCGGTAATGTGCACGGTGGGCACGTCATGGTGTTCGGCGATTTCGGCGATTGCACGCAATTCGGAGGGTGAGGTGACGCCGCCCCAGATACGCGGGATCACCGAATAGGTGCCGTCTTTTTGGATGTTGGCATGCACGCGTTCGTTGATGAAGCGCGAACGGCTGTCGTCCTGATATTCACCCGGCCAGGCAGCCGTCAAATAATAATTAAGCGCGGGCCGGCAAACGTGGCAGCCGTCTTTTGTTTTCCATTCCAGAGCAGACATCACCTCCGCCACGGACTTCAGCGCGGCATCACGAATCGCTTGTTGCACGTCATGATGCGCAGCTTCCGTGCAGGCGCAGATTGCCTGTTTGCTGGGCTTTGCGGAATAGTCTCCGCCCAGCGTATTCGCCAGCAATGCTTCCACCAATCCGGTGCATGAGCCGCACGAGGCGGAGGCTTTGGTATGGGCGCGCACCTCGCCCAGGGTGAAGAGTTTTTTCTCGACGATCGTTTTTACGATGGTGCCCTTGCATACGCCGTTGCAGCCGCATATCTCGGCGCTGTCCGGCATATTCGCCACACCCGTTGCGCCCCCGTGACCGGCATCACCCAGATGCGCCTGGCCGAACAAAATGTGCTCGCGCATTTCCGTAATGTCGGTTCCGTCGCGCATCATCTGGAAATACCACGGCCCGTCCACTGTATCGCCGTACATCACCGCGCCGCGTAATTTGTTGTCGCGCAGCACCAGTTTTTTGTACACACCGCGCGCGGCATCTTGCAGAAGCAACTCCTCATCCAGCGGACCAACATTAAAGTCACCCGCCGAAAACAGATCGATGCCGGTCACCTTGAGCTTGGTGGAAACCGAAGAACCTTCGTAACGCATGCGTCCGTATTCGGCCAGATGATTGGCGGCCACTTTGGCCTGTTCGAACAGGGGGGCAACCAGACCGTAAGTCTGCCCGCGATGCTGCACACATTCGCCCACTGCATAGATCTTCGGGTCGTAGGTCTGCATCGTGTCGTTCACCACGATGCCGCGCTCGCAATGAATTTTTGCGGACCTGGCCAGGGCGATGTTGGGACGGATACCGGCAGCCATCACCACCAGATCGGCAGAAATTTCTTCGCCATCTTTGAAGCGCAATCCGCTCACTTTGTCTGTGCCGAGAATGCATTCAGTTTGGCGTGACAGATAAAACTTAAGCCCGCGTTTTTCCAGCGCATTTTGCAACAGGCCGCCACCGACTTTGTCCAACTGGCGTTCCATCGGCCATTCGCACAAATGCACCACGGACACTTGCATGCCTTGCAAAGACAAACCATTTGCGGCTTCCAGCCCGAGCAACCCGCCGCCGATGACGACGGCATGTTTGCCGGTTTTGGCTGCGGCCAGCATTTTTTCCACATCGTCGATGCTGCGATAGCCAATCACTCCGGGAAGATTGATACCCGGTATCGGCAACATGATGGGGTTGGAACCGGTGGCAATCAGCAGGCGGTCGTAAGGAACAGATAAACCGTCCTCTGTCTCCACCAGACAACGCAGGCGGTCGATTTTGCTTACCGTTTTTCCGGCGTGCAGGGTGATGTTATTTTCCGTATACCAGCTCCAGTCGTTGAGCACCGTTTCCTGAAAATTCATCTCGCCCGACAACACCGGTGACAGCAGAATACGGTTGTAATTCGGCTGCGGTTCCGCGCCGAATACCGTGATCTCATATTCATGCGGCGACATCTTGAGCAACTCTTCAAGGGTGCGTATGCCCGCCATACCGTTGCCGATCACCACTAATCGCGTTCTATTTTTTTGCATCACTACCTCTCACAATCAATCAGAATTTGTAGGTTGGGTTAGGCGCAGTTTTTTGCGCCGTAACCCAACAAAAGCACGTGGAGATGTTCATCCATCGCTATTGAATTTGGTTTGTTGGGTTACGCGATAAAGCCGCTAGCCCAACCTACGCCGCTTTTTTCGCCTGCTTCTGATACAGGAACTCAAGCACTGCCCCGCGCAAGGCGTGGTAGTGCGTGTCGTTAGCCAGAGCCACGCGGTCGCGCGGCTTGGGCAAATCAACACTGAGAATTTCGCCGATTGTTGCCGCCGGTCCGTTGGTCATCATCACGATGCGGTCGGACAACAACACGGCCTCGTCTACATCGTGTGTGACCATCACCACCGTACTGTGGGTGGCCGCGACGATTTTCATCAGCTCGTCCTGCAAATGCGCGCGGGTCAGTGCGTCCAGCGCGCCGAAAGGTTCGTCCATCAACAAAACTTTGGGCTGCATGGACAAAGCGCGTGCGATTCCGACGCGCTGTTTCATGCCGCCGGAAATCTCATGCGGATACTTTTGCCCGGCATGGGTCAGATGCACCAGAGCCAGTGCTTCGTGTGTGCGCTGATCCAGCTGTTGCCGGGTTTCAGTTTTGCCGAACACGCGTTCAACCGCGAGATGCACATTGTCGAAACACGTCAGCCAGGGCAGCAGCGAATGGTTCTGGAACACCACGCCGCGATCCGGTCCCGGCCCGGCGATCTCGCGTTCCGCGCACAGCATGATTCCCTCTGTGGGCAAAAGTAATCCGGCGATCAGATTGAGCAAGGTGGATTTGCCGCAACCCGAGTGCCCGATCAGCGTGATGAATTCACCCCGGGCGATTTTGAGGTTGATATCTTTGAGCGCGACGAATTCGCCCTGTTTGGTGTCGAACGACATCTGCACATTTTCAACCAGCACATATTTTTTCATGGTGTTCTCTCAATATCTGAAGCGATTGGCGATCTGCACCAGCAGCATTTCCAACAGCAGCCCGACGATGCCCACGACGAAAATGGCGATGATGATGTGTTCGACGTTCAGGTTGTTCCATTCGTCCCACACCCAGAATCCGATACCCACACCGCCGGTCAACATTTCCGCCGCAACGATTACCAGCCACGCCGTGCCGATGGCCAGGCGGATGCCGGTGAGCATGTAAGGCAGCGTCGCGGGGAACAAAATTTTGGTGAACACTTTCCACTCTGACAGGTTAAGTACACGCGCCACATTCAAATAATCCTGCGGCAACTGGCGCACCCCCACGGCGGTGTTGATGATCATCGGCCAGATGCTGGAGATGAAAATGACCCAGATCGCGGCGGGATTAGCCGCCTGAAAAACCAGCAGCCCGATGGGCAGCCAGGCCAGCGGTGAAACCGGCCTCAGCATACTCACGATGGGTGATGTCATTTTGTTGAGGAAGTTGAAGCGTCCGATCATGAAACCGAGCGGGATGCCGATCAGCGCGGCCAGTCCGAAACCGATGCCGACACGCCCCAGTGACATCAGGATGTTCCAACCGATGCCCTGGTCGTTCGGCGTCTTCTCATAAAACGGGTCGCTGAACAGCACCACCGCCGAGTCCCACGTCTTGAGCGGCCCCGGCAATGCTTCGCTGTTCTGTGCCAGCATGGACCAAAGCAGGATGAATAATCCAATCCCGATTAGAGGCGGAAACAGATGCTCTGCGAAATATTGCCGGATTTTCATCATGCCCTCACTTTAAAACTGGCCGCGTATTTCTTCGGATCTTTACCGTCCCACACCGTGCCGTCGATCAGCTTGGAAGTGCGCATGACATTTTTGGGCACAGCCACTTTGACCTGGGATGCCGCCTGTTTATACAGATCAATCTGGTTGATCTGCTTGGCGACGGCCAGATAATCCGGATCTTCCTTGAGCAAGTCCCAGCGTTTGTGCTGCGTCAGGAACCACATGCCGTCCGACAGGTAAGGGAAATTCACCGCGCCGTCATTGCAGAATTTCATGTAGTTCGGATCGTTCCATTTCTTGCCCAAGCCGTCTTCATATTTGCCTTCCAGACGCTGGTCGATGACATCCACAGGGCAGTTCACGTAGGACTTGTCGGCGATGATCTCGGCCACCTTGCGGCGGTTGGCCATGTCGTCGATGTATTTGGAGGCTTCCAGCACCGCCATGATCAAGGCGCGCGCGGTGTTGGGATATTTCTGCGCGAATTCAGCAGTGCAACCCAGTACTTTCTCGGGATGGTCCTTCCAGATGTCCTGCGTGGTCGCCGCAGTAAATCCGATTTTGTCGTAGATGGCGCGGTTGTTCCACGGCTCGCCCACGCAGAACCCATCCATATTGCCGACGCGCATATTGGCTACCATTTGCGGCGGCGGTACGGTGATGGTCTTTACATCGGTGAGCGGATTGATGTCGTAGCTGGCCAGCCAGTAATACAGCCACATGGCGTGCGTGCCGGTGGGGAAAGTCTGGGCAAAGGTGTAATCGCGCTTTTCGCTATCGACCAGCTTCTTCAGCGTGGCACCGGTGGTCGCGCCCTTGTCCTTGAGCTGGTTGGAAAGCGTGATGGCCTGACCGTTGTTGTTCAGGGTCATCAAGATGGACATATCTTTCTTCTGGCCGCCGATGCCGAGCTGTACGCCGTAGACCAGACCGTACAGCACATGCGCCGCATGCAGCTCGCCATTCACCAGCTTGTCGCGCACGGCGGCCCAAGAGGCTTCTTTGGAGAGGTTGATCTTGATGCCGTATTTCTCGTCGAACTTCATCACCGAAGCGAGTACCACCGAGGCGCAATCGGTCAGAGGGATGAAGCCCACGTTGATCTCCTTGATTTCGGGCGCGTCGGAACCGCCTGCATAGGCGGCAGCCCTGGTGCTCATCGGTACCATGGACATAATCCCGGCTGCGCCGAGTAAAGCTCCTGCCTGTTTCATAAATTCCCTCCGGCTATTTAGTTCAAGTGTGCCAGCCCCGACTACGGCAGGTTTGTCGCTGCCAGTCATTACCAACTTCGAGTCACTCATCACTGCTCTCCTTAAAAAATCTGCGCATCAAAATTACAAAATGAAAAAGCGTCCGACCGCGATATACGCAGTGGGACGCCTTTGTCCTGTGTTGCAATTCTCCGAACCGCCGTTGGCCCGTTGATGCCCGTTACATCAGCAACAGTCGTGCCAGCAATTCAAATATATATTTCTTTCCTATTATTCATTGAGATAGAGAATTTTTGCTGCGTGACGTTGCGTTTGTTCGAAACGCCAACGACCGTTATTGGTGCACCGCTAAATCCAGAACGGTGCATAACTGCAAGAGTCCGCGAGTTGTTTCTCCTCAAAGGAACATACGATGGGTAATCGGAATTAGCCGCGACGGTCTGGCGGAAGGTGTCGGAAAATCGGCCGGAACAGCCCTTCGCATACTTCAGCTTTAGCGAAGGCAATTTCGCAACTTGAGCTACTCCAATGTGCCAGTAGGAGACATTCGCACTCGACCGTACTATTATGCATATGAGGAACAAAAAGAACGGGGAGCTACAATGAATCAATTGGTTACCGAAAGCATGCATTGCATACTATTTCCAATAGTACAGACCGGTGGGTCTGTCTATTAACTGTTAGGCCTCATTAAATTATGTCCTCGCACGATGTTCAGAGCCGTTACTCATGATAAGGAAGCAAAGTTATGTTGCGGTGCTTAATTTGTTTTGCTCTCGCCAGCGTCGTTGGCTCTGCATCAGCGGGATTTACGACAGGCAATCAGCTCAAGTCCTACATGGATGATGACGAAAAGGGGGCGACGTTCAATGGTGGCGTTTACAGTGGATATGTTGTTGGTGTCAATGACGCGTTTGACGGCACGCTCTTTTGCACACCACAAGACGCCACACAGGGTCAAGTTAAGGCAGTGGTTTCAAAGTACCTCAAGGCGAACCCTGAAGTTTGGAATAAGCCCGCAGAAGAGATAATAATTTCTGCGCTGCACATTGCTTTTCCCTGTAAAAAAAACTGACTTCCGGAGCTTCGATAAAACGAGGCCTAACCGTTCATTCCAGCGGACTGCCTTCGGCAGCCGCTGAATTCAACCTAAATCCGGCAGTTACCCCGCCCCAATAGCAAACAACTGATCATATATTCTGGGTG
>CXWL01061847.1_pt1 | contig 125545 bp, 113 predicted proteins | sample 590931 | NCBI WGS metagenome assembly CXWL01 (sample SAMEA3498368, study PRJEB10139) | groundwater metagenome | biome: water well; material: biofilm material | place: Germany | collected 2015-04-27
AACGGCGGCGTGCGCAAGGTGCGCTTCCTCGAGCCGATGACGGCGGCGATCCTGTCGAACAACCGGATCCATCCGCCGTTCGGCATGGCGGGCGGCAGTCCGGGAGCGCTGGGCATCAACCGGGTCGAGCGGGCCGATGGCAGCGTGGAGCAGCTGGCGCATATCGGCAAGGTCGAGATGGGCGTGGACGACGTGTTCGTCATCGAGACGCCTGGCGGCGGCGGTTACGGTTGAATACAGGCCGCCGTGCGCGCGCTTCGCATCGTCAGGTGGAGATACCGTACTTGCGCTTCGCGGCCAGGTATTTGTCTTCCAGCAGTTCGAGCGACGGATGCGCCGCGTCGAGTTTGCGGATGGTGCCGATCACGCCCGCGCATTGCTCGGCCAGAGGGTGATCCCAACCGAGTTCGCCGATCTGGCGCAGTATCCCCAGCACCAGTGCGAGCATCACCTGCAGGTTGCCGGGCGAAAGATGGCGCGCTTCGAGCAGCGTCTGCACCGCGCCCTTGAAGTCGCCCATGCCGGTCTTTTCGGCCGCCACGTTGAGCAGTCCCTGCGCCTGCGCCTTGAGCTGGGCGCCGATCCCTTCGGCCAGGTCGGGCCGCCCGGCCTTGACGAACACGCTCATCGCCTGCTGCATCGAGACCCCGCTGCCGACGTCGTTCATCACCGCCAGCATGACTTCCGATGCTTCCTTGTCCAGTTTGTTCGACAGGCAGCTGCGCGCCAGCCCGATCCTCAGCTTGCTCGACAGCGCCGTACTGGCGCGCACCGCGACTACCGCGGTATTCAGTTCGCCGACGGCGCCCGCCGTATTGCCGGCCGATTCGTGCAGCAGCGCCGACGCAATGGCCTTGCACACTTCGGTATTCGGATTGCCGCGCAGGGATTTTTCCAGGTCTCGGATGACGCCTCCGGCCTGCACCGGGTCGCCTTTCCTGAGCAGCGCCTTGACCAGGTTGACGTGGTCTTCCGGATCGCGGAACTCGGAGTACCTGGCCTTGGCGACGACCTGCTTGAACGATTTTTCGGCCGCCGCGACGTCGCCGGCATCGAGTGCGACTTCGCCCAGCCGGCGCAGGCGCCGCACCATGTGCGGCGAGATCGCGACCGCGTCTTCGAGGATGCGCTGGGCGCGGCCGGGCAGGCCTTTCAGTTCGTGGCAGCGCGCCAGCAGGTCGTAGGCCGCCATCAGCTTCGAATTGTCGGCCACCAGTTTGTTCAGTACCACTTCGGCTTCGTCGAATCGTTCCTGGGCGAACAGCGTGCGCGCCAGGCCAAGGCCGGCCCAGCCCAGCGGCTTGGCGGCAAGGACCGCCGAGTACAGCGCTTCGGCTTCAGGCAGTTCCTCCAGGCTCACATGCAACTCGGCACGCAGCCGGGCGAAGTCGAGCGCATAGCGCGAATGGGCCGCTTCAGCCTGCGCGCACACGCGGATCGCCTCGCGCAGGTTGCCTTGTCCGATCAGCTGGTAGGTGGGCAGGAACGCGTTGCGACGTTCGAGCGCGCGGGCGATCCGGGCGCTCAGCACATCGACCGTGAACGGCTTGAGGATGTAGTCGGTCGGGGTCAGTTCGGCCGCGCTCACGACCTTGCTGTACACGCCTTCCGAAGTGATCATGATGAAGATGGTCAGCAGGCCGATCAGCTTGTGGTGGCGCAGGTCTTCCAGCAGTTGCTGGCCGTCCTGGCCGTCATCGGTGCCGCTGCCAAGGTCGTATTCGCACAGGATGATGTCGTAGGACTTCTTGGCAAGCTGCTTGATCGCCGTGCCGGAACTGACCGCGAACTCGATCTTGCTGATGCCGGACTGGTTGAGCATGTTCTGCAGGCTGCCGCGCATGCCCGGATTCGGGTCGATCACCAGTACTGACAGGTTGCTGTTCTCTTGCATCGGTTTTCACTCTCATGTCCCGGCCAGACCGGGTGGGTTGTCTCTGCGCTTTCCTTATTAACGGCATGCCCGGGAAAGTCTTGAAACCGGACAATACTCCATTGTCTAACGGGAAGGCAATAGCGACGCCAGGCGAAGCCCTACCCTGCGCGCGGCCAGCGCGCCGGGCCGGACCGGGAGAATGGTCGAACTCCCTATGGTGCGACGCGGTATAATACCGGGCTAAGGGAAATCGCCTCAGTTGTTATTCGTGCCACCTCTACCTTTAACCCGCAGCCACGCTGCATCAACCTACATTCCAACCATGTTGATTCTGCCGGGTTCCAATGCCCTGTCCGCATTTCGTAGCCAACGCCTCCTGAGCCAACTGCAATCGGCCGCCCCGCATGTCGCCGCGGTCCAGGCGCGTTTCGTCCACTTCATCGATTCCAGCGCGCCGCTGTCGCCCGACGACAGCGGCCGCCTCGAAGCCATGCTCACTTACGGCGAACCGGCGCACGCCGCCGCGGCCAACGGCGCCACCGAAGAGTTCTTCGTGATCCCGCGTTTCGGCACGATTTCGCCGTGGGCGTCGAAGGCAACCGACATCGCGCACAACTGCGGGATGGCGCACATCCACCGGATCGAGCGCGGCATCGCGTATTCGCTGGAGCTGAAGGGCGGCATCCTGGGCACCGCGATCGGCGCGGCGAAAAAGCTGACGGAAGCCGAACTGCAGGCGGTGGCCGGCCTGCTGCACGACCGCATGACCGAGTCGGTGCTGCGCAACGCCGACCAGGCGGCGCAGCTGTTCCGCGAGCTCGAGGCGAAGCCTTTGGCCTCGGTGGACCTGCTCGGCGAGGGCAAGGCGGCGCTCGAATTCGCCAATGCCGACCTTGGGCTGGCGCTGTCGGACGACGAAATCGACTACCTGGTGGAAGCGTTCACGCGCGCGCGCCGCAATCCGACCGACGTCGAACTGATGATGTTCGCGCAGGCCAACAGCGAACACTGCCGCCACAAGATCTTCAACGCCGACTGGGTGATCGACGGCGAGGCGCAGGACAAGTCGCTGTTCCAGATGATCAAGAACACCCACCAGCTGCAGCCGAAGGGCACCATCGTCGCCTACAGCGACAATTCGTCGATCATGGAAGGGGCGAGCGTCACCCGCTTCTATCCGCGCGGCGCCGGCCACGAATACGCGGCGTCGACCGAACTGACGCACACCTTGATGAAGGTCGAGACGCACAACCACCCGACCGCGATCTCGCCGTTCCAGGGCGCCTCGACCGGCGCCGGCGGCGAAATCCGCGACGAGGGCGCGACCGGCCGCGGCGCCAAGCCGAAGGCCGGCCTGACCGGCTTCACGGTGTCGAACCTGATGATCCCGGGCGCCGTGCGCGCATGGGAAAATGCGGCCAGCGTGAACGCGCCGTTCGCCCAGCGCGCCCCTGCCGGCGCCTACGGCAAGCCGGAGCGGATCGCTTCGCCGCTGCAAATCATGATCGACGGCCCGCTCGGCGGCGCCGCGTTCTCGAACGAATTCGGGCGCCCGGTGCTGGGCGGGTATTTCCGCACCTACGAACAGAATGTCGGCCGCCTGTCGGCCGGCGCGCCCGACACCGTGTTCGGCTACCACAAGCCGATCATGATCGCCGGCGGCATCGGCAGCATCGCCGACCGGCACACGCACAAGAACGACATCCCGGTCGGCAGCCTGCTGATCCAGCTGGGCGGCCCCGGCATGCGCATCGGGATGGGCGGCAGCGCGGCGTCGTCGATGGCGACCGGCGCCAACACGGCCGACCTGGATTTCGACTCGGTCCAGCGCGGCAATCCGGAAATGGAACGGCGCGCGCAGGAAGTGATCAACGCGTGCTGGCAGATGGGCGCGGACAATCCGATCATTTCGATCCACGACGTCGGCGCGGGCGGACTGTCGAACGCTTTCCCCGAGATCACCAACGACGCCAAGCGCGGCGCGATCTTCGACCTGCGCAAGGTGCCGCTGGAAGAAAGCGGCATGGCGCCGAAGGAAATCTGGAGCAACGAGTCGCAGGAGCGCTATGTGCTGGCGATCGCGCCGGGCCACCTGCCGCTGTTCGCGGCGCTGTGCGAGCGCGAGCGCTGCCTGTACGCCGCGGTCGGCGTGGCGACCGAGGAGCGCCAGCTCAAGCTGGTCGATCCGCTGAACGGCAACAATCCGGTCGACATGCCGATGGACGTCCTGCTCGGCAAGCCGCCGAAGATGCAGCGCGACGTGAACCACGTGCAGAACGTATTTCCGCCGCTCGACCTGACCGGGCTTGAGCTGGCCGACGTCGCGTGCCGCGTGCTGCTGCTGCCGGCGGTGGCCGACAAGTCGTTCCTGATCACGATCGGCGACCGCAGCGTCGGCGGCATGACCATGCGCGACCAGATGGTCGGCCCGTGGCAGGTTCCGGTGGCCGATTGCGCGGTCACCGCGATGAGTTTCGAAGGCTACCTGGGCGAGGCGATGGCGATGGGCGAGCGCACGCCGCTGGCGGTGATCGACGCCGCCGCATCGGGCCGGATGGCGGTCGGCGAGGCGATCACCAACATCGCCGCGGCGGCGATCAAGGACATTTCCGACATCAAGCTGTCGGCCAACTGGATGGCGGCCTGCGGCCAGCCGGGCCAGGACGCCGCGCTGTTCGACACCGTCAAGGCGGTCGGCATGGAACTGTGCCCGGCACTCGGGATCAGCATCCCGGTCGGCAAGGATTCGCTGTCGATGCGCACCACCTGGAACGACGGCGAGGCCGCCAAGGCGGTGCTGTCGCCGGTGTCGCTGATCGTGTCGGCGTTCGCGCCGGTGGCCGACGTGCGCCGCACGCTCACCCCGCAGCTGCGCCTCGATTGCGGCGAGACCGTGATGATCCTGGTCGACCTCGGGCGCGGCCAGAACCGGCTCGGCGCTTCGGCCCTGTCGCAGGTGACCCAGCAGCTCGGCAACGATGCGCCGGACGTCGACAGCGCGGAAGACCTGAAGGGCTTCTTTGCGGCGATCCAGCGGCTCAATAGCGACTCGAAGCTGCTGGCCTACCATGACCGTTCCGACGGCGGCCTGTATGCGACCCTGTGCGAGATGGCGTTCGCCGGCCGCTGCGGCGTGTCGGTCAACCTCGACATCCTGGCGATGGAAGGCGAGCACGCGGCCGACTGGGGCGACGCCAAGAACTGGGCCGGCCAGGTGGCCGAGCGCCGCAACGAACTGACCTTGCGCGCGCTGTTCGCCGAAGAACTGGGCGCGGTGATCCAGGTTCGTGCGGACGACAAGAGCGCGGTGATGAACGTGCTGCGCGAATATGACCTGGGCGCCTGTAGCCATATCATCGGCAAGCCGAACGAGCGCGGCGTGATCGAGTTTACGCGCGACGCCAAGACCGTCTACAGCGAACAGCGCAGCGCGCTGCACCGCCTGTGGAGCGAGACCAGCTGGCGCATCGCGCGCCTGCGCGACAACCCGGCCTGCGCCGACGCCGAATACGATCGCCTGCTGGACGAAACCGATCCTGGCATTTCGCCGGTCCTGACCTTCGATCCGAGCGAGAACGTGGCGGCGCCGTTCATCGGCAGCGGCGCGCGTCCGCGCGTGGCGATCCTGCGCGAGCAGGGCGTCAACTCGCACATCGAGACGGCGTGGGTGATGCACCAGGCCGGCTTTGCGGCGGTCGACGTGCACATGAGCGACCTGATTGCGGGCCGCGCGAAGCTGGACGATTTCCAGGGCGTGATCGCGGTCGGCGGCTTCTCGTACGGCGACGTGCTGGGCGCCGGCGAAGGCTGGGCCAAGACGATCCTGTTCAACGGCCTGCTGGCCGAGCAGTTCGCGCGCTTCTTCCAGCGCACCGACACTTTCGGCCTTGGCGTGTGCAACGGCTGCCAGATGATGAGCAACCTGAAGGCTATCATCCCGGGCGCGCATGCGTGGCCGAAGTTCACCCGCAACAAGTCGGAGCAGTTCGAGGCGCGCTTCGGCATGGTCGAGGTGCTCGATTCGCCGTCGATGTTCTTCAGCGGGATGGCCGGCACCAAGACAGCGATCGCGATTGCGCACGGCGAAGGGTTCGCCGACTTCTCGCAGACCGGCGACAGCGCCGAGGTGATTCGCGCGCTGCGCTTCGTCGACAACCGCGGCGAGGCGACCGAAGCGTATCCGTTCAATCCGAACGGCTCGCCGCAGGGCCTGACCGCGGTGACCACGGCGGACGGACGCTTCAGCGTGATGATGCCGCATGCCGAGCGCGTGTTCCGCTCGGCGCAGCAGTCGTGGCATCCCGAGTCGTGGGGCGAGGACTCGCCGTGGATGCGCATGTTCCGCAACGCGCGCAAATGGGTCGGCTAAGCTGACCGAGCGCCGGTTCGCCCGTTGCGGCGAACGCGCGCGACACACGGCGCAGTCTGTCTTTGGCAGCCTGCGCCGTTCTTCTNNGAAGCACTGGGGTCAGGTCTGACATTCGGACAAATGTCACAAAATTGCTCCGGCCTATAGGGCAACATTGTGAAAAATGTCCGAGTGTCAGACCTGACCCCGAGTTGAAGGCGCAAAAAAAGCGCTTCGTCGAAGCGCTTTTTCGTTTGGCGGGATCCGGATTACTGGACCTTCGCCTTCTTCAACAGTTCTTCGCGGTAGACCTGCACCTTGCGCTGTTGCAGCGACTCGGCGACCTGCTGCTTGACTTCTTCCAGCGGCGGGATCTTGGCGGCGCGGGTTTCTTCCAGCTTGATCACGTGGTAGCCGTACTGGGTCTTGACCGGGGTGTCGGTGACCTGGCCCTTGTTCAGCGCAACCATCGCCTTCGAGAACTCAGGCACGTAGGAAGCTGCGCTCGCCCAGTCCAGGTCGCCGCCGTTGGCCGCCGAACCGTCTTTCGACACCTTCGCCAGCTCTTCGAACTTGCCGCCCGATTTCAGCTTGGCGATGATGGCCTTCGCTTCGTCTTCGGTGGCCACCAGGATGTGGCGTGCATGGTATTCCTTGTCGCCGACCTGCGACTTGTACTTGTCGTACTCGGACTTGATTTCTGCGTCCTTGACCGGGCTCTTCTTCAGGAAATCGGCCAGCATCGCATTGATCAGGATGCTCTGGCGCGCGTTTTCCAGCGCCATCTTGACTTCCGGACGGGTCGCGAAACCTTGCTTGTCGGCTTCCTGGATCAGCACTTCGCGGCCGATCAGGTCTTTCTTGATCGCTTCGCGCAATTGCGGGGAGTCGGTCTGCTTGCCTTGGGCAACGACTTGCTTGACGATCTGGTCGACCTTGGCCGATGGGATAGACTTGCCGTTGACGGTCGCGACGTTCTGCGCGAAAACCGGGGCGGCGACTAATGCGGTGAGGGCTAACAACAGGCTGGCGGGCTTCAAGATCATTGTTCGATTCCTATAAAAACTCAAAAGAGGTCGCGTCTTGCGAAAGCGACGCTGCCGGCGCCAACTGGCACCGGCTAAAACGCTATATTACTGAACCTTGGCCTTGGTGACCATAGCTTCCTGATAAGCTTGCAGCTTCTTCTGCTGGATCGCTTCTTCGATCTGGCCCTTCACTTCGTCCAGCGTCGGCACCTTGGTAGGACGGGTGTCGTCGAGCTTGATGATGTGGAAGCCGTTCGGGGTCTGCACCGCGGTTTCGGTGATCGCGCCTTTTTGCAGGCCGACGAAGGCGTCGCTGAACACTTTCGGGAACGACGACGGGGTAGCCCAGTCGAGGTCGCCTCCGTTGGCCGCGGTACCGGTGTCTTTCGAGGTCTTGGCCAGCTCTTCGAACTTGGCGCCGCCCTTCAGCTTGGCGATGACAGCTTTCGCTTCGGCATCGGTGCCGACCAGGATATGGCGCACATGGTATTCCTTGTCGCCGGCCTGCGCCTTGTATCGGTCGTATTCGGCCTTGATATCGGCATCCTTGACCGGGTTCTTGGCGATGTAGTCGCGCACCAGGGCGTTGATGACGATGGTCTGGCGGGCATTTTCCAGCTGCGACTTGACGGTGGCGTCTTTCTCGTACCCTTGCTTGACCGCTTCCTGCATCAACACTTCGCGGGCGATCAAGTCTTTCTTGATCGCTTCGCGCAGCTGCGGCGAGTCCGGCTGCTGGCCCTGGGCGATCACTTGCTTGACGACTGCATCGGCGCGCGACGAAGGGATGGCCTTTCCATTTACAACTGCGAGGTTTTGCGCGAAGACTGGTGCGGCGGCGACGGCAAGAAGTGCTAACAGCAAGCGGGCTGGCTTAAAGGTCATTATTAATTCCTGTAATGGAAAAGTTGCTTGGACAAGATTGGATCGATTTTTTACTATGCGGTTCGCATTGTCGACTAGATTTCTTAAGAATCCCTGAAATACCGGCCCGCAATCACAGTTCGGACGGCGCCAAAGCGGTGATCGCAAGGGCATGGATTTCAGTGTGCATCATATCGTGCACGGAATCATACACGAGTCGATGGCGCATGACGAGCCTCTGCCCCTCGAAGCGGGACGAGACGATCTTGAGCCGGTAATGGCCGCCGCCGGAGGCTGCGCCGGCGTGGCCGGCATGCAGGTGCGACTCGTCGGTCAGCTCGAGCACGGTGGGCTCCAGCGCGGCGGCAAGCTGCGCGCGGATCCGTTCGGGACGGGTGGCCGGCGCGTTCACGCTTCTTCCTCCTGGATGTACTTCGACAGCAGCAGGCTCTGGCCGACGATGAAGGCGAAGAAGATGCCGGTGAACCCGAACAGCTTGAAGCTGACCCAGGCGCTGGTATCGGCCTTGAAGACGACGAACGCGACGAACAGGTTGAGCGCGCCCATCGCAAAGAAGAACGATATCCAGGCGTAGTTGACCCGGTTCCAGATCGCGTCGGGCAGCTTGAGGGTGGTTTCCATCAGCTTGCGCATCAGGTTCTTCTTCATGAACACCTGGGCGACGAACAGCGCCAGCGCGAACGCCCAGTACATGATGGTCGGCTTCCACTTGATGAAGTTCTCGTCGTGGAAATAGATGGTGGCGCCGCCCATGAGGGCGATCACGCCGAGCGAGATCCACAGCATGCCGTCGACCTTGCGCCCGCGCACCAGCAGGTAGCCGATCTGCAGGATGGTGGCGAGGATGCCGACCACCGTCGCGAGGATGATCGGGGCCTGGGCCGGCGCCACGGCGCCGCCGGCGACCAGGCCGCTGACATACTGCGACACCAGCGCGCTGGCGGCATCCTGGTGGCCTTCGCCCCATTTGAAGACGGCGAAGAACAGGATTACGGGGAACAAGTCGAACAAGAATTTCATGGCATGAAGGCGTGGTTATTGTGGGTCGAAGCGCAGGGACGCCGAATTGATGCAATAGCGCAGGCCGGTCGGCGGCGGGCCATCGGGGAACACGTGTCCCAGGTGGGCGTCGCACACTGCGCAGATGATCTCGGTGCGCAGCATACCATGGGCGCGGTCGGTCTTTTCAATCACGTTGGCCGGGTCGAGCGCCTTGAAATAGCTCGGCCAGCCGCAGCCGGAGTCGAACTTGGCGTCGGACGCGAACAACGGCGTGTTGCAGCACACGCAGGTGTAGACGCCATGCTGGTGGTGATCCCAGAACTTGCCGGTGAACGCGCGTTCGGTGGCGGCGTGGCGCGTGACCTGGTATTCCATCGGGTCGAGCATGGCGCGCCATTCGGCGTCGGTCTTGGCGACTTTGTCGGTCATGATATTCCTTTCAGGAGGAGCAGCTTACTTCCAGGTGGCTGGCCCAGTCGGGCGGCAGGGCGGCGTAGGCTTCGTGTTCGGGCTGTTCGTCGAACGGGCGCTCGAGGATGGCGAGCAGCTTGCCGATTTCCGAATAGTCCTTCGCCTGCGCCTTGTCGATTGCGACCTGGGCCAGGTAATTGCGCAGTATGTATTTGGGGTTGGCCCGGTCCATCGCGGCCTTGCGCTCGCCGTCGACGCTGTGCTCGGCGCGCAGGCGCAGGCGGTATTGCACGGCCCAGGCGTCGAACCCGGCGCGCTCGATGAACATGTCGCGCAGCGCGCTGTCGGGATGCGGCTGGGCCGGATCGATTTCAATCTCGGTCGCCAGGTTGCCGAGCGCGCGGAAGAAGCGGGTGAAGTCCACGTGGCCGGCCTGCAGCAGCGCGAACATGGCGTCGAACAGCGCCTGGTCGCCGTCCCGCACGCTGCGCAGGCCGAGCTTGGCGTGCAGCAGCTGATCGAGCGCGGCGGCGAACTCCGGCTGGTACCCGCCGAGCGCTTGCTGGGCCTGGTCGACGTCGCCGATCAGCGGCAGCAGGGCCTGGCCCAGCGCGTAGCAATTCCAGTGGCCGATTTTCGGCTGGTTGGCATACGAGTAGCGGCCCTGCTGGTCGGTATGGTTGCAGATATGCTCGGCGTCGAACGCTTCCATGAAGCCGAACGGGCCGTAATCGAGGGTCAGGCCGAGGATCGACATGTTGTCGGTGTTCATCACGCCATGCATGAAGCCGACCGCCTGCCATTGCGCGATCAGGCGCGCGGTGCGGCGCGTCACTTCGGCCAGCAGCGCGGTGTACGGGTTCGGCTCGCCGGCCAGCTCNNTCGCGCATCACGCCCTGCTCGGAACCGATGATGCTGAGCGCGCGGGTGGTCGGGATGCCGAGCGCGTGCATCGCTTCCGAGCACAGGAATTCGCGGATCGACGAACGCAGCACGGCGCGCCCGTCGCCCATGCGCGAATACGGGGTCAGGCCGGCGCCCTTGAGCTGCAGTTCCATCGGGCCTGCGAGGCCGTTCAGCTCGCCGATCAGGATCGCGCGGCCATCGCCGAGCTGGCCGGCCCATACGCCGAACTGGTGGCCGGAATACACCGCGGAAAGCGGCTGCGAACTCGAGGCGACGCGGTTGCCGCTCAACAGTTCGACAAATTCGTCTGTTGCCAGCTGAGCGGGGGCGAGCCCCACCAGCGCGGCGGCCTTGGCGCTGGCCGCGACAAAATACGGCGCCGGCAACGGCGTCGGCATCAGCCTGGTGTAGAAAGCGGGAGGCAGGGCGGCAAATGAATTGCTCAGGGGCAGGTCGTGGGCGCTAATGGCAGGTCCAGTCGTGAAAAGTGGCAATTTGATCTTGCTATTTTACCGTGGACGNNGGCCTGGGCGCCTTCGTCGGCGCCAATCGCCTTCAGGTGGCCGAACGCGTCACGGACGAAATCGACCGCCGCGGCCTCCCTGGCCAGCTCGGCGGCGGCCTTGGCGCCGAGGACGATCGCAACGGCATCGAACATCACCGAAGGGGTGCCGGCCAGCTGGCCGTCGACCTTCAGGCGCGACTTGTCCGACAAGGTCACTTCGCCGATTTTCGGCGCGATCACCTTGTGGCTGGCGCCGGCCTGCTTGATCGCCTTGGTCAGCGCGTCGATCGTGGCCCGGTCGGAGCCGTCGGCCACCAGCAGGCCGACCGCGCGGCCTTCCAGCGTGTCTTTCATCTTGCCGATGATTTGCAGCGCCGGCGACGGGTCGAACTGCTGGACCGGCGCCGCTGGCGGCGGCGCATCCGGCAATTTTTCCATGCCGAGGCCGGCGGCTACGCGCTTGGCCAGGTCGGCGTCGATGTTGCGCAGGTGGCCCACGAGCGCCTCGCGGATGTGCGGGTGCTCGACCTTGGACAGCTCGAACACCAGCGCCGACGCCATGTGCGCCTGCTCGTGCGCGGTCTGGCTGATGTAGAACTGGCGCGGCTGGCTGTAGTGGTCGGCGAACGAGTCGGCGCGGATCCGTCCCTTGGCGCCGCTTTCCTCGGCGGCCATGCTGCGAAAGCCCGCCGGGCTCTCGCGCGGACCGTCGGCCGCCAGCGTGTTCGGCTCGTAGTTGACGCGGCCTGCCGGCTGGCTCATCTGCATGTGGCCGTCGCGCTGGTTATTGGCGAACGGGCATTTCGGCGCGTTGATGGGAATCTGGTGGAAATTTGGCGAGCCGAGCCGCGACAGCTGGGTGTCGAGATAGGAAAACAGGCGGCCCTGCAGCAGCGGGTCGTTGGAGAAGTCGATGCCGGGGACGATGTGCGAGGGGCAGAACGCCACTTGCTCGGTTTCGGCAAAGAAGTTGTTCGGCCAGCGGTTCAGCACCATGCGGCCGATGACCTTCAGCGGGATCATTTCTTCAGGAATCAGTTTGGTGGCGTCGAGGTGGTCGAACGGCAAGGCGTCGGCCTGCTCCTGCGTAAACAGCTGCACGGCCAGGTCCCATTCGGGAAAATTGCCACTGGTGACGGCCTCGAACATGTCGCGCCGGTGGAAATCGGGATCGGCGCCGGCGATCTTGCAGGCTTCGTCCCAGAGCGTCGATTGCAGGCCCAGCTTCGGGCGCCAGTGGAACTTGACGAAGGTCGACTGGCCTTGCGCGTCGAGCAGGCGGAAGCTATGCACGCCGAAGCCCTCGACCATGCGCAGCGAGCGCGGGATGGTGCGGTCCGACATCGCCCACATGATCATGTGCAGCGATTCAGGGGTCAGCGAAATGAAATCCCAGAAGGTGTCATGGGCCGTCGCCGCCTGCGGGAACCCGCGGTCCGGCTCCATCTTGACCGCGTGGACCAGGTCGGGAAACTTGATGGCGTCCTGGATGAAGAACACCGGGATGTTGTTGCCCACCAGGTCCCAGTTGCCTTCCTTGGTGTACAGCTTGACGGCGAAACCGCGCACGTCGCGCGGCGTGTCGACCGAGCCGGCGCCGCCGGCGACGGTCGAAAANNGGCCAGCGATTCGGTCAGTTCGAAAAAGCCGTGCACCCCGGTGCCGCGCGCGTGCACGATGCGCTCGGGAATGCGTTCATGGTCGAAATGGGTAATTTTTTCGCGCAGGATGAAGTCTTCAAGCAAGGTCGGACCGCGCGTATTGGCGCGCAGCGAATTCTGGTTGTCCGAAATGGGCAGGCCCTGGTTGGTGCTCAATGTGGTGCCGGCAGCGTGCTGGTGCAATTCGCCGCCGTTGCCGACAGTGGCCGATGTTGCCGATGTGCCTGGTTTACCGTTCGCGCCGCTTTTCTTGGTGTTGGCCATTGCGTGTTTTCTCCGAGTCGATGAGGGATTCTGCGCGCACGCGCAGCCGTATTGGAAAAGTATAGAGGCTCGCCACCTGCGCACAATTGCAATTATTTATATTTCAAGCATACAAAAAAGCTATCGGGGATTTTCGCGGCCGGAGCGGACGCACAGCCGCCGCTGGTGCGTCGCAGCATCGAAAAGCATTGACTGTTTTAGCACGGTCGTGCGAATCTCAAGTTCCCTTGCCAGGAAGTTCACAGGAGTTCGCATGACGTCATACCGAATGAGTCCGATGATGGGACAAATGATGAGCCAGCCGCTGCTCATTTCCAGCATTATCGAGTTTGCGGCGCGCCACTACGGGCACGTCGAGATCGTGTCGCGCCGGGTGGAAGGCGACCTGCACCGCTACACCTACCGCGAATGCCACCGGCGCGCGCGCCGCATGGCCCATGCCTTGGAGGCGCTGGGCGTGCAGATGGGCGAGCGGGTCGCCACCATGGCCTGGAACGGCTACCGCCACATGGAGCTGTACTATGCGGTGTCCGGATCCGGCGCCGTGCTGCACACCATCAATCCGCGCCTGCACCCCGAGCAGATCGCCTACATCGCCAACCATGCCGAAGACCAGTACCTGTTCTTCGACCTGACCTTCCTGCCGCTGATCGAAGCGGTGGCCGCCCATTGCAAGACGGTCAAGGGGTTCGTGCTGATGGCCGAGCGCGACCGGATGCCGCGGGAAACCGGGATTCCTAACCTGCTGTGCTACGAAGACCTGGTCGCCGGCAGCCCGGACGACTACGCGTGGCCGCTGTTCGACGAGAACTCGGCGGCGTCGCTGTGCTACACCTCGGGCACCACCGGCAATCCGAAAGGGGCGCTGTATTCGCACCGCTCGACGGTGCTGCACTCGTACGCCTCGGCGATGCCGAATGCGCTGAACGTGTCGGCGGCCGACACCGTGCTGCCGGTGGTGCCGATGTTCCACGTGAACGCCTGGGGCCTGCCGTACTCGGTGCTGCTGTCGGGCGCCAAGATGGTGTTTCCCGGCGCGGCGCTGGACGGCAAGTCGCTGTACGAGCTGTTCGAGTCCGAAGGCGTGACGTTCTCGGCCGGGGTGCCGACCGTCTGGCTCGGGCTGGTCAACCACGTGCTGCAGAACCAGTTGAAATTTTCCACCTTCCGGCGCACCGTGATCGGCGGCTCGGCCTGCCCGCCGGCGATGATGGATACGCTGATCGACCAGCTCGGCGTGCAGGTGATCCACGCCTGGGGCATGACCGAAATGTCGCCGCTCGGCACCGCCGGCGGGCTGCAGACGCAGCACCTGGCGCTGCCGAAGGACCAGCAGCGCAAGATCCTGCAGAAGCAGGGCCATGCGATCTACGGCGTCGACATGAAGATCGTGAACGACGACGGGGCCGAATTGCCGTGGGACGGCAGCACCTACGGCCACCTGCTGGTCAAGGGACCGTGGATCATTTCGAGCTACTTCAAGAACGAAGGCGGCGACGTGCTGCAGGACGGCTGGTTCCCGACCGGCGACGTGGCCACCATCGACGCCGACGGCTACATGCAGATCACCGACCGCAGCAAGGACGTGATCAAGTCGGGCGGCGAGTGGATCGGCACCATCGACCTGGAAAACATCGCGATGGCGCATCCGGCCGTGCTGCAGGCCGCCTGCATCGGCATCGCCCACCCGAAATGGGACGAGCGGCCCTTGCTGCTGGTGGTCAAGCGGCCAGGCCAGGAAGTCACGCGCGAGGAACTGCTGAAGTTCTTCGAAGGGAAAATCGCCAAATTCTGGATGCCGGACGACGTGTCCTTCATCGACGCCTTGCCGATGGGCGCGACCGGCAAGATCCAGAAGAACAAGCTGCGCGAGCAGTTCCGGGAGTACCAGCTGCCGAGCGCCTGACAATTTCGTTTCACCCGCACCCGCCGTATCCACGTCATCAAAACCACAACGAAGAATGGAGACTCATGATCATGCAAATTCGCCCACTGGCCGCCGCGGTATCGTTCGCCTTGCTCGCTGCGCCGTTCGCGGCCCAGGCCGACACGGTAAAAATCGCTTTCATCGATCCGCTGTCGGGGCCGTTTGCGCCGGTCGGGCAGAACCAGCTGAAGAGTTTCCAGACCATCGCCGAGCTGGCCACACAGCAGAAGTGGGCCGGCGAGCACAAGATCGAAGTGGTCGGCTTCGACAACAAGGCCAGCCCGCAGGAGTCGCTGACCCAGTTGAAGGCGGTGATCGACCAGGGCTACCGCTACATCACGCAGGGCAACGGCTCGGGCGTCGGCCTGGCGCTGCTGGACGCGATCAACAAGCACAATGAGCGCAACCCGGGCAAGGAGGTGGTGTTCCTGAACTACGCCGCGATCGATCCGGACATGACGAACAGCAAGTGCAGCTTCTGGCACTTCCGCTTCGACGCCAACTCGGACATGAAGATGGAGGCCCTGACCAGCTACATGGCGCCGAACAAGGACATCAAGAGCGTCTACATCATCGGCCAGAACTACGCGTTCGGTCAGGCGGTGAGCCGGGCGGCCAAGGAATACCTGAAGCGCAAGCGCCCGGACATCAAGATCGCCGGCGACGACCTGCATCCGATCGCGCAGGTCAAGGATTTCTCGCCGTACATCGCCAAGATCAAGGCGTCCGGCGCCGACACGGTCATCACCGGCAACTGGGGCGCCGACCTGGCGCTGCTGATCCGCGCCGCCAAGGATGCCGACCTGAAGGCCAACTTCTACACCTACTATGCGGTGACGACCGGGGTGCCGACCGCGATGGGCGCGGCCGGCGCCGACCGCGTGAAGATCGTCGGCAACTGGCTGATCAACAACGACCCGTCCAAGGGCAAGGAGATCGTCGAGGGCTTCAAGAAGAAGTACAACGACGATTTCTACACCGCCCAGACCCACAGCAGCATCGGCATGCTGGCGCAGGCGATCAAGGCGAGCAAGTCGACCGACCCGGTGAAGGTGGCGTTCGCGATGGAAGGCGCCAAGTTCAGCAGCCTGAACGGGGAAGTGACGATGCAGAAGGTCGACCACCAGTTGCAGCAGCCGCTGTACATCGGCAGCTGGACCAAAGTGAACGGCAAGGACGTCAAGTACGACCAGGAAAATACCGGCTACGGCTGGAAGACCGAGAAGAAGATCGATGCTTACCTGGCGGGGCAGCCGACGTCGTGCCAGATGAAGCGGCCGGGGGCGTAAGGAACACTACGTCCTGGCCGCAGTCATTCGATCATTTTCGTCCACCTTAAATCCGTCATCCTCGCGCACGCGGGGATCCAATTTCGTCGCCAATCGGCGGAATTGGATTCCCGCCTGCGCGGGAATGACGTGTACTGGTTAAGATTCCATGGAATTTACGCTGTTCACACTGCTGAACGGCGTCAGTTACGGACTGCTGCTGTTCATGCTCTCGTCCGGGCTGACGCTGATCTTCAGCATGATGGGCGTGCTCAATTTTGCGCACGCCAGTTTCTACATGCTGGGCGCCTACATCGCCTATACGATCAGCACNNGTTCGGCCACATCCCGGAACTGCTGTTTACCTTCGGCCTGTCCTATCTGATGGTCGAACTGGTGCAGCTGGTATGGGGCCGCGCCGCGGTGCCGTACCCGATTCCGCCGGAACTCGACCGGCCGCTGTTCACCCTGTTCTCGACCAGCTTTCCGATGTACCGCGGCTTCATGATGCTGGTCGCGCTGTCGATGCTGGCCGGGATCTGGCTGGTGCTCACGCGCACCCGTATCGGCCTGGTGATCCAGGCCGCGCTGACCCATCCGGACGCGGTCGAGGCGCTCGGGCATAACGTGCCGCGCATCTTCATGTGGGTGTTCGGCGGCGGCTGCGCGCTGGCCGGGCTGGCCGGCGTGATCGGCGGCAATGCCTTCGTCACCGAGCCGGGCATGGCGGCCACGGTCGGCAGCATCATCTTCGTGGTGGTGGTGGTCGGCGGCATGGGCTCGCTGGCCGGCGCGTTCGTCGCCTCGATCCTGATCGGGGTGCTGCAAACGTTCGCGGTTGCGCTCGACTACTCGATGCTCAGCCTGCTCAACTGGGGCGGCGCGACCATCGGGCCGGACACGCCCGGCTACGCGCTGCTGAAATTGACCATCGCGCAGAGCGCGGCGATCCTGCCGTTCCTGCTGCTGGTGCTGATCCTGATTTTCCGCCCCAAGGGCCTGATGGGAACGCGCGAATGAGGCTCACTTTCACCCCCCTCAACCTGTCGCGCTACCTGCTCTGGAGTTGTTTCGCACTGATCCTGCTGGTCGCCCCGCTCATTTTCGCCAAGGGCGCGGCGCTGTCGATCCTGTGCCAGATCGGCACGGTGATGATCTTCGGCCTGTCCTACAACATGCTGCTGGGGCAGGGCGGCATGCTGTCGTTCGGCCACGCGGTGTATTCCGGGCTCGGCGCGTTCTTCGCGATCCACGCGATGAACCAGGCCGCGTTGCCGGTGCCGACCACGCTGATCCCGCTGGTCGGCGGGGTGGCCGGCATGGGCTTCGGCGTGCTGTTCGGCTACGTGACGACCAAGAAGTCCGGCACCACCTTCGCCATGATCACGCTCGGCCTGGTGGAACTGGTGTTCGCCAGCTCGCTGATGTTCCCCGGTTTTTTCGGCGGCGAAGGCGGGGTCACCACCAACCGGGTCAGCGGCCAGCCCTTCCTCGGCATCACCTACGGGCCGCAGATCCAGGTGTATTACCTGATCGCGTTCTGGCTGTTCATCAGCACCGTCGCGATGTTCGCCTTCACCCAGACCCCGCTGGGACGCATGCTCAACGCGGTGCGCGACAACCCGGAGCGGGTCGAATTCGTCGGCTACGACACGCAGTGGGTGCGCTACCTGACGCTGATCCTGTCGGCGTTCTTCGCCGGCATCTCGGGTGCGCTGGGGGCGATCAACTTCGAGATCGTCAGCGCCGAGAACGTCAGCGCGATCCGCTCCGGCAGCATCCTGCTGTTCGTGTTCATCGGCGGCATCGGCTTTTTCTTCGGCCCTTTGCTGGGCGCCGTGGTGGGCATCTTCTTCTCGGTCATGCTGTCGGACTTCACTGCCGCCTGGCAGTTGTACCTCGGGCTGTTTTTCGTCATGCTGGTGCGCTTCGCGCCGGCCGGGCTGGCCAGCCTGCTGATGCTGCTGCTGCGGGTCGCCAAGTTCGGCAAGTTCGGGCGGATCTGGAAGCCGCTGCTGGCGCTGTCGGGCGTGGCCCTGGTCGGATTGTTCGGGCTGGTGATCGGCATCGAACTGCTGTACCACCTGACGCTGGAATCGGCCAACGGCAGCGTGATGCGCCTGTTCGGGATGCGGGCCGACACCCGCGCGGCCGCGCCGTGGCTGCTGGCGGCGGCGCTGATGCTGGCGTCCGCATTCGGCTACCGCAAGATCCAGCCGNNGAACTGAAGGATGTCCGCAAGAGCTTCGGCAAGTCGGAAATCATCCGCGGCGCCAGCCTGGCGGTGGCCAAGGGCGAGCGCTGCGCCATCATCGGGCCGAACGGGGCCGGCAAGTCGACCCTGTTCAACCTGGTGTCGGGACGCTATGCGCTCAGCGGCGGCGACATCCACCTGAACGGGCGCAGCGTGGCGGGCTTGCGGCCGTTCGAGATCAACCGGCTCGGGCTGGCGCGCAGCTTCCAGATCAGCAACCTGTTCGAGAAGCTGAGCGTGTACGAGAACCTGCGCTGCGCGGTGCTGTGGTCGCTCGGCTACAAGTACTCGTTCTGGCAGCGCCTGGGCAGCCTGCGCGACGCCCACGAGCGGGCCCAGCAAGTGCTCGAACAGATCGGCCTGCAACGCCAGCGCGACCTGCCGGCCGCGGTGCTGACCTATGCCGAGCAGCGCGCGCTGGAAATCGGCATCACCATCGCCGGCGGTGCCGAAGTGATCCTGCTCGACGAGCCCACCGCCGGCATGAGCCGGTCCGAATCGGACGCCGCCGTCGAACTGATCCGCAAGGTCACCGAAGGCAAGACCTTGATCATGGTCGAGCACGACATGAGCGTGGTGTTCGGGCTGGCCGACAAGATCGCGGTGCTGGTCTACGGCGAAGTGATCGCCTGCGACAGCCCGGCCAACATCCGCGGCAACNNTACGGCAAGAGCCACATCCTGCATGGCGTCGACCTGCGGGTCGGCCAGGGCGAGATCGTCAGCCTGCTGGGACGCAACGGGGTGGGCCGCTCGACCCTGGTCAAGGCGGTGATGGGGCAGGTGTCGGCCACCGGTTCGGTGCGCTTCAAGGGCGCCGACCTGCTGGGGCTGAAAGCGTTCCAGATCGCCCACAAGGGCCTGGCGTACGTGCCGGAGAACCGGGATATCTTTCCCACCCTGACGGTCGAACAGAACCTGGTGCTGGGGCAAAAGAAGGCCGCTCCCGGGGGGCGCTGGTCGCTGGCCGACATGTACCGGATGTTTCCGCGCCTCGAGGAGCGCAAGGCGGTGGCGGCCGGCTTCCTGTCGGGCGGCGAGCAGCAGATGCTGACCCTGTGCCGCAGCCTGATGGGCGACCCGGACCTGATCATGATCGACGAGCCGACCGAAGGGCTGGCGCCGAAGATCGTCGCGCTGGTGGCCGAATACCTGCTGGCGCTGAAGGAAAAGGGGATTTCGGTGCTGCTGGTCGAGCAGAAACTGGCGATCGCGCTGGACATTTCGCAGCGGGTATACGTGATGGGCCACGGCGCCATCGTGTTCGAGGGCACGCCCGACCAGCTGCGCGCGAACGCCGAGGTGCGCAGGGAGTGGCTGGAGGTTTGAGGCGGTTCGCAGGCGCCAACTCTACCGGGGTCAGACCTGGGTCAGACCTGGGTCTGACCCCTCGGGTGGCTGTCAATAAAATAATACGATCGTACTATTATGGGGTATAGTTGTGAATTGCTGGTTCAACTGACAAAGGAATAAACATGAGCGCCGATTACGTGGTCAATGGCGGGGTCGCCGTCATCACATTGAACAATCCGCCGGTCAACGGACTGGGGCTCGAGACGCGCACCGCGGCCGTGAACGGCATCCGCCAGGCGCTGGCCGACGATGCGGTCAAGGCGATCGTGATCACCGGCGCCGGCAAGGCGTTTTCGGGCGGCGCCGACATCAAGGAATTCAATTCGCCGAAGGCGCTCACCGAGCCGACCCTGCACACCCTGATCAACGTAGCCGAAAACTCGACCAAGCCGGTGATCGCCGCGATCCACAGCGTCTGCATGGGCGGCGGGCTGGAGCTGGCGCTTGGCTGCAACTACCGGGTCGCCTTGCCGGGCGCGCAGATCGCGCTGCCGGAAGTGAAGCTCGGGCTGCTGCCGGGCGCCGGCGGCACCCAGCGCCTGCCGCGCGTGCTGGGGCTGGAAATGGCGATCAACATGATCGTCTCCGGCACCCCGGTCGCCTCCGACAAGCTGGCCGCTACCGCGCTGTTCGACCAGGTGTTCACGCCCGGCGCGGACCTGCTGGCGTGCGCCATCGGCTTCGCCAACAAGGTGGCCGAGGTGCGCCCGCTGCCGAAGGTGCGCGATCGCAAGGTCGACTATCCGAACCATGAAGCCTTCCTGCAATTTACCCGCAACACCGTCAAGGCGATGTCCGGTCCGTTCCCGGCGCCGCTCGAGTGCGTCGAGACGGTGGCCGCGTCGGTCACCCACAAGTTTGAAGACGGCCTCAAGTTCGAGCGCGAGCGCTTCCTGCACCTGATCCAGACCCCGGAGTCGAAGGCGCTGCGCCATGCGTTCTTCGCCGAGCGCCTGGCCAGCAAGGTGCCGGACGTGCCGGCCGACACCCCGACCCGCGAAATCCGCCAGGCCGCCATCATTGGCGCCGGCACCATGGGCGGCGGCATCGCCATGAATTTCGTCAACGCCGGGATTCCCGTGGTGCTGCTGGAAACCAAACAGGAAGCGCTGGACAAGGGCATCGCGACGATCCGCAAGAATTACGAGAACACGATGAAGAAGGGCAAGCTGACGCAGGAGAAGTTCGACCAGCGCGTCGGCCTGATCAGCGGCACCTTGGCGTATGCCGATATCGCGCAGGCCGACATCGTGGTCGAAGCGGTGTTCGAGGACATGGGCGTCAAGGAAACCGTGTTCAGGCAGCTCGACGCGGTGATGAAGCCGGGCGCGATCCTGGCCTCGAACACCTCGACCCTGGACGTCGACCAGATCGCCGGTTTCACCAGGCGTCCCCAAGACGTGATCGGCACCCACTTCTTCAGCCCGGCCAACGTGATGAAGCTGCTCGAGATCGTGCGCGGCAAGGAAACCGGCAAGGACGTGCTGGCGACCACGCTGGCGCTGTCGAAGAAGCTGAAGAAGACCGGCGTGGTGTCGGGCGTGTGCGACGGCTTCATCGGCAACCGCATGATCGAGCAATACAGCCGCCAGGCCNNTTCCTGCTGGAAGAAGGCTGCCTGCCGGAGCAGGTCGACAAGGCGGTCGAGAAATTCGGTTTCGCGATGGGGCCGTTCCGCATGGGCGACCTGGCCGGCAACGATATCGGCTGGTATATCCGCAAGCGGCGCTACCTGGAAAAGCCGGAAATCGTCTATTCGAAGACCGCCGACCTGCTGTGCGAGATGGGCCGCTTCGGCCAGAAGACCGGNNGTCAACGAGATGATCGTCAGGCATTCGGCCGACATCGGCGTCGAGCGGCGCACGATCTCCGACCAGGAGATCGTCGAGCGGCTGGTGTATTCGCTGGTCAACGAAGGCGCGCGCATCCTCGAGGAAGGCATCGCGATGCGCGCTTCCGACATCGACATGGTGTACCTGACCGGCTACGGCTTCCCGCTGTTCCGCGGCGGCCCGATGTTCTATGCGGACAGCGTCGGCCTGTTCAACGTGCTGATGGCGATGGAGAAATATGCCAGCGGCCGGCATGGCGACGCCTGGACGCCGGCGCCGCTGCTGGTCAAGCTGGCGGGCGAAGGGAAGCGCTTTAACGGCTGACCGGGCCGCCCATGATCAATAAAAATGCCGCTATCTCAGCGGCATTTTTTTTGCGGCTACCGGCGCGATTCCGCTCACATGTGACGCTCCTTGACGTGCTTGATGCATTCGGACGCGCATTTTTCGCACGCGGCCATGCAGGCGGCGCAGTGCGCGTGGACGGCGGCGTGGGGCGCGCATACCGAGGCGCACGCCCGGCAGATGTGTGCGCAAATTGCGCAGAAGTCGCCGTGATGGACCGAATTGCGCGCCATCGCGTTCATCGTCACCGCGCAGATATCCGCGCAATCGAGATTGATTAGCGCACAAAGCGAGGTTCCGGCGCGGATATCCTCCGCCGCGCAGGTCTGGCAGGCACGTATCGCTTCCATGCAGGCGGCAATACAGTTCTGCAAATTGTGCATTTCGCTGTCGATCATGATGCCCTCTCTGGCTGTCGTTCGGTGACGGTGTGTCCTTGGTTAAATCATAACCCTTGGGGGCGCTTGAGCATCACTCGATACGTCCTGTAAACATTTTTCCGCGCGCAGAGGATAAAAAAAATGCCGCTAGCGATAGCGGCATTTTGCGGTGCGGGACAACTGCTGTCGTTAGTCGGCAGCGTAGATGTCGTTGTCCTTGGTTTCTTTCACGAACAGCGTACCGATCACCACCGTGATCAGGGCGACGATGATCGGGTACCACAGGCCGTAGTAGATGTCGCCCTTGTACGCCACCAGCGCGAAGGCGGTGGTTGGCAGCAGGCCGCCGAACCAGCCGTTACCGATGTGGTAAGGCAGGGACATCGAGGTGTAGCGGATACGGGTCGGGAACATTTCGACCAGCATCGCCGCGATCGGGCCGTACACCATGGTCACGTACAGCACCAGCAGGAACAGCAGCGCGACGACCATCGGCTTGTTGATCTGCGACGAATCAGCCTTGGCAGGATAGCCGGCGGCCTTGATGGCGCCGCCGATTTCCGTCTTCAGCGCCGCTTCCTTGGCCTTGCTGTCGGCGTCGAAGTTCAGGCCGGCCGCATCCATCGAGGCGTTGAACGAGGTGTATTCCTTGTCGCCGATCTTGACGTGGGCAACCGTGCCGGCCGGCGCATCGACCTTGGTGTAGCTCACCGAGGAAGCGGTCAGCATGCCGGTGGCGATGTCGCAGGACGACGGGAACTTCTTGGTGCCGGTCAGGTTGAACTGGAAGTGGCAAGTTGCGGGGTCAGCGACCACCACCACTGGCGAGCTCTTCAGTGCCGTTTCCAGCGCCGGGTTGGCGTAGTGGGTGATGGCGCCGAAGATCGGGAAGTAGGTCAGCGCGGCGATCAGGCAACCGCCGAGGATGATGTACTTGCGGCCGATCTTGTCCGACAGGCTGCCGAAGAAGATGAAGAACGGGGTGGCCAGGGCCAGCGAAATGGCGATCAGGATGTTGGCCAGGGCGCCATCGACCTTCAGCGTCTGCGTCAGGAAGAACAGCGCATAGAACTGGCCGGTGTACCACACCACTGCCTGGCCCATGGTCAGGCCGATCAGCGCCAGCAGCACGATCTTGGCGTTGCGCGGCTTGAGGAAGGCCTCCGACAAAGGCGCCTTCGAGGTCTTGCCTTCCGCTTTCATCTTGGCGAACGCCGGCGACTCGTTCATCGACAGGCGAATCCAGACCGAGACGCCGAGCAGCAGCACCGAGACCAGGAACGGAATGCGCCAGCCCCAGGCCTGGAACTGTTCTTCGCCCATCGCGGTACGGGTGCCGAGGATGACCATCAGCGACAGGAACAGGCCGAGCGTTGCCGTGGTCTGGATCCAGGAAGTGAAGAAACCGCGCTTGCCTTCCGGAGCGTGTTCCGCCACGTAGGTTGCCGCGCCGCCGTATTCGCCGCCCAATGCCAGGCCCTGCAGGATGCGCAGGCTGACCAGGATGATCGGCGCTGCAATGCCGATCGTGGCGTAGCTTGGCAGCAGGCCGACCAGGAAGGTCGATGCGCCCATGATCAGGATGGTGATCAGGAAGGTGTATTTGCGGCCGATCATGTCGCCCAGGCGGCCGAACACCAGCGCGCCGAACGGACGCACGATGAAGCCGGCGGCAAACGCGAGCAGCGCGAAAATGAAGGTGGTGGTCGGGTCGCCGATGAAAAACTGCTTGGCGATGATGGCTGCGAGCGAGCCGTACAGGTAGAAATCGTACCATTCGAAAACGGTACCGAGGGAAGACGCGAATATGACCTTGCGCTCTTCCTTGGTGAGGCCAGCGGTCGCAGGGGCTGCCTTGCGACCGTTGGCGGCCATGCCGGGTGTAATTGCCATGTTTGTCTCCGTGTATTTAATTATCTTGATTTCATCGGATTAGCCAATACTTCTTTAGCTGAGACGGAGTGTGAACCGTTAAACTTACGACAGGCTTGCTCGAAACTTACGCGAAACTGACGAAAAGATGCTTTCAGGCACGTTCAATGGCGCCGATCGTCACGCGNNTACCTACTCAGGAGATCCCCATGTTAGACGCCGTCATCGTATCGACCGCCCGCACCGCCTTGGCCAAATCGTGGAAGGGCGCGTTCAACATGACGCACGGCGCCACCCTTGGCGGGCACGTGCTGGAGGCGGCGATTGCGCGCGCCGGGATCGAAGCGGGCGAGGTCGAGGACGTGATCATCGGCTGCGCCAATCCTGAGGGCGCGACCGGCGCCAACATCGCGCGCCAGATCGCGCTGCGCGGCGGCTGCCCGGTAAGTACCGGCGGCATGACCGTCAACCGGTTCTGTTCGTCGGGCCTGCAAACCATCGCGCTCGCGGCGCAGCGCATCATTGCCGGCGAAGGCGACATCTATGCGGCGGGCGGGGTCGAATCGATTTCCTGCGTGCAGCAGGAAATGAACAGGCACATGCTGGCCGATCCATGGCTCAAGGAGCACAAGCCGGAAATCTACTGGCCGATGCTGCAGACGGCCGAGACGGTTGCCAAGCGCTACAACATCGGCCGCGAGCGGCAGGACGAGTACGGCGTGCAAAGCCAGCAGCGCGCCGCGGCGGCGCAGGCGGCCGGCCGGTTCGATGCTGAAATCGTCCCGATGACGACCACCATGGGCGTGGCCGACAAGGCGTCGGGCATGTTGCTGACGCGCGAAGTGACGATTTCGGCGGACGAAGGGATTCGGGCCGACACCACGCTGGAAGCGGTGTCGAAGATTCGCCCGGCGCTGCCGGGCGGCGTGATCAGTGCCGGCAATGCCAGCCAGTTTTCCGATGGCGCCTCGGTGACCATCATGATGAGCGCGCAGACGGCCCAGGCCAAGGGACTGCAGCCGCTCGGCATTTTCCGCGGCTTCGCGGTGGCCGGATGCGAGCCTGACGAAATGGGGATCGGGCCGGTGTTCGCGGTGCCGAAGCTGCTGAAGAAGGCGGGATTGTCGGTAGCCGATATCGGACTGTGGGAATTGAACGAAGCGTTTGCGGTACAGGTGTTGTATTGCGCCGACCGGCTCGGGATCCCGATGGACCGGCTGAACGTGAACGGCGGCGCGATTGCCGTTGGACACCCGTACGGCGTCTCCGGCGCGCGGCTGGTCGGGCACGCGCTCATCGAAGGCAAGCGGCGCGGCGTCAAGTACGTCGTCGTCACGATGTGCATCGGTGGCGGCCAGGGCGCCGCCGGCCTGTTCGAAATCGTCTGACCAAAGAATCCACCCGGTTTATAGGCAGCTTAAAAACCGGGGTCAGACCTAGGTCTGACCCCGGTTATGGGGGCCCGGTTTGGGGTCGGACCCGGTTTAGGGGCAAATATCGTATGCAATCAAAAATCCTTTCGCGCCGCGACCTCGATTTCCTGCTGTTCGAATGGCTCGACGTCGAGTCACTCACTTGTCGCAAGCGCTTCGAAGACCATAGTCGCGAAACCTTCGGCGCGGCCCTCGATACCGCCGAACGGATCGCCACCGAGCTGTTCGCCCCGCATAACAAGACCAGCGACAACCAGGAGCCGCGCTTCGACGGCTCGGCTGTCACTATCATCCCCGAAGTCAAGGTCGCGCTCGACGCGTTCGCCGCTGCCGGCCTCTTCGCCGCCGGACAGGACTATGAACTCGACGGCATGCAACTGCCTTCGGTGATGGAGAAGGCGGCAACCGCCTGGTTCACGGCCGCCAACGTCGCTACCTCCGCCTATATTTTCCTCACCGTCGCCAACGCGAACACGCTGCTCAAGTGCGCCACCCCGCGCCAGGTCGCGCAGTTCGTGCGCCCGATGTTCGCCGGCCGTTTCTTCGGCACGATGTGCCTGTCCGAACCGCAGGCCGGATCGAGCCTGTCGGACATCACCACCCGCGCCGAGCCAGACCCGGTCGACGGCCCCGAGGGCGAGCGCCAGTATCGGCTGGCCGGCAACAAGATGTGGATCTCGGCCGGCGAGCATGACCTGGCGGGCAACATCGTGCACCTGGTTCTGGCCAAGATACCGGGCCCTGACGGCCGCCTGATTCCCGGCGTAAAAGGCATCTCGCTGTTCATCGTCCCCAAGTTCCTGCTTGACGAGGCCGGCGCCCCCGGCGAACGCAACGACGTCGTGCTGGCGGGCCTGAACCACAAGATGGGCAACCGCGGCACCACCAATTGCCTGCTCAATTTCGGCGAGGGCAAGCACAAGCCGCAGGGCCGGGCCGGGGCGATCGGCTACCTGGTCGGCAACCCGCACCAGGGCCTGGCCAACATGTTCCACATGATGAACGAGGCGCGCATCGGCGTCGGTCTCGGCGCGGCGGTGCTGGGCGTGACGGGCTACCTGCACGCGCTCGATTACGCACGCAACCGCCCGCAGGGCCGCGATCCGGCCGAGAAGGATCCGGCCAGGCCGCAGGTGGCGATTATCGGCCACACCGACGTGCGGCGCATGCTGCTGGCGCAAAAGGCTTATGCCGAGGGCGCGCTGGCGCTGGTGCTGTACTGCGCGCGGCTGGTCGACGAGCAGCACACCGCCGAGTCGGATGAGGCCCGCCGCCACGCCGGCCGCCTGCTCGATTTCCTGACGCCGATCGCGAAGTCGTGGCCGTCCCAATGGTGCGTGGAGGCGAACAGCCTGGCGATCCAGGTGCACGGCGGCTATGGTTACACGCGCGAGTACAATGTCGAGCAGTTTTATCGCGACAACCGCCTCAACGCGATCCACGAAGGCACCCACGGCATCCACGGGCTCGACCTGCTCGGCCGCAAGGTGTCGATCCAGGATGGCGCGCTGTTCGAGGCCGTGGGCGCCGAGCTTGCCCGCACCATCGGCGCGGCGCGCGCGCCGGGCGGGCCGGCCGAATTGCTGCCGTACGCGGACGACCTCGCGCGCACCTGGCAGCGCATCGGCACGGTGACGAAGGCCTTGTACGCGGCCGGCGACATGAACAAGACGCTCGCCAACGCCAGCCTGTACCTGGAAGCGGCGGGGCACACCGTGCTCGCATGGATCTGGCTGGAACAGGCCCTGCTGGCGGCGCGCCGGCTCGACGCCGCGCCACCGGACGACCAGGATTTCTACCGCGGCAAGCTGCAAGCCTGCCGCTATTTCTTCAAATGGGAATTGCCGAAGGTCCAGCCCCAGCTCGACCTCCTGGCCAGCATCGACACCACCACGCTCGACATGCAGGACGCGTGGTTCTAAGCTAGCAACTCAACAACCGGAGCAGCAATGATCAAACATATCGTGATGTGGAAACTGAAGGACTTCGCCGAGGGATCGGACCGCGCCGCCAACGCGGTGAAGATGAAGAACAAGCTCGATGCCTGCGCCGCGCTGGTGCCGGGCACGCTCAGGTTCGAGGTGGCGCTGGCCCAGCCGGGCCTGGAAGCGACCTACGACATCGTGCTGTACTCGGAGTTCGACAGCAAGGAGTCGCTGGACGCCTACGCCGACCATCCGACCCACCAGGCCATCAAGCCGTTCATCGGCGCCGTGCGCGAAGCGCGCCAGTGCATGGATTACGAAATCTGACGCCCCCCGGGGTCAGTGCCGACATTCGGACATTCACGCTTTGAATGTCCGAATGTCGGCACTGACCCCAGGGGGATTTTCGGCAACCATTTAAGGAATGACCGACATGCGCACTTCCCAAGAATTGTTTTCCCTCGCCGGCAAGACGGCGCTGGTGACCGGCGGCTCGCGCGGGCTCGGCTTGCAAATGGCCGAGGCGCTCGGCGAGCAGGGCGCGCGCATCGTGCTGTCGGCGCGCAAGCAGGCCGAGCTCGACGAAGCCGTCGCCCACCTGAAGGCGCGCGGCGTGGACGCCTCGGCCATCGCGGCCGACCTGTCCGATGACGCGCAGGTCCAGCCGGTCGTCGACGAGGCGATGAGGCGGCTCGGCCACATCGACATCCTGATCAACAACGCCGGCGCCAGCTGGGGCGCGCCGGCCGAGGACTATCCGGTCGAAGCGTGGGACAAGGTGATGAACCTGAACATCCGCAGCATCTTCCTGGTGACCCAGGCGGTCGGCAAGGCGTCGATGATTCCGCGTAAGTACGGCCGCATCATCAATATCTCGTCGATCGCCGGCCTGGCCGGCAATCCGCCGGGCACCATGAAGACGCTCGCCTACAACACCTCCAAGGGCGCGGTGGTCAACTTCACCCGCACCCTGGCGGGCGAGTGGGGCGCCTATGGCATCACGGTGAACTCGATCGCGCCGGGCTTCTTCCCGTCGAAGATGACCAAGGGCGTGCTGGCGTCCATCGGCGCCGAGGCGCTGGCGAAGGAGGCGCCCCTGGGCCGCATCGGCGACGACGAGGACCTGAAGGGCGCGACCTTGCTGTTCGCGTCGGACGCAGGCAAGCACATCACCGGGCAAACGCTGGCGGTCGACGGCGGCGTGTCGGCAGTCTAGCGGAGATCATCGGATGAAGAACTTCAAAGGCAAGGTCGCGGTCATCACCGGCGGCGCCAGCGGCCTCGGCCGTGAATTCGCGAACCGCGCGGCGCAACTGGGCATGCACCTGGTGCTGGCCGACGTCCAGCAGGATGCGCTCGACCAGGCCAAGGCCGAACTCGAAGCCGCCGGCGCCACCGTGCTGGCGATGCTGTGCGATGTGCGCAAGGGTGAACAGGTGCAGGCGCTGGCCGATGCGACGATGGCAAAATTCGGCGCGGTGCACCTGGTGTTCAACAACGCCGGCGTGGGATCGGGCGGCCTGATCTGGGAAAATTCGGAAGCGGACTGGGAATGGGTGCTCGGCGTGAATCTGTGGGGCGTGATTCATGGCGTGCGCATCTTCACCCGCCTGATGCTCGACTGCGCCGCGCGCGATCCGGCCTACCAGGGCCATATCGTGAACACCGCATCGATGGCCGGCCTGCTGAATGCGCCGACCATGGGCGTCTACAACGTGTCCAAGCATGCAGTGGTGTCGCTGTCGGAAACCTTGTACCACGACCTGCAACTGGTCGATGCGCCAATCGGGGCCTCGGTGCTGTGTCCGTATTTTGTGCCGACCGGGATCAGCCAGTCGCACCGCAACCGTCCCGAGGACGTCAAGATGACGGCCGGCCCGACCGCCAGCCAGGTGGCGGCGCAGGCGATGACGGTCAAGGCGGTGGAGTCGGGCAAGGTGTCGGCGGCCGACGTCGCGCAACTCACCTTCGACGCGATCGAGGCGGGCCAGTTCTACATCTACTCGCACCCGGGGGCGCTGGGCAACGTGGCCGAGCGCATGGATGAGATCGTGCATCAACGCAATCCGTCCGACCCGTACCAGGCGACGCCGCACATCCGCGCGATGCTGCGCGCCAGGATGAAGCTCTAGTCATCCTCCCAGCCGGCGCGCGAAGAACGCCCGGGCATCGCGGTCATCACGATCACGGCCGGGCCGGCGCCGGCCGCGTGGACTACCTTCGCAACGCCGTCGAGGGTGATCTCGCGGCGGTGAAAATCTTCGAGCGGATCGTGCCCGCTCATGCTCCGATTCGGCATTCATGTCTCGGGCTGTCGATTGAGTCGGTCAACCAGGCTATTGAAGGACCCGCTCGTGCAGTTCGGCCGGCGCGGCCGAGTACAGCTTGACCACGGTCGACGTGCGGGTGCCGTAACCCGGCGTTTCGATGCAGACGGCCGACAGCACGCGCTCGAGGTCGATCTCGATGCCGGTGTCGGGCAGGCGCATGTCGGGCGCGCGGGTGGTGTCGGCCAGCATTTCGAAGTAGGCTTCTTCGGGCGCACCCTGGCACAGCAGGCTGGCGAACTGCGCCTTGGTACGCAGGACCTTCGGCCACGGCGAGTCGAGCAGGCCGTTGGAAATGCCGTAGATGCCGGGTTCGAGCTGCTTGCCGTTGCGCTCGTCGGCGCCGCCGCGGTTCGAGTACCAGTACAGGCTGTCGCGGTCGCCCAGCACCAGGTTGAAGCCGTTGTAGGCGCCGGCGCCATCGGCGATCCGGGCGATGTATTCCGGGGCGGACAGCTCGCCGGCGAGGTAGTCGGCAACCAGCGCGCCGCGCGACGGGGCGTCGGCGCGGCGTTCCTGCGGGCCGCGAATATTGGTCAGCGCCGCAAACTTCGAGCCGCCCGGGCCTTCCTCGGTGATCCCCATCCAGCTGCCGCCGCCTTTCAGGTCGCGTCCCGCGTAGACCTTCGGATGCTCGGGCCAGTGGCCGGCGGCGCTGGCCGGACGGTCATAGAATTCGTCGCGGTTGGCAGCGGCGATCAGGGGAGCGCCGGGAATTACCTGCCAGGCAAAAACAATCAGGCACATGTGTCTAAATCCCTAAAAATTTCGGTGTGGCGGTTGCCGGCAATCAGTTCCGATAGCGCGGCATCCTGCACGGCCACCGCCAGCGCGGCGTCGAAGCCGGCGTTGGTGGCGGGATAGATTTCCATCCAGGTCTGCAGGCCGTCGCTGGCTTGCGGCCGCCGCTTGAGCTGGCCGGTAACGCCGCGCTCGGCGCCCAGGCGTTCCTGCATCGCGCGCACGCGCAGCGACAGCGCGGCGGCATGCTCGTCGCGCACCTGGTAATAGATGTAGAGGTCGTGCATGCCGGCTCAGAGCTCGAGCGCGTCGAGCGGGTAGGGCATGGGCCGGAACGCGAGCGGCGCGCCTTCGGCCGAACCGAGCCGGATGTCGCCCGCTTCCAGCGCCGCCAGTTTCATTTCGACCAGCGCATCGACGCCGCCGGCGCCATTCGGGGCGGCGTTGACGACCATGCCGCACGGCTGGCCGGGGTCGGCGACGGCGAATACTTCGTCGCCGGCCTGGGCAACGGCGTGGTCGATCGTGACCAGCGCGGCGCGGCGCTTGAGCTTGCCGAGATACTGGCTGCGGGCGACGATTTCCTGGCCCGGGTAGCAGCCTTTCTTGAAATTGACGCCGCCCAGCAGTTCGAAATTGATCATCTGCGGCACGAACTGTTCCTGGGTCTTCGCGGTGACCTGCGGCACCCCGGCATGGATCGACGACAAGTGCCAGGCCTGATTGCCGCCCAGCGCAAGGGTCTGGCGCAGCGCCGGCATCAGCGCCGCGGCGTCGGCCGCCGACAGCAGCCACTGGTAGCGCGGCGCGCCGAACGCGTCCGCCAGCCGGATCACGGTGCCGAGCGGATGGTCGACCTTGCCGTACGGCGCGTCGGGAAGCGACTCGACATGCTGGCGCAACGCCGCTTGCGCGGCGGCCCCGCCCAGCCCCAGCACGACATGGCCGGCGCCGGCATCGGACAGCCTGGCTTTGGCGCGCAGCACGAACATCGACAGGCGCTTTTGCAGGGCCGGCTGTAGTTCGCGCGGCAACTGCAGGAATACCGACTCGGCGTTGCGCCAGATGAGGAAAGTGGCCTGCAGCCGTCCCTTGGGAGAGCAATAACCGGCCAGCCGCGCCTCGTTGGCGCCGAGGTGTTCGACGTCGTTGGTCAACTGATTGTGCAGGAAACTGGCGGCGTCCTCGCCAGTGACGGCGATCAGTCCGAGGTCGCTGACGACGGCGACAAAACCGCCGCCCAGTTCCGCCACGTTCATTGCCCGGCCAAAATCCTCCGGTTGCGAGGTATCATCCGGGCTGTGACGCGCGCCTTGGGACGCAAGGTATTCATACCAGTTATCCATAAATTCCCAAATACTTTCTGTTAAAGCATTATCATTACGGGTTCATTATAGAGATGTCGAGAAATTCCCGCCGGACTCCCCGCAAAACCAAAAGAGCAAGAATGGGCTTCATAAAAAAACTAATCGTTACAGGCGTGATCGCTTCGGTCGCGACGGTGGCCGCATTCAGCTGGTGGGCGAAGCAGCCGATCAGCAGCCAGGAAGCGGTAATTCCATTCACCGTCCTGCCCGGCAGCGGCGTTGGGGTGGCGTCGCAGCAGATCGCCGCGGCGGGCGTGCCGGTCAATCCGTTCCTGTTTTCGCTGCTGGCGCGGGTGACCCAGAAGGCCTCCCGCATCAAGGCCGGCAGTTACGAGCTGAAACCGGGCACCAGTCCGCGCCGCCTGATCGACCAGCTGGTGCGCGGCGAATTCGCGCAGGAATCGCTGACCATCATCGAAGGCTGGACCTTCAGGCAGATGCGCCAGGCGATTGCCGGCAGCAAGGGCCTCAGGCACGACACGGCGAGCCTGAGCGACAGGGAACTGATGGAGAAGATTTCGGCCGACTACAAGGCGCCCGAGGGATTGTTCTTCCCGGATACCTACCTGTTCGCCAAGGGATCGAGCGACATGCACATCTACAAGCAGGCGCACGCAATGCTGCTGACCCACCTGAACACGGCGTGGGCCAAGCGCGATCCGAGCCTGCCGTATGCCAGTCCCTACCAGGCGCTGGTGATGGCCTCGATCGTCGAGAAGGAAACCGGCCAGAAATCGGAACGCGCGCAGATCGCCGGCGTGTTCGTGAACCGGCTCAAGCTCGGCATGCTGTTGCAGACCGACCCGACCGTCATTTATGGCATGGGCGACAAGTATGAAGGCAAGATCCGCAAGCGCGACCTCGAGACCGACACGCCTTACAATACCTATACGCGGGCCGGATTGCCGCCGACCCCGATCGCCCTGCCGGGCGTGCAGTCGCTGGAAGCGGCGCTGGGACCGGCCAAGACCGACGCGCTGTATTTCGTCTCGCGCGGCGATGGCACCAGCAAATTCTCCGGCAACCTGACCGACCATAATCGGGCAGTGAACCAATATCAACGATAAGCGCAGCAACCTTCATGACTCAGGATAGCACCGCGGTACCAGGCAAGTTCATCAGCTTCGAGGGCATCGACGGCGCCGGCAAGTCGACCCACATCGCCTTCGTGGCCGAGTTTTTGCGGGCGCGCGGCAAGACCGTGGTGTCGTCGCGCGAACCGGGCGGCACCGCCGTCGGCGAGAAACTGCGCGACATGCTGCTGCACGAGAAGATGCACCTCGAAACCGAGACCCTGCTGATGTTCGCCAGCCGGCGCGAGCACATGGCCCAGGTGATCGAGCCGGCACTGGCGCGCGGCGAATGGGTCATTTCGGACCGTTTCACCGACGCCAGTTTCGCCTATCAGGGCGGCGGGCGGGGGCTGGACCTGGCCAAGATGGAGGCGCTGGAGCAATGGGTGCATCCGCACCTCCAGCCTGCGCTGACCTTGCTGTTCGACGTGCCGCTCGACGTCGCCCGCGCGCGCCTTGACGCCACCCGCACGCTCGACAAGTTCGAACAGGAAAAGGCCGACTTCTTCGCCGCCTGCCGCAGGGAATACCTGCGCCGCGCCGAACAGTTCCCACACCGGATTACCGTGGTCGATTCGACCAGGAGCATCGCGGAAACCAGGTCCACCCTCACGGGCATACTTGAGAAATTACTTTAAGTTCCGATGACATATCACCTCAAGAACAACCCGCAAGCGACTGATTTCATTGATGAGTAACTCGATCTATCCTTGGCAAGCCGCCGCCTGGCAGCAACTTCGAGTAATGCGCGAACGGCTGCCGCACGCGCTCCTGTTCCATGGCGAAGCGGGTACCGGCAAGGCCGACTTCATCGAAGCCTTCGCCCAATCGCTGCTGTGCGAAAACGTGCAGCCCGACGGTTTCGCCTGCGGCGCCTGCGTCTCCTGCGGCTGGTTCACGCAGCATAACCACCCCGATTACCGCCGCGTGCGCCCGGAAGCGCTGGAAGACGAGCCGCCGGAAGGCGAGGACGGTACGGACGCCGATACCGGCAAGAAATCCAAGTCGACCAAGGCGCCGTCGAAAGAAATCAAGATCGAGCAGATTCGGCAGCTGGCCGACTTCATGAATATTTCCACCCACCGCCAGGGCCTGCGGGTGGTGGTGCTGTACCCGGCCGAAGCGCTCAACACGCCGGCCTCGAACGCCTTGCTGAAAACCCTGGAAGAGCCGCCGCCGGGCACCGTGTTCCTGCTGTCGTCGAACAGCCTGGACCGCCTGCTGCCCACCATCCTGTCGCGCTGCCGCAAGTTTGCGCTGCCGATGCCGGACAACGCCCAGGCCGTGGCCTGGCTCAAGGAACAGGGCCTGGCCGACGCCGACAGCTGGCTCAGCGAGCAGGGCGGCGCGCCGCTGGCGGCGCTGGCGCAATCGGAATCGGGCAGCCGCGAGGACATGGACGCGCTGTTGCAGCTGCTGGCGCGCCCGAATGTCGAGGGCGCCTTGAAAACGGCCGATAAGTTGAGCAAAGCACCGCTCAGCTCGCTAGTTTCTTGGCAGCAACGCTGGCTTTACGACCTGTTATCGTACAAAATGTCGGGCAGCATCAGGTATTACCCCCGGTACAAGAAGGAACTTGCAGCGCTGGCCGGCACAGTGCACACTGCTAGTTTGTTGCAGGCAATCAAGAGCGCGAACGAGCGGCGCGCGATTGCCGACCATCCACTGTCGCCGAAATTATTTGTAGAAGCGATGCTGCTTGATTACACTGCACGCTGCACCCTCGGCGGCCCCCCCTGAAAGGACTTGAATGACTGGCAACCCTACTGAACCGAGCGCCCCGAGCATTCCGCGGCCATCGGTGCTGTCGCTTGCCATCAAGGAAAAAGCAGCGCTGTATGCGGCGTACATGCCCTTCCTCAAGAATGGCGGCATGTTCGTGCCGACCGCCAAGCCGTACAAGATCGGCGACGAGATCTATCTGATCCTGGCGCTGATGGACGACCCGAACAAGTATCCGATCGCCGGCAAGGTTGCCTGGATCACGCCGGCGGCCGCCAACAACAACAAGGCGCAAGGCATCGGCGTGCATTTTCCCGACGATGAAACCGGCCAGCGCGCCAAGCTGCGGATCGAAGAGATCCTCGGCGCCGCGTTGCGTTCGTCGCGCGCCACCCATACCCTCTAACTTCTAAAGCAGTCCCATGCCGTCTTACGTCCACCGCCTCGCCCATCCCGCAGATCTCCCCGTCATTGTCGACATCTACAACTCCACCATCGCCTCGCGCGAGGTGACGGCCGATACCGAGCCGGTGACCGTGGAGTCGCGCGAAGAATGGTTTTCCGACCATAACCCGGAGCGCCGCCCGCTGTGGGTAATCCATGCGGCCGGCGACGACCGGGCCGAACCTGCCATCCTGGGCTGGATGTCGTATTCCAATTTCTACGGCAGGCCGGCGTATTCCGGTACCGCGGAGCTGTCGATCTACATCGCCGCGGCGTCGCGCGGCAAGGGAATCGGCCGTTATTGCCTGGAGCAGGCGATCGCCTTCGCGCCGAACATCGAGGTGCACACCTTGCTCGGCTTCATTTTCGGCCACAACGAGGCGAGCCTCTGCCTGTTCCGCAAATTCGGCTTCGAGACCTGGGCCAAGCTGCCGCGCGTGGCCAACCTGGACGGCATCGAACGGGACCTGATTATCCTCGGCAAGCGCGTCGCCTAGCATCCGGCTACAATCGCGCCATGTACATCGATTCCCACTGCCACATCAATTTTCCCGAGCTGGCCGCTCGCATGCCCGAGATCCTGGCAAAGATGGCCGAAAACAAGGTTACCCACGCGCTGTGCGTGNNCAGTCGAGCAACTGGTCGAGCTGTCGCAGCATCCGAAGATCATCGCGATCGGCGAAACCGGGCTCGATTATTACCGCCTGCAAGGCGACCTCGAATGGCAGCGCGAGCGTTTTCGAACCCACATAAGAGCTTCAAGAATCACGCGCAAGCCCTTGATTATTCACACAAGAGCGGCCAGCGCCGACACCATCCGCATCATGCAGGAAGAAGGCGCGGGCACCGACAAGGGCGGCGTCGCCGGGGTCATGCATTGCTTCACCGAATCGCTCGAAGTGGCGGAGGCGGCGTTGGCGATGGGATTCTATATCTCGTTTTCCGGCATCGTCACCTTCAAGAGCGCCAAGGAGCTGCAGGCGGTGGCGCGCGCGGTGCCGCTCGAGCGCACCCTGATCGAAACCGATTCGCCCTACCTGGCGCCGATGCCGCACCGCGGGAAGATGAACGAGCCGGGCTTCGTGCGCCACGTCGCGGAATACATCGCCTCGCTGAAAGACCTTCCGCTCAGTCAGGTCGCGGCGCAAACCACCGATAATTTCTTCAATCTTTTCAACGTCGTACGTTGATTACCTCATGTCGATCCTGAGCCGCTTCTGCTGTATCGCCTTGCTCGCGTGGGTGGGTGCGGCCAGTGCGGCCACACCGGCCCAGCTGACCAGTTTCTTCCGCTCGGTGCAACTCGACGACGCCGGCACGGTCAGCAAATTGCTGGCTTCGGACACCGTCAGCCCGAACGCCGTCGACCCGATCAGCGGCGAGACCGGCCTGATCCTGGCGCTGCGCGAAGGCGCGTCGCGCGTGGCCGAGGTCCTGCTGGCACATCCGGCGATCAAGCTCGAGCAGAACGCGCCGAACGGCAACACCGCCTTGATGATGGCGGCCTTCAAGCACAACATCCCGGCCGTCAAGGCCTTGCTGGCAAAAGGCGCCATCGTCAACCGGCCCGGCTGGACCGCGCTGCATTTCTCGGCCGCCAGCGGGGATGAGGAAATCACCAGGATCCTGCTTGAGCACCACGCCTACATCGACGCCGAAGCGCCCGCCAAATTCACGCCGCTGATGATCGCCGCGCGCGAAGGCCATGAGTCCACCGTCCGGCTGTTGCTGGAAGAGGGCGCCGACGCGACCCTGAAGAACACCGAATCGCTGACTGCCGCGCAGATCGCGGCCCGCGCCGACAAGCCCCGCATCGCGGCGGCCATCACGGCCCACCTCGCCGCCCCCCGCAAGTAGTCCAAGGCGCCGCCGCGGCGCCTTCAATTCCCGAACTGGCATGGAAAAGCGACTGACCTCGCCGCTTAGGCCGCGTGCTTTTCTTACGATAATGGTTCTGTCGTACCGATAACACGCCAGCGCCGGCCCGGGACAGGGCCAGGCGCCTGGGAACAAAAGGATAATTATGTTGAACGAACGCGAAATCGAGAGCTGCTACCTGGGGCAGTTCATTCCTGTCCACTATCACCACAACATGCTGATGGACCAAAACCGCATGCACGGTTTCAAGTCGGCCATCAACTATGCGGTCCGTCCCGGCGCCAAGGTGCTGGAACTGGGCGGCGGCACGGGCGTGCTGTCGTGGTTCGCCGCGGCCAAAGCCGAGAAGGTGTACTGCGTCGAATTCAATCCGGACATGGTCAAGGAAGCGCGCAAGATGCTGGCCATGAATCCGAACGGCCACAAGGTCGAAGTGGTGCATGCCGATGCGTTCGAGTACCTGCCGCCGGAGCCGGTCGACGTCGTGATCTGCGAAATGATCCACGTCGGCATGCTGCGCGAAAAGCAGGTGGAGGTGATGGAATCGTTCAAGCGCCGCTACCTGGCGCGGTTCGGCGGCCCGCTGCCGATTTTNNCTCGCCGCTCCGGCGGTCTACAGCGTGCTCGACTTCAGCCAGCCTACCGATACCCAGATCGGCTGGGAAGGCCAATTCATGGTCGAAAAGGCCGGCACCCTGAACGCGATGCGATTCATTACCAAGAACATCCTGGCCGTGGTGGAAGAGGAGTCGAGCACCATCGACTGGCTGAACCACTACATGACGCTGCCGCTGGCCAATCCGATTTCGGTACGCCCGGGCGACGTGCTGCAGGTCAGTTTCCAGTACCGGGCCGGCGGATCGATTCCGTCCTTGCAGGCGGCAATCCGCGCCGACCTGGTGATCGAGACCGTGGCGCAGCCGGTGCATCGCACCGCCGAGTTTGCTTAGATCCTTGGCTGAAGAAGGTCCGACCGCCCCGGCCGGACCGTTTTTTCCAGGCGCTTTTGGCCGCCAGGCCGTAAAATGCGGGTCTTGATTCCCACCATTTTGAGCATCTCCCATGGAAAACCTCGACCAGCGTTACCTCGTCCAGCAGAACAAACTCAGCGATGGCGAGTCCAAGCCGCCAGTATTTGCGAAGGTAATGCGCAGCAAGGAAGGCAAGTTCGAAGGCGTTTCCTTCATCAAGAACAAGGAAAAAGCGACCATCATGACGGTTGGCCAGGCGCAGGAAGTGATCGACTGGGCATCCAACAAGAAGGCCAGCGCGCACGAATACGCGACCAAAATCATTTGCGTCGGCCAATAGGTCAACCGGAAGAGGGCGCTGCCGCGCCCAATTCCCGCCTATCCGCAGTTTTCGCGCATTGATCGGCCCGACGCGCACTTTGTCGCATGTCATTTGCATCACACCTCCTTCCGCCTTACAGTCACCCTGCTTGAACCCTCGTCCTTTTGGAGCGAACCATGTTGAGTTTCCTGGTGTGGCTGGTGGTGTTGTTCCTTTGCTGGCCCCTGGCGTTGTTGGCGCTTGTGCTGTATCCGCTGGTCTGGCTGATTCTCTTGCCGTTCCGCATCCTCGGCGTGGGCGTCGAAGCGGTCCTTGAACTGCTGCGCGCGATCGTCATGCTGCCGGCGCGGGTCCTGCGCGGTAGCCCCGGCCGTTAAGGTCCGGCCGCCGAGTTCGCGAGTGTGCTCCACTTAACAGACGGCGCGGCGCCGCTGGCCTAAGGTGAGTCTCGGACCTTGTTTTCACCCCGAAAGCATCAGCCCGTCTTCACTGATAGGAAAAATCATCATGCGCCTGGACATTTACCGCAGAGCCGAAAACGACGGCAAGTTTTCATACCTGGCTGTACCGGAAACCCGGAATATCCCCGAGGAAGCCACCAGCACCGACTGGCAAGTTGAGGCGAGGGCGGTGGAGTTCGAAGACGACGCCCAACATCTGGAAGACTATGCGATCGATCACGTGTCGGAACAGATCGCTGAAAAAGGCTATGCGGTAACCGCGCTCCATTAATCCTGTTTGCTCCGTGAGCAGATGTTTCCCGCCCGGCGCGCGCCGGACGGGGCGGCCATCGCGCCTCGCCGCGACTGCAATCTGCTGAAACAATTCCTCCAAACGTATCGGGCGCCCGCGTGCTGCCGCTATTCCACGGTGATCACCACTTTTCCTTTGTGATTGCCTGAACCGAAATAGCGCATGGCTTCAGGTACTTCGTTCAGTGTGCGCAGATCGTCCAGCACGGGTTTCAATGTCCCAGCTTCGAAGAGTTCGCCCACGTAGGCTAAATCCTTGTTTGGTTTCAGGACGACGACACGCATCGTCTTCCTGCTGGTCATCCGGATGAGAGGCCCCAACAGCATGGTCTGGAAGAGCCGAGGCATCGAGCCGCCAACCGTCACATAAGTGCCATTGGGCGCCAGGGCACGGGCGTAGTCAAATGGCGATCGATTGGTCTTGGCGTCGAGAATGAGGTCGTAACGCGTCCCGCTTTGGGTAAAATCCTGGCGGGTATAATCAATGACGTCGTCAAAGCCCAGGGAACGCATCAAGTCGAACTTCGCCGGGCTGTCGACACCGGTCACATGAACCCCATATAGCTTGGCAATCTGCACCGCGAAGGTGCCGACGCCGCCGCCCGCGCCATTGATCAGGACCTTCTGACCTTGTTGGATTCCGCCGGCGTCGCGCAGGCCTTGTACCGCCAGCATTGCCGCTTGCGGTATCGAGGCCGCTTCAGCGAAACTCATGCCGGGCGGTTTCAACGCCAATGCAGTATGGGACGCGCAGACGTATTCGGCGAAACCGCCCCATCTGCCGCTTAAGTCGCCGAACACATCTTGCCCGGGGCGAAATTGCGTCACGTTCTTGCCTACCGCTTCAATGCGCCCCGCGATGTCCGAGCCGAGAATTTTGTGTCTTGGCTTGAAAAGGCCGAACAGGAGGCGATCCAGGAATGTGCTCCCTTGAAGAAGGCCCCAGTCCCAATCATTGACCGAAACGGCGTGGACCCTGACAAGCACTTCGTCATCCCTGGGCGTGGGTTTGGTCACCTCCTGCAATTCGAGCACATCTGGTGCGCCATATCTTTCGTAGACGATCGCCTTCATGGAGACTCCTTTTTTTGCTCGAAGGACCCAACGCCCCCTGGGCCAGTTTCGTACACCCTGGATTCACGCGTTTCCACCCAGCGTGTCAATTGCGTATGGAGAACCTTATATTGCGGTACTTGGGTGGAAATACGCAACGTTTTATGCACTACCACCATTTCGCATAATTTATATTATGTCAAACGGAGTCCAATGTTCGATTTGTTCATAATGACTTGCGTTCGACGGTTGAAGCAAATATGCCTCGCCAGCTGGCAAACGTAATAAACCATCGGAATTGAACGTAAACGTCCCTCGTCGACCGATTACCCTCTTTTTCTGTCTGCTGATGAACAGATTCACATTCAACGTAATTCTCCGTCGTTTAGTGACAGTTCGCGCTGGCTCTGGAGCGAAAATCGTAAAAACCTTACGAAGTATTTTTACATTTCACGGCTGCGAAAAGCGAGTCGAGCTTATCGCCTACCGTGCAGGCGAATACCGCATAATGTGTCTCCCAAGGCTTTGGCGCCTGCGGTGCAGCAGTTCTGCACCGACTAAGCTCTACGTCCCGCTGCAGCGATCGCACCATTCCATTCAGCCGGCATGGTGCGATCGAACAATACCGCTTGCGCGGCCACCGCCCTGGGCGAACTACGCGTTGGCGACGGCGAGCGTAATCGAAGCGTCGTGATCGGATTCTAGCTGCAGGAAGCCATCCTTTGCCGTAAAGAACTGAATACCGCCAGCAACGGTGTACAGGACGCTTGTCCCCACGGCCGCCACCGCCGCAGCGCCTTGCGCCCACGGGCCTCTCAGAATCTTATTTAGGAGCAGCCAATTCAGGCATTCCGCCAGGGAGACCAGGACGCCCGCGGCATCTCCCCAATCTTTCACGCCCTTGATAGCGTACCCGCTCAGATCTCCCAGTCCGAACAGACCGGCCATCGCGGCCGGATAAAACCCGTCGGCGACATTTTGTGGCAGCACGCCATCTTTGAGGATGAAGACCCCGTCAAGGACCACACCCACGCACTGATACCCCCAAAGCCCGTACGATCCGCGTGATGGGTTCTCTTCCAGGCAAAGCGGGAAACTGCAGGACTGAATGGCAAGCTCGAAGGCGAAAGCGACTCCTGAACAGAACTGGAATGCCCTGCTGTTGTCAGGGATGTGCAAGATTGTGTTCTGCGCCGAGATCCAGTTGAGGGCTGCCGTCCCGTTGCCGTAGAGGAAGGTCATCACACCGCAGGCAAGCTGCATCCGCAACCTGTCCTTTGCCGACATGGCCACTGCCAACCCGTTTGGATGCCCGCTTTCCAAGCCAGCGGCGTTGAGCATCCATTGGGCCGTGAACGTGGACTTGAACGCCGTGACGCTCGCGTCATCGGGGAACGGCGCGGCCCCTTTGATGGCCTTGTACAGGACTGTCGTCGGAATGGCGGCAATCAAAGCCATCAGGTTCATGGCGCTGAGCGGTTTACCGACTTTGCTTTTGAACAGTTCGGACAATAGGGGAATCTGCACCTCCTTGACCAGCATGGCGTGAAGCGCATCGACCATCCCCGCCAGTTCGTCGAGCAACTTGTCGATGATGGTTTGTGCCCCCGCAACGACGGCAAGAGACAGTTTCTTCAGTAATTCAAAGAATCCAGTCAATGCCTCCGTAAAGAACTGGTCTGGGCTGGCGGTGCGTGCCAGGTAGTCACTCGTATTCTTCCATGCGGGCTCCTTCTCTTTCTCTTCCGAATACTGCTCGATCGCGCGCAATAGATCGTTCGAACCCGCCGTGTTGAACACCGGCGAGGCTGGCACCTTTGCACTCTTCCAATTGCCGGCGAAAGCGTTGCCGGCCACATTGTTGCCCAATGCATGGGCGGCGACAGGATCGTGGCGTTCATTGTCCTTCACAAGGCCGCCAAACGATTTTCCGCTGGTCTTCGCGATCAGTTCGTCGAAGGCGGAGGCGATCTTCCCCTGAACTTCGGCAAAGGCTCCGTCAACCTTGACTTTCATCGAGGGCCCCGCCTTCTTCATGAAGCCGAGCATTTCCTCGAAGACGTGGCTGAGCGCCTCCTGGGTACGTTTGATGTCGTCCCAGTTGAGCAGGAAGCCGATCCATTCGAAGGTTCGCTTAAAGAAGTCCGTGACGCTGTCGTAGACGGTTGCAAGGATCGACTCGAGCATATCGAAGGAGTCCTGAACAAACTTCACCACCGCATCGAACATGTAGGTCACCGTGCCGATCACGAACGTGAATGTGGCTTTGACACCGTTGACGACCAGCTTGGTGATTGTGACGATACCGTCGAGTATGGATTCGAAGAAATCGCCGATCGTCGACCACATGGACCTCCCGCCAGCATCTGTGTAAAGGCCTGCATGGGCGCGCATTGCAGCGACCGCCTCCTCCGCCTGTTCGGGCGTGAGCGTTTGATAGTCGGGCTCGCCTCCCTCGAACGAGAGCGACCAGGACGGCAGATCCCCGCTCGGGAGGACGCGGCTGCGCGCGTGCGCCGCCGCCATCGATTCGACGTGCAAGCCAGTCCAGGTACCCTTGCGGGAAATCATCGGATGCAGCGCGGCCGCCACAGTATTGCTGCCAGCGAGCCTCATACATTGGTGGCAGGCCGTGGCGAGCGTCTTGGTGAATTTTTCGTTGCTCCGGTAGTTCTTGCTCAGAAGGTAGTTGCCCTTTGCATCTTTGGCGTTGGCCAGCTCGTCGCTTCTGACGTTCGTCAGGCGCGCCTGGATCGACTTCATGTTGTCGGGAAGCTCTTTATCGTCGCGCCCGTTCGCATATTGCTGTAGAACCAGTACCTGGTAATCGGGCATGAGCGGCGCGATGTTAAGCCATAAATCCGGTACGCTTAGGCCGCTCGTCTGGTGGGTGATAGTGAGTTTCCCGACCTCGTCCGCAGTCACCGACGCACAGCCGGTGGCATCGACGGCAAAAGTGGCGTTGTTGACGGTCACGCTGGTGCGGTCGCTGGCGCGGATCGTGACGGCCGCGTTCGCGAGCGGCGCGCCGCAGCTGTCAGTGAGCGCAATGTCAGTCGAGTAGGAAATGAACTCCTCGAGCTTGTTGTCGGCCTCGATCGGCGCCTCGATCTCGATGGGCTGCTCTTCCCAGTCGCCGCTATCCTGATCGAGCGTCATATGGACCAGGGAGGCGCTCGCGCTAGTCTGCAGGAAGAACAGTTCGATGTCACCGTCGTCATTGCGCGCCAGGGCGATCCACTGTACGCCTTTCTTGATGGGCAGGCCGAGCGGCCGGAAGCCGGCAGGGGCCCTGAGGTCGGGCGTCAGGTGGTACAGGCAGTTGTCTTCGGAAATGCAGAACAGGTGGGTGTCGCCCTTGTGGTCGTGCACGGCATGCACCTTGCGCAATTTCGGCGGAGCGTAGGACAGCGCCGGCCAATCGTAGGAAATGTAGCGGAGTGGGTCCTTGATCACCTTGCCGTGCGTGAACTGGTAAAGACAGCCGCTCGCGATCGCGTAGATCTTGTTGCGACCGACAGAATCCACCGGCGATTCGATGTCCACAGCGGCACTAACAATATTTGGCAGGCCGCCCGCGGAGGAAATGTACTCGGTCAATTTGCAGTTGACGTCCAGTGTGACGAAGCCCTGGAAGCGGTTGCCGAAGGCCGTGGGAGCAAAGATGGAGAATGCCGGTGTCGGGGACGATTCGGTGTGCGTCCAAAACCCTGTCCCCACCGACATTTCCGAAGGCCACTGCGACACCGGCGGGTTCGGCGCGTCTTGTTGTGTGAAGGATTTAAAAACGCCTGGCGTGCTGCTCCAGTTAGTGACGGCGAGATATGTCGGTCCACCACCCATGATCCTTCCCACCAAAGCCACGTAGAGCTGGCCGTCGATGTTGCGCGCCCGGATGTCGTAGATGGTTCCCAGTGTGCTCATGCCCGACCCAGTGTACTCATCCGGCAAATTGGCCAGCGCTGCTGACAGCCAGACCCCATTGCTCTTGGTCGCGTAGCTGACTTGGCCGCCTTGGTAGGGACCGCGCACGAAGGCGACGATGCTGCCGTCATGGTCCAGCCCGGCGGCAATCCGTCCGCCCATTGTCGCCTTCCGCGCGTGCAAACCAGTCTTGACTGCAAGGTAGCCTGTATCGCTGCCTTCGGCGGGACTAAAATTCCATACGGTGCCGTCGGTCCCGACGGTAAACAGTTCCACTTGTCCGTCGGCGTTGCGTACCGCGACGCCTTCAATTCCCGTATCGACCGGCGACGCAAGCCGGTACTGATGCATCAACTTGGTTTCCAGGGTGATGCCTGGGCCCGTGTAGGGACTCAATGATGGCAATTCATGTGTGTTCGATGATGTTGACATGGCAGAATTTCCTTCTATGGCGAGGGTGTGGTCCGGATATTTCACTACGACGGGCAATCAATTGTGTTTTCGCGCTGACCGCCCTTCCCATCCATGCCAAACGTGCAAAATTCAAAACAGTATTAACGCGCAACTGTCGAAATCGAGCATATGAGGAAAATCTGGATTATTGAACCCGTGGATTGGAAACAACAAGGCGCTGTCACAAGTGGAGCGGTCAAATATTGAAACTTGAAAAATGTTTTCAACCAATTAAGGCTATGGTTTTGCCCGATGCTCCGCAATGCCACCTTTTACGTATTCGGACGCTATCCACGCCACTAACTCGCGCACTGAACCCAACGCACATTTACGCAAGAGGTTCTCACGGTGTTTATCAACGGTGCGCGTACTCATTTGGACCTCGCGCGCAATGTGTTTGCTGGTCGAGCCGCCGCACAAAAGCAGCAATATCCGGCGCTCAGTCTTGCTGACGCCAGTTGGGAGAAAATGCAGATCGGAGGTGGAAAATGATGCTGGAATCAGCGATTGGCAGGCGAGCGCCGTTGTGGAATCGAGATGCAATTTCTGTTTGATGCGGCTGCTGTGGCGCTTGGCCGTATCAATGCTGATTTGAAGGTGCTCTGCAATTGCCTGGTTTGTGAGGCCAGCGCCAATCAGACTGGCGACAGCGCGTTCCTGGCGGGTCAGCTTGCCGCTTTCATCATCAGGCAGGTCGACTCCAGAAAAATTTACATGGCGAAAAGGTCGCTCAATTGCTTCGGGAACGACGCCCGGTCAAAGCGCAACTTGTCGAAGCCGAACTTTGTCATCGCAGTTCGACGAGTGAGGCACCCCCTAGCGGCATGTGTGAAATATCGGGACACAGCGCGGTACCGCTGTGAAATCTGTCGCAGTGTGTAGTGGTTGACCTTTGCCCACGCAGCAAAAGCCGGCAGCGATGCTTGGAGGTCGGATACTGCTTGAGTATTTCGGCAGGCGAGCCAAAGCTCGTCCCGTTTCGCATACCCGACCCAGAAATCGAGAAGAAGTTTGGGTTTGATGTTCGGCACCACCATGGGCCGTTCGCAGCATGATAGGACCAATGGGTCGGATTCGAGAAGAAGCCATGCATCGACTTGCGCTCGGTTGAAAAACGTCAACATCCGCTGGATCTTTGGCCTGAACACGTCGTACCGGTGGCTCTTGTAGGGCCTGGTATTGTCTGCCGCCTTAACGAACCATGCTCTAGTCGCCATCGCCACTCCGCCGATCGGGGATACGCGAACTACAGCACGACTTTCGGGGATTGTCAAACTCTCTTCATTTTTTCGCGAAACGAAAGTGCCCGACTCAGACGGCGAGGGTCATACGAATCAAAGAGTTAAAGGGATTGGCGCCAGGTGGTTTTACTTCCTTGGACGGACGTTCAGCGAAGAGAAAGTGCCCGACTAACGGAAGCGATTCTGCCAATTCCAGAACGTTGAGAAGCAAAAGTGCCCGAATTGCGATGCACGTTAGAGGACTCTAACGTAATTCTCGAGACACCAAGAACGTACCCCCGCTCCAGCAACAATCTCTTCTCTTATATCGATCGCTGGAGCCCTGCAGTTACTCCACGGATAAAGCCGACCTTCGGGCCGGCACCAAGCAAAAGAAGAACGACGCAGCTGAGCTGATTCGTGTTAACGGATTGCGCAGCTCGACTACTCGCTGGGAAGGCTGATGACATTGCGGTGCGTGGGCGCTTTATCCAACGCGGTGCCAGTCGCGACATTGAACCATTTCCCCTCCCCTTCATAGCGCAGGCGCTGTGACTTTGCCCCCCGTCGCGTAGCAGGCTTGGCCCGCGGTNNTAATGCGGAGGCGAGTGATGAGTACCGTAGGGGTTATAGAGATCGAAGAGCTCCAGCGCAGTCTCAGGGGCGCCCTGCTCCTGCCGGGCGAACCGGACTACGACGAAGCCCGCAAGATCTGGAATGCGATGATCGACAAGCGCCCGGCCATGATCGTGCGTTGCGCCGGCCCGGCCGACGTGCGGGCCGCGGTCAACTTCGCACGCAACCACGGCCTGGAACTGGCGGTTCGCGGCGGCGGCCACAACATCGCCGGCAGTGCCCTGGTCAACGACGGACTGGTGATCGACCTGAGCACGATGCGCTCGGTGCAGGTCGCCCCGCTCAAGATGCGGGCCTGGGTCGAGGGCGGCGCGACGCTGCGCGACTTCGACCACGAGGCACAGGCGTATGCGCTGGCGACGCCGCTCGGCATCAATTCGACCACCGGCGTGGGCGGCCTCACGCTCGGCGGCGGCTTCGGCTGGCTGACGCGCAAGTACGGACTGGCGATCGACAACCTTGTCTCGGCCGACATCGTCATCGCCAATGGCGAGCGGCTGCACACCGACATCGACAGCCATCCCGACCTGTTCTGGGCAATCCGCGGCGGCGGCGGCAATTTCGGCGTCGTCACGACATTCGAATTCGCGCTCCATGCGGTCGGTCCGTTGGTCACCGCCGGCTTGATCGTCTTCCCGTTTGCGCAGGCCAGGTCGGTGCTAAGGAAATACCGCGACTACGTCGAGGCGTTGGACGAGAATGTTTCGGTCTGGGGCGTGTTGCGCAAGGCGCCGCCCCTGCCGTTCTTGCCGGCGGCGGTGCACGGGACCGACGTAGTGGCGCTCGCTTTTTTTTCGCCACTGCCATCGGAAGATGTGCACGCCGCCGTCGCCGAAGTGCGCGATTTCGGCGAGCCAGTGGGCGAACACATCGGCGCCGTGCCTTACATTGCGTGGCAGCAGACCTTCGATCCCCTGCTGGTGCCGCCCGCGCGCAATTACTGGAAGTCCCACAACTTCAACAAGCTAAGCGACGCCGCCATCGACGTGGTGATCGCGTATGCTGGCAAGTTGCCGTCCGAGCAGAGCGAGATCTTCCTCGGACTGCTCGGCGGCGCGGCCAATACCCACGCCCCGGACGAGATGGCCTATCCGCACCGCGACGCGCTGTATGCGATGAACGTGCACACCCGCTGGCTCGACCCGGCCGAGGATGCCAGGTGCCTGGCCTGGGCGCGCGAATTCTTCAAGGCGGCGGCGCCCCACGCGGCTGGCGGCGTCTACATCAACTTCCTCAACGAGGACGAAGTCGACCGGATCGCCGAAGCCTACGGCCCGAACTACCTCCGGCTCAAGGAGATCAAGGCGAAGTACGATCCGGACAACCTGTTCCGCAGCAACCAGAACATTCGGCCCGGGCCCTGAGGATCTTGGTGTCGAGCGTGCGCCGACGATGTCGACACCGCGCGCCAGCGCGCCCGGGAATTTCGCTACCCCGTTGCCGCTTTCTTCCTGGCTGGCGCCGCCGGGCGCGCGCCGTTGCGGCCGGCCGTTTGTTTAAAATCAAACAGATTCATCAAGTCGCCAATGGCGGGGCGGTTGGCCGGGACGTAGGGATTGGCCGCGTCCTGTTGCGGGTTGGGCAGGTTGTCGCGGCTGCGTCCCGAGATCGGCGGCAGCGACCAGTTGCGCTCGATGAATTTGCTGATCGAAGCATGGTCGTAATAGGTGTGATCGACGTGGCCGCGCCTGGCATGGGGCGACACCGCAATCAGCGGAACGCGCGGGCCGTCGCCGAAAAAATCGATGAACTGTATATAGCCCGAATCGTAATAACCGCCGCCTTCGTCGAAGGTCACGAAGATCGCCGTTTTCGCCCACAGCGCCGGATTGGCGCGCACCCGTTCGATCACGTCGCTCACCAGGTGGTCGAAGCTTGGCTGCATCGCGTAACCAGGGTGGCCCGAAATGCTGTCGTAGGGCGCGATCAGCGACACCGCCGGGAACGTCTTTTCGTCCTTCACGTCCACGTAGAACTGCGTCAGGTCGACCAGCTTGTCCTTGTCGGGCCCCGTCATGGTCGAGGTGAAGAAGGTCGGCGTGTCGCACATCGCGCAGTATTCCTTGTCGGTGCGCTTGCCGTCGTTGCGCCCGCCGCTGTACCACTTCCACGACACGCCGCCTGCCGTCATGACGTCGCCGATGTGCGGCATCGCCAGCGGCGGCATCATGAACTTGTCGGTGTCCGGCGCCAGCGGCTCGCCGAGCGGCGAATATGCCGGATCCATGTTGTTGACCATGTAGTAGGCGCCGGGCGCGCAGTTGCCGTCGTTGAAGGAGCGGTAAGGCAGCTTGTTGAGGAAGTTGCGGATGCCGGCCACGCCGGGCTGGGCCAGGTCTGCGCACATGACGTAGGTGCCGCCGCGGTAGCCATCCTCGGTGTACCAGTTGTTGGTGCCGGGCTGGGCGTCCGGGTTCTCGATCTGGCGCGCCGGCGGCACGGCGGGCTTGCCCTGCTCGCTGTAGTACGTGACGTCGGCCGTGGCCAGCGCCAGGTAGTTGGCGGTGGTGCCGCCCATCACCGACTGGTGGTAGTTGTCGCCGATGGCGTACTGCTCGGCCAGCGTCTTGAAGTAGGCTGCGTCGCCCGCCGCCATGTTGTAGAAACCCATGGCCACGCCGCCCTGGTAGGTGCGCCCCGGGGCGAGCGGAAACGAATTGCTCGGACCGGGACCGGTGTTGTCGGCGACCCAGACGAACATGTCGTTCTTGCCGCCATTTACCTGCTGCCACATCTGGAAGAAGCGGTGGGTCGGGTCGCCCGTGTGGGCGCCGTAGCCGACGTGGTGCGTGATCTGGAACGGGCCGTTCGGCAGGTCGGCCGGAAAGCGCATGTCGGGTACGTCGTGGCGTTGGCCGAAGGCGCCGAAGGCATACGGCTGCGGCAAGCTGGGGTAGGCGCCGCCGGCGGACGGGGTGGGCGTATACGCGCCGCGGCTGACGCCACGCTGCTGCGCCGCATCCGCAAAGCGCGGGCCCGGCGTGCCGTCCTTGTTGACGATGCCTTTCGAGAGCAGGTTGGCGATGCTCTGCCCTTTGGGCGGCGTGTAGGTGCCGTACAGGTTGTCGAAGGTGCGGTTTTCGCCGACGATGACGATCACGTGCTCGATCGGCGTGGTGGCGACCGGCGCCGCGCAGGCGCCGCTGGCCGCCACCGAGGCGATGGCGGCCAGCATGAGTGTGCTGTGCATGGATGCGATTCCCATGTTACAGCTTGCCCGTCAGGGTCAGGAACATCTGGCGCGGGGAGCCGGTCTGCAAGGTCGCGAACCGGCCCGCAGGATCCGAGGTGGCGAAGCCGTTCGAGCCGATGGTGCCCAGGTACTGCTTGTCGAACAGGTTGCTGACGGTGAGCTGCAGCGTCAGGTCCTTCAGCATGCCCAGCGACTTGAGCTTGTAGCCGGTCGAGAGCGTCGCGACCGTATAGGCCGGCGCCGCGCCGTCGTTCAGGTAGGTGTAGTAACGCTGGTCCGTGTACTTGGCGCCCAGGCGCGCGAACCAGGTCGCGTTCTCGTACGACAGTTCGGAGTCGAACATGGTGCGCGGCGCATCGACCACGTCCTTGCCGCTGACGGCCACGGTCTTGCCGTTGTCGATGTAGTCCGACTTGTACTTCGACTCGTTATGCGTGAAGGAGTTGAACCAGCTCAGTTCGCGCGTGAACTTCCACACCGCCACCGCTTCCAGGCCGTTGGTGGCGACCTTGCCGACGTTGACGAAGGTGCTCGGGCAGCCGACGATGCCGGCGCAGGTGGCCACGTTGAGCAGGCGGTCGCTGAAATCGGCGTGGTAGACGGCAAGCGATGCCTGCAGCGCGTCGTGCTTGTAGCGCATGCCCAGATCGAGCGTGACCGAGGTTTCCGGCTTGAGCTTGGGCGTGCTCAGGTTGAATGCAAGCTGCGATTGCGAGAACGGGCCGCTCACGCCCGGCTGGTAGGCGCGCATGTTTTGCGCGGCCGAAGCGAACAGCTCGGCGTCGCGGCTGAGGGTGTAGTTCAGGCCCAGTTGCGGCAAGAAGGTCTTGGATGCCGTAACGCGGCCGGCGGCGCGCGTGCCCACCCGGCTGGTCGCATCGATCGTCACCTTGGGGCTCTTGAAGCCGACATTGAGCTTGAGATTATCGGCCAGGGCGATCGCGTCCTGCAGGTGGAACTGGGTGGTGGTGGTGGTGAAATCCTGCTTGAAGGCGGTGCTCATCGGGTTCGACAGGAAATGGTTGGTGTCTTCCGGCCCGTTCACTGCATAGAAATTGCGCGTGAGCGTGTGCAGGCTGCGCTCGCCCCAGAATCCGGCGCTCACGCTGTGCTTGCCCAATTGCCAGCTCAGTTCGCTGACCAGGCCGTCGCGCCCGATCGAATATTCGGTGGTGCGCAGCGAAATCGGCACGGTGGCCGACGATGGCGTGTACGGGGTGTACCAGTGGCCCTGGCCTTTGTTGCTGTGATGGTAGACGCTGGTCTTGAGGCTGCCCGAGTCGGACAGTTTCAGGTCGAACGAGAGGCCGCCCAGGCTGTCCTTGCGCAGGCCGCGCCCAAGGTAATAGGCGTCGTCCAGGTTGTTCACGGCGCCGCTGAAGATACCCCTGGCAGCGTTGACGGCACGCTCCCAGTCGGGCTGGTAGTTGTCCCAGTCGTAGCCGAGGCGCCTGGTCATCTCGAGCGACAGGTCCTGGTAGTCGGTTTCCGCGCGCGTCGAGTAGTTGAAGAAGCCCGACAGCGTATGGGCGCCGAAGCTGTGCACGAAGCGGGAATTGAACTGGTCCTGGTCCTGCGGCCCCGTGCCCTTCCACTTGTCGGCGCGCTGGCGCGTTCCGCTGAGGTAGAACTTGGTGCCGGCGCCGAGCAGGCCCGAGTCGAGGCGCACGAAGGTGCGCGAGGTGCTGTCGCTGCCGATGGTCTGCCCGAAGGTGGCGCCCATGTCGTCGGACGGATCGAGCGAGACGAACTGCACCGTGCCGCCCAGGTTGCTGGTGGAGGCGGTGCCGAGCGCGCCCGCGCCCTGCGACACGACGACGCTGCCGACGTTTTCCGACGAGATGGCGCGGCTGATATGCAGGCCGTTGTTGTTGCCGTAGCTCATGTCGCCGAGTGGGATATTGTCAAGCGTGAAGCCAAGCTGGCCCTGGTTGAAACCGCGGATCGAGATGCGGGTCGACCATTCATAGGCGCCGAACGGGTCGCTCGACTGGAAGCTCACGCCCGGCAGTTTTTCGAGCGCCTTGAGCGGGCTGCTGCCAGGCAGCATCTTGGCCAGGTCCTTGCGCGAAATATTCTGCACCTGACGGCTCTGTCCGGTACCGGTGATCTCGACGACCTGCATCGATTCGGCTGGGCTGGCCGACGCATCCGGCACGGCGCCCGTCTCAGGTTCGGCGGCATAGGCCTGGCATGCCAGAGCTTGCAAGATGAGCAGACAGATCGGTTTCAAACGATATCGCTGGTACATGGATAGTTCTCTCGTGAGGTTTGGATGAATGGGGAACAGGCCTGTGCTGCCGACGCTGCATAAGCATGTCAAAAGCTAAACGCTGCCGCAGTGTAAATAACCTCGATGACACTGCGATGACCCGAGCGTGACGGCACAGTGACAACTGTCGAGGGAGTTCGGAGTGAACGTCCTGAAACTGCATCTGCAAACCACCGCCCTCACCCTGCTGGCATCGGGCAAGAGCCAGCGCGAGATCGAGCGCATCACGAACCGTGCCGTCGTTGCCATCGCCATTCCAAGCCGTCGACCGGGAATTGGCAATCTTGGTTCACAACTTTCGGGAAATTTAACACTATCAAATCAAAGACTTACGATTCTCGCCGTCGGGCAGTATTGTTTCACTGGACGGGCTTGATGCAAATCAAAGATATCTAGACGACAAATCGACAGACTGCTTGAATGGGACGCCCCGTCCCTCTCCAGGAAAGCAAAATCATGGCTTACAAGACAATCGTTGTGCATGTCGACCGGTCGCGCGACGCCAAGGAACGCATTGAATATGCCTGCCGCCTGGCGGTGACGGATGGCGCCCACCTGATCGGTTCGGCGATGACGGGACTGTCGCGCTTTGCTTACCATCGCGTCAACACGGAAACCTCGGCCGACTTCTTTTCCGCGCAGCTTGAGCTCATGAGCGAGCATGCGCAACAGGCCCTGACGCTGTTTGAATCGATCGCCGTCGCCAATGGCGTGCAATCATGGGAGCGGCGCCTGGTCGATGATGAAGACGCCGCGGGCCTTGTCATCCAGGCGCGCTACGCCGACCTGGTGGTGATGAGCCAGCCCGATCCGCAAGACGAACGCTCCCGCCTCGATCCTGCGCTGCCGGCCTTTGTCATGCTCAACAGCGCGTGTCCGTCGCTGTTCGTGCCGTACGCTAACGCGGTCGCGACTGTCGGNNATTCCTCTTCTCCAGCGCGCGGCCAAAGTAACGGTCGCAATATTCAACGACACACCGGCCCCCGGCGAGCCGGGCGCGGAGATCGCCCTCTACCTTGCGCGGCACGACATCAATGTCGAAGTCATGCGTCAACAAACCGAAATGGAAGTCGGCAACGTCATGCTTTCGCTGGTATCCGACATCGGCGCCGACCTGATCGTCACGGGTGGATACGGGCATACGCGTTTCCGCGAGTTGCTGCTCGGCGGCGTGACGCAGACACTGCTCGACAGCATGACTGTACCGGTGATGATGTCGCACTGATCGTGCCATTTTTTCAAGCGGACAGAAGCACCCGCCCCGCTGCTGGATTTATCGCTGCGCCGACCGGTGCCCGGTCGCCAGCCAAGCGCGCACCCGGTTGGCATCGGCGGCACGGGAGAACTTCCCTTGCGCATCCAGGAACACCATGACCACGTTCCTGCCCTTGATCGTCGCATGCAACACCATGCAGCGCCCCGCCTCGGAAATATAGCCGGTCTTTTGCAGGGCGATATCCCAGCTGGCGCTCGAAATCAGCCGATTCGAATTGCGGTACGCGGTCGCCCGGCCGGCCTGCTCGATGGTGTGGTCCGGGTCGGTGGAATATTCGCGGATCAGCGGCTGGCGCTGCGCCGCGACCACCAGCTTGGCAAGGTCTTCCGCCGTCGACACGTTGCCGCTCGACAGCCCGGTCGGCTCGACATAGCGGGTGCGCGTCATCCCGAGCGCGCTTGCCTTGGCGTTCATCGCCGCAACGAACGCCCGCTCCCCGCCCGGATAGTTGCGGCCCAAGGCCGATGCTGCCCGGTTTTCCGAACTCATCAGGGCGATGTGCAGCATGGCCGATCGCGTCAGACGGGTCCCGACCCGCAGGCGCGACGTCGAATTCTTGATCCGGTCGACGTCGGCGTCGGTCACGGTCACCTGCTGGCCCATGTCCTGCTTCGCTTCGACCACCACCAGCGCGGTCATCAGCTTGGTGAGCGATGCGATCGGCATCACCGACTCGGCATTTTTCTCGAACAATACGGCGCGGGTGGCCGGATCGAGGATCAGCACCGCGCTCGATTTGAGTGCGGCGGGACTGTCGGCGTGCACGGTCGCGGCGCGATAATGCACCCGAGCGCGCGGCCGCGTCACCCGCACCACCTGCCTGCCGCGCAGGCTTTTGTNNTGACAAACTTTGCCGGGGCGCCAGCCCGCACCACTTTCGTGGCCGTGTGCGCCCTGCTGCGCGAGACTTCGGCCTGGACCGGGAACGCCAGCCCTGCGGCCAGTACCAACACCATCAACCATACCAACCTGAACATTTTTGATCCAATAAAGATAAGTCTGTGCGCTGCCGATGGCAAACGCGTAAGCAGTAATCAGGCCACGCCCTTGAAAGTGACGAGCGCCCGCAATCCCGATTCGGGCGGACGCGCATCGCCAAGCTCGATGGTCGCGCCCATGCTGGCGGCGACGGTGCGCGTGATCGCCAGCCCCAATCCGGAACCGATTTCCCCATTTCCCAGCACCCGGTAAAACGAATCGAACACGCGCTCGCGCTCGTGGAGCGGGATTCCCGGCCCGGTATCGTCAATCTGCAGCGTCACCAGATCGTGCCGGCGCTTGACCGCGATGTCGACCCGGCCGCCTTCCGGCGTGTAGCGGATCGCATTATCGACCAGATTCTTCACCAGCACCGTCAAATCGACCACTTGCGCATGCACTTGCGCATCGACATCGCCAATCACGCCCAGATCGATGTTCTTTTCCTCCGCCAGCGGGATCAGGTCCTCCAGCACCTGGCGGATCACCGGTTCGAGCGACACGTTGCCCATTTTCTCCGAACTGGGCTCCTGGCTGCGCGCCATCGTCAGCAACTGGTCGAGCAGCACGCGGGTGCGCTGCAAGCCCGCGATCAGCGCATCGAGGCGCCCGCGCGCCTCGGCCGGCATGTCGGTCGCGCCGAGCCGCTCGGCCTGCAGCGACATGGCGGTCAGGGGTGAACGCAGCTCATGCGCGGCATCGGCCACGAACCTGCGCTGCAAGGCCATCGAGCGCCCTATCCGCTCCAGCAACTGGTTGATTTCGGCCACGAACGGCCGCACCTCGGACGGCAGCGCCGTCTCGTTCAATTCGCGCAGGTCGTGCACGGAGCGCCGGCCCAGGTCGTCGGACAGGCTTTTCAGCCTCTTGAACATCTGGCGCACCAGCACGCCGACCAGCAACAACAGCACCGGCACCAGGAACAGGATCGGCATCAGCGTGCGCACTGCGCTGGCGCGCGCGGCGGCGTCGCGCACCGTGGTCTGCTGCCCCACCGCGACCCGCACGCCATTCGAGTTGGTCTTGACGAACACGCGCCATTGCTCGTCGCCCACCGAGACGGTCTGCAAGCCGTCGTTCAGCGCGTTCGAAAAGGTCGGCGGGCGAAGCGCTTGTTCGGGCACCGCGGCGCCGCTGCCCTGGAGAAAGCGCACCACCACGCGCGCGTCGAAATCGACGTCGCCGGCCCGCTCGCGCGCCAGCGGCGAGGCCGGCACCGCATCGAGCCGGCTGATCAGGTAGCCGGTCTGGCGCAACTGCTGATCCTGCACTTCGTGCGCCTCGGCCAGCGCGGAGACGAACGAGAATACGCCGGCGGCCGCCGCGATGCCGACGATGGCGATCGACAGCCATACCGACAGTTTGAACTGCAGCGAGTTGGCTATTTTTCCTTTGAAACCATCCATCCCACACCCCGCACGTTCTTGATGGTTGCGCTGCCGAGTTTCTTGCGCAGCGAATGGATCAGGAATTCGACGGCATTGCTTTCGACTTCTTCATTCCAACCGTAAATGCGATGTTCCAGCTCGGTGCGCGACAGGATGGCGCCTGGCCGCACCAGCAATGATTGGAGCAAGGAAAACTCGCGCGCGGTCAGGCGCACCGCGACCCCGTCGATGCTGGCCTCATGGGTGGCCGGGTCGAGCGCCACCACGCCGTTCGACAAGGCCGGCCCGGCCGCGCTGCCCTTGCGGCGGGTGACGGCGCGCATCCGGGCCAGCAGCTCGTTCATCGCAAACGGCTTGACCAGGTAGTCGTCGGCGCCGCTGTCGAGGCCGGCCACGCGGTCCTTGGTGGCGTCGCGCGCGGTCAGCACCACCACCGGGACGTCGTTCTCGCGCGCGCGGATGGAATGCAGCACGTCCATGCCGTCTTTCCCGGGCAGGCCGAGGTCGAGCAGCACCAGGTCGTAGTTCAGCGCCTCGAGCGTGGTCAGGGCCGCCTGGCCGTCGCGCACCCAGTCGACCGCATAGCTGGCGTCGCGCAGCGCCTGCTGCACGACGTTGCCGATCATCGGATCGTCCTCGACCAGCAACACCCTCATGTCGGCTGGCCCCTGCCGGCGAAGGCGCGCTCCACGGGATGTTCGAATATCTCGCTGGCAACCCTGGACAGGTCGTTCATGCCGGCGCCGGCGGCCAGCTGCGCGGTCAGCCAGCGTGCCTGGCCGCCGTCGCGCATCAGTTCCTCGATCATCGCGCAGGCCTGGCCGAAGGCGGGATCGGCCGAACGCGCGGCCAGCCGTTGAAGGTCGCTCGACACCACTTGCCTGACCGAACGGGCCACGCCGTCGCACGGATTGATCCAGTTGGCCTCGACGCCGTCCTTGGCTGCGTTGAAGCGGTTCCACGCATACAGTTCGCGCGAGTCGTCGGACGGCCATTTGCCGGGGGTCTCGAACACTTCGATGCACAGCTCGCGCGCATAGCTGCCGAGCGCGGCGGCGTAGGCCGGATGCAGCGGCGTGTCCAGNNTCGTTCCAGGTGCGGATGTGGGACGGCATGGTCCCGCTCATCGGAAAGGCGCCGACCACGTTGCTGCGGGCGCTGCAGAATCCGGAATCCTCGCCTTGCCAGCAGGGCGAATTGGCCGACAGCGCGATGAACAGCGGGGCCCGCTGGGTCAGCCAGGCGCAGATCCGGATCGCCTCGTCGGCATCCGGTACGCCGACGTGCACGTGCATGCCGAACACGGTAAACATCTTCGCCAGGTAGCCGTATTTCTTGGCCGACTCGCGGTAACGCGCCTTCGGGTAAATGCGCTGCTCGTTCCATTTCTGGAACGGATGGGCGCCGCCGCCGGAAATCGCGGCGCCGACCTGGAACGCGGCGCGCTGCACGCTGGACCGGATCTCCTCGATCTGGGCCGCGGCGGGCGCGTAGCCGTCCAGGATCGAGGTCGCCACTTCCAGCATCGAGGTAGTGATTTCCGGCGTGGCGACCCATTGCTTGCTCTGCATGTCGAGCAGGCGCAGGATGTCGGGCGCGGCCGGCAGCAAGTCGTAGGTCAGGCGGTCGAGCACCATCAGCTCCAGTTCGATCCCCATGGTGCCCATGCGCGACTCGGTAAACGGCGGCAGGAAGGCCGGCCCCTTGCCGGCCATGGCTAGCGCCTGCGCGTCGCCGTCGGCCAGGTCTTGCGCAACGGCCAAATTATCCATGCTCATCTCCTTCATGCGTCTCGTCGGCCAGCTTCAGGCCCCACCAGGTCAGGCCCGGCCCGAGCAAAACGTTCAGTGCCAGCAGCGCCGCCATGATGCTGGCGGCCTGTTCGCTCATGCCGGCGGTTGGCGTCATCGAATTGTCGACCACCAGCGAACCGAAACTGACCAGCGAGCACAGCGACAGCGCGATCGCGTGCTTCTTGCGCCGGCTCCAGGCGCCGCTTTGCGTCAAAGCCGCGCGCGTCAGGCCGATGCGCGCGGCGAACACCAGCACGGCGGCCAGCAGCGTCCACCAGTTGAACAGTTGTTGCACTTCCACCAGCGCGGCCGACATCATGAACAGCAGCGCGTAGCCGATGTCCTGGCCGGTCTTGATCTGGGCCTGGAACACGTTTTCGCGCGTTTCGGCGTTCCGTAGCAGCAGCCCCATCAGCAACAGCGAGAGCAGCGCGCTCGCCGCGCTCACCGAACACAAGCCAAGATCCATCAACAGCGCCGCCAGCAAGATGCCTGGCCGCAATCCGGCCTGGGCCTTCGAAATGCGCGTCGCCAGCGCGTACAGACCATAGCAGAGTAAGGCGATGGCTGCGCCGAGCGCAAGCCTGGCGCCCTGGCGCGCGAGCTCGGGCCCGAAGCCCAGCTCGGCGCCGATGTCGTGGCTGCGCATCCAGGCCAGCGACAGCGACAGCGCCAACAGCGCAATCAGGTTGCTGATGCCGACCGTGTTGGCGCCGGCATAGGTGGCCACGCCGCTGGCGTTGGAATCGGACGCCATCGACGCGAACACCACCGGGTTGACGGCAATCAGGATGGCCGCGATGAACGCCGCTTCGGCCCAGCCGAGGCCGAAAGCGGCCAGCAAGGCCAGGGTGCCGGCGCCGCGCAGCACGCAGCCGAGCACCAGCGCCCCGCCCTGCCGGCCGCTGCGCCACAGCCAGGCCAGGTCCATCTTGCGCCCGACTTCGAACAGCACCAGCGCGGAGGCGGCATTGAACAGTTCCTGGAACTGCGACAGCAAGGGCGCATCGACAAGGCCGAGGCCGCTGACTCCAAGGACCAGGCCGGCAATGACGGCGCCATACAGCTTGGGCAAGCCGCGCGCCTGCATCGCCACGCCGACTACCTGGGACAGCAACAGGGCGAAGCCGATGACCGCCAGCGGCGACAGCAGCCACATCTGGATGTTGCCGGCCTCGTCACTCATGCTCTGCGGCCCAGCGGCTGGCCAGCGTGGTCAGTTCGCGCTCGATGGCCTGGGCGGCGCGTTCAACCTGCGCCGGGCCGGCCACGGTGGCGCCGATCCGGAGCCGGACCACCGGGCCCGCGCCTTTGGTGGGAATCCATAGCTGCCCTGTCACCTGCGACTGTTCGCTCCAGACGGCATGGAATTTGGCGCCGCCCTTCCCTTGCGGCACGGCCGGCGTCAGGCGAAACGGCGTCAGCCAGGTCGCCTTCGGGTAACGCCGGGCCAGTTGCAGCTGCATCGCGGCGCGCTGCTCGAGCCGGCTGTCTTCGAGCGAATAAGCAAGGTGCGATTGCTGCTGGCCCAGTCCGACCGGATCGGTGCGCAGGCACAAGCCGTCGGCCTGCCACCGCCAGCTGTCGCCGGCAATCTCGCCGGCGCGCTTGCCAAGATTCCTTTCCCAGGCGGTTTGCAGCATGCGCGTCTCGCGCGCAGCGCCGGGTGCCCCGGCGTGCCGCATTCCTGCCTCGGCCAGCGCGGCAAGCAGCTTCCAGCGCCCTGCCTGCCATTGGCGCGTCGCCGCCCGCGTCGACGGGTTCCAGCGCCACTCGGTCGCATTCCATTGCCCGCCTGGCCCGCGCTCGATGATGGCGATGCGTTTTTCGGCGCCGCTTTCGTCCACTAGGCCGTGCGCAGTCCAGTCGGCGCGCCAAGCCAGCGGCTGGCCGGGCTGCACGCCGTTCGCGCGCCTCGCCCAGGCCCACCATCGCGCTTGCGCACTGACGCAGGCCCTCGGCGTATCGGCCACGGCGGACCAGCGTTGCACGCGCAGGCGGTTTTGCCATGCGCATTCGGTGCGCTCGATTTTCCAGCCCGCCGCCTGCGCGTCCGATGGCGGCGAGCCAAGGCACTTGCGCACGCGGTCCTGGGACAGGGCGGCGAAGTCGTGTACCAGGTCCGGCATCGACACAGTCGCCTTCCGATGCACTTTTGCCGTGGCATTGATGCTGAACAGCAGAAAAACGCACAATAGAGTGTGCGGCCACGCGCGTTGAAATAAATACAATGGGCACCCTTCGCAGCTTGTTAATACATGAGTGATGGCGGCAATCATTCATCCAGACAACTCGCCATGGTAGCGATAGACACTTAGCGAACACTTAGAGAAAGTTAGTGGGAAGAAAAATACTTTTAGCACCACAAAAGGCGATGAATCAGGTTCTCATCGCTGGCGGCGACGCGTAGAATCCAGCGATTCCAATCCTTGAAGACCGAAAATACGTGATGGGAAAAAATGAATTCCCGGCAGAGGTGCGACGCTTCGTCCTCGCCAGCATTCCGTCGGTGCCCCACCTGGAAGCGCTGATGCTGCTGCGCACGACCGCACCGAAGTGCTGGTGCGCGGATTCCCTTGCCCGCCGCTTGTATGTCACGCAACACGCTGCCGCAGCGGTGCTGGCCGACCTGTCGCAGGCAGGGATGCTGCGGCCCGGGCCGACCGAGGCGTCGTATTTCTATCCGGCCGTCGCCGACCAATTGTCAGCGACGATAGACCGGCTGGCTGCGCTCTACGCGAGCCGCCTGGTCGAGCTGACCTTGCTGATCCACTCCAGGCGCGACCGCAGCGCCGAATAACCTGGATCAGAGCTTGATCTGGCCGTGCTCGCCGGGCTCGATTTCCGGCCGCGCGCCGGTAATCGCCGCCTTCGCCATTTCGAACAGCTGGGTCACCTTGTTGTCGTTCGAATCCCAGAAATGCACCGTGCGCGCGGCAACCCGCACCAGCACCACGTGCGGATCATCCACGCCGTTCGGGAACCAGGCCGCGACCATCGGATTCCACAGTTCGCGAATCCGGGCCCGTTCGACCACCCGTTCGGCGGTGCCGCTGATCGACACGTACAGGCTGTCCTCGGGCTCGGCAAAACTGACGTTGACCTTCGGATTGGCGGCGATGTTCTCCCACAAATCGGTCATGGTCGAGGTGTAAAACCACAGCCCGCCGTCGGCGTCGATTTCCTGGTTGGTCATCGGCTGGCTGGTCAGATGGCCGTGCTGGTCGATGGTCGTGAACATGCCGAAGCGCACCGATTTGATTTTGGCGGCGATTTCGGCCACCTGGCTGGAATGATTGTTTTCGGACATTGGCGCTACCTTCACGAATGATGACGGTGGATGAGCCATCCATCGTATTCCTTGACGTGGACAAACTCTGTGCGCCCTCTAACGCAGCGGCCGGATTGGATGAAAAGGATTGCCAAACCGGCCAATGCGGATGATAATGCGATTCATTCTCATTCACATTTAAGAAAAACCCCATGACCCAAGTCCGCTCCCTCGTCCCAGCAGCGTTTTCACGCACCCACCTGACCCCTGCCGCCGCCGCGGTGCGCCTGGCGCTCGCCGCGGCCGTGCTCGGCAGCCCGGTGGCGTTCGCCCAGGCAACCGACCCGGCGGCAGCCAGCACGCTGCCGGAAGTGAAGATCGTCGGCAGCGCCGAGCGCGGCTATGACGTGAAGTCCACGTCGACCGCCACCAAGACCGATACCCTGCTGCGCGACACGCCGCAGGCGATCACCGTCGTCACCAAGGAACTGATGCGCGACCAGGCGATGCAGAGCATGGCCGACGTGATCCGCTACGTCCCGGGCATCGTCACCGCCCAGGGCGAAGGCAATCGCGATACCGCCGTCTTCCGCGGCAACAGCTCGACCAGCGACTTCTTCATCGACGGCATCCGCGACGACGTCCAGTACTACCGCGACATCTATAACATCGACAGCGTCGAGGCGCTGAAGGGATCGAACGCGATGATCTTCGGGCGCGGCGGCTCCGGCGGCGTGATCAACCGGGTCAGCAAACAGCCTGAGTGGAGCACGATTCGCGAAGGTTCGCTCACGCTCGGCTCGTGGAACCACCGGCGCGCCACCGCGGACATCGGCCAGGCCGTCAACGACAACGTCGCGCTGCGCCTGAACGCGATGGTCGAGAAGTCCGACAGCTACCGCAACGGCGTTCAGATCGAGCGCGCAGGGATCAATCCGACCGTGGCGATCCGCGCCGGCGCCAATACCAGCGTGGTGCTCGGCTATGAACATTTCCGCGACGACCGCATCGCCGACCGCGGCATCCCGTCGTTCAACGGCGTTCCTTACCGGACCGATGCATCGACCTTCTTCGGCAGCGCCGAGCTGAGCCCGACCTGGACCCGCGTCGACGCCTTCGCCGCCCTGATCGAGCACGACCTCGGCAATGGCGCGACCCTGCGCAACCGCACCCGCTACGCGGACTACGACAAGTTCTATCAGAACGTGTACCCCAGCAGCGTGGTCACCGTGCGAAATGGCACGCCGACCTTGAACATCGGCGGCTACAACCAGGGTACCCAGCGCAGCAACCTGTTCAACCAGACCGACCTGACTTTCACCGTCAATACCGGCGCGCTCAAGCACAAGCTGGCTACCGGGCTCGAGTTCGGACGCCAGGTCACCGACAACGTCCGCAACAGCGCGTTCTTCACCAGCCTTGGCAATAACGTGACGGCCTTCCCGGTACCCGCAGCCAACCCTGCCTTCAACGCGCCGATCACGTTCCGCCAGAACGCGACCGACGCCAGCAATCACGGCACCGCGACGGTGGCGTCGGTCTATGTACAGGACCAGCTGGTGTTCACGCCGCAGTGGCAAGCCATCGTCGGCCTGCGCTACGACCGCTTCAACGTCGACTTCCTGAACAAGCGCGACAACAGCAAGTTCGACATCACCGACAACAAGCTGTCGCCGCGGGTGGGCCTGGTCTACAAGCCGCTCGAAGCGGTGTCGATCTACGGCAGCTACAGCCTGGCGTTCGTGCCGCGCGCCGGCGAGCAACTGTCCTCGCTGACGGCCGCCAATAACGCGTTCGTTCCGGAGAAGTTCACCAACCTCGAGCTGGGCGCGAAATGGGATATCCGCCCCAACCTCTCCGCCACCGCGGCAATCTACAAGCTTGACCGGACCAATGTCGTGGTCGCCGATCCGGTCGATCCGACCCGTTCGATCCTGATCGACGGCCAGCGCAGCAAGGGCGTGGAACTGGGACTGGGCGGCAACGTCACGTCACAATGGAGCGTGATGGGCGGCTATGCCTACCAGGATGCCAAGCTGACCGGCGGAACCGTCCTGGCGCAGGTACCGACCCATTCGCTGTCGCTGTGGAACCGTTACGATTTCTCGCCGACGCTGGGCGCCGGGCTGGGGCTGGTATATCGCGACAGCATCTACAGCTCGACCTCGAACGCGGTGACGCTGCCGGCGTTCACCCGGGTCGACGCGGCGCTGTTCTATACGCTGAGCAAACAGTACAAGCTTCAGCTGAACGTCGAAAACCTGTTCGACAAGAAGTACTACGCAGCGGCGCACAACGACTCCAACATCACGCCAGGCTCGCCGCGCGCGCTGAAGGTCTCGCTCAACGCCAAGTTCTAAGCAAGCTCAATCTCGTCGTTCCNNGATCTGCTCCAGCTCCGACTTGCGGCGCGCTTCGTCCGGCGTAGCCGACTGCGACACTTTGCCAATGCGGTACACACCGGCCAGTGGGGTCAGGTCTGACATTCGGACAAATGTCACAAAATTGCTCCGGCCTATGGGGCAACATTGTGAAAAATGTCCGAATGTCAGACCTGACCCCATAAAAAAAAGACCCGGTCCGCTTCCGCGGCCGGGTCTTCTTGACGTGCATCGAGCTTACCGGGCGGCGGTATCCGCCGCCACCGGCTTGACCAATACCTTGACCTTCGCCTTTTGCTTGACCACTTCGATGTAGTTGAACATGTCCTGCTGGCCCAGCGCGCCGGTGATCTGCTCCAGCTCCGACTTGCGGCGCGCTTCGTCCGGCGTAGCCGACTGCGACACTTTGCCNNATGCGGTACACACCGAAGCCCTGGCCCGGGATGTCCACACCCACGTATGCCGGCAGTTTGCTGACGTCCGCCTTCAGCACATCGAGCGCCGCGGCAGGATTGATCGTCGGCTGCTTGGTGCGGGACAGCACTTTGACTTCGCCGAAACCGGCAGCGTCGCCCGATGCCCTGGCCGCGGCCATCTTCGCTTCGCCTGCCTTGCGGGCCAGTTTCGCGGCTTCTTCCACGGTCACGCGCTGGCGGATGCCGGCTTCGACTTCCGCCAATGGACGCTTGGCGGCCGGCTTGAACTCGACCACGCGGCCGGCGATCAGGGTGTTCGGACCGGCTTGCACCGCTTCGGTGTTGCGCTTGTTCTTCAGCGAATCGTCCGAGAAGATCGCGGCCAGGAACTTCGCATTGTTGAACGGCGCCGCGCCCGATGCCGGCGACGGCTTGCGCCCCAGGTTCTCGATGGTCTCGATCTTCAGCTTGAGCTTGTCGGCCACCGGTTTCAGGCTTTCCGCTTGCTCGTACACGGTGTTGTTGAATATCTCAGCCAGTTCCGAATACTTCTTCGACATCTTCTGCTTCTTCAGTTCGGCCGCGATCTCGTCCTTGGCCTGGTCCTGCGTCTTGACGGCGGCCGGCTTGAGCGAGGTCACCGTGATGATGTGGAAACCGTACTCGGACGGCACGACGCCGCTGATCTCGCCCTGCTTGAGCTGATAGATCGCGTCCTCGACCGATTTGACGAAGGCGCCCTTCTCTACCGTGCCGAGGTCGCCGCCCAGTTCAGCCGAACCGGTATCCTGCGATTCCGCCTTGGCGATCTTGGCGAAGTCGGCCGGGGTCTTGCGCAACTGCGCGAGGATCGCTTCGGCCTTGGCCTTGGCGGCCGCTTTTTCGGCCGCCGGCGCGTCCTGCTTGGCGTTGATCAGGATGTGGCTGGCCACGCGCTGCTCGGCAGTCGAGAAGCGCGCCTGGTTCTTGCCGTAGTAGTCGGCCACTTCCGCATCGGTGACGCTGACCTGGCCTTCGACCATCTCGGGCGTGAACAGCACGTACTCGGCCTTGACCTGCTCCGGAATCAGGAACAGCGCGGCATTCTTGTCGTAGAACGCCTTGACCATTTCGTCGGTGACTTTCACCTGCGCGACGAATTCGGCCGCCGGGAACAGCAGTTCCTGCACTTCGCGTTCCTGGTCGTTGATGTCGGACAGGCGGGTCGCGACGGTGCGCGGCGCGAACGCGGTGGCCTGCACGGCGCCGCTCAACTGCTGCATCGCCATGTCGCGCCGCATGCGCGCGTCGAACATCGCCGGCGTCATGCCTTGCGCGGCCAGCGCGCCCTTGTACTGCTCCATGTCGAAGCTGCCGTCGGGCTTCTTGAATGCGTCGATCGCGAGGATCGACTTCTGCAAGGTCGCGTCGTTGATCGTCAGGTGGTTGCGCGCGATCTCGGCATTCAGCGCGCGCTCGGCGATCAGGTTGTCCAGGATCGCCTGCTTCGCTTCCGGCGTCTCGAACATCTTCTGGTCGAACTGGGCGCCGAACATCTGGCGATAGCGGTCCATCTGCTGGCGCTGGGCTTCTTCCCATTCCTGACGCGTGACCTTTTGTTCGCCCACAGTGGCGACCGCATTGGCGTCGTCGCCCTTGTTCTCGTAGCTGCTGACGCCGACGAGCACGAACGACGGCACGATCAGCAACATCAGGAAAATCTGCATCAAGCGCTTGTGGGTACGAATAAATTCAAACATGGTCAGCCAATTCTTGTTGAGAGAATGCGTTAAATTGCAGACATAAAAAAAGGCGAACTCTCGTTCGCCTTTTCTTGTTTAATGCTGGCGGAGCGGACGGGACTCGCCTACATTCCGCAGGCCGCGGAATCCCTCGCAAGGGATTCCCTTCGAGTCCCAGACGTGTTCCCCGCAGGGGGAACACTCCGTACTACTATATGCTGGCGGAGCGGACGGGACTCGAACCCGCGACCCCCGACGTGACAGGCCGGTATTCTAACCAACTGAACTACCACTCCTAATTCTGTGTATTTTTTGGCGGAGCGGACGGGACTCGAACCCGCGACCCCCGACGTGACAGGCCGGTATTCTAACCAACTGAACTACCGCTCCTAAAAATACGCTNNAAGGACATTAGTTTACTGCATCTTTGAGTGCTTTGCCAGCTTTAAATTTCGGAACCTTGGCCGCTTTGATCGTGATCGCTTCGTTGGTGCGCGGGTTGCGTCCGGTGCGCGCGGCGCGCTCGCCGACGGTAAAGGTGCCGAAGCCGACCAGGGTCACGCTGTCGTTGTTCTTGAGGCTGGTGGTGACCGCTTCCATCATGGCGTCGAGGGCACGCGTGGCCGAGGCCTTGGTGATATCCGCCGACTTCGCGATTTCTTCGATCAATTCTGTTTTGTTCACTCGGTTCCCCGTCACATGGTGAGATGCCGCGATACTGCGCCATCGTTGTAATTCGCGCGGCATCGCGCGGCGGAAAGAAATCCGCAGGCCGTATTAAACAAGCCGCCATCCCTTGTGTCAAGGGAGATCGCTGCTTATTCGGGCACGCTGATTATGCACCTGCAAAAAAACAGGCGCCATCGAGGCGCCTGTCTGGTTGACCGGATATTATCAGCCAGGGCTTAGTGCTTTACCACGTCGGTCTGTCCGTCGCTTTGCGGCGCCGCAGTAACCGCAGGCACCGCGGCGACTTCCACCAGCGCCACAGGATGGCGTTCCAGCGCGATTTCAAGGACTTTGTCGATCCAGCGTACCGGAACGATTTCGAGCTTGTTTTTCACGGTATCCGGAATTTCGGCCAGGTCCTTGACGTTCTGCTCGGGGATCAGCACGGTCTTGATGCCGCCGCGTTGCGCCGCCAGCAGCTTCTCTTTCAGGCCGCCGATCGGCAGCACTTCGCCGCGCAGCGTGATCTCGCCGGTCATCGCCACATCGGCGCGCACCGGAATGCCGGTGAACACCGACACCATCGCCGTCGTCATCGCGATACCGGCCGATGGACCATCCTTCGGCGTCGCGCCTTCCGGCACGTGGATGTGGATGTCGGATTTTTCGAACACGTCGTTGCGGATGCCGAGCCGATTTGCGCGCGAACGCACCACGGTGCGCGCCGCTTCGATCGACTCCTTCATCACGTCGCCCAGGGTGCCGGTGCGGATCACCCCGCCCTTGCCCGGCATCTGCACGGCCTCGATGGTGAGCAGGTCGCCGCCCACTTCGGTCCATGCCAGCCCGACCACCTGGCCGACCTGGTTCTCTTTTTCGGCGACGCCGAAATCGTAGCGCTGCACGCCGAGGAACTTGTCGAGGTTCTTGTTGGTGACGAGGACCTTTTTATCGGACTTCTTCAGCAACAGCATCTTGACGACCTTGCGGCAGATCTTCGAGATTTCACGCTCGAGCGAACGCACGCCGGCTTCCCGGGTGTAGTAACGGATGATGTCGCGCAGCGCCGACTCCGCCACGTTGATCTCTTCTTCCTTCAGGCCGTTCGCCTTGATCTGCTTCGGCAGCAGGTAACGCTGCGCGATGCTGGTCTTTTCGTCCTCGGTGTAACCCGACAAGCGGATCACTTCCATCCGGTCGAGCAACGCCGGCGGGATGTTGTACGAGTTCGAGGTCGCGACGAACATCACGTCGGACAAGTCGAAATCGACTTCGATGTAGTGGTCCGAGAACGTGTGGTTCTGTTCCGGATCGAGCACCTCGAGCAGCGCCGACGACGGATCGCCGCGGAAGTCCGCGCCCATCTTGTCGATCTCGTCGAGCAGGAACAGCGGGTTGCGCACACCCACTTTCGCCAGCGACTGCAGCACCTTGCCCGGCATCGAACCGATGTAGGTGCGGCGGTGGCCGCGGATCTCGGCTTCGTCGCGCACGCCGCCGAGCGCCATGCGCACGAACTTGCGGTTGGTGGCGCGCGCGATCGACTGGCCGAGCGAGGTCTTGCCGACGCCCGGAGGGCCGACGAAGCACAGGATCGGGGCCTTCAGCTTGTCGACGCGTTGCTGGACCGCGAGGTACTCCATGATGCGTTCCTTGACCTTGTCGAGGCCGTAGTGGTCGCCATCGAGCACTTTCTCGGCATTCGCCAGGTCGTTGTTGACCTTCGATTTCTTCTTCCACGGCAGGCTGACCAGGGTGTCGATGTAATTGCGCACCACGGTCGCTTCGGCCGACATTGGCGACATCAGCTTGAGCTTCTTGAGTTCGTTGGTGGCCTTGTCGAGCGCCTCTTTCGGCATCTTGGCGGCGACCACCTTCTTCTCGAGTTCGTCGATGTCGGCGCCGTCTTCGCCCTCGCCCAGCTCTTTCTGGATCGCCTTGACCTGCTCGTTGAGGTAGTACTCGCGCTGCGACTTTTCCATCTGGCGCTTGACGCGGCCACGGATGCGCTTTTCCACTTGCAGGATGTCGAGCTCGCCTTCGAGCTGGCCGAGCAGGTGCTCGAGGCGCTTGGCGACGTTGAAAATCTCGAGGATCACCTGCTTCTGCTCGAGCTTGAGCGGCAGGTGCGCGGCGACCGTGTCGGCCAGGCGGCCGGCGTCGTCGATGCCGGCCAGCGAGGCCAGGATCTCGGGCGGGATCTTCTTGTTCAGTTTGACGTACTGGTCGAACTGCTGGACGATCGCGCGGCGCATCGCCTCGACTTCGGAGTCGTCGCCGACTTCCGAGTTGAGCGGGGTCAGGTCGGCGATGAAGTGGGTCGGCGAATCGCTGATGTGGTTGATGCGCGCGCGCTGGGCGCCTTCGACCAGCACCTTGACGGTGCCGTCCGGCAGCTTGAGCATCTGCAGGATGTTCGCGACGCAACCGATCTCGTAGATGTCGGTCGCCGACGGCTCGTCCTTGGCCGCGGCCTTTTGTGCGGCCAGCATGATGCTCTTGCCCTGCTCCATCGCGGCTTCCAGCGCCTTGATCGACTTAGGGCGGCCAACAAACAGTGGTATTACCATATGCGGAAAGACGACCACGTCGCGCAACGGCAGTAATGGCAGCGTCGTTTGCTCGGTTAATTTGGAAGTTGTCATGGCATACCTTATAGAAAGCGTGATTACGATGTTGGCACAAGCTGCCTAAACACAAGGCCGGTTTGAAAAAATATTTCTAATAATAATTCAAATGAATCGTCAAACTGCTATGACTATTACCGGCATGATCCAAAAGGTTTACAAGACATCAAATAAAAAAGCCACCGCGCGGCACGGGCCGCGAGTGGCTTTTCGATTGAAGCCTGCTTCTTTTATTGAGATAAATTGTACCGCCAAGAATTAGGGTATGCAGCCCTTTTTGTTGTGTGCGTGCGGCGAATTTTCAATTTTCTCCGGATGCCTTGGCCGTTTCGCTGTAAATCAGCAAAGGTTTCGCGCCATTCGTGATCGTATTCTCATCAATCACGACCTTCACGACGTTCTGCTGATTCGGCAATTCGTACATGACATCGAGCAAAGCGTGTTCCAGGATCGAGCGCAAACCACGTGCGCCGGTCTTGCGCGCCAATGCCTTCTTGGCGATCGCATGCATCGCGGCCGGACGGATTTCGAGCTCCGCGCCTTCCATTTCGAGCAGCTTCGAATACTGCTTGATCAGCGCATTCTTCGGCTCGACCAGGATCTGGATCAGCGCGTCCTCGGTCAGTTCGCTCAACGTAGCTACGACAGGCAGACGGCCGACAAGTTCCGGAATCAGGCCGAATTTGATCAGGTCTTCCGGCTCGGCTTCCAGCAGGATCTCGCTGTTGGCGCGCTGGGTCTGGCTCTTGACGTTGGCCGAGAACCCGATCCCGCTCTTCTCGGAGCGGTTCTGGATGATCTTGACCAGGCCGTCGAACGCGCCGCCGCAGATGAACATGATGTTGGTGGTGTCGATCTGCACGAAGTCCTGGTTCGGGTGCTTGCGCCCGCCCTGCGGCGGCACCGACGCCATGGTGCCCTCGATCAGCTTGAGCAGCGCCTGCTGCACGCCCTCGCCCGACACGTCGCGCGTGATCGACGGATTGTCCGACTTGCGCGAGATCTTGTCGATCTCGTCGATGTAGACGATGCCGCGCTGGGCCTTTTCGACTTCGTAGTTGCAGCTTTGCAACAGCTTCTGGATGATGTTCTCGACGTCCTCGCCGACATAGCCGGCTTCGGTCAGGGTGGTCGCGTCGGCGATCACGAACGGCACGTTGAGCATGCGCGCCAGCGTCTGCGCCAGCAAGGTCTTGCCCGAACCGGTCGGGCCGACCAGCAGGATATTACTCTTGGCCAGCTCGACGTCGTCCTTCTTGCCGAGGTGCTTGAGGCGCTTGTAATGGTTGTAGACCGCCACCGACAGGATGCGCTTGGCAGTCTGCTGGCCGATCACGTACTGGTCGAGCAATGCGGCGATCTCGTGCGGGGTCGGCAGGTCGGACTTGGCGCCCGCCACCGTCTCCACGTTCGAGGTCTCGTCGCGGATGATGTCGTTGCACAGGTCGATGCACTCGTCGCAGATGAACACGGACGGTCCGGCAATGAGTTTCTTCACCTCGTGCTGGCTCTTGCCGCAGAACGAGCAGTACAGGAGTTTTTCGCCGCTGGAGGATTTTTTGTCTGACATGGGGCAGGTTTCTAGTAGATTGCTATAAATATAACGCTAATACAGGCGCGCAACAAGGGGCTCGCAACTGCCATGCTACCCGAAATAAAAACGAAACGCCCGAACGTTGAAGCGCCCGGGCGTTTTTCGGCAACACAGTTGCGGGTGCATCAAGCTCGGCTTGTCAACACTTTGTCGATCAGGCCATAGTCGGCAGCTTCGTCGCCGGACATGAAACGATCGCGGTCGGTATCCTTGTGGATCTGTTCCATCGTCTTGCCGGTGCGCTCGGCCAGGATCTTGTTCAGGCGCTCGCGCAGGTACAGGATTTCCTTGGCCTGGATTTCGATGTCCGAAGCCTGGCCTTGCGAGCCGCCCGACGGCTGGTGAATCATGATGCGCGAGTTCGGCAACGAGAACCGCTTGCCCTTTGCGCCGGCTGCCAGCAGGAAGGCGCCCATCGAGGCGGCCATCCCGGTGCACAGCGTCGACACGTCGGGCTTGATGAAGTTCATGGTATCGAAGATCGCCAGGCCGGCCGACACCGATCCGCCGGGCGAGTTGATGTAGAGCGAGATGTCCTTGTCGGGATTCTCGCTCTCCAGGAACAGCAGCTGGGCCACGATCAGGTTCGCCATCTGGTCATTCACCGGGCCGACCAGGAAAATTACGCGCTCCTTGAGCAGGCGCGAGTAGATGTCGTAGGCGCGTTCGCCGCGCCCGCTCTGCTCGACCACCATCGGCACCAGGCCGAGTGCTTGTGTGTCCAATGCCGGATTATGGTTCATGGCTGTTCTTTCCTCGTTATCTGACAAGAGCTTAAAACCTGCTTAAGCTTGTGCGTTGCTTCCCATCAATTCGTCGAAGGCAACCGCTTTCGCGCTTACTTTCGCCTTACCGAGCACATAGTTGACGACGTTTTCTTCCAATACAAGGGCTTCGACTTCCGACAGGCGGCGGCGATCGCTGTAGTAGTACTTGAGTACTTCCTTCGGATCTTCGTAGCTCTGCGCGAAGTCTTCGATCTGGGCCTTGACCTGTTCCTGGGTCGCGTGCAGCTGGTTGTCGCCAACCAGTTGCGACAGGATCAGCCCGAGGCGCACGCGGCGCTCGGCCTTGGCGGCGAACAGTTCCTGCGGGAACGGCATGTTCTTGACGTCCATGCCGCGCTGCGCCATGTCCTGGCGGGTCATTTCGGCCAACCGCTCGGAGTCCTGGACGATCATCGCCTTCGGCACTTCCATGTCGGTGACCTTGACCAGCGCGTCCATCACGGCTTCCTTGTTGCGCGCCTTGACGCGCCCGGCCACTTCGCGCTCGAGGTTGACCTTGATGTCTTCGCGCATTTTGGCCTGGTCGCCGTCTTCGATGCCCAGCGACTTGGCGAATTCAGCGTCGACCGCCGGCAGGTGCGCCCACTCGAGCTGCTTCAGGGTGATGGTGAACTGGGCGGTTTTGCCGGCCACGTCCTTGCCATGGTAGTCCTCCGGGAAAGCCAGGTCGAAAGTCTTCGACTCGCCGACCTTCAGGCCGATCGTGGCCGCTTCGAACTCGGGCAGCATGCGGCCTTCGCCGAGCACGAATGCGTAGTCTTCCGCTTTGCCGCCGGGGAATTCGACGCCGTCGATCACGCCGGTGAAGTCAACCGTCACGCGGTCGCCGCTTGCCGCGATCGGTGCGCCGCCGTCGCCGTGCTCGCCGGCCTCGCCCTTGGTGTGGTAGTGCACGCGCTGCTTGCGCAGGATGTCGATGGTCTTGTCGATTTCGGCGTCCGAGACGTCGGCCTTGACGGTTTCGATTTCCACCGCGGCCAGGTCGCCAACCACCACTTCCGGGTAGACTTCGAAGGTCGCGTCGAAGGTCAGCACGCCTTCAGGGCTGTCGTCTTTTGGTTCGATTTTCGGGAAGCCGGCAACCCGCAGCGCGTTCTCGTTGGCTGCCTCGTTGAAGGCGCGGCCGACCTTGTCGTTGAGGACGTCGGACTCGATCTGGTAGCCGTACTGGGCCGCGACCATCTTCAGGGGCACCTTGCCTGGACGGAAGCCAGGCGCCTTGGCCGTTTTGGCCTGCTGTTTCAAGCGCTTTTCAACTTCCGTACGGACGTCAGCCAGCGGAAAAGAGATCGTCATGCGACGCTCGAGTTTACCCAGGGTTTCGACTGCAGTTGCCATTGTAAAAATCGTCCAAAAAAAGTATCAAAATATTCGTGGTGCGAGGAGGGGGACTCGAACCCCCACACCATTGCTGGCGTCAGGACCTAAACCTGGTGCGTCTACCAATTTCGCCATCCTCGCGGGATCGCAGCCGGATCTTACCGGATGCACCTGGTCGGCCGGCCTGCACCGGCCGCCGGAAACAACAAAGGGCGCCCGACTGTGAAACCGGCCGCCCTGCACTGCCTTGGTTAGGGGCTACAACTTCAACCCGGTATTTTACTGGAATTTCTGACACGACAGGGCTTTTTTCTATGGGGGCAGACCCCGCGGCCCAGACCCCGGTTTTTTGCCGCTGGCGCGCCCGAAAGGCAACACCGCGGTCGGAGCCGGCGGATCAGACCCCGGGCGCCGGTTTCTTGACGCGGAACCACGCGGCATACAAGGCCGGCAGGAACAGCAAGGTCAGCGCCGTCGCCACCACCAGCCCGCCCATGATCGCCACCGCCATCGGCCCCCAGAACACCGAGCGCGACAGCGGAATCATCGCCAGCGCGGCGGCGGCGGCGGTCAGGATGATCGGCCGGCAGCGCCGCACCGCCGACTCGACGATCGCATCCCACGGCTCGGCGCCGGCGGCGATGTCGTGCTCGATCTGGTCGACCAGGATCACCGAGTTGCGGATGATCATGCCGAACAGCGCGATCACGCCGAGGTTGGCGACGAAGCCGAACGGCCGGTTCAGGATCAGCAGCGCCATCGCGGCGCCGGCCACCCCGAGCGGCCCGGTCAGGAACACCATCACGGCGCGCGAAAAACTGTGCAACTGCAGCATCAGCAGCGTAAACACGATGAACAGCACCAGCGGCACGTTGGCCGCGATCGACGCCTCGGCCGCCTTGCTGTCGGCGGCGGCGCCGGCCAGCTTGATGCTGTAGCCGGCCGGCAGGCTGGCGCGCAGGGCCGTCAGCTCCGCGCCGATCTGGCCCGACACGGTCGGCCCCTGGATGCCGTCGACCACGTCCGACTGCACCGTGACGGCCCATTCGCGCCGCTCGCGCCAGACCACGCCCGGTTCCCACACGAAATGGGCGCGCGCGATCTGCGACACGGTGACCGACTTGCCGGAGGCGGTCGGAATGCTGGTGTCGTTGAGCACCGAGATGGTGGCGCGCTCCTCGATCGGCTGGCGCACCACGATGTCGATCAGCTTGTTGTCTTCGCGGAACTGGCCGATGGTGGTGCCCGACAAGATCGTGTTCGCCACCCGCATCACGGCTTGCGAGGTGACGCCGAGCGCGCGCAGCTTGTCCTGGTCCAGGTCCAGCCGCAGCACCTTGACCGACTCGTTCCAGTTGTCGTTCACGCCCACCGCGTTCGGGTTGGCGCGCATGATGTCCTTGACCTTGTCGGCCAGCGCGCGCACGGTCGCAATCTCCGGCCCGGCCACCAGGAACTGCACCGGATACGGCACCGGCGGCCCGTTCGGCAGCAGCTTGACGCGCCCGCGCACCTCGGGGAAATCGTTCTTGAACAGCGCGACGATCTTGTGGCGCAGGGCGTCGCGCGCGGCCAGGTCCTTCGGCAGCACCACGATCTGCGACACGTTGGTCTGCGGGAAGATCTGGTCGAGCGGCAGGTAGAAGCGCGGGCTGCCGGTGCCGACGTAGCTGGTGACGCTCTCCACGTCCGGCTGCGCGCGGATGAACGCCTCGAATTTCTTCACCTGCGCTTCGTTGGCGCTGAACGAGGCGCCTTCAGGCATCCACATCTCGACCATCAATTCGCGCCGGCTCGAATCCGGGAAGAACTGCTTTTCGATGAAGTTGAAGCCGAACACGCCGAGGAAAAACACCAGCAGGGTCAGCGCGATGGTGCTCTTGCGCCACTCCACGCACCAGGTGACGATGCGGCGGAAGCGCTGGAAGCCTGGCGTATTGAACACGTCGTGCTCGCTTTCGCCGGCGCCATGCGGCTTGACCTTGAGCAGCAGGAACCCGATGTAAGGCGTAAACATCACCGCGACCACCCACGACACCAGCAGCGCGATCGCGTTCACCGAAAACATCGAGAAGGTGTACTCGCCGGCGGCCGACTTGGCCAGCCCGATCGGCAGGAAGCCGGCGGCCGTGATCAGGGTGCCGGTCAGCATCGGCATCGCGGTCGAGGTGTAGGCGAAGGTGGCCGCATCGAAGCGCGACATGCCCTCCTCCATCTTGCGCACCATCATTTCGACGGCGATGATGGCGTCGTCCACCAGCAAGCCGAGCGCGATAATGAGCGCGCCGAGCGAAATCTTGTGCAGGTCGATCGAGAGCACGCTCATGAACAGGAAGGTAATCGCCAGCACCAGCGGGATGGTCAGCGCCACCACCAGGCCGGGCCGCACGTCGAGCCGGAACGGCTTGCTGTGCAGGCCGAGCGCGACGAAGCTCACTGCCAGCACGATCAGCACCGCCTCGATCAGGGTGCGGATGAATTCGCCGACCGACTCGGTCACCGCGCGCGGCTGGTTCGACACCCGGTGCAGCTCGATGCCGACCGGCAGCTGGGCCTTGACCTTGGCGATGGTCGCGTCGAGCCCCTTGCCCATCTCGATGATGTTGCCGCCCTTTTCCATCGACACGCCCAGCCCGATCACCTCCTTGCCGTTGAAGCGCATCTTGTCCTGCGGCGGGTCGGCGTATTCGCGCTTGACGACGGCGAAGTCGCCCAGCCGGAAGGTGGTCGCGCCGGCCCGCAGTTCGAGGTTTTCCAGATCCTTGGCGGAGGCGAACGCGCCGCTGACCCGCAGCTGCAGGTTGTCGGTCGGGGTCACCAGCACGCCGGTCGATTCGACCGCGTTCTGGCTCGCGATCTGGCCGACGATCGCCTCGAACGGCAAGCCCAGCTGGGCAAATTTCTTGTGCGAGAACAGGATGTTGAGCTTCTCGTCCTGCACCCCGAACTGCTCCACCTTGGCCACCAGCGGCACCTGCAGCAATTGCTGGCGCACGAAGTCGGCATATCGCTTCACCTCGGCATAGCTGAAGCCGTCGCCCGACAAGGCGAAGATGGAGCCGTAGGTATCGCCGAATTCGTCGTTGAAGTACGGTCCGCGCACGCCGGCCGGCAAGCTGCCGGCGATGTCGCCGATCTTCTTGCGCACCTGGTACCACGCGGCCGCGGTTTCCTTCGGCGGGGCCGATTCGCGCAACTGCAGGATGATCAGCGTCTCGCCCGGCTTCGAATAGCTCTTGATCTTGTCGATGTACGGGGTTTCCTGCAACTTGCGCTCGAGCTTGTCGGTGACCTGTTCGGCCATCTGCACCGCCGTCGCGCCCGGCCACACTGCCCGCACCACCATCGCGCGGAAGGTGAACGGCGGGTCTTCATCCTGGCCGAGGCTGGCGTAGCTGACGATCCCGCCGATCAGCAGCGCGGCGATCAGGTAGCGCGTCAGCGGGATGTGTTCCAGCGCCCAGCGCGACAGGTTGAAGCCTTTCATTTGGCGGTCCCGCTTGCGGCCGGCAGCTCGGCGCCGAGCAGCTTGACCTTCTGGCCGTGCTTGAGCAGGTTGGCGCCCGCCGTGACCACCGTCTGGCCCGACTTCACGCCGGCCAGCAGCAGGATGTCGTTGCCGGCCACGCCGCCCAGCCGCACCGGAACCAGGCGCACCGCGCCGTTCTCGACCAGCCACACCGAAGTGACGCCCTTCTCCTGGTACAGCGCGCTCAACGGCACCCGGATTTGCGGCGTGTCGGTGGTCGAGGCGAACTGCACCAGCGCCGTCATGCCAAGCTTGACGTCCGGCTGCGCCGCCGGGATCGACACCTTGACCGGGTAGGTCCGGGTCGCCGCGTCGGCCACCGGCGACACTTCGCGGATCTTGCCGGCGATGACCAGGCCCGGCGCGGCCCACAGGCGCACGGTCACGTCGGCCACCTTGCGCAAGGTCTCGACCTTGTCCTCGGGGATGCCGATGACGATTTCCTTCTCGTCGAGCCGGGCCACCCGCACCACCGGTGCGCCGGCCGCGACCACCTGGCCGACTTCGGCGTCGATCGCCGTCACCACGCCCTCGATATCGGACACCAGCGCGGCGTAGCCGGCCAGGTTGGACTGGCCGCGGTAAGCCGCCTGGGCCGCCTCGACGCTGGCCAGGCTGGACTCGAACGCCGCCACCTTCGACTCGATCACCGCCTGGCTGACGAAATTCTTCACGCGCAGCCCCTGGTAGCGCTTCAGCTCGGCGCGCGCCAGGTCGCGGGCGGTCTCGGCCGCGCGCAGGTTGGCGCGTGCCTGGGCCTGCGACAGCCGCAAGTCCTGCGGATCGAGCTGCATCAGCACCTGGCCGCGCTTGACCGGGCTGCCGAGGTCGACCTTGCGCGCGGTGATCTTGCCGCCCACCCGGAAGCCCAGCCGCGATTCGAAGCGCGGCCGCACCTCGCCCGAGAATTCGGCATTCACGTCGGCGCTGCTGGCGTTCAGCACCATGGCGCGCACCGGGCGGATGTCTTCGGCCTTTTCGGCCGGCTTCGAGCAGGCTGCCAGCAACAGCAGCACGGACAGGCCCAGCAGCTGCGCGGGATGCATTTTTTTAGGGGCGAACACGATGTTTTCCTTTAAGATGCGCTCTGCAATTGCGGCAATGACACGCAGCGCTGCCTGCAGACGGATTCTTTCCAATTTGTAATTATAATCTGCAAACAACCTGCAAATGACTTTTGCGTCATTTATTTTTCATGCCAGTTGAACACTACGAAAACTTTCCTGTCGCCTCTTTTCTGTTGCCGAAACGGCTAGTGCCGGCGGTCGAGGCGATCTATGCCTTCGCCCGCAGCGCCGACGACCTGGCCGATGAGGGCGACGCCGCCCCGGCCGAGCGGCTGGCCGCGCTGCTGCGCTACGAAGACGCGCTCGACGCCATCGGCCGCGACGAAGCACTTGCCGACCCGCTATTCCGGCGCCTGGCAACGATCATCGCCCAATACCGGCTTCCGCTGCAACCGTTCCGCGACCTGCTGTCGGCCTTCAAGCAGGACGTCGCCGTCAAGCGCTATCCCGATTTCGGCCAGCTGCTCGACTATTGCCGGCGCTCCGCCAATCCGGTCGGCTTCCTGATGCTGTCGCTGTACGGCGCTGCGGCAGACGCGAATGTGCGCGATTCCGACGCCATCTGCTCGTCCCTGCAACTGATCAATTTCCTGCAGGATGTCGCGATCGACCGCGAAAAAGACCGTATCTACCTGCCGGCGGACGAGCTGGCGCGCTTCGACGTGGACACCGCCCAGCTCGACCGGAAACAGGCCGANNGCGCCGCTGGCGCTGCGCCTGCCCGGCCGGATCGGCTGGGAACTTCGGCTGGTGGTGCAAGGCGGCCTGCGCATCCTCGAAAAAATCGAACAGGTCGATTATGACGTATTTGCACGCAGGCCGAAGCTCGGCAAGCTCGACTGGGCCCTGCTCGGCTGGCGCGCCTTGTGGATGCGCTGAACCGCCTGTTCAATTGGGTAAAAACACTGAACGCACTGCCCGCGCTGCCGGCATGCCTATAGAATAGCGGCTTCGATGCGCCATCCATTGCACTTTTGATCATGTCCCCCGACGAATACTGCCACCAAAAAACCGTCCAGAGCGGCTCGAGCTTCTACTACAGCTTCCTGTTCCTGCCGCCCGAGCGGCGCCGCGCGATCACCGCGCTGTACGCGTTCTGCCGCGAGGTCGACGACACGGTCGACGAATGCACCGACGAATCGATCGCCCGCATCAAGCTGGCCTGGTGGCGCACCGAAGTGGCGGCCATGTTCAAGGGCGGCGGCACCCATCCCGTGATGCAGGCGCTGCAGCCGCACCTGGCCACCTACCGGCTGGAAGAACAGCACATGCAGGCGATCATCGACGGCATGGAGATGGACCTGAACCAGTCGCGCTACCTCGACTTCCCCGCCATGAAGCAGTACTGCTGGCACGTGGCGAGCGTGGTCGGGATCCTGTCGGCCAGCATTTTCGGCGTGACCAACCAGCGCACGCTCGAGTACGCCGAGAGGCTGGGCCTGGCGTTCCAGCTCACCAATATCATCCGCGACGTCGGCGAAGATGCGCGCAAGGGCCGCATCTACCTGCCGATCAACGAGCTGCAGCAATTCGGCGTCACCGCCGCCGACCTGCTCAATGCGCGCCACAGCGAGAAGTTCGAAAACCTGATGCGGTTCCAGGTCGCGCGCGCGCAAACGGCCTACGACGAAGCGTTCGCCCTGCTGCCGCAGGAAGACCGGCGCGCCCAGCGTCCCGGCCTGATGATGGCGGCGATCTACCGCGCCGTGCTCGACGAAATCGAGCGCGACCAGTTCCACGTGCTGACCCAGCGCATTTCGCTCACTCCGCTGCGCAAGCTCTGGCTGGCGTGGAAAACCTATATCCGTGGCTGACCAGGGCAAGCGCGTCGCGGTGGCGGGCGGCGGCTGGGCCGGCTGCGCGGCGGCGGTCGAGCTGGCCGCGGCCGGTTGCAAAGTGACGCTGTTCGAAGCGGCGCGCACTCTCGGCGGCCGCGCGCGCGGCGTCGAGGTGCACGGCCGCATGCTCGACAACGGCCAGCACATCCTGCTCGGCGCCTACAGCGACACCATGCGCCTGCTGCGCCGGGTCGGCATCGATCCCGGGGCGGCGCTGCTGAACCTGCCGCTGCAGATGCGCTACCCGGCCGGCAGCGGCGGCATGGATTTCGTCGCGCCGCGCCTGCCCGCGCCCTTGCACCTGGCGGTCGCGCTGCTGCGCGCCAAAGGACTGGCGGCGGCCGACAAGATGGCGCTGGCGCGCTTTTCGACCACCGCGCGCTGGATGGGCTGGCAGCTGCACGCCGATTGCAGCGTCAGCGAACTGCTCGAGCGCTTCGACCAGACGCCGCGCCTGGTGCAACTGATGTGGCGCCCGCTGTGCCTGGCCGCGCTGAACACGCCGCCCGAGCGCGCCTCGGCCAAGGTGTTCCTGGCCGTGCTGCGCGACAGCCTGGGCGCGGCCCGGGCCGCATCCGACATGCTGCTGCCGCGCCTCGAGCTCAGCGCCCTGTTCCCGGCAGCCGCGGCCGGCTTCATCGAGACCCACGGCGGCGCGCTGCGCTGCGGCGTCAGGGTTTGCGCGATTTCGCAAGACCGCGGCCAGTGGCGGGTCGACGCCGCCGGCCAGACGGTTGGCGGCAATAGCGGCGCGCTGTTCGACGCGGTCGTGCTGGCGGTGCCGCCGCCCGCCGCCGCCGCCTTGCTGGCAAACCTCCCGGTCGGCGCCATCGGCCAGCAACTGTCGGCCTTCGAATACGAGCCGATCACCACCTGCTACCTGCAATATCCGGCCGAGGTGCGCCTCGACCTGCCGTTCTATGCGCTGCTGGACGATCCGGCGGCCGGCCATTGGGGCCAGTTCGTGTTCGACCGCGGCCAGCTCGACGCCGGCCAGGCCGGCCTGTGCTCGGTGGTGGTCAGCGCATCGGCCGCCGCCGCCGCGCTCGACCAGGCGACCCTGGCCAGGGCCATCGCGGCCCAGCTGGCTGCGGTGTTCGGACGCCCCGCGTTGGCAAGCCCGGCCTGGAGCCAGGTCATCACGGAAAAACGGGCCACCTTCGCCTGCACTCCCGGCCTGCAACGGCTGCCCACCGCGAGCGGGCTGGACGGCCTGGTGCTGGCCGGCGACTACACCGCCAGTGACTATCCGGCAACACTCGAGACGGCTGTCCGCAGCGGCGCGGCGGCGGCAAAGGCAATTATCGGGCCAGCGGCAGCATGATGCGCCCGCGCCTGTCCCCGCATAGCGTCGCCTGCCCCGCCAAAATTGCATCCTGTCGCATTCCGTTGGCGACACGCGGGGCGGACCGGTACAGTAGCACCATCGACACTGCCTCCTGCTACCGGACCTCGCCATGAACTATCGGATCGGACTTCGCGCCCTGGCCTTGCTGGCGTTTGTTGCCGCGGCCACAGCCGTGATCGTCAAGCCCGACCTGATCGGTGGCGCCGGGGCGGCGCAGTCGCCCACACTCAACACGGTGCTGCTCGTCGGCCATGCCTAGCCGCGCACGCACCAACCACCGGAATCACCATCATGGGCAAACTCGAATATCTTGATGCGCTGAAGCGGGCCATGACCGGCCTGGCGCCGGAAGTGCAAGCCAAGACGCTGGCGTACTACGAGCAGCGCTTCGTCGACGGCCTGGCCGCCGGCCGCAGCGAACTGGAAGTCTCGAAGGACCTCGACGATCCGAAAAAAATCGCGATGACCCTGCGCGCCAGTTCGCACCTGTCCGCCTTTCAGCAGAAACGCAACCCCGCCAACCTGCTGCGTCTGCTGGTATCGGCGCTCGGCCTGGCCATCTTCAACCTGTTCATGGTGGTGCCGGCGGCGGTCTACGCATCGCTGCTCGCGGCCATGTATGCCTGCGCCTTTGCGTTCTACATTGCCGGCATCGCGATCACCGCCAGCGGCCTGTCCGGCGCCAACGAGCTGGTGCTGGACGGACCGCTGCGCCATTTCGTCGTCAGCGACAACGACAACGGCGCGCCCGACATGCAGACCAAGGTCACGATCGGCGACCACGGCATCCGCGTGCACCAGGAAAAGCTGCCGGAACAGCTTGACGCGCCGGCCACCGCGCACGACGAGGACGTTGCCGACGGCAGCACGCCGGTCATCAGGCGCGCCGAAGCGGTGGCCGGGCGCGGCATCCGCATCTCGACCGACCTGGACGCCGGTTCGCGCACCACCCAGACCTTCTTCGGACTGTCGATGGTGGTGGGGGCGATCGCCCTGTTCCTGTTGAGCCTGGTCGTGACGAAATACACGATCATCGGCATCAAGCGCTACATCGAAATGAATTTTTCCCTGCTCAAGGGCAGCTGAACCAAGACCGGAGCACATCATGCGCGCATTAATGAAAGTTGGATTCAGCCTGCTGATACTGGCCTTTTTGCTGATCGGCCTGTCCTACAGCATGCTGCGGGCCCAGGGCATCAGCGGCGCCTCGAATCCGCAAGGCCGCGTGGTCGAGAGCGAAACGCGCAGCCTGGCCAAGGCCGTCCGCGCCATCGACCTGAGCGGGCCGATCGACCTGACCTTGCGCCAGGGCGCCGTGGCCTCGCTGGTGGTGCGCGGCGAACAGCGCATGCTGGGCAAGGTGGAAACCAGCACCGGCGGCGACGGCACCCTCCACATCGGCACCAGCGGCATGCTGCTGTACCACCGCCAGCCGCTGCAGGTGACCCTGGTGCTGCCGTCGATCGAGGAGGTGTCGGTGCGCGGCAGCGGCGACAGCACCATCAACGGCTTCAGTGGCGAGCGCATCGATGTGCGGCTCGAGGGCTCGGGCAACGTCAGGTTCAATGGCCGCTTCAGGCAGGTCCGGGCCGAGCTGCACGGCAGCGGCGAGCTGGAAATGAACGGCGGCGCCAGCGACGAGGTCGAGGTGCAACTGCTGGGCTCCGGCAAGATGACGGTAGTCGGTTCGTGCAAGCAATTCAAAGCCGAGCAGACCGGCTCGGGCGACCTGTTCGCCAGGCACCTGAGCGCCGACCAGGCCAGCCTGCAACTGACGGGATCGGGCGACGCCGCCATCACGGCGCAGAAGGCGGCCACCATCACCCTGCGCGGCAGCGGCGATGTCCTCGTCTATGGCGGCCCGGCCGAGCGCAACGTCAGCCGCACCGGTTCCGGCGACGTGACCTTCAAGCCTTGACGGTGTCCAGCCAGGCCAGCGCGCCGCTGGCCGCCGCCCGTCCGCTGGCCAGGCAAGCGGTCAGCAGGTAGCCGCCGGTCGGCGCTTCCCAGTCGATCATTTCGCCGGCCGCGAACACGCCCGGCAAGGCGCGCAGCATCAGGGTATCCGGATCGATTGCGTCGAAGCGGATCCCGCCGGCGCTGCTGATCGCCTCGTCGATCGGGCGCGCGCGCTTCAACACCACCGGCAGGCGCTTCAGGACGACTGCCAGCTGCGCCGGATCGGCGAACTGCTGCTTGTCGAGGCACTCGCGCAAAAGTCCTGACTTCACGCCCTTGATCCCCAGCCGGCTTTGCAAATGGCTCGCCATTGAACGCGCGCCGCGTGGGTGCGTCACTTCGTTTTCCACTTTTTGTGCGCTGAAGTCGGGCAGCAGGTCGAGATAGATGGTGGCGCTGCCGTTGCTGGCGATCTGGTCGCGCAGCGCAGCGGACAGCGCATAAATCAAGCTGCCTTCGACGCCCGTCGCGGTGACCACGAACTGGCCCTGCCGGCGCAGCGGCTTGCCGTCGGCGCCAATCGATTCGATCGCCACCGTGGTCAGCGGCGCGCCCGCATGGCGGCTGCTGAAATGCTCGCTCCAGTCCACGTCGAAGCCGCAGTTGGACGGCGCCAACGGCGCGACCGCCACCGATTTTTCTTCCAGCAGGGCGACCCAGGCGCCGTCCGATCCCAGCCTCGCCCAGCTTCCACCACCGAGCGCCAGGATCACCGCATCGGCGCCTGCCGGCTGCTCGCCGGCCGGACTGTCGAATACCAGTTGGCCGTCGCGCCAACCGCGCCACCGATGCCGCATGTGGAACTGCACGCCCGCTTCGCGCAGCCGGTGCAGCCAGGCGCGCAGCAGCGGCGCCGCCTTCATATCGGCCGGGAATACGCGGCCGGAGCTGCCGATGAAAGTGTCGATGCCGAGGCCATGGATCCATTCGCGCACCTCCTGCGGGTCGAACCGGGCCAGCCACGGCGCCACGTTCCCTGCCCTCGCCCCGTAACGCAGGCCGAATTCGGCGGCCGGCTCGGAATGCGTGATGTTCATGCCGCCCTTCCCCGCCAACAGGAACTTGCGCCCGACCGACGGCATCGCGTCGTACAGGTCGACGCGCACGCCGGCCTGGCTCAGCACCTCGGCCGCCATCAGGCCGGCCGGGCCGCCGCCGATCACAGCGACGCGGGAAATCTTGTTGGTGCCAGGCGCCATGGCCGCTTTCATAGGGAGTTTTGCAGGAGCCGAATTGTAGCTGAAAATCGATGTAAAGCTTGCTTGACATCGACAAGATGCCGGTCTAATATGTAAAGCATACTTTACTAAACGAGGTAACTCCATGCAGCATGAAAAGAAAGTGACGCGGGCATATTTGCGCGAACTTGGCCTGGCGATGGTGGTGTATGTCGTGCTGCTGGTCGGCGCGATGAAAGTCGGCCGCCCGATGCCCGAAGGGGCCCTGCGCACCGCGGTCCTGGTGTTGCCGATGATTGGTTTCGGCATGGCGATCTGGGCTATAGCGCGCCATCTTCGGCGCATCGACGAATACGTGCGCCAGACCCTGCTCGAAACCTTCGCGATCGGCGCCGCGATAACCGCCGCCGTCACGTTCAGCTACGGCTTTCTCGAAACGGCCGGTTTCCCGCGCCTGTCGATGTTTGCCGTCTGGCCGATCATGGGCGGATCGTGGGGGCTGGTATGCATCGCCCGAGCCCTGCTGAAGCGATGAACAACACCATTCGCCGGCTGCGCTCCGAGCGTGGCTGGAGCCAGGCCCAGCTGGCCGACTTGCTGCAGGTGTCGCGCCAGACCGTCAACGCGATCGAGACCGGGCGCTACGACCCCAGCCTGCCGCTCGCCTTTGCCATTTCAAGGTTGTTTGCCCAACCGATCGAATCGATTTTCTCACCCGACCAGGAGTCGACATGAAAGCTGCAGTGTGGTTAGCATTGGCCCTCGGCGCCTGCGCGCCTTCGTTCGCCGCGGAAGCGCCGCAGTTGGCGAACCGCTTCGCCGCGTCGATCGTGCCGGCCGAGCGCTTCGAGGTCGGCAGCATGCTGGTCGAGCGCCATGGCCAGCGCGGCACGCCGCTGGTCCTGATCCCGGGCCTCGGCAGTGGCGCCTGGGTGTGGCAGGACACGGTGCGCCGGTTCAGCGGCGAGCATGTGGTGTACGTGNNAACGCGCTGCAGTCGTTGCGCGAATTGATCGTCTCGCGCAAGCTGGACAAGCCGGTGCTGGTGGGGCACAGCCTGGGCGCGGCGCTGTCGATCGGATTCGCCCAGCAGCACTCGGACCTGATCCGCGGCGTGGTCGCCATCGACGGCCTGCCGGTCTTCCCCGGCACCGAAAACACCCCGTCCGCGCAGCGTCCGCAAGTAGCTGCGGGAGTCAGGGCCAGCATGGCCGGCGCCAGCAAGGAACTGTTCGCGCTCCAACAGCAGCAGTACATGCGCGGGATCGGCGTGACCGACATGGCGCGCGCCGACGAACTGGCGAAGCTTTCCGCGCGCAGCGACCTGGGCACGGTAGTCGATGCGATGGCGGAGCTGTTCGCGCTCGACCTGCGTCCCGGCCTGCCGAACATCAAGGTGCCGGTGCTGCTGATCGCGCCCTATTTCGAGCCGGATTCAGCGCAGACCGGCACCACGCGCGAAATGAAGACCGCGTACTACACCGCGCTGATGGCGGGCACGCCGAAGCTGCAGGTGCAGTCGATCGCGCCGGCGCGCCACTTCGTGATGTTCGACCAGCCGCAGATGCTGGCCGACGCCTTGCGCGGCTACTTCAAATCGCTGGATTGATTTTTTCCCACCGGGGTCAGTGCCGACATTCGGACACGGCCCCATCAGTCAACCCACGCAAAACTGGAAGTACGGCTGGCCTCGTGTCCGAATGTCGGCACTGACCCCAGGGGGAACAGGCCGGCTAACTTGCCGTAGCCGTCAACTGCGGCAACGACGCCATTAGATCGGCAAACCGCTGGCCCTGGATCATCACATGGTCGCGCGCCTGCTGCGCGGCCAGTTCGCCGTCGCCCTTGACGATCGCCTGCACCAACGCATCGTGCTCGGCAAACGAGTTGCCGAGCCGGTCGCGCACCCGCAACTGCAGCCGGCGGTAAGGGCGCAGCCGGCGCGAGAGGCTGCGCGTCTGCTCGATCAGGAACTGGTTGTGGCTGCCCGCGTAGATCGCATAGTGGAACACTTCGTTCTTGTAGTAATAGTCATCCGGATCCTTCGCCAGGCTGGCGTCCTTGCAGGCCTCGTGCGCCGCCATCAGCGCTTCCTGTTCGGCCGGCGTCATGCGGCGCGCGCCGAGCCGGGCGCAGGTCGCCTCAAGCTCCGACATCACCTCGAACATCTCCACCAGCTGCTGCGGCCCAAGTTCGGCCACCACCGCGCCGCGCCGCGGCCGGATCACCACCAGCCCCATCGACGCGAGCTGGATCAGGGTTTCCCGGATCGGCGTGCGCGACACCCCGAATTTGCCGGCCAGCTCGGTCTCGTCGAGATGCTGGCCAGGCGCGAGCGTCCCGACAGCGATCATTTCTTCGATCGTTTCGCGCAGGCTTTCGGAACGGCTTTTCATGTTCGGTGTCCAACTTTGTATGTAATAGATCATTATAAAACCTCAATTTGACTTGACAACCTATTTTTATAGATTATTCTTGTATACATAAGAAAGAACATTGCATACGGTCGCTTGGCGCTCGTGTGACTGGATTCAATCGGTAGTTCCTGTTTCAACCATCTTGGAGGATGACATGTCGGTAATAACCCGTAGAACCGTTCTGGGCGCACTCGCCACCAGCCCGCTCTGGCTGAACACCGCTTTTGCCCAGACCAGCACCCTGAAAATCTCGCACCAGTTCCCCGGCGGGAGCATCTCCGAAGGCGATTTCCGCGACCGCCTGTGCCGCATGTTCGCCGTCGAAGTGGAAAAGCGCAGCAAGGGCAGCCTGAAGTTCGAGATCTATCCCGGCTCTTCCCTGATGAAGACCAATTCGCAGTTCTCCGCCATGCGCAAGGGCGCGCTCGACATGTCGCTGGTGCCGCTGTCGTACGCCGGCGGCGAAGTCCCGGAAGTGAACATCGGCCTGATGCCCGGCCTGGTGACGTCCTACGAACAAGGCTACAGCTGGAAAAACGCCGAAGTGGGCAAGGAACTGAATCGCATCCTGCTCGAAAAAGGCATCGTCGTGGTCAGCTGGATCTGGCAGGCCGGCGGCGTCGCTTCGCGCAGCAAGCCGATCGTCGAGCCTGAAGACGCGCGCGGCATGAAGGTGCGCGGCGGTTCGCGCGAGATGGACCTGATCCTCAAGGCCGCCGGCGCGGCGGTAGTGTCGCTGCCGTCCAATGAGATCTACGCCGCGATGCAGACCGGCGCCATGGACGCCGCCCTGACCTCCTCCACTTCGCTCATTTCGTTCCGCCTCGAGGAAGTATCGAAGGCGCTCACCACCGGCCGCGGCGGCGCCTACTGGTTCATGTTCGAGCCGCTGATGATGTCGAAATCCGTGTTCGAGCGCCTGACCAAGGAGCAGCAGGCCATCATCATGGCGGTCGGCGCCGAGATGGAAGCGTTCGCCCGCAAATCGGCCCAGCTGGATGACTCGGCGGTCGCCGCGGTGTACCAGAAGGTCGGCGCCAAGGTGGTCGACCTGTCTCCGGCGGTCGTCAAGAAGTGGCAGGCGATCGCCCGCACCACCGCATGGAAAGACTACGCCGAAAAGAACGCCAACTGCGCCAAGCTGCTGGCATTGGCGGAGAAGACGTTGTGAGTCATGGCTTCGAACTCGAGCCGGCCAGGGGGCCGGCGGTTCCCGACCAGCCGGCGCTGGCCGGCTTTTCGCTGCTGCTCGACCGCTTCAACAGCCTTCTGCTGAAGCTGTCGATGGCCGCGATGGTGCTCACCGCGCTGATCCTGACCTACTCCGTGGTGAGCCGTTATTTTTTCAACGTGCCCACCGACTGGCAGGACGAAGCGTCGGTCTTCATGCTGGTCGGCGTCACATTTTTCTGCACCGCCTACGTCCAGTCGTACCGCGGCCACATCGGCATCGAGGCGCTGTCCTCGCTGTTGTCGCCGCGCGTGAACGCGGTGCGGATGTTGTTCGTGGATGCCATTTCCTGCCTGTTCTGCGCCTTTTTTTCGTGGAAGTCGTGGGACCTGTTCCATGAAGCCTGGGTGGACGGCATGACCACCTCTTCCACCTTCGCCCCGCCGCTGTGGATCCCGTACGCGATGATGGCGTTCGGGATGTCGATGCTGACCCTGCAGCTGCTGGTCCAGGTGCTTGCCCACATTACCAACAAGCGGAGCGTTCGATGAGTGAATTGACATTGGGCGCCCTTTACGGCGCGGTAACCCTGGTCGTGATGTTTTCCGGGATGCCGATCGCCTTCGCGCTCGGCGTGGTGGCGACCGGCTTCATGTACTTTTTCATGCCGGCGTCCTCGCTCGACACCGTCACCCAGAACGTGTACGAGGAAATGGCGTCGATCACGCTGCTGTCGATCCCGCTGTTCATCCTGAAGGGCGCCGCCATCGGCAAGTCGCCGGCCGGCAAGGACCTGTATTCGGCGATCCACACCTGGCTGCACAAGGTGCCGGGCGGCCTGGGTATCGCCAACGTATTCGCCTGCGCACTGTTCGCCGCGATGGCCGGCTCGTCGCCCGCCACCTGCTCGGCGATCGGCTCGGCCGGCATTCCCGAAATGCGCAAACGCGGCTATTCGCCCGGTTTCGCGGCCGGCATCATCGCCGCCGGAGGCACCCTCGGCATCCTGCTGCCGCCGTCGATCACCATGATCCTGTACGCGGTCGCGGCGGAACAGTCGCTGGGTCGCCTGTTCCTGGCAGGGATCGGGCCGGGCATCCTGCTGGTCGGGCTGTTCGCCGGCTATGCGGTGTACCGCGCGCGCAAGGAATACGCCATGGCGCTGGCGCTGTACGAAGGCGGCGGCGCCAAGTCGGCCTACCTCGAGACCGAGCATTTCACCCTGCGCGAAAAGGTCGAGATGCTGCCGCGCGTGCTGCCGTTCATCGTCCTGCTGATCGGCGTGATGGTCGCGCTGTACGGCGGCTACGCCACGCCGTCCGAAACGGCCGGCCTCGGCGCCCTGCTGGCACTGGTGCTGATCGCGGTGGTGTACCAGGTCTGGCGCCCGCGCGACCTGGCGCCGATACTCACCTCGACCATCAAGGAATCGACCATGCTGCTGCTGATCATCGGCATGTCGCTGTTCTATTCCTACGTCATGAGCTACCTGCACATCAGCCAGTCCGCCGCCCAGTGGGTGGTCGACATGCACCTGACGCCGTGGCTGCTGTTGTCGGTGATCCTGCTGATGGTAATCGTGTTCGGCTTCTTCCTGCCGCCGGTGTCGATCATCCTGATGACCGCGCCGATCATCCTGCCGCCGCTGAAGGCAGCCGGGTTCGACCTGATCTGGTTCGGCGTCGTCATGACCGTGGTGATGGAAATGGGCCTGATCCATCCGCCGGTGGGGCTCAACATCTTCGTGATCAAGAACATCGCGCCGGATATCCCGCTCAAGGACGTGATCTGGGGCGTGATGCCGTTCGTCGGCCTGATGTTCGTGGCGGTGATCCTGCTGTGCCTGTTCCCCGGGATCGCCACCGGGCTGCCGGACATGATGATGGGAGCGAAGTAGTGAACGCGCCGCCGAAGGCCTGGAACACCTTGCAGGCGAATCGCGCCGGACGGCTGGCGCGGGCGCGNNGAAGGGAACAACCAGAAGCAGGCCGACTTCCTCGCCAGGGCGCTGGCGGGGCTCGACCCGGCCCGCGTCAACAGCCTGCACATGCTGCAGTCGGTGCTGGCCCTGCCCGAACACCTCGACGTGTTCGAGCGCGGCATCGCCTCGCGCCTCGATTTTTCCTTCTCCGGTCCGCAGGCCGGGCGGGTAGCCAAGCTGGTCGCGTCCGGCCAGCTCAATATCGGCGCGATCCATACCTACCTCGAGCTGTTCAGCCGCTACTTCATCGATCTGCCGCCGCGCGTGTCGCTGGTGGCGGCCGAGGCGGCCGACCGCCACGGCAACCTGTACACCGGTCCGAATACCGAAGACACCCCGGCCATCATCGAGGCGACCGCCTTCAAGAACGGCATCGTGATCGTCCAGGTGAACCGCATCATGGATGTGCTGCCGCGCGTCGACATCCCGGGCGACTGGGTCGATTTCGTGGTGTGTTCGCCTGATCCGTACTACATCGAGCCGCTGTTTACCCGCGACCCGGCCCTGATCTCCGAGATCCAGGTGCTGATGGCGATGATGGCGATCAAGGGCATTTACGCCGAATACGAGGTCCAGCGGCTCAACCACGGCATCGGTTTCGACACCGCCGCGATCGAACTGCTGCTGCCCACCTACGCCGAATCGCTTGGCCTGAAAGGCAAGATCGCCCGCCACTGGGCGCTCAACCCGCATCCGGCGCTGATCCCGGCGATCGAATCGGGCTTCGCCGAGACGGTCTATTCCTTCGGTTCCGAGCTTGGCATGGAGGATTACATCCGCGCCCGGCCCGACGTATTTTCGGTCGGTCCCGACGGCAGCATGCGCAGCAACCGCGCGATGTGCCAGGCGGCCGGCCAGTATGCCTGCGACATGTTCATCGGCTCGACCTTGCAGATCGACTTGCAGGGCAATTCGTCGACCGCGACCTTGGGCCGCATCGCCGGTTTCGGCGGCGCGCCCAACATGGGCGCCGACGCGCGCGGCCGGCGCCACGCCAGCCCGGCGTGGCTGAAGGCGGGACGCCAGGCGCGCGAAGGCCGCAACACCATCCCGCGCGGCCAGAAGCTGGTGGTGCAGGTGGTCGAGACCTTCCGCGAGCACATGCAGCCGGCCTTCGTCGACAAGCTCGATGCGTGGGAACTGGCCGAGCAGGCCGGCATGGCGATCCCGCCGGTGATGATCTACGGCGACGACGTGACCCACATCCTGACCGAGGAAGGCATCGCCAACCTGCTGCTGTGCCGCAGCGACGAGGAACGCGAACAGGCGATCCGCGGCGTGGCCGGCTACACAGCGGTCGGCCTGGCGCGCGACCGGCGCATGGTGGAAAACCTGCGCGACCGCGGCGTCATCCAGCGCGCCGAAGACATCGGCGTCGACAAGCGTCTCGCCACCCGCGACCTGCTCGCGGCAAGGAACATGAAAGACCTGGTGCGCGCGTCGGGCGGCTTGTACGTCCCGCCCCGCCGCTTCAGGAACTGGTAAGGAACGAATACATGGAAACCTTGGCATATCGGTTCGAAAACGGCAGCCGCCCCTTGCCCGCACAGGCGCAGGTTGTCGGCGTGGTCGGGTCCGGCAACCTGGAAGTGCTGATCGAATCGGCGCCGCTCGCAGGCGCCTGCACCATCGAAATCAAGACCGCCGCGATCGGCTTCGGCGCGACCTGGCAGGCGGTGATGCAGGACTTCCACGAGCGCTGGCAGCTGGCCGACGCGCGCATCGCGATCAACGACATGGGCGCCACGCCGGCGGTGGTCAGCCTGCGCCTGGACCAGGCGGTCGAAACGATGCTGGGAGGCGCGCCATGAGCAGCTACCTCGAATCGACCGCGCGCGAACGGATCGCCCGCCTGTTCGACGCCGGCAGCTTTGTCGAATTCCTGCCGCCGTCGGCGCGCATCGTCAGCCCGCACCTGGGCCAGCTCGACGCGCCGGTGTCGTTCGACGACGGCGTTGCGGTCGGTCGCGCCACGCTGGCCGGCGAAACGGTATTCGCGGCCGCGCAGGAAGGCGGTTTCATGGGCGGCGCGGTCGGTGAAGTGCATGGCGCCAAACTGGTCGGCCTGCTGCGGCGTGCGGTCGTCGAGAAGATCGGCGCTGTGCTGCTGCTGATGGAAACCGGCGGCGTGCGCCTGCACGAAGCCAATGCCGGCCTGATCGCGGTGTCGGAGGTCATGCGCGCGGTGCTCGATGCGCGCGCTGCCGGCGTCGCGGTGATCACGCTGGCCGGCGGCTCGAACGGCGTGTTCGGCGGCATGGGCATCGTCGCCCGCTGCACCAATGCGGTGCTCATGTCGGAGGAAGGCCGCCTGGCGATGTCCGGCCCGGAAGTGATCGAGACCGCCGCGGGAGTGGAAGAATTCGATTCGCGCGACCGCGCCCTCGTGTGGCGCACAACGGGCGGCAAGCACCGCTACCTGCTGGGCGACTGCCAGGCCGTGGTCGGCGATTCGGTGGCCGAATTCCGGCAGGCGGCGATCGATGCGATTGCGGCCTGCCGCGCGCGCCCCACCGCCTTGAGCCTGCAGGAACTCGAACATGAGCAGGCGCTGCTCGGCGAACGGATCGAGCGCTTCGGCGCGATGTCCGATCCGCTCGAAGTATGGGCTGCGCTGGGGGTCGAACAGCCCGCGGCGATACCGATGCTGGGCGCCGCCGAATTCATCGCGGCCGCTGCGCCGTACCGACTGGGAGGCCGTTGATGGAATTGCACGCACTGGCGGACGCCTTGTTCCCGCGCGGTCACGCATTGACCGAAACCGACAACTTCCTGTCCGGCAGCGCGCAGTCGGGCGAGCAGATGATCGCTGTCGTCGGTACGACGGGGCATGCGCCGATCGGGGTCGAGATCGCCCTCGCGCAGGCGCGCTTCGTCCTTGCCACGGTGCGCGAGCACCCTGGGAGGCCGATCCTGATGCTGGTCGATACCCAGGGCCAGCGCCTGCGCCACCGCGATGAAATGTTAGGCATCAACAGCTACATGGCCCATCTCGGGAAATGCGTCGAACTGGCGCGCCGCAATGGGCACAAGGTTGTCGCGCTGGTGTACGACCAGGCGCTGTCGGGCGGTTTCATCACCAGCGGCCTGATGGCCGATGCCTGCTTCGCGCTGCCCGGCGCCACCATTCGCGTGATGGGATTGCCCGCGATGGCGCGCATCACCAAGGTGCCGGAGGAACGGCTGGCGGAGCTGGCCGCCACCAATCCGGTGTTCGCTCCCGGCCCCGTCAATTATCTTCGGATGGGCGGCGTGCAGGAGATCTGGAGCGGCGACCTTGCCGCGCAGCTCGAGCAGGCGCTCGGCGCATCGGCGGGCGCCGACCTGCGCAGTGTGCTGGGCCAGGCGCGCGGCGGCCGCAAGCTGGCCCAGCGCGTAATCGATGCGATTCTCGCCGATAGCCATGTTCTCGCGCCATGAACTGGTCTGGCTGTCCGGCAGCGGCTGGGACGCGGCGTTGGAGCGCGCCCTGCCCGGCCAGCACGCGGCCATGGATCAATGGCGGCGCCAGGACTGGCCGGCCATCGTGCGGCGCGCCGATGCCGATTCTCCGGCGGGACAGGTCAGCCTCGGCATAGCGCTGCCGCCAGCCGCCGACGGCGCCAAGGGCCGCATCGCGCTGCATGCACACGCGGCCGACGTCGCGCGCAGCAGTCCGGCGCTGGCGCTGGCCGATGCGGCGCAAGCCGCGCCGGGTCGCTGGCGCGCGCCGCTCGAACAGCTGCTGTCCGAATCCTCGGCTATCGCCCTGCGCGCCTACGGTTCGCTGGCGATGCAGGCGATCACCGGGCAGGAATACCTGACGGCGCGCTCCGATATCGACTTGCTGTTCATGCCCGCCGACCGGTCGACGCTGGTGGCCGGCCTTGCGCTCCTTGAAAACTATGCAGACCGCCTGCCGCTCGATGGCGAGATCGTGTTCCCATCCGGCGACGCGGTCGCATGGAAGGAGTGGAGCGGCGCCGGTCGCGCCGGGGCGCGCGTACTGGTCAAGACTGGTGGCGCGGTGCGCCTTGCGCCGGCCGCCGAGATGATGGCGACACTGACATGATGCGCGCAACGAAGGCGATGCTGGCGCCGTCCGCGCGCCCCATCCCCGATCCACGCGGGCAACGCCGATTCTGCAGCGAGACTGCGCGCATCGCGGTCGGCTGCCTGCATACCGAACTTGTGCTGCATCCGAAACCGGGCCTGGTGTCGCTGGTCGACAACGGCAGTCATGCCGACATGAGCGCCGTCACCTTCCTGCGCAGCATGTTCGCCCTGCGCCACTACTTCGCGCGCATTTGCCGGGCCGGCATTGACGACGCCCCGTTCTCCGTTCTCAAGCAGCTCGGGATCGAAGCGGAGCTGCGCATGCTGCGCGCCACCGGCGGCATCAACACGCACCGCGGCGCGATCTTCAGCCTGGGGATGCTGTGCGCCGCGATCGGGCGCGGACACGCGCAGGGAATGGCGTTGAGTGGCGACGGGCTGCGCGCGATCATGCTGATCCGCTGGGGCGAGGAACTGGCCGCCCATACCCGGCCCGCAGGCGCGCAGTCGCACGGATCGCGCGTGGCCGAGCTGCATGCGGCCAGCGGCGCGCGCGAAGAAGGTGCGCTCGGCTTGCCCTCGGTATTCGAAGTAGGCCTGCCGGCGATGCGGCGCACCCTCGCGGCAGGGCGCAGCATGCACCAGGCGCGCATCGATGCGCTGTTTGCGCTGATGGCCCACGTCAGCGACACCAATGTGTTCTACCGCGGCGGCGCCGAGGGCGCGTCGACGGTTAAGCGGCAGGCGTCCGGGTTCATCGAGATGGGCGGCACCGCGCATCCGGACTGGCGCAGCCACGCGCTCGAGTGCCATCGCATCCTGGTCGGGCAGAAGCTCTCGCCCGGCGGCGCCGCCGACCTGCTCGCGGCCACTTGCCTGGTGCACGCGATCGCAAGCGGCGCCCTGTCGTGAAAGCGCGCCTGCTGCTGCTGTGTCCCGGCCAGGGCGGCCAGCACGGCGCGATGTTCGATCTCGCGCGCACCGATGCCGCGGCGGCGGCCTTGCTCGGCGAGTGCGGCCTGTCCGCCGTCGACACCACGACGATGTTCGAGAACCGGGTGGCGCAGCCGGCCATCGTCGGCGCGACGCTCGCCATGTGGGAGGCGCTCAGGCGCCGCATTCCTGTACCAAGCCTGGTGGCCGGCTACAGCGTCGGCGAATTGTCCGCCTACGGCGTCGCCGGCGCGATCGATGCGGCCGACACGGTGCGGCTGGCGGAAACCCGGGCCCGGTTAATGGATGCCGCGGCTGCCGCCACGCCCACGCAGGCGCTGGTGGCGATCGGCGGGCTGCCGCCCGACCGCGCACGCGTGCTGGCGCGCGCCGCAGGTTTTGAAATCGCCATCGTAACGGGTCACGACAGCTGCATCGCCGGCGGCCTCGAAGCGACACTCGCGCAGCTCGAACAGGCTGTAGCGCCGCTCGGCGGCAGGCTGCAGCAGCTGCCGATCGGGATCGCATCCCACACCGCCCTGATGGCGCCCGCGGTGGCGCCGTTTGCCCACGCGCTGGCGGGCGCCCCGTTTCGGGGACCGGCCTGCCCGGTGCTGTCGGGGATTGGCGCCGAGGCAGTCTGCGGCAAGGCGCGCGCGGTCGAGACCCTGTCGCGCCAGTTGAGCGAAACGATCATGTGGAGCGAATGCATGGACGCCGCCGCCGAGGCGGGCATGACGGTGGCGCTGGAACTGGGCCCCGGCGCGGCGCTTGCGCGCATGCTGCAGGCGCGCCATCCGCAGATCGCCTGCCGCTCGGTAGCCGACTTCCGCAGCCTGGACGGCATCGTCGCCTGGCTCGGCCGCTACTTCGACCAGATGCCGGTGGCGTAACAGCGCCGCTGTCGGTTATGATCAGGCCTGCACGCACCATCACACCGGGAGACACCATGCAAGGCGTTCGCTATTGGATTTTGCAGTACCTGCTGGCCGCAGTGACGATGTTCGCGATCCTGGTCGGGGTCGACCTGGTCAGCGGCAGGAAGCTGGGCGATGAAGTCTGGATGTCGCTGGCCTGGGCGCTGGCTTCGGCCGCGATCTTCATCGGCTTCAGGTTCAGCCAGTCCCGCAAGCAGCGCTAGCCGCCGGTCACCGGCGGGAAGAACGCCACTTCGCAACCTTCGGTCAGCTCGGTATCCGGGCTGCACATGACCTGGTTGTACGCCATGCGCAATGCGCGCTCGGGCGCCAGTGCCTGGGCCCATGCGCCGCCACGGGCCAGCAGGTGCTGGCGCACCGCCCCCACTGTGGTTATGCCTTGCGGCATGCGGGCCGCCTCTTCCGACACGCCCACCGTCTCGCGGACGCTGGCAAAAAAACGCAGTTTGATATTCATGGATTGCCTAATGCAGTAGTTCGCTGAACGGGATGAAACGCACGCTGTCGCCGCGCGCGATCGGATGGCCGGGTGGATTGTCGATCAGCCCATCGCCCCAGACTGTCGACGTAAGCACGCCGGAGCCCTGGTTCGGGAACAGGTCAAGCCCGCCCGCGGCGTTGATCCGGGCCCGCAGGAACTCGTTGCGGCGGTCCGCCTTGAGCCAGTCGAAATCGGCGCGCATGGCAAAGCCGCGCGGCTCCTGCGCGCCGGCCATGCCTTGCAGGCGCAGGATGAACGGACGCACGAACAGCAGGAAAGTGATGAAGCTCGAGACCGGATTGCCGGGCAGGCCGAGGAAGAACGCCTCGCCGCCGTCGCGCCGCACTTCGCCGAAAGCGAGCGGCTTGCCCGGCTTGACGGCAATCTGCCACATGTTCAGGCGCCCTTCCGCCTCCACCGCCGGCTTGATGTGGTCTTCGTCGCCGACCGACACGCCGCCTGAGGTGATGATCAGGTCATTCTCGCGGGCGGCGCTGCGCAGCGTCTCGCGGGTGGCGTCCAGCGAATCGGGCACGATGCCGAAATCGGTGATGGTGCAGCCGAGGTTTTCCAGCAGCGCGCGCAAGGTGAAGCGGTTCGAATTGTAGATCGCACCGGGCGCGAGCTGCCCGTCCGGCGCTTCGCCAGGCATGGTCAGCTCGTCGCCGGTGAAGAACACCGCCACGCGCAGCTTGCGCCGCACCGGCAGCATCGCCAGCCCGACCGACGCGGCCAGCCCAAGCTCCTGGCTGCGCAGGCGCGTGCCGGCGGCCAGGATCACGGCGCCGGCGGTAATGTCTTCGCCGGCGCGGCGTATCCATTCGCCCGCTTTCGGCGCGTGGTTGACGGTGACCGTACCGTTGTCGTTCAGCGTGCACTGCTCCTGCATCACGACCGCGTCGGCGCCGTCAGGGATCATGGCGCCGGTGAAGATGCGCGCGGCGCAGCCGGGTGCCAGGTATTGGCCGACATGGCCGGCCGGAATCCGCTGGCTGACGCTGAGCACGGCGGCGGCGCCGGCGCAATCGGCCGCGCGCACCGCGTAGCCGTCCATCTGGGTGTTGTCGGCCGACGGCACGTCGATGGTCGAGGCTTGCGCTTCGGCCAGCACGCGGCCATTCGCGCCAAGCGTCGGCACGATTTCGGACTCGCTGACCGGGCGCGCGGCGTCCAGCAGGAAGTCGAGCGCTTCGCGCACCGACAGCATCGGCCGGGCCGGGGGCTTCTGGACCTTGTCGTTCATCTGTTACAGGCCGGTGTTGGTGGCGATGTAGGATTTCATCTTCTCGACATCGGCCCCCATGACCACGAATTTCTGCTCCAGCGATTCGATGTCCTCGAAGCCGGCGGGGCGTTCGGCGTCCATGCCCAGCGCTTCCAGGATGGTCTCGTTGAACTTGGCGGCCAGCGCGGTTTCGAGCACGATCATCGGCACGCCAGGCTGCATGTACTCGCGCGCGACCTTGACGCCGTCGGCGGTATGGGTGTCGATCGTGATGCCGTAGTCGTCCCGCGCGTCGCGGATGGTCGCGACGCGATCCTTGTGGGTCGATTTGCCCGACTGGAAACCGTAATTGGCCACCTGTGTCCATTCGTCGCCGTCGCTGCCCGGTTTGCCAGACAGGTCGAAGCCGCCTTCGGTCTCCACCTTGTGGAACAGCGCGCGCACGCGGACCGGGTCGCGCCCGACCAGGTCATACACGAAGCGCTCGAAGTTGGACGCTTTCGAGATGTCCATCGACGGACTGCTGGTGTGATAGGTCTCGGCCGACTTGCGCACGCGGTAGACGCCGGTGCGGAAAAACTCGTCGAGCACATCGTTTTCGTTCGTCGCGGCGACCAGCTTGTCGATCGGCAGTCCCATCATGCGGGCGATGTGGCCGGCGCAGATATTGCCGAAGTTACCCGACGGGACGGTAAACGAGACCATCTGCGCGTTGTCGGTCGTCGCGGCGAGATAGCCGCGGAAGTAGTACACCACTTGCGCGACGACGCGCGCCCAGTTGATCGAATTGACGGTGCCGATTTTCTGGCGCGCCTTGAACGACAGGTCGTTGGACACGGCCTTGACCATGTCCTGGCAGTCGTCGAACACGCCTTCGACGGCGATATTGAAGATGTTGGGGTCCTGGAGGCTGAACATCTGCGCGCTCTGGAATGCGCTCATCTTCTTGTGCGGCGACAGCATGAACACCCGGATGCCCTTCTTGCCGCGCATCGCGTATTCCGCCGCGCTGCCGGTGTCGCCGGAGGTCGCGCCGAAGATATTCAGTTCGGCGTTGTCCTTTGCCAGCGCGTATTCGAACAGGTTGCCGAGCAGCTGCATCGCCATGTCCTTGAACGCCAGCGTCGGGCCGTTCGACAGCGCCTGCAGGATCAGCGTCTTGTCGCCATCCTGTTCAAGTACACGCAGCGGCGTGATGTCGGCGGCGGATTCGCCTTCGCGCGCGTTGCGGTAGACGTCCGGCGTGTAGGTCTTCGCGGTCAGCGCCTTCAGGTCGGCGTCCGGGATATCGGTCGCGAACTTCTTCAGGATTTCGCAGGCGAGATCGGCGTAGGACAGCCTGCGCCACGCGGTGAGCTCAGCGCCGCTCACTTGCGGGTACTCGGCTGGCAGGTACAGGCCGCCGTCCGGGGCGAGACCGCCGAGCAGGATGCTGGAAAATTGCTGGGATTCGGAGGCCGTTGCGGCGCGGGTGGAGATATATTGCATACAGTAGAAAATTCCGGTTTTCGCTGCGATCGAGCGGATATTATAGTGCGACCGGGGTTTTCTTGGGCGGAGGCGTGATCGCCTCGCTGATCTGAGGTGGCATTGGTTCCCGCGCAGGCGGGAACCTGATCTGCGGTCCTAGCAGGCAGCGTGGTTGACGGTAATGACATGAATCGCCAGCCCGCCCAAGGACGTTTCCTTGTACTTGTCCTGCATGTCGGCCCCGGTCTGGCGCATCGTTTCGATCACTTCGTCAAGGCTGACGAAGTGGGTGCCGTCGCCCTTCAATGCCAGCGACGCCGCGGTGATCGCCTTGATCGCGCCCATCCCATTGCGCTCGATGCACGGAATCTGTACCAGCCCGCCGATTGGATCGCAGGTCATGCCGAGGTGATGCTCGATGCCGATTTCGGCGGCGTTTTCGATCTGTTCGTTGGTGCCGCCAAGCGCCGCCACCAAGCCGGCCGCCGCCATCGCGCACGCTACTCCAACCTCGCCCTGGCAGCCGATTTCAGCGCCGGAGATCGATGCGTTCTTCTTGCACAGCATGCCGATGGCAGCCGACGTGAGCATGAACTCGCGCACGCCCTTGACCGGATCGCTCGGCCGGCAGTCCTCGGCGTAGTAGCGCAGCACCGCCGGGATGATGCCGGCGGCGCCGTTGGTCGGCGCCGTCACCACGCGCCCACCGGCCGCGTTCTCTTCGTTGACCGCCATCGCATACAGGCTGACCTGGTGCACCGCATCGTGCGGCAAATCGTTGGCGCGGTTGTCGCCGTTCTTCGCTTCCAGCGCCTGGCGCCACAAATTGGCCGCGCGCCGCTTCACATTCAGGCCGCCCGGAAGCTGGCCCGACGTGACCAGGCCATGCGCGATACAGTCGCGCATCACCTGCCAGATGTTGTCGATGCCGGCGTCGAGCTGCTCGCCGCTCATGTGCGCACACTCATTGACGCGCAACATCTGCGGGATCGACAGGCCGCTCGCCCGGCCATGCGCGAGCAGCTGGTCCATCGTATCGAACGGGTACGGAATCGGCGAGCCGCCGCCGCCGGCGCTTTGGCGCGCCTGGGATTCGCCGGCGGCGTGGATGAAGCCGCCGCCGACCGAGTAGAACACCCGTTCGATCACGCTGCCATCGGCCTTCTTGAGCGTGAAGCGCATGCCGTTCGGATGCTCGGGCAGCGAGGAGGTGCGGTTCCACACCAGCCCCGTTTTCGCGCTGAACGGCACTTCCTTCTCGCCCAGCAGGCGAATGACGCCATCGAGTTCGACTTCGGCCAGCTTGTCGTCGACCTGCTCCGGGTTGACGCCCTGCGGCGTCTCGCCCATCAGGCCGAGGATCACCGCCTTGTCGGTGGCGTGGCCGATGCCGGTCAGCGCGAGCGAGCCATACAACGCCGCCTCGACGCCGACCGCATCATCGAGCGTCCCGCATTCGACCAGGAAGCGGCGCGCGGCGACCATCGGTCCCACCGTGTGTGAACTCGACGGTCCGATGCCGATTTTGAAAAGATCGAATACGCTCATGTCCATCTTTGTCTCCGTATTTTTTATTGTAGTGGAGCGTATCAGGCGGCCTGGCCAATGCCGACGTCGATGTTCTCGAGCATGTCGGTGACCAGTTGTTCGAGGCCGATGCGCGGCTTCCAGCCCCAGTCGGCAGCGGCGACGCTGTCGTCCAGGCTCTGTGGCCAGGTCGCGGCGATCGCCTGGCGGCTGTCGGCCTTGTAGGTGATCTCGAAACCGGGTACGGCGCGGGTGATCGCCGCAGCCAGCTCGCGCGGGTTGAACGACATGCCGGCCACGTTGTACGATGAACGAATCGCGACCCTGTCGGCCGGCGCGTCCATCAGCTCGATGGTGGCGCGGATCGCGTCAGGCATGTAGATCATCGGCAGCGTGGTCTCAGGCTCGAGGAAGCACTCGTACGGTTCGGCGCGCAGCGCCGAATGGAAAATCGCGATCGCGTAGTCGGTGGTGCCGCCGCCCGGAGGCGACTTGAAGCTGATGATGCCAGGGTAGCGGATGCTGCGCACGTCCACGCCGTATTTGGTGAAATAGTATTCGCACAGGCGCTCGCCGGCCAGCTTGCTGATGCCGTAGATCGTGGTCGGATCCATCACCGTGTATTGCGGCGTATTGGCAGCCGGCGTGTTCGGGCCGAAGGCGGCGATCGACGATGGCCAGAAGACGCGCAGGGGCTTGCCCGCTTCGCCGCGCTCGCGCGCCACTTCGAGGATGTTGAGCAGGCCGTCCATGTTCAGGGTCCAGGCCTTCAGCGGAGCCTGTTCGCCGGTGGCCGACAGCAGCGCGGCCAGCTGATAGACCTGGGTGATTCCTTCGTCGGCCACCAGTTGCGCCAGGCGCGCCTGGTCGAGCACGTCGAGCTGGGTGTAGCGCGCGGCGTGGTAGACGTTGGTGGCGCCGATGTCGGAGGCGATGACGTTGGCGGCGCCGTGCTGCGCTGCCAGCGCGCCGACCAGTTCACTGCCGATTTGCCCGTTGGCGCCGATGATGAGGATGCGTTCCATGTAGATTGCCTTGTTCTTGTTGCGTAAATAGGTGATTCAGTTCTTGAGGATGCCAAGCTCGCGCCCGGCCTGCTCGAACGCCTTGAGCACCGTTTCGAGCTGCTCGCGGGTGTGGGCGGCGGAGAGCTGGACCCGGACCCGGGCCTGCCCCATCGGCACCACCGGATAGAAGAAACCGGACAGCAGCACACCGAGCTCGTACATGCGGGCGGCGAATTTCTGCGCGACCGGCGCGTCGAACAGCATCACCGGCACCACCGGATGCGTGCCTGGCTTGATGGTGAAGCCGATCCGCTCGATCTCCTTGCGGAAGAAGGCGGTGTTTTCGTGCAGGCGGTCGCGCAGCTCGGTCGAACTGGTGATCCGCTTGAGGACCGACAGCGAGGCGCCGGCGATCATCGGCGCCAGCGAATTGGAGAACAAATAAGGACGCGACTTCTGGCGCAGCGTGTCGATCACTTCCTTGCGCGCCGAGGTAAAGCCGCCCATCGCGCCGCCCAGCGCTTTGCCGAGCGTGCCGGTGATGATGTCGATCCGGCCCATCACGTTGTGGTGCTCGTGGGTGCCGCGCCCGGTCGCGCCCATGAAGCCGGAGGCGTGCGACTCGTCGATCATCACCAGCGCGCCATACTTGTCGGCCAGGTCGCAGATCTCATTGAGCTTGGCGATGGTGCCGTCCATCGAGAACGCGCCGTCGGTGGCGATCACCTTGTGACGCTTGCCGGCGGCGTGGGCCGCCTGCAGCTGCGCTTCGAGGTCGGCCATGTCGTTGTTCTGGTAGCGATAGCGCGCCGCCTTGCACAGGCGGATGCCGTCGATGATCGAGGCGTGGTTCAGGGCGTCGGAAATGATCGCGTCGTTCTCGTCGAACAGCGGCTCGAACAGGCCGCCGTTGGCGTCGAATGCCGCCGCGTACAGGATGGTGTCTTCCATGCCGAGGAAGTCGGAGATCGCCCGTTCGAGTTCCTTGTGCACGGTCTGGGTGCCGCAGATGAAGCGCACCGACGACAGGCCGTAGCCGTATTTTTCAGTCGCCTCGATCGCGGCTTGCTGGGTTTGCAGGTCGCCCGACAGGCCGAGGTAGTTGTTGGCGCACATGTTGATGAGGGTGCGGCCGTCGTCGCACACAACTTGCGCGCCCTGGCGCGAAGCGATTACGCGTTCCGCCTTGTACAGGCCCTGCCCGCGCAGCGTCTCCAGGTTCTGTTGCAGTCCGCTGAAAAACGTGTCCTTCGCTTGGTCGCTCATCTTTATCCTCGTCTGTGTAAATGCCGGCTTGACCGACTGTCGCCGTATGCTGTACCGTCTGTTGCGTATCCTGCATGATTTGACAGGATTCGCTCAATTCCGTTATGTCGAACGCAAATTCAATATAATGGATATTACCCAAGCCGGTTGAACTTGGCAAGCATACATTGCGGGTTTCCCGAAGAATTGCCATCTGAATAAGAACGCCGAATGCCGATGAAAACCCCTGTTTCCACCAATTCCCCGCCTGAAGTGGGCGCAACCTTGCAGCGCCTGAGGTTGGCGCGCGGCCTGACGCTGGAAGACTTGTCCAGGATCGCGGGCGTCTCGAAGTCCATGTTATCGCAAATCGAAAGGGAGAAGGCGAACCCGACGATCGCCATCACCTGGCGCCTGGCCAATGCGCTGGGGGTGCCGATCGGCGAGCTGCTGACCGCCGAAACGCGCGACGTCGAGCCGATCCGCGTGCTCGAGGCGCACGAGACCCCTACCCTGCCGGGCGCCCACGCCGGCTATGTGCTGCGGATCCTCGGTCCGATGGACCTGGCGGGCAAATACGAGTGGTACGAACTGACGCTCGCGCCGGGCGGCGAGCTGGCCTCGCAGGCGCACGATCCCGGTACCGGCGAACACCTGACGGTGCTGCACGGTGCGCTGGAAGTCGAAGTCGGCGCGGTGAAGAAGAAAATCAAGATTGGTGGCACCGCGCGCTACGCGGCCGACCAGAACCATGTGATCCGCAACGCCGGCAGGACCGAGGCGAAGGCGCTGCTGGTGGTGGTGCACCGCTAAATATTGCTCGGCGTCAGCGCGGAAGATTCGCTTTCCTTGCTTCCCTCGCCAACTCTTTCGCAAAGAACTCAGCAGTCACTCCGGAAACAAAAATGGCGCAAGCAGCCTGAGCCGTTTGCGCCCTTGTCGACTTCGAGGGCCGACGCGTTACCGTCTTACTTGGCAGCGACCTTGGCCGGCGCGTCCATCTGCAGCGCGCGGCTGAGGAAGCCCCAGCGGTCGGCCACTTCTTCGATCTGCTTGGTGGTCGGCTTGCCCGCACCGTGCCCCGCCTTGACGTCGATCCGGATCAGGATCGGCGCCCCGCCCGCCTGGGCAGCTTGCGCTGCCGCGGCGAACTTGAAGCTGTGCGCCGGCACCACGCGGTCGTCATGGTCGGCGGTGGTGATCATGGTCGCCGGATAGCAGCCGCCCGCCTTCAGGTTATGCAGCGGCGAGTACTTCACCAGCGCCTTGAACTGCTCCGGGTTTTCGGACGAGCCGTAGTCCGAGGTCCAGGCCCAGCCAATGGTGAACTTGTGGAAGCGCAGCATATCGAGCACGCCTACCGCGGGAATCGCCGCGCCGAACAGTTCCGGACGCTGCGTCATGGCCGCGCCGACCAGCAGGCCGCCGTTGCTGCCGCCGCCGATCGCCAGTTTCGATGGCGAGGTCACCTTGTTGGCGATCAGCCATTCGGCCGCGCCGATGAAGTCGTCGAACACGTTCTGCTTCTGCAGCTTGGTGCCGGCTTCATGCCAGGCCTGGCCGTACTCGCCGCCGCCGCGCAGGTTGGCCATCACGTACACGCCGCCCATTTCCATCCACGCCAGGTTGGCCGGCGAGAAGCCAGGCGTCATCGAGATGTTGAAGCCGCCGTAACCGTACAGGTAGGTCGGATTCGAGCCATCGAGCTTCAGGCCTTTTTTCGAGACGATGAACATCGGCACCCTGGTGCCATCGCGGCTGGTAAAGAACTGCTGGCGCGTCTCGTAGCCGGACGGGTCGAAGTCGACCTTCGGCTGGCGCAGCACGCTGCTGGCGCCGGTCTTCATGTCGAGGCGGTAGATGGTGGTCGGATTGGTGAAGCCGGTGAACGAGTAGAAAGTCTCGGTGTCGCCACGCTTGCCGCCGAATCCGGCCGCCGAGCCGATGCCCGGCAGCGTGATTTCACGCACCGCGCGGCCATTGCGGTCGAATACCTTGACCATGCTGCGCGCGTCGGCCAGGTATTCGGTCACGAACTGGTTGTTGACCCGGCTCGCCGACACCAGCGTCTGGCCGCTCTCCGGCACGATCACTTTCCAGTTGGACGCCGCAGGCTTGCGGGTGTCGATCGCGATCACGCGCTGGCGCGGCGCCTTGCTGTCGGTGACGAAGTAGAACACCGGGCCGTCGTTGTCGATGAACTCGTAGGCCGCCTCGAACACATCGATCAGCGGCGTCACCTTCGAATCCGGCTTGGACAGGTCCTTGAAGAACACCCGGTTCTTGTGCGCGGTGCCGTGGCTCGAGTTGATCAGCAGGTAGCGGCCGTCGTCGGTGACTTGCGCGCCGAAGCCCCACTCCTTCTGGTCGGCGCGGTCGTAGACCAGCGTGTCGGCGCTCTGCGCCGTTCCGACCTTGTGGAAGTACAGCTTGTGGAAGTAGTTCACGTCGGCCAGCTTGGTCGCTTCCTTCGGCTCGTCGTAGCGGCTGTAGAAGAAACCCTTGCCGTCTTTGGTCCACGAGGTGCGCGAGAACTTGACCCACTTGATGTGGTCTTCCAGGTCTTTGCCGGTGGCGATGTCGCGCACTTTCCATTCGTTCCAGTCGGAGCCGGAAGCGGCGGTGCCGTATGCGAGCAACTTGCCGTCCGGGCTGACGGCGGTGCCGGCCAGCGCGACGGTGCCGTCGGCGGCCAGGGTGTTCGGGTCGAGCAGCACGCGCGGAGTGTCGGACAGCTGGTTCATGGTGTACAGCACCGACTGGTTCTGCAGGCCGTCGTTACGGCTGTAGAAATAGCGGCCGCCTTCCTTGTACGGCACGCTGTAGCGCTCGTAGTTCCACAGCTTGGTGAGGCGTTGCTTGATCGCTTCGCGCGCCGGGATCTGGCCCAGGTACGATTGCGTTACCTTGTTCTGCGCGTCGACCCATTCCTTGGTCTCGGCGCTGTTGGCGTCTTCCAGCCAGCGGTAAGGATCGGCCACCGTGGTGCCGTGGTAGTTGTCCTGCTGGTCGACCTTCCTGGTGGCCGGGTAGGCAGGGCCGGCGCCGGCGGCAGGGCAAGTCTGGGCCAGTGCGTTGGCGCCGAAGGTGGCGAGCAGGCTGACGACCAGCGATGCATGTCTCATTTGCATAGTCTGTGATCTTTCGCTGAAGATTTGAGGGGTGGCGGATACGCCTGCGGGAATGATAGCGCGTTTTGCTCAGCTGATGGTATCGGCATACGGCAGCGCCGAGCGCACCGGCGGCACCCAGTTGCGGATCCAGTCGACCAGCTTGTCGCCGGGGATCGGGCGGCTCATGAAGTAGCCCTGGCCCTGGTCGCAGCCAAGCGCGGCGAGCAGGCGCCACACGGCTTCGCTCTCGATCCCTTCGGCGACCACGCGCAGGCCCATGTTGTGGCCAAGGTCGATGGTCGAGCGCACGATCTTGGTGTCGCCGATGTCGTTCTCCATGTTCAGCACGAACGACTTGTCGATCTTCAGTTCGTCCACCGGCAGGCGCTTGAGGTAGGCCAGCGACGAATAGCCGGTGCCGAAATCGTCGATCGACAGGTCCACGCCCATCGCGTGCAGCCGTTCCAGCGTTTGCTGGGCGCGGACCGGGTCGTCCATGATCGCGCTCTCGGTGATCTCGAGGCAGAACGATTCGGGCGCGACCTGGTGGCGCTGAAGGATGTCGCGGAATTTGTTGGGCAGGTCCTGGTCGAGCAGGTCGCGGGTGGACAGGTTGACCGATACTTTCAGATGGATGCCTTTGGAGGCCAGCTCGTGGCACAAGGCGGCCGATTGTTCCAGCACCCAGCGCGTGAGCACGCGAATGAAGCCGGTCTGCTCGGCGAACGGGATGAATTCGTCCGGGAATACGTTGCCGCGCACCGGATGGGCCCAGCGCACCAGCGATTCGATCCCGACCACTTCACCGGTGTCGAGCTTCATCTTGGGCTGCACGTGCAGCCGGAACTCATCGCGCTCGATCGCGTTGCGCAGTTCGGTCAGCAGCGACAGGCTGGTTTCGCTGGCCTTGTCGATCAAGGAATCGTAGACCACGGCGCCGTCGTTGCGCTGTTTGGCGTTGTACATCGCCACCTCGGCCATCGACAGCAACGCCTCGGCGTCGTCGCCATGCAGCGGGTAGCCGGCGATGCCGAGGCCGGCGCCGATGTCGACGGTCTGGTCGTCCAGCGACAGCGGCTGCTCGAGGGCGCGCAGGATATTGGCGGCGATGACCTGGGCGTTGCCGATGTCGGAACCGGGCAGCAGCACCGCGAATTCGTCGCCGCCAAGGCGCGCCACGTGGGCATCCGCGTGGGCGTCGACGATCTGCAGCTGCAGCCGGCCAGCTACCTGGCACAGCAGGGCGTCGCCGAAATTGTGGCCCATCACGTCGTTGACGTGCTTGAAGCGGTCCAGGTCCATCATCAGCACGAACACGGTCTGCTCGCGCCGTTTCGCTTCGGCCAGCGATTCGTTCAGCAGCAGCACGAACTGGGCGCGGTTCGGCAGGTTGGTGAGCGGATCCCAATACGCCAGCCGCTTGATTTCCTGTTCGCGCTTGGCGATCCCTTCGCGCATGCTGTCGAAGGCCTTGGCCAGCGCGCCGATCTCGTCGTCGCGCTTGAATCCGGTCTGGCTGCGATAGTCGCCGCGTTCGAGCCGGCGCGCGATCCCCGCCAGTTGGCGCAGCGGCTGGGCGATGCGCTTGGCGGTCAGCACGCTGGCCACCGCAGCGACCATGATGCCGACGATCGTCAGCAGCAGCAGGCGCCGTTCGAGGCGCGCGTATTCCGCGGTGGCGTCGTCGATCGAGCGCGCCAGCATCACGCTGGCGCCGCGCTCGCCCTCGCGGCCGATATCGACCATCCGCGCGCTGTACCTGCTGCCGCTGATATCGATGTCGAAGGTGTGTGCAGGCCCGATTCTGGTGCTCTGCAGCTTGGCCACCATGGTGCCCGCAACGGCCGGGGCCATGGTGCTCTCGAACGGGGTCCAGCGGCCGTCGGCGGCGCGCGACAGGATCGCCACTTCGAGCGCCGACAGCTCCTTCATGTCCCTCGCCAGTTCGCGGTCGATGGCAAAACCCATCACCACCCAGGCGATGGTGATCGGCGCCTTGACCGGCATTACCACGATCTGGAACGGCTTGTTGTCGACCAGCGCGATGGCGCCGGCGCCGTCGCCTTGTTCGGATTGGTCGAGCAGGCCGAGCACCATCTTTTCGAGCGAGACGGCCTGGCCGATGCCGGTCGAGACCTTGACCTTGCGTTCGCCGTCGACCAGCATGGTGAAATCGGCCCGCGCGCGCCGCGCGCTGTTCTCGAGCGCCGACTTGATGGTCTCGCGGTCGCCGTTGCCGTCGTTGCCGACCGCCTGCACGAAACCGGTATCGCGCGCCAGCACTTGCGCACTGAAGCGGCGCTTTTGGGCATTCTGCTCCATCAGCTTGCGGAACACCTTCTCGCCGTTGGCCAGTTCGGTCGCGATCGAGGCGCGCGCATTGCTGTCGATCCCCTTCTGGATCACGATCAGCCCGAGCACCTGCAAGACGAGGATCAGCACCAGGAACAGCGTAGCGATACGCCCTTCCAGGCTTTGAAAGCCGAATTTCATGTTCAGGAACCCTCGGCCGCGGCCGGCGAATCGCCATCGAGGACAGGCGGCTTCATGGTCAGCCTGAAGCGAACGGGAGTGGGCGCGTCGCCCGGCTTGACGGTGAGCACCATGTCTGTATTGGCGCTGGAGGCCATGTTGAAATGCCAGGCCGTGAGAGTGTACTTGCCGGCAACCGGCAGTTCGATGCGGGCGATGCCGTCGGCATCGGATTTGGCGAAGAACGGGGTGTCGACCACCTTGACGTAGGCGACCATGCGGTCGTGGATGTTGCAGCCGAGAACTACGGTGCCGGCCTTGTCGAACACCTGCGCCGCGGCGGCCACGCCGGAGTACAGTTTCTGGTCGAATTTCTTGGCCGGCGAAAACGAATAGATGTGGTGGCGCACCTTGTCGTTGTTCGGGAACGACACCTGGCTGCCGGACTGGACCACGCTGACCAGCGGCAGGAACTTCAGTCCGCGCTGTTCGATCTGGGCCGCTGCCAGGCGCTTCGGCAACGCCGCTCCGGCTGGCGCTTCGGCGTACAGCACCACGTCGGCCACCGGCTTGCCGGCAGCGTCATGGACTTGGACCGCGAGACTGGTCGCCAGGACAGGATAGGACAGGACGCAGAGGCAGGCCGACACGGCGCTGCGGAGGGCAATTTTCATGAACGTTATCAAATGGTGGGCACAGGTAACATTCATGTTACGGCATCGCGCCGGGCAAATGTAGTGCCTGCCGCAAAAATTCCTAATGGAACTTTCTGTTTCTACAGAAAAACAACGCACAGTCGATGGCTGGGTGGCGCGGCACCATAAGCAGCAGTGCCGGCGGGCGCCCGGCGCTCAGTTTGGGCGTGGGCCTGCGTCGGCGCCGGCGGCGTGGGCGAGCTGCCATTGGCGCGCGAGGTCGAGCGCCGAGCCGATTTCGGAGGGCGACAGGCGGCGGGCGGCAATGCTCTTGTTGGCGCCGGCGGTTTCATCGCCGCCCTCGGCCGCCAGCAGCATCCACATGTACGAGCGCACGCTGTCGCGCGCCACGCCGCGCCCGCTGTCGTACATGCCGCCCAGGTTGTACTGGGCCAGCGTATGGCCCTGTTCGGCGGCCTGGCCGTACCAGTACAGCGCCAGGTGGTCGTCCTGCGGCACGCCCTGGCCGTTGGCGTACAACACGCCGAGATTGTTCTGGGCGCTGGCGTCGCCCTGGTCGGCGGCCAGCTTGTACCAGTGGGCCGCCTTGTCTTCGTCCTTCGGAACGCCCTGGCCGTTGGCGAAGATCACGCCGAGGTTGAACTGGGCGTTGGCCGCGCCCTGGTCGGCGGCGCGGCGGTACCATTCGAGGGCGCGCTGCTCGTCGCGCCCCACCCCGCGGCCGTTGGCGTACATGTTGCCGAGGTGGTACTGGGCCAGCGCGTGGCCCTGTTCGGCGGCGCGCAGGTACCAGCCCAGCGCGCGCGCTTCGTCCTGCTCGACCCCCTGTCCGCCCGCGAGGATCGCGCCAAGGTGGAACTGGGCCTCCTTGTCGCCCTGGTCGCCCGAGCGCTGCAGCCAGGCGACGGCGCGCAGCGGATCGGCGCGCACCCCGAGCGCCTCGGCGTAGGCGATGCCGAGCTGGCGCTGGGCCACCGGCTCGCCCTGCGCCGCGGCTTGGCGGAACCAGCACAGCGCCTGCGCGTCGCTCGCCTCGACGCCCTGGCCGCGCTGGTACATCAGCCCCAGGTTCAGCTGGGCCTGCGGTTCGCCCTGCACCGCGGCCTTGCGGCACCACGCCATCGCGAGCGGATAATTGACGCTGGCGCCCAGCCCGAACAGATAGCATTCGGCCAGCAGGTTCTGGGCGCTCGCCACGCCCTGCTCGGCCGCGCGGTAAAACCATGCCAGCGCCAGTTCGTGGTTCAGCTCGACGCCGCGCCCCTTGCGGTACATCTGGCCCAGGTTCTGTTGGGCCGAGGCGTCGCCCTGCTCGGCCGCGTGGCGGAACCAGCAGGCGGCCTCGGGATCGCTTTTTTCGACGCCGCGGCCGTTGTAGTAGAGCGCGCCGAGATGGTTCTGGGCGAACGCGAGACCTTGCATCGCGGCCTGGCGCAGCCATTTGAAGGCTTTCGCGTAATCGCGCTCGATGCACTCGCCTTTCTTATACATCAGGCCGAGGTTGAACTGGGCATAGGCGTCGCCCCGCTCCGCAGCCTGGCGGAACCACACGTAGGTTTGGTAGGTCTCGCGTGTAATATTCTGGCGGTGCATGCTGATCCTCCGGCGCGCTGGCCGTGAAAACGCAGAAGCATCGGGGCTGCAACAGAAGTCCAGCGACCCGATAAGTATTGCTAAAAGTTTAATATGGCAAGCGCGCCGGGGTTTGACTGCGCACAAGCGTGCTATCAGGTTTTTGCCATGCGATCCCATGAAAAAACCCCGCGCTGTCGATCAGGGCGGGGTTCAATTTCAGATGGAAACAATCAAGCGGCCGAGGCCGCCGGTTTCGGCCCCAGCGCATACACCAGCATCGCCAGCAAGCTCAGGCACCAGACGATCAGCGCGCCGGATGGCAGGTCGAGCACGATCGACAGCACCAGCCCGGCAGCGTAGCCGCCGATCCCGGTCAGGTAGGCGAATGCAAGGCGCCGGTGGTTCGGATAATGGCGCACCGCCAGGCTGGGCACGATCAGGCTGGCAAATACCAGGTAGACGCCGACCAGTTGCACCGAGGCGGTGACCGCCAGTGCGAACACCAGGTAGAAGCCGAGCCGGGCCAGCCGGTCCTGGTAAAAATACAGCACGCACAGGATGATCGCCGCCCCCAGCGCCGGCATCAGCAGCTGGCTGTAGTTGACCCACAGGATCTGCCCGGCCAGCAAGTCCTGCAGGTGTTCGCCGCCATGCGGGTTGTGCGCCACCAGCAGCAGGCCGGCGCTGGCGGCCAGCACGAACAGCACCCCGATCTGCGCTTCCTGCACGTCCGGCCAGCGCTTCTCGGTCCAGGTCAGCAGCAAGGCGCCCAGCAGCGCGGCGGCCCCGGCCGCCAGTTGCACCGCCCAGCCGTGCGGGTCGAGGTCGCCCGAGCCGGCGACGATCACGCCCAGGGCGGCGATCTGGGCGATCGCCAGGTCGATGAACACGATGCCGCGCTTGAGCACCTGGGCGCCGAGCGGGATATGGGTGGCGAGCACCAGCAGGCCGGCCAGGAAGGCCGGCAGCACGATCATCAGGTCGAGCGAACCGAGATTCATTTGTTCGCTTCCAGCAAGCGCTGCAGCGTCACGTCGAACAGGCTGAACAGGTCCTTCGCCTTGTCGTCCCCGCCCACCGTGAACGGCACCAGCACTGCGGGGATCCTGGCGCGCTCGGACAGCCATTGCGAGGCGCGCGCGTCCTGGTAGCCGGCGCGCAGCACCATTTTCGCCGGCTGGCGCTGCAACTGCGCCAGCAATTCGCCCAGATGCGCCGCGCCCGGTTCGACGCCAGGCTTGGATTCGAGCGTGCCGACCGCGCGCATGCCCAGCCAGTTCAGCAGGTACGCCATGTTCTTGTGGTGTTCCACAACTGCGACATTGCGCAGGGGCGCGGCCTGCTTCTCCCACTTCAGCATCGCCGCGTTCCAGCGCGCCGCGAAATCGGCCTGGCGCGCCTGGTAGTGGGCGGCGTTGGACGGATCGAGCTCTGCCAGCCGCTTCGCCAGCGCGACGCCGACCAGCGCGATGTTGCGCGGATCTTGCTGGATGTGCGGATTGCCGGCAGCGTGCACGTCGCCTTCGCTGCGGTCGAGCCTGGTCGGCACATCGAGCCGCGGCACCAGCGAACCGGCCTCGAAATAGCCGGGGCGGCCGACGGCGACCTTGGCGTTGCCGGACTGTTGCACCAGCAGCGGCAGCCAGCCTGCTTCCAGCTCCAGCCCGGTGCACACCAGCAGGTCGGCGTTGCGGGTGCGCGCGATCAGGCCCGGGCGCGCCTCGATCCGGTGCGGATCCTGCAGGCCGCTGGTCGCGCTCGACACTTTCACCTTGTCGCCGCCCAGTTCCCTGGTCAGCGCTTCCCATTCCGGTTCGCAAGCCAGCACGTTGAGCGCGGCATGCGCCGACGCCGACAGCAGCGCGGCGGCGCCCAGCAGCAAGGCGGACACGAGTTTGTGATGGATCTTCATGCATGCTCCTTAAAAGGCGTGGGCAGCATGCGCGCCCAAACTCATGATGTATTGGAGGAAAACCTGGTTGTCGGTGACGCCGGGACGCGACTTGTCGCGCCCGATCTGCAGGCGCAGGCGCGAAAATTCCGACGGGCTGTAGTCGAGCATCGCACTGGTGCGCGACGGCGCATACGATGCCAGCACCGGGAAGGCGTCGGCCTGGAAGCTGCCGTCATTGACCAGCCCGATCGACGGCGTGCCCGAGGACAAGCGGTCGTGGCGCAGGCCGGCGCGCCAGTTCGGCATGAACTGGAACACGCCTTGCAAGTACCAGCCGGACTGGGTGCTGTCGAACGATCCGGCGGCGGCGGCGCTGGCCAGCTCGCCGTTTTCATGGCGGCGGAAATACTCGCCCTGAAGCTTGAAGTTCTGGCGGGTCGCGTTGCCGTTCGGCGCCCACTTGTAGACCGCGTCCGCGACCAGCATGCGCGAGCGGCCGGAAAACGCGTTCACATTGCCGAGGTCTTCGTACTCGCGGCCGGCAGATCCGGTGCGTAGCAGCGACAGGCCGGCGCGCCAGCTGGCCGATGCGCCGAGATCGTCGCCCGCGTGGACGTACAGCGCGCCGGCGCCGAAGCCGTTCTTGTTGCGGTCGTTGCCAGGGAAGCTGCTGCCGCTGCCCAGCTCGGCGCCGAATTCGACCAGGGTGTCGGTCGGCGCCACCCACTTTGCCTGCACCCCGTCCGGCTTGTACTGGCCGCCGAAGAAGGCCTGGTAGGCCAGCGGCGCATCGACGAAGTCCCAGGTGTGCGCGTGCTGGTTGTTGAGGTAGCCGACCGAGGACAGGAACCGTCCGGCCCGGAGGTTGAGCCCGCCCGACAGCGCGCGCGTCTGCACGAACGCTTCCTCGACTTCCGCGCTGTCCTCGCCGGACAGCGCAAGAGTGAACTGGCCGGAGAACATCGGGTCGATATTGGCAGCCATTCTCAGTTCCGATTCTCCCAGGTTGAAGCCGCGCGATCCCGGCCCCACTTCCCCGGCCGGCGGCACGAAGCCCTGGATCCGGTACTGGCCGGGGTCTTGCGACAGCCTGGCAAACGAGCCGCCGAGCACCAGGGAAATGCTGGGATTGAAGCTGTTGGCGGAAGCTGGCGCCGCGGGTGCCGGCGCCGGCCGGGCCGCGAGCGCCTCGTTCCGGGCCTGGGCGCCGGCCTGGGCATCTTGCAGGCGTTGTTCGAGCGCCTGCAGGCGCGCCTCGTACGACTCTTTCATTTCGCGGATCTGGGCGCGGATGGCGGCCAGATCCTTGTCGTCCGCGGCCGCGGCCGAGATTGGAACAGACAGCGCGGCGACCAGCGCCGCGCTCAATACGGTGGTGTTGAACATGATGACTTCCTTGCAAGCAGAAAATGGCGGGCCGACACCTGCGGCGATGCGCAGCGGCCCGGATACATTGGCGTGGCTAGGCGAAGGAAGGTGGTGCGCGCGACTGGAATACGCAGGTGGTGCGGGAACAGCCCGGCTGGCTAACGGCGGCGCCGAGTGCGCATGAACCGGCCCCGGCGGCGTCGAAGCAGCGCGCCGGGCTGCGCAGCGCGCTGGCGAACTGGGCGAAGGCGAGGCATTTCTCGCAGGCCTGGTCCTGGGCGAAGGCGGCGGACAAGGCGCGCTCGTCGTGCTGGCCGCTCGCCTCGTGAAGCTGGGCGGAGCGTTCGATGGTGCCGGCCCGGTGCGTCATCGTGTGCGAGATCGCCATCTGCTGCGACAGCAGCAGCAGCAGCGACAGCAGTACTCGGATGATGGATTGGCGGGTCATGGTGCCAATATTGTAATGCGATCAGTCCGCTGCCGCGGATTTTTTTGCATTAAGGTATTTATCCAGNNTAGGCCGGCACCTTCGCCGCGCTCAATTTATTGACCGACACCAGCAACTGGGATTCGACCATGGCCATGCCGTAGGACTGGCCCAGGTGGCGCCCGATGTGGATCAGCAGCTCGGCACCCACTTCGGCGTCCGATTCGGCGCGGTGGGCGGCGCTGCGGAAACGGATGCCCAGCTGGCTCGACAGCACCCCGAGCTTGTAGCTGGGCATGCCGGGAAACAGGCGGCGCGACAGCTTGAGCGAGCACACCAGCGCCTGGTGAGCCGGCGCCATGCCGAGCCGCCCGGCTTCCGCAGTGAGGAATTTCTCGTCGAAACTGGCGTTGTGGGCCGACAAGGTGTCGCTGCCGATGAAGTCCAGCAATTCGGGCAGCACGCGGCGCACCGGCGGCGCGTCGTCCACCATGGCCTGGGTAATGCCGGTCAGCGCGCTGATGAAGGAAGGAATCCTCGCGTTGCAATTAATCAGCGACACATAGCGGTCGGTGACCCGGCCGCCGACGATGCGCAGCGCGGCCACCTCGGTGATCCGGTCGCCCATGGCCGGCGACAGGCCGGTGGTCTCGAAGTCGAGCATGACGATCGGCCGGTCGAATACGCTCATGCGGCCCCCGGCCCGAATTTCCGGGCGGCGTCGAGCGCGAGGCCGGCCCCGATGCTGCCGAACAGGTCGCCTTCGACCTTGCGCGCCTCCGGCAGCAAGGCGCCAATCCGTTCGCGCAATGCCAGCACGCCGCTCGAGCCGCCGGTGAAAAACACCGTGTCGACGTCCCCCGCGGCCACCCCGGCGTCGGCCAGCAGCTTGAGCACGGTCTGGTCGACGGTGTCGATCAGGTGGCCGATGGCGCCGTCGAATTCGTGGCGCTGCAAAGTGAGCGTGTGCGCGGGCGACAGGCGCTCCAGCTCCAGGCTCGCGCTCGGCGCGTCCGACAGGGCGATCTTGCCCTCCTCCACCTTGATTGCCAGCCAGTGGCCGGCGCGCTCCTCGATCAGGCGCTGCAGGCGGCCCAGCTTGTCCGGCTCGCGCGCGTCGCGCACCACGTCGGACAGCTGGGTCCAGATCTTTTTGGTATAGGCCAGGTTGATCGTGTGCCAGGTCGCCAGGTTGAAGTAATAGCTCGACGGAATCTCGCTGTCGTTGCTCATCTTGCTGCCATAGCCGAGCAGCGGCATCACCGACGCCAGGCTCAGGTANNGCCAGGATGTCGTCGCGCCGCTCGGCCCTGGCCATGCGCCCGGGCGCCAGCCGCACCAGCGAAAAGTCGGAGGTGCCGCCGCCGATGTCGGCGATCAAGACCAGTTCTTCGCGTTCGATGCGCGATTCGTAGTCGAAAGCGGCGGCGATCGGCTCGTACTGGAAGGCGATGTGCTTGAAGCCGACCGCGCGCGCCACTTCGGCCAGGGTGTCTTCGGCCAGCTGGTCGGCCTCGACGCTGTCGTCGATGAAAAACACCGGGCGGCCGAACACGGCCGAGTTGAATTCATGGCCGGCGGCACGTTCGCCGCGCCGCTTGACCTCGCCGATGAAGTGGGCCAGCAGCATGCGGAACGGCAGCGCGCGCCCGCCCACTTCGGTCTGGCCGTCGATCAGGCTGGTGCCGAGCAGGCTCTTGAGAGAGCGCATCAGCCGGCCTTCGTAGCCGGCCAGGTAGTCCGCCAGCGCCGCGCGGCCATAGCTCACTTCCTCGTCGTCGGCGTTGAAGAACACCACCGACGGCAAGGTCGGCTTGCCGTCCTCGAGTGTGAGCAGGGCCGGCAGGCCCGGGCGTACCAGCCCGACTGTGGAGTTTGACGTGCCGAAATCGACCCCGCAAGCGTTCGCCATGTGACCCTTCATTGATTAAGGGGCGGTATGTTACCAGATTCAGGCGGGGCCGGGCGAATGTGTTTTGCGACAGCGCCCGCGCTGTTGTTGCTGCCAATCAAACAGTTTCAATCACGACGCTGTACGGACTCCAGGTCGGACCCTCTCTACAGGGGAACAACGTGAGTGCTCAACGATATAGCGCGTGCATCGTGTTGACGGCCGCAATCCTGGGCGGCGGCGGGGCCGCCAACGCCCAAAGCTCGGGCTGCTCGCTGAGTTTGAGCGCCGGGTGCGGCGTGGGCCGCCTGGGTCGAGGTTGAACTGAGCAGGCGTGTCGCCGCCCGGTCGGACCAGCCCGTACGGCACCGGCGCCTGCGCCGGTACGGACTAAAACAACAACGTTACGTTGTTTCTTTATGGAAATTTATTGTAATTGAGCAAGTTCCTAAGGTACACTGGACCACCCGAATCAAGGGCTGGTCCAGCCCCGCCTGATGACAAACTCGACACCGCCTTTGAGCCATACCATCGCCGACATCAAGGCGCTGATTCACCGCGAGTCGCGACGCGTCACGTCCTACGATGTGGCGATCGTGGCCGGGGTGTCGCAGTCGGCGGTGTCGCGTTGCTTCAAGCCCGGCGCCAGCGTGTCGAAAGCGACCTTCGCGCGCGTCATGAAGGCGGCCACCGACCTGGACTACACGCCCAACGCGGCCGCGCGCAGCCTGAACACGCGCCGCTCGAACCTGGTCGCGCTGATCATCTCCAACCTGGTCACCCTGCACTATCCCGAGCTGCTGGCCGAGCTGAGCCGGCAGTTTTCGCTGCGCGGCATGCGCATCCTGCTGTTTTCCCAGCCGCGCGAATCGGACATCGACCACACCCTGTCGGAGGTCTGGCAGCACCAGGTCGACGGCGCGCTGGTCGCGGCGCACCTGTCGGACGCCCAGCTCGACGAGTTCGAGCGGCGCCAACTGCCCTTCGTGCTGTTCAACCGCAACCTGCGCGACAAGAGCGTCAACGCCATCGTGTGCGACCAGGTTGGCGCGGCGCGCACCATGGTCGCGCGGTTGGCCGCGGCCGGCCACCGGCGCTTCGCGATGATCGACGGGCCGCTCGACTCGGTGGTGGCGCAGGAGCGCAAGCGCGGCGCGTCCGAACGGCTGGCCGAACTTGGCCTGGCCGCGCCGCTGATCGTCAGCGGCGATTACGACTATGCAAGCGGCGCGCGCGGCCTGCACGAAATACTGCAGCGCCTCGGTCACCTGCCCGACGCCATCATTTGCGGCAATGATGCGATGGCGATCGGCTGCCTCGACATTGCCCGCCATGAACTCGGCATCGACGTCCCCGGTCAACTGTCGGTGACCGGCTTCGACGGCATCGCGCCGGCCAGCTGGCTCAGCTACAAGCTGACCACCCTGCGCCAGCCGGTGCAGCAGATGGCGCAGGCATCGGCCGAGATGCTGGTCAGCCTGATCGCCTCGGGCAACAGCTGCCCGGAGCGGCGCGTGTTTTCCGCCAATGTGATCGAGGGCGCCACCGCGCGCCTGGGCCCGCCGGCCTGAGCGGACCCGTCGGCGCCCGGCGCCGTCGCTAGTGGATCGCCAGCGTCTTCGAGGTTCCTCCCGTTTTTTTCGGCAAGGTCAGTTCGAGGATGCCGTCGTGGTACTCGGCCTTGGCCTGGGCGTCGTCGACCGCCTGCGGCAAGGTGAAGCTGCGATAGTACTGGCCCCATGAACGTTCGGTGCACAGCATGTTCTCGCTCTTTTCTTCGCTTTCCTGCACGGTCTGGGCGCTGATCGAGACCTGGTTGCCGTCCACATTGACCTTGATATCGTCTTTCTTGACGCCCGGGATTTCCGCCTTGACGATGTAGCCCTGGTCGTTCTCGGACACATCCATGCGCGGCGTCATGCCCATCGAACGCAGGCGCGGCGATTGATTGAACACTTCGTCCAGGCCGCGAAACGGATCGAGGCGCGCAAGCTCTGCAAATGGATCGAAGCGGGTAAGACTGGTTGCCATGGTAATAATCTCCTTGAGGTGAAAAAAATTCCTGGACCGGAACGGTGTCGCACCATGATAGAAGTGCATCTCACTGGGAGCCTGAGGTGAATCAAGGCGCGCAGGCGAATTATTTGCTCGCCGCGGTGTCGCCGCGGCCAGCGCCGAAATGCCGCCCGAACCACGCCGCCGCCAGCCCGGCCACCGTTTCCAGCGTGCCGCTTTCCTCGAACAGGTGGCTGGCGCCGGGCACGATGTCGATCCGCGAATCGCAGCGCATCACTTCCAGCGCGGCTTCGTTGAGCGAAATGACCTGCTCGTCATTGCCGCCGACGATCAGCAGGGTCGGCGCGCGCACCTGTTCCAGCGCCGCCACCCCCGCCAGGTCGGGCCGGCCGCCGCGCGACACCACCGCGGCGATCTCGCCCGGATGCTTCGCCGCCACGCGCAAGGCGACGGCGGCGCCGGTGCTGGCGCCGAACAGGCCGATCGGCAGGCGACCATAGCCCTCGCGTTCGCGCACCCACGCGCAGGCGACGGCCAGGCGCGGTTCGAGCAGCGCGATATCGAAGCGCATGCGGTATTGCTCGTCTTCGCGCGCGGTCAGCAGGTCGAGCAACAGGGTTGCCATGCCGGCCCGCTGCAACTGCCGCGCCACGTAGTGATTGCGCGGACTGGTCCTGCCGCTGCCGCTGCCGTGGGCGAACACGACGATGCCGACCGGGTTGGGCACTTCGCCCAGGATGCCTTCCAGCCGCACCGGGCCGGCGTCGATGCTCACTGCCGTTTCAGTGGCAGGTACCGGTTGGTGATTCGTCATTTTGCTTGCCTCCCGCACGCTCTCGGACTGCGGCTGCGAGGACCGTCGCAGCATCCGGATCAAGCCAGTTTACGAAGGCTGGTCGCATAAATATTTGATGCACATCAAACGCGCGCGCCTGTGCGGAACGGGCCGCCGCCTGGCGCGCGCTTTGGCCCAAGCGGCAACGGTATCTTGCCGAATGTATGCCAGAATGGACTCGTCCGTTGTCCCTTTGCGTTTTCCAGAGGCACATTGCATGCAAGATACCCAACCCGCCGCCGGCGTCACCGCTCCCCTCCTGTTCGAGGCGCGCCGGCTGACCAAGACTTACCGCATGGGCGAGGTCGAAGTGCAGGCCTTGCGCGGGGTCGACCTGGATCTGCGGCAGGGCGAGTTTGTGGTGCTGCTGGGCCCTTCCGGCAGCGGCAAGTCGACCTTGCTGAACATTCTTGGCGGACTCGACACGCCATCGGGCGGCTCGCTGCGCTTTGCCGGCCAGGCGCTGCGCCTCGACGACGACGCCGCGATGACGCACTACCGCCGGACCCGGGTCGGCTTCGTGTTTCAGTTCTATAACCTGATTCCGAGCCTGACCGCGCGCGAGAACGTCGCCCTGGTGACCGAGATCGCGGCGCACCCGATGACGCCGGAACAGGCGCTGGCCCGGGTCGGCCTTGGCGCGCGCGCCGACCACTTCCCGTCCCAGATGTCGGGCGGCGAACAGCAGCGCGTCGCGATTGCGCGCGCCGTCGCCAAGCGGCCCCAGGTCTTGCTGTGCGACGAGCCGACCGGCGCACTGGACGCCCAGACCGGCGTGCTGGTGCTGGAAGTGATCGCCCAGGTCAACCGCGAACTCGGCACCACCACCGTGGTGATCACCCACAACGCGGTCATCGCCGGCATGGCCGACCGGGTGATCCATTTCAGCGACGGGCTGGTGGCGGGCGTCGAGCACAATGCGCGCAAGCTCGCCGCCTCGGAGTTGCACTGGTGAAAGCACTCGACCTGAAAATGTGGCGCGACCTGTGGCAGATGAAAAGCCAGATGGCCGCCATCGCCCTGGTGCTCATGTGCGGGCTGGGCACCTACATCATGTTCATCGCCACTCTCAATTCGCTGCGCCTGACCCAGGACAGCTATTACCGCGAGTACCGCTTCGCCGGCTTGTTCGCCTCGCTGAAACGGGCGCCCGAGTCGTTGCGCGAGCGCTTGCAGCAGATCGACGGCGTCGCCCAGGTGGAAACGCGGGTGGTGGCCCCGGTCCGGCTCGACATACCGGGGTTTGCCGAGCCGGTGACCGGCCTGATGGTGTCGGTCTCGGAGGCCGGCGCGCACGGCCTGAACGCGCTGCATTTGCGTAGCGGGCGCCTGCCGGCCCCCGACCGCGCCGACGAGGTCGCGCTGGGCGCCGCGTTCGCCGAGGCCCACGGCCTGCAGCCGGGCGAGCGCGTGCGCGTGCTGCTCAACGGCCGGCGCCAGTCGATGACCGTGGTGGGAACGGCGCTGTCGCCCGAATTCATCCAGCAGATGCGGCCAGGCTCGGCGTTCCCCGACTACAAGCGCTACGGCGTCATGTGGATGGGCCGGCGCGCGCTCGGCCAGGCCGTCGACATGCACGGCGCCTTCAATGACGTGGCGGCCAGCCTGCGCCCCGGCGCCGACGTGCGCCAGGTGATCGAACGGGTCGACGCGGTGCTCAGGCCGTACGGCGGCCTGGGCGCGATCGCGCGCAAGGACCAGCGCTCGCATCGCTTCCTGAGCGAGGAGCTGGCGCAGCTGGGCACCCTGGCGACGCTGTTCCCGGTGATCTTCCTTGGCATTGCCGCGTTCCTGCTGAATGTGGCGGTCTCGCGCCTGGTGGCGCTGCAGCGCGGCCAGGTGGCGACGCTGAAGGCCTTTGGCTACAGCAATGCCGCGGTGCTGTGGCATTACCTGAAGCTGGTGTTCGCGGTGGCCGGCGCCGGGATCGTCGGCGGGATCGGCCTGGGCGCCTGGCTGGGCACCGAACTGGCTGCCCTGTATTCGCGTTTCTATCACTTCCCCTACCTCAAATTCGGGCTCCAGCCCGGCATGGTGCTGGGCGGCGTGCTGGTCAGCCTGGCGGCGGCGGCGGCCGGCACCGGATGGGCGATCTGGCGCGCTGCGCGCCTGAGCCCGGCACAAGCGATGCGCCCGCCCGCGCCGGCAGCCTACCGCGAGACCTGGGTCGAGCGGCTCGGCCTGAAAGGCATCCTGTCGCAGCCGACGCGCATGATTCTGCGCAACATACAGCGCCATGCGCTGCAGTCGACCCTGACCGTGCTGGGCATTGCAATGGCATGCGGCGTGATCCTCACCGGCCTGTTCCAGCGCGATACGGTCGGCTACATGGTCAATGTCCAGTTCGGGATGGCCCAGCGCGAGGATTTGTCGGTGACGTTCACCGAGCCGGCCGCATGGCGCGCGCTGGCCGAACTGCAGGCGCTGCCCGGGGTGCGCCACGCCGAGCCGTTCCGGATGGTGCCGGTACGGCTGCGCAACGGCCAGCGCAGCCAGCTCAGCAGCCTTCGCGGGCTGGCGCCCGGAAGCGAACTGGTGCGCGTGCTCGATGCCGGCCTGCGCCCGGTGCGCTTGCCGGCCGAAGGCGTGGTCCTGACCGACTTCCTGGCCGCGATGCTGGACCTGAAGATCGGCGACCGGCTGGTGCTCGAAGTGCTGGAGGGCAATCGGCCGTTGCGGGAGGCGACCCTGGCGGGCACCGTCAACGAATATATCGGGGTCGCCGCCTACATGCAGATCGACGCCCTGAACCGCCTGATGCACGAAGGCGGCACCTTGTCGGGCGCCTATCTCGCGGTCGACAGCGCCGCCCTGGCGGGGCTGTATGCGCGCCTGGACCGTTTGCCGCGCGTGGCCGGCGTCGCCGAGCGGGTCCAGGAGATCCGCAATTTCAACCGCGTGATGCGCGAGACCATGCTGTTCTTCACCTATGTCGCCACGGTGTTCGCCGTGATCATCGCGTTCGGCGTGATCTACAACAGCGCGCGCATCGCGCTGACCGAACGGGCGCGCGAGCTGGCCAGCCTGCGCGTGCTCGGTTTTACGCGCGGCGAGATCTCCTACATCCTGCTGGGAGAGCTTGGCCTGCTGGCGCTGCTGGCGATCCCGCTCGGTTTCGTCCTCGGCCGGTGGATGTGCTTTTACATCGCGTTCGCCATGCAGAACGAACTGTTCCGGGTGCCGGTCGTGCTGGTGCCGCAGACCTATGCCATCGCCGCGCTGACGGTGCTGGCGTCGGCCGTCCTGTCCGGCTTTGCCGTGCGCAGCCGGCTCGACAAGCTCGACCTGGTCGCCGTGCTGAAGACGGGGGAGTGAGCGCCATGGCCACGCAAATGCAATGGCGGCGCCGGATTTTCCTCGGCCTCGTCGCGCTGCTACTGGCGGCGGCGCTGGCGTATGGTTTCCGGCCCCGCCCAATCGAGGTCGATACCGCACCGGTACGGCGCGGCCCCTTGCAGGTGGCGATCGAACAGGAGGGCCGCACCCGGGTGGCCGAGCGCTACGTCATCACCGCGCCGGTGAGCGGCTACGCGCGCCGCATCGCACTCGATGTCGGCGCCGCCGTGCAGCGCGGCACCATGCTGGCGGAGCTCGAACCGGTACGCCCCGAGGCGCCCGACGCGCGCCGCCGTGCGGAGGCCGAGGCCCGCATCGGCGCCGCGTCGGCACTGGTGCAGGCGGCCGACCAGCGCGTCATCGGCGCCGCCAGCGGCGCGCGGCTGGCGCAGGTCGAGCTGGCGCGGATCGACGCGCTGCGCCGTTCCGGCCATGCCACCGCGGCGGACCTGGACCGGGCCGCCAACGCGGACCAGCGGGCGTCCGCCGAACTGCGGTCGGCACGCTTTGGCGTGGCGACCGCGCGCCATGAATTCGAGGCCGCGCAAACTGCCCTGAAGTACAGCGGCAGTGGCGGCAATGCACCCGTGCTGGCGGTGCGCGCGCCGGTTTCCGGCAGCGTCCTCAGGATCCCGCGCAAGAGCGAGGGGCCGGTGGCCGCCGGCCAGGCGCTGATCGAAATCGGCGACCCGCACGCGCTCGAGGTCGAGGTCGACCTGCTGTCGGCCGATGCGGTGCGGGTCCATCCCGGAACCGCCGTGCGGTTCGAACGCTGGGGCGGGGACGGCCCGCTTGCAGGCGTCGTGCGGGTGGTCGAACCGGCCGGCTTCACCAAGGTGTCCGCCCTCGGCGTGGAAGAGCAGCGGGTGTGGGTGATCGTTGCGTTCACCTCCCCGCCGGAGCACTGGCGGCGCCTGGGCGACGCCTACCGGGTCGAAGCGCGCCTGATCGTATGGGAATCGAAAGACGTGCTGCAACTGCCCGCCAGCGCCCTGTTCCGCGACGGCGACGGCTGGGCCGCGTTCGCCGTCGAACAGGGCAAGGCGCGCAAACGCCGGGTAACCATCGGCCAGGCCAACGGGCTCCAGGCCGAACTGGTGTCGGGCATCGCGGCCGGGGCGACGGTGGTGGTCCACCCGGACGATCGCATGCACGACGGGGTGGCGGTGGCGGAGCGCTGAATTCTCATCGTACAATGCCGGCATGCAAAAAAACGTATCCCCGGCCAGCCCGCTCCCGCGCAAACGCGGACGTCCCATCCAGAGCGAGAGCGACAGCCTGCGCAAGGACATCATCGCGCATTCGGCGGCCCTGTTCCGCCAGCAGGGCTACGCCAACACCACCGTGCGCGACATCGCCGCGGCGGTCGGCATCCAGCCCGGCAGCTGGTTCTATCACTTCAAGACCAAGCAGGAGATCCTGCTATCGGTGGTCGAGCAAGGCATGGCGCAGTCGCTGGCCGACCTCGAGACGATCGCCGCGCAGTCGCTGGCGCCGCGCGCGGCGTTCAAGCGCCTGGTCCAGGTGCACCTGCACACGCTGCTCGCGCCCGACCACGATTTCATCGCGGTGCTGCTGTACGAGTGGCGCTCGCTCGACCAGCCGGGCCGCGCCCGCATCATCAGGCTGAAGGATCGTTACGAGAAGATCTGGGACGAGGTGATCGCCGCCCTGCACCGCTCGGGCGACTGGGCCATGCCGACCCGTTTCGACCGGCTGCTGATGTTCGGCGCCCTGAACTGGACCGCGCAATGGTACAAGCCGGGCGCCGGGTGCAGCCTCGCGGAACTGGCGGAGCATGCGGTGCGCTTCCTCCTGCGCACCGGCGACAAGGAAGCCGCCTAAGCGCCGGAATACGCGACCCGGTCTGCTTCCTCTTCCCGCGCTAGGGCGATTTCGCGCATCACCGAGCCGACGTCGGCCGGGGATTGCGACGCGGCGACGCGGCCGCTCAGAGGCGTGTCGGCCGTCAGCACACCGGCCTGGTACAGGTTCCAGATCTCTTCGCCATACTGGCTGCCCAGCAGCTCGGGCGCGAAGGCGCCGAAGAAGTTGGCCAGGTTGCCGACATCGCGTTCGAGCATGGCGCCCGCCACCGAGCTGCCCGCTGCATCGATCGCCTGCGGCAAGTCGATAATCACCGGACCATCCGCGTCGACCAGGATGTTGTACTCGGACAGATCGCCGTGGATTACGCCTGCGAGCAGCATCAGCACCACCTGCCGCAAGATGGCGGCGTGGAATTGGCGCGCACGCTCCGGGGTGAGGGGCACGTCGTTCAGGCGCGGCGCGGCGTTGCCATCGGCGTCGGTGACCAGTTCCATCAGCAGCACGCCTTCGAAGCACACGTATGGCGTCGGCACCCGCACCCCTGCCGCCGCAAGGCGGTACAAGGCGTCCACTTCGGCGTTCTGCCACACTTCCTCGGCCATCTTGCGCCCGTAGCGGCTACCCTTCTCCATCGCGCGCGCCTGGCGGCTGTTCTTGACCCGGCGCCCTTCCTGGTACGCGACCGCCTGGTGGAAGCTGCGCTGGTTCGCTTCCTTGTACACCTTGGCGCAGCGCACGTCGTCGCCGCTGCGCACCACATACACGATGGCTTCCTTGCCGCTCATTAGCTGGCGCGACACTTCGTCGATCAGGCCTTCGTCGACCAGGGGCTGGAGTCTTTTTGGGGTTTTCATGGGGTGTGGCAGGCAGCGCCGCACATGGGCCGCTGCAATACGTCGCTTTGCTGGATGGATGGGTGGAGCGGCCTCGCCGGCGCGAGGATCGGGACCGGCGCTCGGTGCGCCTGCGCGCATTCTACCCGACCCGGCCCGATACGCCGCCACGCAAGCGGCGCGGCGCCTACGAGAACAGCTCCTGGTTGGCTCCGCGCAGCACGTGCTTCTGGATTTTTCCGGTCGAAGTGGTCGGCAACTTGTCGATCAGGCCGACGTGTTTCGGCACTTCGAAGCCGGCCAGGTGTTCGCGGCAGTGCAGCTGCAGCGCCGCGCCGTCGCATTCGGCGCCGGGCTTGAGCACGACGAAGGCGGCGATCCCCTCCCCCCATTGCGGATGCGGCACCCCGACCACGGCGGCATTCGCCACCGCCGGATGGCGCAACAGCACCTCCTCGACCTTGACCGAGGCGACGTTCTCGCCGCCGGTCTTGATCATGTCCTTCATGCGGTCCTTGAACAGCAGCTGGCCGTCGGCGTCGAGCATCCCGAGGTCGCCGGTGTGGTGCCAGCCGAAGCGGCGCGCCTGCGAAGTCGCTTCCGGATCCTTGTAGTAGCCGAGCATGACGTTCGGCCCGCGATGCACGATTTCGCCGATCGCGCCGCGCCCCAGCACGGTGCCGTCGGCGTCCAGGATGGCCAGCTCGTTGACCATGCATGGCTGGCCCCAGTAATTGCCGAAGCGGCGCAGCTGTTCGGACGGATGGAAGTACATCGTCATCGGGAAGATTTCGGTCTGTCCGCTGCCCAGCGCGAAATTCGGGCACAGCTCGCCGATCAGGCGCCGCAGCAGCGGCTGCGCCATCGGCGCCATCGCATACACGCACAGGCGCAGCGCGGACAAGTCGCGCTGCGCGCGCTCCGGATGGTTCAGCAGCGCGCCGTACATCAGCGGCAGGCCGAACATCACGGTGACGCGCTCGCGCGCCAGTGCATCGAGCAGCGCCGACGGATCGAAACCGCGCTGCAGAAGCATGGCCGAACCGGCCATCAGGGCCGATCCGCCGAGTGCGAACTGGGCGCAGTGGAACAGCGGCAGGATGCCCGAGAAGATGTCGGTCGGCGCGATTCCCATGCTGGCGATGTTCGACACCAGCGCCGAATACACCGAACGGTGCGAATGCATCGCGCCTTTCGGGCGGCCGGTGGTTCCGCTGGTATACATGATCAGCGCCAGGTCGCGCTCGTCGATGATCGTTTCGGGCAGCGTGTCCGGCATCTCGCGCAGCGCGCCTATCGCGCCGTATTCGGCGGGGCCGGCCAGCTCGCAGAGACGAACCGGCAGTTGCAACTGGTCGAGGACCTCGCGCAAGGCCGGGTTGGCGTACAGCTGGTCGTCGATCACGACCAGCGCCGCTTCCGCGTGTTCGAGGATGTAGCGCATGTCGGCCGGCGCCAGCATGGTATTGACCGGCACCCACACCAGCCCGGCCTTGAGGATGCCGTAGGCCGCGACCAGGAACTGGATCGAGTTATTGCAGATCATCGCGACCTTGTCGCCGGCCACCAGNNTAAGTCATGCGCTGCTCGCCTTCGATCAGCGCGGTGCGCTCGCCGAACTTGCGCGCACTGCGATGCAGCGTGTCGCCCAGCGCGATGCGGTTCAACAGATTCTGTTCAAATCCTGCCTTGCCTGCCTTCGTTTCCATCATGTCTCCCTGGTTTTTTTTTGAACTTGCGGGTGCCAGACTTCTGCTGCTCTTCAAATTTCCGCTGCGGCGATTTCGATCAATGCGCGGCCCGGCGCGACCTGGTCGCCGATTGCCGCGAATACGCCCCGGACGGTGCCGTCGCGCGGTGCGACGATGCTGTGTTCCATCTTCATCGCTTCGAGCACCATCACCAG
>CXWL01000626.1_pt1 | contig 125531 bp, 118 predicted proteins | sample 590931 | NCBI WGS metagenome assembly CXWL01 (sample SAMEA3498368, study PRJEB10139) | groundwater metagenome | biome: water well; material: biofilm material | place: Germany | collected 2015-04-27
CTCCGGCCGCGCCACGTGATGGAAGGAAGCGCGCCTGTCGGCACGTATGCGCGGCCGGAGGCCGCGCGCTCCCCCTTTCGACTATTGCGCCTTACGATCCCCTGGGTTCGCGCTCCGCGCATCCGGAATGACGGAGGACCTAGATCGTCGCGAAGAACGCAGAGTCCAATTCGACTTCTTCCACCAACTTGATCGGGGTACGCGAGTTCAGGCGGAATCTCACGCACCTGCGATCTCCATCAATTATCCAAAAAGCTCCGCAGCTTCCGGCTCCTGCTCGGATGTTTCAGCTTCCTCAGCGCCTTCGCTTCGATCTGGCGGATGCGTTCGCGCGTTACGCTGAATTGTTGGCCGACTTCTTCTAACGTGTGATCGGTGTTCATGCCGATGCCGAAGCGCATGCGCAGCACGCGTTCTTCGCGCGGGGTGAGGCTCGCCAGCACGCGGGTGGTGGTTTCGCGCAGATTGCTTTGGATCGCCGCGTCCACGGGCAAAATCGCGCTTTTGTCTTCGATGAAATCGCCGAGGTGGGAATCTTCTTCATCGCCTATGGGCGTTTCCAGCGAGATCGGCTCCTTGGCGATCTTCATCACCTTGCGGACTTTTTCCAAGGGCAGTCCGAGTTTTTCGGCCAGTTCCTCCGGTGTCGGTTCGCGGCCGATTTCGTGCAACATTTGCCGCGAGGTGCGCACCAGCTTGTTGATGGTCTCGATCATGTGCACCGGGATGCGGATGGTGCGCGCTTGGTCGGCGATCGAGCGGGTGATGGCTTGGCGAATCCACCAGGTGGCGTAGGTGCTGAACTTATAGCCGCGGCGATATTCGAATTTATCGACGGCTTTCATCAGGCCGATGTTTCCTTCCTGGATCAGATCCAGGAATTGCAGGCCGCGATTGGTGTATTTCTTGGCGATGGAGATGACCAGGCGCAAGTTCGCCTCGACCATTTCCTTCTTAGCCTGACGCGCTTCGCGTTCGCCCTTTTGCACGGCGTGAACGATGCGGCGATATTCGTCGATCGGCACGCCGGTTTCCTGCGCTAGCACGCCGATTTCGCTGCGGATGTCGACGATCTCGTCGGCTTCGGCGGCGACGAACTTGCCCCATTGCTTCGATTTGACGGCGATCTTCTCGGTCCATTTCGGATCGAGTTCGCTGCCTTGGTAGGCTTCAAGGAAATGCAGGCGGGTGACTCCGTTCGATTCCGCCAGCCGCATCAGCTTGCCTTCGAGCTGAATGAGCTTGCGGTTGATCGCGTAGAGCTGCTCGACCAGGCTCTCGATGCGGGCGTTGTTGAGCTTGAGCTTCTTCAGTTCCTCGATGATGGTGTTCTGTGCGGTCTGGTAGATTTCCGTCTGCGCCGCCGGCAGCGCCTTGCCCCGCAAACGCCAGTCGACGCGCTTTTCCTGTAGCTTGCGGAATTGACCGAAGGCTTCGGCGATGGCGTCGAGCGTGCCCATCACGCCTTCCTTGAGTTCGGCCTCCATCGCCGACATCGAGATCGCCTGTTCGTCGTCGAACTCGCTGTCGCTGTCGGCTTCCGCTTCCGCTGCGGCTTTGAGCCGTGCAGCTTCTTCGTCCTCGACGATTTGCTCGGGCGTGCGCGGCACCACCAGGCCGTCGGCGTTCACGCCGGGCGCCGATTGCGGAACGATGCCCATTTCCGCGCCATAGGTGGCTTCGAGATCGATGATGTCGCGCAGTAGGATCTTTTGCTCGCGCAATTCGTCGCGCCACACCATGATGGCTTCAAACGTCAGCGGGCTTTCACAGAGCCCGCGGATCATTGCATCGCGGCCCGCTTCGATGCGCTTGGCGATGGCGATTTCGCCTTCGCGTGACAGCAATTCCACCGAGCCCATTTCACGCAGGTACATGCGCACAGGATCGTCGGTGCGGTCGGCGTCTTCGCGCGTGTTGGTGACGACTGGCTTTGCGTTTTCCTCGCGGACCACGACCGCTTTGGTGTCCTCCTCGGCGGCTTCGCCTTCCTCTTCGTTGTCGACGACGTTGATGCCCATTTCGCTCAATTGCGACATCACGTCTTCGATCTGCTCGGAGTTGAACTCCTCGCTCGGCAGAACCTTGTTCAGTTCCTCATGGGTGACGAAGCCGCGCGCCTTGGCGGCCTTGATCATCTTTTTCACGGCGGCGTCTGAAAGATCGAGGATCGGCCCGTCCGGGGCTTCCTTTTCTTCTGGCGTCGTGTCTTCGGTCTTGCTCATTATGAAATCGGCTCTCTGCACTCAGATTTTTTGATCAGGCGACCAGGCCTTCGGCGTTGTTGTCTTCTTCGGGACCTTCAAGTTTGACCTCGCGGCAGCGAGCTTCAATGTCGCGGACTTCTCGGCTCAAGGCCTGGAAGCGGCTGAAGGCAATGTCGTCGCCCCCTTCCGCGCGCGCTCGCAATTCGCCAAGCTCCTCCTTGATCGCCGGCAGCACGATTTCGCGCGTCGCCAAGGCCAGCCACTCCGCCTCCACGTCCGCACCGTCGGTGAGTGAACGCGGCTTTGGCCATTGCGAAAGGCGCGCCGCAGCGCGCTCCTGACCCAATCGCGTCAAATGGAGCTTCAGAGCCTCCCGGTCAATGCCTGCGGCGGCTTCGTTTGCTTCGGAAAGCGAGATCAAAGCTGTGCGGATCGCCGCCAGGTCAGGATCGGGGATGGCGAGCCGATCGACCCAGTCCGAGAAGCGGGCAAACACACCCGGATAATCGACCGCTGCACGCAGGAAATTCTCGGCGGCAGGGCGCGGGCGGGCGGCATGCAGCGCTTTGAGTTCGGCGGTTGCTGGGGCAGGTGGGGCCGGGCCTCGCGTGAAGCCGCCTGGAACAAACGGTGGTCGCTGGGCGCGCAGCAGCGCATCGGCGCGAGCGAGAAGGTCGCTAAAATAAAGCCGGCGCGTATCGGGATCGGCGATCCGGCCCACCGCTTCGCGCAAAGCCGCCTTGAACGCAGCACGCGCCTCCGGCGTCGCAAGCTCACGTCGCGCCTTTTCACGCTCGAACAGAGCGTCTGAAGCTGGGACCGCTCCCATAACAAGCGCCGCGAGCGCCTCCGCGCCGCCGCTGCGGAACATATCGTCTGGATCTGCGCCTTCGGGGGCGGTGGCGATGCGCACGGTCCGGCCTGGCCCCAGATGCGGCAGCGCCAAATCGAGCGTTCGCTCGGCGGCGCGCTTGCCGGCGCTATCGCCGTCAAAGCACAACACAGGCGCGCCGCCCGCGCGCCAAACCAGCTGCAATTGATCCTCGGTGAGCGCCGTTCCCATCGGCGCCACCGCAGCGATGCCCGCGCGTTCGAACGCGATCACGTCGAGGTAACCTTCCGCGACCACAAGGCCTTGCGCTTTTGACTTCGCCAGCACTTCGCGCGCGTACTTCAGTCGGTAAAGCGTGCGGCCTTTCGAAAACAGCGCCGATTCAGGAGAATTGATGTATTTCGCCCGCGCTTCGGGGTCGAGCGCGCGGGCGCCGAAGGCGATGACCTTGCCGCTGGCATCGCAAATTTCAAAGGTCACGCGCTCGCGGAACACATCGATGGCGCGCTGACCCGCTTCGCCCTCGCGCGCGAGCCCGGCAGCAATGATCTCTTCGAGCGTGAAGCCTTCCGCGCGCAGCTTGTCGAGCGTCCAGGCCCACCCGCCCGGAGCAAAGCCAATGCCGAAGCGCTCCCATTGTTCGAGGGCGATGCCGCGTGTTTCGAGGTAACGCCGCGCGCTTGCGCCCGCTGGTGCGCGAAGCGCGTCGGCGTAGAGTTTGGCCGCGCGCGCTGCGATGGCAAGCAAGCGCTTGCGGCGGTCGGTTTCGCCTCGATCCTCGACCTCGTCCTTGGGCAGCGCCATGCCGGCGCGCTCGGCCATCTGCGACACTGCTTCGGGAAACGAGAGCCCTTCGAGCTTCATCGCCAGGGTGAAGAGGTCGCCCTTCTCACCGCAGCCAAAGCAATTGAAGATGCCTTTGTCGTCCAGGACATGGAATGAGGGGCTTTTTTCCTGGTGGAACGGGCAGCAGGCCCAATAATCGCCCGCGCCGGGGCGCGACCTGCGCTTATCCCAAGCCAAGCGCCGACCCGCGTAGTCCGCGATGGACACACGGTCGCGGAGCTGACGTAGGAAATCGTCGGAAAAGCGCATCGGGCCTGTGAGCGGCTGGATTGGAGCCGCTATCCATACGCGATTCGCTCCCGCGGCCCGGATTGTCATTGCGAAATTGCAACGGTTTGCCTCTCTTGAGGGCGCTCACGTCTTTGCGAGATGGAACAAAAGGCGTGTATTCGCCGTAATTTAGCCGCTCCCGCCCATCCAGAAAGGCGGCGAGGAACAGGGGAGTTAGAGCATGCACATCATGAAAGCTGCCGCAGTGGCGGCGTTCTTGGCCGCTTCGGCTGCGTCGGGCCCGGTCGCAGCGCAGCCATCGGACCGCCAAACCGCCATCGAGGGCACGCTGCTCTCGGTGAATGTCGAAGGGCACACTGAAGGCCGGCCCGATATGGCGCTGGTCAATATGGGCGTCGTTACTGAAGACCGCACCGCAGCTGCGGCAATGGCAGAGAACGCCCGCCGCATGAGCGCGCTGACCCAAGCGCTGCGCCGCGCCGGCGTGGCCGAGCGCGACATCCAGACCTCAAATCTCTCGGTTAACCCGCAATACGTCTATGTGGAAAATCAGCAGCCCCGCATTAGCGGGTATCAAGCCAGCAACACTGTCATCGCGCGGGTGCGCAACGTCGATAGCGTTGGTAACGTTGTCGACGCTGCGGTCGCCGCTGGCGGCAATACCATCAACGGCGTGTCCTTCACGTTCCAAAGTCCGGAAGACCAGATGAACGTCGCACGCAATGCAGCGGCGGCCCAAGCGCGCGCGCGCGTAGATCTGTACGCGCGGGCCTTCGGCCTTCGCCTGCATCGCATCATCAGCATCAGCGAAGGCGGAGGCTACGCACCGCCGATGCCAATGCAGTTTGCGCGTGCAGCAATGGCGGACAGCGCGTCAACGCCGGTTTCGCCGGGAGAAATCACGACCAGCGTAACGTTGAGCATCGTCTACGAATTGCGTTGAGGCATGAAAGGCGGGGCGCTGTGCGTCCCGCCGCTTCGCGCCGCTCTTGCGAGTTTATCAATGGGCGTCGCCAAATTCATATTCTAACTTGAACCGCAGCTGCCCGTCGGCGATCGCCTCGCCTGACCCGAACAGATAGCCCAGTTGCAGTTCAACCTCGCCGCTCCCCACATGGGCGAGCTCAAATTGCCCGAACGGTCCCCAATAATGGGCGTGGTCGTCCAGCGCCCCGGCGCCGGCATCGCCGAAGCCTTGCACGCCGAGAACAAAATCGTCGTTGAGCGCGTAGCCGGCTTGGGCGGCGTAGCCGTATTCCCAGGCATCGCTGGCGCCGGCGCCGACCTGGCGTTCGGCGATGAGATTGAGCCTAAGGTCAACCGGCCCACGCTCCCGCTCCAGCAGCAGTTTCAACTCAATCTCGTCTGCCCCTGCCTCGGCGAATTGGTACTCGAAATAAGCCCCGACATGCACCGGCCATTCCCGCGTAACGGTAAAGTCGAACACGTTTTCGATGGCGAAGGCGGTGAAGTCGTCGCTGGCGCTTTCCCACTTCGCCACCAGTCCCGGTCGCCACCAATCTGTGACTCCATGGCTGAACTCGGCCTTGACCTGCCACTCGCCATCCTGGGGCCCGCCGTCGAACATGCCGCTACGCAGTTCAAGCTCGCTCTCGCCTTGGCTGACGCCCGGGCCGTAGACCTCCGCCGCCCCGCCGGGCTCGGCCCAGGCTGGCGCCGGCAGCAGCGCAAAGCAGGCAAAGGCTGCAATCAAACGCATCATCAATTTCCCCTGATGTCCTCAGCGGCCAGACTAGCGCGCAGGATTCGCTATTGCAAGTCATTAGCAAGAGATGTTGGGGCGGGCGGGAGCGGCCATGTGCGGGGGCTTCCATGAAACAGCCCAATTTGGTTCATGTCTGGATCAGTTCGCGCCGGGTAGAAATCCGGCTCGTGACCGGGAGAGGTGGATCATGAGATCGTTTGCCGCAGGTGTTGCTGGACTGGCGGGGCTTGGCCTGTTGGCCCTGACCGGGTCCGCTCTTGCCCAGAGCGCGGGCGACCGCCGGCTGGACGCCAGCTTTACGGCGACTGCGCACGGCGTCGCTGCAGGAGAATTCACCTATTCGTTCGTCCAGACCGGCCAGGCCTACGAAGCCAACGCCCGCCGCCGGCTCAACGGCCTCGCCCGCATGATGATGGGATCGAGCCAGGACTATACTTACTCGGTGCGCGGCGCGGTGAATGCGACCGGGAGCTTGCGTCCTAGCGCCTACCAACACCAGGGCGGACGCCGCAACCGGCTGGTCAACGCTGTCTTCAGCGCCGAGGATGTCGTCACAACCGCGACGCCGGGCATGGGCATGGGCACGCCTGCGGCCACGGCTGCGCAAAAGCGCGGCGTGATCGACCAACTCACCGCCATCGCCAGCCTCATCACTGCCACCGGCGATCCGTGCACGCGCACGCTCAACGTCTATATGGACGGCCGCTCGCGCTTCGATTTCGTGCTGACCGCCAATGGAACGATTGATGTCGACACCCCGGCCTATCGCGGCCGGGCGCTGCGGTGCCGTGTGCAATTTCGCCCCATCTCCGGCTTCTCCGACCCGCAAGAAGCCGAAACGCTGACCTTCCTGTTCGCGCCAACGCCAAGCGGTCTCTACGCGCCGATCCGCATCGAAATGCCCACGGATTCCGAGCAGATTGGCGTGGTGCGCCTGGAAGCGCGGCGGCTGACCGTGAACGGCGCGCGGCTGCGGTAGCATCCGCATAGCGCGCGGCGTTTGCGGGTTCGCTTGGCTTCCATGTTCCTCCAAAAAAAGTGGAGGGTGGGGACGCGGGCGTGTCCCGCGTCGGTGGAAGAGTGGAGAAAAGACGCTTGCGCGCCCGCGTCCCCGCAGATGTTTGCGCCAGCTTCAACCGGGAGGCGTTTTTTCACTCTGTCGATTGAGCGCCTGCGGCAAGCGGGGCAAATGTTGCTTGCTCCCGGACCCGGCGGTTTCAATCCCCGCCGGCATTTCTCGCTCATCCGCGTTCCGCGGAGCGCCGACATCCTGCCGGCTCCTGTTTTCAAGCAAGAAATGCCGGTTGGAAGCCGGCGGCCCTGGTTTGGCGTGGCGGATAAGCGCGCGCGCATCCCCCTATCGCGCCTCGTCAACGCCGGCTGCGTTCGCGTTCTGCGAGCCGGCGTTGTTCGGGGATCCAGGCGCGCACCAAGCTTTCGAGCACGCCGAGCGGGGTTTCTCCATTGAGCAGCACGGCGTCATGAAAGCCGCGCAAGTCAAAATCGGGCCCAAGTTCGTTGCGCGCCTGTTCGCGCAGTCGCATGAACTCGCGGCGTCCGAGTTCGTAGCCGCACGCTTGCCCCGGCCAAACCACATAACGATCGACTTCGGTGGCGATCACGCCGGGCGCATCGCCGGTGGTGAGCGTGAGGTAGTCGATCGCTTGCTGGCGTGACCACGCCTTGGCGTGAAGGCCGGTGTCAACCACAAGCCGGCCCGCACGCCAAAGCTGCCAGCGCAGAAAGCCAATGCGTCCGATTGGGTCATCCTCGTGGAAGCCCAGTTCGTCGGCGAGTTCTTCGGCGTAGAGCGCCCAGCCTTCGCCGTAGGCGTTAAACGTGATCAGTTTCCGCAACAGCGGCGCGTCGGTTTGTTCCAGCGCCAGCGCGACCTGGAAGTGGTGACCGGGAACCGCTTCGTGGAAGTCTTGCGTCGGCAGATCGATGCGCGTCATCTCCGAGAGGTCACGCAAATTGACGTAGTAGACGCCGGGCTGGTCGCCTTCGATCGAGGGCGGCGAATAATAAGCGCCTGGCTGGCCAGATTCCGCGAACGCAGGGACGCGGCGCACCTCCAGGCGCGCCCTCGGCAGGCGCCCGAACCATTCCGGCGCCCGCGCCAACACGCGGGCCACGCGCGCTTCTACGTCGGCCAGCAATTGCGCCCGCCCTTCGTCGGTCTCGGCGTATCGATAGCGCCGATCCGCAGTGAGCTGCGTGAGACGCTGACCGACCGGCCCCTCGGTCAGTCCCACGCGGCGCAGGGCGATGTCGAGCTGGCGATTGAGGGCGGTGACGCGGTTAAGGCCGATACTGTGGATCTGGTCTGGCGACAGCGAGGTTGTTGTCTCAATGCGGAGCGCGGCGGCGTAAAACGTGGCCCCGTCCGGCAAGCGCGAGACGCCGGCTTCGTCATTGGCGCGAACGCGGTCGGCGCGCAGAAAGGTCGCGGCCCGCTGGTGAGCGGGAAGTATGTGATCGCGGACGATGAGTTCGGCGCGCGCTACAAAACCGAGATTGCGCTGCTCCAACGCGGCGCGTTTGGCGGCGTCGGTTTCGGCGGTTGCAAGGGCGTCCAACTTGCGGCGAAAATTTATCACGTAGGGCTGCAAGATTGGCGCAGCGATCACGGCCGCGCTCAGCGCTTCCAGGGTGGCGTCAATAATGAAGAGCGGCGCGCGCACGCCGCGCTCGGAATCGGCGCCGGCGCGTGCGGTTTCCGCATCGATGGCCTCGGCTGTGGCGCGCAGGCGCGCAAGGTAAGCCTCGGCGTCTGCGGGCGAGTTCACGCTATGGCGCTCATCGAGGAACGAGGGCAGCTCAAGGAAGGCGCTGTCGAGCTGATTGAGCACGTAAGGGCTTGCCCCTCCAAGCGGCGAGAAGTCGCCATACTCGAACGCAGCGCCTTGTGCGGCGCTGGCGAACTGATCGCGCAGCACGGTGTAGGTCAGCGTGTCGGCTGGGCTGAGCCGGCTGGTGTCGAGCCCGCGCAGTTCGGCGTAACGCCGAAGCGCTGCGCTGCGGCGCGCCTCAAGCGCGAGCGCCGAGCGATTGTCGAGCCGGCTGGCGTAAGGGCCGCCGGCGACATTTTCGGCAATTCCGGCCTGGGAGGCGAGTTCGGGGCTGTCATTGAGAATTTCGCGCGTCCAGTCGCTGAGGCGACCATCGAAGGCGCTCATGGGCCGGGGCGTTTGTGGGCCGCAGGCGGCTACCATTGTTCCTGCCCCGAGCCCCGCCGCGAACGTCCTTCGGTTTGGCCTCATCTTCCCCTCGCCCTGCAAAGGCGCCGGTAGGTGCGGCGCTTAGCCCCCATAGCATGCGTCGTGCAGGGGAAAAGGTCAGCTGCGGCGCCTGATTTGCGCTCGGGTGTTGCGGATGGCGGTCATTCGTGGTTGGAGAGCCGTCGTAGTAGAGAACTCGCGGAGACCCTCATGACGACCGCCAGCGGCGGCGCCCAGACCCTGGGCAAAATTCTGTTCTATCGCCAGCTCGAGCCGCTTTCTTTCGAGAAGCACCGCTCGCTTGGCGTCAGTCAGGTGGCAAATCCGTTCTCGTTCCTGGCAGACACGCACCTTGTGCCGCTGACCGTTGACGAGTTTGGCCTCGCGGCGGTGTGCTATCCGATCATTTTCGACACGCAGTCGAAAACCCCGCTTGCGGTCATGGGGCTGAAGCCCGGCATGAACGTGTTTTTGGGGGCGGATGGCTCGCTCGACCCCGAAGTGTACCTGCCGGCTTTTGCACGCCGCTATCCGTTCTTGCCGATTCTGGCGCCGACCAACGGCCAAGCGCAGCCTCAGCCTGCGACGGCCGAAGGCGACCGGGTTCTGGTTTGTATCGATCGCGCCGCCAAGATGTTGTCGTCGTCGCCAGAATTGCCCTTCTTTGAAGGGGAAAAGCCCTCGCGCTACACCCAGGAAGCGATCCAGTTCTGCCGTGAGTTTGACATGCTGGGCAGGCGAACGACTGAATTCGTCAAGCTGATGGAGCAGCATGATCTGTTCGAGTTGACGCCGCTGGCTCTGCCGCGCGCCAAGAAAGACGGAACGCCCGACGAGCCCATGAAGCTCGGCGAGTACCTGCGCATCTCCGAAGGCAGGCTGAACAAGCTGCCGAAGGAAACCTACCTTGAACTGCGCGACAAAGGCGTCTCCGCCGTGATGCACGCGCACCTCCTGTCGCTGGGCCTGTGGCCGAAAATTCTCGCCCGTGCCGCCCGCATCCAGGCGTCCACACCTCTGAGTTGAGCAGGCGTAACCGCTGTTGTAGCACCGACGTATACGTTACCTAGCAAGCCGCGCCTCATCGGCGCGGTTTGTGTTTCCAGGGGGCCGCGTGCGCGTAGGGGCGTTCATCGCAATGGTGTTAGGTGCGGCGCTGCTTGTTGCGCCTGCGTCGGCCCAGCTCGTCCGCACCGCCAACGTCGCGGTGGAATTGCACGCCGCCCGCGCGACAATCGCGCCCGGCGAGCGCTTCACCATCGTGCTGCGCCAGACCATCCGTGAGCACTGGCACACCTATTGGCGCAATCCAGGCGATAGCGGCGAGCCGACCGCGCTGACCTGGTCCTTGCCTCAAGGTTTCGAGGCGGGCCCGATCCAATGGCCGGCGCCCGAAGCGATCCCGTTCGATATTCTGGTCAATCACGGCTATTCCGGCGAAATCCTATTCCCGATTGAGATGACAGCGCCCGCAAACGCGCGCGTTGGAGAATTGGTGACGCTGCGGGCTGACGCCTATTGGCTCGTCTGTTCCGATATCTGCATTCCCGAGGAAGCGAGCCTCGCCCTCACCCTGCCAATCGCCGCACGGGGAAGCGACGATCCACAATGGGCAGCGCGCATCGCAGCCGCTGTCGCGGCGCTGCCAAAGCGCGAGCTTAGCGTCGCGGCGCAAATTGCGCGCGGCGAGCCTGCAAAGCTCAGCCTGACGCTGACGGGCGAGATCCGCAATCCGCACTTTTTTGCCTTCGACGCCAACGCGGTGCAAGCGGCGGCGCCGCAGCGTCCACGCATGGGGCCTGCGGGTCTGAGCTTTTCGCTCATGGCCGGCGCAGCGCACAATCTGGGTGAAGGCGTGCTGGCCGGGGTGGTGACATATGAGGCGCGCGGCGGTGCGGGCTGGGTTCGGCGCGCGGTGGAAATCGCCGCCGCGCCGGGCGCGGCTCTTGCCGATACTGACCTTCAGGCCGCGCCAATCTCTGCAGACTACGCGCTGGCGGCGATTGAAGGCGCCAACGCGGTCGCAGCGCCTGAGATGAGCGCAGCGGCGCTGCTCGTTGCGTTGGGATTTGCGTTTCTCGGCGGGCTGATCCTCAACATCATGCCCTGCGTGCTGCCGGTGCTGTCGGTGAAGGCGCTCGCGTTTGCCGGCGAGGCGCAAGTTGGCCAAGCGCGGCGGCATGGTTTGCTCTATCTCGCCGGCGTCGTCGCTACGTTCTTGGCGCTTGCTGGCGCGCTGATCGCGCTGCGCGGGGCGGGCGAGGCTGTTGGGTGGGGCTTCCAGCTGCAGGCCCCCTGGGTGACCGGCGGGCTGGCGCTGCTTTTTTTTGTCATCGGGCTCAATTTGCTCGGCGTGTTCACCATTGGCGGCGCTATTCAGAACGCTGGCGCGGGGCTCAGCACCCGCGGCGGCGATGTCGGCGCCTTTTTCACCGGCGCGCTGGCTGTGGTGGCGGCAACGCCGTGCACGGCGCCGTTCATGGCCGGCGCTATCGGCACGGCCTTGACCCAATCAGCCGCCACCACGTTAGTCATTTTCTTGGCCCTGGCCTTGGGATTTGCGCTGCCGCTGACGGCGCTTTCGTTCGCGCCCGCTTTGCAAAAGCGCATTCCAAAGCCAGGCGCCTGGATGGAGCGGGCCAAGAACGTGCTCGCGTTTCCGATGTTCGCCGCCGCGGTTTGGCTGGCTTGGGTGCTGGCGGAGCAAACCGGGCCGGCGGGTGTTTTGGCGTTGCTCAGTCTCGCGGCGGCGCTGGGATTTGCGCTGTTCGTTGGCCGCTGGGGCCGTGCGTGGCTGCTGGCTGGCGTGATAGCGCTGGCGCTCACGGCGGCGTTGGCGTGGCGATCGCTGTTTGGCGTGGAGGCGGAGGCCGTCCTTTCCGCTGAAGCATGGAGTCCCGCGCGCGTGGCGCAATTGCGCGCCGAGGGCCGGCCTTTATTGGTGAATTTCACAGCTGCTTGGTGCGTGACCTGCAAGCTCAACGAAGCGACGACCTTGACCAATGCGCATGTCGCCGAGGTGTTCACCGCCGCCAACGCAGCCTATCTGGTGGCGGACTGGACCAATAGGGACGCGGGCATCGCCGCGGCTTTGGCCGAGCGTGGGCGCGCCGGCGTGCCGCTTTATTTATTCTACCCAGCGGGTGGGAGCGAGCCTATCGTCTTGCCCCAAGTGCTCAGCGAAGCTCTCATTGTGAACGCCATTGAAGGAGACGCCCCATGACTTTTTCCAAACGCACGCTTCTGGTTGGCGCTGGCGGGCTTGCGCTCGCGGGCGCCGTCGGCTTTGGAATTTTTGGTCAGCCCGCCGAGGCCTCCGTCGCCACTGGCGGGCCGGCACCGGCGTTTTCTCTGCAGGACGCAAGCGGGCAGACCCGCACGTTGGCGGAATTTTCCGGACGCACGGTCGTGCTCGAATGGACCAATTTTGGCTGCCCGTTCGTGCGCAAGCACTACGATTCCGGCAGCATGCAAGCGTTGCAGGGAGAAGCGACAGGCGCGGGCGTGGTGTGGCTGCAGGTGATCTCTTCGGCGCCAGGCGAACAGGGCCATCTTGACGGCGCCGGCGCGCTCGCGCGCGCGCAAACCGATAACGCCTACCCCAGCGCCACTTTGCTCGATCCGTCTGGCCAGATGGGTCATGCTTACGGCGCGCGCAACACACCGCACCTGTTCATTATCAACGGCGAAGGCCGTATCGCTTACCAAGGCGCGATTGACGATCATCGTTCGGCGCGTCCTGAAACACTTGAAGGCGCCAACAATTACGTGCGCGCGGCGCTTGGTGATATGGCGGCTGGCCGGCCCGTTCAGGTGGCTGAAACCACACCCTATGGCTGCCCCGTAAAATACGCTCGCTAAACTTAGCGCGCAGCGACGATTTGGGAGGCCTCGGCGGCGGCGCTGGCGGCCATCGGCGCGATCAGGATGGCGTCTTCTAGCAGCACGCGAAAATTGGTGAACGCAGCGGCGTGCGCCCCGGTGTCGCCAACCGCTTCGAACTCAGCGGCGCGTTCACGGGCGTCCTCGGCGATGCCGTGGAAAATGCAAGGCAGGTCCTGCTCGACGCCTGCTTGGCGAAGTGCGGTCGAAAGTTGCTCGGCATGCCCAGAGAATTCTTCGATGCCAGCCAACAAGGACGGCGTGATCTCGGTTTGCGCCGTGAGCGCGCGCGCCTCTGTCTCGACCTGGAGCGCCAGGGATGGGAGTTCGGCCAGGCTGACGCCAAGCATTAAAGCGATACAGGTGAGCATGCGACAGGCTCCTTCGCCAAAGAGGTGAGGGGGGGAAAAGCAAGAGCGGCGCCGCCGCTCGCTTCCGTTCCTGGTTTGCGATAGGTCTGCAAGTACCCTCAAGGCTTGGAGCCGCGCGTGGACGAGATTGTTCTTGACGAGACTGGAGCCCTGACGCTCGCCGATATTGAAGCGGTTGCGTACCGGCGGGCCAAGGTCGTCCTCGCGGCTCCAGCAAGGGAGCGGTTAACGAATTTTCGCGCCAGCGCCGAGCGCGAACTCACCGCTAATCCAGATAAACGCGTGTACGGCGTCAACACCGGCTTTGGCAGCAATTATAGAGATTTTGTCAGCCCGGAAAATTTGAAGCAGCTGCAACGCAACCTGATCCTCAGCCATTGCGGCGGTGTTGGACCGCTGGCCCCAGCGGCCATTGTGCGTGCCACCATGGTGCTGCGCGCTGCATCGTTGGCGCGTGGGTGCAGCGTGGTGCGCCCGGTCGTCGTCGAAACGCTGATTGACATGATTAACAACAACGTTGTGCCCGCCGTGCCGCGCTACGGTAGTGTGTCGGCGAGCGGTGATCTTGCCCCGCTGTCGCATATAGCCGCGGTCTTGATTGGTGAGGGCAAGGTCTTGGACGGCGCCGGCGGCGCGACTGCGACTACGCAATTCTTGTTGGGCGCCAAGGATGCATTCAAGCCGCTTGGGTTGGAGATGAAGGAGGGCTTGGCGCTTAACAATGGATGCCAATATTCCAACGCGTGGGGCGCGCTGAGTACGGCGATGATGCGCCGGCTGATCGAGGCGGCGGCGCTATCGACGGCGCTTCAGGTGCAGGCCATGCGCGCTATGGGCCGTCCGTTCCGCGCCGATTTGCACAAGCTGCGTCAGCACGCTGGCTCGGTAACGTTCGCGCGCTGGGTGTTCGACTTGCTTGAGGGCTATGAGCTTCGCGACGTCAGCACCGATGTAAAGTTCCAATACGATGGCGAAATTCAAGATCCCTACAATTTACGCTGCGCCGCGCAGGTGTTGGGGCCGTGCCTTGAGCTTATTGGTCGCGCCGAAAGCACCATGATGATTGAGGCGCGCAGCGTCACCGATAATCCGATCGACCTCAACGCCGCGAGCGGCGCTTCTTACACTGTCGATGAAATCACCTCCGGCGGCCATTTCCACGGCATGCCCATCGCAGTGGACGCGTTTGGTTTGTTGCAAGCGGCTGGCGTCATGGCGCGCATCTCAAACCTGCGTTGCGCCAGAATTGTGGACAAGCATCGTAACAAGAACCTTGGCCCGCAAGTTCGTGGGCGGGATGTCGACGCCACTGAATCGGGGATGCTTATCGCGGAATATACGACGGCGGGCTTGTGCAACCATATCTGGGGCTTGGCGATACCGTCGCACCTGATGTCGCTGTCGACCGATTCAGGCCAGGAAGATCATGTCAGCATGGCCGCCAACGTGGCCATGCGCGCCTTTGAAGCGGCCGAAAGGTTGGCGGAGGTCATTTCTATCGAGATGGCGTTTGCGGCGCAGGCCGAACATGTGCGTAGTCAAAACCTGCAAGCTGGCGCGCCCACTGAAAAGCGGGCGGCGCTTGCCGTTCGCCTGCAAGGCGCCATAGAGATGATCAGCGAGACCTTTCCAGTTTGGCGGACGGCCTCCGGCAAGAAGTATCCGCCGCCTGGCGTTGGTGACCGAGAATTGACTTGGGATATTGAGAAATTGGCTGAGAAAGTGCTTTCAGGCGAGATCGCGCGCGCGACAGGATACGGCTTCGAGCGACATTGACGCTCACCGTTCGCGCGCCCGAGCGCGCGCGCCATCAGCTAACGTCGCCAATTTGATCCAGAGAGTCTCGCCATGACCAGCACCGAAGCATCCCTTGTCGCCGCCGAAAAACCGCGCGGCTTTTCTGATCGCCTTGGCGATCTCGCCGCCGCCGAAGAACGCATCGTCAGCGCAATTGGGCGCGTCTATGAAAAATGGGGCTTTGAGCGTCTGGAGACGCCGGCGGTGGAGTTTACCGGCGCATTGGGCAAGTTCTTGCCCGACACGGACCGCCCCAACGAAGGCGTGTTTTCATTCCTCGATGACGAACGTTGGTTGTCGCTGCGCTACGATCTCACCGCGCCGCTGGCGCGTTTCGCCGCTGAAGAATGGACCAGCCTGCCTAAACCTTTCCGGCGCTGGCAGACCGGCCCGGTGTGGCGCAACGAAAAGCCGGGGCCCGGGCGCTTTCGTCAATTTACTCAGTGCGACGCGGACACCGTGGGCTCGGACAATCCCGCCGCCGATGCGGAGATGGTGGCGATGGCCAGCGAGGCGATCGAGGCCGTCGGTGTGCCGCGCGCCGGGTACGTCTTCAAGATCAATTCGCGCCGCGTGCTGAACGGCGTGTTGGAGAGCATCGGGTTGGTTGGCGATGGGGCGGAAAGAGCCCGCCTCGGGGTGATGCGCGCGATCGACAAGCTCGACCGGGTGGGCGTGGAGGGTGTGCGCGCGTTGCTGGGAAAGGGCCGCAAGGACGAAAGCGGCGCATTCACAGCCGGGGCCGACCTTGATCCTAAAGCCGTGCAGCAGGTGATCGATTTCGTGACGCTGCCGACGATTTCGCGCGCTGGCGTGCTGGCGGGCCTCGAACGCCTAGTCGGCGCTAGCGATGAAGGGCGCGCGGGATTGAAGGAGTTGATCGGCATCGATTCCGTGCTCAGCGCGCTGGGCGTTGATGATGGCCGTGGGCGTTTTGATCCATCTGTAGTGCGTGGTCTCGAATATTACACTGGCGCCGTTTACGAAGCGGAGCTGACGCTGACGCTGGAGGATGACGGCAAGCCGGTGCGTTTTGGGTCTGTCGGCGGCGGCGGCCGCTATGACGATCTGATCGCGCGCTTCACCGGTCAACGCGTGCCGGCGACCGGCTTTTCCATTGGCGTCAGCCGCCTTGTTGTGGCGCAGGCAAGGCTTGGGCTTGGTGATAGCTCTACGCAGGCGGCGCCGGTGATCGTGCTCGCGTTCGATAGCGAACGGATGGGCGATTATTTCGCCATCGCTAGTGAACTCCGCGCCGGCGGGATCCGCGCCGAGGTCTATCTCGGCGGCGGCGGTATGAAGGCGCAACTCAAGTACGCCGATAAGCGCCAGGCGCCGATTGCGGTTATCCAAGGCGGCGATGAACTGGCCAAGGGCGTCGTCACGCTGAAGGACCTGAAGCTCGGCGCCAAGATGGCCGAGACGATGGGTGATGATCGCGAGGCCTATGCCAAGGTGCGTGCACAGGTGCAGCGCGAAGCGCCGCGCGGCGAACTCGTTGCTGCAGTGCGGCAAATGCTCTCGCAATAGCGCAATAGTGCAGGCGCTTGACGCGCGGGCAGACGCGGCGCAAGGCTGAGGACGACCGTTGCAGGCGTCGTGTGCGCGGTCGCGTTTCGGGAGGAGACGCCTTCTACTAAGCGGCGCGTTTGCGGCCGCGCCGGCGGACGGCGCGGCCGTTTTCGTGAGTTCAGGGTTGAGGTTGCCAGCCCATCAGGCCCAGCATGACGAAGAAGCCGACAACATAAGCCATCGGCACGAACCATGCTGCGCGCAGCCAAGCGAGTATCGACTTGGCTTCAGGAAAAAGATTCGACACCGCTACGCCCGCCGATGAGCCAAACCATACCATCGAGCCGCCAAAACCAATCGCATAAGCGAGCAGCCCCCAATCGAAACCGCCTTGCTGCAAGGCAAGCGCGGTCAACGGGATGTTGTTGAACACTGCCGAGACCAAGCCGATGCCGAATGTGGTCTGCCACGATGCCCCAGGGAGCGCCTCCACGGGCATCAGCGAAGCGGAAAACACCAGCGCCAACAAGAATGCCGCATCGATCGAGGCATGGGGAAGCGTGCGCCAATCGGGTTTTCGAAACGGTGCGGCGCTGAGGATGGCGAACCAGAGCGTAAGTCCGATGAGCGGCCACGCCGCCGCCATTTCCGGCGCGCGCAAGTTCGTGACGACGTTGACGGCAATCACGCAAACGAGAATGTAGCCGACAATAGCGACGCGCGCCCAGTCCGGCTTCACCGTGCTGGCATGATGCGCGGATCTCGGCGCATGGCGATGCTGAGCCACGGACGCGGGGATGGCGCACAGCACGAACGCGGCGCCGGCCCCGACATAAGCGTGCAGCACGTCCAATGGGCTCTTGCCGGCGACCCACATCATCGTCGTGGTGGTGTCGCCGACCACGCTGCCGGCACCTCCGGCGTTCGAGGCAGCCACAATGGCGGCGAGAAAGCCGATATGGACGCGCTTTTGGTAGACGCGGGCGGCGACAGTGGCGCCAATCAAAGCTGCGGCGATGTTGTCGAGAAACGCTGAGCCGACGAACACCAGCGCCAACAACATAAAGCCGCCGGTCCAATTGTTTGGCATCATGGTGGAGGCTAGGTCGGGCAAGGCGCTCTGTTCAAAATGGCGCGAGAGCAATGTGAAACCAAGCAACAGCAGGCCCAGGTTGGTGATCTCAACCCATTGGTGTGCGAGGTGGCGCCCCAGACCGTCAAGCCCGCTATACCCGCCAAAATTAGAGAACAGAAATTTATAGGCAAGAATGGCCGCCAGCCCAACCAGCGCGACTGTCAGCGTGCGGTGGTGGAAGAGCGCAACGCCGAGCAATGTCGCTGCAAACAGAACGAACTCGAACGGAATACCCAGCACGTGATCGGCTCCTGATCGTTGGCGGAACCTAGGGCGCTGTCATCGAAGTGCAACAAAATCTGTGACGCGCTGCGCAGTCAGGCGCGTGGATCACAAAGTGACACTTTGTACGATTGCCGCACTTTTCTCAGGGTGTCGCGTGTTTGCGAAGACGTCACAAATCGTAGGCGAACTGTCGAGCCGGCGGCGCTTAAAGGCGGCCCGCGAATGACGCGCAAATCGATGCGTACCGTCGCTCCATTTTTGCGGTCAGCCGCGCCTGCGCGGGGGAACAGCGCCGAAAATGAGATCGAAGGCAAACTGGGGGAGGGTTCTTCGCGGCGAATCTGAGGCTGGGGCCGGCGCGTTAGGCGGCGCTGGCGCTGGGTTTGGCGCCGACATCGCCGTCGGCGCTGCTGGCGCGCCGCGCCCAGAGGGAACTGCCGGCGCGGTGTCGGTGCGGCCGGCGCGAATGTCCGCCAGTTGTTGGCGCGCGATCGGCGCGTCCGCCGGCTTTTTCGCTTCAAAGAGTTCCAGCGCGCGCGCGGTGTGCTTCTCGGCTTCAGCTATTTGGCCTCTTGCCTGGAGCAGCGATCCCAGGCTGAGAAGATCGCGCGCGACATCGGTATGGTCTGGACCGTGAAGCTCTTCGTCCATCGCCAGCGCACGACGGATGAGCGGCTCGGCCTCGTCGAGCCGGTTCGTGGCCTGAAGTAACTTGCAGAGCCCATTGAGGTCGCGGGAGATGTCGCTGTTGGCGCGACCGTGAATGCTGTCGTCGATTTCAAGCGCGCGCCGCAGCGCTGGTTCGGCTTCTTCAAGGCGCCCAGTTTTTCGCAGCAACCTGCCAAGGCTGTGAAGATCGCGCGAGACGTCGCTATCGACGAGGCCATATCTTGCTTCGTCGATAGCGAGCGCGCGCCGGATCATCGGCTCGGCGGCGGCCAGTCGCCCGGTTTCGTCGAGCAATTCCGCCAGCACGATGAGGTCTCTGGCCACATCCGTGTGTTTGCGCCCCTGCGCCTGTTCGTCGATTTCGAGCGCTCGCTGCATCAAGGGCTCAGCCTCGGCGAAGCGATCGCCTTCCAGCATCAGGCTGGCGAGAGCGATGAGATCACGCGCAACGTCGGTGTGCTGGCCCCCTTGTTTGCGTTCGTCGATCGCGAGCGCACGCCGCATCAGTGGCTCGGCCTCGGCTGAACGGTCGGCATCCTGGAGCACTCTGGCAAGGCAGATGAGGTCTCGCGCCACGTTCGTGTGCTCGCTACCCTGCGTCCTCTCGTCGATGTCGAGCGCGCGCCGCATTGAGGCCTCGGCGTCATCCAAGCGATCGTCGTCCCACAACAGCCGGCCCAGGCTGATGAGGTCTCGGGCGACATTGGGATGGCTGGCGCCGTGTACCTTTTCGTCGATCTCAAGCGCCCGGCGCATCGGCGCCTCGGCCTCGCGCAGTCGGTTGGTCTTCTGCAGAAGCTGGCCATAGACCACCAGATCCCTGGCTATGAAGGAGTGATCGGTTTCCTGCTTCTCGTCGATGTCGAGCGCGCGCCGCATCATTGCCTCGGCTTCGTCAAGCCGATCAACATCCTTGAGCAAGCCGCCAAGGTAGATGAGGTCCCTGGCGACATCTGGATGGTCCGCGCCGAAATTCTTTTCGTCGATCTCAAGCGTCCGTTTCAGCATGCGCTCTGCTTCATCGAAGCGGTCGTCTTGATGCAATAATTGCCCGAGCTGGAAGAGGTCGCGCGCGACGCGGGCGTCGTCTGCGCCAAACGTCCGTTCGTCGATCTCCAAGGCTCGCCGCATCAACGGCTCGGCTTCGTCGAACTTGTCGGTCAGCCGCAAGACTTGACCCAGACAAATAAGATCCCTGGCGACATCGGGATGGTCAGCGCCGTGGCTCCCCTCGTCAATCTTCAGCGCGCGCCGTAGCAGCGGTTCGGAGGATTCGTAATCGGCGCGTTCGAGAAAATAAGTTCCCGCCACATTGAGGGCGTGCGCAAGCGATGGCCGCGCCGCCGCATCCGGCGTTAGGTCGCTCAGGGCCGCTGCGTGCGTCGAGAGCGGCTTGATCTTTGGCCAAGTCCGCGGATCCCACGGTTCACTGTCGAACTGTGCTGACAGCCGCTCGCCCGCCCCAATGGCGTGTGCGTGCATGTCCTCTGGCGAGAGGCTCTTGCGCACTACCGCCTGCAGCACCCGGTGGACCGAGCGCGTCGGGTCGAAAAAGCCGTTTTCGCCGTCTTGCCACAGCGAATAACGCGACAGCGCATCGGCGGCTTTGCGTGTGGCCTCGGCGCTGGGGTCGTCGGCGAGCAGCTCAAGGGGGATGTCTTCTGGCGCAAAGAAGGCCGCGCGCCGGAGCAGGTCGGGCGCGCCCGGCGCCTTGGCTGCGGCTTGCTCAATCGAGGGCGCGAACGTTGCCGCGACCAGGCGCTGATTTGCCGGCCAATCATCAGGCGCCTCTCCAAGCCGGCGCGTATGCGCAGCCTCGTAGGCGGCAAATGACTCGGAGGGGTTTTCGCGCAGATAGGCGCCCGCCTGAACGATCGCGAGTGGAAGTCCGTCCAAGGCTTCAAGCAATTGCTCCAACCCTTCGCCTGCTTCGCGGTTTGTGTCATCGAGCAACAGCGCCCGCGCCGCCTCAACAGGGAGCGCGTCCAGCGCAATGGTTTTTACGTCGCGTGGCCATGTCGCCCATCGGCTGGAGATGACGATATGCAGGCCTTCGCCGTGCACCCAGTCTGGTAGGTCCTGCGGTTTCTCCACGTTGTCGAACAACAGCAAGAAGGGCCTGCCGGTCTGCCGCGCCAATGTCTGCGCTTCACGCACGCCTGCCTTCGCCGCGGCGAGGATTTCAGGCGAGCGGGAATTGCGGTTGAGGGCAAAGCCAAGCTCCGCAAGGTCGCCCAGCAGAGTGGCTTCCTTTTCAGCCCGAACGAACCACGCTCCCGTGTAACGGTGCAGGTGGCGGCGCACATATTCCCTGGCGATCGCGGACTTGCCGACGCCGCCGAGACCATGCAGGACGGTCAGCGGTGCAATCTTGGAAGTGCTCGCGTCGCTCCAGAGCGCCTCGTGGACTGCATCCAACTCGTCATCGCGACCTTTGAAATTCGAGGTCTTAAAGGTGCTGTTGGTGATCGGCGCGGTATCGGGCGCAAGCACATCGGGAAGCGCGCCGCCCTGCCGGAATGCAATCACGCCGGCATGGAGTTTTTGTTCTCTCTCGGCTTCTGTTGTGCCGACGAGGTCCACGTACAATAAGGCTTCGGCCAGCGCTGGCAGGCGCCCAGCGGCGACCCTTACCGGCAGCAGCCTGCCGCCTTCTTCCTTTTTGTTGAGCGCGTAGGCGACGTCCCATTCATCGTTGCAGAACGTGCTGCTGGAATAGTCTGGCGACAGCACCGCGATCATTGCGCTGCAGTTCTCGAACGCCTTTTCCATCGACCTTGGAAATAACGCACCAAGCCGAAAATCTCGGTCTTGGATGGTGCAAGTGAAGCCGGCCGCTTCGAGCGTCCGAGCGATCCAGATCGCCGCGTCCTTGTCGGCGCCCGCGCGCGAAATGAAAAAGTCCTTGGTTTCAGCCGCCATGACACCACTCCCCCTGGCGTTATCTTTAACGGAAATTAACCAAAGGGCGAGACTCAAGTCGAGTTTTTCAGAGATTTGCGTCGGGCGCCAGGTGCGCGTGGATGCGGCGCCGCTTGTCGAAAACAAAAAGGGCGGCGCCGGAGCGCCGCCCTTGAGTTTCATTCTTTGTGCGATCCCGGATCGCCGCTTCGCGCCGTCCGGGATGACGCTTCACGCTGGCTGTTCACGCGGCGCGAGCGCTCCGCGTCAGAAATCCATGTCGCCCATGCCGCCCATGCCGCCGCCCATACCGCCATGACCGCCGCCGCCGCCTTCCTTGCGCTTGGGCGCTTCGGCGATGGTGGCTTCGGTGGTGATGATGAGGCCAGCGACCGAAGCTGCGTCTTGCAGCGCGATGCGGACCACTTTCACCGGGTCGATAATGCCGGCCTTGATCAGGTCGACATATTCTTCGGTCTGGGCGTTGAAGCCGAAATTGTCGTCCTTGGATTCGCGGATCTTGCCGACCACGATCGAGCCTTCAACGCCGGCGTTCTCGACGATCTGCCGGATCGGCGCTTCGAGCGCCTTGCGGATGATGCCGATGCCGACATTCTGGTCCTCGTTGTCGCCCTTGACGCTGAGCTTCAGCGCCGCGCGCAGGAGCGCTGTGCCGCCGCCCGGTACGATGCCTTCTTCAACCGCCGCGCGGGTGGCGTTCAAGGCGTCATCAACGCGGTCCTTGCGCTCCTTGACTTCGACTTCCGTCGCGCCGCCGACCTTGATCACCGCAACGCCGCCAGCCAGCTTGGCCAGACGTTCTTGCAGTTTTTCCTTATCGTAGTCGGACGTGGTGTCTTCGATCTGGGTGCGGATTTGCGCAATACGGCCTTCGATGTCGGCCTTCGCGCCCGAACCATCAACCACGGTGGTGTCGTCCTTTTTGACCACGACCTTCTTGGCTTTGCCGAGCATTTCGATGGTGACGTTCTCGAGTTTGATGCCGAGGTCTTCGCTGATGACTTGGCCGCCGGTGAGGACGGCGATGTCTTCCAGCATGGCCTTGCGGCGATCGCCGAAGCCTGGCGCCTTCACCGCCGCGACCTTGAGGCCGCCGCGCAGCTTGTTGACCACGAGCGTTGCAAGCGCTTCGCCCTCAACGTCTTCGGCGATGATCAGGAGCGGACGCTGGCTCTGCACGATGGCTTCCAGGATCGGCAGCATCGGCTGCAGGCTGGAGAGCTTCTTTTCGAACAACAGGATGAAGGGGTCTTCGAGGGTTGCTTCCATCTTGTCGGCGTTGGTGATGAAATAGGGGCTCAAATAGCCGCGATCGAATTGCATGCCTTCGACGACATCAAGTTCGGTGTCGAGCGACTTGGCTTCTTCAACCGTGATGACGCCTTCATTGCCGACCTTGGCCATGGCGTCGGCGAGGAACTTGCCGATCTGCGCATCGCCATTGGCGGCGAGCGTGCCGACTTGGGCGATCTCGTCGTTAGACTTCACCTTGGCGGCGCGCTTCTTCAGATCCTCAACCACGGCGGTGACCGCCTTGTCGATGCCGCGGCGCAGATCCATCGGATTGCGGCCGGCCGAAACCGCCTTCATGCCTTCGCGGACGATGGCTTGGGCCAGCACGGTGGCGGTGGTGGTGCCGTCGCCGGCTTCATCATTGGTCTTCGAAGCCACTTCACGAATGAGCTGGGCGCCCATGTTCATGAACTTGTCCTCGAGTTCGATTTCCTTGGCGACGGTGACGCCGTCCTTGGTGGTGCGCGGCGCGCCGAAGCTCTTTTCGATGACCACGTTGCGGCCCTTGGGGCCGAGCGTGACCCTCACCGCGTTGGCGAGAATGTCGACGCCAGCGAGCATACGCTCGCGCGCGTCGGCGCCGAAATTGACGATTTTAGCAGCCATGTGCTGTGTTCCTCTGAGTTTTGAATTCGACTGTAGTGAAGAGGGATTGGGACTAGGGATTAGGGGAAGAGCAAAGGCGGCATCGCCCAATCTCGAATCCCCAGTCCCTAATCCCGCGCGGAGCGCGCTTAAGCCGCCTTGTCCTTCTTGTGCTTCTTCTCTTCGATGACGCCCATGATGTCGGACTCCTTCATGATTAGGAGTTCTTCGCCGTCGATCTTCACCTCCGTGCCCGACCATTTGCCGAACAGGATGCGATCGCCGACCGCGACATCCATCTCGATGCGCTCGCCGTCTTCATCGCGCGCGCCGGGGCCGACGCCGACGACTTCGCCTTCTTGGGGCTTTTCTTGAGCGGTGTCGGGGATGATAATCCCGCCTTTGGTTTTTTCTTCTTCCTTGACGCGCTTGACCACGACGCGGTCATGCAGGGGACGAAAACTCGCCACGTGCTTCTCCTTCTGGTTGTAAAACTTGACTTCAGAGCTGATTTCGCACCGCCGGCTGGCTTAGCACTCACCGCCGTCGGTTGCTAACGAGCGGGAGATAGGGGGCAGGGGCTTTGGCGTCAAGGCCGCACCGGGCTATGGGGCGACTGCGGCGGGACCGAGCAGAAGGGGAGGTCACATGGCGCTGGTGTCGCCGCAGGTGAATTCCAGGAGAGGGGGTTATGGACGCTCCTTCGCAGCCATGTTGCACAGCTCAGGCGCACGTGACGCCTCAGAAGGCGACCGAGGCGCTGAAATTTGTGATTTGGTCCGCCGGTGCGCGCTCGGACTTGTCCCATAGATCGCGCGGAACACCCGGTTGAAGGTGGCTTTGGAGCTGAAGCCGGCCTCCAGCGCGAGCTGAGTGAGATTTGCGCTTGTCCCGGCTTCAAGCAGCCGGGCCACTTCTTCAGCGCGGAGGCGATTGATCATTTCGTTGAAGTTCATGCCGAGTCCATCATTGACGGCGCGCGAGAGGTAAGCGGTGTTTGTGCCCAAGCGCCGCGCCAGTTCGGCCAAGCTCAGGTCCGGTTCACGCCACCAGCCTGCGGCCCGCGTTTGGCTTTGCCAGCGCGCGCCGAACTCCGCCCAATCAGGCCTCGGCGCCGATTGGGCGCCGGGCGAGGCGCCCATCGTGGGAAAGCGGCGCTCCGAATATCGCCATCCCTCTACACCCAGCCATGTGCTGAGCACCCCAAACCACATATATATCGGACCGACCTCGATCTCGGCGACGAACCAGGTGTAAAAGCGCATCAGCGCGAGCGCCGCAAACGTCGTCAGCAACGCCATCAGCACCCGGGCAATCCACCGGGCGGCGTAGCGGTCAGCGTCGCTGCGCTCCTGCTCCAGCCAAGCGCGATAAACTCCAAGCAGCCGCAGGCCGGCCACGATATAGAGGGTCAGCGACGTCAAAGTCGCGACCTCAATGAGCGGCTTGATCAGGTGGTCGTGTGCGCCGTCCTTCCAGCCGGCGCGCGCGCTTGCAGGCAGGGCGATGACCACGCACAGGTATAAAAAGTGCACGGCTGCTGGGCCGAAATGGCGAAGAGGAGGCTTCAGTTCGCGTCCGGTCGCGAGCGCCCGCACGTAGCCATAAAGCAAGGGCCCCAAGGCAAGCGGGAGATTGACCGGCATGAACGCGAGCCATGGCGGCACTTCGACCCGCCCGGTCCAGCCCAAGATGTAGACTGACATCATCCCGGCGAGGACCAGGAGCACCAGCGCCAAGTACCGGTTCGCGGCGGGATTGTTGGCCGCCGACCACAGCGCCGCCGCCAGCGCCACGCTCAGCGTGCCGCTCGCCAGCAAAACCGCGCCATACCCCTCCATCATCGTCGCACCTTGCTCCGTTGCTAGAGCTAGAGGCGCCAGGGGAAGATGTCATGCGCGGCGCCTGGCCGAGAGATGCCGCTAAGCAAAAAGGGCCACGCTTGCGCGCGGCCCCTTCGCTCTTGCGAGTTCGCGTTAGTAATAGACCAGCGCGTCGAGAATGATGCCGGTCGCCAGCGAGATCAGCAGGACGTCGCGATCCACCATCACATAGCGGCAGCCATAGGGCGCAGGCGGCAGCCGGTAATAGAGCTCGTACGGCACCTCTTCCCAATAGAGGTAGTCTGGGAACGGGTAGCCGACATAATAGGCCCGGTGCGGTCGGCGCCAGTTGGGGTAATTCCACCAATAATAATTGTGGCCGAAGAACCCGCGCAGAATGAACGCGTAGCCGTCGTCGAAATAATAGCCGTAGCGCACGCGCCGCCAATCATTGTAGCGTGGCCGATCGAAGTCGCGGTGGGTATGACGGTAGCGTGAGTAGCGGTGGTCATCGCGGCGCCAATCCCAATCGCGCCAGTCGCGCCCGTTATGATCGCGGCCCCAATCGTGACCGCCGCGTCCGCCATCGCCATGGTTGTCGCGGCCCCAATTGTTGTCGCCACGCCCATCACGTCCGCCATGGCCATCGCCGTCTCGCGGGCCGTTCCAGCCATCGCGACCGCCGCCTTGGCCGGGGCCGTTTCGTGGACCATCGCCGCGCGGACCGTTGGAACCATTGTGGTTGTCGCCGTTACGTGGGCCGTTCCAGCCTGGGCCTTGGCCGCCTTGGCCGGGACCATTGCGTGGGCCGTTGAAGCCTGGGCCTTGGCCGCCCTGGTCGCGCCCGCCGCGTGGACCGTTGAAGCCGGGGCCTTGATCGCCTTGGCTTGGACCATTGCGCGGGCCGTTGAAGCCTGGGCCGGCCTGGCCAGGTCCGCCGCGTGGGCCGTTAAAGCCTGGGCCTTGGCCGCCCTGGTCACGTCCGCCACGTGGACCGTTGAAGCCAGGGCCTTGACCGCCTTGGCCGGGACCATTGCGCGGGCCGTTCAAGCCTGGGCCGCCCGGAGGCGGACCGCCTGGCGGGCCAGGGTTGGGCGGGCCGGCGCCGCGTCCGCCCTGACCGGCGACCGGTGGCGGCGGGGCGCCTTGGTTCGGTTGTTGGCCATTCCAGTCGCGTCCGCGGCCGGGGCCGCCGCGCTGGCCGGACTCTTCATTGCTCTGTGGTTGTTCGCCGTCGCCGCGTTGTCCGCGCCTGCCGCGGTCGCCGTCTTGTTCACCGTCGCCGCGCTCATGGCGGCCACGGTCGTCATTGCGCTGCGCGAAGGCGGGCGGGGCCGCCAAGGCCGCAGCGCTCAACGCGGCCATCGCCGCTATGAGTGCAGTTTTCATTTAGAGGCTCCCTGTGTGTCGTCGAGACACACCCTCGCGAGTTTCAATTTGAGGTGACGCAGCTGAACGGCGGCTGAATCAGCGCTGCGCCCCGTTCAAGAAGAAGCGCACGGCCGCTTCGACATGCCCCGCGACCTCCGCTTCGCTCAATACATAGGCGTCGTCGGCGAGGGCGCGGTAATGATGCCGGCTGCGCACCAGTTCGAGAAAGTAGGAGGCGGCAAGGTCGGCGTCCTCGACCTCGGCCGCGCGGGCGCGCAAGAAATCCGCCACCACCGCCCGCACGTTGTCAGCGCCGGTATTGATGTAGCGCTTGACGCTGGGTGGTAACTTGCGCCCCTCGCCAATGATGACGCGAAACAGCGCCAAACTATCGCGTGAGAGCAGCGCGCGCAGGAACTGCCTGCCGATCGCGTTGAGGCCTTGTTCCAGCGGCAAGTGATCGACGCACTCCGGCGTCATCGCGGCCAGCACCCGTACGTGTTGGTTTTGGGCGACGGCGAGGAAGAGGCCTTCCTTGTTGCCAAACTGCGCGTAGAGGGTGGCCAGCGACCCGCCCGCCATCCGCACGACATCGTTGACGCACGCGGCCTCGTAGCCCTGCTCGCTAAAGACTTCGCGGGCCGCATGCAAAAACGCCTGGCGACGCGCCAAGCCGCGGTCGCGTCTGCGGACGCTGGTTTGGAGCGACGATGAAAGGTCACCTGTCAAAGGCGGTTTCCTCCCCGCCGCTGACGATAGGTCGAACTGTGCTGCTGGCAAGGCCTAAGCGGCGAGGGCCCTGTCGATCAGATCAAGCATTTGCGGCCCCAGGGGCGCGGCCTTGGAGGGGAAGGCTTCGACCAAGGCGCCGTCCTTGCCGATCAGGTATTTGTGGAAGTTCCAGCGCGGGAGCGCGGCTTCGCCAAGCTCCTCGGCGATCCAGCGGTAGAGGGGGTGGCGGCGCTCGCGCGACACGATCTCCACCTTGCCCGCCATCGGAAAGGTGACGTGATAAGAGCTATCGCAGAATTCGCGGATCGCCTTTTCGGCGCCGGGTTCTTGATGGCCAAAATCGTTGCAGGGCACGCCTAGGATCACCAAGCCCCTGGCTGTCCTGGCTTCGTACAGCGCTTCGAGGTCGCGATATTGCGAAGTAAAGCCGCAGGCGCTGGCGACATTGACGATGAGAATTGCCTTGCCGGCATAGTCCTCGAGTTTGATTTCACCGGGTGCGTCGAGTTTGGCGAAGGCGAAGGCGTGGGCATTTTTCATGGGGTTGATATTGGTTTCCGGGGGCTGTTCTAGCCGCAAGGCCCGGCGGTTTAGACCTCTTGGCCAGCGGCGGCAATGCATGTGGCGTTTTCGAATGACGGGTGCTAGAGGCAACGCCCAATGGTTGTTTCGCGTTCCCCCGCAGTGCGCCCTCGAATTTGGGGCCCGGCCCACGTCTGAGCTTACGCTCCGCGCGGCCGGGAAGTCTGCTAAGCCTCAATCCTCAGTTCCAACGGAGATTCGACCGTGGCCGATGGCCCTCAAGGTCGCGACTATCGCGAAACGCTTTTCCTTCCCGAACTGCCGGGCGACCCGTTCCCTATGCGCGCGGGGCTGCCGAAAAAGGAGCCCGAGCGTGTGGCGCGCTGGGCCGAGATTGGCCTTTACGAGAAACTGCGTGCGGACGCTGCCGCGCGGCCGAAATTCGTGCTGCACGATGGCCCCCCCTACGCCAACGGCGCCATCCATATCGGCCACGCCGAAAACAAGATCCTGAAAGACCTCGTGGTGCGCTCGAAGCAGATGATGGGCTTCGATTGCGATTATGTACCTGGCTGGGACTGCCACGGCCTGCCGATCGAATGGAAAGTCGAGGAAGATTTTCGCAAGGCTGGGCGCAAGAAGCAGGACGTGCCGGCGGTCGAGTTCCGCAAAGCTTGCCGCGCCTACGCCGACAAATGGATCCCGCTGCAGCGCCAGGAATTCATCCGCCTCGGCATCGAAGGCGATTGGGATCGCTATTACACGACGATGAGCTTCGAAGCCGAAGCCGCCATCGCCGCCGAGTTTCTGCGCGTGGTGAAGACGGGGCTCGTGTATCGCGGCAGCAAGCCGGTGATGTGGAGCCCGGTGGAACGCACGTCGCTGGCTGAGGCGGAAGTGGAGTATCAGGAGAAGACGAGCCAGGCGATTTGGGTGAAGTTTCCTGTTGTTCGACCAAACAAATTCGGTCCATCGCCTTTGGTCGGCCAGCCGAGTAAGGCTAAGGTGGATGCGGCGACCGAAGAGTTTGAACGCAAGTACGCGCAGGATTTGAAAGATTTCGAGGGCGCTTCGATCATTATCTGGACCACCACGCCTTGGACGATCCCTGGCAATCGGGCGATCTCATACTCTCGTGACATCAAATACGGCCTCTACGAAGTCGAAACCATAGAGCAAGGTCTAGCGTTTACTCCTTGGGTGAGGGTGGGCGAAAAGCTCGCGCTGGCGGACAACCTTGCCGAAGACGTTATGCGCGCGGCGAAGGCGGCAGCATGGTCGCGGCTACGGGATTTTGACCCAAAGGGTATCATCTGCGCGCACCCGCTGAACCCAATTAAAAACCTCGTCCTCACTGGAGACGGTGACGGGTGGGGCGGAGGTGCGGTGTACCCTGGGTGGGCGCACGGCCGCGACATGGCTGCTGCGGGGGATGTGCACTTTCGTTCGATGCTCCGGAACCTAGATGAGGTATCGCGGACCGGCTCAGAGGAACCCGGCGGTGGCTACGGCGGTGGGAGCGGCTCTTTTCCAGCTTACAGTTTCGAAATCCCACTCCTCGCCGGCGATCACGTCACCGATGATGCCGGCACCGGTTTTGTGCACACGGCGCCGGGGCATGGTCAGGACGATTTTGAAATTTGGGTGAAGCATTTCGGGCAAGCGGGGATTCCCTTTACCGTCGACGCCGAAGGCCGTTTCACCGCCGAAGCGCCGGGTTTCGAAGGGCTGGAGATTATTCAGCTTGAAGGCAAGAATCTCGGCAAGGACGGCCCGGCCAACAAAGCGGTGATCGATGCGCTGATCGAAGCGGGCGCGTTGCTGGCGCGCGGGCAGCTCAAGCATTCCTATCCGCACTCGTGGCGTTCGAAAGCGCCGCTGATCTATCGCAACACGCCGCAATGGTTCATCGCGATGGATAAGCCCTATCGAGATGGCAAAACGTTGCGCCAGATCGCGCTCAGCGAAATCGCGCGCGTCGATTGGGGGCAGCATCGCTTGAACGATGAGCGCGACATGAACCGCATCAAGGCAATGATGGAAGATCGCCCCGATTGGCTGATCTCGCGCCAGCGCGCCTGGGGTGTGCCGCTGGCGATTTTCGTAAACAAACAAACCGGCGTGATTTTGCAGGACGACGATGTCGATGCGCGCATCTTGAGTGCGATGAAGCAAGGCGGCGCCGATGCCTGGTGGGCGACGCCTGCGCAGGACTTCCTCGGGGCGAAATATCAAACCGAGGAGTACGAGAAGATCGAGGACATCCTCGACGTCTGGTTCGATTCAGGCTCGACGCATGCGTTCGTGTTGGGCGAGCGCGATGACGCGACGCGGCCCTCGTTTCAGGACCCAGCCTCAGTGCTCTATCTTGAAGGCGCCGACCAGCATCGCGGCTGGTTCCATTCCTCGCTGCTGGAAAGCTGCGCCACGCGCGGGCGCGCGCCGTACGATGAGGTCATCACCTATGGCTTCACCGTCGGCGAAGATGGCCGCAAAATGTCGAAATCGCTCGGCAACGGCGTCGAGCCGCAGGAGCTGGAAAAACAATACGGCATCGAGATTTTCCGCCTCGTCATTGCGGGCGCCGATTATCGCGACGAACTTCGAGTTGGCAAAACCATTCTGGATCAAGCGAGTGAGAGCTACCGCAAGCTACGCAACACGCTGCGGTATTTGCTGGGGGCGCTGAACGGATTTGGAGAAGGGGATCAATTCGGACCGCCGGCTTCCAGCCGGCAGGAAAAAAGCAAGAGCCCGCAGGATGCCGGCGGTCCGTTGCCGCTCCTCGAGCGCTGGCTCCTGCATCGCCTCTGGCAACTCGACCGCGCCGTGCGTGCCGCTTACGACACTTACCAATTCCGCGCCGCGTTGAGCGAGATTGTCGAGTTCTGCAATGTTGATCTTTCAGCCTTCTACGTCGATGTGCGCAAGGACGCGCTCTATTGCGACGAACCCTCAAGCGTTCGGCGGCGTGCATGCCGCGCGGCGCTGGATGAAGTGTTCACGCGCCTCACCGCGTGGCTCGCGCCAGTGCTGCCGTTCACCATGGAAGAAGCCTGGCTGACGCGCTTTCCGGAAAGCGTGTCGGTGCATTTGCGCCAGTTCCCGCAGACGCCGGAAAGCTGGCGTGACGATGCCGCCGCCGAAGAGATGGCTATGCTGCGCCAAGCGCGGGCGGTGGTGACTGGCGCGCTGGAAGTGGAGCGGCGCGAGAAGCGCATTGGCTCGTCGCTTGAAGCCCGCCCGCGCGTGTTTGTCGCCGACGACAAGCTACGCGCGGCCTTGCTCGGGATCGATTTCGCTGAATTCTGCATCACCAGCGGCATCGCCATTGAAGCTGGCGAAGGGCCAAGCGAAGCGTTTAGGCTGAGCGAAGCCCCAGGCGTGGCCGTGGTCGTGCAAAAAGCTCCCGGCGTGAAGTGCGCGCGCTCGTGGAAGTATTTCGATCTCGCCACCGCTGATTCCCGCTACCCTGACATCACCCCCCGCGACGCTGAAGCTGTCGCCGCCTGGGATGCAGGACGGCGCGCGCCTTGAACCTGTCAGCGCCCCCGTCCATAAACCCCGCTATGTTGCGCTTTGGCCTTACCCTGTCGGCGATCGTGTTCGTCTGCGATCAGGTCACCAAATGGATCGTGCTGGAGCAGGCGCGTTTTAGCCCTCCTGGCTGCCTCGAAGGCGGCTACGGATGTCGCTTTGTCGAGTTGACGCCGTTTTTTGACCTGCAGATGGTGTGGAACCGGGGCGTCAGCTTCGGGCTGCTTCGGGCCGATCATGACGTCGTGCGTTGGGGGCTGGTTGCGATGTCCCTGGCGATCGCAGGTGTTTTCTTCTGGTGGCTCAGGAGCGCCGAACGCAAACTGACCGCAATGGCTCTGGGGTTGGTGATCGGGGGCGCCTTGGGCAACGTCATCGACCGGATACGCTTTGGGGCGGTGGCGGATTTTCTCGATTTCAACGGGCTCTGGTTTCCCTGGGTCTTTAATGTGGCCGACGCCGCCATTAGTGTGGGCGCTATCCTTTTGGCCGCCGACATGGTGCTTTTCTCCGAAACCGAGGTCGGCCAGGAATCGCCTCTGGCGCGGCTTCGGACCCGGGTGCGGGCCCTGCGGGACCGGATGAGCGGGTCGGGAGGCTGAAATCGAAGCGATTTCGCCCCAGAACGGTCACGATCACGCATAATTCCAAGTTTGCTGCACTCCGGCTTGGCGGGTTGGGCATGGCTCAGCTAGAAGCAGTGCGAGTTTGAGGGAGTCCGATGACGAAATCGATCACGCTGCTGGCGATTCTGGTGGCCGCAAGTGCCGCCACAGGATGTTCAACCGTCCAACGCGCCATCGGCGCCACGAAAACATCGCCCGACGAGTTCCGTGTGGTGACGCGCGCGCCGCTGACGTTGCCGCCCGATTACAGCTTGCGTCCGCCGCGGCCCGGTGAAGCGCGCCCCCAAGAACTTGAGCCCGACGCGGAAGCGCGCGCCGCGTTGTTTGGCGATGAAGTCGGCCAAGCCGCAAGCCCAGGCGAGCGCACCTTTGTCGCCAGCGCCGGCGCTGGGGCGACTGACCCGAACATCCGCGATACAATTGATTTTGAAGCGCAGGGCATCGTGCGTCGCAACGATGGTTTCGTGAATCGCTTGCTCGCGTTCCGCGGTTCGGGCGCAGCCCCGCCCGCACCGCTTAATGCGGACGAGGAAGCGCGCAGGCTTGCCGACGAGGAAGCCGTCCGCCGCGCGACCGGCGGGGGCCAGGTGGTCATCCTGCGCAACGAGCCGGGCGGCTTTAAGCTGCCAGGCACCTGAGGGCCAATATGCAGAAGCTGGCGCGTGCGGCGGTGGGGGTCATCGCCGTCGGTTCAGTGTTGTGCGCGCCGCTTGCTCAGGCGCGCGAGCTCATGCGTCCCGAGAGCTTCACGCTGCGCAACGGGCTTGAAGTCGTGGTGATTACCGATCGGCGTGCGCCGGTGGTGACGCACATGGTCTGGTACCGTGTCGGCGCTGCCGATGAACCGCGCGGCCAATCGGGCATCGCGCATTTCTTCGAGCACCTGATGTTCAAGGGAACACGGAACATCGCCCCCGGCGAGTTTTCGCGCACGATCGCCCGCAACGGCGGCGAATCCAACGCTTTCACGTCGTCCGACTACACCGCCTATTACGAACGTATAGCGCGCGACCGGCTTGGGCTGGTGATGGGCATGGAAGCCGATCGCATGCGCAATCTGCGTTTTTCGGACGAGACCTTCGCCTCAGAACGCGATGTGATCGTCGAAGAGAGGCGCCAACGCATTGACAATAATCCGGGGGCCGTTCTGGGCGAACGGATGCGCGCGATACTCTATCCCCAGCACCCTTACGGAACCCCGATCATAGGCTGGCTGCACGAGATACAAAGCCTCGATCGCGAAACGGCGCTGGCCTTCTACAGAACGTGGTACGCGCCCAACAACGCCATCGTTGTCGTCGCCGGAGATATTGACGCCGCCGAATTGCGCCCCTTAGCTGAGCGCTATTACGGGGGTTTGCGCCCGACGCGCGCGCTTCCTCCACGCACGTGGGCGAGCGATCCGCCGAGCGTGGGGCCAATGCGTGTCGTCCATCGTGATGAGAAAGTGCGTCAGCCCTCGCTCAGTCGGATGTACAGCGCCACGAGTTACGGCACGGACCAAGGCCACGAGGCGCATGCGCTTGATGTGGCAATGGATATTCTTGGCGGTTCGGAAACCAGCCGGCTCTACCGCGCGCTGGTCGAAGAACAGCGCATTGCGGTTAGCGCAGCGGCCGGCGCGAACTCATCCGGCCTTGGCGGCGGCAGCGTTTCGGTCGGCGCGACCCCGGTCGAGGGCGTGTCGCTCGAAACGCTGGAAGCGGCGATCGACGAAGTGATCACTGCGTTCCTCCGCGACGGCCCAACCGACGCGGAACTCGCGCGTGCGAAATCTTCGCTATCGGCTTCGGCGATTTATGCGCGCGACAGTCAGGAGAGCCTCGCCAACATTTACGGGTCGTCGCTCGCTCAAGGCGAGAGCATCGACGATGTGGTGACCTGGGCCGATGATATCGATGCGGTGACGCGCGAAGAGGTGGTGGCGATTGCGCGAGCGACACTCGACAGCAACGCTTCGGTCACCGGCTGGCTGATGGCCCCGGAGGCGGTGGAGTGAAGGTGAGGGCGTTTCTGCTGGCTATCGCGGCGCTGCTGGTTCTTGCGCCGCCGCCGATCGCTTACGGCCAACAACAGGGCGAGTCGACGGCTGCTCGGTATGGCGTTGCGGTGCGCAGTATCGTCACCGCGGGCGGCATCGAGGCCTGGCTGGTCTCGGATTCAACGGTGCCTATCATTATCTTGCGCGCCTATTGGCCCGGCGGATCGGCGAGCCAGCCTGAACACCTTGGCGGCGTCACCGCCATTATGGCCGACATGATGACCGAGGGCGCCGGCGATCTCGGCGCCGACGCGTTCAAGCAGCGGCTTGAAGAACTCAACATGTCGCTCGGCTTTGGGGCGGATTCGGATGGTCTCGGCATGAGTCTGCAAACGCTGAGCGAGAACCGTGACGCGGCGTTTGAAATGGCGCGCCTTGCGCTGGCAGAGCCGCGGTTCGATGCTGCGCCGCTGGAGCGCATCAAGCAGCAAATGTTGGTGAGCATCCGTCAGCGCGAGACCAGCCCCTCCTTTATCGCCAATTTTGCGCTGGATAGGGCGCTCTATCCGCAGCACCCCTATGCGCGGCGCACTTCGCGCGAGAGTATCACCGCCATCAACCGTGCTGCGGTCCAAGCGCGCCGCGCTGCAGTGATCAACCGAACGACGATGCAAATCACCATCGTCGGCGACATTGACGCGGAAACCGCAGGCCGGCTGATCGATTCTACGTTCGGCCACCTGCCCGCAGGCGCGGCCCCGCCAGAGCCGCCGGATGCAATCCTTGCGGCGCCAACGCCGTTGATCACGCGCGATCTGCCGCAGCCGCAAAGTCTCATTCTGTTCGTTGCGCCCGGCATCCAGGACGAGGATCCCGATTGGACCGCTTTGACGGTCGCGAATTATGTTCTGGGCGGCGGCGGGTTTTCGTCGCGTCTGATGGATCAGGTGCGCGAGGAGCGAGGGCTGGTGTACGGGATCGGCACGGCCCCCTCGGTGCGCGATCATGTTGCGCTGCTTCGCGGCACAGCGCAGAGCGAAAACGCCAATGTGGCTGAGGCCATCGAAGTGACGCGCGCGGAAATCGCCCGCTTCTACCGGGACGGCGCAACCCAGATGGAAGTGAACGACGCCATCACCTATCTCACCGGCTCGTTCGCGCTTGACCTAGATTCCAACTCCAAGATCGCCTCGGTGGTGCATTCGTATCAAGCCGCCGGCCGCGACATCGGCTACGTCAATCGCCGCAACGACCTGATCCGGGCCGTGACGCTTGATGATGTCAACCGCGTTGCGCGGCGCCTGTTCAATCCGGACGCGTTTACCTTTGTCGTGGTGGGGCAACCCGAAGGCCTTGGGGCAGGGGCGCCTTAAGCGCGGGGTCATTTACATGTCCCGTGCGAGATCCTCATCGTCCATCGCGGTCACGCCGATCCCTTGCGCCAACAGGGCTGACCATACCTCGTCAGCGCTCTCAGCGAAGCGGAAGAGGTTGAGGTCGGTCGCCTCGACCATGCCGTGCTCGACCAGCGCTTCGAATTTCACCACCGAGCGCCAATAGGCCTCGTCGAACAAGACGACGGGCATCAGCCGCGCCTTTTTGGTTTGTCGAAGCGTCAGTATCTCGAACAATTCGTCGAACGTGCCGAAGCCGCCCGGAAACACCACCAGCGCATTGGCGCGCATCGCCAAATGCATCTTGCGCATGGCGAAATAGTGAAACTGAAACGTGAGGTCGGGCGTCGAGAACCGGTTTGGTTCCTGCTCCTCCGGGAGGCGGATGTTGAAGCCTATAGAGGGAGCGCCAGCGTCATGCGCCCCACGATTGGCGGCTTCCATCGCGCCGGGGCCGCCGCCGGTGGCGATCACGTTGTAGAGCGGCTGGCCCTCGGGAACGACGGCGCCGCCGCGTTCGGAGGCGATCCGCCCGAACCTGCGCGCTTCAGCATACCAAAGTGCTTGCCTGCCCGGACCATCCTCACGAATGCGCGCCGAACCGAAAACGACGATGGTCGAACGGATGTCGCGCGCCTGCAATGCCCGATCGGCCTTTTCGTACTCCAGCAGAAAACGCACGCCGCGCATCTCCCTCGAGAGCAGGAAATCGTGGTCAAGCGCGGCAAGGCGGTAGGTAGGGGAGGCGGTCTGGCTGTTGTTTGAATCGTTGCTCATGACAGCCAGCATAGACCTTCTCCCCCACGAGCGAGAAGGGATGCTAAGCTCACCCGAATCTCATGCCCATCGCCCGTCTCCCCCCCGAAGCCGTCAACCGCATCGCCGCAGGCGAGGTGGTGGAGCGGCCGGCTGCGGCGGTGAAAGAATTGGTCGAGAACGCGCTTGATGCGGGGGCAAAGCGCATTGGCGCGCGCATCGAGCGTGGCGGGCTGGGGCTCATCGCCGTCGAGGACGATGGCGGCGGCATCCCCAAGGATGAGTTGGCGTTGGCGGTGGAGCGGCACGCGACTTCAAAGCTCCAAGCGAACGCTGCCGGCGATGTCGATCTCCTGAACATTCACACCATGGGGTTTCGCGGCGAAGCGCTGCCGAGCATTGGCGCGGTGGCGCGTCTGGCGATGACCTCGCGCGCACGCGATGCGCGTGAAGCGTGGCGCATTGAGGTGCAGGGAGGCGCGCTTGTTGCGGCAAAACCGGCGGCATGGCCGGGGCTGTCCCAGCACGGCACGCTCGTTGAAGTGCGCGATCTGTTCTTTGCTACGCCGGCGCGACTGAAATTTATGAAGTCGGAGCGCGCCGAGATGATGGCGGTTTCCGATGTGGTCAAGCGCTTGGCCATGGCGCGGCCCGACGTGGCGTTCACACTTGAGCATGACGGTCGCGCGAGCTTGCGCCTCGCGGCTGAGTTCGACCCGGAAAACGAGGGCCGCCGCGCGCGCCTTGCGGCGATCCTCGGCGCTGAGTTTGCACCCAATTGCATCGCCCTCGATCACGTGCGCGGCGACGTGCGCATGTCGGGCTTTGCCGGCTTGCCGACGTTTCATCGCGGCACGCGCGAGCACCAGCACTTGTTCGTCAATGGCCGGCCGGTGAGAGACAAGCTCATCGTTGGCGCTGTTCGGGCCGCGTACCAAGATTTGCTGGCGCGCGACCGGCACCCTGTTGTGGCGCTGTTCCTCGATCTGCCGCCTTCGGAGGTGGATGTAAACGTCCACCCGGCGAAAACCGAAGTGCGCTTCCGCGATGCGGCTTTGGTGCGTGGTCTGATTGTGGGGGCGTTGTCACACGCGCTTGCTGGCGCTGGCCACCGTGCGTCAACGACGATTGCGACGAGCGCGCTCTCGGCGGCGCGCTCGCATTTTGCGCCGCAACACAGCTTTCGCGCCCAATATTCTCAGCAATGGGGTATGGCGGAGGAGGGCCTCGCGCCCGGCGCGTTCGCGATGCCGAGCGGGCGGGTGGAACATCCGAACCGCCGGCTTCCAGCCGGCTCTGCGTCCGGTGATGAAAGAGAAGCCGGCAGGATGCCGGCGGTCCAGAGCGAAGAAGACGCTCAATATTTTCCGCTGGGCGCCGCCCGCGCGCAAATCCACGAAACCTACATCTTGGCGCAAACCGAGGACGGTATCGTTATCGTCGATCAACACGCCGCGCACGAACGTCTGGTCTATGAGCGTATGAAGCACATGCTTGCCAATGGCGGGGTGCGCAGGCAAGGATTGCTGATCCCTGAGGTCGTGGAGCTAGACCCTAGCGAAGCGGAGGCGCTCACGGCGCGCGCCGAGGAATTGGCGCAGCTTGGGCTGGTGATCGAGCCCTTCGGCGCGGGCGCGATTCTTGTACGTGAAACGCCGGCGCTGCTAGGGCACATCGACGCCAAGGGCTTACTGAAGGATTTGGCCGACGACATTGCAGAATTGGGCGAGGCCCACGCACTTAAGGAACGCTTGGAAGCAGTGTGTTCATCGATGGCGTGCCGAGGGTCGGTGCGCGCTGGCCGCAGGCTCACCGGCGATGAAATGAACGCACTGCTTCGTCACATGGAGGCGACGCCGTTCTCGGGCCAATGCAATCACGGCCGGCCGACCTATGTGGAGCTTAAGCTCGCCGACATCGAGAAATTGTTCGGGCGGCGCTGAAGCTGCTCTGAGGCTAAAGGCCGCGAAAACGCCGCTAAATTGGCGTGATTCCAGCTTGTGTTCCAACACGTGGGCGTGATGATGCGCACGAGAGCGAGTGGGCCACGCGGCAAGCGGGCGGTATTTGGGGAAAAACCATGATTCCAATTCTTCGGACCTTGGCGGCTGTTGCAGCGCTGAGCGTTGCGGCGGCGCCTGCTTATGCCCAAAACATCAATGCTGGCGCGAACGGGACCTTTGGGCGCGTGGCGCTGCAAACCGGATTTCTGCCCGATCCCCATGACATGATGGTGAACGCGGGTGGTCCGGTGCAGGCAAGCAGCGTCGACGCTGCGTGCGCCGGGCGCGTGGCGGCGCGTCCAAGCGTCAGCCTTCGTTTCACAGCGGGCCAATTGCCGTTGATTATTTCAGCCACGTCGGAGGCCGATACTACATTGGTGGTGCGCGCGCCGGATCGCTCTTGGCATTGCAATGATGATGCCGTTGGCCTCAACCCCGTGGTTCGCTTCGATGCCCCTACGACGGGCCGCTACCAAATCTGGGTGGGCACGTTTGGCGAAGCCACTGACGCGCCCGAGGCGGTGTTGCACATCTCCGAGGTCGTCGCTGGCGACGCCGCCACTGATTCCGCGCCGAACCCCGCGCTCGACCCGGCCTATGGCGCGGTCGATCTCGCGTCGGGCTTCGCGCCCGATCCGCACACAATCGACATCAGCGCCGGCGGCAGTTTCGCCGCTGCGGCCCTCGGCAGCCAAGGGTGTGTGGGCTGGATCGCGACGGCGCCGGATTATCGCGTGAATTGGACTGCCGGTTCGGGCGGACTGCCGCTGGTGTTTTCGGTTCAGGCTGACGCCGATACCACGCTGGTCATCAACGATGCTGCGGGCAATTGGGTCTGCGACGATGATGGCGGCAATAACGGCCTCAACCCCGCGATCACTTTCGCAAATCCGGCGTCGGGCCAATATGATGTGTGGGTCGGCACGTTCGCCCAAGGCGAGCTGCAAAAATCCACGCTGAACGTGTCGGAACTTTACGCGCAATAAGGCGCGTAAAGACGTCAGGCATGAGCGCCGCGCTTCTCGCATGAAGCGCGGCGCTTTTGTGTCACCACGCGCCGGAATTGGGCATCGACGTCCACGGTTCAGCTGGCGCGAGCGCTTCGCCTTCCTGCAGCAATTCGATGGAAATGCCGTCGGGTGAGCGCACGAACGCCATGCGCCCGTCGCGCGGCGGGCGGTTGATCATGACGCCGCCATCCATGAGCCGTTGGCAGGCCGCGTAAATATCGTCCACGCGGTAGGCGAGGTGACCGAAATTGCGCCCGCCGCCATACTCGGCCTCGTCCCAATTGTAGGTGAGCTCCACCAGTGGCGCCTTGCGCTCGCGCGCCAACTCGATGTCATCAGGCGCGGCGAGGAATACGAGCGTGAATTTCCCCGCGTCATTGTCGACGCGGTACATCTCGATCAGGCCAAGCTTGACGCAGAAAAAATCAAGCGCGGCGTCGAGGTTGCCGACGCGGATCATGGTGTGCAAATAGCGCATGAACGTAATCCTTCCGTACGCAATCTAGCGTATCATTTGCCTTCGTCATCCCGGAGACGCGAAGCGTCATCCGGGACCCAGGGGCCGCGAGCGCAGCACGACGATCCCCTGGGTCCCGGCTCTCCCTTCGGTCGGCCGGTATGACGGAAGATTTATTGCGGGGTGGGCGTCACCATTCCGGACTCACCTCCGCGCCTTCGAAGATCTCCGCGAGCCGGCGCCGTGTGCCTGCGGTGACGCCATCGGGCAAGCCGTCGAGTGCAAAGAAACCGCGCGCGGCGATCTCACCGTTCTCACGTGGCGCACACGCCCGCCAGTTCTCGAGACGATAGAGCGCGATGTGGTCGTTGGGGAAATTGGCTTGGTTGGCGTAGAAGCCGAGCAAGGTCGGCGCGCCGTCCGCCGCCACGCCGCCTTCCTCGGCCATTTCACGTAGGATGGCGTCGATGGCGGTCTCTCCGCTCTCCACGCCGCCGCCCGGCAGGTGCCAGCCGCGCGCATAAGTGTGGCGCACCAGCAGCACGCGCCCCGCGGAATCGAGCGCTAGGCCGCGCACGCCCAGCGTCATCGCACGGCGCAAGCGCCACCACGCGCGAAACGCCGGCGTGATGAGCGGCTCAAGGGTAGTGCGCCAGTTGGGCATGTTTTGCATGGCTGTTCTGCGCGTTCGCTGTGTGCTGCAAATAGATTGAAGTGCGAGCTTGCGGGAGGGCGAACGGTTTGTCATGCGTCCGTCATGAACAATAATGTGTTGCCGCCCCCGAAGCTCGCCGGCGGTCCTTACGTCATGGGCGTGCTCAACGTCACGCCGAATTCATTCTCCGATGGCGGCAAATGGAACGAGGGCGCGGCGACCCCGCACGCGCTCGCCATGCTGGAGGCCGGCGCCGACATCATCGATGTGGGTGGGGAATCGACCCGGCCTGGCGCCGAGCCGGTGGACCAGGGCGATGAGATCGCGCGCGTCGTGCCGGTGATCGCATCGCTGCGCGCGGTGACGAAAGCGCCCATTTCCATCGACACCATGAAGCCCGTGGTGGCGAAAGCGGCGATCGCCGCCGGCGCGTCGATGTGGAACGATGTCATGGCGCTGCGTGGTCCAGGCGCGCTAGAAACGGCGGCCTCGCTGCACCGCTCCGTCGTGCTGATGCACATGGCTGGCGACCCGCGCACGATGCAGGACGCGCCGCACTACGACGATGTCGTCGCGGACGTGATCGCGTTTTTGCGCACGCGCGTAGCGGCGGCTGAGGACAAGGGCGTGGGCGACATCTGGGTCGATCCGGGCATCGGTTTTGGTAAGACCCTGGCCCATAATCTGGCGCTGTTGAGCGCTGTTTCGCGCATCCGGGCGGAGGTGGGCAAGCCCGTCTTGATAGGCGCCTCGCGCAAGCGCTTCATCGCCGCGATCGACGAGCGCGCCGAGGACGCCGGCAAGGACCGGCTCGGCGGTTCTATCGCAGCGACGCTGATCGCGGTGCAAAACGGCGCCGACATGGTGCGTGTGCACGACGTGGCGGAGACGGTACAAGCGCTGAAGCTGTGGCGGGCGACACTCTCGCAAACTGGGAAATAGGTACACACGCTTCCTTCCTGAATGCTGCACCGATTGTCGGGATGACGGTAGAAGCCAAGCGTGCGAAAGTCGGCCATGAGCAATGCATCCCAAGGCCGCGTTCTTATTATTGCCGGTTCGGATTCCGGCGGCGGTGCGGGCGTGCAGGCCGACATCAAAACCGTCACGGCGCTTGGCGGCTATGCGATGACTGCGATCACCGCGATCACCGTGCAGAACACGATCGGCGTCACCGATGTGCATGCGGTTCCCCCACTTATCGTCAAAGGCCAGATCGAAGCCGTGATGGGCGATCTTGGCGCCGATGCCTGGAAGCTGGGCATGCTGGGTTCGGCGGCGCATGTGCGAATTGTGGTGGAGGCGTTCTATGACGTGGGGGGCGGTGTGCCGGTGGTGCTCGATCCGGTGATGGTGGCCAAGGGCGGCGCTTCGCTGTTGGCCCAGGACGCGGTGGCGGTCATCCGCGACGAATTGATGCCGATCGCGGCGATCGTCACGCCCAACGCGCCGGAGGCCGAAGCGCTGACTGGCGTAGAGGTGCGCGATCTTGATGGACAAAAGCGCGCGGCGGAAATCCTAGTTGGCAAGCTCGGCGCGTTTTCGGCGCTGGTGAAGGGGGGGCACATCGAGGGCGATGTCATCAACGACGTGCTGCTGATGCAGAATGGCGTGCGCGTGTTCGAGAGCCCTCGTATCGCCACCCGCGCCACTCACGGCACGGGCTGCACGTTGGCTTCCGCCATCGCCGTTCATATCGCCCAGGGTGTGGCGATCGAGCCGGCGGTGGAGCAGGCGCGCCTCTACCTCATGGAAGCGATCCGCCACGCGCCCGGATTGGGGCAGGGGCACGGGCCGCTGGGGCATGGCTGGCCGTTGCGGGACTAATTCCTCCCTTGCGGAGAAGGTGGCGAGCGAAGGCGAGCCGGATGAGGGGCGGCCCGATACGCCACGCTGGTGCGTTTGCCCGCCCCTCACCCCTCACCCCTCACCCCCTCCCCGCAGGGGGGAGGGGGGATGCGCCCCGATGGTGCAGCGGTCATAAACTTCCCCCATGAAAATATGGATCGTGCACGCCTTCACGGATCGCGTTTTCACCGGCAACCCGGCGGGCGTGGTGCCGCTTGAGCGCTGGCTGCCGGACGCGACGTTGCAGGCTATCGCCACCGAGAACAAGCTTTCGGAAACCGCGTTCGTCACGCCCACGGGCCTGAAGGGCAATTATCAGCTGCGCTGGTTCACGCCCACCACCGAAGTGCCGCTGTGCGGGCACGCCACCTTGGCGGCGGGCGCGGTGTTGCTTTCGGAAATGGAGCCGGGCCTCGAAGTGGTGGTATTCGACACCCACGCCGGCGCGCTGGTGGTGCGCAACACGCCCGAAGGCTACACGCTCGATCTGCCGCGCAAGCAGCGCTCGCCCTGGACGCCGCCGGAGGATTTATCCGCGGCGCTTGGCGGTGTTGAGTTCGTGGATGCGTTCGTCGGCGAGTATGCCAACGTGGTGCTGGAAAGCGAAGCCGCAGTGCGCGGGCTGAAGCCAGATTTCGCCGCCATCAACACGATTGTGCGTGGCCCGCGCCAAGGCAATCTCGTGGTCACCGCGCCAGCTGATGAAGGCAAGCCCTACGATTTCGTGTCGCGCTTCTTCGCACCCGGGGTCGGCATCAACGAAGATCCGGTGACCGGTTCGGCTTTCGCCGACCTCGCGCCCTATTGGTGCGACCGCTTCGACATGGAAAGCGTGGTCGGCTTCCAAGCCTCCAAACGTGGCGGCTACATGCGCGCGATCCAAACTTTGTCGAGCGTGCGCTTGCTGGGGCAAGTCGCGGTGTATCTGCGCGGCGAACTCGATCCCTCGATCGCGCGCCTGCACAACCGCGCCGCCGAAGAACCCGAAGCGCCTCAACGCAAAAAACGCCGCGCCCGTAAAGCGCAAACGCTGCCGCCGATCTTCGAAGACCCAATGCTGCCGGGACTTGATGCGGCGCCCGCGCCGCCCACGTCCCACCCCGCGCCGCCGGTTGAGACAGCACAGCCCGCACCGCGGATATTGGTGACTGAGTAGGCGGAGGCGGCTCGGCGAGCTTGCTTAGCCGCCGCATTGCAATCTCCCGCGAACTCCTCCAACTGGTTAGTGGGCCATCCGCTCCCAACGGCGGACGTCCATCTGTGAGGATGGGAGACAAGTTGATGACAATACCCACCAAGCCCGGCGTGCGCCCGGCTGACGCCCGGTTTTCCTCGGGCCCCACCAAAAAACGACCTGGCTGGACCACCGACGTGTTGAAAGACGCGGCGCTCGGTCGTTCGCACCGCGCCAAGCCGGGCAAGGCTAAACTCAAGGAAGCGATCGATCGCACGCGTGCGATCCTTGGCGTGCCCGACAAGCACAAAATCGCCATCGTGCCCGCGTCCGACACCGGCGCAATGGAGATGGCGATGTGGTCCATGCTTGGCGCGCGCCCGGTGGATGTGTTCGCCTGGGAGAGCTTTGGCGAGGAATGGGTCACCGATGCGGTGAAGCAGCTGAAGCTGGACGCCATCATCCATAGCGCCGCCTATGGCTTGCTGCCGGACTTGTCGCTCGCGCGCGCGGGCGCCGACATCATCTTTACGCAAAACGGTACAACCTCCGGCGTGAAGGTCCCGAACTTCGATTGGATCAGCGCCGATCGCGAAGGCCTGACGATAAACGACGCCACGAGCGCCGTGTTCGCGCAGCCGATCGATTGGGCCAAGTGCGATGTGACGACATTCTCTTGGCAGAAGGTGCTCGGCGGGGAAGCGGCGCACGGCATGCTGGTGCTGTCGCCGCGTGCGATCGCGCGGCTTGAATCCTACACGCCGCCTTGGCCGCTGCCGAAGATTTTCCGGCTCACCAAGAAGGGCAAGGTCGATCTCGAAATCTTCGAGGGTTCGACCATCAACACACCGTCTATGCTGGCGGTGGAAGATTATCTCGATGCGTTGAAATGGGCCGAAAGCATAGGCGGGCTGGAGGCATTGCGCGCGCGCGCGGATGCGAACGCGAAAGTGTTGGCCGATTGGGTGGCGAGCACGCAATGGGTGGATTTTCTCGCAAGCGATCCCATGACGCGTTCAAACACCAGTGTTTGCTCGAAGGTCGTGGATGCGCGCGTAACTTCGCTTGGCGACGACGCGCAAGCCGAATTCGCCAAGAAACTGGCGTCGTTGCTGGAAAAAGAAGGCGCGGCGCTCGACGCGGCCTCTTATCGCGCAGCGCCACCGGGTCTGCGCATCTGGTGCGGCGCGACGATCGACACGTCCGATGTCGAGGCGCTGACGCCGTGGCTCGATTGGGCGTTCGAGGCGTGCGTGCGCGAACTCTCAACAAAGGTCGCATAACCACCACCGTCATTCCGGGGCCGCCGAAGGCGGAACCCGGAACCCAGGGGGTCGTAGAGCGCAGTGCTTGTTGCCCTTGGGTTCCGGGTCGCGCTCCGCGTCGGGAATGACGGACTTTTTTAGGATGTACACATGCCCAAAGTCCTGATCTCCGATGAACTCTCGCCCGCTGCGATCGATATCTTCAGGCAGCGCGGGCTCGATGTTGATTTTAGGCCCGGCCTTAAGAAGGAGGAGCTGCTCAAAATCATAGGCGCCTATGATGGTCTCGCGGTGCGCAGCGCCACCAAGGCCACCGCCGAAATCATCGCTGCAGCGAAAAACCTCAAAGTCATTGGCCGCGCCGGCATCGGCGTTGACAACATCGACATCCCCGCCGCCACCCAGCGCGGCATCGTGGTGATGAACACGCCGTTCGGCAATTCCATCACCACGGCCGAGCACGCCATCGCGCTGATGTTCGCCGCCGCGCGCCAGATCGCGGAGGCGAACCTCTCCACCCAGGCCGGCAAGTGGGAGAAGAACCGCTTCATGGGCCGCGAGCTCTACGCGAAAACGCTGGGCCTGATCGGCTGCGGCAATATCGGCGGCATCGTCGCCGACCGTGCGCTGGGACTGAAGATGAAGGTGATCGCCTACGATCCGTTCCTCTCGCCTGAACGCGCGGTGGCGATCGGCGTCGAGAAAGTGGAGCTTGAAGAGTTGCTGGCCCGCGCCGACGTGATTTCGCTGCACGTGCCGATGACGGAGAAGACCAAAAACATCCTCAGCCGTGAGAATCTGGCGAAGACCAAACAGGGAGTCATCATCATCAACGCGGCGCGCGGGGGCTTGGTGGACGAAATTGCGCTGCGCGAAGCGTTGGTCAGCGAGCACGTCGCCGCCGCCGCGTTCGACGTGTTCACGGTGGAGCCAGCGAAGGAAAACCCGCTGTTCGGCGCGCCGAATTTCATCGCTACACCGCACTTGGGGGCCTCCACTAACGAAGCGCAAGAAAACGTGGCGCTGCAGGTGGCCGAGCAGATGAGCGATTTTCTCCTCACCGGCGCTGTCACCAACGCGCTCAACATGCCTTCGATCACGGCGGAGGAAGCGCCGCGCCTGCGCCCGTTCGCGGCGCTGGCGGAAAAGCTCGGCGCGTTCGCGGGCCAGATCGCCGACGAAGGGCTCGAAGAAGTCGCCATCGAGTACGAGGGCGAAGTCGCCAAGCTCAATATGAAGCCGCTGACGGCGACGGCGCTCGCGGGCTTGCTGCGCCCCCTGTTGCAGGACGTGAACATCGTTTCCGCGCCGGCGCTGCTGAAAGAGCGCGGCGTGCCGCTGACCGAATCCACGCGCGACGCCTCGCCGATCTATGACAGCCTGATCCGCATCAAAGTCAAAACCGGCGGCAAGTGGCGCACTTTGGCGGGCGTCGTCGTCGCCGGCGCGCCGAAGATCGCCGAAGTGAAATCGATGCAGCTCGAAGCGCCGTTTCACCCGGTGATGCTGTTCATCAACAATTCCGACAAGCCGGGTTTCATCGGCGCGCTCGGCACGCTGCTCGGCGAGGCCCAGATCAACATCGCCACCTTCCATCTCGGCCGCGAAGCAGAAGGCCAGGAGGCCATTGCGCTGGTGGGGGTCGATCAGGTCGTTTCGGAGCAGGTCTTGGCCAAGATCAGAGCCCTGCCGCAAGTGCGTTACGCCAAGGTGCTGCGCTTCGGTGGCGTCTGACCAAATCGGTCTAAGGGCAGGATGGGCTTTCTCATGACCTCACCAAGCTGACGAGCAGCGCTTCCAGTTCGTCGAATTGTTCACCGGCCCCGCTCGTGCTCCCGGTGGCAATTGCTTCGTCGAGCGCTTCTTTGGAGGGATAGAGGTCGTGCATCACGATAAGCGTCTCGCCCTCCCTTTCTTCGAAAGTCACCGTCGTGACCGCCCCGCCATCGCCGCTTTCTTCGTTGGTCCAAATGAGACGGGTGTGCGGCGTCACTTCGATGTACTTGCCGAAGAATTCCATGGGTTGCTCAGAGGCAGGGTGGCCGAACACGAGACGATATTTGCCGCCAGTGCGCGCATCGAGGTCGCAGGATAATAGCGCCATTCCAAACGACTTCGGGACCCACCATCGCTTGAACAAGTCGGGTGTGGTCCATGCCTCGAACACAAGACGCGCGGGGGCGTTGAAGCGTCGGGTAACGACCAACTCCCGATCGGACTTCCGTTCCGTCGTTGTGCGGTTATCGCTTCCTTCGCCCATTGATCTTCTCCTTGCGTTTCAATTCCTCGACAACTTCGTCCAGCGCGTCGAAGCGTGCGGCCCAGAGCTGGCGGTGCCGCTCGATCCACTCCAACTCTTCATCCAGCCGACGCAGACCAAGCCTGCAGGTCCGCACGCGCCCAACCTTTTCCGTGGTGACGAGCCCCGCACGCTCCAGGACGCCGACATGCTTCTTCATGCCCGTGAGGGTCATGTGGAATTTGTCGGCAAGCTCGGTGATCGACGCGTCGGCGCGCCCGAGCTGCTCCAGAACGCCGCGACGAGTGGCGTCAGAGAGCGCGGCGAACGAGGTATCGAAGCGGGTTTGATAAGACTGAACCATTAGGTTCAGTGTGTAACACTAGGATCGGCGCCATGCAAGTTGCACATCCGCGGAGTTGTGGGGTCTTGGCCCAGATCGCTCTGGCCCTGATCGTCACAAGGTCACTGAATGGCCGACATCCCCCCAGAGACCTGCGCCGAACCACTTCCCGCGCCCCTCAGCGCTTCCCATGACCAAGCGAAGCGGGCTAGGTTGCGCGCGAAACGGGGAGGATTCCATGCGGGGAACAGCGGCGGGCCTCGCGGCCTTCGGGGCGGCTTTGGCGCTCGCGCCCGCGGCGGAAGCGGGTGTCGATGAGGTGCATGTCGGCATCATGGCGCACAATATTTGCGTCACCGATTGTAAGAATGCCGGCAAGGAAGAGGGGCCGAACGTCGAGTTCCAGGTCTCGCTCGATTCTCCTGGATTTCTCGATTGGGCGGGCTCGCCGCAACCTTACATCATGGCCTCGGCCAACACCGCAGGCGAAACCAGTTTCGGCGGCGTCGGGCTTGAATGGCGTTGGCAGTTCGCTGAGGGGTGGGCGCTGGAGCCTGGATTTGGTTATGTCGTTCACGACGGCGAGGAGAACAATCCCTTCGCCAACGGCACGCCCGAAGCCGCTGGGTTCGCCGAGGAGCATGTGCTGCTCGGCTCACGCGATTTGTTTCGAACCTCCATCGGTCTTACGCGCGATTTCGAGGGCCCGTGGGAGGTAGAGCTTTTCTTCTCGCATTTGAGCCATGGGCAAATCCTTGGCGAGGGCCGCAACCAAGGCATGGACCAGCTTGGCCTACGCCTTGGGTATCAGCTCGGCGAATGAACATAAGCGGCAGAGCTTGACGCGCCCGCGCGAAGCGGACACGCCGACGCTAAGGAGCAATCATGTCCGCAGTCGTCGTAGTCGGCGCCCAATGGGGCGACGAAGGCAAAGGCAAGATCGTCGATTGGCTTTGTCATCGCGCCGATGTCGTGGTGCGTTTCCAGGGCGGGCACAACGCTGGGCATACTTTGGTGGTCGGCAACACCACGTACAAACTGGCGCTGCTGCCATCCGGCGTGGTGCAAGGTAAGCTCTCGATCATTGGCAACGGCGTTGTCGTCGATCCCTGGGCGCTGGTGTCTGAAATCGAGAAGATACGCGCGCAGGGCGTGACCATCGCTCCCGACAAGCTCGTGCTCTCGGATCAGGCCTGCCTGATCCTGCCGTTTCACTGCGATCTCGACGCGGCGCGCGAGGCGCAGGCCGGCGCAGCTTCGATCGGCACAACCAGGCGCGGCATCGGGCCTGCGTATGAGGACAAAGTCGGTCGTCGCGCGTTGCGCGTCGCTGATCTCGCCGATGCTGAAGCCATCGCCTGGAAAATCGAGCGCCTCACCGCCCACCATAATGCGCTGCGACGCGGGCTTGATCTGCCGGAGATCGATGTCGATGCGCTGAAAGCCAAACTCGCGGAGGTGGCGCCCAAGGTGCTGCCATACGCGCAGCCGGCGTGGCGGGTGCTGGACAAAGCGTTGCAGGAATCGAAGCGCATTTTGTTCGAAGGCGCCCAAGGCGTGCTGCTCGATGTAGACCACGGCACCTATCCGTTTGTGACTTCATCCAACGTGGTGGCGGGGCAAGCGGCGGCGGGCTCGGGCGTCGGCCCGCGTGCGATTACTTACGTTTTGGGACTGGTGAAGGCTTACACCACGCGTGTTGGGGCAGGGCCGTTTCCGACTGAATTGCACGATGCAATCGGCAAGAAGCTCGGCGAAGTCGGCCATGAGTTCGGCACCAACACCGGGCGACCGCGCCGCTGCGGCTGGTTTGATGCGGTGTTGGTGCGCCAATCGATTGCGCTCTGCGGCGCTGACGGCATCGCGCTGACCAAGCTCGACGTGCTCGATGATTTCGACGACATCAAAATCTGCACCGGCTACAGACTTGGCGAGCGCACGCTGGACTACTTCCCCGCCGCGTTGAAGGAACAGCAAAGCGTCATCCCGGTCTACGAAACACTCGAAGGGTGGAAAGCCACGACACGCGGCGCCCGCTCTTCCCGCGACCTGCCCGCCAAAGCCATCAAATACATCCGCCGCATCGAGGAGCTGATCGGCTGCTCGGCGGCGCTTGTGTCCACCAGCCCCGAGCGGGAAGACGTCATCTTGATGCGCGACCCGTTCAAGGCCTGAGGGGGAGTATCCAATGGCGGGTGGGGAGTAGTGATCCGCTTCCAGGGGTGCTATTTGCTACTCGCCCTGAAGGAGACTGCCATGTCGGCCGAAAACGAAGGAAAGCCGGAAGCTGCGGCGCAGCGCTTCAACATGGATCAGGCGCGCGCGCGGGCGAGCGAGGCGCTGCGGAAATCAGAGTTCATCCTATCGCGCGCCTACGGCTTGTTCCGTGACCCAAAAGGCGAATGGGATCAAATTCGCGCCGAGGAAACGACCGTCCCGAACATTCTGATTGGTTATGTGGCCCCGCTCGCGGCGATTCCGCCGGTGTGCGACTTAATCGGCTCGACTCTGTTCAACGGCATGCTGCAGGTCGGGGCCGGCGACGCGCTGATCCGCGCGGTGGTGACCTGGTTTGTCAGCGTCGCGCTGGTTTGCTTCCTCGGCATTTTGATCAACGCCATCGCAGAGAATTTCGACGCCGAGCGAAATGACCTTTCCGCGCAGAAAGTCGCAGCTTATTCATTGACGCCGTCGTTCTTGTCGGGGGTGTTCTCGCTTTGGCCGCCGCTCTGGTGGCTGTCGCTGTTCGCACTCGCAGCTATGGTGTTCTTGATGTACCGAGGGCTGCCGATTTTGATGAAAGCGCCTGCTGAGCGCTCGCTCGCCTACGCCGCCACGGTGACGGGGGCGGCGCTGGTCGCCGGGATTGTGCTGTTCTCGCTTGCTAGTTGCGCGACGAACTAGTGGAGCGAATTTGACATTTGAGTCCCCATCGCGGACAGGCTCGCGCTCAAATGTCAAATTCAAAAGCTCCACTAGAATCAGAACCTTGGTAGTGGTCCTGAAGATTCCGACATTTGCTCGGGCGCGAGCGGCTAGCAGGAGGCGAATGTCGGAATCGGACCACTAGCGATTTGGGTTGGCCCTAGAGCCTATCGCTCCTAGCATCGCTCGCGAGTCGGTGCAGGGAGAGCGTCATGACAATCGAACCCACAAGCGCGAGCGCGGGTCTTATTGACCGTATCAAGAACATCCTACTGACGCCGAAGGCCGAGTGGGACCGCATCGCCGGGGAACCGGTCGATGTAGGCAAGCTCTACATGGGCTACGTGCTGCCGCTAGCGGCGCTGTCGGCGGTTTGCGCGTTCGTCGGCATGAGCGTTGTCGGAATCATGGGCTTCCGCATTGGTCTTGTTCCCGGGCTTATCGGCGCGGCGATCCAGGTTGCGATGGCCCTGGTTGGCGTCTTCGTGCTCGCGTTTGTCACCAACGCGCTGGCGCCGACCTTTGGCTCGCAGCAAAATATGGGCCAAGCGCATAAACTCGCTGTCTATGGATCGACAGCTGGATTCCTGGCTGGCGTGTTCACGATTTTTCCGCCGCTTGCGGTTTTGGGAATCGTTGGTCTCTACTCGCTGGCGCTGATTTATATTGGCCTGCCGCGCCTGATGAAGACGCCGGAAGACAAGCGCATCGGCTATTTCGCCACCATCATCGTCGTCTGTATCGTTGTCGGTATTGTGCTGAGCGTCGTCATGACCTCCGTGCGCGGCCTGGTCCCAGGCTATGGCGCGCCGGGGTATACCTTTGGCCAAGCTGCGGCGCCTTCGCAGCAAGCGAGCGTGCAGGGGCAGGTGCCGCTACCGGGGGGTGGTTCGCTGGACTTGTCTGAACTGGAGAAAATGGGGCAAGTTTATGCCCAAGGCGGCGGCGCCGCTGTCGATCCAGCGCGTCTTGAAGCGCAATTGCCGCAATCGCTGCCGGGTGGATTTGCGCTCACCTCGGTGTCGAACAGCTCGGCGATGGGCACGGCGCAAGCCGAGGCAGTCTACCAGAGCGGCGAGGCGCGATTGACGGTGACGGTCGTGCACATGGGCGCCATGGGCGCGGTCGCGGCGATGGCGGCCGCAGCCAACGTGTCGGAGAACCGCCGCGACGCCGACGGCTACACACGCACCAACACAGTCGACGGGCGAGTGTTTACCGAGGAGATGAGCACCAGCAGCGGCAGCGCCAAATACGGCGTCATCGGGCATGGCGTGGCGGTCACTGCGGAGGGCAGGGGCGGCGTCACCGTCGACCAGGCCCGCGCTGCGGTCGAGACTATCGGCGTCCGACGGCTTGAGCAAGAATTTGCCAGTTGATGGCGCGCCGGCGTTCATGATCGTTGTGAAAACACGGTCTGATATTTGAGTGTAGCGGCTAGCGGCCCGGGACTTTCACGCGGCCTGAAACCGGGCTAGGGCCAGCTTCATGCTCGTATTTGCCTTTTTGCCTGAGATTGCCGCGTTCCTGCTGTTCATTCTCACGGCAACGCAAATGCCCCAATACGGGACCGTTCTGGTTCTGGCGCAGTTTGCGCTGTTCGGTCTCGTGGCGATCATCCGATCCGCAGCGCTTCTGCAAACGGCGTTGCGCTGGTGGCCTTTGTTGCTGGTGGCGATCCTTGCGCTGGCCTCGGCCCTGTGGTCGGACGCGCCTGCGGCGTCGCTGCGCTATGGGGCGCAATTGTTGTTTACCGCGTTTATGGGCGTGCACTTGGCGCGGCTGATGTCGCCGCGCCGCTTCGTAACAGTGTTCATGCTGAGCATGCTGGTGTTCTGCGTGCTCTGCGTCCTGGGCGGCCAGCAAGGCATCTCCGCGGAGGGCATGGTGCTGATTGGGCTGACGGGCTCGAAGAACCAATTGGCCTACGCCGCCCAACTGTTGATGATGTCGGGGCTCACCGTGCTGTTGCTGGGCGCGGTTTCCGCAGCTGTACGCTGGGCGGCGGTTCTGACCTTGCCCTTGGCGGTTTATCTATTGCTCGAGACAAATTCAGCCACCGCCGTGTTGATGGCGTTGGGCGGTTCGTTTGTACTGATCATGCTGTGGTTCTCGCAGCGTTTGGCCCCGGGCGGACGCTTGGCGGCATTGATCGGCGCCTTGCTCGTGCTCGCGCCGCTGACAGCATTGGCGCCTGAGGCGAGTGCGTGGATGAACCACTTCGTGTTCGACACGCTGGGAAAGGACCCCACGCTCACGGGCCGCACGCTGCTCTGGGCGCGCGCCGATGAGTTGATCGCGCAACGCCCGTTGTTGGGGTATGGGTATCAGGCGATTTGGATGGGAGATTCATTCGAGACCATCGGGCTCAAGCGCCTCACCGGCATCGCTGACGGGCGCGTGTTTCACTTCCACCACATGTTCCGGCAGGTCGCCGTTGACACCGGCCTGGTGGGACTTGCCGCCTTCATTGGCGCGCTTGTGGCGTCGGGGCTCGCCGGCTTGCGGCAAGTGTTGCTGTATCCAACGCCGGCCACCTCTTTTTTCTTCGCGGTGTTTTTGCTGATGGTGGCGCGCGCCTTCACCGATTCAATCATGAGCCCGTTTTCGGTCCACACCGTCATCTTCTTCGCCTGCGGCGTTTATGCGTTTCGCCAGCCCGAAAGCGGCGAACAAGCGGTGCGCGCGCCGCATCTGGCTGCATGGGAGCAAGCCCGAAGACGCCTACAGCCTCGCTAAACCTTGTTCCAACCAAAATAAACGCCACCCATCCCCGGAGTGTCACGCAACGGCGGGTCAGTGGCCTATAGACACAAGCGTTTGCGGTTAGAGGACCCGGACTGAATGCTGCGCACGCTGTATACCACGATCAGCCGACGGTGGAAGAGTATGATGGCGCTGCGACCGCCATAGACCGCAAAATTGGAGCGGGCCGGTCATTCGCGGATTATGGCGCTCCGGCGCGCGATGGCCAAAGCTGCAGCGTGGCGGATGCCATTGGCGCCCTTAGCGCGCCCAAGGATCAAGACTGCGCGCGATCAGCACGATTTGCTCGTCGGTCAGCTTGTCGATCTGCGAAAGCGTGGGTTCGCTGCGGTCGAAGCCTGTGATTTCGTCGCGGTTGCGGCGCATCCAGCGGCGATAACCGTCAAGCACGCGGCGATTGCCGTAGCCGTGTGCGGTGCTGTTGTGCTGGCCGCTGGCGACGCTTGCGAGCCCAAGGCGCGGATAGTCGGCGAAAATTATTTGCGAAAGCTTCGCGCGATATTCAAGCAATCTGATGGAGAGGCCTGGCTCGGCGAGATTGTCGAGGGCGTGGCGACCTTCATGCGCTTCAATCGAGGTTTGGTTGGTCGCGCGCCAGCTTTCGGCGATGAAGGCGGAATCATCGTCCCCGACACGCGCGGCAATCTGCTCCCAAGCTTGCAGCAGAAGTTGATCACCGGTGGCGGGCAGTGGGGCCACGCCGTCGCGGCCTAAGACCGCCCGTTCTTCGAGGGCGGCGCGCTCGACATCAGCGAGGAAACGATCGCGCGTTGGGCCGGGGCGGGTGCGGCGCAGCGCTATCAGCGGCCCATCCGTGTACGCCGAGCGTACTTGGACAACGGTGTTGCCGTCCGAAGACCAGCCTCCGGTTTCGGCCCATCCGTCCCACAACCAGGATTCGTATCCGTTCGACAACATCTGATCGATGACGATGAAGCGCACTTCGCCGCTGCGGCTGTATTGCGACACGGCGATGCGCTCTTCTTGCACAAGGTGGCCGCCATGCAGGCTGGGGTAGCCGCTGGTTTCGCCGAGCGTGCCGTAGACGCCGAAGCCTTGCGCCAGCGCGATGCGGGGATCGCCGCTCAAATTGGCCGCTTGCATGAGCTGGTCCATGGCGGCGCGTATCTCGGCCTCGTACCAGGTTGCGCGGCCGCCGGAAGCGATTTCGCGATTGGCGCGCAGCGTGGCGGCGCGCACGGCGTCATCAAACGTGAAATACGCTGCAGCACGCCGCCAAGCGGCGCTGTCAGCGGCGCGGACCGCGATGCCGGTTTCGGCGGCATAATGTTGTGCATCGGCCGCGAACCCCGCGCGCACCAGCAGCTCGATCAGTGCGAGCGCGGCTTCATCGCTTGGATTTTGCGCGAGGCCGGCGTTGAAGATTGGCGCCACGCGCCCGGCAAAGTCGGCGAGCGCCTGCGGCGCGTCGGAATTGGTCAGCCAGTAATAGTCGCGCCACGCCGTGAAGGCCGAGGCCGCGTCGCGTTGCGCCATCGCCAGCGCAAAACGGGCGCTGGCGATCGCCGGCACGCCGCGTGCGGCCTCGGAAACGCCTGCGAGATCGGCCGCCGCCGCGTCCAGATGCGACGCTCTCGCAGCACGGTCGGCGGGGTCCAGGGCGAGGTGATTGCGCGCGCTTTCGACGAGCAAAACCTCGGCGGCGCTGGGCGTGCATGCGGCGCGGGCCGCGTCGGCATAGGCAAGCGCGACGGTGGGCTGGCCGGCCTCACGATAGATGCGAAGCGCGATCGCGGCGGTGGCGCAGCGTTCCTCTCCTTCTGGCGTGTTCGTCATCGCCGTGGCGATGGCGTCGGTCTCGCCCCGCACGAGACCGTCAATGCGCCCGAGCTCACGCAACGCGGCGGCGCGGTCCTGCGCAGGGCTGGCGGGGTCCGCGGCGACCTCGGCCAGCATGCGCTCGGCTTCGGCGATGTGGTTGTTGCGGTAGGCGCTGAGGCCCTCGGCCAGGGTGACAGCGGACGCGGCGGGGGCGAGGGCGGCGAAAACGCAATATCCTGCGATCGCCAGACGGGATGACATATTCTTGGTTTGCATCCGAGGGAGAATACTCAGGCATCTTGGGGTGGTCTTGGACGATTCGAAGGTCAGACGGGCCGAAGGCCATTCCCATGCGGGCGCGGTGGTGGAGCATCGGCGCCTTGCCGGCGCGCACGTGTCGCGCATCATGCACCCGCCGGGGCAGCGCATCGAGGCGCACGGTCACGAGTGGCCGGTGCTCGCCCTCTACCGGCTGGGGGGGTATCGCGAAGTAGCGGATGACGGCGCGGCGATTGACCTGGATGGGCCGAGCGTTGTGTTTCAGCCGGCAAACGCGGTGCACGCCGACGCGATCGGCGAGCGTGGCCTTGAGACACTATCGATGACCTTCGATCCGGCCTGGCTCGAACCCGACGCGCGCCGGGCGCTGCCCTTGCGAACGCAATGGCGGCTCGGCGGCGCCGCCGCCGCTGCCGCGCGCGCGTTGGCGCGGGCCTGGCTCGCGCCGGCCGCCGATGACGCCTGCGTGCGTGCGGCGACATCGCGATTCATCGAAACGTTCGTGCTGCGGCGCGAAATGCGTCCGCCGCCGAACTGGGGCGTGCAGGTTGCGTCCACTCTTGACGCGGGAGCGCGCTCAACTGCCGCCTTGGCGCATGCGCTCTCGCTTCATCCCGCGTGGCTGGCGCGCGCCTATCGCGCCTGGCGCGGCGAGGGCATGGCCGAAACGGTGCGGCGGCGGCGCGTGGAGCGCGCGATGCTCGCCTTGCGCGACAGCGCCTCGCCGCTTGCGGATATCGCGCTAGCGTTCGGTTTTTGCGACCAGAGCCATATGAGCCGCGCCTTCCGCGCCGTGCTTGGGCGAACGCCACTCGAAGTGCGGCGGGAATCGGCGCTGTTGGCGCCGCTCGCGCGATCGACCTGACTTTTCTAACGCGGCAAGCGCCGAGTGACTGTCTCCGGCGTGCGCCGTGAAAGGCGGCGTTTTCCAGCGGGTGCAAGCCCCGCCCGCAAGAGCTCCAGCCGGAAGCGATCGGAGCAGACAGGGAGGTGACGAACTGGCTGAAGCCTTCGATAATCGTGTCACGAATAGGTGACAGAGCGAGTGTGCAGGCCGCAACGCGAGTGAACGCTGAGCAAGCCTCGAAAAGGTCGATGTGCAGGTCGACCCGATAGCCGTTTCGGGGAAGGCTGATACGGCTGGGCGAGATGAGCAAAGACGACGCCCAGTCGGTGCACCGGGGCACTGGCGGCAGCATGTACACAAGGAAAATGCACGCAACACGGGAAGCCCCAGTGCGTGATCAGCGATGATCAACCGGACGCCCGTGAGGGCCAGGCCGGGCGCATCGGGGTGGCGGAGAGGTTCGTAGTACCGCTGACGCCGGGTAATTCCGGTTGAGGGAAGGGACCTCAGTTCAAGACCAACGCAACACGTGGCGAAGGACCTGGAGATTGGGCAACCTATCAACTCCGAACAGTGTTCAGAAACTGCAGACGGCGTTGCACGCGAAAGCGAAGGCTGAAGCGGGCTACCGTTTCTATGCGCTGTACGACAAGATTTACCGCGAAGACATTCTGGCTTTTGCCTACGCCCAGTGTCGCTCCAATAAGGGCGCACCAGGCGTGGACGGGCAGGACTTCGCCGACATCGAGGCGTATGGCGTGGAGCGGTGGCTCGGCGAACTGGCGCTTGCGCTCAAGCAGGGGGGCTACAAACCGGACCCCATCAGAAGAGTGTTTATCTCCAAGCCCAACGGCAAACTCAGGCCGCTTGGCATTTCGACCGTGCGAGATCGGGTAGCCATGACAGCGGCAACGCTGGTGCTGGGCTCGATCTTCGAAGCCGATCTTCCACCCGAACTCTACGCTTATCGCGCTGGGCGCAACGCCCAGTAAGCAGTGACGGAAGTGGAAGAACAATTGTTTTGCGGCCATTCGGACGTCGTGGACGCCGACCTCGCGGATTACTTTGGCAGCATCCCCCACGCTGACTTGATGAAGTCAGTGGCGCGCCGTGTCGTAGACCGGCGCGTGCTGCATCTGATCAAGATGTGGCTGGAATGCGCTGTTGAAGGAACTGACGATCGAGGGCGGAAGAAGCGCACCACCGAAGCCCGCGATAACGGACGCGGCATCCCCAGGGCTCGCCCCCCTCACCCTTACTGGCCAATCTCCATACGCGCCGGTTTGTGTTGGGATGGCGACAGCTCGGGCTGGAGCAGCGTCTCGGCGCACGGCTCGTGACCTATGCCGACGACCTCGTGATCTTGTGCAGAAGAGGCAACGCTGACCTGGCGCTGCAGCATCTGCGCGCGATCATGGGCGAACTGAGGCTGACGGTGAGCGAAGAGAAGACACGCATCTGCAGCGTCCCGCAGAGCAGCTTCGACTTCTTGGGCTACACGTTTGGACGGATGTATTCTGCGCGGACTGGCCAGGCGCGCCTGGGCTACCGGCCGTCGAAGAAGAGCATCAAGCGTGCGGTCGAAAAGATCCACGCGCTCACCGTCCACACGGGGACATGGCAAGAGACCACAGAGCTGGAGGGCAAGTTGAACCGCACGCTGCGCGGCTGGGCCAACTACTTCCGAGTAGGTACGGTCAATCCCGCGTATCGCGCGCTCGACAATTACACCGCTGTGCGGTTGCGCCGGTGGCTGCGCGCCAAGCACAAAGTCAAGCGACGCAGAGGCGGGAGCTATCCACTGCTATCCACTCTCGCACCTCTACGAGCATTTCGGGTTCGTGCGCTTGACGAGGCTGGGGCGGCCCGTCGTGGGTGAAGGCGTGATGTCTTGTCCGAGAGCCGGATGCGGGAGATCTGCAAGTCCGGTTCGATGAGAGGGATGTGGAAACGGAGCCATGGTCGAGCTGCTAAGGCACCGCCAAACGAAAGGGGCGGCAACAGCCATGCTGGGCCTAACACCACCGCGCCACATCCCGACTCTAGGAAAGTACTAAACCGCTTTCGCGGTAGGCTCGTTCTGCGGGCGTAGCGCCTGGGTTTTGATGGCGCCTCCCTGTCTTTGGACGCGCGTTGGTGGTCCACGCCGTCCTTTGAGACGGGAGAGCCGCAGGTCTGGATGTTTCTAAGCCGGATGAGCGCGTTCGATCGCATCAGTCCGCGCCAGTTTGCGCGCGTGTGCCCCTGAAGGGATTCCGTCCGGCGCATCCAAACCCTCCATCAAGGGCAAAACGCTACCGGACAGATCGTGTGCTACCTAAACCGGACATATCGTGTGCTACCGACATCGACGCTCGGGGGGTCCTTGGCCTGTCTTAGCTGTCAATGCTATGATGAAGGTTAGGCCTCGGCCATCATTCCGCGCTCGGTCGCCCGCATTTTCATGGCTTTTTGCAGCTTCTCGAATGCGCGCACTTCGATCTGACGTACGCGCTCGCGGCTGACGCCGTATTCCTTGGAGAGGTCCTCAAGCGTGGACGGCTCGTCCTTCAGGCGGCGCTCTTGGATGATGTGGCGTTCGCGCTCGGAGAGTTCGCCCATCGCTTCTTGCAGGAGCGTCATGCGCACACCGAATTCTTCGCTATCGGCGAGGCGCGTCTCCTGGGTGCCCTCGATCTTGTCGTCAGCAAGCCAATCCATCCACTCGCTGTCGCCTTCGCCGCCCGCGCCGCCGATCGGAGCGTTCAAGCTCGCGTCGCCGCCGCCTGAGAGCCGCCGGTTCATCGAGGTCACTTCTGCCTCGGTGACGGCGAGCTTGTGAGCGATGGTCGCCACGTGTTCCGGCCGAAGATCGCCTTCTTCGAGCGCTGAAATTTGGCTCTTCATGCGCCGCAGATTGAAGAACAATTTCTTTTGCGCCGCCGTGGTGCCCATTTTCACCAAGCTCCACGAGCGCAGAATGTATTCTTGGATCGAGGCGCGGATCCACCACATCGCGTAGGTGGCCAGGCGAAAACCCCTGTCGGGGTCAAACTTCTTGACCGCCTGCATGAGCCCGACATTGCCTTCGGAAATGACTTCGCCGATGGGCAAGCCATAGCCACGGTAGCCCATAGCGATCTTAGCGACGAGGCGCAGGTGCGAGGTGACGAGTTGATGCGCGGCGCGCGTGTCGCCGTGCTCTTGCCAGCTTTTGGCCAGCATGAATTCCTGCTGCTTCTCGAGCATGGGAAATTTGCGGATCTCGGAGAGATAACGCTGCAATCCCTGTTCGGGAGAGAGCGCGATGGTAAGTGCAGCTGACGCCATTTTTGAGTTCCCCTCTTGGGCCGCAGGCAGAGCTACCGTGAGTTCTTCATACGAACGAACCCGCGGGCCGGTTGCCTAGCGCCGCTGTTAATATAGTGAGCACTTCGGCCGCCCCAAGGCGATGGACAACAGAATTGAAACATAACAAGAACTCTTGATTTCCGCAAACGAAACGATCCTTTGAATGGGGGACGGATCGCTCGGTGGCGGTGAAATTGTTCGCGTGAGGAGGGAAAAGGACTTGACCGCGCCCGCCCTTCGGTATGTTCGCGAGATTGACACAATCAATGAGGCTTGGTCGCACTTGGCTAAACCAGACTTTGGGGGGCGCTCACATGCATTTGAAGACACTCAAGGCGCGGCTGCTGCTGACCGCGACCGTGGTGGCGACCATGGCCAGCGTGGGCTGGGCTGCACCGGCAGCGGCGCAGGAAAGCAGCACAGACATCGACACGATCTACGTTGTCGCGCAGCGCCGCAGTGAAAACCTTCAGGAGGTGCCGGTCGCGGCGACCGCCATCAATTCGGAGCGTGTTGCGGATCTGCTCAGCGGCGGAGGCGATGTGCTTGCGCTGGCCGGGCGAGCGCCAGGCCTCAATGTGGAATCGTCTAATGGCCGCATCGCGCCGCGTTTCTATATCCGCGGCCTTGGCAACACCGATTTCGATCTGGCCGCTTCGCAACCAGTATCCTTGATCATCGACGACGTGGTGCAGGAAAACGTTGCGCTGAAGTCGTTCCCGATTTTCGATGTCGCGCAGATCGAAGTGCTGCGTGGGCCGCAAGGTACGCTCTTTGGCCGCAATACGCCCGCCGGCATCGTCCACTTCCGCTCCGTGCGTCCGAGCGAAGAGTTCGACGCCTACGCAACCGCGAGCTATGGCAGCTTTGGCACGGCGCTGCTTGAGGGCGCGCTTGGCGGGGCGCTGGCGGACGGCGTTTCCGCGCGCGGCTCGCTCATGTTCCGCCGCCGTGACGATTGGATCGACAACACCTTCCCAGGCGGCAGCGACATGGGCGCCTACGAGGATGTTGCCGGGCGCGTCCAGGTGCTGTTCGAGCCGAACGAGGCGTTGAGCGCGTTGGTCAATTTGCACGCGCGCGCGCTCGACGGAACCTCGACCTTGTTCCGCGCCAACATCTTCAATGTCGGCTCCAATGATCTCAACGGCAATTTCGATCGCGACAGCGTCCGCTACAATCAAGGCGGCGGCAATCGCCAGGGTTATGACACCGCCGGCGCTTCCGTCACTGTCGATTACGATTTTGGCGGTCTGACGCTCACGTCGATCACGGCGTACGAGTCGGCGGAGGGGCACAGCCGCGGCGACATCGATGGCGGCGTAGCCGGTGTGGGGCCCGGCTTTATTCCCTTCGATTCAGACACCCAAGATTCGATCGACGACCTCAGTCAGTTTACCCAAGAAGTACGTTTGGCGAGCGAGGCGGACGCGTTCAATTGGCAAGCGGGCGTCTATTACTTTGACTCTGACGTAACGCTCACCACAGTGGGTCCGTTCGGCTTTCCACCTTCCACCACGGTCAATCACACCAACACTTCGTGGGCGGTGTTCGGCCAGGCCGGCTATGACGTCAGCGATCGGCTCACCATCTCGGCGGGCGTGCGCTATACCGACGATGACAAGAACCTTGTCGGCGTGGTGACACCGTTCCCGGTCACGCCTGTCAGCGTTTCCGACGAACAGGTCAGCTGGGATGTAAGTGCGCTCTATGCTGCGAACGATGATGTCAATCTCTACGCCCGGATCGCAAGCGGCTTCCGTGCGCCGTCCATCCAAGGGCGTGACGTTGCCTTCTTCTCGCCGCCGTCGGTGGCGCGCTCGGAAACCATCCAGTCCTACGAAGTTGGCGTGAAGTCCGACCTGCTCGATGGGCGCGCCCGTCTCAACGCCGCAGCATTCATGTACACGATCGAGGATCAGCAATTCTCCGCCATCGGCGGCGGCGGCAATTTCACCCGCCTCGTCAACGCGGCCCAGGGCGAAGCCTATGGGTTCGAGCTGGAGGGCGAACTTGCGGTGACGGAAAACCTGTTCTTGACGGCGTCGTACTCCTACAACCACACCGAAATACAGGATGGGAATTTGCGGGTGTTTCCGTGCGGGGCGGGCGAATTCAACTCGACCGGCAATTGCACCTCGCTTGATCCGATCACGCTTGTGACCGTTGGCGCCAACCCAAACGTACGCAGCGTGTCGATTGACGGCAATCCGTTTCCGCAAGCGCCGGAATTCTTCTTCGACTTCACAGCGCGGTTCGAGCACCCTCTCACCAATGGCGCAGTGGTGTTCGCCGCGACCGACTGGACCGTGCGCGGGCAAACCAATCTCTTCCTGTATGAGTCGGTCGAATTTCAGACTGACGTCCAGTATGAGGGCGGTCTGCGCGTGGGCTATCGCAGCGCCGACGAGCGCTATGAACTGGCGGTGTTTGGCCGCAACATCACCGACGAAGAGAACGTCATCGGCGGCATCGACTTCAACAACCTCACCGGCTTCGTCAACGAACCGAGCGTGTGGGGGCTGTCCTTGAGCGCGCGGCTCAACTGATGTGTTGCTTGGCGGCGCGGTGGGTCTACATTCCTCGCAGCGTCGCCAGCAGCGCTTCCATGTCAGTTGGCAAAGCGCTGTCGAAGCGAAGCTCTACGCGCGTCACTGGGTGTTTGAAGCCGAGTACCTTCGCATGCAGGGCTTGGCGCGGAAACGCGCGCACGGCGGCTTCGGCTTCCTCCGCGCGTGGGCCTTCGGCCTTGAAGCCACGTTGTTTGCCGTAGAGCGGATCACCGACCAGTGGGCAGCCAAGGTGTGTCAGGTGCGCGCGGATCTGGTGCGTGCGACCCGTGTGCAAGCGGCATTCGAGCAGCCCTGCAGCCGGCCGCCCGGCGGCGGCGCCCGCTTGCTGGCCGAAAGCCTCCACGGTCCAATAATCGGTGATCGCGTTTTTGCCGGCTGCGGTGTCGGGATTGCGCGCGACCACGTATTTGCGGCGGTCTTCGCTTGAGCGCACCAATCGGTTCTCAATTCGCGCTGAGCGATCTTTGGGCGCCCCGCGCGTCACCGCGTAATAGACGCGCTCCAAATCGTGTTTGGCGAACAGCTTTGCCAATCCCTGATGCGCCGCGTCGTGCTTGGCGATCACCACGAGCCCAGTCGTGAGCTTGTCGATGCGATGGACGATGCCGGGGCGCGCTACGCCGCCAATGCCCGAGAGGCTGGCGCCGCAATGCGCGAGCAACGCGTTGACCATGGTGCCGCGCATTGAACCTGGCGCTGGGTGCATGGCCATGCCCGAGGCCTTGTTGACGACGACCAGGTGCTCATCCTCGAACACGACATCGAGCGGGACAGATTCTGGCAGCGGCGCTGCAGGTTCGGGCGGCGGGAGGATGAGTTCGTAACGCGCGCCGGGGCGCGGTCTATCCTTGGCGTGCGTCACCGGCGCGCCATCGACGGAAAGCTTGCCCGCGCCGATTAGGCCCTGAACGCGCGAGCGCGAGATATCCGGCCACAGCCTGGCCAGCCACGCATCCACGCGCTGGCCCGCGCCCTCGGGCGCGATGGCGGCGCGGATCTCGCCGTCCTCCACGTCATTGTCGATGTCCAACGCCATGCCCCTGCTTACCGGCTTTTGACGGAACGCGAAGCCCCGCCGTTCCGATCTCAGCCCGCGCAGGTGAGAGCGCGCCGCGAGGGCGCGCCCTGACCAGGCTCATCAACGTGCGGACGCGCAGGAATTGGCCCGGGTGATCCGCTCCGGCTCGACGCACGCAATCCAGTCGCGCTCGGCTTGCACGAAGGCGTCGCGCGACCAGCCGCGTGTCCGCGACATGGCGACGAGCTCCCGCGCGGCCTCACGCGTCAGGCCATCGGGCGCCGCCACGATCGCGAAATGGTTGGATCCGCGCGCCTGAAACACACGCACGGCGACGCCAGCCTCTCGGGCGGCGGCGCGCAAGCGACGATAATCCGCAACCACGCCGCTTTCGGCATTGTAAGTCATGTCGTCGCCCACGCCATAAGACGCGAGCACCGCGTAATAGCCGCCATCGGCGGGAGCGGGTGCGGCCGGCTCTGCGGGGGCGGCGCTGCCATCGGCTGGAGAGGGTGACGGCGCGCGCTGTTGCTGGATGCGCTCGCGCTCCACTACGGCGGCGACGACTGCGTCGGGCAATTGAATGCGCTCTGCGCGGCGGAAATCGCGGTTTGTTTGCAAGGGCGCTTGCGAGAGGATTGGTGGACCTTGCGCCAGCTGATCGGCTGCGGCCCCACCGCCGCCGCCGGTGCTCGTTGGCGCGGGTTCGATCGAGGCGATCGCCGTGCCGTTGCAGGCGCCGGAATCGATGGTGCCTTTCACGCCGGCCATGATGTCTTGATATTTGGAGAGCAGCGCCTGGGTGTTGTCACGGTCGGCTCTGTCCTCGGCGGTCACCAGAAAGCGCGGCGACGCCTCAAGCCCCTGCAATTGTTCGAGCGCGAATTGCGCCATTTCGGCAAGGTCCGCATCGCAGGTGGTGCGCGCGGTGGCAATGGTTTCGGTAAACAACCCGATCAAAGTGTGACGCGCCTGCATCGCCTCGCTTCGTTCGGACGCGAGGCCGAGCACGCCAGTGATAGCGAGCCCGACAAGGGCGATAATGACCTGCAAGAGGCGACTCATGATTTGTCCTCCCTACGCTTCGCCATGGGCGAAGGCTTTTGATGTCTTGAGCTTGAGCAAGCGGCGAAACAGGCGTTCGATGCGATCTTCGGCGTCAATGTCGAGCCGTTCTTTAAGTAGCGGCTGACGGCGGCCGCCGAAATACAGCAAGGCGCCGTTGCGCATATCGCTTGGCAGTTCGTAAGACGCGGCGCGAAACGTCTCCCGCACCTTCGCCCACTCCGCCGCAGGGTCAAAGCGGCTGGATTTTCTGAGATTCGGCGGGTCAATCATGACCGTGCGCTTGATGAGATCGGATCCCAGGATCATTGCGATTTCTTGCAACGTCCCGCCGTGCGAGGACGGCAACATGATGATGAGTTGAGCGTGCGCCATGAGCGCGCTGATGGCGCCTCGCCACGCCTCTTCTTCCACCTGAATGCGTCCGGCGCCGATGTGTTCCAGCGGCGCTCCAAGCGCGACTAGAGGGCCGAAGCGGCGCGTGGCGCGCTCTATTTGCGCCTCGAGTTCGATGCGCTCGGCCAGCATCCCGACGCCGACAATTCCGCCGATGACGTTGGTCGAGGCGAACGGGCGAAGGTAGAGCGAATACGGTCTGGGCGTCTGCCCACGCTGAAGCGCCTCGAACACCGCGTTGGCGCCAAGATCGCGCGCCCGCTGTCCGTAGAGTTCCGCCCAGGTCGCCAGCACCGTCACGCCAATCGCGCCAATGAGGATCGCAAGCATCGGAAACACGACTACGTCTAGCCCGACCAGGCCCAGTTGGCGCATTGCCATCGCCGTCATCCAGAAGGTCGCAAAAAGCCAAGCGCCCGCAGCCAAATAGATTGCGATCTCGAGGCCCCGCGCCACACGGGGCGCGTGCGTCAACGAGACGATGTGCTTGAGGACAGCCATTTTCCCCTCACCTCCGCTTGCAGTAATCCACACAGCGCGCGCCGTCGAGCTGGAATCCCAAATCCCTCACGGTTTTGGATATGACTTTGCTCCACTCTTCCGCTGCTTTGGTGGGGAGAGTAGGATCGAAACGGCGGCTGTGTCGACTGCCGCAATGGGGACCCAGGATGTCACAAAAAGCATGGACGCGGCGCGCGGCGCTGGCGGCGGCGGGGGTGGTGGCATGCGCGCCGGCCATCGAGACGCCGGCCTATGAGGGCGCGGTGGCGTTCAATCATGGGGTCGCCTCGGGCGATCCGCTGCACGACCGCGTTGTCATCTGGACCCGGGTTTCGCCCGAGCGTGCGGGGCCGGTGCCGGTGCGCTGGATCGTGGCGCGCAATCGCGAACTCACCGATGTGGTCAAAGCCGGGATCATCGAAACCAGCGAAGCGCGCGATTACACTGTGAAGGCCGACGTTGCCGGCCTGCGCGCCGGCGCGCCATATTTTTACGGTTTCCGCGCCGGCGCCGCGCAAAGCGCCGTCGGCAAAACCCGGACGCTGCCGCGCGGGCGCGTGAGCGAGGCCAAGCTCGCCGTGGTCTCCTGCGCATCCTACCCGCACGGCTTCTTCAATGCGTACGCGGCTCTGGCGCAACGTGAGGATGTCGATGTTGTCGTGCACCTTGGCGATTATATTTACGAGTTCGGCCTTGCCGGTTATGGGGCCGAGACAGCCATTGCGCTCGGGCGCATTCCCGCGCCGGAAGTGGAGCTGATCCGGCTTGAGGATTACCGCCAGCGCCACGCGCAATACAAGACCGAGACGGAATTGCAGGCCGCGCATGCGATGGCGCCCTGGGTCGTGGTGTGGGACGACCACGAGACCGCCAACGATTCATGGGCCACCGGCGCGGAAAATCACCAGCAGAACGAGGGCGCCTGGGCGGCGCGCAAGCAAGCGGCTTTGCAAGCTTATTACGAATGGATGCCGATCCGAGAGCCTGAGCCGGGCCGCGCCTTCGAGGCGATAAATCGCTCGTTCCGGTTTGGCGATCTGTTCACATTGATCATGCTGGAAACACGGCTGCTCGCGCGTACGCAGCCGCTGGACTACGCGCGTGAATTGCCAGTCGAGATGCAGCGTTGGGATTTCACCAGGCCAACAGCGCCGGTGGCGATCCGCCCGCAAGAGCCGGACCAACCCGGCATGCAGCTTTTCCCCGCGATCTACGAGACGGTCGGCGAGGATTTGCGCCCGGTGCTCGATTGGCGCCGCGCCCAGGGGCTGATCGCCGCGCACGCAAACTTGCCGACCGGGTTTTTTCTCGCGCCTGATGTCGCGCGCTTGAACCAGTTGCTTGCCGCCCCCGAGCGCGTGCTGTTGGGGCCGGCGCAAGAGCAATGGCTGGCGGGCGAACTCAGTGGTTCAACGCAGGCCGGCGTGGCCTGGCAAATCATTGGCAATCAAATCTTGATGGCGCCGGTGGACGCGCCTGATCTTTCCGGGGCGCCGCCTCAGCTCGCCGCCGCGTTGGAGCGCTTGCGCCCTGGCGTTACGCAATTGCTCAAGCTCACGCGCTTTGCATTCCCGCTCAACACCGATTCCTGGGACGGGTATCCTGGCGTGCGCGCGCGCGTGCTGGAAGCCATGCGCGCGGCCGGCGGCAACACGCTGGTGCTCACCGGCGATACCCATACGGCCTGGGCGAATGAGATCAACGACGCTACGGGCCGCGTCGCCGTCGAACTCGGAACCACCTCAATCACCTCCCCGAGCGATGCTTCTTACTTCGCCGCCGCCGGCATCGATTTTTCCGCCGGCGTGCGTGCGCGCAACCCGCACGTGAAGTGGACAGATCCGATCAACCATGGCTTCCTGCTGCTGACATTGACCAAGGCGCAGGCGAGCGCGGAATTTCTGGGCGTCTCCACAATTCTCAGCACAGATTTCCAAACCACAAGCGTCGCCGCGTTCACCATCGCAGCAGACGAAGGCGCGGGCATGGGGGCGATTGTGGAAGTGGTGTAGCTCACGCGCCGCGCTCGAAGCGGGATGGGAAATGCGTGTGTGTCACTGTATCCACACACTGTATCCACACATGTGTCACTCTATCTAAAGTGTCCTGGCAACACGGAAGCCGTAGCCGCCGTGTCGGCAGGAGCGATCGTACATGCCGCGATACGCCGAGCGGGGGTGCAAAGAGCCGCCGCGAAGGACCCGCGAACCATAATATTTCAGCCCCGCTGATCCATTGTTCGGCGCACCACTGTAGTTGTCGTTCCATGCATCTGCGCACCACTCCCACCTGTTGCTGAGCATGTCGTGAAGACCGAAGCCGTTCGCCGAAAACGAGCCAACGGGCGTCGATGAGATGTTCCGCACCTGCGTCTTGTCAATCGAAACGCCCGTCCAATAGGCGGTCGTCGTTCCCGCGCGACAGGAATACTCCCATTCAGCTTCCGAAGGCAGGCGGTAGCCGTGAGAGCAGCCGCTGATGCCGCGCTTTTCGTTTAGAAACGCGATGTAGGCTTGGGCGTCGTCCCAAGACACGTTGATCAAAGGCCGCCGATCCCGGCCCCAACCCTGGTCGTTTGGCGTTTCGAGTTCGGCACCCGCCATCAGCGCCGCGTCCCATTCCGCGAATGTCACCGGATATTTGCCCAGCTCGAAGGCGTAGTTGATCCGCACTTCGTGTTGCGGGCCTTCATCGCGGCCACGTCCCCGCTCGTTGGGGGGTGATCCCATCAGGAAACGCCCCGGTGGTATCCGCACCATTTCGGGGAATGCGCTGTCGGGAAGCGGCACCTTCTTCGGCGATGCCGCCGGTTTTGGTACTGGGCGTGAGGGCGGTGGCGCTGGCGGCGTCGGCGTTTGTCGTTGCGGCGCAACAGCCGCAGGGCCGACAAGCTCCCGCCCGACATGGCGCGACAGCAAGCGCAATGTTAGTTGCCAGCCCTCATGGTTCTCGCGGCCATCAAAGTCGGTGAGGTCGAGATAGTTCGTGGTCATGAAGTCCGATTTCATGTCGAGTGCGCTGAATCGCTCCAACGCTACAGGCACAAGCACGCCCCGCGTAGCCCCGACACGGCACTCGATCATGCACCACTTGCTTTGAAAGGCGCGCGGCGACCAGACTCCCAACACGGCCTTGGCCGACTTCAGGGCGCGGTCGATTACATCGGGAAACGTGTCGCCTCCGTCTATGCCCTGCACGTCGAAGAAGGTTTCAAGTCTGAGGGTCTCGAGCTTGGCCTTAATTGGCTCGACCCTCGCGCGCTCGACGCGCGGATAGGAAATAAAGACATCGACCACGCAGCTCCTGGCGGTCCTTCGATAGCAAGTTGGGTGTGGGCCGTCATAGGGTGACATAGACGCATTATCACCCGAACGAAATGAGAGAAGCGGCGGCACTATCCCACGGGCGACACGCGCCAAACCCTTGCGGCGCAAACCACCACGCATACCAAACCAAACGCCGTCATTCCGGGGCGGCCGCAGGCCGACCTCGAACCCAGGGACCGCAGGCGCTGCGTTCAAGAAAACGCATGGCTAAAAGCCTGCGCTCTACGATCCCCTGGATTCCGGGTTCACGCTTCGCGCGCCCCGGAATGACGGCGGAGAGGTAGCGCGAGATCCCCGCGCTCCCAATCACCGCAATCGGAGCATAGAGTGCGCTCTATCCCACGGCTCGCGCCGATGTTGGTCGGTATGTTTTCAAGGGTGGCGCCAGATGCGGGGCTGAAGCCCCGCGCTCCAACTTACAAAGCACAGCGATTCAATCCGACCGCGTTTGGACGAAATTTGCGCTCGGCATCAAAATTTGTGTGCGCCGAGGGCTGTTGCGGCGCCCGCGCGTCGGTTTTCGCCGAACGCTTCCAGGTCCGGCGAGGGTTTGCCAGTGAGCCATTCCTGCGCCAATTCGCCGAACACCGGCGCGTATTTGAAGCCGTGGCCTGAGCAGGCGGAGAACAGCAGCACCCGCTCGTGCGCTGCGCTGGGGGCGATCAGGAAATTTTCGTCCGGCGTCATCGTGTAGAGGCAGCGCGCCATGCGCACGGGTTTTGGGTCGTGCATTGGCAGGAGCTGAGCGGCTTGCTCCGAGAGCAATACGGCGTCGGTTTCATAGGGTTCTCGCACTTGTCCGGGATCGACGGTGCCGCCCACCGCGTGCAAGCCCAATTTGTAGAGCCCGCGTGGCGCCGGCATGCCGAACACGCCTTCTTCATTGTCCACGCAAATCACCGGCAGCATGCGCGGCTGCGGCGCCGAAAACCAAGCCAGCACCCGCCGCCGCACCGAGAGCCGCCCGGCAAATTCCGGCAGCAACGCCCGCGCCCAAGCTCCGGCGGCGACGATGACGGCGTCGAACGCGTGCGCCTCGCCGCCAATGCGCAACGTCAGCCCCGAGAGAGGCGCGTCAATTCTTGTGTTCGGGAAAAGCTTTGCGCCCCAGCTTTGCGCTTGGCGGATGAGGAACGCGCGCGTGGCGTCGGCGGCGATGACGCCGCAATCTGCCTGCCGGAACACGTCCCATTCGTACGGCATGGACACGTACCCGCGCGTCAGCGCATGCATCGCGTCGCCGCGCATCAACGCCGCAGGCGTGGCGCTCAAGCGTTGGCACGCCGCCACGAAAGGTGACCCGCGCGGCCCGGCCATCAGCCCGCCCGTCCATTCGATCAGCGGGCGCCCTGCCAGGCCCTCCCAGCTGCGCCAAATCGCGTTCGCGCGCCGCGCCAGGCGCACGTAGATGTCGCCCTCGCCAGGGGTGAGGCGCATGATCCTGGTGTCGCCGTGCGACGAGCCGCCCTCGTGCATCAGCTCGAATTGTTCGAAGCCCGAAACATCATGCCCCGCCAGCGCCAGGCGCCCGCAAATGCTCAGGCCCGCTATGCCAAGTCCAACGACGGCGACTTTCATCGCGTCCCCTCTACGCGGGATTACCCGCGCATGGAAAGCAGCTAGCTTCGCCCCGATGAGTCTCAAGGACAAGATCAAGGCCCAGGTGACCGCGTTCGATGCGTGGGCCAGGCCCATCGCGGTGCGCTCGAAATGGCATGGCTGGGCCTATGAGTTTTTGATGTTCGGCTTGAAGCAGGCCTGGGCATGCCTGTTCGCGGGCACGATGATCGCGCTGATCCTAGGCACGCATTTTTTCTGGCCCGATGATGCGCCATTGGCGCGCTACGACTTTCTGGTGCTCGCGTCGCTTGGTGTGCAGGCGCTGCTGCTGGCGACCAAGCTGGAGCGCTGGGACGAAGCGCTGGTGATTTTGGTGTTCCACGTCGTCGGCACGGTGATGGAGATATTCAAGACCGCGCAGGGTTCGTGGATATACCCCGAGGAAAGCATCCTGCGTATTGGCGGCGTGCCGCTCTTCTCCGGCTTCATGTACGCCTGCATCGGCTCCTACATCGCCCGCATCTGGCGCTTGTTCGACATCAGATTCATCCGCTTTCCGCCGCTTTGGACGGCTTGGGTGCTGGCCATCCTCGCCTACATCAATTTCTTCACTCACCATTACACCATTGATATCCGCAACGCCCTGTTCGCGTTCTCGGCGCTGATTTTCTGGCGCACGTGGTTCGTGTTCACGCCCGATCAGAAAAGCCGCCGCATGCCGATGCTGATGGGCTTGCTGCTGGTGTCGCTGTTCATCTGGTTCGCGGAAAATCTCGGCACTTTCGCCGCGGCTTGGGTCTATCCCAATCAGCGCGATGGCTGGGCCTGGGTGCCGATCGAGAAAATGGGCGCGTGGTATTTGTTGATGCTGCTGAGCTTCGTGCTGGTGACGTTGGTGCACAAGCCGGAAGCGGCGCCAACTTCTACTGCGCCAGTCTAAGCCCTTCGCTTTGTGTCGCCACCACGCGCTCGCCGCGCATAAGCTGCGCCTCGCCGCGATAGGCGCCCGGCGGCCAGCCGCTAGCGGGCGTACGCCGGCCTGCGAACACCCACGCCTGCGCTTGGCTTCGCGTTTGTGTGCGCGCGCCTTCCGCAAGCAATGCGCCATCGGGGCCGTAGAGCCGCACCCGCAGCACGTCGCCCTCAAGCGGGCCGCTCGCCAACGCCCAGAACACCAAGGCAGGCGCGCGCGCGCTGGCGTTGGCGGGTAAATCCTCTGCGTTGACGCCTTGCGCGGGACCGGCGCCCGTGAACCCGGTCGCGAACCAGCGCGCGCCGCGATAGCTGAGCGCGGTGCGCGCCGCTGGTGACCAATGCGCGCCGGCGCGCGCCGCCTCCGGGCCGCAGCTCAGGCCAGCGATCGGCGCGCCAGTGAGTGGATCGACCTCGGCGCCGCCGCGCCGCAGCGCCAAATGTACGTGCGGAAATTGTGTGTGCCCCGAAAGGCCAACCAGGCCGAGGACCTGTCCCGCGCTGACGCGCTCGCCCCGCTCAACGCGCAGCGAGCCCGCGCGCATGTGGCACAACTGGCTCGACCAGCCGCCCTCGTGTTCGATGCGCACGCCATTGCCGCATTCGCGCCCTTCGACAGCCGCCATGCCGCCGCGCAGGAACGCGCCCTCCGGTTCGCCGTCGCGCACCCCCGCCACCACGCCCGCGGCCGGCGCCAGCACGTTCACCCCGCGCCGCGCTGCAGCAGCAGGCGCGCGAATATCGAGCCCATCATGCCCGTCATACGAGAGCGGCCCGCACATCGGGTCTTGGGCTGCGCCCGCCCGCGCATCCACATCCACGTAATTCTGCACCACGCAAACATCACCAACGCTGCAATCGATTGGGAGCTGGAAGTCTTGCGCGCGCGCCATGGACGGGGCGCAAATCATCAGCAAAGGGAGCAGCAACAACACGCGCATGCCAAGATACTGCACGCAGCTCGTCCGCAGGCAATATCTAAGAACATCAACGCATCGTCATTCCGGACGCGCGGAGCGCGACCCGAACCCAGGGGAGCGTAGAGCAATGCATTTGCCCCTGGGTTCCGGGTTCGTGCTTCGCACGCCCCGGAATGACGGAGCTTGGTTTGCGACTTGCGATTAGAAGCCCGCCAGCGCCATGAAACGGCTGCGCAGTTCGGCGTCGTCCTTGAAGGCGCCGGTAAACTGTGTTGTCACCGTCGTGACGTCCTTGTGGTGGACGCCGCGGGTGGACATGCATTGGTGTTCGGCGTCGATCAGCACGGCGACGCCACGCGGCTTCAGCGAGGCGTTGAGCGCTTCGGCGATCTGCGCTGTCATGGTTTCCTGCGTCTGCAAGCGCTTCGCGAAAATCTCGACCACGCGCGCGATCTTCGAAATGCCGACCACCGCGTCAGTGGGCAGATAGGCGACGAACGCGCGCCCCAAGAACGGCGCCATGTGGTGCTCGCAATGGCTCTCCACATCGATGTTCTTGAGCATGACGATGTCGTCGTAGCCTTGAACGTCGGCGAACACGCGTTTGAGTTCGTCCTCGGGGCATTCGTCGTAGCCGCCGAACCATTCGCGGTATGCGTCGACCACGCGCTGGGGCGTGTCGATCAGGCCTTCGCGAGCCGGGTCATCCCCAGCCCAGGCGATCAGGGTGCGCACCGCTTCCATCGCGGCCTCGCGGGAAGGTCGCCTTTGCGCCGCCTCGGAGGGCGAGCGCCATTTCAGAATTTCACTCATGGGGGAGGTCCTTGGTCTGAGGAGCGGAGGTCGAGCCGGGAGGGTCCCAAAGTCCTATACGGACGAGGTGGGCACCCGGACTTAACGCCCGCCCGCGGCTTTACCCTCAGGCAGCGGGGCCCTCATGGCCCCGAACGGATATGGAGTGTAGCACGCCCAAAGGCTAGAACCCAGGCTAATGACAAACACGCAAATTTCGCTGACCAATACCCTTACGCGCTGCAAGGAGGTTTTCACCCCCGCCGATCCAGCGCGGGTGACAATGTATGTCTGCGGCTCGACCGTCTACAACCACCCCCATATCGGCAACGCCCGCCCGGCGGTGGTGTTCGACGTGCTGTTTCGGCTGCTGCGGATCCGCTACGGCGAGGGCGCGGTGCTCTACGCCTCCAATTACACAGACATTGACGACAAGATCATCAAAGCCGCCGCCGCCGAAGGCGTGCCGATCAACGCCATCACCGACAAGTTCGCACGCATCTATCGCGAGGACATGGGCGCGCTCGGCGTGCTGACGCCAAGCTTTGAACCGCGCGCGACCGAACACGTCGCCGGCATGGTCACGCTGATCGAAAAGCTGATCGCCGGCGGCGTCGCTTATGCCGTGCCGAGCGGTGTGTATTTTTCGGTCGCCGCCGATTCCGATTACGGTAAGCTCTCGCGGCGCGCGCAAGAGGATTTGCAGGCCGGCGCGCGCGTCGATGGCGAGGACGACAAACGTCACTCCTCTGATTTCGCGCTTTGGAAAACCTCCAAGCCGGGCGAGCCGTCCTGGGAGGCGCCGTTCGGCGCCGGCCGACCCGGTTGGCACATTGAATGCTCGGCGATGATCGCGGCGCAATTGGGTGAAACCATCGACATTCACGGCGGCGGCCTCGATCTGGTGTTTCCCCATCACGAAAACGAAATCGCGCAATCGGAATGCGCCCATGGCGCGCCGCTCGCCCGTGTGTGGATGCACAACGGCATGCTAAACATGGACAAGGAGAAGATGTCCAAGAGCATCGGCAATATCGTCACCGTGCGCGAATTGCTCGATGCCGGCTGGCAAGGCGAAACCATACGCTGGGCGCTGCTGAGCGCGCATTATCGCGCGCCGCTGGATTGGTCGGATGATTCGCTGCGGCAGGCGCAGGCGAGCTTGGACCGGCTCTATGGCGCTCTGTTGCGCTTGAAGCATGTTGAGCCAAGCAAAGGCGCACACCTGATGGATTTTTCAGAAGCACTTTGCGATGACCTAAACACGCCGAAGGCCATTTCGGCCTTCTCCGCGATGGCGAGTGCGGCCAACACAGCGACCACGCCAGTAGCGCAGGCTAACGCGAAGGCTGAGTTGCTTTTCGCCGGCGCGCTGCTCGGCGTGCTGCAATCCGACCCAGAACATTGGTTCCGCGCCAGTTTCGGCGAACAAGCCGCCGAAATCGACGCCCTCGTCGCCGAGCGTGTCGCGGCGCGCGCGGCCAAGAATTTCGCCGAGGCTGATCGCTTGCGCGACGTGCTCGCCGAGCGCGGCGTCGAAGTGATGGACGGGCCGAGCGGGAGCACGTGGCGGCGCAAGGGGTAGGGTTGCGCGCTAACTTCAGCGCGGGGAGCACCTTATCGCCGCTTCCGTCCCCCATCCCACACCACGCCTGGAAAGCCATTCAGCGGCTTGAGTTTCTCTCCGAGATAAGCCCAGTCTCGCAACTCATCGATGGCGATGTGGTAGCGCGGTTCGCGGCCGACGCCGGAGCGGAACAGCGCGCGCGGGATGTTCACACTGTTCGGCGAACGCAGGCGCTCGTACATCATCGGTGTGCCGCAACGCGTACAGAAACTGCGCGCCGCGCCCGTCGCTTCCTCGACATAACGCGTCAAACATTCTTGGCCGCGCACGAAGCGAAAGCGGCTCTTCCATGTACCCACATAAGTCGCATACGCCGCCCCATGCGCACGCCGGCTTGGCGCGGAATGATCGTGCCAAGCCCATTGCGCCGGCGCCGCGATCTCCACCGCGACATCGCCGCACGCACATTGCGCCTCCGCACGGGTAGGGCCGGCGCTGTGTGGCCGGTTAGCCGCCTGACCTTTTTTGCTCAAAGCGACGCTCCCTTGCCAACCGGTACCTTGGGAGATGGGCGAACGCGCGGAAAGAGCTAAGCGACGCTTCGGCGTTTCGCTGGCGGCAGGCCGTTGAGCAATTCGCTGCGTACATCGACGCGCACCGCGCGCAGCGCTGGGCTGAACGGGGCGTCTACCAGCATGACCTGGACCTCAAAGCCGCGCACGCGCCAATAGGCCTCAATGCGTGTCTTAAGTTCCGCCGCCCCGGCATGGTCGGTGTACTCGCGAAAACGCTCGGGCGTGGAGGTGTCAGCGCCGATATCCGCGTGTCCGAGCGCCATGACTCACCCCAAGCGTGTCTTATCTACTAGTAAGTGAGTCGCGCTGTCGCCAAAACTAAGTTAGTCGGGCGCTGGGGGTTTTCCACAGATGTCGATCCGCGCCGGTACAGCCGGGACCGCCGAGCTCATTTTGGACGCCGCGCAGCGGCGCGCGCAGACGCGAGGATTCAACGGATTCAGTTACGCCGACATCGCCGCCGAACTGGACGTCACCACCGCGAGCATCCATTACCATTTCTCCAGCAAAGCCGAACTGGGCGCGACCCTGATCGACCGATATGCGGCGGGTTTTCTTGGGGCGCTGGCGGCGATTGACGCTAGCGGACGCTCAGCGCGGGATAGATTGCGAGACTACGCGCGCATCTACGAAGATGTGCTGGCGAACAATCGGCTGTGTCTGTGTGGAATGTTGGCCGCCGAATACGAAACTTTGCCTGACGCGATGCAGGGCAAGCTGGTCGATTTTTTCAAGAAGAACGAGGATTGGCTGGCCGCGTTGCTGAGCGGCGGGCGTGAGCAGGGCGAGCTTGCGTTCTTTGGCGATCCGCGCAAGCCGGCGAGCGCCCTAGTCAGCGCTTTGGAAGGTGCGATGCTGGTGGCGCGCGCCTATGGCGGCGTCGCAAGCTTCCGCTCCACCACCAAGCTGCTGCTGGCGGGCCTCTGCGGCGGTTAAGCGTCAGGGACGCAAACCGGCGTTGATGTAATCTTGAATAGAGATGTAATTGTCTGGGTATCTCTGTTCGAGTTCGGCGGCACGGGCAATGTCAGCCTCACCCTCAGCTTGGCGTCCAAGGCGAACCGCGCTCCGCCGCGGCCATGAAGCGCAAACGCGTTGTCGGCGTCCAACTCGGCCGCCGCCGCGAAATCGGTCCACGCACTTTCAAACTCTCCTTGCATGAATCGCAGGAAGGCGCGGGCAAATAGGCCTCGCGCGCCCTCGGAAAGGCGCAATGCCTCTTCGCAAGCGGCGAGTGCAAGATTGAGCTCGATGCCTGCCGCGGTCCGCGCCGCGCAAGCGGCGGCAAGGTAGTCAGCGTTTTCGGGCAAAAGTTCCGCTGCTGCGATGTATTCTACAAGCGCGCTCGCATACTCGCTCCGTCGAAAAAAGATGAACCCTCGCCTCATGTGGGGCAGCGCGTCGTCATCGTTGAGCTGAGTCATCGCAGCATAGTCCGCCAACGCGCGGTCGTACTCTCCTATATGGACCAAGACCGCCGCGCGATTGTAGTAGCCAATCGCTTCGCTTCGGTCCGATTCAATGACCGCACTGAAAGCCTCAATCGCTCGTGAAAAGTCCGCTTGCGCCTGCTCAACTTGACCCAGCGTCTCATACATTTTCCCGCGAGAGTAATGTGCCGCTGCTGTGTGCGTGCGCGAAACGCGTTCGCCGATAACACGCCCACAGCTCCTGATGGCGCGTTGAAGGTGATCCTTATCCCGGCTCACGCAGCGCCCCCAATCGCCGGTCGGCAGGTCACTTCCTACGTTGCCAAGCACTCCGCCCGGCGACGATGGTCGCGACTCGTACGAGCCATATCCGTCGATGACTTGGCCCCCGACCCTGATTTGAGCCTGCGCGGCGTGAGCTGTGAAAGCGGCGATTGCGAAGAGTATTGGGGCGAAAATTGTTGGCGTGCGCATGTTCGAATATCCATAATTGCGCCTGACAATGGACATACTGCCAGCGCCGCGTCTGGTTGCAAGCGCGATCGTGGCGCGTTGCCTTGAAGAAACCTGCCCGCCGCACTAAGCCACGACCGGGACGAGGAGAATGCATGCGGGTTTTGGTGTTTGCAGCTTTTGTGGCGTTGGCCGCCTGCGCCAGCGGCGGTGAGTCAGCACTTGAGGCGGGGCCCTCGCCTTTCCCCGTTGAGCGTGGCGCTGCGCCGCCGCCGCCCTCGGCGAACGGTCAAGCCGCTCCGCCAGAAGGCATGGCCCCAGGCGGCGTTGATTTCGGACAATGGCGGGCGGCTGATCCGGCAGCGTATGCGCCGGCTTTTCAAAGCCAGATGCGTCAGCGTTTTGCTGGCCGCGGCGCCAGCCAAATCCGCGCCGATCTCGAAGCTAATGGCTTTGCTTGTGCAAGTGGTCAAAATCTCGATTGCCGGATCGAAATCATGGAGCGCCAATGCGCGATCGATTGGTATGTTGTGGTGGAACGCAGCCAATCTGAGCCGATTGCTGGGTTCGATGTGATGTGTTTGGGCGCGCAATAGGGGACTGCCATGGGCAAGGTGTTTGCGGCGACGCGAATGAAGCAGGGTGCAGCGCTGCTGCTTGTCGTTTGCACGGTTGCCGCTTGCGCGACGATGCCGGTGGGCGGGGTGTCGACACCCACAGGATCGGCGACCATTCCGTCCTCGCCGCTTGAACTGGGCGATTGGCGGCGTGCGTCGGCGGCGGCGACTTTGAGCCAATTCCAAGGGAATGTGACGGGCCGCTACGGCGTGGGCTTGGCGCTGGGCGCCGTCTCAAGTGACCTTCGCCGCAACGAGTTCGCCTGCGCTGCAAACACGGAAACGGGAGGCCGCGGTGATCCGCCCGACCAGATTTGCCGCAAGGCCGTCACGGTCAGCAGCTGCACGCATACCTGGCAGGTGCATATGTTCGACGAAGCAGGCGACGGGCGCCTTGCGCGTACGCGCGGGCTTTACGATCGCCGCTGCGGCGGCGATGGCCTATTGGGAGGGCCCAGCTAGGGTCGGGGGCGCCTCGGGCGTTTCCAGGTAACTCGCCACGTCTTCGGGCTCGAGCACAAGCATCGGCGCTAGGCGCGCGTTGATAACGACGTGTCTGCCGCGCAGACGCTCTAATGCGGCGCGTCCCGTAAGGGTTGCGCGCGGTGCTGCTGGGCCGAGCGCTGCGTCGAGCCGAGTAGCGCCGGTGAACACCAGGCCAGCGCGCACGCCTTCACGCGGCGCGACTTCGCGCGGCGGCGCGTCGGGCGCGTCAGAAGCGAGCGCCAGCACAACGTGGGCCTCCATGAACTGGCGGCGAAAGACCGGCCGCATTGCTTCGTTGGTGAGCGCCGCGACAAAGGCGTATTCAAGCGCGTTCTGCGGTTGGATTTCTGGCGGCGCTTGCGGGCCCGGCGCGGCCACGGGCGGGGTCGGCGATTGTGCGCGCGCAAGCACCGGCAAGGCCGCTGCGAGCGCTGTTGTGACAAAGCTCCGACGGCGCATGGAGGATTTCCCTTTCAATCCAGCGGCATCTTGCCGACTAACCCGCTCCGCTGAAAGCTTGCGCCGCAGACGCCAGCCTCGCCTAGTTTGCTTGTCAGCGAAGGAAGGCCACATAAGGGCGAATGGACGATCTCTACCACCCCCGCATCCTGGAACTCGCCGCCGACATGCCCCATGTCGGCCGGCTTGAGGCGCCCGACGGGGCGTCGACCAAGGTGAGCCGGGTGTGCGGTTCGGTGGTGAGCGTTGAATTGAAGCTCAAGGACGGCGTCGTCAGCGAAATCGCCGTGCACCCGAAGGCGTGCGCGCTGGGCCAAGCCGCGACGGCGGTGTTGGCCATGCATGCGATCGGCGCAACACCCGTCGAAATCCGCGCCGGCCGCGAGGGCTTGCGCGCCATGCTGAAAGATGGCGCCGCACCGCCGACAGGACGCTTCTGGGAACTCCGTCATCTCGAAGGCGTAAAAGACTATCCCCCGCGCCACACCTCGACGATGCTGGCGTTCGACGCGGCGGTGGAGGCGCTGGAGATGGCGCAACGCGCGAGGGCGAAGTGAGCGGCGCGTTCAAACGGAGCCACTCTTCGGCCAAAGCGCTGCGCGCTGCGGCGATGAAATATCCTGGCACAACCGAGGATTTTCCGTGGGGCCATCCAGCTTACAAGGTCGCCAGCAAGAAGGCGTTTTTGTTCTTAGGCGCCTATGAAGAGGGCGCGCTGTCGGTGTCGATGAAGCTGCCTTATCGCAGCGAGGAAGCGTTGCGCCTAAAATACGCCAAGCCCACCGATTATGGGCTTGGACGCTCGGGCTGGGTGACGTTTACGTTCGGACTCAAGGCTAAGGCGCCCGTTGCAAAACTCACCGACTATCTGGACGAAAGCTGGCGCGCTGTGGCGCCAAAGAAGCTCTCGGCGGCCTATGCGCAGGCGCCAGCGGCAAAGCAGCGTAAGGCGTCCTAACCTGCAGGCTTTGCTGGAAGTGACAGTCTGGGCTAAGAGCTCTGCTCAAATGAGGAGACGGCCATGTTTAGATTTTTACTGCTGCTGTTGGTGATGGCCGGTGTCGGCGGGTATTTTACCAAGCCGACCGAGGCGCAGCATCGCGAGGCCGTGAACGCAATGTTGGAACAAGCGCAGGACGCCGCCGCGTCCGACCTCGATCTCGGGGGCTTGGTGGAGTCCAGTGTGACGCGGTTCACACAGGACGGCGCCTACACCGACTATTACGTCGCCTCGCGCTACGCTGTCCAAGCCGGCGATCGCCCGGTCGCCGATTGCTGGGGCGCGTTTACGCAGGTACGTTGCACCCCGGCGGTGGGGGCCTCGGAGACGCCTGACGCATCGTGAGCTGGCGCTTTCGCGGGTTTTTGGCTAATGGTGGCGTATGAAATTGCTTGAGGTGACCACTACTCCATAGAGCCGGCGGCGCGGGATCGGGCGCGCCGCAGCGGCCAAGTGCTCGCCCCGGTTAATCCCGTCACCTCAAGATCCACACAGCCGATGTCGCCGAGCATTCCCGCCCGGGGCCTTCTGGGCCTCATCCAGCTCTACAAATGGACGCTCTCGCCGCTGATCGGGCGCGCGTGCAGGTACTTGCCCACATGCTCGTCCTACGCCGCTGACGCCATCCATCTGCATGGCGCCTGGGCCGGGAGCTGGATGGCGGGCGCGCGGCTCTGCCGGTGCCATCCCTTTGGTGGGCACGGCTGGGATCCTGCGCCGACGCTCAAGCCAGGAGCGCCCTGGTGGGCGCCTTGGCGATTGGGCGATTGGCGGGGTGGGTTTCGTGCGCCGCCGTCTGACATCGAATCTTATAAGAGCAATTCATGACCCTTTCCCTTACCTTCCCCGATGGCGCGGTGCGCCAATATGACGATGGCGCAACGCCGCTGAGCGTTGCCGATAGCATTTCCAAATCTTTGGCCAAGCGCGTGGTCGCGGCCAAACTCGATGGTGCGTGGTGGGATTTGACGCGGCCGATTGAAGCCGACGCCAAGTTCGAACTGGTCGCGCGCGACAGCGCCGATGGACTCGAAGTGCTGCGTCATGATGCGGCGCATGTGCTGGCGCAGGCGGTGCAGGACTTGTTCCCCGGCACGCAAGTGACGGTCGGGCCGACGGTCGAGGATGGCTTCTACTATGATTTCGCGCGCGACGAGCCGTTCTCGACCGACGATTTCGCGGCAATTGAAAAGCGCATGGGCGAGATCGTGGACGCGGATTTACCGATTACGCGCGAAGTGTGGAACCGCGAAGAGGCGATCGCGCACTTCAATTCCATTGGCGAGACATTCAAGGCGCAGATCATCGACCACATTATTCCCGCCGGGGAAGCGATCAGCGTTTATCGCCAAGGCAAGGACTGGAAGGATCTCTGTCGCGGCCCTCACCTTCCGAGCACGGGGCGGCTCGGCAAAGCGTTCAAGCTGACGAAGCTCGCGGGAGCCTATTGGCGCGGCGACCAAAACAACGCGCAATTGCAACGCATCTACGGCACCGCCTGGGCCGACGAAAGACAGCTTGAAGATTATCTCAAGCGGATCGAGGAAGCCGAGAAGCGCGACCACCGCAAGATCGGCGCGGTGATGAATTTGTTCCACTTCCAGGACGAGGCCAAGGGTATGCTGTTCTGGCACCCCAAGGGCTGGACGCTCTATCGCACGCTACTGGCTTACATGCGTCGGCGTATCGAGGCTGTAGGCTATGTCGAAGTGAAGACGCCGCAAATCATGGATCGCTCACTCTGGGAGCGGTCGGGCCATTGGGAAAAATTCCACGACAACATGTTCATCTGCGAAACGGCGGACGGCGAAACGTTGGCGGTCAAGCCGATGAATTGCCCCGGCCACATCCAGATATTCAATCACGGCCAGCGCTCCTATCGCGAATTGCCGATCCGCATGGCCGAGTTCGAAGGGTTGCACCGCTGCGAAAGTTCTGGATCGTTGCACGGGGCCATGCGTGTGCGGCAGATGGCCCAGGACGATGGCCACATCTTCTGCACCGAAGATCAGATCGTCGCAGAATCCAAGGCTTTCGTGGACTTGCTGCACAGCGTCTACATCGACCTCGGTGTTGAACTTCACGCCGTAAAGCTCGCATTGCGGCCGCAAGAGCGGTTTGGCTCGGACGAAGTCTGGGATGTCGCCGAAGAAAAGCTAGAACGCGCGGCCAATCTCGCCGGCGTCGAGGTGGAGCGTGTGCCGGGCGAGGGCGCGTTCTACGGACCCAAGCTCGAATTCCATCTACGCGACGCGATCGGGCGCACCTGGCAGTGCGGCACGCTGCAATTGGATTATGTGCTGCCTGAGCGGCTCAACGCGGTTTACGTTGGCGAGGACGGCCAGAAACATCGCCCGGTCATGCTGCACCGCGCGATCTGCGGCTCCATGGAGCGCTTCATCGCCGTGCTGATCGAACATTATGCGGGCGCGTTTCCGCTCTGGCTGGCGCCGGCGCAAGTGGTGGTGGCGACGATCACCCAGGACGCGGATGCCTATGCGCGCGAAGTCGGCGATACGCTGAAGCGCGCGGGCTTGCGGGTGGAACTCGATCTGCGCAACGAAAAGGTCGGCTACAAAATCCGTGAGCACTCCCTGCTGAAGGTTCCGGTGATCGCGGTGGTCGGGCGCAAGGAGGCGGAGGATAAGACGGTGGCGCTGCGCCGCCTCGGCGGGGAGGCGCAAGATATCGTCGGCCTGGAGGAGGCTCTCCGCGCGATCTCGCTCGAAGCGACGCCGCCGGATTTGGTTTGAGCGCTGATGGCGCGTTCGCACCTGAAACCTGTGTAATTCCCCCGAACTTTTCCCCGCAGAAGCGTGGCTGGCCTAGACGTCGGCGGCTGCGCAAGACAGGATGGCTCGTTGGGCCATGTGGCCGGGAGACCAGTGTGGACCAGTTTCCCTCTCGTGAACGCGAAGCGGCGGCGACTTTGGCGCCGCGCGTGTCGGCGATCGTCGTGGCGCGCAACGTTCGCACCAACGCATCAGGGCAAAGTGCGTTTGACCTGTGCCTGCGGAGCGCATTGGCCGAGCCTTGGATCGACGACCTTGTGGTGGTGGATCACAATTGCCCAGCGCCGATTGCATCTGCTCTGCGGGAAATGAAGGCTGATCGCCGCGACGTCACGCTCGTCGTCGCAGCGCCTGAGATGAGCTCCGCGGCCGCCGCAAATCTGGGCGCGGCGCAAGCGTGTGGCCGCTGGCTCTTGTTCCTTGACCCACACGTTGTGCTGCAACGCGGCGCGGTTGAGCGAATGGCCGCCGCTGGCGGCGGCGCGCACACGCCATGGATCGTTGGCGGCCGGCTGACCGACACCGAGGGGCGCGAGCGCTGCGCAGCACGTGCCGGCGCGCTCAATGCTTGGTCAGCGATCGCTGTTGCGCTCAATTGGCCAGGGCCGAGGCGCAAGCGACGGCGCGCTGACGAGCCCGCGCGAGTTGGCGCCGTATCTGGCGCTTTCATGCTGGTTCTGCGGCATGACTTCCAAACTCTCGGCGGCTTCGACGCGGGTTTCGTGTCCGATGGCGCCGACCTTGATCTTTGCCGCCGCGCCGTTGCGGCTGGCGGCGGCGTGCTGTTTCAGCCCGCCGCGGCCGGCGTGCAATTTGAGCACGCCGCACCGCGTGGGCGCAGGCAGGCGCAAGGTTTGGCGCTGTTTGCGGCCAAAAGCGCCAACACCTCAGTTGAGCGGGCGTTTGCCGTCGTCGCGCGCCCGGCCTTGATGGTGCTGTTGGGGCTCAGGGATTTCGTTGCTGGGCGCCCGCCGCTGCCTCGCTAGCTTCGATCCGCCCTATATACAACGCCACACGCTCACCGCGACCGAGCGCAAAGCCGCGCACTGGCGGCTCGGCGGGCGCGAACACCAAATTGCGTAACGCCAACTCAGCGCTTGTTTGCTGCAGCATCCGTCCCTCGACAACGAACGCGTCTCCGATCATCGCGTGGGCCCCGGCGTCGCGCGGCGGCGTGAGGTTTATTGAGGTGCGCGTCAGAAAGACGATGCTCGCCTCGTCGTAACCGACGACCCAGAGCGGGCGATCCTCGCGAGGGGCCAGGCGCGCGCGTGTGAGCGCAGCAACGACCTCATCGCTGACGAAAAGCGCCCGCGCTTCGGGTAAGATCCGTTCGCGCAAGCTAAAGGATAACGCAAGAGCACAAATGACCAGCACCGCCGCGCGCGCGGCGGGCCGGCGCAGCATGAGCAACGCTGCGAACGCCGAAGCCACAGCCGCCATGCCAATCAGCGCGGTTGAAATCGCACGCCGCAGGTCGGCGGAGAAATCGCCGGGCATGAAGGTGGCGCCCGCCGCCATCAGCGCCACCAGCACTGCGCCCGAAACCGCGAACATGATGATGCCGATCGGGTGGGCGGTGCGCCAACGCCGACCGCGCATCAGCGTAAGCCCGCCGCCGCACAAGAGCGCGATGGCTGGATAGGCGGGAAGCGTGTAGTGCGCGAGTTTTGTCGGCATGAGTTCAAAAAAGACAATGAGTGGCAGCGCCCAAGCAACGAGGAACCGAAATGGCGCTTGCGCTTCCTCCGTGCGCGGTGCGCGTATCGTTCCCCAGATGAGACGCGCCGCAGCAGGCAGCGCATAGGTTGCCGGGAAAATGAGCACGGGCAGCAGCAGCAAATGATAGCCCGGCAAGGCGAAGTGGTCCTCGTCGGCGCTGACAAGTTTGGGCAGCAGATCGCCCAACATCATGTCGACAAAGAATTGCCCGTCAGTTTGCGCCGAAACCGCGATGGCCCACGGCGCCACGATGAGAGTGCAGAGAAGCGGGCCCGGCCACCACAACAATGGCGCAATCCACGCCGCGCGCCGCTCCCACAGCACAAGCGCCCCGAGTGTGAGCATGGCGACGAGGGGCGCGATGGGTCCTTTCACCAACACGCCGCAGGCGAGCGCCGCCCAGAATACGAGGGCTGCACATTTTGGCGCCGGACCGGTGCGCAGTTGCGCCAGCGCCGCCATCGCGAGCGCGGTGAAACCCAGCACCAGCGCGTCAGTCTTGGCGGTCATGCCTTCAAAACCAACCAGCATGCCCGCTGCGAATAGTCCCGCACCTAAGAAGGCGGCGCGGCGGCCAACAAGCGCCGCCCCGCCCCAAAAGGTGGCCAACGCCGCAAGCACAGCCCCAAGCGCGGACGGCAGCCGGTACGGCCAGATTTCATTCAGGCGCTGCGTAATTGGCAGGGCGACTTGAACTGCCGCAGCCTGCAGCCAATGCACGCCGATGGGCTTTCGGTTGCGCGCCTCGTCCTGCAAACGAATGCGGACATAGTCGCCGCTTTCCAGCATCTGCCGCGTCGCCTGAACGAAGCGGGCTTCATCGGCGTCCATCGTTGGAACGCGGTCGGCGCCGAACAGGCTTGAGGTCAGCGCGATCAAAGCGATCAGCGCGTAGCCGCGCCAACCGCGCGCGAATTGATCGAAGAGTGCGGGGGAGACAGGCGCAGGCATTGGACGGTGATAGCCGGGCTTGCATGGCGAGGGGAGGGCCGGCGCTCGCCTTGGCGACGTGGAGCCGCTATGAGAGCGGCCCTAGGCCGTCCGAGAAGTCCAGCTTTGCCCGAAACGATTGAATTCAGTGTGGTCGTGCCTGTGCATGACGAGGCCGGCAACGCCGGCGCTTTGGCGCGCGAGATTGCTGCGGCGCTCGATGGGCGTTCCTATGAGATGATTTTCGTCGACGATTGCAGCCGTGACGATACCCGCGCCGAATTGGCCGCGCTGCGGCTTGAACTGCCAAATCTGCGGCTCGTAGGGCACCGGGCCAATGCCGGGCAGAGCCGCGCCGTGCGCACCGGCGTCATCGCCGCGCGCGCGCCGTTGATCGGTACAGTTGACGGCGACGGGCAGAACGATCCCGCTGATTTGCCCCGTTTGTTGGCGCGTCTTACCCGCCATGATGCGCCGCCAAGTCTGGGTATGGTGGCTGGCAAACGGGCCAAGCGACAAGACAATTGGAGCAAAAGGGCGGCGTCCCGCATCGCTAACACCATCCGCAAGGCTGCGCTCAAGGATGGCGCTGACGACAGTGGTTCGGGTGTCAAGGTGTTCAAACGGGAGGCTTTTCTTCGCTTACCGTACTTCGATCACATGCACCGTTTCATGCCTGCCTTGATGCTGCGAGAAGGCTATGCAGTTGAGTTTTTAGAGGTTAACCATCGTCAGCGAAGCGCCGGACGCTCCAAGTACACCAATCTCGGTCGCTTGGCCGCAAACATGACCGATTTGTTCGGCGTCATGTGGCTCAGGAGCCGGGCGCGGTTTCCGGGGGGGGCGGACGAGTTATGAATGACAGGCTCGGCGTCACAGAGAGTTTGGCGATTCGTCAGGCCGCCCGTCGCGGCGGCGGGCGGGTCAGAAACGAGGGGAGTCCCATGGGGGCCATTTTCAGCGTCTTTCCGCTTATTCTAATCCCAGTGCTCACCTACAATATCTGGGCTTTTGGGGCGACCGCCAGCGCGGCTGCGGGCGTCGATGTCAGAACCCATTTGGGCAATGAGTGGCTGTCGGTGCCAATGGCGTCTGGCGTGCCGTGGATCATGACGTTCGGCGATGTGCTGGTGCTTCTGGCGCTGGTGCTGTTGTTTGTAGAGCTGCTGAAGTCCACCTCCACGGGAACGGCGGCGATTTTCAATCACGCGCTTTCCATGCTGGTGTTTATCATCTGCCTCGTGGAATTTCTGCTTCACCCGGCGTTTGCGACCAGCACCTTCTTCATCATCATGATCATGGCGCTGCTGGATGTGCTCGCCGGCGTCGTGGTGACGATCATCTCGGCTCGCCGCGATGTGGAGTTCGCGGGGCAGCATTAGCGGTCGATAGGCCAGGGAAAAAGGCGGTGGGACACCATCCTGCCGCCTGCTCTCTGATGCTTGCCTCACAGGCACCACAACCCTATCGCCAACGCGATTGCGAAGTCGAACCAGCGGGCGAATCGGGGGAAGGTGGCGGCGTCCATGGGCCAGCTGACCTGCAGGTTCGGCGCCGGTCTTGATGCGAACAAGCAATGGGTGAGCGATGTCCTTGTTTTTCGACGCCGATTGGTTTGACGCGCGCCTGAGTGAGCGCGGACTGAATCGCAGCGCTCTGGCGGCCTCCGCTGGCCTTGAGCGCTCTGAGCTGCATTGCTTGTTCGTCAATGAACGCGCGCCCACGCCGCAAGAACTTGCTGCGTTCGCCGCCCTTCTCGGAGCGGACTTGGTTGAGGTGAGCCTGCGCAGTGGAATCGCGACCCGGGCGCATGACGCCGCCGCCGCTCCTGAAGATCGGATAGAAAGTATCGAGGCGCGCCTTGATGCAATCGATACTTGGCTTGCAGAGTTTGAGGCCAAGAGGAGCGCCTAGTGACGCGCTCAGGCCCACAGATTCACTTTAAAACCCGAGCGTGCTCTTGGCGGCGCGCGCGAATAGCTGCGCGGTTGCAGCGCTTCCGGTGCGGCGATTTGATTGACAAGGGTGGCCGCGAAAAGCGGATCGAAACGGCGCACTGGGCTGGCGCGGCGGTCCGCGCCGGTGCGTTCGTCCCCATTGGCGGGGATGCATGCGAGCCAGTCGGAGGCGCGGCGACCGATCATGACCAAAGCACTGCATTTCACGTGCCAAATGGGAATTAACCTTTAGGTTCGCGCACGGGAGGAAAGCGATGCGCGACTATGCAGACTATGACGGGCTTGGCCTCGCGGCACTCGTGCGCACCAAGGACGTCGCGCCATCGGAACTGCTCGAAGCCGCTATCATCCGCATCGAGCGTCATAATGGCGCACTTAATGCCGTGGTTCACAAAGCCTATGAGCAAGCGCGCCAGGTTGCCGCCGACGCGCTGCCCGAGGGCCCTTTCAGGGGCGTTCCGTTTCTCATCAAGGACCTCGGCGTCAGAGTGAAAGGCTGGCCGCGCACGTCAGGCAGCCGCTTTGCCTGCGTCGATGCAGACGCCGAAGATAGTGAACTCATCGCGCGCTACCGAGCGGCGGGCGTGGTGCTGGCCGGAAAGACCAACACGCCCGAGTTTGGCATCCCGGGCGTCACCACATCGGCGCGGCTGGGGCCGTGCCGCAACCCTTGGAACCCCGAGCACATCTCCGGCGGCTCATCCGGCGGGGCGGCGTCAGCGGTGGCGGCGGGGATGGTCCCGCTCGCGCACGCGAGCGACGGCCTAGGCTCCATCCGCATACCAGCGGCCTGTTGCGGGCTCGTCGGCATGAAGACCACGCGCGATCGCAACCCCAACGGCGTCCACGACAGCGACCGCGCGATCGGGTTTTCCGTGGATCACGTGGTCGCGCGCAGTGTGCGTGACAGCGCTGCGATGCTTGACGCGACGGGCTTTCCAGAGCCCGCGAGCCCGTTCGCGCCGCCGCCGAAGCAGCGGCCATATCTCGATGAGGTGAGCGCCAGCCCCGGCAAAATGCGCATCGCCTGGTCGGGCGAGACGCCGACCGGCAATCCAATCGACCCAGAGGTGCGCGCCGCCTTGGAACGTACAGCGGAAACGCTTCGGGCGCTCGGCCATGACGTGCGCGAAGAGGGGCTGGGCATCGATTACCGCGCGCTGTACCGCGCTCAGGGCCTGGTTTCAGCCGCCAACTTCGCCGCCGGCATGAAGCGTTGGGTCGAGATCAAGGGCCGCGAACCGGGCGAGGACGTCGAAGGCCTGGCGCGGCGCGCCTACGAAGCCGGCAAGAAGATGAGCGGCGCCGACGCGATGTGGGGTTGGCAGCAACTCCGGCTGCTGAACCGCCAAATCCTCGCGCGCTTCGAGACCTGGGACGTGTACTTAACACCCGTCATGTGTACGCCGCCGCCACGTGTGGACTTCCTCGATACGCTCATGGACGACCTGAAAGAGTTCGACCGGCGCCAATCTGCCACGTTCGGCTTTACACCGCCCTTCAATATGACCGGCCAGCCCTCGCTCTCGCTGCCGCTCTGGCAAAGCGCCAGCGGTTTGCCAATCGCGATGATGTTCACCGGCCGCTACGCCGATGAGGCGACTTTGTTCCGCTTGGCAGGGCAATTGGAGAAAGAGCTGCCCTGGAAAGCCAGGAAGCCGCAGATTTGGAATTGAACAATAAGGGATAAATCCAGATGCGGAGCTTAATGGCGTCATTATTGCTGGCCTTGGCGCTTGGCGCCTGCGCCAGCGCGCCAAAAACACGAACCTATACGGGCGTCTATGTCACCGGCCTGGCGGTCGAGAGTTTCTACAGAGACGAGCGTCCCGATCCGTATTGGGTCACCGCCGAACACGATGCCCATGAGGCGTTGCGGGCGTTGATCCCGGACACGCTGGCGCCGGGCCAAGGCGCGCGCGTGGCGGTTGTCATCGAGGGCGATCGCAGCCGGCGCGGCGAATACGGTCCGCTGGGCGCCTACAAGCGTGAAATACTCATCCGCCGCGTGGTGAGCGCCAGATTGGTTGACCCTGCGCCGGAGAGCGGCGCGGCGTCGCCCGCGCCAGCGCCGGAGCGCGCGCCGCGTCGTCATTGGTGGTGGCCCTGGGGACGCTGAGTAGCGCCGACCTAGGTTTTCCGCACCGCCATTGCGTCGAGCTGTTGCTGCATTGCTTCCATTTGCGCGCGCAATTCGGCGACTTGGGCGTCGTTGTCGTCCGCCGTTGGCGCGGCCGGTTTGGCGCCGACGCCGGGCATGCCGGGAATGTTCGGCAGCACTGCGGCGGCGAGCGGGGTCCACGCCGACATCGCTTGTTGAAACAGCGCCATGTTGCGTTGCGCCTGCTCTTCGAAGGCGGCCATCGGCGTCGTCGCGCCGAAGGTGCGGGAGATGTTCTCGCGCATCTGTTCTTGCGCTTTGGAAAAGCTCTCCATGCTCATATCCAGATAGGGCGGCAGAAAGCCCTGCATCTGGTCTCCGTAGAAACGGATCAGGCGGCGCAGGAACGCCACCGGCAACAAATTCTGCCCCTTGCTCTCCTGATCAAAGATGATCTGCGCCAACACGGAACGGGTAATGTCGTCGCCGGTCTTGGCGTCCAGCACCACGAAATCGACCCCCTCGCGCACCATTTCAGAAAGGTGCTCAAGCGTGACGTAACTCGAGGCCGCCGTGTTGTAGAGCCGCCGGTTGGCGTATTTCTTGATCACCACCGGCTCGCCTGGCGCCTCAGCCTTCGGGGCCTCCCCAGCCGCTTGACTGTTCGCGTCCGCCACCTTGAGATCCTTGATTTGCACCCGCGAAGGCGCGAGCTGGCGGCAAAATCCTCTCTCCTTCGCCGCAATGCAAGACAAAGCGCTTGATTTGGGCTGCGCTTTGCGGCGACCAGCTTGGAATTCGCGCCGCGCTTGTGCGATAGCTGCGGGAACTCTCCGTTTGAGACCAATGCCTTCGCCTACCAGGAGCCAAGTCCATGATCGACATCGTCATCGTATCCGCCGCCCGCACAGCCATTGGCTCGTTCGCCGGCGCCTTTGCTGCAACGCCTGCTCATGAGCTGGGCAAGGTTGCGATCACAGCTGCGCTGCAGCGCGCAAAAGTGGACCCCAATGACGTCTCGGAAGTGGTGCTGGGGCAGGTGCTTACCGCAGGTCAGGGTATGAACCCCGCACGCCAAGCCAGCCGCGCCGCCGGCGTGCCCGATGAGGCGCCAGCGTGGAGCTTGAACCAGGTGTGCGGTTCGGGGCTGCGCGCGGTCGTGGTCGGCTACCAGCAGATCAAGGCGGGCGACGCAATGATCGTGGTCGCGGGCGGCCAGGAGAACATGAGCCTTTCCCCGCACGTCGCGCATTTGCGCAACGGCACGAAAATGGGTCCAGTGACGTTCACCGACACGATGATCAATGACGGTCTGACCGACGTGTTTAACGCCTATCACATGGGCGTCACCGCCGAGAACGTCGCAGAGAAATGGCAGATCACGCGCGCGCAGCAGGACGAATTCGCCACCGCCTCGCAGAACAAAGCCGAGGCGGCGCAGAAGGCCGGTAAGTTCAAGGACGAGATTTGCGCCGTCACCGTCAAGGGCCGCAAAGGCGATACGATTGTCGAGAACGACGAATACATCCGCGCCGGCGCCACCCTGGAAGCCGCCGCCGGCCTCAAGCCCGCGTTCAAGAAGGACGGCACCGTCACCGCCGGCAACGCGTCGGGCATCAATGATGGCGCGGCCGCGTTAGTGCTGATGAGCGCGGAGGAAGCATCGCGGCGCGGCCTCACCCCGCTGGCGCGCATTGCCTCATGGGCCTCGCGCGGGGTTGATCCGGCGCTGATGGGGTCAGGGCCGATCCCGTCATCGAAGGCGGCTTTGGAGCGCGCGGGTTGGAAAATTTCTGATCTCGACCTAGTCGAAGCGAACGAAGCCTTCGCCGCCCAAGCCTGCGCCGTGAACAAGGACATGGGCTGGGACCCGGCCATCGTAAACGTCAATGGCGGCGCCATCGCGCTGGGGCACCCCATCGGCGCCAGCGGCGCGCGCGTGCTGACGACGTTGTTGTTTGAACTGCAACGTCGCGGTAAATCCAAAGGCCTCGCCACACTCTGCATCGGCGGCGGCATGGGCATCGCGGTTTGCGTGGAGCGGTAGGGCTGGCTTCGGCGGATTGAGGGGAGAGGACAAGCCATGAAACAAAGAGCTTTGCGCGGTGTGGGCGCCGTGCTCGCACTTGCGTTTATTGCTGGCGGAGCTGCGGCTCAAGCGGTCGATCCGCCGCCGCCTCCCGCGCAAAGCGCTGGCGTGCCGGCCGATTTCCCAAACTGCGATGGCTTTGGTCCAGTCACGCGCGTCGGCGACGGCATGAGCCAAGTGGGCACTGGGTTCTGGGTCGCGGGAGGCGACCGTGTGCGGCGTGCGCCGGCTGCCCGAGGCGGCGTCGAGAGTTGCACGCGCGCGCTCCAACGCCTCCAAGCGGAGCTTCCACAGTTCTGGTTACGCCGCGTGAGCCTGCTGCAAGCGCGCGCGCTCCATCGTTTGTCCGACAAGGACTTTGCGGGCGCATTGGCTGATCTTGTTGAGGCAGACCAGGCCGTCCGCGACCCTTCCGACGTGTATTATCTGCGCAGCATGGGCATCAACACGGATCTGATCCGAGCCTTCGCTTTGATCCAGAACGGCGACCGCGCGGGTGGGGAAGCGCTCGCTGTGTCTGCTTGGCGCCGCCGCTTGTTCAGCCGTGAAGTCATAGGCGCGGCGCTTGCGATCATCGGCCCCGAAGGGGACCAAGCAAATCTCGATCAGCTCTTGCACGCGGCCGGCCGCGTTGACCCCAGTTATTCAGGGCTCAGCTTCCGATATGCGTTCGAGACTGGGCGCTACGGCGAAGCGCTGGAACGCTTTGCTGAGATCGTGCCGCCAACGCCCATCGAGGACCAGACCCACGATTTGCGTACGAGGCTCTATCGTCAAGAACATCATCGCGCGCGGAGTGAATTGTTCCTGCTCAATTTGGCTGGGCAACGCGCTTATGCGCTTGCGGCCATCGGCCGCGGCGATGAAGCGCTTGCGGTCTTGGGTGAGGCGCAAGCCAGACTCGACGCGGCGACGCCCGCGCCAGAGCCATTGCCCGCGCGACCATCGAACCGCGACCGGATATTCCGTGCGGTCAGGGAGCAGGCGAACCTCGAGATTCAATCCACCGCGCCGACCATTCGCGATGTCTGGGCTGGGATGACAGCGGCGCGCTTGGCTGCTGGGGAGGGGCGTGTCGACGAGGCTAGAAATCTGATCGAGGAGCTGCCTGCGTACCCGCCCAGTTATGCGATCGTAGATATTTTTTCTGCGATGCATGCCGATCAAGCTCAGATTGAGGCGGTGCGCGGCGGCCTGCCTGCCGATCGCTTCGGTCTGCCCGAAAGCCAGGTGCGCGTGCTGTTCACGCGATTGCTCGACGCCGAGACTGCGGAACGCGCTGACTCGCGAATGGGGACAGTTGAGTCGCTTTTCACTAGCCGGGGATTTAGGGAGCGCGGCGGGTGCGAGGAGCGTCGCCAAGCCGAGCCGCTCGTCAATATTTGCTACAAGGGCGTTGAGGCGACGCTTGCTGTCACTGAGGAGCGCGCCTTGCTGCGCGCTGCCGCACGCGCGCGCGAAAACGGCGGGCGCTTGCGTATCGAATCTCGAGAGGACATCCGCCATTCGTTGGTTTCAACCATGTACGGGGTGCCGATGAACCAGACGCAAGCGGGTTTCGAGAGCAGCCTAATTGTACGCTTCTTCGGTCCCGAGGTGGCTTGCGCGCGTTGCCTAAGCGCCGGCGAGATTGAAACGGCGCTTGCGGGCATCTACGCTGCCGCAAGTGAGTAGTGGGGCCTATCATGCGAGCGTTGCTATTGGTCTTCTTGGCGGTCCTCATGTCGGGTGTTGCAGCTTGCGCCTCGCCTTACGCGCAGGGGGGCATCACGGGCGGCTTTGAACAGCGGCAACTGGCCGATGGCGTTTGGCGCGTCAGTTACAACGCAAACGCGTACACCAGTGAGGAAACTGTCCAAACCTACTGGCTCTATCGTTGCGCAGAACTCACGATTGAACAGGGTTATGACGGTTTTCAAATTCTATCGAACGTGCAATTGACCGAAGGCGAAAGCGAGGCTGACGGGGCATCGTTGACGCGTGTGGTCCAAAGCGGACTTGACGGCAAGCCTTATATGGTCGCCGACATTCGCCTGCTGCGGACGCCTTTGCCGGATAGGCCGAGGGTGGTATTTGACGCCGTCACCCTCCGAGCCTTCCTGGCGCCATATGTGACGGGTGAAATGTGCGGTTCCAATGTGTGCCCGCACGTTCATCGCTACCTGTTTCCGGATTTTCGTCGAACTGGCCAAGACACACCAGCCTAAGGTTTAACCTCAGTCACTTCGGCGAACGCGACCCGTCACGCAATCCCTAGCGCCCTTAGCACTGCGCCTTGATCGTAGTAGGGCCGTTCGCACGCGATCTTGTCGTTGCCCGGAGCGAACTCGAACGTCGCCGCCATGCGCACGCGGAAGCTTCTTCCTGTTGGCTCGATCGTGCGCCCACCCAGCTTCAAGGGCCCGAGGTGCGTGCCCGTCAGCCAGAACTCCACCAGCACTGTGTCGCCGTCTGCGGCGAGCGCGATGATCTCGTTGCCCTGGTCGGGGAAGGGGGTGCGGGAGGCGGCGAAATAGCCGCGCACGGCGGCTTCGCCGTCGAATACCGTGCCTGACCCATACATCTCGTAGCGCGGGTGCGCGAAGGTGGCGATGACGCCATCCCAATCGTGCACGGTTTCCAGCGCCATGTGATCGCGGACGGTCTTGAGGCGGGCGGCGGTGAGATCGCTCATTATTTGGTCCTTGGGAGGGCTCCCCGTGTTGCAAGCCGCGCGAACTCTTGCAAGTGTCGATGGACAATTCGCATCAGACGAATACGGGAGGAATACATGGCGCGTGTAGCTCTGGTGACCGGGGGAACCCGCGGCATCGGCAAGGCGATCTCGGCGCGGCTGAAGGCGGATGGCTTTGCAGTTGCGGCCAATTATGCCGGCAACAGCGAGGCGGCGGAAGCCACCGCGAAAGAACTCGGCGTCAAGGTGTTCAAGTGGGACGTCGGCGATGAAGCCCAGTGCGCCGCAGGCATCGCCCAAATCGCCGCTGAACTCGGCCCGGTCGATGTTCTGGTCAACAATGCTGGCATCACCAAGGACGGACTGTTCCATAAGATGAGCGCCGAAAAGTGGCGCGAGGTGATGCGCGTCGATCTGGATTCGCTGTTCTTCATGACCCGCCCCTTGATTGAAGGCATGCGCGAGCGTGGGTATGGGCGCATCATCAATATCTCATCCATCAACGGCCAAAAGGGGCAGGTCGGGCAGGTGAATTATTCCACCGCCAAGGCCGGCATGATTGGTTTCACCAAGGCGCTGGCGCAGGAATGCGCGAGCAAGGGCGTCACCGTAAACGCCATCGCGCCCGGCTATATCGACACCGACATGGTCGCCGCGGTGCCGGAAGAGGTTTTGAAGAAAATCATCGCCGGCATTCCAGTTGGCCGCTTGGGCAAGGCCGAGGAAATCGCGCACGCGGTCTCGTTCCTGGCCTCCGACGGCGCGGCGTTCATGACCGGCGCCACGCTAACGATGAACGGCGCGCAATATATCGCTGGCTAAGGCTTGAACACGTATTCGAGTTTCAGCCCGTCAGGATCTGCGAAGAACACCGCGTAATAGCCGGCGCCGTAACGCGGATAATCCGCGGGCGCATCGAGCACGTCGGCGCCAATGCGTTGCAGCAGTGCGTATAACGCATCGACATCTTCGCGGCTTTCCGCGTTCCAGGCGAGGTGATGCAGGCCGGGGGAATAGCGGTCGTGCGCGCGTGCGGCATGTTCGCCGCGCGCGCGCAGAATGCCGATTGAACCTTGCAACACGCCATCGCTGCGCAAATCCATGTCGAAGCCGTATTCATAAGTATCGATGATTGCATAACCCATGAAACCGAGCACGGCTTCGTAGAATGGCCGCGATGCGGCAGGGTCGATCACGGTAAGATCGACATGATGCACCGCGCCGCGCTTCACCTATTCGCTCCCGGCTTCCACAACACGTCGGCGCTCCCCTTGTCGTTGGCCCAGCGGGCGGCGACGAACAGCAGGTCGGACAGGCGGTTGGCGTATTTGATCGCTTCGGGCGAAATCTTCTCCACTTCGCTCAACGCCACGATCGCGCGTTCGGCCCGGCGCATGGTCGCACGCGCCACATGCAGGTGCGCCGCCGCCGGCGCGCCCCCCGGCAGCACGAACGAGGTTAGCGGCTCAAGCGCCTCGTTGAGCAGGTCGATTTCTGTCTCCAGGCGCTGCACCTGATTTTCTTGGATGCGCAAGGCCTCGAACGGAGGCGGCGGATCGGTTTCCGGCGTGGCGAGGTCAGCGCCGAGGTCGAATAGGTCGTTTTGCGCGCGGCCCAGAATGGGATCGAGCACGAAATCGGCGCCTGTGTGCAGGCGCGCGGCGCCGATGGCGGAATTGGCTTCGTCCACCGCGCCATAGGCCTCGACGCGCGCACTGGCTTTCGACACCGGCTCGCCGGTGGCGAGGCGCGTCTTGCCGCCGTCGCCCGCCTTGGTGACGATCTTGTCCAGTCTTACCATGCTTCTCTCCGCGCATGCGGACGCAAAACCGCTGCACACTTTTGCTGCATGCGCGGCCTAACCATGGGTTTGTTTCCACCACATGGCCGCGACCAGGATCACGATCGCCACGAATTGCACAACCACACGCATGCGCATGGCCTTGTTTGACCAGGAGCGGCCAAAATCGCCGCCCCGGAACAGCGTGTAAATGCCGAAACACAAAACCCCGAACACGGCGATCAGGGCGGCGGGGATCAGGTAGTCGAAAATGTCCATGGTCGTAAGCTTAGCGGCTTGGACCGCAGGCTTCCAGCCGGCAAAAAAGGATAGCGCCTCAAGAGGTCGACCAGTTCTGTGTGGGAGATTTTGTTTGAGCCGGCAATCTGCAGGGGCCGATCACACCACCCATCCTAATTCGGCGCGCTTTTCACGATCTCGTTCACTGGGCCGGCGTGTCGTACAGGAAGTCCCATGGCGCTCCCGTCTCTCCGAGGATGGACGCTACTATGCGGGGAAACTCGCTCTCGGCGCGGACGTCGTTCGACAGAATGACGACGCAACGACGGCGCGCTTCGATGCAGACCCAAATGTTTCCGGTCGTGTCGTTATGCCCGCCTCTTACGTACCCGCGTCCTTGCGGGCCGGAGAAAATGATCAGGCCAATGCTTGCGGCCAGGTCATCGCGACGCATATTGACTGGCAGGTCCGGCTGCAACACTGGAAATTGGCTGGCGACGGTGATCTGAAAGCCGGGCCTGATCAACTCCGCCCGCGCTTCAGGCGAAAGCCCATCGCCGCGAGCAAAAGCAGCCGCGAACCGGGCAAAATCGGCGATGGTGGTATCCATGGAGCCGGCGGCGCGTGCCCTGCTGCGCTCATCATGGGGCTCAGTTGTTCCGTCCAACGCCCAGCCGTCTGCAAGATTGCCGGCAAAGTCGGCGCGCCAGAGCAGGCTGGTATTGCTCATGCCGAACGGCTCGAATACGCGCCGTTGCATTTCCTGTTCAACGTCGAGGCCAAGGCCGCGCTCCAGCACGAACTGCAGCAGGATGATTCCGTCTCCCGAATAGGAATAACGCGCGCCAGGGTCGAAGTGAAACCGCAGGCGCCCATCCGGCTCTAAGAAGCCGAAATTGGCGAAACCGGACGAATGCGTGAGCAAAATGCGGGGCGTCAGTTCGCGCCAACGTTCATCGCCAGCGAGATCGCTCCAGCGCGCGTAAAGGTCCTCGACCGAGGGATCGGTGTAATCCGGCAACGGCTGCGGCAGATAATGATTGATCGTCGTGTCAAGGTCTATGACGCCCTCTTCCACCAATTGCATCACCATGTATGCGAAGGCGGCCTTGGTCAGGGAAGCGCCGTACATGATTGTGTCTGTCTGCAGCGGTTCGCTGGCGGCGTTGCGGCGACCGTATGCGCTGACATAGACGACTTGCCCCTCGTCGATGACAGCGACAGCCATCCCTTGGGCGCCGCTTGCGGTCATGGCGAGGACTGCCTCTGCGTCAATGGAGGCGGGGCTTGGCAATGTTGGCGCCGCTGGTTGGGGAGAGGTGCATCCGGAGAGGACAAAGGCGGCGAAGGCGAGCACGCAACGGGTCATGGGGGCTCCTCATGCTCCACTGCCCGGTTCAAGCCGGCTTGACGCCTCAGATACCCTAGCAACCGTCAAAATTTGCGATCTGAGACGCTAAGCCGGCGGTCCGAGTGCTCACACCTCCAACAACACCTCAAACCCGCCAAAGATCATGCGCTTGCCGTCGAACGGCGCGGGTGACGCGCCCGGACCCATGCGCGGATCGGCCATCGCCTTGGTCCAGCCGGAATCGCGCGCGGCTTTGTCGGGCCAGACGATCCAGGAGAACACCATTGTTTCATCATCGTTGCATTTCACGGCCATGTAAAAATCGGTCAGCTTCCCTCGCGGGACATTGTCGCCCCAGGTCTCCACCACGCTCAGCGCGCCGCACTCCTTGAACAGAGGCGCCATCGTCTCGGCGGCCCGCAAATAGGCCTCGCGGTTGGCTTTCAGAACTGGCGCCACATAGCCATCGATATAGGTCATGCTTCGTCCTCCTTCACGCGCCGCGAAACGCAGCGTCGAGTGCGGCGAGATTGAGCTTCTTCATCTGCATCAGAACGCTCCAAAGACGTCCCATGGCTGCGGAATCCTTGGAGGCCATCCATTCGGCCATTTGTGAGGGTATGATCTGCCAGGACAGCCCGAAGCGGTCCTTGCACCACCCGCACATGCTTGCGGCGCCGCCGTTCGCGATGAGCCCAGTCCAGAGGCGGTCGATTTCAGCTTGATCATCGCAGGTGACAACCAGCGAAACCGCTTCGCTGAGCGCGAACATCGGCCCGCCATTCAGCGCCGCGAACGACACGCCATCAAGCTCAAAGCGCGTCAGCATGGCTGTGCCTTCGGGCAAAGGCTGGCCGGGACCGTAGCGATTCACATGCACGACGCGTGAGTTGGGAAACAGCGATACATAGAACTTCGCGGCCTCCTCGCCTTTGTTGTCGAACCAGAGGCAAGTCGAAATACGTTGCGGTTTGGCCATTTGGGCTTCCAATCATGGACCGCCGGCACCCTCGCCAGCATACAATGTATCAGCTTCACCGACCTGCGCCATTGCAAGCGCCGCTGCCGGCGAGGGCGCCGGCGGTCCATGAAGCGCGTGCGCTATCCCAGGCTAGTCCGGGATTTCGGCTTCGACGAGTTTCGCCAGCAGCGTGAACGATTCCTGCCAGCCGAGATAACATGCCTCGGGAGGGATGGCTTCCGGCACGCCCGCTTGCTCGATGTTCACCTCAACGCCGACCATGACCTTTTTGAACGTGATGGTCGTGCGCATTTCGCCGGGCAGGTTCGGGTCGTCGAACTTGTCAGTGTAGAGCATGCGCTCGTTCGGAACGAGTTCGAGATACGTGCCGCCGAATGCGTGAGTCTTGCCGGTCGAGAAATTTGTGAAGCTCATCTTGTAGGAACCGCCTCCGCGCGCATCCATGTGATGGACCTTACCGGTGAAGCCGTTCGGCGGCATCCATTTGACCAACGCATCGGGATCGAGGAATGCGCGATAGGCGCGCTCAGGCGTCGCACGCAGAACGCGATGCAGGCGGATAGTGTTTGACATGGTTTGCTTGCTTTCCTGGTCGATTGCCGACTGTGGCGCTTCGTGTTTTGCCCGCGAAATCACACAAATTCCTTGGCCTTGGCGCGGTTTTCGGCCGACGGTTCGTTAAGCGCCCAATCGATCCCGAACGGATCGCGCAGCTGGCCGTAACGATCGCCCCAGAATTGCTTGGCGAACGGCGTGACAATCTCACACCCCGCTTCAACCGCGCGATTCCACCACAGATCACCGTCGAGAACGACGAGCTGCATGGTGAAGCCGCACCCGCCCTTGGCGGCTGGCTGGTTCATTTCCGGAAACGTATCCGACAGCATCATCACGCCGCCATTGATGACGAGGCTCGCATTGGCGATACGCGTTGTTCTTGGCATCAGCGCGGCTTCGCCGTGCAGGAGCGCGCCGAAGGCTTTGCGGTAGAATTCAATCGCGGCGCGCGTTCCATCGATGGCGAGATAGGGGATAACGCCCTGCATGAGGCGTTGGTCTGATTCACTCATCGCTTTTCTCCCTCGGCAAACAACAATTCGACATAGCGCTTCAAATGCCTCGCCATTTCACGCGCGACTTGCGGTCCGCTTTTGCACTTGGCGAGAATGAAAGCGCCTTGCAGCACCGCTTGGGTGTGTAGCGCTAGGCCCTCGGAACTCCAGTCGCCCCCGACGCGATATTTCCTCCGCGCCGCTTCGATGTCGGCGACCAGTGTGGCGGCGTGGCCGCTGATGCTGGCGTCACAGGCGGCGCGGATGTCATCGTTGGCGCCATAAGCCTCTTGCACCAGAGTGCCCGCGAGGCAGGTAAAGTCCGCCGCCTCGCCGTCGAGCAGCTGGGTGCGGAAATCGACATAGGCCAGCACGCGGTCGAGTGGATCGGCGTGATCGTGGTAGGGCGCGGCGGCGAACAAGGCGCCGGTGGTCTCCGACCAATAATTGGCGACGGCGACGGCGAGCGCATCCTTCGATGCAAAATGGTGGAAGAAGGCGCCCTTGGTGACGCCTGCGGCGCGGCACAGATCGTCGACGCTCGTCGCTGCGTAGCCTTGAGCGCGGATCAGTTGGATCGCGGCGTCCAAGAGTTTGGCGCGGGCATCGCGCTTCAGGGGGAGTGCATCGCGGCTCACGCGCAAAACATACCAACCGGTTGGTGCTCGTCAAGACGCAATTGGGCCTTGCCGCCTGCTATGGTTTTGCGATGACCGAATCGCTCCTGCTTTTCCTCGCGCTGGCCGCCATTGGCGCGGCTGCGTGGTTTGCTTACCGCTCCGCCGGGGTCGAGCCCATTCGCGCCGAGCGTAATCGCGCCCTCGCTGAATTGGCGACGCTGCGCCACCAGAGCGCGGCGTTGGCCGCCGATCTTGCCGCCGAAAAAGCCACTGGCGCGGCGCGCGCGGAGGAGGGTGAACGCCGCGAACAAGCGCTGCTCGCCTTGCGCGGGGAGATGGAAAAAACCTTCCAGGCGGTCGCCGCGCAGGCGCTCGACGCCAGCCAACAGCGCTACCTCGCCCAGGCCAACGAAGTGTTCGAAAAACACAAGGCCGCAGCCCAAGGCGGCGTGAAAGAAGTGATGGCGCCGGCGCAAGAGCAATTGCTCAAATTGGCCACTTCGGTTGAAGCGCTGGAAAAATCACGGACGCAGGACAAAGCCGCGCTCGGCGAGCAGATGCGCGCCATTGGCGAAACGTTGGCCAAAACGCAAACCGAAACCGGGCGCTTGGTCAACGCTCTGCGCGCCGCGCCCAAAACGCGCGGACGCTGGGGCGAGGAAACCTTGCGCAACGTGCTGGAGCTTTCCGGTCTGTCGCAGCACGCCGATTTCACCGAGCAATCGACCACGCAGGACGACGGCGGCAAGATGCTGCGTCCGGACGTGATCATTCGCCTGCCGGGCGGGCGCTCGATCATCGTCGATGCCAAGGTGGCGCTCTCGGGTTATCTCGACGCGATGGACGCCACCGACGAAGCCGAGCGTGAGCGCTTCCTCACCAAGCACGCCGCCGAATTGCGCGCGCACGTCAAATCGCTGTCGTTGAAGGATTACAGCAAGCACATCGCCGAGAGCGCTGATTTCGTCGCGCTGTTCATTCCCGGTGAGAATTTTTTCGCCGCCGCCGTGGAGCGCGATCCGACTTTGTTCGAGGACGCGATGAAAGCGCGCGTGATCATCGTCACGCCAGTGACGTTGATGGCGCTGGCGCGCTCGATTTCCTATGGTTGGCGCCAGGAACAAAGCGCCAAGAACGCCCAGGAAATCGCCGATCTCGGCCGCGAACTTTATCGCCGTATGGCGGTGATGACGGACCATCTCGGGAAGGTAGGCGATTCCATTGGTCAGACTGTCACGCGCTATAACGCGCTGCTGGGCTCGGTCGAGAGCCGGGTGCTGCCGCAGGCGCGCAAGTTCAAGGAATTGGGCGCCGGCGACGCCGGCATCGATATCGCCGCCGCGCCGCAAATCGAAAGCGCCCCGCGCCTGCCCGCCCCGCCCGAGCAATTGGAGCTTACGCCGCCGCCGATCAGCGCCAAGCGCGGGCGTTAGCCGTTGGCAAATGGCGTTTCGTCGCGTTGGCGCCGACAAAGCGCGGCGGAAAGGCTAAGCGGCGGACGGAGGATCACATTATGAGAGCATTTCTAATAGCCGCTGCGGCGATGTTGGCGCTCGCCGCGTGCGGCCAAACCGCTGAGCAAGCTCCGCCCGCAGCCCTAGCAGTCACGGCGGATGCAGCCCACATCGTCGCCGCGCTTGCCGATGCTCGCCGCCCCGCTGAAGACGTCGCGCGTGACGCGCAACGCCGTCCAGCGGACATGCTGGCGTTTGCGCAAATCGAACCGGGCGACCGCGTCGCGGATCTGCTCCCGGGCGGCGGTTATTTTACCCGCATCTTTGCGGTGGCCGTGGGGGATGCGGGCCGCGTCTACCCGGTGATCCGGCCGGATGCGACGGTGGGTGATTTCGAAACGCCGATCCTGGCGGTGGCGGCGCTCTATCCCAGCGCGACCATGGCGCGCACGCCATACGATGCGCTGGCGTTTCCTGAGCCGCTCGATGTCGTGTTCACCGCGCAAAATTATCATGACATGTACCTCGCCGATTATCATTTAGGCGACGCTGCCGGTATGAACCGCACGGCGTTTGCGGCCTTGAAGCCGGGCGGGCTCTACATCGTCATTGACCATTCAGCGCTTGCCGGCGCGGCGGTTGAGACAATTGCCGATACGGCGCTGCATCGCATCGATCAGGCCATCGTGCGTGCGGAGGTGGAGGCCGCTGGCTTTGTGTTCGACGGCGAAAGCGACGCACTGCGCAATCCGGCGGACACGCGCGCACTGAGCGTGTTCGATCCAGCCATTCGCGGTCAGACCGACCAATTCGTGATGCGGTTTAGGAAACCGGAATAGTTCATATGGACCGCTGGCGCCGGCGGTCCATATTCACTCTTCCCCTTGCGGCCGGCCTCGTTGCGCCTTGACTTGGCCGCGCCGCACTTTGTGGTCGATCCGCCTTTGTTTCTCCGCGCGCGGCACGCGGGTTTTGTGGCGCGGCTTGGGTCGGTGTGATGCGCGCTCGACCAGGTCCACCAAGCGCTCCAGCGCCTCGGCGCGGTTGCGTTCTTGGGTACGGTGCGCGTCGGCGCGAATGACGATTTCGCCGTCCAGCGTCAGCCGGCGACCCGCAAGCGTCGCCAGACGTTGGCGCACATCGACGGGAAGTTGCGAATGGCCGTGCAATTGGAAGCGCAGCTCAACCGCGGTCGAGACCTTGTTGACATTTTGCCCGCCGGGACCGGCGGAGCGGATGAAGCGCTCTTCGAGGTCGCGTTCGTCGAGCGCCAGGGCGGGCGTCACCGGAATCATCGCGACAATCTAGCAAAAATCGGTTCCAAGTCGTTCACTTGCACGCGAGGCGGGAGACAAGGGCCGTCGCGCACGCTAAATCCGGGGCCAATTCAAGGGAGGACAGCATGCGGGGACTTCTAGTGGGCGCTGCGGCGCTGCTTATGGGCGCCTGCGCGGGCGGCGCGGTTCCAGGGATCATGTTGCGGGCTGAGCCCGCGGTGTCGGCGAGTTCACCCCACATTCTCGCCGCGATCGGCGACACGCGGCGCCCCGAAGCTGATGTCGCGCGCGATGCGCTGCGTCATCCCGCTGACATCATGGCGTTCGCGCAGGTGCGGGCAGGCCAACGTATCGCCGATGTCGGTCCGGGGGGCGGGTATTATACGCGGCTCTTTTCCGTCGCCGTGGGCGAGCAGGGCCGCGTTTTCGCGGTCGATCGCCCTGGCACTGCGGAACGGCCGCGGCCGATGGCGGCGATGGCGCCGACTTATCCAAACATCACCCACCTCACCGAGGGCTATGCGGGTTGGAACGCGGGCGAGCCGCTCGACGCGATCTTCATTTCGCAGATTTATCATGACTTCTATCTGCCAGTATTCGCCTTTGATGTGCCGGCGATGAACCGAGCCATGTTCGCGGCGCTGAAGCCCGGCGGCGTGCTCTTGATCATCGACCACGCGGCGGTTGAGGGGAGCCCGATCTCGGTGACCGACACGCAGCACCGTATCGACCAGGCGCAAGTCGTGCGTGACCTGACCGCCGCCGGCTTTGTGCTCGAAGAGGAAAGCCAAACGCTGCGCAATTCCGCCGACGATCGCAGCTTGCGCGTGTTCGAGGGCGACATACGCGGACATACTGATCAGTTCGTGCTGCGGTTTAGGAAACCAGCGAATTAGGGTCACCTGCCCGCCGTCTGAAATGCTCCTCCCTCACAACCCTAACGCCTTCGCGCGCTCGCCCCTCGATCGCGCCGGCCATCATCGACGTGACGGCGCTTGGCTGGCGCAAGCGCTGGACGCTGACACGACAAGGCTCATTCCGTTCTTTCAGCATCGTCCGTTCGTCATTGAATCGGAAGCGGGATGGCTCGACGCGCATACGCGCGCGCGCATTGCCGATGCCGAGGCGCCGATTTTGTTTCTGGGGTTGGATCCCAGCGGCGCGGCTCATTTCGCGCTCGACATTTCCGATCCCAGCCCGCTCTCCGAGCTTGGCCGCTTCGATGACCTGCGCGCGCTTGGCCCACGCCTGTCGCACGACGATCTGGCCATACTCGGCTGCGCCAAGAGCATTTTCGAGTGGCATGCGCGCCATGCGTTTTGCGCCAATTGCGGAGCCGGGAGCCGCATTGTCGAAGCGGGGTGGAAGCGTGAATGCCCATCTTGCAAAGCCGAGCATTTTCCGCGCTTCGATCCGGTCGTCATCATGCTGCCGACGCGCGGCGAAAATTGCCTTCTCGGGCGTCAGCGCGCCTGGCCGCGCGGGATGCATTCGGCGCTCGCCGGCTTCATCGAGCCGGGGGAGGCAATCGAGGAGGCGGTCGCGCGTGAAACATTTGAGGAGGTGGGTTTGCGCGCACGCGAAGTGCGCCTGCATTCGAGCCAGCCTTGGCCGTTTCCCCATTCGCTGATGATCGGGGCGCTGTGCGAAGTTGAAGACGCGGATATCGTAATCGACGTGCACGAACTGGAAAGCGCCCGCTGGTTCACGCGCGAGGAAGGGCGTCTGCTGCTCGCCGGCGAATTTCCAGGCGCCTTCTGTCCGCCGCCATTCGCAATCGCGCATCAATTGCTGAGGAGCTGGGCGGAGGAGGGGCGCTAGCGCCTGGCCTTAAACGCCACTCACAGCCTGGATCGGCTTTAAATGCGCTCTGTGATCGCCATCAAACTGAGGCGAGTTTAAAGCCCGTTGCTTTACCCGCACTCGCCGCAATCGTCGCGCTGGGCGTGCTCCACTTGCAGCGTGACATGGGCGATGCCGAAGCGCTGAGTGATGCCGGAGGCGAGCGCGGCAAGGAAATCGTCGCCGCCGCCTTGTGGTCGCACGAGGTGCGCTGTCAACGCCGACGTATTGGCGCTCAGCGCCCATACGTGCAGATCATGCACCGCGACGACGCCCGGCTGTGCGCACAAGAAAGCGCGCACGGCGCCAACATCAATGCCGCGCGGCGCCGCGTCTAGCGCGAGATCGAGCGATTCACGCAACAGCCCCCACGTGCCCCACAAGATAACCAGCACCACGGCGATGGAGATGGCAGGGTCGATCCATGTCAGGTTCGTCAGCCACATAGCCAGGCCAGCAAGGATCACCGCCGCAGACACCCCGGCGTCCGCCAACATGTGCAGGAACGCCCCGCGCACGTTTACGTCGTGCTTGCGCCCAGCCAGGAACAACAGCGCTGTCGCGCCGTTGATCAGCACGCCCACGCCAGCGACGGCCATGACCAGCATCGGCTCTGTCGCTTCCGGCGCGGCGAGGCGGCGCGCCGCCTCCCACAGAATGCCGCCCGACACCGCAACCAGCGCCAAGGCGTTGGCGAGTGCGGCAAGTACAGTCGCTTTCGAGAACCCGTAAGTGCGCTGCTCGCTGGCGCCGCGCGTGGCCAGCCAAGCCGCGCCGCCCGCGAGTGCAAGCCCCAGCACGTCGGAAAGATTGTGCGCCGCGTCCGAGAGCAGCGCTGTCGAATTGGCGATAAATCCCGCCGCAGTTTCGATGGCGACAAAGCCCAGATTCAGCGCAATGGCAATGGCATAACGTCGGCCCTTGGGGGCGGGTGAGTGATGGACGTGGTCGTCGCCATGCGCGTGCGAATGCCCATGATGCATACGCGCTGATGTGGGCCAAGTCAGCGCCCGCCGCAAGCCGCAGCGCTTCCATGTCTTCGCGGCGGCGTGCGATGATGCCTGCCGACTCAGATGACAGAACCTGCAGACATCAACGGACGACGAGCTTGGCGCGAATGGCGTCTGTTTGTCCCGAAGTCAGTCACCGTGCTGGCCCAGGAGGGCTATTCCTGGGCCAAGCTGCGCGCCGATGCGGTAGCGGGGCTGACAGTCGCCATCGTCGCGGTGCCGCTGGCCATGGCCATCGCCATTGCTTCGGGCGTGACGCCGGCGCAGGGGCTGATCACCGCCATTGTCGCCGGCTTTCTTATTTCCGCTCTCGGCGGCTCGCGTTTTCAGATTGGCGGGCCGACGGGGGCGTTCATCGTCGTCGTCTACGGCGTGGTGCATCAATTCGGCTACGAGGGGCTGGCGTTGGCCACGTTGATGGCGGGCGTGATCTTGGTGTTTGCCGGGCTGATGCGCGTCGGCGCTTGGATCAAGTACATCCCCGAACCTGTGGTCACGGGCTTTACCGCCGGCATCGCGGTGATCATTTTCTCCAGCCAGATCCGCGACCTGTTCGGCCTCAGCATGAGCGCTGTTCCCGCAGACTTCATTGAAAAAATGGCGGCGATGTGGGAGGCGCGCGCGAGCGTGAACCTCACGGCCTTCGCACTTGCGCTAGGCGCGCTGGGGACCATCCTTGGCCTGCAGCGCTTCTTTCCGAAACTGCCTTCATTGCTCATCGCAGTAGCGGGCGCGACCTTGGCGGCGTGGGCGTTCAACCTGCCGGTGGAGACGATAGGCTCGCGGTTCGGGGCCGAAGCGGCGAGCGCTCTGCCGGCCTTCCATGCACCGCAGCTCGATATCGCCCGCATGCAGGCCTTGTTGCCGTCGGCGCTTACCATCGCCTTTCTCGCCGGCGTGGAGAGTTTGCTCTCGGCGATGGTCGCAGACGGGATGACTGGTCGGCGCCACCGCTCCAATTGCGAGATTGTCGCGCAGGGCGTGGCCAATATCGCCGCGCCGTTTTTCGGCGGCATTTCCGCAACCGGCGCTATCGCGCGCACCGCCACCAATATTCGCGCTGGCGCGCAGACGCCTGTCGCGGGCATGCTGCACGCGCTGTTCGTGTTGGTGTTTATGCTGGGTGCGGGGCCATTGCTCGCGCGCGTGCCGTTGGCGAGCCTGGCTGCGGTGTTGACAGTGGTGGCGTGGAACATGAGTGAGCGCGAGCGCTTCAAGCAATTATTGTTCGGCCTCGCCGGCGACCGCGCCGTGCTGCTGGCGACATTCCTGCTCACCGTGCTGGTCGATCTCACCTTGGCTATCGAGGTTGGCGTGGTGCTGGCGGCGATCATTTTCATGCACCGGATGGCGGAAGCCAGCGCTGTGTCGCGCGGTGTTTCCTTGATTGAACGCGACCAGGACGATTTCACCCGCCCGCACACCGATTACGTCGCGCGCGCCGAATTGCCGGGGGGCGTGGAGATGTTTGAGCTTCGCGGGCCGCTCTTCTTTGGCGCCGCCAGCCGCTTGAACGACGCGCTCGACGCGGCCTTTCCGCCGCCGCGCGCGTTTGTGCTGCGCTTCCGCGACGTGCCGATGGCGGACGCTTCCGGCGTGAACGCGCTGGAGCGCTTCTTGAAACGCTGCGCGTCGCACAATGTCGTTGTGGTGTTCTGCGAGCTGCAGCCGAACGTGCGCGCCGTGCTCGCCAAGCTCGGCGTGCTGAGCCATGTGGAAACGGCGGAGAGTTATGAGGCCGCGCTGATCCGGGCGGCGGAGAAGCGTTAAATTAGAGCGGCATGAACAGGACACGACCGCCCCGTTCCGTCGCGACGCGCCGCGCCACGAGGCAATCGCTTTCGACCGGCTGCGCGGCAAGGTCGGCGCCAGCGATCCAAGCCCGGCACCAGCCACGGCGCGGCACTTCGCTGGCCGGCACGCCGCTGAAATCATTGCGGCCTTGGTAAGCGGCGAGTTCGCTATCGTGCGAAAGCACGCGCCCGCCCCAGCTCTGCGCCAGCCAGTGCGCATGCTCGCACTCCATGGGCGCGGACTGGCTCTCGGCAGGCAAGGCATCGTACCAGATGCGGCATTGGCCGGCGGGCGGCAGCTCGCCTGCGGGCACGCCGGATACGGGGCTGGCTTGGGCCAGCGCGGCTTCGAGGTGCGCCGGTTGCGACGCCGGCTGCTGCGCCCCCACCGAGGAGGTCACCATCGCGATCGAAGCGGCGATTGCGGCGATCAGCTTGCCCATGACCCAATGCTCCCCTGGAAAGGTGTCTTTCCTGAAGCGTTTGTAAGATTTGACGGAGGCGCCCGATGTGACCACGGGCACAGTCTAGAACTGGATGTAATTACAAAGACTTAGCGCCCAGCCGCGGCGCGTTCCTGATTGAGGGCGAAGAGTTTGGCCAGGATTTCCTCGTCGCTTAAATCCGCCGGCCAGCCATAGGCGGCGGCGACGGCGGCATCGAGCTTTTTGTGCAGATGATCGAGCCAGGCCGGGCGCTCGTTGTAGAGCTTGGTCAGCGTGCGGGCCTTGAGTTGTTTCGCCGCTTCTTCGTTCCTGGGTACGATGCGGTCGGGATAGCCGGGCACGACTTCCGGCACGCGCTCCACCCATTCCGGCGGATTAAGCCACGCCTCGCGCTTCTCGTTCAACTCACGCGCGGCATCCGCGATGGCGATGGCGCGGGGATCGTTGGCGTATTGCGATGCGGGGATGTAGGGGGTGAGCCCTTCGGGGAAGGGGAAAGTTTCGAAGGTGGTGGTGGGCGTGTAGCGGGGATCGTTGCCAACGCCGAGCCAAGTGCCCATGCGCAGCGCCCACAATTCGTGGAAGCGCGAATGCAGGATGCCGAACGTGGTATCGTCGTCGCGGGCGATGGCGATTAGCTGGTGATCTGGGCAGACTGTCTTATCCAACTTTGAAAACAGACGATGCTTAGCAACCGTAGGTGTGACGATGTAATCATCGAAGGTGCCAAGTGCAGCCCACATGCCCGGTCGCGGCTCGACGTGCCGCCACCACCTTTCGCGGTAAAGCACTCTGCTGTTGTTGCGACGCTCGGGCTCCACATGAAGAAGGGTATGGCGGAAGGGCAATTCGAAAAATGCCGCTTCCTGCTCGCTCATCGCCCACCCAAAGTCGATGATCCATTTGTCGGCAGGGCGGCGCGTAATATCCAACGAGTTCTTCCAAGGCTTCAGCACGTCGCCATTCGGTCGGCCATTGGGATTCGCTGGCGCCGATAACCATTCGCGAGCGAGCTTGCCCGGAATGTCGAAGGAGCCTCCCTTTGTATCGCCCATGAAGGCAGCGCCCGCGTTTTCCGTGAGGCAGACTGCCTTGGTGAGGTCGATCACAGCGCCCGTGAGGTCGGCATTGATCCGAATCGCGGACTTGCCATCAAGCCGACGTCGGGTGAACCCGCCGCCGAACCCTAATTCTGACACGCGCACAGCGGCACCGTGAAGAGTCCACGGCTCATCCGCCCACGCTTCTTGAAGCGCGCCTGCATCGACAATTGGATCAAGTACGCGGCGATTGGCGCCACCGCGAATTGAGTTTGTGGTCACGAGCCCCGCGCGGATCGCGCGCTCGGCGCCGATGGCGCGCCAGGATTTTTCGACCCAATAGCAAACGAAATCGGCCTCGGCGGGCACACGGCCATCGTAGACCTTGAACAGGCGTTCGACGGTCTGATCGCCCAGATTGTCGCGCAACTTCTTGCCGCCGACGAACGGCGGATTGCCGATAATCACATCCGTTTCCGGCCATTCCGCTTCCGGCCAGTCCTTCGGCTCGGGACCCTTGCTCCGATCCAGCAGCGCGTCGCGTTCTTCGATCTGATCGAGCGTATCCAGGATCGGCCGGCGATCGGGCAGGTAGCCGTTCTTCTTCAGCCATTGCAGATCGCCGATCCACAAAGTCACCCGCGCCAATTCCGCCGCATAGCGCTCGATCTCGATGCCGCGCAATTGCTTGACGCTCACACGCAAGGCGGGCGGCTCCAGTCCCAGCCGCAGCACATCGCCATGCGCGCGCCGCTCGATATCGTGCAGCGCGTGCAGCGCCACATAAAGGAAATTGCCGCTGCCGCAGGCGGGATCGAGCACGCGAAACGCCGCGAGGCGCGCCAGGAAAATCTCCAGCATTTCCTTCGCCGCGCTCAGCGCCTTGTTGCGGCCCCGCCGAATATCGGTGGTGCGTTTGCGCCGGGCTTCCTCGCCGGCCTTGGCTTTCTTCGGATCAACCGCCATGTCAGCGGCGGCTTCCTCGCGGATTGCCTTCTCCGCCGCATCCGCGGCGCGCACCTCATCCATCGCTTCGGCGATCTCGGCGTGCGCGATTTCCCATTCCGCCATCAAAGGTCGGGTAATCACCGGGTCGACGATTTTCAGAATCTTCTCGCGGTCGGTGTAGTGCGCGCCGAGCGCCGGGCGCTCGCGCGTGGCCTTCAGCGCCTGCTCGAACAAAGTGCCGAAAATCGCCGGGTCGATCTCGGACCAATCGTGCTCGTCCGCCGTCTTGGCGATCTCCTTCAGATCGATCACCTCCAGCGGCAGCACGTCCTTGTTGTCGAACAGCCCGCCATTGAACCAGGGGATCGATTCGACGCCGAAAAAACCACCACCTTGCATCTTGGCGAACAGATCGCCCATCTGCGCGGCGGCGGCGGCGGGCTGCTTCTCGACCGCCTTCATCATCCGGCTGAACAGCTTCTTCGGCAGCAGATCGGCGTCCTCGGCGAACATGCAGAAGATCAACCGGTTGAGGAAATGCGCCACATCGCGCGGATCGTGCCCGCGCTCCTGCAGCCGCCGGCCGATATCGCCAAAGCGCTGCGCGGCTTTCGCCGTGAGGTCTTGCGGGCTAAGCGTCGGTTTAAGCTTCTCCGAGCCGTTGAACACTTGGCGGAGCAGATCGCGCTTTTGCGCGTCGAGCAGATCGTCGAGCGTAAACTCGTGCCGCTCCGAAACCGTGTTGTTCCAATTGGTGTGGATGACGATGCGCTCCATATCGCAGACGATAAGGTAGGGCGGCATCTGCAGGTCGAGCGTGTAGGTTTGCAATTGCCGCAGCGCCGCCGCGAGGTTGGCGTGCTTGCCTTTGTACTCCCAGGCAAAGCAGCCCTTGCGCCAGACGTCGGCCCAGCCATCGCCGCCGCCGACCTTCTCGGCGCCGCGCTCGAAGCAATAGGATTCGGGGTCTGTCGGCTTGGGCTCGCCAAGCAGGTCGCAGAGGTCAAGGAAGTGCGATTGCGCACCTTGGCGCTCGCCCAGCGACGAGTCGCGCCACTTCTCAACGAATTGCAGTGCTGTCATGGCCCCCATGGCTGTGAAAATGCGTGCGCCGCGCCCTCCCGTCAAACAAAACCGCCGGCCCGAGGGCCGGCGGTGGAGCTCACTGCAACGCTCCGTCCAAGTTAGCGCCTCACTGGCACGCCAAGCATTCTTCGTAATCGGTGCGTTCAGTTGGCGCGCCGATGTCGGCGATGCGCTCCATCACTTCCTCGCCGGCGAAGCCCGCGCGTTGCACGCTTTTGCTGCGGCAATAGTACAGGCTCTTCACGCCGCGCTCCCACGCCATCCAGTGCAGCATGTGCAAATCCCATTTATCGACATCGCCGGGCAGAAACATGTTGAGCGATTGGGATTGGCAGATCAGCGGCGTGCGGTCGGCGGCAAGCTCGATGATCCAGCGTTGATCGATTTCGAAGGCAGTCTTGAACACGTCCTTTTCGTCGTCGGAAAGGAAATCAAGGTGCTGCACCGAGCCTTCGTTCTTCAGGATCGAAGACCAGACCGTTTCGGTGTTGCGGCCTTTATCGTCGAGCAGGCGCTCGAGATAGGGGTTCTTCACCGCGAACGAGCCCGAAAGTGTTTTATGAGTGTAGCAATTGGCCGGGATCGGCTCGACGCCGGCTGACGTGCCGCCGCAAATGATCGAGATCGAGGCAGTCGGCGCGATGGCGAGTTTGTGCGAGAAGCGCGCCATGACGTTGTTTTCCGCCGCATCCGGGCAGGCGCCGCGCTCCTGCGCAAGCTTGACCGAGGCGGCGTCGGCGCCGCGGCGGATGTGCTTGAACATGCGGTTATTCCAAACTTTCGCCATCGCCGATTCCATCGGCACGTTCTGGCTTTGCAGGAAGGAGTGAAATCCCATCAACCCAAGGCCGACGCTGCGCTCGCGATAGGCGGCGTATTTGGCGCGCTCCATTTCGTCGGGTGCACGGGCGATGAAATCTTCCAGCACGTTGTCGAGGAAACGGAACACGTCCTCGATGAATTGGGCGTCCTTTTCCCACTCAAGGAAGGTCTCGCCGTTGACCGAGGAGAGGCAGCAAACCGCCGTGCGCTCCTTGCCATTATGATCCATGCCGGTGTGCAGCATGATTTCCGAGCACAAATTCGATTGGCGCACCTTGAGGCCGAGCTTCTTTTGGTGGCTCGGCATCTGCTTGTTCACGGTGTCGGAGAAGATGATGTAGGGCTCGCCGGTTTGCAGGCGTAGCTCCAGGATTTTCTGCCACAGCTTGCGAGCGTTGACGTGCTTGAGCGGCGCTTGGTCCTTTGGCGAGCGCAACGCAAACGGCAGGTCGTCGCGCACCGCAATCATGAATTCGTCGGTGATGTTGAGCCCGTGATGGAGATTGAGGCTCTTCCTGTTGAAATCGCCGGCGGCTTTGCGAATCTCCAGAAACTCCTCGATCTCCGGATGATGCACGTCCAAATAAACCGCCGCCGATCCGCGCCGCAGCGAGCCTTGGCTGATCGCCAGGGTGAGTGAGTCCATCACGCGAATGAACGGGATGATGCCGCTGGTCTGTCCGTTCTGGCCGACTTTTTCACCGATGGAACGAACCCCGCCCCAATACGTGCCAATGCCGCCGCCATTGGACGCGAGCCACACGTTCTCATTCCACGTGTCCATAATGCCGTCGAGCGAATCGCCGACAGCGTTCAAAAAACAAGAAATCGGCAGCCCCCGTTCGGCGCCGCCGTTGGACAACACCGGCGTTGCCGGCATGAACCAGAGCTTCGACATGTAGTCATAGATGCGTTGTGCATGTTGGATATCGTCGGCGTACGCGGTGGCGACGCGGGCGAACATGTCCTGAAAGCTCTCACCTTGCAGCAGATAGCGATCGATCAGAGTCGTCTTGCCAAATTCGGTGAGCAGCGCATCGCGACTCGGATCCGTAACGACCTTCTCGACAACCTTAAGCGGACGCAGGGGCTTGGGCTTGCCGCGATGGATTTCGCCCATGCGATGGACCCCCGTTTTCTCCGCTCGAATTTGCATTTCGCCGTCCCCCTTGAACCTTGTCTTAACCAGACTCGCTGTTGGGCCAAACCACAAGCTCTCGTGGGTCAGGGCCGAAGCTTACCGCTACATATAGTGATGCCACTCGTTAATGCTGGGTCAATGGCGAACCCGTCCTGAGGGGATTTTTTCCGTGAACAACTTGTGAAGGCGGCGCTTGGAGCGGTGAATCCCGGTTAAGCATAAGAGCTGCGCCGAGGGCGGCCTTGGCACCTTGCATCGACGTGATTTCCGGCGCTTTTCATGGCCATGAGCGAGGTTTCGGGGCGTGCGCGAGCGGCGCTGGCGGCGACGGTCGGCGCGGCTTTGTTGGGGCTGTCGCCTATCGCCATGCGCCTTTCCGAGCTTGGACCTCAGGCCTCCAATTTTTGGCGATTCGCGTTCTCTTTGCCGATTCTCGCGTTTTGGGTGGCATTCACCCGACCGGGGCCGGACGCGCGCCAGACCGGCTGGTTGCTCTTGGCGGGTTTGTTGTTTGGCGTCGAAGTCTCGCTTTGGGCTCAGGCCCTCGGACTGACGACTGTCACCAATGCGACCCTGCTGGCCAATTTGACGCCCGTTGTCGCCGCCGCGTTTGGCTGGGTGGTGCTCAAAGAGCGTCTTGGCGCTGGCGTGCTTGGCGGCGCCGCGATCGCGCTGTCGGGCGCGGTGATCCTCGCGCTGGCGCGTGCAGAGGCGGGGCAGGGATCCGCCGCGCAAGGCTGGGCGGGAGATGCTCTGGGCTTCAGCGCGGCCTTCGGCTACGCGGGCTATCTGCTGATTGTGCGATCGCTGGGCGCGCGCGTTGGCGTTGGCGCGGTGATGTTTTGGGCCACGCTCAGCGCCATGGCTTACGCGTTCTGTCTCGCACTCATTGTCGGTGAAACGCTGTTGCCGCAAACCGCGAGGGGCTGGGTTATTCTCCTTGGCCTCGGCGTTGTCGTTCAAGTCGGCGGGCAGGGCCTTATCGCTTACGGTGTCGGCAGGTTGCCGATTGCGGCTTCGACGGTGCTCTTGTGGATGCAGCCGCTGATGGCGGCGGCGTTGTCGTGGATGTTGTTCGGCGAAAACCTTGGGCCCTTGGCGCTTATGGGCGCTGCGCTCGTCCTGGCTGGCATATTCGTTGTGCAACGCGCGCGATAGCGCATAGATTTATTCGTGCAGCGGTCGCAGCCAGCGTTGCATTGGGCAGCTAACGTTTGGATCGTGCCCGCAACCGCGTGGCGCAAAGTAGATAGTTTCGGCGCGGCCGATGAGGTTGGCCATCGGCACCGGCCCCATGCCATCCCAACGGCTGTCGAGCGAATTGTCGCGGTTGTCGCCCATGGCGAAAAAATATCCCGCTGGCACAACATACGGCCCGAAATTGTCGAAATGACCGGCATTGGTGAGGTTATGGGCCGCGTGCGTGGCGCTGTCGGGGAGCGTCTCTTCGTAACGCTGCGCCCATTCGCGCCCGTGGGGATGGACGCGGCGCAGCAGCAAGTCTGGCCGCGTCGTTTCCACCGCCGCGCCATTGATCAGCAAAACGCCGTCGCGCACTTCGATGGTGTCGCCAGGCAAACCGATGACGCGCCTGATCATGGTCTTGCCGTCCATCGGGTGAATGAACACCGCAACATCGCCGCGCCGGGGCAGACGCCCGAACAAACGATGCGTGCTGGCCGGCAGAAGCGCGCCCGCGTTGAACGGCAACGCATGGCGGCTGTAGCCGTAGGCGAACTTCGACACCGCAACGCGGTCACCGACTTCCAAGTGTGGCACCATGCTCTCGGAAGGGATGGAATACTGCGCGAAGGCGACAGTCGTGAAGGCGAGATACGCAAGGAAAGCGCCGGCCGCGACCCGCGCCCATTCAGCCAGTTCGGCGCGAAGTGTTTTCATGTCCATGGGCGCAAGCCTAGGGGCGGCGAATTTGGGGTCAAGCCGGCGCTGTGCTAAAGGCGCGCGCCATGCGAGCAAAACCATTCGCCGCGATTTCCGGCGGTCTTAAGGACGTTTTCGGCGGCCGCCTCGGCGGCTGGGCCCTGTTGTGCTTTGTCGTTGCCTTGGCCGCGACCGTTACCGCCGCGCGGGCCGCGTTCCATTACCTTTGGCCGCTCATCCCCGAAGGCGAGGGCTGGTGGCGATACGCATGGAACGTGGCGGACTTTCTCGGCGGGACGCTGATCGTGATCATAGCAATTGTGCTGGCGCCGACCATCTCCATGATTGTCGGCTCTGTACTGTTCGATGTCGCCGCGGCCCAGGTGGAAAAAGATGTGGCGCTGCCGGCTGGCCGCCTTGTGTCGCCGTTTGAAGGCTTGGCGAACGGATTTCGCATCGGCTGGCTTCCGCTGGCTCTCAACATCATTTCGTTGCCGCTTTTGTTCGTGCCAATCATCAATATCGTCTGGTTCCTGAGCCTCAACGGCTATTTGATGGGGCGGGAATATTTTTCGCTCGCGGCGGTGCGGCGCATGCCATGGGCGGAGGCGCGGCGGCTGCGCGCACGCAATGGCCCAAGCGTGTTTCTCGTTGGGTTGATCTGCTCGCTCATTCCATTTGTGGCGCCGTTGGTGGGCGCGAGCGCGATGACGCGACTGGTGAAGTCTATCTCGCAAGCGTGATGGTGGTCACGTCACCCGGCTGGCCACCAACTTCACCACATCGGCCATGATGCCGGTGATCTTAAAATCCTTGGGTGTGTAAACGCCGGCGACGCCCATTTGGCGGAGCGCCAGCCCGTCCGCGGGCGGAATGATGCCGCCGACAACGAGCGGCACGTGCTCCAGGCCCTCCGCGCGCATCAGGCCCACGACTTCGCGCACCAGGTCGAGGTGGCTGCCGGAGAGAATGGAAAGCCCCACCGCGTGCGCGCGTTTTTCTTTCGCTGACGCTACAATCTGGGCCGGCGTCAGGCGGATGCCTTCATAGTGCACCTCCATCCCCACGGCGCGTCCGCGCGCGGCGATTTGCTCGGCGCCGTTTGAATGGCCGTCGAGGCCGGGCTTGCCGACGAGGAAGGTCAGCTGGCGTCCGAGTTTTTCCGAGAGCGCGGCGACATCGCGTTTGACCGCTTCGACATCCTCGCCGCCGGTTTCGATCACCAGAGCCACGCCCGTCGGCCCGCGATACTCGCCGTAGATTTCGCGTAGCGCCGCGGCCCATTCGCCGGTGGTGACGCCCGCCTTCGCGCACTGAAGCGAGGCCGGCATGATGTTTTGGTTTTCTTCCGCTGACGCCAGCAACGCCGCTATCGCGGCTTCCGCTTCGCGGTGGTCGCGCGATGCGCGCCACGCTTTGAGCCGCGCGATCTGCTCTGCTTCCGCAGCAAGGTCGATGGTTTGGATGTTTTTCTCGCCGATCTCCAGCGGAGAGTGCTCGGCTTCAGTGTAGCAATTGACGCCGACGATCTTCAGCGCGCCCGCCTCGATGGCCTCGACGCGCTTGCGATTGGATGTCACCAGCGCCGCCTTCATGTAATCGAGCGCGGACGCCGCGCCGCCCATCGCCTCGATGTTCGCCAATTCCGCGCGTGCGCCAGCGGCCAGTTCGGCGACCTTCGCCTCGATCACTTTGGAGCCATCGAAGATGTCTTCGAACTCCAAAAGGTCAGTCTCGTAGGCGAGGATCTGTTGCGTCCGCAGCGACCATTGCTGGTCCCAGGGCCGCGGCAGTCCGAGCGCTTCGTTCCATGCCGGCAGCTGCACCGCGCGCGCGCGGGCGTTCTTGGAGAGCGTGACCGAGAGAGTCTCGAGCAAGATGCGATAGACGTTGTTTTCCGCCTGTTGCTCGGTGAGCCCGAGTGAGTTCACCTGCACGCCATAGCGAAAACGCAGGGCGTTCTCGTCCGTCACGCCATAACGCTGGCGCCCGATCTCTTCCCACAAAATGCCAAACGCGCGCATTTTGCAGGTTTCGGTGATGAACCGCAGGCCCGCGTTGACGAAGAAGGAGATGCGCGAAAACACCTGCGCGAAGCGTTCTGGCGCTGCTTCGCCGCGCGCTTTCACTTCGTCCAGCACCGCAATCGCTGCCGCCAACGCGAACGCCAGTTCTTGCTCCGGCGTCGCGCCGGCTTCCTGCAAATGGTACGAGCAGACGTTCATCGCGTTCCATTTCGGCAGCGCGTCGAGGCTCCAGGCGACGGTGTCGGCGGTGAGTTTTAGGGAAGGCGCGGGCGGAAATATGTAGGTGCCGCGCGAGAGATATTCTTTGAGAATATCGTTCTGCGTGGTGCCTTGCAGCTGGCGCGGGTCGGCGCCTTGTTCCTCCGCCAGCGTCGCATACAGCGCCAAGAGCCACGCCGCCGGTGCGTTGATCGTCATCGACGTGTTCATCCGCGCCAGCGGAATGCCGTCGAACAGCGCCCTCATGTCGCCCAGATGCCCAACAGGCACGCCAACCTTGCCGACCTCGCCGCGCGCGAGCACGTGATCGCTGTCATATCCCGTCTGCGTCGGCAGATCGAAGGCGACTGAGAGCCCGGTTTGGCCCTTCGCCAGATTGGACTTGTAGAGCTTGTTGGACTCAGCCGGCGTCGAGTGGCCGGAATAGGTGCGGAAAATCCAAGGGCTATCGGGGGCGTGCTGGTAGGGGGACATGCAACTCGAAGGAACCACGCGCCGCGCGGAATGGGCAAGCTTTATGTTGCGTCGCAATAGCCGCGCCTAACAGCCGCCTCGCGCTCAGCGACCATTATTCGCCGAGGGCAGCGTCCGGCGCGCGAAGGATACTCAGCTTGCTCTCTTCTTGCGCGCGCCCGGGCCCGCGTGCGGAGCGACGGCGCGCGGATCTATCGCCTCGCCGCATTCAGAACACGTCATCACGCTGCGAAAATCGTGTCCGCAGGTCACATGGCGATGGAGTAGCGGCGGCCCGTTCTTTCCCGCATAATGCGCGTCTCCCCAATGCACGAGCCCGACGAGGAGCGGATACAGTCCAAGCCCCTTATCGGTGAGCCGATATTCGAAACGGGGCGGCGCGTCCTGATAGGCGACCTTTCGTAGAACACCGTGCTCAACAAGGTGCTTGAGCCGCTCCGTCAGCACGCGCCGCGCGATGCCCAGGCGCGCTTGAAAGTCGTCAAACCGGCGCACGCGCAAGAATGCCTCCCGGAGCACAAGCAGCGTCCAGCGGTCGCCAACAACGGCAAGCGCTCGCGCCAAGGAGCAATCTTCGTCGCCAAGGTCTTGCCATCGCATCGGGCGTACTTTGTCATTGACTCAGTCTTATTTCAAGACTTAATGGCGGGCGTTGAAACAGGAGCGCATATGTCCAGCCGCAACGCCACCTGCGCTATCATCGGCGCGGGCGACTTTATCGGATCGGCAATCGCCAGAAAGTTCGCTGCGGAAGGCTATTCGATCTTCGCCGGCCGGCGGACAGTTGAAAAACTCGAACCGCTCAAACGCGAGATCGAGGCGGCTGGAGGAACGTGCGAGGCGCGCGCGCTCGATGCGCGCAAGGAAGACGAGATCACCTCGTTTCTGCAGGCCGCAGATGCGCATGCGCCGCTGGAGGTGGTGATCGCCAATCCAGGCGCAAACGTGAACTTCCCCATCCTCGACACCACAGAGCGCGTGTTCTTCAAAGTTTGGGAAATGGCCTGCAAGGCAGGCTTTCTGACCGGACGCGAAGCCGCGCGCATCATGGTGAGGCACGGGCGCGGCTCGATCTTCTTCACCGGGGCGACCGCCAGTTTGCGGGGCGGATCGGGCTACGCCGCGTTTGCGAGCGCCAAGGCCGGTTTGCGCATGGTGGCCCAAGCGATGGCGCGAGAACTCGGACCTCAGAACATTCACGTCGCGCACCTCGTCATCGATGCCGGCGTCGACACCAGTTTTGTCCGCGAGCGGATCAAGGCGGCGCGCGGCGAAGCAGCGCTGGCGGTCCTGCCCGAACATGCGCTGATGAACCCGACCTCGATCGCCAACGCTTACTGGGCGCTGCACCAGCAAACGCCAGACGCTTGGACCTTCGAACTCGACCTGCGGCCGTACGGGGAGGCATGGTGATGGCAAACGCCGAATTCCTGTTCGACTTCGCCAGCCCAAACGCTTATCTGGCCCACAAACTCATCCCGCAAATAGAAGCGCGCACCGGCGCGACTTTCCAATACACCCCTGTCCTGCTCGGCGGCTTGTTCAAGCTCACCGGCAACCAAGCCCCTATGTTTGCCTTTTCCGGCATTCCCAACAAACTGGCCTATGAGCGACTGGAGATGCAGCGCTTTATTGAACGCCACAATGTGCCGTTCACAATGAATCCGCACTTCCCCGTCAACACGTTACTCTTGATGCGCATGGCCACGGCAGCAGCGATGGACGGCGCGCTCGCGCCGTTCGTGGATGCAGCATTTCGCTTGATGTGGGAGACGCCGCGGAAGATGGACGATCCTGAGATTGTGGTCGCGTCGCTACAGGAGGCCGGCATCGACGCCGGCGCTTTGCTCCAACGCGCGCAGGATGGCGATGTGAAGGCTAAACTTCTGGCCGCGACGGAAGCCGCCGCCGCGCGCGGCGCTTTTGGCATCCCGACCTTTTTCGTCGGCGGCGACATCTTTTTCGGCAAGGACCGGGTGCGCGACGTGGAGGAAGCTCTGCCGTCCGCGTAAAAGGCGGATGCATCCGAGCTTGAACTGAGCTGTCTGGGCGGCAACTTCCGCCCATCTCCTTCCGCGTCGCTTCATCCGCCGCCCGTCCGGTTTGACGCATCTTCCGGCCCATTGACGCTTCGCCCAAATCCGCCCCATTGTGCACTGCAGCATGATCGAGGCGACACATGGCGCAAGCGAATCTGAAACCAGTCAAATCCATCTATGCCATCGGCGAAATCCCGCCTGCCTATCTCGTCCCCGAATCCATGTGGGCGTGGGCGATCCGTAAGGAGCGGCACGGTCGGCCTTCCAAGGCCATGCAGCTGGAGCAAGTGCCGGTCCCGCAGGTCGGCGAGGACGAAGCGTTGGTTTTGGTGATGGCGGCGGGGGTGAATTATAACGGCGTGTGGGCGGCGCTTGGCGAGCCGATCTCGCCGCTCGACGTGCACAAGCAGCCCTATCACGTCGCCGGCTCGGATGCCTCGGGCATCGTCTGGGCGGTGGGCGCGAAGGTGAAGCGCTGGAAGCCGGGCGACGAGGTCGTCATCCACTGCAACCAGGACGACGGCGACGACGAGGAATGCAATGGCGGCGATCCGATGTTCTCGCCGAGCCAAAAAATCTGGGGCTACGAAACCACCGACGGCTCGTTCGCGCAATTTTGCAAAGTGCAAGCGCGCCAGATGATGCCGCGCCCCAAGCACCTCACTTGGGAAGAAAGCGCTTGCTACACGCTGACGCTGGCGACCGCGTACCGCATGCTGTTCGGCTGGCGGCCGAATGTTTTGCGGCCGGGGCAGAATGTTTTGGTATGGGGCGCGAGCGGCGGGCTTGGCGTATTTGCCGTGCAACTTTGCGCCGTCAGCGGCGCGCACGCGATTGGCGTGGTCTCGTCCGAGGACAAAAAAGATTTCGTGCTGAGCATGGGCGCCAAAGCCGTGCTCAACCGCAACGATTTCAAATGCTGGGGCCAGCTGCCGAAGGTGAACGGGCCGGAATTTGGCGATTACATGAAAGAATCGCGCAAGTTCGGCAAAGCGATCTGGGAAATCACTGGCGGCAAGGATGTCGACATCGTGTTCGAGCATCCAGGGGAAGCAACGTTCCCAGTCTCGGTGCTGGTGTGCAAGCGCGGCGGCATGGTGGTGATCTGCGCCGGCACCACCGGCTACAATCTCACCATGGACGCGCGCTTTTTGTGGATGCGCCAGAAGCGCATCCAAGGCTCGCACTTTGCGCATTTGTACCACGCATCCCAAGCCAACCAACTCGTCATTGACCGCCGCATCGACCCAGCGATGAGCGAAGTCTTCCCCTGGGAGAAAATCCCCGACGCGCACGAGAAGATGCTCGATAACAAACACGCGCCGGGAAACATGGCGGTGCTGGTGAACGCGCAACGGAGCGGGCTGCGGACGTGGGAGGATGTGTTGGATGGGAGCGCATCGCGCTGATAGAAGCTCTGTCATTCCGGGGCGGCAATACGTGGGGCTATCTCCCTGAAGCAGCGTAAGCCTCTGCTATGCGCATCATGCAAAGCGCCCCAAGTGCGGCGACACTTTCTGTTCGAGTAACCGGGTCCTCAGCAGCACGGTCCACGCAGTGTTTGACTTGCGCAGCTAGCAGCGCCCGAGCTTCATTATCGAGGCCAAGGTTCCCTCGGCGATTGAACGCTTCCGACCATGTTAAGCCGACCGCCACCCGTTCTTCTCTCGAAGCCTGTCGCCAAGCGTCGGCCTCACCTCGAGTGATTTGGAACACCTTGCTATCCATGCTCGCAATGCGCGGCATTGACCGCGTCACATCCGAAAGGTCGGGCGGGCCACCAGGGAACGCTGCTGTTCTCGTTGCGTTTGGCGGTGACGCCACATCGGGGCTCCGCAGGCAGGTTGAGAGCGCCCAGAGCCCAATGCCTATCAGGACAATCCAGCGAAACATCGAATGAGGTTATACCGATTCGTGCTCCAAACATGCGTCGGGGAGCGGGGCGCGGGGTTAGCGGCGCTGCTGGCGATGGTGGAATACGGCCAGAATGCGGACTTCTTCGCCCACGATCTCGTAGGCCAAAATGCGTGGATCGCGGGTGAGGATGAACTCTCGGAGCCCAGGTTCCGGACACGCCAAGCCCAATTCAGGTGATGTCTCAAGCGAGAGCGCCGCCGTGCGTATGTATTCAACCACGCGAATGGCGGAGCGCGGGCTGTCAGCGGCGATGTAGTTGGCAATGGCGTCAAGATCGTCGAGCGCGCGGTCGTCCCAAGCCAGGCGCTTCACGCGAGGCGTGCAAGCAATTGATCGATGCGGCTCGCGTCACCGGGCGTGAATCCATCCGCGCGGCGGCGGCGAACTTCAGCCAATTGCTCCGTGCTCAGCGCGGATCGGCCCGGCGTGCCTCGAATCGCTTCCGCCAACTCCAGGACCATGTCGGCGACCTCCTCGCGGCGGTCCGCGGGCAGGGCCTCCATGGCTTTGATCGCGGTTTCAATCTTAGCCATTCGGGGACTCCGGACTGGCATCGTGCCATCATGCTCACCGCCGAACAAGTGCGAGCGGCATCGCCCCGCCCGCCGCAAACGCATAGGATGTGGTTATGGAGGCCGATATTTCGTTACGGTTGGCGCGGCGCCTGTTCGGCCGCCCGCTCATCCAGAACTCATTCCGGGGCGCATTCGTGGAGGAACTGATCGCACCCGCTCTTAGTACGCGCGGCTGGCGGCACTGTGGCGACGACTGGTCATCTTGGGACTTTCAGCACGAAACTGGAACCCGGCTGGAATTGAAGCAGTCCGCGCTTGTTCAAAGTTGGAGCGCTGGGCACAGTGGGCATGCCAAGAACCCATCGTTCAATATCTCCGAGAAGACCGGGTATTGGGTTGGTGGCGACTTTCATTCATTCGATGTCCTTGCTCGGCCTTCCGATCTGTACGTGTTTGCCTGGCACGGTATTGAGGATCGCGGCATCGCCGATCACAGGAGGTTGGATCAGTGGATGTTCTATTTAGTGGCGGCGTACTCGCTTCCGGCGCGGCAAAAGACGATAGCATTGTCGGTGTTGAGACGTCTGGGAGCTGTGGGATGGGCCGCGACTGAGTTGGCGGACAAGGTCGAATCCGTTCGAAACGGGTTGAAGTAACAGATGCTCCACATCGGCATCCTCGCGCACTCCGCTGACGGCGCGGCTTTGTGCTTTCTGGAGATGGTGCGGGAAGGCGCACGGCTGATCGGCGGGCATGAGCATCCTGAGATCACGCTTTCGATTCTGCCTATGGCTAAGACCTTCGCGGCGTATGACGCCGGCGATCTGGCGGCGGTGAACGCGCACCTCATGCGCTCGGCTCAGCGCCTTGCGGATGCCGGTTGTGATTTCTTCGTCTGCCCCGACAACACCGCCCACATCGCGTTCGATGCGGCGGACTCGCCTTATCCGCTGCCGGGTTTGCACATTTGCGATGTAGTCGCGCAGCGCGCCAAGGCTGATGGGCGCAGGCGCGTGGCGCTGCTCGGAACACGCTGGACCATGACCGGCCCCGCCTATCCCGCCGCGTTCGCGCGCGCGGGCGTGGCGCTACAGGCGCCCGACCCAGGCGAGCGCGCCATCATTGATCGCATCATCTTCGATGAACTTTGCCAAGGCATCATCACCGAAGCCTCGCGCGCGGCATATGTGCGCATCATCGCGCGCATGCAGCGCGACGGCTGCGACGCGGTGGCCCTTTGCTGCACGGAAATCCCGCTACTGATTACGCCCGAGGTTTCGTCGCTGCCGACGCTGGATTCCACGCGGCTTTTGGCGCACGAGGCAATCGCGGTCGCGCTCAAGGAAAAGCCGCTGCCGACATGGCGCGGCGGGCGGCCAGCTTAAGAAATCACAAGCCCTGGACCTTTGTGGAGAAAGCGCCTAAGTAGCGCGTATCGTTCTTCGTCGCGTCACGCGCTTTGTCCCACGCTGTCGCGCCGGATCTGCCGTTTTCCTTCGAGTTCGACCCCGCTTGGGATTCTCCCAACGGGCTTCACGACCCTCAGGAGACGGTCCATGGCTTCCGGCACAGTTAAGTTTTTCAACACCCAAAAAGGCTTCGGCTTCATCGCGCCCGATACAGGCGGCAAGGATGTGTTCGTTCACATTTCCGCTGTTGAGCGCGCTGGCCTGCGTGGCCTCGGCGAAGGTCAGAAGATTTCCTACGACATGGAAAAGGACCAGCGCGGTCGCGAATCCGCGACCAACCTGCGTACCGAGTAGGGCGCATTTGCAATGACGATTGACGAACGCATTCCCGCCCTTACCGACAAAGAACTTGCAAGCTTGCAGGACAATGCGGTGCGGTTGGCGCTGTCGGGCTCAGCCAAGCAAAAATCTGAGTCCGAGCGGCTGATGCCGTTGATCGACGCCGAGCTTGCGGAGCGTAAGGCGCGTGCGCCTGCGCCCCGCAAGACGGCGCTGCGAAAGCCGAAGGCCTGATGGCCAAGCCACTCAACTCGGCTGACCTTATCGCCGCCGCGCGTGCGGCTGGCGAATTTGAGACATTTCTCGCCGCCGTCGAACGGGCAGGCCTTTCGGGGCTACTGCAAGGGCCGGCGCGCTACACGGTTTTCGCGCCGACCGACGAGGCGTTCGCCAAGCTTTCCAGCGACGAGGCGGCCAAGCTATCGGCGCCCGGCAAGCTTCTGACTGCCGTGGTCTCAATACATTTGGTGGCCGGCGAAGTGCGCGCAGCGCGACTCGCTGGCAGGCGTATCCGCGGTAAGTCGGTGGAGGGCGGCGAACTCGTTATCACTGGCGCCAAGGCGATCGACGTCAATGGCGCGATCGTGGTGCGCCCCGATATCCTTGCCGCCAACGGCGTCCTACATGGGATAGACCGATTGTTGTGGCCCAAGCTGGCCCAGCGCGCGCCCAAGCCCGCCCCGGTCAGCTGAACGCTGCCAACACGAAAGCAGCGTTGACCTCCGGCTGTGGCCGAGTGCTAATTTGAGCTGCGGGCGCATGAGGCTCGGATCACGGGGAAATGCGATGGGACGGCTGCTTTTTGCGGCGCTGGCGGTGTTGCTGACCGCGCTCGCCGGCTTTGTCGGCTACCGTACCTATACTTTCACTGCGCCGCCGCCGCCGGCGGCGGTCGAGATTCCAGACACTGGCGCCTACGACATCGATGTCAGCGCAGCCGCCCTGCGCCTCGGCGAGGCGATCCAGTTTCGCACTGTTTCTCTGGTCAACGAGAGTGATGACCGCGCGCCCTTCCAGCACTTTCACGCGTGGATGCAGGCGCGCTATCCAGCCTTCCACGCTGCGGCTCGGCGCGAGGTGATCGGTGAGTTTTCGCTGCTTTATACCTGGGGGGGCAGCGACGCGGCGCAGCCTCCGTTGCTTTTACTGGCGCACCAGGACGTGGTGCCTGTGCCTGGCGATACGCTCCAAGCCTGGACGCTCGACCCGTTCGGCGGACTGATCCGCGACGATGCGGTTTGGGGACGCGGCGCTATCGATGACAAGGGCTCGCTGGTGGCGTTGTTCGAAGCGGCCGAGCACCTCGCGCGCGCCGGACGCCAGCCACGGCGCACAATCATGTTCGCCTTTGGCCATGACGAGGAGATTGGTGGCGAGGGTGGTGCGGCCTTGATTGCAGCGGCGCTCGCTCAACGCGGCGCGCGCGCCTGGTTCGCGATCGACGAAGGCATGGCTGCGCTCGACCGCCATCCCCTCACGGGCGGGCCGGCGTCGATGATTGGCATTTCCGAAAAAGGTTCAGGCACGCTGCGCGTGCGTGCGCTGGGTCAGCCTGGGCATTCCTCGATGCCGCCGCGCGAGACTGCGGTGTCGCTGCTGGCCGAAGCAGTGGATCGCATTCATTCCATGCCGATTGAACGCAAACTGGGGGGCGGGCCCGCGCTCGGCATGATGCGGGCTTTGGCGCCCGAACTGAGCTTCACCAATCGCATGGCGGTTGCGAACGAATGGCTGTTCGCGCCGCTGCTGAACCAACGCATGTCCGGCAATCCGGCGGCGCTTGCGCTGATGGGCACAAGTGTTGCGCCGACCATGATCGCTGGCGGGGTGCGTCCCAACGTGTTGCCAGGGGAGGCCACTGCCGCGATTAACTTTCGCATCCACCCGCGCGACAGCGCCGACGATCTGCTTCGCCGTGCGCGCCAGGCGGTCGCCGATCTCGACGGTGTGAGCGTGGAATGGGCCGAAGCGCCGCGCGAGGCTAGCCCCATTTCGAGCACCACCTCGTCGAGCTACGCGCTGATCGCGGCGCTCTCAGGTGAGATATTGCCGGATGCGCCAGTTGCCCCGGGTTTGGTAATCGCCGGTACAGATGCGCGCCTTTACGCGGACGTCGCCGAGAATGTGTACCGCTTCCAGCCAATTCTGCTCAGTGCGGCGGATTTAGAAATGCCACACGGCCTCAACGAGCGCCTTTCGATCGCCAATTTCGAGCGCATGATCCGGTTTTATATCGGCTTGATGGAAGCAGGAGCGATGCAATGATCCGCACGACCTTTGCTGTTCTGGCGCTTCTTGTGGCTTGTGCTCCGGCGCAAACACCTAATCCGGAGGCCGCAATGCCGAACACTGCCGTGCCCGCGCCGACGCCGGACGACATCGCCGTGCGCATTACCGCCGCTCAGGACGGCCGGAGCGCCGAGGTTGCCGTGAACCAGCGCTTCGCTGTTGAACTCGTCGGTGTGCCGACCGCCGGCTACGTTTGGGCGCCGGCGCAGATGCCCGCCTTCGTCATTCGCGCCGGAGAAGCCAGCGGGGCCACCACGCAAGCGCAGAGCCTACCTGGATTTGCCGGCGGCAATCATTGGGAAGTGTTGATGTTCGTCGCCACCGCGCCGGGCTCAGGTGAACTCGTGCTCGAACAACGCCGCCCCTGGGAAACCAGCGAACCGCCCACGGCCGTGTTTCGCGTGACGATCGTGGCGCGGTGATTATGGACCGCCGGCGCCCTC